>JAESFU010000024.1_pt1 | contig 628521 bp, 598 predicted proteins | sample 9269461 | NCBI WGS metagenome assembly JAESFU01 (sample SAMN14502556, study PRJNA617107) | algae metagenome | isolation source: Stenomitos rutilans HA7619-LM2 and co-occurring heterotrophs from cave walls | place: USA: Waikapalae cave, Hawaii | collected 2009-07-28 | reverse complement strand
AATTGTCAAAGAGCCTGCATCATCACGATGCACGGCAGCCGGCACAACATCTCCAGGTCCCGACCCTTCGGCCGGGCAGCTCACGCCCGATCTGCCAGAGATGCCAACCGGCCCGGAAGCTCTCGCTACCGGCGCCGTCGATGGCCGCCATATAGACCCCGCCCCTTTTGCCTGTCAACACCACGTCACGAAAAAAAGCATCATGCTGGAAATTCGCGCGGAGCGTACTGAAAGCCCGGGCAGACAGAGCAGGCGCCCCGCTCAGGCGCGCGCGACGGAGCGGGCCCTCGCAGCGTCGCCGAAGGCCGAAAAAATGGCCTGCGAAAGCGGATCATCCCAGAAGCGCCATTCCGGGTGCCACTGGACGGCGAGCGCGAAGCCCGGCGCGCCTTCCACCCGTACGCCTTCGACCAGCCCGTCCGCCGAGGTCGCCTCGACGGCGAGGCCCTGCGCGAGCCGGTCGATCCCCTGACCGTGCAGGGAATTGACCAGGGCCGTCTCCCGTCCCGCCAGCCGGGCGAGAATGCCCCCCGGCGCAAGCGCCACGGCGTGGGCCGGCCCGTACTGCTCGTCGAGCGGACGCTCCTTGTCCTCGCGGTGATCGGCGAAGCCGGCCTCGTGCACGTGCTGGTGCAGCGTGCCGCCAAAGGCGACGTTGAGCTCCTGGAAGCCCCGGCAGACGCCGAGCAGCGGCACGCCGTGCGTGACGGCGGCACGGATGAGGCGCAGCGAGAGGTCGTCGCGGTGGGGATCCAGCAGCGTCCCGGGGCGCTGCAGGCTGCCGGCATAGTGCGACGGATCGACGTTGGAGGGGCTGCCGGGCAGGAACAGCCCGTCCACCAGCGCGAGGATCCTGTCGATGTCCGGGCGGGCCGGCGAGGGGGCGCCGTCGAGGCCGCTGATACGGCCGGGGATAACCAACGGCAGGGCGCCTGCTCCCCGCGCCACGGCGAAGAGGTACTTCTCCGTTACGGAATGGATCATCTGCCCGTTGAGGGGCTTGATGTCGGCGATGACGGCAATGACGGGATGGGCGAGGCTCATCTCCGGCCCTCAAAGGTAGTAGTCGAACTCGCGCGGCACGGGTTCGGCGAACATGTCGCCGAATTCCCCCAGCTTCAACTCGCGATAGAGCGCGGGGTAGCGCTGCGGAAAATAGCGCGAGAGGATCGGGGCCTCGGCGAACCGGTCCAGCGCCTCGAAGAAGTTGCGGGCGAGCGGCAGCGCGTCCCCGTCATGCGTTGCCCCTTTCGCCTCGGGCGTCGGCCGCAGCCGCCCGGCGACGCCGTGATGCATGCCGGCGAGGATGGCGGCGAGGGCGAGGTGCGGGCTCGCATCCGCGCCGGCCACGCGGTGCTCGACGCGCCGCGCCGGACCGTCGCCGAGCGGGATGCGGAAGGCGGCGAAACGGTTGTTGTGGCCCCAGCTGCCGCCGAGCGGCGCGAAGAGGCCGGGCTGGTAGCGGCGGAACGCGCTGAAATTCGGCGCGAAGATCGACAGGGCCTCCGGCAGCGTCGCCTGCAGGCCGGCAATGGCGGATTCGATCAGCTCCTGGCCGCCCTTGGCCGCGAATACATTGTCGCCGCTGCCGTCGGTCATGCTGACATGCACGTGCAGGCCGCTGCCCGGCTGGTCCATGTAGGGCTTGGCCATGAAGGTCGCGTCCTGGCCCCGCGCCCGCGCCACGCCTCGGATGATGCGCTTCAGCAGCACGGCATGGTCCGCCGCCAGCACGGGATCGGCGACGTGGTGGAGGTTAATCTCGAACTGGCCGAGGCCGTACTCGGCCACCGCCGTCGTGGCGGGAATGCCCTGCACCTGCGCGGCGTCGGCCACCTCGCGGACGAAGTCGGCATATTCCTCCACCTGCTCGACGCTGAGATTGGCCGGCGAACGCGGCGGCTCCCCCGTGCGCGTCAGCGGCGCCGGCCGGATCCCGCCCTCCTGCGTGCGCTTCCCGTCGATGAGGTAGAATTCTAGCTCGCAGGCGACCACGGGATGCAGCCCGTCGGCCCGCAGCCGCTGCGTGATGTCGGCGAGGATGGCCCGGGGGTCGAACCAGATCGGCTCGCCCGTCTCGGCGTTGCGCATGTCCAGCAGGCATTGCGCAGTCGGCATGGAGGCCCACGGGACGGGGGCGAGGGTTCCCGGGACCGGCCGCCCGAGCGCGTCGGGGTCCCCGTCGTCGCCGCCGATGCCGAAGGCGTTGCAGCCATGGCCGTGCACGTCGAGCACCGCGGCGCAGGAGGAGAAGGTGACGCCGGAGCGGAAGATCCGCTCGAGATCCGAGGCGGCCTCGCGCTTGCCGAGAGCCATGCCGTTCAGCCCGATCATGAAGGCATCGACGTAGCGGGTCTGGGGGTGGCGCGCGAGGAAGGCGCGCCACTCCTCGGCCGGGGTGGCGACGTTCATCGGAAGCTCCATGGCGAGGTGATGCCGGTCGGCATGATGGCTGGCTCCGTCACAGCCGGTCGCGCAAGGCGAACCAGGTCATGGCGAGCACCAGGGTGGGATGGCGGAGCCAGACGCCGCCGGGAAAACGGGGCGCTGGAAGGGCGGCGAAGACGTCGAAGCGCTCCTCGTCGCCGCAGATCGCCTCGGCCAGCAGCTTGCCCGCGAAGGTGGCGGTTCCCACGCCCTGCCCGGAATAGCCGCAGGCCGTGTAAAGGCCTGCCCGCAGGCGTCGCAGATAGGGCAGGCGCTTCAGGGTGACGGCGAGGGTGCCACCCCACGCGAAATCGATGCGGGCATCGGCCAGCTGCGGATAGATGCGCAGCATATGGGTGCGCACGAAGCTCTTCAGGTCGGGCGGAAACCCGCGCCCATAGCTCTCGCCGCCGCCAAACAGCATGCGGCCATCTGGCGAAAGCCGCCAGTAATGGACGACGAAGCGGCTGTCGGCGACCGCCTCCCAGCCCGGGATCAGCGCCTGGGCACGCTGGCCCAGCGGCTCGGTGGCCAGGATATAGTTGTGGATCGGCATCACCCGCGCCTCGGTGTCGGGCTCGAGGCCGCTGAGATAGCCGTTGCAGGCGAGGATGACGCTGGCGGCCCGGACGCTGCCGCGGGCCGTCCTGACCTCGCGCGCCGCCCCCTCGCCGATGGACAGGACGGCACTGTCCTCGAACAGCCTGGCACCGGACTCCTCGGCCGCGCGGGCAAGTCCAAGGGCATAGTTGAGGGGGTGCAGGTGCCCGGCCGTCGCATCTCGCATGCCGCCGAAATAGACCGGCGTGCCGATGGCGGCGGCGAGTTCGTCGCGGTCGAGGACGGAGAGGCCGCCCATGCCGTAGCGGTCCTGCAGGTGGCGAACCTCGTCCCGCATCTCCGGCACGTAGCGCTGCTTGTGCATGGCGTGGATCAGGCCGTCGCGCCAGTCGCAGTCGATGGCATGGCGCGCGATCAGGCCCTTCACGGTCGCCTTCGCTTCCTCGGCAAGGTGGAAGAGCTGGCGGGCGCGGGCCTGGCCGAACCAGGCTTCGAGCGTGGGCTGGTCCCGGCGCTGGCCTGAATGGAGCTGGCCGCCATTGCGGCCGGAGGCGCCCCAGCCCAGGCGGTTGGCCTCGAGCAGCACCACCGAGCGGCCGCGCTCCGCCAGGTGCAGAGCGGCGGAGAGGCCGGTGTACCCGCCGCCGACGATGCACACGTCGGCCGTGACGTCGCCTTCCAGCGAGGGACGGGGATGCGCGCCGCGCGCCGTGGCCGCGTACCAGGAGGGCGCATGGGCTTCGCCTCCCAGCCCTCCCGGGGCACCCGGCCAGTGCGGTTGCGCGGTCATCGCGGCATCAGTCCACGCGGCCGGTGCGCTTCAGCTCGGCCCAGGTGTCGTCGAGCGTCCTGCGGGCCAGCGCGACCAGCTGGTCGGCTTCCTCATGCGTGATGACCAGAGGCGGCGAGATGATCATGCTGTCGCGGACGGCGCGCATGATCAGGCCGTTGGCGAAGGAGATGTCGCGGCACAGGGTTCCGACCTGTCCGGTCGGGGTGAACTTCTGCGTCCGCGAGGGCTTGGCGGGCACCAGCTCCAGCGCACCGATGAGGCCCGTCATGCGGGCTTCGCCCACAAGCGGATGCTCGCCGAGCGCAAGCCAGCGGGCCTGCAGGTAAGGGCCGATGTCGCTGCGCACCCTGTCGACGATGCCTTCGTCCTCCAGGATGCGCAGGTTCTCCAGTGCGGCCGCGGCGCAGGTGGGGTGGCCGGAATAGGTGTAGCCGTGGAAGAACTCCTCGCCCTGGTCGACGACCACCGCGGCGACCCGGTCGGACACCATCACGCCGCCGATGGGCAGGTACCCGGACGACAGGCCCTTGGCGATCGGCATCAGGTCGGGCTGCAGGTCGTAGAGATCCGAGCCGAACCAGTGCCCCGTCCGCCCGAAGCCGCAGATCACCTCGTCTGCGACGAGCAGGATGCCATATTTGGCGCAGATGCGCTTGATCTCGGGCCAGTAGGTCTCGGGCGGGATGATGACGCCGCCGGCCCCCTGGATCGGCTCGGCGATGAAGGCGGCCACGGTCTCGGGGCCGAGTTCCTCGATCTTTGCCTCCAGCTGGCGCGCTGCCCACAGGCCGAACTCGGCCGGGCTCACGTCGCCGCCCTCGCCGAACCAGTAGGGCTGGGGGATGTGCACGATGCCGGGGATCGGAAGGCCGCCCTGGCCGTGCATCAGCGCCATGCCGCCGAGCGAGGCGCCGGCCATGGTGGAACCGTGATAGCCGTTCACCCGGCTGATGATGACGCTGCGCTGCGGCTCGCCCCGCAGGGCCCAGTAGTAGCGCACCATGCGCACGACGGTGTCGTTCGCCTCCGAGCCGGAGCCGCAGAAGAAGACGCGGCTCACACCCTCCGGCGCAAGGCCGGCGAGGCGTTCGGCCAGGCGGATCGCCGGGGCGTTGCTCGTCTTGAAGAATGAGTTGTAGTAGGCGAGTTCGCCCATCTGGGCGTGAACGGCCTCTGCGATCTCCGGTCGTCCATGGCCGATATTGGTGCACCAGAGACTGGCCATGCCGTCGAGGTAGCGGTTGCCCTCGGAGTCCCACAGCCAGACCCCCTGCCCTTTCACCATGACGCGGCTGCCTTCCCGGGCCAGCGAGCGGAAATCGGTGAAGGGATGCATGTAGTGCCGCGCATCGGCGGCACGCAGCTCGGAGGTCGGGTACAGGTTCGAGGCGGACATGGCGTAACCTCCGGGATCCACGGCGCCGGACGGCGCGGCGGCCGGCCGGACTTGTCGGGCTAGACGTTGAGCAGCAGGTACTCGCGTTCCCATGGGCTGATCACCCGCATGAACGTCTCGAACTCGGCCTGCTTGATGGCGCGATAGGTCGATACGAAGGAGCGGCCGAAGATGTCGGCGAGCTCCTCGCACTCCTCGAACAGCGCCACCGCCTCGAGCAGGCCGCGCGGCAGGCCGAAATCGAGCGTGTAGGCGGAGCCCTCGATCGGCTCGCTTGGCGTCGACTGCTCGATCATGCCGAGGTAGCCGCAGGCCAGAGAGGCCGCGATGGCCAGGTAGGGATTGGCGTCCGACGACGGCACGCGGTTCTCGATGCGGCGCGCCTCAGGCGAGGAATGCGGCACGCGAAGGCCGACCGTGCGGTTGTCATAGCCCCAGTGGACGTTGATCGGCGCCACCGAGCGGCGCATCAGCCGGCGGTAGGAGTTCACATAGGGAGCCAGGATGCACATCACGTGCGGCAGGTAGCGCTGCTGGCCCGCGATGAAGGCGAAGAATTCGGGCGTGGGCGCGCCGTCGGGACCGGAGAAGATGTTCCGGCCGGTCTCGATGTCAACGACGGACTGGTGGATGTGCATGGCCGAGCCGGGCTCGTTGGCGATCGGCTTGGCCATGAAGGTGGCGTACATGTCGTGCTGCAGCGCCGCCTCGCGAATGGTGCGCTTGAACAGGAACACCTGGTCGGCGAGCGCCAGCGGGTCGCCGTGACGGAGATTGATCTCCATCTGGGCGGCGCCCTCCTCGTGGATCAGCGTGTCGATTTCCAGGCCCTGGGCCTCGGAGAAATCGTAGATGTCGTCGAAGAGATCGTCGAACTCGTTCACCGCCGCCATGGAATAGGACTGGCGGCCCGTCTCGGGCCGGCCGGACCGGCCGACCGGCGGCTTCAGCGGGTAGTCGGGATCCTGGTTGCGCTCGACGAGGTAGAATTCGAGCTCCGGAGCGACGATCGCCTTCCAGCCCTTGTGGCGGTAAAGATCGATGATGCGGCGCAGCAGCTGGCGCGGTGCGAGATCAACCGGGCGGCGGTCGCGGTGGTAGGCGTCATGGATCACCTGCGCCGTCGGGTCCGATGCCCACGGCACCACGCACAGCGTCGAGTAGTCCGGCACTAGCATGATGTCGCCATCGGCCGGATCGAAGCTGAAACCGTCATCCTCTTCCGGATAGTCGCCGGTGATGGTCTGCAGGAAGATCGAGCCGGGCATCGACATGTCGGGCGCGTCGGCGAACTTTGCGACGGGCATCATCTTGCCCCGTGCGACGCCAGACATGTCGGGCACGATGCACTCGATGTCTTCCAGCCCGCGCGCCTCCAGCCATTCGGCGGCTTCGGCGACGTTCTTGACCCCGCGCGCGTCCTGCTTCTTGGCCGTCCGCTTCTTGCCCATGATGTGTGTCGCTCGTTCCGAATTGTGATCACATTTTGGCAGCCCGCGACAGAGGCGTCAACTCGGCCGCTCATTCCGTGCGCAGTTCCGCCTCTGGCGCCAGGGCAGAAGTGCCGATGATCCTCATGCCGTCCAGGATGTCGGCGCGGATTGCCTCCCGCAACTCTTGCTCATCGCGCGCCTCGATGGCGGCAACGGCGCGGACATGCTGGTCGTCGAGAATGGCCGTTCCGACACGGCCATAGACCGCGCGCATGAACGGTCCGAACTGGATCCAGAGGCTTTCCACCATGGGCAGGAGAACGCTCGAGGGGGCGGCCGTGTAGATCTCGAAATGGAAGCGCCGGTTTGCCGCCATGTAGCCCTCGACGTCGCCGTTCGCGAGCGCGGCCTCGATGTCGTCGTCGGCCATACGGATGCGCGCCACGCGAGTAGAATCGATATGAGACAACGCACGTCCGGCGAGCTCGGGCTCGAGCAGCGTACGCGCGCGCACCAGCTCGTCGAAGCGGTCGGCGGTCATCGGGGGGACGTAGACGCGCCGGTTGGCTCCCACGAACAGGCCGCCCTCGGCAGCCAGACGGCGGATGGCCTCGCGTACCGGCATGGGGGACACGTCGAGGCTTTCGGCAAGTCCCCGCAGTGTGACGCCCCGGCCCGGAACGATCCGCCCGCTGATGAGCGTATCGCGCAGAATGCGGTAAACCTGGTCGTGCTTGGGCCTGCCGGCGGGCGCATTCCCGGCTTTCGGCCGAGTCTCCCCCGAGCCAATCTCGGCCTTGGCAGCGGTCAGCTTTCTCGCCATTGTCGTGTCCGCGCTCTTTTCGCGTCCGGTTCATGTACGATTGACACTGCCGAACCGGTGTGATCACATTTTCATAGGATGGGGACCCGGGGCAAGCGGATTGCAGGGAAGGCCCGAAGCGGCGGCACGGACCGCCGCCGACCGGCGAGGCGCACCTGCTGGCATGCGTCTTGCCAATTTCGGGCAGCCTGCGCGCTCCGGCCGGGTCGACGGGAGATGAGGTGAAGACATGAAGCGTTTCTTGGCCGCGGCGGGCTTTGCCGCGGTCCTCGCAGCGGGCGTGATGCCTTCCGCGGCGCAGGACAAAGTCGTCAACGTCTACAACTGGTCGGACTATATCGATCCCAAGATCCTTGAGGATTTCACCAAGGAAACCGGGATCAAGGTCAAGTACGACGTCTTCGATTCCAACGACCTGCTCGAGACCAAGCTCCTGGCCGGCAAGACCGGCTACGATGTCGTCGTGCCCTCGGCGAACTTCCTCGGCCGCCAGATCCAGGCCGGTGTGTTCGAGAAGCTCGACAAGTCGAAGCTGCCGAACCTCGCCAACGTCTGGCCCGACATCTCCAAGCGTCTCGAGACCTATGATCCCGGCAACCAGTATGCCGTGAACTACATGTGGGGCACCACCGGCATCGGCTACAACGTCGCCAAGGTGAAGGAGCGCCTCGGCGACGTACCGCTCGACAGCTGGAAGATCCTGATGGATCCCGAGACGGTCGCCAAGCTCAAGGACTGCGGCGTCATGATGCTCGACGCCAGCGACGAGGTGATCCCGGCCGTCCTCATCTATCTCGGGCTCGACCCCACCTCGACGAAGTCGGAAGACCTCAAGGCGGCGGTGGAGCACTTCAAGAAGGTGCGGCCCAACATCCGCAAGTTCCACTCCTCCGAGTACATCAACGCTCTCGCCAACGGCGAGGTTTGCGCCGTGCTCGGCTGGTCGGGTGACATCAAGCAGGCTGCCGCCCGTGCCGAGGAGAAGAACAAGACCGTCAAGGATCCGAAGAAGCAGGTCGAGATCAGCTACATCATCCCGAAGGAAGGGGCGATGCTGTTTTTCGACAACTTCGCGATCCCGAAGGACGTGGAGCACCCGGACGAGGCGCTGGCCTTTATCAACTACATGATGAAGCCGGAAGTGGCGGCCGCGGCCTCCAACTACATCCAGTATCCGAACGGCAACCTCGCGTCGCAAAAGTTCGTCGACCCCGCCATCCTGAACAACAAGAGCATCTACCCGCCCGCCGACGTGATGGCGAAGCTGAAATCCTACCCGCAGCGCAGCCAGAAGGAGCAGCGCGAGCTGACCAGCGCCTGGCGGGACATGAAGCGCAAATCCTAAGCCCATCGGGCCCGGCGGCATCCGCCGGGCCCTTTTTTTGAGCCAAGCGCCCGGGATCATCATGGCGACGAAGTCACTCGGACCCATCCGCCGCAAGTTCGCCCCGTGGGAGGATCCCGCGGCGAAACCGCTGATCGAGTTCCGCAACGTGGTGAAGCGCTTCGGCGACTTCACGGCCCTCGCGGGCGTCAGCCTCGGCATCTACGAGCGCGAGTTCTTCGCCCTCCTGGGCCCGTCCGGCTGTGGCAAGACCACGTTGATGCGCATGCTCGCGGGCTTCGAGCAACCGACCGAGGGCCAGGTGCTCCTGGGGGGTGTCGAACTCACGGGGATGCCGCCGCACAAGCGTCCCGTGAACATGATGTTCCAGTCCTACGCGCTCTTCCCGCACATGACGGTCGAGAAGAACATCGCCTTCGGGCTGGAAATGGACGGTCTGCCGAAAGGCGAGATCGAGAGCCGCGTCCAGGAGATGCTGCGCATGGTCAAGCTGGAGAGCTTCGCCAAGCGCAAGCCCAACCAGCTCTCGGGCGGCCAGCGGCAGCGCGTTGCGCTCGCCCGTTCGCTTGCCAAGAAGCCCAAGGTGCTGCTGCTCGACGAACCGCTCGGCGCCCTCGACAAGAAGCTGCGCGAGGAAACGCAGTTCGAGCTCATCGACCTGCAGATGAACCTCGGCATCACCTTCCTCATCGTCACCCACGACCAGGAAGAGGCGATGACGCTGGCCGACCGCATTGCGGTGATGGACCAGGGCCGTCTCGTCCAGGTCGCGCCGCCGAGCGTCATCTACGAGCAGCCGGCGAGCCGCTACGTCGCCGACTTCATCGGTGACATCAACATCCTCGAAGGCGCCGTGACGGGCGGCGGCCGCCCGGGCCTGATCCGGCTGGACGGCTGCCACACCGGCAACCCGGTCGAGGTGGAAACCGATGTCGAGGCCCCCGCCGGCGGCAAGGCGTGGTTCGCCGTGCGGCCGGAGAAGGTGCGCATCAGCCTCGATGCGCCCGCTGCCGGAGCAGTCAACACCGCGCAGGGCGAGGTCTGGGACATCGGCTATATCGGCGACGTCTCGATCTACCACGTGCGGCTCGCGGGCGGCGCGACGGTCCGCGCCACGGTCGCCAACACGCAACGCCTCGTCGAACGTCCGATCAGCTGGGAGGACAAGGTGTGGCTCAGCTGGACGCCGGATGCCGGCATCCTGCTGACGCGCTGAGGGGGCAGCGATGAAAAAGCCGGGGCGCAACTGGGGCCGGTTCTGGGTCACCGCCATCCCCTATGCGTGGATGCTGGCCTTCTTCCTCGTGCCGTTCATCATCGTCCTGAAGATCAGCTTCTCGGCCTCCGAAATCGCCCAGCCACCCTATGTTCCGGCGCTCGACTGGGCAGACGGCCTGTCCGGCTGGTGGGAAAAGCTGCAGAGCCTGAGCTTCGACAATTACCAGCGCCTGGTCGAAGACAGCATCTATATTCGCTCCTATCTCTCCAGCATCGTCATCGCGGCGGTCTCGACGTTCCTGATGCTGCTGATCGGCTATCCGCTGGCATACGGCATGGCGAGGGCACCGCGCACCTGGCGCACGACGCTGCTGATGCTGGTGATCCTGCCGTTCTGGACCAGCTTCCTGATCCGCGTCTACGCCTGGATCGGCATCCTCTCGGAAGAGGGCCTGCTCAACACGGCGCTGCTCTGGCTCGGCGTCATCGACCAGCCGCTGGTCATCCTCCAGACCGACGTCGCGGTCTATATCGGCATCGTCTATTCCTACCTGCCCTTCATGGTGCTGCCGCTCTACTCCACGCTGGAGAAGATGGACGACACGCTGCTCGAGGCAGCGCAGGACCTGGGGTGCACGCCGTTCCAGGCCTTCTGGCGCATCACCTTCCCGATCTCGCTCCCGGGCGTGCTCGCCGGCTGCTTCCTCGTCTTCATCCCGGCCATCGGCGAGTTCGTCATCCCCGACCTGCTGGGCGGGTCGGACACGGTGATGATCGGCAAGACGCTGTGGGAGGAGTTCTTCAACAACCGCGACTGGCCGGCCGCGTCGGCCGTCGCCATCGTGCTGCTGGCGGTCATCGTCATCCCGATCGTCATTTTCCAGAACAACCAGGCCAAGCTGCAGGAGGGCGGGCGATGAAGCGCTTCTCCTGGTTCAACGCGGTATCGCTGACCCTCGGCTTCGCTTTCCTCTACATCCCCATCCTGATCCTCATCCTCTACTCCTTCAACGCCGGGCGCAGCGTCGCCGTGTGGGGCGGCTGGTCGACGAAGTGGTACGGCGAAGTCTTCCGCAACCAGCAGCTGCTGGACGCAGCCTGGGTGACGCTGAAGCTCGCCTTCATCTCGGCAAGCGCGTCGACCGTTCTCGGCACGCTGGCAGCGCTGGCGCTCTCGCGCTACGGCCGCTTCACCGGCCGCTCGCTGTTCTCCGGCATGGTCTACGCGCCCCTCGTCATGCCCGAGGTGATCACCGGCCTGTCCCTGCTTCTGCTCTTCGTCGCCATCGGCTTCGACCGCGGCTTCTGGACGATCACGCTCGCCCACATCACCTTCACGCTCTGCTTCGTGGCGGTGGTGGTGCAGTCGCGCCTCGTCACCTTCGACAGGAGCCTGGAGGAAGCGGCCATGGACCTCGGCTGCCCGCCGGCCAAGACGTTCTTCCGCATCACCCTGCCGCTGATCATGCCGGCCATTGTGTCGGGCTGGATGCTGGCCTTCACGCTGTCGCTCGACGACCTCGTCATCGCCAGCTTCACGACAGGCCCGGGGGCGACGACCCTGCCGATGCGCATCTACTCGGACGTGCGGCTCGGCGTGAAACCCGAGATCAACGCCATCTGCACGCTGATGATCCTCGTCGTGACGGTGATCGTCATCATCGCCTCGGTAGTCACCAAGCGGCAGGAGGCCGAGCGCGAGCGGGCCGAAAGACTGGCCAACGCCGCTCCGTAGATCGTCACTGCGGGGAGCGTCGGCGCTCAGGTCCTACGCGACGCGCACCCGGATCGCGCCCAATCCCTCGATGGAGACCTCCATCGTCTGGCCACGCTCCACCGCGCCGACACCCTCCGGCGTGCCGGAGAAGATCACGTCGCCCGCCTCCAGCCGGTAGAAGCGCGACAGGATCGCGATCTGCTCCGGCACGGACCAGATCATCTGGGCGAGGTCGGCGTCCTGCCGGACGGCGCCGTCTACGGCGAGCCGGAGACGGCCCGCTGAGGGATGGCTGACCGCGGCTGCCGGATGGATGAGCCCTACAGGGCCCGACAGATCGGCCGACTTGGCGATCTCCCAGGGCCGTCGCAGCGCCTTGGCCTCGTCCTGGAGATCGCGGCGGGTCATGTCGAGCCCGACGGCATAGCCGAAGACATGCTCCAGCGCGTCAGCCTCGGGAATGTTGGTTCCCCCCTTGCCCAGCGCCACCACCATCTCGGCCTCAAAATGGTAGTTGGCCGTGCCCGGCGGATACGGATGCTCCCCCACAGTGCCGTCCGGGATGGGCTGAAGCGCGTCGGCGGGCTTCATGAAGAAGAAGGGAGGTTCGCGATCGGGGTTGCCGCCCATCTCACGGGCATGGGCGGCGTAGTTGCGGCCGATGCAGTAGACGCGGCGGACCGGGAAGAGCCGGTCTGTCCCGGCCACGGGCAGGGCGGCACGCGGCGCGGGCTCAAACACGTATGAGGTCATGGAGCGGGTCCCGGAGGCGTTTGCGTCCGACGGTGCCGGGCCGGTGGCGCGGACGCGGCGGGCTCTGCTAGAAGGACGCCTACCATAAGGCGCGGGCGCGCTGAGACAACCCGCGGAAGGGACGGCGATGGACGACAGGAACACGGCCGGCAACGCGGCCGGGGAGAACGGCCTGCTCGAAGGCCGCAGCATGCGCAAGCTCAACCCGGTGCTCAGGCTGGCGCTCGAGGTGGGGCCGCTCGTCGTATTCTTCATCGGCAACCAGCGCGCCGACATTTTTTGGGCGACCGGCCTCTTCATGGCCGCTGTGCTCGTGGCGCTCGTCGTGTCCTACGTGCTGACCCGGCATCTGCCGGTAATGCCGCTGGTCTCGGCCGTCGTGGTGCTCATCTTCGGCGGCCTGACGCTGTGGCTGCACGACGACACCTTCATCAAGCTCAAGCCCACTATCGTGAACACGCTGTTCGGCGCGGTGCTGCTGGGCGGGCTGGCCTTCGGCAAGCCGCTCCTGCCCGTCGTGCTCGACACGGTGTTCCAGCTCGACGAGATAGGCTGGAAGAGGCTCACCTTCCGCTGGGGGGTCTTCTTCCTCTTCCTCGCCGTCGTCAACGAGGTCGTCTGGCGCACGCAGACGCAGGACTTCTGGGTGAACTTCAAGGTCTTCGGCATCATGCCGATCACGCTGGTCTTCGCCCTCGCCCAGACGCCGCTGATCCTGCGGCACGAGATCAAGGACGAGGGCGCGTAGGAGAGGCCTGTCACTGCGAAACCTAGGTGAACGGGCTCGGGTCGCTTTGCTCGGGCTGCAGTGACGAAACGGCGAGCGGCCTGCGCTACCCGCCTTTTTTCGCCGCCGCGGCGATGGCATCGCGGAACGGACCGGAGGTGATGGCCTGCGCCGTGAGCGGGCCGACATGCTTGTAGGCGATGGTGCCGTCGGGCGCGATCACGAAGGTCTCCGGCACGCCGTAGACGCCCCAGTCGATGGCCGCGCGCCCGTTGACGTCTGCGCCCACGGCGGCGAAGGGGTTGCCGAGCGCACCGAGGAACCGCCGGGCATTGTCGGGCTGGTCCTTGTAGTTGATGCCCACAAGCGTGACCGAGGGGTCCTTCGACAGTTCGAGCAGCACCGGGTGCTCTTCCCGGCAGGGCGCGCACCAGGATGCCCAGACGTTGACGAGGGTCACGCGGCCCTTGAGTGCGTCGGTCGAGAGGCCGGGAACCGGCTTGCCGTCCTTTGCCAGGTTCTCGAGCGGCGGCAGCGCGAAGGCCGGAGCCGGCTTGCCGATGAGGGCTGAGGGCAGGCGCTGCGGATCGCCGGAGAAGAGGCGCGCCAGGAACAGCGCCGCGAGCAGCGCGAAGATGGCCAGCGGCACCAGGACGAAGAGGCGCCGGCGCGGCGCGGCGGGAGCGTCGTCCAGAGGGCCCGATGCATGCTCCGGAGCGCTCATCGCGGCCTACTCCTGCCCGCGGCCGCCGGAGCGGCGGCGGAGCCCGGACTGCTCCAGCCGAGCGAGCGCCTGCAGCTGGGCCCGGTGGTCGAGCATGGACCGCCCTATCAGCCCCGCCACGAGCACCGCGGCGAAGGCATAGGCGGCGAGGATGAAGCCGGTATGCGGGTCGCCGGTCATGCCTTGGCCTCCGAGCCGAACTGCGGCTCCTCGCGCTGCGCGGCGACGAGGCCGAGCGCACGGACGCGGCGGCGGAGGATCTCGTTCCGCATCCCGGCGAGATGGAGTGCCAGGAACAGGAACGTGGCTCCCACCGCCATGATGACGAGGGGCCACAGCATCGAGGGGTCGATGGTCGGGCCGCCTAGGCGGATCACGCTGGCGGGCTGGTGCAGCGTGTTCCACCAGTCCACCGAGAACTTCACGATCGGAATGTTGACGAAGCCGACCAGCGTCAGCACGGCGACGGACCGCCCGGCCCGCGTCGGATCCTCGATGGCGTTCCAGAGCGCGATGACGCCGCAATACATCAGGAAGAGCACGAGCACGGAGGTGAGCCTCGCGTCCCACACCCACCATGTACCCCACATCGGCTTGCCCCAGAGCGAACCGGTGACGAGACACAAGAGCGTGAAGGCGGCGCCGAGCGGCGCGGCTGCCTTGGCCGAGACGTCGGCGAGAGGATGGCGCCAGACCAGCGTACCGATGCCCGACAGGGCCATCAACGTGTAGCAGGCCATGGAGAGCCAGGCCGCAGGCACGTGGATGTACATGATGCGCACCGTGGCGCCCTGCTGGTAATCCTCCGGCGAGACGAAGAACACCATGTAGAGCCCGGCCGCGATCAGCACGGCGGCGATCACCCCGAAAACAGGGATCAGAAAGCGGGCGAGGCCGAGAAAACGCGTCGGGTTGGCAAAACGCAGCATGCGCCTCTTCTAGCGGCAGCTTCGGGCCGGGGCAATGCGACGAAGTCTTCGAAACCGCGGGGGCGCGTGCACGGGCGAAGGCGCGCGCCCATGCGGCCAATGCGGCGCTTCCCGTTAACCAAGCGTTATGGTTGCATTCGACCTCATGGCGCTCTCCGCTAGGATCGACCTCAAGAGAAATGGGAGCCGGAGCGTGGCGTATCGGCGCCGGAACAGCCCATCATGGATCTCGACCCTTGCCGTCCTGGGGGGCCTCCTGCTCGCGGGGCTCTGGCCGTCTTGCGTGCTCGCTGCGTATGAGCGGGTTGTATTCGACGGCTTCCCAGGCGGCGTTGTCGTGGTCCGCACCTCCGAGCGGCGCCTCTATCTGTCGCTCGGCGACGGCACGGCCCTCCGCTATCCCGTCGGCGTCGGCCGGCAGGGAAAACAGTGGAGCGGGCGCGCCCGCATCGAGGGCAAGCATGTCGAGCCCGCCTGGGCTCCCCCGGACGACGTGCGCCGCGACAATCCCAGCCTGCCCGACGTGATCCCGCCCGGCCCCAACAACCCGATGGGTGCACGCGCTCTCACGCTCGATCGCGGCGACTATGCCATTCACGGCACCACGAAGAAGATGCGCGCCAGTGTCGGGACCTACGCATCCTATGGCTGCATCCGCATGCTCAACGAGGATGTGATCGACCTCTTCGACCGCGTGCAGGTCGGCACGTCCGTCATCGTCGAGCCCTGAGCGTCCCAGGACGTTGGCCCAAACCCAAGGCTTCGCTAGCATGACACGCATGCGCCGAATCGTGCCCGCCGCGACCCTGTTCGCCCTGCTCTGCTCCGCGCCCGCTTTGGCGCAGGCGAACTTCCCCTCTTGCCTCGCCGGGCTGCGTGCCGACATGGCGGCGAAGGGGGTCTCGACGGCGACGTTCGACGCCGCCATGCAGGGTGTCCAGCCCGACATGAAGGTGATCGAGCTGATGAACTCCCAGCCGGAGTTCAAGACGCCGATCTGGGACTACATGGCCGGCCTCGTCGACGAGGAACGCGTCGCCGACGGGCGGGCGGCGATGCGGAAATACGCTAACGCCCTGTCGGCGGCCGAAAGCCGCTACGGCGTCGACCGCACCACGATCGTCGCCGTGTGGGGCGTGGAATCCAATTACGGCCAGGCCATTGGCGACCGGCCGCTGGTGCAGTCGCTCGCGACCCTGTCGTGCTATGCGGGACGGCGAGAGGCCTACTTCAAGGGCGAGCTCGCCGCGACCCTGAAGATCCTGCAGGCCGGCGACGTCGACCCCTCCCACCTCACGGGATCCTGGGCCGGCGCCTTCGGCCACACGCAGTTCATGCCCTCAACTTTCCTGCGCCTCGCAGTCGACCTCGACGGCGACGGACGCCGGGACGTGGTCGACTCCATCCCCGACGCGCTGGGGTCCACGGCCAACTACCTGCGCAAGGCGGGCTGGGTGACGGGCGCAACCTGGGGCTTCGAGGTAAAGCTGCCTCCGGGCTTCGACACGCGCACCGCCGGGCGCAAGAACAAGAAGCCCTTTTCCAGCTGGGCAGGGCAGGGCGTCCGCCGCGTAGACGGCCGGGCGCTCCCCGGCGACGGGTCGGCCGGATTGCTGCTCCCGGCCGGCGGAGACGGACCGGCCTTCCTCGTGACGCGTAACTTCGACGCCATCTACGCCTACAACGCCGCCGAGAGTTATGCGCTCGCGATCGCGCACCTTTCGGACCGCCTGCGCGGCGGCGGACCGATCGTGACGCCGTGGCCGACCGATGATCCCGGACTGTCCAGGGCCGAGAAGCGGGAGCTGCAGGAGCTGCTCGCCCGGCGCGGCTTCGATGTCGGCGTCCCCGACGGCGCGATCGGCGCCAAGACCAGGGCTGCCGTCGCCCAGATCCAGTCGTCCATCGGCCTCACGCCGAACGGCCGGCCCTCCGCGAAGGTGCTGGAGGCGCTGCGCACCGGGCGGTGAGGCCCGAACCGGCTCTCCCGCCCCATCTTTGCAAGGGGCGTCGCGACGAAGCGATCAAACGAAGTGGCTGCGACCCTCTATTCCGCCGGCTTGCGCCGCCCGAAGTCCGGCTCTGCCGTCTCCTGGCCGGAATCGATGATGCCGCGGCGGATGGCGCGGGTGCGCGTGAACAGGTTGAACAACGTCTCGCCGTCGCCCCAGCGGATGGCGCGCTGCAGGGCCGTCAGGTCCTCGCTGAAGCGGCCCAGCATCTCCAGCACCGCGTCCTTGTTGTTGAGGAACACGTCCCGCCACATGGTGGGGTCGGAGGCGGCGATGCGGGTGAAGTCGCGAAAGCCGCCGGCGGAGAACTTGATCACCTCCGACTGCGTCACCTCCTCGAGGTCCGCCGCCGTGCCGACGATGTTGTAGGCGATGAGGTGCGGGACGTGGCTGGTGATGGCCAGCACGAGGTCGTGATGCGTCGGCGTCATCACCTCGACGTTCGATCCCGCCGCTTCCCAGAAGGCGCGGACCCGCTCGGTCGCCTCCTCCGGCGTGCCGTCCGGCGGCGTCAGGATGGCCCAGCGGTTCACGAACAGCGTGGCAAAGCCGGCATCGGGGCCGGAATGCTCCGTGCCCGCCACGGGATGGCCCGGGACGAGCGCGACGCCGGCGGGAAGATGCGGCTGCACCTGCGCCACCACGGCCCCCTTCACCGAGCCGACGTCGGATACAATGGAGCCCGGCTTCAGCACCGGCCCGACCCGCGCGGCGACGGCGCCGCAGGCCCCGACGGGGACGCAGAGCACGACGAGGTCGGCACCCTCGGCAGCAGAGGCGGCGTCGATATGGACCTCGTCCGCGATCTCCAGCGCGCGGACGCGGGCGCAGACCTCCGGCGAGGCGTCGGTGGCCACGAGCGTCCAGGCTACGCCCTTGCGCCGGGCCATGCGCGCCAGGGACGAGCCGATGAGGCCCATCCCGACGATGACGACGCGCTCGAACAGGGGCTCCGCGAGGCGCGGGCCGAGACCGTCAGGCACGGGCCTTCTCCCCGGCGAAATCGGCGAGCGCCGCGACGACGAGGCGGTTCGCCTCCTCCTCGCCCACCGTCAGGCGCAGCGCGCGCGGCAGGCCATAGGCACCGACGCCACGCAGCACGAGACCGCGCGCGGTCAGGAAGGCATCGGCGTCCTTCGCCGTGCGGCCGGGCGTGTCGGGGAAGTGGATCAGCAGGAAGTTGCCGACGCTTGGCGTCACCTTCAGCCCCAGCCGCTCGATCTCCACGGTGAGCCAGGCGAGCCAGCGCTCGTTGTGGGCGATGGCGGCCGCCGTGTGCGGCTCGTCGGCGATGGCCGCGATGCCCGCCTCCATGGCCGGCCCCGAGACGTTGAAGGGCCCCCTGATGCGGTTCAGCGCGTCGGCGACGTGGGCCGGAGCATAGCACCAGCCGAGCCTTAGCAGCGCGAGCCCGTAGATCTTCGAGAAGGTGCGCGTCATCACGACGTTGTCGCAGGTCGAGACCAGCTCCAGGCCTGACGAGTAGTCGTTGCGCCGCACATACTCGGCATAGGCGGCGTCGAGCACCAGCAGCACATGCGGAGGCAGGCCCGCATGGAGGCGCTTCACCTCCTCGAACGGGATATAGGTGCCCGTCGGATTGTTGGGATTGGCCAGGAAAACGATCTTCGTGCGCGGCGTGACGCGGGCCAGCAGGGCGTCGACATCGGCCGTCAGATCAGTCTCCGGCGCCACGACCGGCGTGCCCCCGGCGGCCAGGATAGCGAGCTTGTAGACCAGGAAGCCGTGCTCGCTGAACAGGCCCTCGTCCCCGGGCCCGACATAGGCGTTGGTCAGCAAGGACAGGATCTCGTCCGACCCGGCACCGCAGACGATGCGGGCGGGATCGAGCCCGAACTTGCCCGCGATCGCCTCGCGCAGCCGGGCCGAGGATCCTTCGGGATAAAGGGCCAGCTTTTCCGCCGCCCCCCTGTACGCCTTCACCGCCTCCGGAGAAGGGCCGAGCGGCGTCTCGTTGGACGAAAGCTTGTGCACCTTGGCGACGCCCGGCGCGGCGCTCTTGCCCGGCACGTAGGGCTCGATGGCGAGCACGCCGGGGCGGGGAACGGGGCGGGTCGGGGCAGCGGCGGTCATGATCTCGGGTCCGGCCTTGAGAGGAACTCACGCATCGAGCTTGAAGCGGGCGGCATGGCTGCCGATCTCGCGCAGGTCGAAGACGCCCACGCCGAGCCCGGCCATCGCCCCGGTGATCGAGTCGGCGCCGGCATCGCCGGGCGCCGAGACCAGGAGCTCGAGCCCGGCATCGTCTCCCGCGCTGTGCTCGACGCGCGCGCCGATGGCGGCGAGTGCGGGCTGCAGCCCCTCGCGCCAGCGCTCGACGCCCAGCGCGTAGAGCACGACCTCGCGCACGGCCGCGTCGGCGATGGGCTTGGAGACGACGTAGACCGGCGTGCCCGCCGGATGAGACGGCCGCTCGACGAAGGGAAGCCGGGCGATGATCTTCGGCCGGCCCTCGCCGGCCAGCGCCGTCCACCACGCGCCGGCGGCACGGCCGGGCTCGGCACGGAACACGCCAAGGTCGCCGGCCGAACCCGCCACGGCGTCGATCACCGCGCCGGCGCTGTCGTGCGGCACGTAGGGGACGGTGAAGCCGAAATGAAAGCGCGTCGTGTCGCGAATGGGTGCGTCGCCGCCGGAGATGTCGGCGTGCACGCGGTAGGGCGCCTGCACATAGGTGAAGGTGGAGATGATGACGCGCCAGATGCTCTCGGCGGTATCGAAGGGCAGCAGGCCATTATGGCGCGCGGCAAGGCGGCGCATCATGTCGGCCTCGCGGCCCGGGCGGAAAGCCGAGCCGGAATCCTGCGTCTTCTTGACCGTGATGAGCGTGTCGATGATCTCGCCGCGCTGCATCAGCAGGCGGTGCATCTCCTCGTCGATGCGGTCGATCTCGCGGCGCAGATCCGCGAGTGTCGGTATGGGAGCGTCGCCGGCCATGGCCATCCCGTCATGAACGGCGCCTTCATAGGCCGGGACGGGGCGGATGGCAAAGGGTTGGCGAGGCAACGCGGGCCAAGCGACGATCCCTCACCCCTGCCCCTCTCCCGAATCGGGAGAGGGGTTCCCCGCAGGCTTCATCTCACGCAAGCGCTTCCTTCTCCCATGTTGGGAGAGGGGCAGGGGTGAGGGATTTTTCGCTTACTCATTCTCCCGCTTCACCAGCTTCCCCTCCTCGGCCTTGTAGAAATACTGCGAGCAGACCAGCCAGCCCTTGATGGCCCGAAGCGGCAGGGCGCAGAGGATGACGGCCAGCGGCAGCGACGTGACGAAGTGGACCCAGAAGGGCGGGCTGTAGGCCGAGTCGAGCCACAGCGCGAAGCCGACGGCGGGGAAGGCCATGATGGTCATGGCGAAGAAGGCCGGCCCGTCGGCCGGGTCGGCAAAGGAATAGTCGAGCCCGCAAGCCTCGCAGCGCGGGGCGAGCGTGAGGAACCCGTTGAACAGGCGCCCCTTGCCGCAGCGCGGGCAGCGGCCCTTGATCCCCGTCTCGATGGGCGACAGGCGGGGCCAGGCGCGCTGGCCTTGCGGGAGAACGGGCTCGGTCATCGATGCTCCTCGGCGATACGGACCAACCCGGGGGAGACGCCGGGGTTCACTGTGGCGACGCTTCTGTCTGATGCCGGCACAGGCGCGCCACCTCGACCATCGCCGCGAGCCCGACCAGACCCAGCGCCGCCATGACGGACAGCGCGATGGTGGGCCCGGTCACGTCGATGAGCCAGGCCAGCGCGAAGGGGGCGGCGGCGCTGAGCACGAGCCGCACGGCGGCCAGCCGGCCCAGCCGCTCGCCATAGCCGTAGCGGCCGAACAGCGCGAGCGGCAGCGTGCCCTGGACGATGCTCTTCAGGCCCGAGCCGAAGCCCAGGATCACAGCGAAGACCGCAGCGCCGGCCACGGACGGCGCGGTGAGCAGCAGCACCGCAGCCGCGACCGGGAATAGCGCGATGCAGACGAGCGTCGCCACGATGGGGTGGCGATCCTGCCCCGCCAGCATGGTGCCGAAGCGGATGAAGACCTGGCTCGGCCCGAACAGGGCGGAGACGAGCACGGCCGATCCCCCCATGCCCAGCGCGCCGAGGAGCGGCACCATCTGCGCCAGGATGGCTGACATCATGATCCCGCCCAGAGAGAAGCCGGCCGCGATGAGCACCATGGCGCGGCGCTGGAGATGCGCGGGCAAAGGCCGCTCGGGAGCATGGGCCGGGCCGGCGTGGGCAACGCCTCCTCCGGCAGGCGGTGCCGTCCGCGCCGCCCTGACGGCTCGCGCCAGAACGAGATGGGCGGGCAGGCACACGAGGAGGTTCGCGGCGGCGAACAGCACCAGCACCGTCCGCCAGTCGAGCGCCCGGTGCAGCCAGTCCGTAAGCGGCCAGAACAGCGTCGAGGCGAAGCCCGCGATCAGCGTGAGATGGGTGATCGAACGCCCGGCCTGCGGCCCGGTGATCTGGGTCAGCGTCGCGAATGCCGTGTCGTAGAGGACCAGCGTGCCCGCGAGCTGGATGAGGACGACCCCGGTCACGAAGGTCACCGGACCCGTCGAGAAGGCGACGACCAGAAGTGCCGCGGCGGCGAAGGCCGACCCGGCCGCCATCACCACACCGCCGCCCCTGCGATCGACCATCCGGCCGACATGGCGGGAGACGAGCCCGCCCGCCAGCAGGGCGAGCGAGAACGCCGCATAGGCCGAGGACACCTGCCAGCCGATCGTGCGGGCCATGTCGCCGGCCAGGAGCGCGAAGCTGTAGTAGAGCGTGCCGTATCCGACGATCTGGGTGAGCCCGAGCAGCCATACGGCGGTACCCCGGCGTGCGGCCACCGCTCGGTCCAGCCCCGCCTCCGCCGCAACCATCAGGCACCCGCCTCCGGCCCCGCCGGAGCATCGCCGGCGGGCCGGCCCGGGGTCGAGGCGGATTGCGCGGCCATGCGCTCCCATGGACCGCGCCGCGGCGCGACGTCAAGCCGCCACTGCCGCCCGGCCCGGCATGGGACAGGCGCGAGAACCACCGAGCAAGCCGGACCGCCGCCGTGCTATGCATCGCGGCCCGCCCGTCCGAATCCCTGGTCGCCCCACATGCTCCGCCGCAACCTGCTGGGTGTCGTCTCGCTGTGCGCGGGCGTGCTGATCTTTTCGCTGCAGGACGCGATCATCAAGGAGATCAGCGGCGCGCATGCGGTGACCCTTGCGGTGGCCATTCGCGGGGTTGTGGCCATCCCCATCCTGCTCGCCCTGGTGCACTGGGAGGCGGGGCTGGGGGCGCTGCGCTCCAGGCGGTTCTGGCCGCTGACGGCGCGCGCAGCCGTGCTCTTCGTCTCCTACACCGCCTACTACATGGCTTTCCCCGCGCTGCCGCTCGCCGATGCCGTGGCGCTCTATTTCACCGTGCCGCTCTTCATCACGGCGATGGCCGGCCCGTTCCTCGGCGAGGTCGTCGGCGCGCGTGCCTGGATCGCCGTGGCGGCGGGCTTTGCGGGCGTGCTCATCATGCTGCAGCCGGGCAGCGCCGTCTTCGAGCCGGCGGCGCTCCTGTCGCTTCTCTCGGCCTTCATGTACGCGTCGTCGATGCTGATGGCGCGCAGGCTGGGGACGCAGGAGCGGGCCTCGGTCATGGCGTTCTACCAGAACTGGGTCTACGTCGTCGGTGCCTGCGGGACGGCGCTGGTGGTTCATCTGCTCGGCATCCATCATGCCTCGCACCCCAGCCTGGCCTTCCTCGTCCGCGAATGGGACATGCCCTCCTGGCGCGACCTGATGCTGATGGGCACCTGCGGCGTCATCGCCGCAATCGCCATGACGCTGCTCACCCATGCCTACCGCGTGGGCGAGGCCTCCGTCGTCGGATCCTTCGAGTACACCGGCATCCTCTGGGCGCCGCTGTGGGGCTTCCTCTTCTTCGGCGAGGTGCCGCGCTGGACCACCTTCCTCGGCGGCGCGCTCATCGTCGGCGCCGGCCTCGTGGCACTGCGCGGCACGCGAAGCGGGCAGCCCGCCTGAGGCTCAGTCCAGCCCGGCAATAGCCCGGGCGAAGTCGCGGGCCTCGAAGGGCTCCAAATCCTCGACCCCCTCGCCGACGCCGATGAAGTGAACAGGCAGGCCGAACTTCGCGGCGATGGCGACGAGGATGCCGCCGCGCGCGGTGCCGTCGAGCTTGGTCATCACGAGGCCGGTGACGCCCGCCACCTTGCGGAAGATCTCCACCTGCGACAGCGCGTTCTGGCCGACGGTGGCATCGAGCACCAGCAGCACGGCATGCGGCGCGGCCTGGTCGACCTTGCGCATCACGCGCACGATCTTCTCGAGCTCCGCCATCAGCTCGGTGCGGTTCTGCAGCCGCCCGGCCGTATCGACGATGAGCACGTCGGTGCCGTCCTCCTGCGCCGCCTTGATCGCGTCGAACGCAAGTCCAGACGCGTCCGACCCCTGCGGGCGGGCCGCGACCGGAGCCCCCGTGCGCTCGCCCCAGACCCGCAGCTGCTCGATCGCGGCGGCGCGGAACGTGTCGCCCGCCGCCAGCATGACGCTGCGGCCCTCGGCGCGGAGCTTGGCGGTGAGCTTGCCGATGGTCGTCGTCTTGCCCGAACCGTTGACGCCGACCATGAGGATGACGAAGGGCTTGGCGGAAGCCTCCACCACGAGCGGCTTCGCCACGGGCGCCAGGGTTTTCTCCACTTCGGCGGCGAGGATCTCCTTCACCTCCTCGGGCGCGATGTCCTTGCCGTAGCGCCCCTTCCCCACCGCCTCGACGATGCGCGTGGAGACCTCGACGCCCAAATCGGCCTGCACCAGCACGTCCTCGAGCTCGTCCAGCGTGTCCTGGTCGAGCCGGCGCTTGGTGAAGATGTCGGTGATGCCCGTGCCGATCGCCGAGGACGAGCGGGAGAGCCCCTCGCGCAGGCGCTGCCACCAGGATTTGCGCGGCGCCTCGGGCGCGGGCGCGGCGGCCAGGACCTCGGCCGGCGCCGGCCTTTCCGGCTCGCGGCCGAAGAAGCGTGAGAGGAAGCCGGGCTTTCGGGTGTCGTCGCTCATGGCGTCTTCGATAATGGTTTCTCGTCCGGGCCGGAAGGACTAAGCCACCGGCATGACCTCCGTTCCCGCCCTCGACCTGCTGCCGCGGCTGCTCCACCGCGACGGGCTGATGCTGATCATCGACAAGCCGGCCGGGATCGCCGTGCATCGCGGCCCCAAGGCGGCGCAGGGCGAGCCGAACCTGGAGCAGTTCTTCGGCCAGCTGACCTTCGGCCTGCCGCGCCCGCCCTCCCTGGCGCACAGGCTCGACCGCGACACCTCCGGCTGCCTCGTGCTCGGCCGCCACCGAAAGGCGCTGGACACGCTGGGCAAGCTCTTCAAGCAGGGCAAGGTCGCCAAGACCTACTGGGCGGTGGTGGAGGGAGGCCCCGACGGGGAGGAAGGCCTCATCGACCGCCCGCTCGGGCGGCTGGACCCGCAGCGCGGCTGGTGGATGAAGGAGGATGCCGGCGGGCTGCCATCGCAGACACGCTGGCGCGTGCTCGGCCGGGGAACCGACCCGGAGGGCGGCAGGCCCCTCGCATGGCTGGCGATGGAGCCGCTGACCGGCCGCACCCACCAGCTGAGGGTACATTGCCAGGCTGAGGGCTGGCCCATCCTCGGCGACGCCGTTTACGGCACGGCGCCCCGCACCGGCGGGCCGATGCTGCATCTGCATGCGCGCGAGGTCACGGTACCCATCCAGAAGAACAAGGAACCCGTCCACGCCGTCGCCCCCGTTCCGGAGCACATGCGGGCGCGCTTGGCGGCCTGCGGCTGGAGGGAGTGAGGCAGGGCAGGAGGAGGGCGGGACCGCAAATGCTGCCCCGCCCGCTGTCACGGGACCCCGGTTACTGGAACGCGTAGGCCTCCGGCGCGTGCTGAGGCTCAGGGACGTGCTTCACCGCCTCGCGTACGGCGGCAGCCAGTCGCGGTGCCTCCGGCCGGCGTGCCAGCCGCGCCGCGCCGGCGTCGACCGCCGTGCCCGGGCCGAGCCGGGCGAGCGACATCAGCCGGATGAGTTCGAGCTCGTCGTCGGTCACGCGGCAGCAGCTCGCGGGCATGAAGGTCCACATGCCGCCGCGTTCCGCCCGCAGGGCCCGCATCACGGCACTCATCGCGGCCACGAGCCTCGCCCCCTGCGCCATGCCAAGCTCGCGCTCCGCGTGGTCGTGCGCGGCCTCCCAGCACACGGCGTCGCCCGTCAGGTAGGCGGAAGCGATGTAGCGGGTGACCGCGAGGGCCAGGACCTCGCCCTCGCCGGAACAGGCCTGGCGGACATGGACGGGGTGGATCACGGGTGCGTTCACGATCCCCTCCCCTGAGCCAGGAAAACAGGGGAACAACGATGTGTGAAGGCGGGCAATGCAGGACAGTTCATCGGAATGTCTCCAACCCACGGGGTCAAGGCCCGCGCCAGAGGCACCGCAGGATTTGCGGCCGGCTGAAGATGAACTCCCCACCGGGCAAGTCAATCCGTGCGGATGTACATTGGAAAAGATCTCAGGAAGGATAAAGAGATCGATGCAGTACAGTCTGGATACGTTCCAAACTCGATGAGCGGCCCCAGTGGCTAATCCGTGCTCCCGGTTTCCGGAGCGAGCCGACCGGCGGCCCGGCGGCCCGCGCGTGTCCGGCTCGACATTCCCGCCGCGCTCGTGTATGGACCCCGCCGTCAACTGAGAACAAGCGCGCCGAAGCGCTCGCGGGGGCAAAGCCCACCGCGCACGGCAGGAGTTTCACCGATGGACATCATCCAGCAGCTCGAGAAGGAGCAGGCCGAGCGCCTCGCTACCGCCCGCGCGATCCCCGACTTCCGCCCCGGCGACACGGTGCAGGTCAACGTCAAGGTGGTCGAGGGCGAGCGGTCCCGCGTGCAGGCCTATGAGGGCGTGTGCATCGCACGCTCCGGCGGCGGCCTCAACGAGAGCTTCACCGTCCGCAAGATCAGCTATGGCGAGGGTGTCGAGCGCGTCTTCCCGGTCTATTCGCCGATGATCGACTCGATCAAGGTCGTGCGCACCGGCAAGGTGCGGCGCGCCAAGCTCTATTACCTGCGCGATCGCCGCGGCAAGTCGGCCCGCATCGCCGAGCGCAAGGATGCGCCGAAGGGCGACAAGAAGGCCCCGCCCGCGGCCGAGTGAGCCGTCCAAGGGTCGAAACGAAATTCGAGGCCGGGAGCGATCCCGGCCTTTTTCTTGTCCGGATGGCCACCGCCGGGCGACTGCGCCGGGTGGCCCGCACGCGGCAAGACCCGCGTCATGCCGCAGGCTGGCGTCAGTCCGGCCCAGAACGGACTTTTCCCCGGCGCGCGCCTCGATTACATGGGTGCCACATTCCCGTGACAGCGAGTTCCCCGATGGCGCCGCGCACCCTGTACGACAAGATCTTCGACGACCACGTTGTCGACCGCCAGCCGGACGGCACCTGCCTGCTCTACATCGACCGCCATCTCGTGCACGAGGTGACGAGCCCGCAGGCGTTCGAGGGGCTGCGCGTCACGGGCCGCAAGGTCCGCGCGCCGGGCAAGACGCTCGCCGTCGTCGACCACAACGTGCCGACCACCGACCGCTCGCACGGGATCGAGGATCCCGAGTCCCGGACTCAGGTCGAGACACTGGCGGAGAATGCCCGCGACTTCGGCATCGAGTACTACAACGAGCTCGACCGGCGGCAGGGCATCGTCCACATCATCGGTCCCGAGCAGGGCTTCACGCTGCCGGGGACGACGATCGTCTGCGGCGACAGCCACACCTCCACGCACGGAGCTTTCGGGGCCCTCGCGCACGGCATCGGCACCAGCGAGGTCGAGCACGTGCTCGCCACGCAGACGCTGATCCAGAAGAAGGCCAAGAACATGCGCATCACGGTGGACGGCGAGCTGCCGTCCGGCGTGACCGCGAAGGACATCATCCTCGCCATCATCGGCGAGATCGGCACGGCCGGGGGCACCGGCCACGTGATGGAGTACGCCGGCGACGCCATCCGCGCGCTCTCCATGGAAGGCCGCATGACGGTCTGCAACATGTCCATCGAGGGCGGCGCCCGCGCCGGCCTGATCGCCCCGGACGAAAAGACCTACGCCTACCTCATGGACCGCCCGAAGTCGCCGAAGGGCGCCGACTGGGACGCCGCGCGCCGCTACTGGGACACGCTGTTCTCGGAGGACGGCGCGGCTTTCGATCGCGAGGTGAAGCTCGACGCCGCGGCGCTGCCGCCGATCGTCACCTGGGGCACCAGCCCCGAGGACGTCGCCTCCATCAACGGCACCGTGCCGCGGGCGGAGGACGGCCTCACTGAGCAGAAGCGCACCGCCATTGCCCGGGCGCTCGACTACATGGGCCTGAAGGGCGGCGAGCGCATCAAGGACATCGCCGTCGACCGCGTCTTCATCGGCTCCTGCACCAATGGCCGGATCGAGGACCTGCGCGCCGTTGCGAAGATCGTCGAGGGCAAGGCGGTCAACGCCAACGTCAACGCCATGATCGTTCCGGGCTCCGGCCTGGTGAAGGAGCAGGCGGAGGCCGAGGGCCTCGACCGCATCTTCAGGGCGGCCGGCTTTGACTGGCGCGAGCCCGGCTGCTCCATGTGCCTGGCCATGAACGCCGACAAGCTCAGCCCCGGCGAGCGCTGCGCCTCCACCTCGAACCGCAATTTCGAGGGCCGCCAGGGCTTCAAGGGTCGCACCCACCTCGTCTCCCCCATCATGGCCGCCGCGGCGGCGGTGACGGGTCGCTTCGTCGACGTGAGGGAGTGGAACTGACCCGGCACGAAAAAGGGCGCCGCATTCGGCGCGGCGCCCTCGTCTGTTTTCCGGCTGACCAGGATCACCAGCAGCGGCGCACGACGCGGTAGCCGTAGCCGGTGTAGACGCGCGTCACGCGGCAGCGCGGGCCGCCGTAATAGCCGTAGCGGGGGCCATAGTAAGGCCGCGGCCCGTAATAGCCGTAGCGCGGACCATAGTAGCGGCGCGGGCCGTAGGCGCGCGGGCCGTAGTAGCGGCGGTGGCCGTAGTAGTACTGCGCCTTCTGCACGCTGGCGTCGTCTCCGCTCAGGTCGAGGCCGGACGCGGCGAGGTCCTGCACGAGGGCGGGTACGGCCGTGACGGGCGGCAGCGGCGCCGCGGATGCGGGTGCCGCGAAGGCCGCGCCGGCGAGGGCGACGGCGCCCGCAAAGAGAACGGCGAGGGATCGTGTCGTCATGATACGCTTCTCCGGGGTCAGTGAACCGGCGCCCCCGAGCCGGCTTGCGTCCATTCCAGGGCATGTGCACTGAACGGGCATGGAACAACGCGTTCAGCGTTCATTCAACTCAACTCGCATGAAGATTGAGTCAGCAAACATGACAAACGCCGGCGGCCCACCTCGCGATCCCGGGACCGACGCCGACGAGAGCCGGCGCATCCTGGCGCGCGTCGCCTCCGAGAGCACGACGATCGGGCGCTCCGCGATGGAACAGGCCGGCAAGCACTTCGCGGCGGCCGATGCACCGCCGGATGATCGTGTCGAGGTCTGGGGCAAGCGCATCGGCCGCCTGCTGGCGCTAGCCTTCGCCATCTGGGCGATCGCGCAGATCGCGTCACATTTCGCCCGCTGAGATCTGCCTCACCGTTGACGCCGCCGGGACGGGGGGCCATCTCCGGGGCAACGATCCTTCCCGGCGACCACCATGAACCGACCCGAGAAACCCACCGCAGCCGTCACGGACTGGTCGCGCACCGCCGCTCCGACGCTCGCCGACATCGAGCGCCTCGCCGACACCGCCTTCGCGCGGCTTCCCGAGGAGTTCCGGACGCTGTGCGACGGCGTCGTGATCAAGGTCGACGATTTCCCGGACGAAGAGACGCTGACCCAGATGGAGTGCGAGACCGAGTTCGACCTGCTCGGCCTGTTCCGTGGCACCGGCCTGGCGCAGGCCGGCGCGGGCCTGCACACGGGCCAGTTCCCCAACATGATCTGGCTCTACCGCCGCCCGCTGCTCGACTACTGGGCCGAGCACGAGGAAACGCTGGGCGACCTCGTCACGCATGTCCTCGTCCACGAGATCGGGCACCATTTCGGCCTGTCGGACGCCGACATGGAGGCGATCGAGGCGGCAGCGGGGTAGCGCTCGTCAGATCGTGCGCCCTGCCCTGGCGGCAAGCGCACGGATGGCCTCCTCCGCCTCCCGCACCGCCGGCACCGCGCGCCACGCGATCTCGATGGAGCGGTTGTCGCCATCGGAGTCCCGTTCCATGCCAAGCCCGAGCCGCAGCGAGCCCCGACCATGCTTGCCGTCGCGCCGGTGCAGGAAGGTGAGCGTGTCCGCCGGCCGCGCCTCGACCGTGTTCCAGCGTCCGCCGGTGACGGTGAGGAGGCGCCTGTCAGTCACGGCATGGGCCGTCAGCATGGCCCTCAGCGCGGTATAGAAGGGCAGCGCCAGGAGGATCACTCCCACCGCGACGAACGGCAGGGACAACAGCGTGAAGAACGCCGCCATTCCCGGTTGCATCGATTTCGACGAGGGTTCCGCCAACGCACTCGCCACCGCAACGCCAGCGAATGTGAACGAGATGCTCGACCAGCCGAGGCCGAAAACGAAGAGCGGCAGCGTCGGCAGCGCTTCCCCGAGCGAGCCGGGGACACCCGCCCACACCACCTCCTCGCCCGGCAGGAGTTCGCGCTCCACCCGTGCACGCAAGCTCGGCGGCAACCTGTCGAGCGGCGACGTCATGGCGCAGGCTTAGCAGGGGAAGGCGAAGATCGGGTTACTTGGGAGCAAGGCTGAATGACGCTAAATCGCCTTCAGCATTTCCCGATCAAGTTCGACGCTTTCGACCATTCTCGTACGAACACCGATCCCAAGCTGTTTCAGAAGCGCACAAAGTTCGAGTCCGTCTATCAGTTCGATCGGAGGCGCACCGTCCCTTGTAGCCTCGCGAAGCGCGTCAGGCGTGAAGCGACCCGTGGTGATGACGAGACCCTTGTCAGAACGTCCTACCATCGCGCCTCGAAAGTCTCGAATGGCACCAGCACCGACAGTTCCTTTGTACTTCTTACACTGGAAAAGAACTTGAAAGCTGATCAAATTGATCCTTAGAACACCGATTCCGTCGATTCCTCCGTCCCCCGACCGCCCTGTCACCTCAACCTTTATGAAGCCAGACTCCCGCAACAGCCGCTGCGACAGGCGTTCGAAAGCTGATGGAGAGAGATCATTCAGTACTGAGAGTAGAGCAGACTTCCAATCGGCAGCGATTTCCTCACTCACATCGTGAGCAAGAGCCGGGTCCAGTTGCGCGGGCTCACCTTCTGCTAGTTGTCGCTGCTTTTGCCGGACCGCAGATGGGATTTCTTTGGTGGATTGAGCATCAAGCAGGTAGCCTTTTGGCGTGAGGGTCCAGACCCCGCGGCTCGTTCGTTCAATTGCTCCAAAATTTTTAGATAGGTCCTCGCCCAAGCGGCCCGGTATGGAACTTCGTTGATCGTCGCTGTGGAACGCCTAAAGGTCTGTACGATATCAGATAAATTCATCGAACGCGAGATCCATTCATGAATCTCTTCGACCCGCGCGGACCCGCCGAGTGATTTCAGCGCTTCGACAGTCGGAAACAGCAACTCATCATATGTTGGTAGCCCCAGAGGTACCCGTCCGTTTTCCGAGTCATTCATATAATACACTTCCGCCGATTGGCCGCTTCGGTAACTTGATCACCGTCCATAGGGGCCACCAAAACGTTAGAGCGGGTACAATGGCTATCGTTCGTTACACATTCGTCCAAGATCCTCAAGAATTGACCCCCGATCAGGAGGCGCGGCTGGCTGCAATGACCCCGGCAGAGATCGAGGCCGCCGCCCTCTCCGATCCCGACAACCCGCCCTCCACCGATGAGGAGCTGCAGCGCGGCGTTATGGCTCGCGACGTCAGGATGCTGCGGCAGTCGCTCGGGCTCAGCCAGTCGCAGTTTGCCGAGCGCTTCCGCATCAACCCTTCTCGCTTGCGTGACTGGGAACAGGGCCGCCACTTGCCCGACAGCGCCGCGCGGGCCTACCTCGCCGTAATCCGGCACGAGTCGGAAGCGGTGGAGCGCGCCCTCGCCAAGGCGAAGGCGCCTGCCTGACGGCGCTACCACCCTCCGGGCGCGTCTGCTAAGACGGCGCGACCGGGCGTCCAGCCCTCGACAGTATCGTCTTCAGGACCGCGACCATGCAGCCCTTCACCACGCTCACCGGCGTCGCCGCGCCTCTCGAGATCACCAATGTCGACACCGACATGATCATCCCGAAGCAGTACCTGAAGACGATCAAGCGGACCGGGCTCGGCACGGGGCTGTTCGCCGAGATGCGCTACAAGGACGACGGGGTCACCGAGAACCCGGACTTCGTGCTGAACAAGCCGGCCTACCGCAATGCCCAGATCATCGTGGCGGGTGACAATTTCGGCTGCGGCTCGTCGCGCGAGCACGCCCCCTGGGCGCTGCTGGACTTCGGCGTGCGTTGCGTCATCTCCACCAGCTTCGCCGACATCTTCTACAACAACTGCTTCAAGAACGGCATCCTGCCCGTCGTGGTCTCGCAGGAAGACCTCGACAAGCTGATGGACGACGCGCAGCGCGGCGCCAATGCCACGATCAGCGTCGACCTTGCGGCGCAGGAGATCCGCGGCCCCGACGGCGGCGTGGTGACGTTCGACATCGATCCCTTCCGCAAGCACTGCCTGCTGAACGGGCTCGACGACATCGGCCTCACCATGGAGAAGGCCGCCTCGATCGACACCTACGAGAAGGGCGCCGCGCAGAGCCGTCCCTGGCTCTGAACCGGCCGGCCTGCTTTTCCGGACGTCAGGAGCCGCCGTCGTCGGGTGGCTCCTCTACGATCTGCCCACCATCGTAGCCGCAGGCGATACGGCCCAGCGACGCCCGGAAGGTATCGGTGTCGATCGCGGCCGCGAGGGCGTCCAGGTCCTCCTGCGCCGCGTCGAGACCCCGTCCGCGAGCCAGCAGCCGGGCAAGCAATGCCGGATCGAGATGCGGCAGCTCCGCCCAGAGCCCGCGCGCCAGCTGGCGGCTGAGGACGTGATCGGGATGCGCGGCATTCTCCGGCGCGCGGCCGATCTCGTACATGTGCGTCACCGCCGCCCAGTCGCCACGCTCGGCCGGGAGCCGCTCGAAGACGTCGGGCCGCTCCTGCGCCACGTAGAAGCGGTTGAGCGTGTCGAACAGGCGGAACCTGTAGCCCTGCGCTAGCAGGAATGGTTCCCAGTCCTGCCAGGCCGGCTCGCCCGCTCCCGGCGTCACGGCCTCCGCCACCACCACCGCGGGGCGAAAGCGGGTCCAGTCATTGCCGGCCAGCACGTCGCCTTCCGCGCCCTCAACGTCAATCTTGAGGATGTCGATGGACGTCACGCCGTGACGTTCGCACAGGGAGGCCAGTGTCAGGCAGGGCAGCGTCTCGGTTGAGAACGCCACGCCGAAAGTGCCGGCGGCGCGGGCATGGGTCTCGACAGTCGTGGAAAAGCCATGCAGCCGGTCGACGCGATGGAATGCAACCTCCCCGTCTGTGCGCCCGACCAGGCCCTCGTGCACCCCGTCGCGCGGACGCAGCCGCGGATAGAGCGCCGCAAGCTCGACCTGCGGCTCGCAGACGAGCCCGCGCCAGCCGCGCTCGTAGAACCACTGGGTGACGTTGTCGGCGACCGGATGGCCGGCGCCGACATCGATGTAGAAGCCGGTCTGCTGCCCCGCAAAGGCGAGCGAGAGATGATAGTCCTCGAGGTTTTGGGCGTAGGAGAGCGGCTTCATACCGCGAAAGATGGAGCACGGGCGCCATAAGTCACGCCCCAGCCTGCCTGGAGTGCGACTCTCACCATCGGCAGCGGGTCAGGAGCGCGCTGCAATCGCGTCGGCCATGGCGACCGTCCGCCGGGCCATGTCGGCGTGCAACCGTTCCACCATGCGCCCGTCGAGCTGGATGGCGCCCCGGCCGGCATTCCCCGGCAGGGCGAAGGCTTCGATGATCGCCCGCGCCCGCTCGACCTCGTCCGGCGAGGGCGCGAAAATGCGGTTCGCGACGTCGATCTGGTTGGGGTGGATCAGCGTCTTGCCATCGAAGCCAAGGTCGCGGCCCTGCTCGCACTCGGCGGTGAAGCCGTCCGGGTCGGACAGACCGTTATAGACGCCGTCGACGATGTCGATGCCGTAGGCCCGCGCTGCGGCGAGGCATGTCTGCAGCCACGGCAGGAAGGCTGCGCGGCCGGGGACGAGATGGGCGCGCGTCTCCTTGGCGAGGTCGTTGGTCCCCATGACGAAGCAGGACAGCCGGTTTGCACGGTCGGCCGCCGCGGACGCGATGGCCTGTGCGGACAGGATCGCGAGCGGGGTTTCCATCATGGCCCAGACACGGACGGCATCGGGCGCACCGGCCCGGGCGAGCGCGTCGGCCGTGCGCGCGATCGCGGCCGGCGAGGAGACCTTGGGAACCAGCACGGCATCCGGGCCGGCCACGCCGACGACGCGCAGATCCTCCTCGCCCCACGGCGTGTCGAAGCCGTTGATCCGGGCGATCACCTCGCGCCCGCCGAAGCCGCCTTCGCGGATGGCGGCAGCGACCTGGTCGCGGGCCATGGTCTTGGCCTCGGGAGCGACGGAATCCTCCAGGTCGAGGATCACGGCGTCGGCGGGCAGCGTCCGGGCTTTCTCCAGTGCTCTCGCGTTCGAACCCGTCATATAGAGGACGCTGCGCCGTGGGCGGACGTCGGGCTGGCTCATCGGAGCGCTCCCCTGGTCGTGATTGTGCAACGCACCATAACGCTCTTGCGGCGCACGCGCCATGATGACGAAAGTGGCAGGGGAGGACCATGCGATGACAAGCCTCGTGGCCGGCGTCGACGGGTGCCCGGGCGGCTGGGCCTGCGTCACGCTCGACCCGGAGGGCGGGCCCGCTTCATTCGCCCTGCACCGGACCTTCCCCGATTTGGTCGGGTCGTTGCCGTCCGGCACCGTGATCGCCGTGGACATGCCGGTGGGCCTGCCGGATTTCGTCGGTCCCGGCGGGCGCGGGCCAGAGGCGGCGCTGCGGCCTCTGCTGGGCGCCCGGCAATCCTCGGTCTTCTCCGTTCCGTCGCGTCGCGCCGTCTATGCCATCGATTTCGGGGCCGCCTGCTCGGAAGCGCAGGCAACGTCGGACCCGCCGCGCAAGGTATCCAAACAGTGCTTCTTCCTGTTCCCGAAGATCAGGGAAATCGACGGCCTGCTGCGCGGCGACGCTTCCCTGGCGCGGCGGGTGCACGAATGTCACCCGGAAGGCGTGTTCATGGTGCTCAACGGCATGCGGCCTCTGGCCGAGCCGAAGAAGGTGAGATCGCAGCCCTGGGGCCCAGGCCTCGACGAACGCAGGGCACTCCTCCGTGCCGCGGGTTTCGGCGACGCCTTCCTCGCCGCCCGGCCGCCGCGAGGCTGCGGCCAGGACGACCTGCTGGACGCCAGCGCCTGCGCGGTGGCAGCACGGCGCATCGCCAATGGAGAGGCCTTCAGCTTCCCGCAAGCTCCCGGCCGCGACGCTTTCGGTCTTCCCATGGCCATTCGCGCCTGACTGCGAGCGCGTTAACCCTCCTGCGTAACGTTCCGTTGACCGTGAAGCGCGATCACACGCGCCTGGTAACCGGATGATGACCTCGCCACCCGCAATCGTCGGCATCCGGTTCATCCGGCATCAACCATGCGGACGCGCGATCCATGCTGCACGAGGCCTACGGCGCCTCACGCAACGGCCCATCCTTCCGGCTCGCCATCTCCCGCGGGCCGAAGCAGGCTGCCGTTCCGCTGCTGGCATTCGTCCTGATCGCCATCCTCGGCGGCTACCTCGCGATGCGGGGACCGGAGCAGGCGACCGCGCCCTCCGACGCTCCGGGCACGGAGGCGGCCTGGTACCCGGTCTCTGATGCCGACGCCCTCTTTGCGCTCGACACGACGATGTATCCCGAGGACGCGCTGTCGCGCGAGGACAGGGCCCACAAGGGCGGCGGGCGCATCGAGGTGCTGCGCTTCGGCAGGCCCGGCGACCAGCTCGGCTTTGCCCGCGTCTCCGCCTACCGGACGGGAACAGAGGCCCGCCCCGCGGGCACCTTCTATCTCGACCTCGCGCGCCAGGCGGGCGAGGAGGGCTTCGCCGTCGTCCGCAGCGCCGTGCCCGCGGCGGTGCCCAGCAAGTTCGGGCTGATCGAGACCTCCGACGTGGCCCTGCAGGGGGGCGGGCGCACCGCCTCCTGCACCGCTTGGCGCATGGTCGCCGCCGATGCGCCGCTGAGGGTCTTCGGCTGGCTTTGCGCCGGCGAGGACCGCGTCGTTGATCCCCTGGCGCTCTCCTGCTTCGTCGACCGCCTGGGCCTCGTCGGCGCCGACCCGGCGCTGGCGGATCTCTTCGCCACCGCCGACGCAAGCCGCGATCCGCAATGCCTGCCGCCGCAGCCGGAAACGCGGCCCCATGCCGCGCGCTGGCTCAACCCCGAGGAGAGCGCCGAGCCGCAGCCCCTCGTCCCGCCGGCGCCGCTCGTCGGAAAGCCTGTTGCGGAAAAGCCGGCCCACCGCCGCGTCGAGTCGACGGCCAGCGTCGGACGCAAGCCGCGCAGGCCGCCGCTCTACTGAGAAGCCTGGCGCTCAGCGCGCCAGCTTCTGCACCTCGCCCAGCACCGCATCGCCCATTTCGGACGTGCTCACGGCGTTCTGGCCGGCGGCGGCGATGTCCTTCGTGCGAAGCCCCTGCTCCAGGACGTTCGCGACGGCCTTCTCGACGAGGTCGGCGGCCTCTCCGAGCCCGAACGAGTAGCGCAGCGCCATGGCGAAGGAGCCGAACATGGCGATCGGGTTGGCCAGCGCCTTGCCGGCGATGTCGGGAGCCGAGCCGTGCACCGGCTCGTAGAGCGCCTTGCGCTTGCCGGTGGCGGGATCCTCCGCCCCGAGCGAGGCCGAGGGCAGCATGCCGAGCGAGCCGGTCAGCATCGCCGCCACGTCCGACAGCATGTCGCCGAACAGGTTGTCGGTGACGATGACGTCGAACTGCTTGGGCCAGCGCACCAGCTGCATGCCGAGCGCATCGGCGAGCTGGTGTTCGAGCTGCACGTCGGAATAGTCGCGCTTGTGCTGCGCCGTGACCACTTGGTTCCAGAGCACGCCGGACTTCATGACGTTGCGCTTTTCGGAGGAGGTCACCTTGTTGCGGCGCTTGCGCGCCAACTCGAAGGCCACCGCGGCGATGCGCTCGATCTCGTGGGTCGTGTAGACCTGCGTGTCGACGGCGCGCTTCTCGCCGTTCTCCAGCGTCACGATCTCCTTCGGCTCGCCGAAATAGACGCCGCCCGTGAGTTCGCGGACGATGACGATGTCGAGCCCCTCGATGATCTCGCGCTTCAGCGACGAGGCGTCGGCGAGGGCGGGATAGCAGATGGCCGGGCGCAGATTGGCGAACAGCCCGAGGTCCTTGCGGAGCCTGAGCAGTCCGGCTTCCGGGCGCACGTCATAGGGCACCGCGTCCCATTTCGGCCCGCCGACCGCGCCGAAGAGCACGGCGTCGGCCGACAGCGCCCGGCCCATGGCCGCATCCGTGATGGCCACGCCGTGAGCGTCGAAGGCCGAGCCGCCGACGAGGTCCGTCTCCGTCTCGAACTTCGCGACACCCTGCGAGTCCAGCCAGCGCACCAGCTTGGCCACCTCCCCCATCACCTCGGGACCGATGCCGTCGCCGGGAAGCAGGAGGATGTTGAAGGACGCCATGGCCAGACCCCGTCAGAAAAGGAACCGCGCGCGGTCTTTAGGCGGGGAACGCGGGGGTGGCAAGGCGTCCGCGCCAGTTCTCACCAGAGCGGCGGGAGGTTTGCGACGCGCACGGGACCGAGCATGGCCTTTCCGTTCTCCAGCCGCAGCTGGAGTGTGACGCCGCGCGCCGCCGCCCCGTCGCCATTTTCCTGCGCCGGGGCCTTGCCGCCGCCGAGCAATGCGCCGAGCAGCCCGCCCAGCGCCGCCGCGCGCGGCCCCAGGCCGAAGGAGGCGAGCACCTGGTCGAGACCCGTGATCGTGACGTCGAAACGCCCGGCGGGACGCCTGCCGTCATCGACATGGAGTGCCCCGGCGGCAGCAAGAGCCTGCCGGCCGCGCTCGAGCGACAGGGTGTCGAACTGCACCTGCCCGCCGGCCTGCCGCCAGGCCTCGAGATCCTGCACCCCGCCACCCCCGCGCAGGGTCTCGGCCTGCGTCACCGTGGCCACGAGGTCGACGTTCGCCTTGTCCTGCCCGCCCAGCACGGCGTCGAGACGAGGAGCTTCCAGCTCAGTGATGCGCGAGGCGATGTCCCATGCGGCCTCGGCCTCGCGGCCGGGCGAGGGGCGGAAGTGGAAATCGGCCATCGCGGCCTTGCCTTCGAACGGTTCGAAGCCTGGTACGGCGGCAGCCAGCCGCGGTCCGGTGAGAACGACAGAGATGCGCTCGACCGGTGGCCGGTCGACGACCAGGCGCAGGCTGGCCTGTGCGAGGGTCCAGTCCAGGTTGATCCGCCCGCCGGACGAGTCCTGCATCGCGAGTGGACCGGCCGCCTCCACGATCACGTGGTTGGGCGAATAGACCTGCGCGACAGCATGCACGCGCTTCAGGCCTCCCGTGACGTCGCGGCCCTCGGCGCGACCCGCGAAGGTGGGGTTCTCGCAGATCACTTCGATGCGGAACGGATAGCCGCCGACGCTGCGGTCCGGGCAGGTCCAGACACGGCCGCGCGCGGCCTCCGCCGCGAGCCAGGCGTCGACTTCGTGTCCGACGCGCCATGAAGCCCAGAGCCAGAAGACGGACAGGCCGGCAAAAGCCACACCGAGCGCAATTGCGGGCAGAAACAGCCGCATCGGCGAACGGCGGCGCGGAAGCCCCGCCTGCGGCGGCGTCTTTTCAGGCTCCCGGTATCTGCGAACCGCCATGCGTGTCTCCCGCTTCAGACGAGCCCGTGGTAGCTGCTGGGCGTTGCGCCGCCAAGCGCCGGCTCGGGCCTGGGGAGGTCAGCGGTGCGGCGGCGCTCCGGACCGGATGGGGACATGACGGCGGAAACAGGCGATTTGTGGGTCTTCGGCTACGGCTCGCTGATGTGGCGGCCGGGGTTCGACTTCGTCGAGCGCATCCCGGCCACCCTGCACGGCCACCATCGGGCGCTCTGCGTCTATTCGCACGTGCACCGGGGCACGCCGGAGCGGCCGGGCCTCGTGCTGGGTCTCGACCGGGGCGGCGCCTGCCGCGGCGTCGCCTTCCGGGTCGCAGCGGACCGGCGCGAGGCGTCGCTCGCCTATCTGCGCAGCCGCGAACAGGTGACCAGCGTCTATGTGGAGAGCCGCGTCGCGGTGCGGCTGGCCGATTCCCGGCGCGTCGAAGCCGTGACCTACACGGCCGACCGCACGCACGGACAATACGCCGCCAAGCTCGCCCGTCCCGATCTCCTGCGGCTGGTGCGCCAGGGCATGGGACAGTCCGGGCCGAACGACGAGTATGTGCGCCACACGCACGCCCACCTCGTCGAACTCGGGGTCAGGGACGGGACCCTGTCGTGGCTCGTGGCGGCGCTCGACGCAGAGGCCCTGGCCGTCTGAGATCCTAGCCGCGGCCTCGCGGTGAAGGCCGGGCGGGAGTTGCCAGCGCCTCACCCAGATCAGCCGCGACGGCGGCACGCGCCTGCGCATCGGGCGCCATCAGGTGGAAATGAAGTTCGTCGGCGCCGGCGGCTAGCACCGCCGCGGGCGCGCCACCGGGCTCCACTGCCCCGACAGCCAGGATGACCCGAAGCGACCCGACCCGGCGCACGGCGATCACCACGGCCTCGGAATAGTCGGGCGCAGCGCCTGCCGGATAGACAGACACGACGTAGCGCCGCCCCGAGCGTCCGCGCCAGGCATGGAAACGGCCCTCGAGACCCGCAGGCGCAACGGCGCCGAGGGGCTCCGAACGGGGGATCCCGCCCTCGATCTCACGATGGTCGGCCACAGCCTGCACCCGCCGTCTCCCCTGTTCCGAAGGGAACAAAATAGGAACGAAAAGGGCGAGCTGTCAAGCCCGAAGTGGTCAGGCGTTGGCCCGGCGTGGTGCGGGCGCGGGCTCGCCGAGATCCGCAAGACCCTCCCGGAGCAGCCGGTCGGAGGCTTCTTCAATGCCGCCCTGGAGACGCTGGAAGAACTCCTGCCGCGGCAGGCCCGGCGGGAGGGGCTCGAGGCATTCGACCAGTACCGTGCCCTGACGGAGGCGCAGGCTCCGGCGCGGCCAGTAGAGGCCGGAGTTCAGCGCCACCGGCAGGCAGGGGACGCCGAGCTTCTCGTAGACGTGCGAGACGCCCTGCTTGTAGGCGGGCTCCGCGCCGGCTGGCCGGCGCGTTCCCTCCGGAAAAAACACGAGCTGCCTCCCCGCGCCGCGGCGCACCTCCTCGCGGGCCCGCATGTTCAGCTCGATCAGCACGCGCGCACCGCCCCGCCTGTCGACCGGCAGCTGGCGCGTGGCGAGGGCATACCAGCCGAACACCGGGATGAAGGTCAGCTCGCGCTTCAGGATGAAGCAGGGGTCGTCGAAGAGGCCGAGGAGCGCGAAGGTCTCCCACAGCGACTGGTGCTTGGAAGCAACCAGCAGCGGGCCCGGCGGAATGCGCTCGCGGTGGCGGACCTCCATGCGGATCCCGCCGACGACCCGGCACAGCCAGACGAAGTAGCGGCCCCACAATTTCACAAACCCGATCGCCCAGCGCCGCGAGACGAGCGTCGGCAGGCCCAGGATCATCGCCACGACGATGCTGACATAGAGTGCCGCATTGAGCAGGATCGAGCGCAGCAAGGGCATGGGTACTCCGGTCGGCGGATGCGGCGGCGCCCTTGTTGCGCGGGCTCAGCTCTTGCGCAAGACCGCCGCCGCCGGCCGGTCATCCCTGGCCGTGGACGACGCCCGCGCCACGGCGGACGTCGTACCTTCCGGGTCGAGCCGGATGCGTGCGACGGCCACGACGTACTTGACGTACTCCGTGGCGAGCAGCCGGGCTGTCGACGGCTCGTGCCACCAGGAATCGACGTCGAAATGCTCCGGCACGACCGCGTGGGCGACGAGGCGGACGCCGGGCAGGACGTGTTCCAGCTCGGCCAGCGTGCGGGGCATGTGGTAGGTCGACGTCACGATGAGGAGCGAGCGGAAATTGTGCTGCTCGGCCCAGCGGCGGGTCTGCTCGGCATTGCCGATCGTGTTCAGCGCCTCGTAGTCCAAATCAACGCAGCAGCCGAACACGTCGCGCAGGTCGGGGCGCTGCCTGGCGATCTCCTCGCGCGTCGTCTTCTCGTTGACGCCGGTGATCAGCAGGCGCTTGCCGTAGCCGCGGGAGAGCAGCTCGATGGCGTCGGGGATGCGTTCCGCCCCTCCCGTCAGGGCCACGATGCCGTCCGCCGTACGGCGCGCATCGCTCTCGCTGCGCTCCAATGCCGACACAAAGAGGAGGAAACCGCCGCCGAGCACCAGGATCGCGAGCGCGGCGCAGGTCAGGAGCAGGTTTCTGATCAGCCTCAGCATCGGCCGCACTGTCCAGTCGGAACGGTTGGCTGGCACGGGACTTTAGTTCCAGCCGCCGAGTCGCGCCACAACCACTGGTTATCTCTCAGGTTGTAGCGGTGGACGAACGGCACGACCGCTCCCGGCCTCATGCGAGCTCCCGGAGCGTCCGGCGCACCGTGATGCGGGACACGATGGCGGTCACCACCGCTACCAGGATGGCGATCAGGAAGATGGCGATCAGGCCGCGCAGCCCGATCCTCACCGTGCCGAAGAGGGCCTCGACCTGGGCTCCCTCCGCCGTCGCGACCCAGCTGCTGGCGAGCCACCCCGCGAGCAGGAAGAAGACGAAGGCCGCCGACCCGCCGATCAGCCCGCCGCGCAGGCCGAGTCGCAGGAAGTGCCGCTGGAACTGGCCGGCGATGTAGCTGTCCGTGGCTCCGACGAAATGCAGGACCTCCACGATCTCCCGGTTTCCCGCCATGGCGCCGCGCGTGGCGAAGGCGACCGCCAGCGCGGTGGCGGCGAGGACGAGCCCGACGATCGCCACGCCCAGCACCACCAGCGTACTGGCCATGGCGGAGAGGCGCTCCACCCAGATCCTGTGATCGTCGAGCGTCGCTCCCTTCACCGTGTCGGTGAGCGAGGTTCGCAGCGCGGCGAGGTCCGGCGCCTTGGCGCCGTCGATCTCGAGCACCACGATGCGGGGCACCGGCAACTCGTCGAAGTTGAGGCCGACGCCGAGCCAGGGCTCCAGCAGCCGCTCGGATTCCGTTCGCGTGTAGACGCGCACCGAGGCGATGCCTGGCGTCGAGCGCGCCAGGGCCGCCGCCTTCTCCACTTCGGCCTCGACGTCGCGCCCGGGCGCGGGGCGCACCTGGATCGTCGCCTCGCGTGCCACCGAGCTTGTCCATCCGTAGGACGCCTCGGCCAGGAGCTGCGCCGCGCCGGCCGTGATGGCGGCGAGAAAAGTCATGATCGCGATGACGGTGACCAGGGCCCGGCCGGCAATGGATTCAGCCGGGACAAGGGGATGGTTGCGCCGCAGCGCCCGGACCGGCTCGGCCGAGTCACCCTCCGCCACCGGGCCGGTGTCCGCGTCCTGTGCGTCGGTGAGCTCCCCCGCATCGGCCATCGCGTTACTCGTAGATGTGCAGGCGGCCGTCGCCGAGCACGAGCCGGCGGGCCTGGTCGAACTGGTCCATCAGGCCGAGATCGTGGGTGGCGACGACGATGGCGGTCCCGGTCTTGTTGAGCTCCACGAACAGCCGCAGAAGGCGGCGCGCGAGCGGCGGGTCGACATTGCCGGTCGGCTCGTCGGCCAGCAGCAGGTCGGGCTGCACGATGAGCGCCCGGGCGATGGCGGCGCGCTGCTTCTCGCCGCCCGAGAGCACGGGAGGCAGCACGTGCATGCGATCGCCGAGGCCGACCCAGCGCAGCAGCTCGACCACCTCGGAGCGATAGGTCGCCTCCTCGCGGCCCTGCACGCGCAGCGGCAGCGCGACGTTCTCGTAGGTGGTGAGGTGCTCGAGCAGGCGGAAATCCTGGAAGACCACGCCCATGCGGCGGCGCAGTCCCGTCAGCGTATCCTTGTCGAGATGGGCGACATCGTGTCCGAACAGGTCGATCAGCCCGCGGGTCGGTTTCAACGATAGCAGGATCAGGCGCAGCAGGGTCGTCTTGCCCGCCCCGGAGGGACCGGTCAGGAACTGGAACGAGCGCGGCTCGATGCTGAAGCTGATGTCGCGAAGCACCTCGGGACCCATCCCGTAGCGCAAGCCGACGTTCTCGAAACGGACCACGCCTGCGTCCCACCCCTCTCCCGCGCGGCTGGGCGCGGGACTTCACCGTTCATTAACCGTAAAGGCCGCCAATGAAGCTCACGCGGCGTGCGCCGCGCGGTCGAGCCTGCCTGATTCGCCATGCTGATCGTCTGCCCGAACTGCGCAAGCACTTATTCGCTGACGGCGGAACAGCTCGGCCGTGGCCGTACGTTGCGTTGTGCTCAATGCCGCCACACCTGGTTCGCCGAGCCCTCCTCGGCAAGCCCCGAACCGGCTGCCGAGGCGCCGGGGGAGCCGCTGCCGATCGAGCCTGAGGCGACTCCCGCGCCCTCGATATCTGCGAAACGGAAGGGCACCCCCGCCATGAAGAAGAGCGGGCGCATGCCACGCATGCCTGCTTTCTCGGCCGGCAAGGCGCTTCGCCCCCTGATGCGACCCGCCAACCTCGTCGCCGTCCTGCTGGCCGCTGTCCTCGTGGTCGGGGTCACCGAGCGCCGCAAGGTGGTCCGCATCCTGCCGCAGACGGCAAGGCTCTATGCCGCGATCGGCCTGCCCGTTAACCTGAGGGGCGTCGCCTTCGCCGACGTCCGCTCCGGCCTCGTCACCGTCGACAAGGACCAGACGGCGCTCGTCGTCGAGGGCGAGATCCGCAACGTCACCCGTGCCCCGGTGCAGGTCGCCGGCCTCTCGCTCGACCTCAGGGGCAAGGAGGGGCAGACGCTCTACTCCTGGACCGCGGAGCCACCAAAGCCCGTGCTGGAGCCGGGCGAGGCTGTGCCCTTCCGGTCGCGGCTGGTGTCGCCGCCGGCCGACGGCCACGACATCGTGGTCCGCTTTGCCGGCGACCCCATTGTGGCCGAGGCGCATTAGGTCGTGTAACGATCCCGCCATTGACCGGCCTCCGGTGGGGCAGGCACTACGGATGAGCTGATGTCAAACGATTGGCGGGTGAAGGAGCTTTTCGACGAGGCAACGATCGCGCGGCGGATCGACGAGCTCGCGCAGGAGATCCAGGCGCGCGGCCTCGACGACCTCCTGGCCGTGGCGATCCTGAAGGGCAGCTTCATGTTCGCGGCCGACCTCATCCGTGCCCTGCACCGGGCCGGCATGGCGCCGCAGGTCGAGTTCATGCACCTGTCGAGCTACAGGGCGGCAACCGTCTCGTCCGGGCAGGTTGCCATCCTCCGCGACGTCGAGAGCTCCGTGGCCGGCCGCAACGTGCTGCTGGTCGACGACATCCTGGAGTCCGGACGCACACTTGCCTTCGCCAAGGACCTGCTCGCCGCCCGCGGCGCCAAGGTCCTCACCTGCTGCCTTCTCGAAAAGCCGGGCAAGCGGGCGGTGGGCATCGACCCGGATTTCGTCGGCTTCACCTGCCCGGACGTGTTCGTCGTCGGCTACGGCATGGACGTCGCGCATTCCTTCCGGCAGTTGCCTTTCATCGGGGTGGTCGAACAGAAGGGCGCCGCTGCGGATTGAGGCTGCGTGCCGCACCCTGACGTTCCCAGCGGCGGCGGAGCGGCGGGCTCGGGAGACAGGGAACACGCCATGGGACACATCCTGATCGCCGACGACGAGGAGCCGCTGCGCGGCTTCGTGGCCCGCGCTCTTCAGCTCGACGGCCACACCGTCGATGCCGCCTGCGACGGGGGCGAGGCGCTGGACCTGCTGAGCGCGCCAGGCGCTGGCTACGATCTGCTGCTGACGGATATCCGCATGCCCATCATGGACGGCATCGCGCTGGCGCTCGCGGCCGCCAAGCTCCATCCCGCCATGCCGATCCTGCTGATGACAGGCTATGCAGACCAGCGCGAACGGGCGCGTGATCTCGACGCCCTCATCAAGGACGTGCTGACCAAGCCGTTCTCGCTGTCCGACCTTCGCCAGGCCGTCCGGCAGGTGCTCGAACCCGTCAGCGGTTGAGCCACCAGATCGCGACGTTGAGGATCGTGGCGAAGCTCACCCAGGCCGCATAGGGCCAGAGCAGAACCGAAGCGAGCCGGTCCAGCGGGCGGAACCGCGCAATCGTCACGAAAATGGCGGCGAGAAACGGCACGATCACGACAAGGCCGAGCAGGGGGCTCATCAGGCCAAAGAAGGCGATCGACCAGAGCGGGTTCAGGACGAGCTGGACCCAGTAGGCCGCGAGCGCGCCGGACCGGCCGGGCATTCCCGGCGGCTTCTGCAGGATGCGGAACACCGCCCAGGCCATCATCGCGAAGAGAAGTGTCCAGACCGGTCCGAACAGCCAGTTCGGCGGGTTGAAGGACGGCTTCACCAGCCCGGCATACCAGGTCGGAATGTGGGGCAGCGTGACGAAGTTGCCGATCATCGAGGCAACGACGACGGTGGCGACGGCCAGACCGGCATTGCGCAGCCAGGGGCCCCGGCCGGACCTGGTCTCGCGGGCGGTGGAGAGGGTCATCGAAGGCTCCAGCTCGTTCGGGGGAAGGTGGGCGGCCCTGCCGGCGGGGCAAGGCTGCTGCGACATCTGCGCCTCGACATCCAGCCGCCGGACTTCCATAGCATGCGGCCGAGACCGCAGGAGAACCGAGATGACCGGACGCCAGCCACCCCGCCGATTTTCGAGGCGCAGCCTCGGCGTCCAGGCGATGGGAAGCGTCGACGCGGAAACGCGCGGCGTGGTCAGGCCGATCCATGTCGCCACCACCTTCGTCCGCGACCCCGACAACCGCTACACGTCCGGCTTCGTGTACGGGCGGCCCGACAACGCCACCATCCGCGAGGCGGAGGAGATCCTGGCGATGTGGGAGGGCGCTGCTTCGGCGATGCTGTTTTCGTCGGGAATGGCGGCGGCGACATCCGTCTTCATGAGCCTGCCCGCCGGATCCCACGTCGTGGCGCCGACCGTCATGTACTGGGCGCTCCGCAACTGGCTTGCCGGCGACGCCAGGGGCTGGGGCATCGAGGCGGAGTTCGTCGACACGAGCGACATCGACGCTGTCCGCCGCGCGATACGGCCCGGCGTCACCCGGCTCGTCTGGCTGGAGACCCCGTCAAATCCGCTCTGGAGCGTGTCCGACATCGCGGCGGTCGCGTCGCTCGCGCATGCCGCAGGGGCCCGGCTGGCGGTCGACTCGACGGTGGCGACCCCCGTCTTCACCCGGCCTCTGGAACTCGGCGCCGACATCGTGATGCATGCCGCGACGAAGGCGCTGAACGGCCATTCGGATGTCGTTGCCGGCGCACTCGCCACCGCGAAGGCGGACGCGGAGTGGGAGCGCATCGCTTCCCTGCGCAAGAATTTCGGCGCCATCCTCGGCCCGTTCGAAGCCTTCCTGCTGATGCGCGGCATGCGCACGCTGGATCTGCGCGTTCGCGCGGCTTCCTCGGCCGCGCTGGCCCTGGCGCAGAAGCTGTCGGCCCACCCCCACGTCTCCGGCGTGCTCTATCCCGGCCTGCCTTCCCATCCCGGGCACGACATCGCGGCAAGGCAGATGCAGGGCGGCTTCGGCTCCATGCTGTCGATCCGCGTCAAGGGCGGCGAGGCGACGGCGGTCGCCACGGCCGCGGGCGTCGAGCTCTGGAAGCGCGCCACGTCGCTCGGCGGCGTCGAGAGCCTGATCGAGCACCGTGCCTCCATCGAGGGCCCTTCGTCCCCGTGTCCACCCGATCTGCTTCGCCTGTCGACTGGCATCGAGGATCCCGACGACCTCCACGCAGACCTCGACCAGGCGCTGCGGCGCGCGGCGGGGTGATCGGGCCGAGGAACATCGTTCCCGAACGGGAGACGGAACGCCAGAGGGGACCGTCTGGCGTTCCGCAGTTGCTCGAAGTGGGCCGATCCGGGAACCGGCATTCCCGGACCTCATTCAAGCAACTGAGGTTCGCCATGGGCTGCCGACGCGACAGCCCGGTGGCGCCCCTCGCCCCGCACACCTGCAGAACGCGCCTGCTACAGAACGCGCCGGTTACAGTGGCAATCCGCAGGATACGGAACCCGGTATCGGGGATCTGATTGCTTGTCGGGTCGTCTCGTCGCTTCCGGAACAGGGAAGCGTCTCCTGACCTCATGCTGGATATTCCAGCGTTGGTTGATAGCGACACCACGGCCTGAGGGAGATCAGGGCGGGACTATTAGGGGCCTTCAATGATGCTTTCGCGTGCTCGATCACTCGGCTAATCAATAATGATAAGCTCACACGCAACATAAATGGTGTCAACGGCCTGATTGAATTCATTCGGCCGGAAATCGAAGACTCACTTCCAGGGTCCGGTACTGGACCAATCACGTATTCACCTCACGAAGGTGGTCGTTCGCTCAGGGCGTTCTGCCCGGTGACGCCGGCCGGGAGCTCCCCCGGCACTCAGTTCCCGCCGTCCAGGAGCCGACGGGCAATCACCTGGGCCTGGATCTCGGCGGCACCTTCGAAAATGTTCAGGATGCGGGCGTCGCACAGCACGCGCGAGATCTCGTATTCGAGGGCGAAGCCGTTCCCGCCGTGGATCTGCAAGGCGTTGTCGGCCGCCCCCCAAGCCACCCGCGCGCCGTAGAGCTTCGCCATCCCCGCCTCCAGGTCGCAGCGCTTGCCTTCGTCCTTGGCGCGGCCGGCGAAGTAGGTGAGCTGGCGGGCGATGTTGACCTCGACCGCCATCATCGCGAGCTTGTCGGCGACGCGGGGAAAGGCGATCAGCGGCTTGCCGAACTGGTTGCGCTCCTGCGCGTAGCGCAAGCCGAGGTCGAAGGCAGACTGGGCCACGCCGACGGCCCGGGCCGCCGTCTGAATGCGGGCGGACTCGAAGGTCTGCATCAGCTGCTTGAAGCCCTGCCCTTCCACCCCGCCGAGCAGATTGGCGGCCGGCACCTCGAAGCCGTCAAAGGCGAGCTCGTACTCCTTCATGCCCCGGTACCCGAGCACCTCGATCTCGCCGCCGGTGAGCCCCTTCACGGGGAACGGGGCCTCGTTAGTGCCGCGCGGTTTCTCGCCCAGCAGGATCGACAGGCCGCGATAGCCGGGCTCGTCGGGGTTGGTGCGCACCAGCATCGTCATCACGTCGGCCCGCACGGGATGCGTGATCCAGGTCTTGTTGCCGGTGACCTTGTAGGCATCGCCGTCGCGCACCGCGCGGGTGCGCAGCGAGGCGAGGTCGGAGCCGGTATTCGGCTCCGTGAACACCGCCGTCGGCAGCACTTCCCCCGACGCGATCCGCGGCAGCCAGTGAGCCTTCTGCTCCTCCGTGCCGCCGCACAGGATGAGCTCGGCCGCGATCTCCGAGCGGGTGCCGAGCGAGCCGACGCCGATATAGGCGCGCGACAGCTCCTCCGAGACCACGCACATCGCCACCTTGCCGAGGCCGAGACCGCCGAACTCCTCCGGCAGCGTCAGGCCGAAGACGCCGAGCTCGGCCAGCTTGTCGATAACCTCGAGCGGAATGTAGTCGTTGCGCAGGTGCCAGCCATGGGCGTGAGGCCGCACCTCGGCATCGCAGAACCGCGCCATCTCGGCGCGAACTGCCTCCAGCGTCTCGTCCAGCCCGGCGTCGCCTGTCGTGACGGCGCCCTGCGCCTCCCGGATCAGCTCGACGAGCCGGGCCCGGTGAGCGGCGGTGTTGCCCTCCACGGCAAGCGTTCCCAGGACGCCGCTGGTCCTCGCCGCGATTTGCTGGCCCGTAAGTCCGAGCGCGGGAAGGCGCAGGATCTCGCTCTGGCTCATCGGTATGCCGCCGAGGATCTGCGCGGCAATCTCGCCGAGCCCGATGGCGACCAGCATCTCCTCGGTCGCGCCGTAGCGGCCTTCGGCCTCCAGCCTGCGCCCGTAGGCGGCGAGCTGCCGCAGGCATTCCACGCTTGTCGCGAGCCAGGCAAGGCCGTGCGCGGCGTGCTGCTCCGCCTCGATCGCAGCCGACGAGAGCTTTCCGTCCACCGTCACCCGGCGCCTCACGGCCGCGGTGGCATCTGTCAAAATCCCCGACGCGGCGTCGGCCGCGGCTTCTCCGAGCGAGATCCAGTCGGTGTCGTGCTGCGCAAGCGCGGTCGCGGCGTCGGCCATGGTCAGTCTCCCGAGGGTTCCGGCGCGGCCCGGAGATGGTGCTGCATTGCAACATGTCGCGCATGGCACATCGAGGCAATGCCCCGAAAGACGGACGGACGCGCTTGCGTTCGGCTACAGCTGCGCAGAGATGTAGCGGCGGGATTCGAAAGGCTGCCCGACGAATGCTGGACATTCCCCGCGTCGCCTGGGACGCATACTGGCGCTTCGTCGACGACGACGGCTGGGCCATCGCATCGCACATCGCGCTGCAGGCGCTGATGTCGCTCTTCCCGTTCCTGATCTTCGTCACGTCCCTCGCCGCCTTTCTCGGCAGCAAGAACATGGCGACTGCGGCGACCACGCTGATCCTCGAGGCGTGGCCGGACCAGGTGGCGCAGCCGATCGCCCGCGAGATCACGGCGGTGCTGTCCCGGACCCGCTCCGGCATCCTGACATTCGGCGTGGTGCTGGCGATCTACTTCTCGTCTAACGGCATCGAGGCCCTGAGAGTGGCGCTGAACCGCGCCTATCGGGTCCGCGAGACGAGGCCGTGGTGGCTGACGCGGCTGGAATCCATCGTCCTCGTGCTGATCAGCGCCGCCGCGCTGCTTGCCTTCGGCCTTCTCATCGTGATCGGCCCCATCGCCTGGAAGACGGCGGTCTTCTACATGCCGTGGCTGACGCCCTACGCGGTGCAGGTGACGATCCTGCGCTTTGGACTGGCGACGATGGCCATCGTGGTGACGCTGGTGCTGGTGCACAAATACCTGCCGGCCGGGCGCCGCCACATGCGCCAGATCACGCCGGGAGTCCTGCTGACCCTGCTGATGTCGCTCGTCTACGGCGTCGCCTTCGGCGCCTACCTCACCCGCATGGGCCAGACCTACGTGAAGACCTATGCCGGCCTCGCCTCGGTGATGGTGGCGCTCGTCTTCCTCTACGCCGTCGCCTTCGCCTTCGTGTATGGCGGCGAGTTCAACGCCGTCCTCATGGAGCGCCGCAAGGAGCATTCCGAGGAGGAGGATCCCGTGCCGGCTGTGTGAGATGATCCCGCGTCGCCGCCTGTCATCCTCGGCCGGAGCCGCGCAGCGGCGGAGGGGAAGAGGATCCAGGAGCCGACGCTCAACCCGTCCGGGACCGGAGGGGGAACCAAACTACACTGGGTCACCTTCCCGCACCTTTGGCCCGCCGGGGATGACAACCCCGGCGTCATCTCGCCTCCAGTACATCCTCCAGCGTGCGCAGCCCGGCCCGGGGAGAATTGACGAGCACGGCCATGTTGCCGGGGGCGTGCTGGTTCTTCCACATCTTGGTGTGGGCGACGGGGATGCGGTCCCACGGGAAGAGCTCGCTCATGCAGGGATCGATGCGCCGGTCGATGACGAACTGATTGGCGGCCGCCGCCTGCTTCAGATGGGCGAAGTGCGAGCCCTGGATGCGCTTCTGCCTCATCCAGACGAAGCGGGCGTCGAAGGTGATGTTGAAACCCGTCGTGCCCGCGCAGAACACCACCATGCCGCCCCGCTTCACCACGAAGCAGGAGGTGGGGAAGGTGGCCTCGCCCGGGTGCTCGAAGACGATGTCGACGTCCTTGCGGCCGGTGATGTCCCAGATCGCCTTCCCGAACTTCCGCGCGCCCGCCATGTAGGCGGTGTGCTCGGGGGAGTTGACCTTGGGCAGCTGGCCCCAGCAGTCGAAATCCTTGCGGTTGATGACGCCCTTGGCGCCGAGCTGGAGCACGTAGTCGCGCTTGCTCTCGTCCGAGATGATGCCGATTGCGTTGGCGCCCGAGGCCGCGCAGAGCTGCACGCCGAAGACGCCCAGGCCGCCGGAGGCGCCCCACACCAGCACGTTGTCGCCCGGGCGCACGGTGTGCGGGGCGTGGCCGAACAGCATGCGGTAGGCGGTGGCGAGGGTGAGCGTGTAGCAGGCGCTCTCCTCCCAGGTCAGGTGCCGCGGCCGCTGCATCAGCTGGCGCGACTGCACCCGGCAGAACTGCGCGAAGGACCCGTCCGGCGTCTCGTAGCCCCAGATGCGCTGCGACGTCGAGAACATCGGGTCGCCGCCATTGCACTCCTCGTCGTCACCGTCGTCCTGGTTGCAATGAACGACGACCTCGTCGCCGACCTTCCAGCGCCTGACCTTGGCGCCCACGGCCCAGACGATGCCCGAGGCATCCGATCCCGCGACATGGAACGGCAGCTTGTGCCCGTCCAGGGGCGAGATGGGCTCGCCCAGTGCCGCCCAGACGCCGTTGTAGTTGACCCCCGCCGCCATCACGAGGACGAGAACCTCGTCGTCGCCGATGGTCCAGGTCGGCACGGCCTCGAGCTGCATCGCGCTCTCCGGCGGGCCGTGGCGGTCCTTGCGAATGGCCCAGGCCCACATCTTCTCGGGCACGTGCCCGAGCGGCGGGATTTCACCGATGTCGTAGAGATCCTTTGCGGGGGCGCCCGTCGCCATGTCTCAATCCTCCGACCGGGCCTTGAGCCCTGTGGTTGAGCACAGTCTACCATGGCCCATGCTGCACTGCGCCATAGGCCGAAGGCAGCATGCCGGCAACGAGCGCCGCGACCGGGATCAGTGCCGGAAGTGGCGATGGCCGGTGAAAAGCATGGCGAGGCCGGCCTCGTCCGCGGCCCTGATCACCTCGTCGTCGCGCATCGAGCCGCCCGGCTGGATAATCGCCGTCGCACCGGCCTCGGCTGCCGCCAGAAGCCCGTCCGCGAAGGGGAAGAACGCGTCGGAGGCCACCACCGAGCCCTTGGCAAGGCTCTCTGAAAGCCCCGCCGTGCGCGCCGCCTCGGCCGCCTTCCACGCCGCGATGCGCGAGGAATCCACCCGGCTCATCTGGCCGGCGCCGATGCCGACCGTGGCTCCGTCCCTGGCGTAGACGATGGCGTTCGACTTGACGTGCTTGCAGACCCGGAAGGCGAAGACGAGGTCGGCGAGTTCCCGCGGGTCGGGAGCACGCTTCGTCACCACCTTCAGGTCCATGTCGTCCACGACGGCATTGTCGCGGCCCTGGGCGAGGAAGCCGCCCGCCACGGTCCGGAGCACCAGACCCTCGGCGCGCGGATCCGGCAGCCCTCCCGTGACGAGAAGCCGCAGGTTCTTCTTGGCGGCGACGATGCTCACGGCTTCGTCGGTCGCGTCGGGGGCAACGATGACCTCGGTGAAGATCTCGACGATGGCGCGTGCCGCCTCGGCGTCGAGGGTCCTGTTCAGCGCCACGATGCCGCCGAAGGCCGAGACGGGATCGCAGCGCAGCGCCTTGGCATAGGCCTCCGCCAGCGTCTCTCCCTCCGCCACGCCGCAGGGGTTGGCGTGCTTGACGATGACCACCGCCGCCGTGCGCGACGGATCGAACTCCGCCACCGCCTCGAAGGCGGCATCGGTGTCGTTGATGTTGTTGTAGGACAGCGTCTTGCCCTGCAGCTGGCGCGCGGTGGAGACGCCCGGGCGCGTCTCCGCCGTCCTGTAGAAGCCGGCCGCCTGGTGCGGGTTCTCGCCGTAGCGCATGGCCTCCGCCAGCGTCCCGCCCACGGCGCGGAAGCGGGGCATGGTGTCGCCGACCTCGTTCAGGAACCACGTCGAGATGGCCGCGTCGTAGGCGGCGGTGCGGCTGTAGGCCTTGGCGGCGAGGCGGCGGCGCAGACCTCCCGTGGTGCTGCCGCCCGTCTCGCGGATTTCCGCGAGCACCGACGCATAGTCGTCCGGGTCCACCACGACGGCCACGTCGGCATGGTTCTTGGCGGCCGCCCGGATCATGGCGGGACCGCCAATGTCGATATTCTCGATGCAGTCGTCGAACAGCCGGCCGGCGGCGACGGTCTTCTCGAAGGGGTAGAGGTTCACCACCAGGAGGTCGATCGGCACGATGCCGTGCGCCAGCATCGCCGCCTCGTGCTCGGGGTTCTCGCGGATGGAGAGCAGTCCGCCATGCACCTTCGGGTGCAGGGTCTTCACCCGTCCGTCCATCATCTCGGGAAAGCCGGTGACGTCCGACACGTCGGTGACCGGGAGGCCGGCCTCCGCGATGGCCTTGCACGTGCCGCCTGTCGAGACGAGCGCGACGCCGGCCTCCGCCAGCGCGGTCGCCAGCTCGATCAGCCCCGCCTTGTCCGACACCGAGATGAGGGCCCGCCCCACGCGCCGCAGATCGCTCGCCATCGTCCCGTCCTGTCCTGCTGAGCCGGGCTGTGCACCGGCGGGCGCGCGATAGCACGATCAGGCAGGAGACGAAACCGCCCGGACCGGGGAAGCAGGAGTTCCCGGTGAAATGCGCCTATTTCCGCTCGAAGCGCCACTCGACCGTGGGCATGGTGCGCCACGCCCCGGTCACCACGAGCTGCTCCGCGCGCCGCGCGCCGCCGGGGCCGGCAAAGAAGACGCTCTCGTCGATCGCGACCGGCAGCCCTCCGGCATCGAAGTGCCAGCTTCTGCCATCCGGCAGGGCCAGGGTGACGCCGCGGCCGTCGGGGTCTCGACTGGCCTTGACCGAGGGATGCAGGTGGAAACGCACGGCGTAGCTGTCCGGCCCGGACGCGGCGCGGGAGGGGTTGGGCGCATGCACGGTGTCGCTGCCGGACAGGCGCATGCCGTCGGAGGCGAGCACGATGCGGCGCACGTGCAGCACACCGAACAGCGCGCGGTAGCCGTCATGCGACATGGCGAGTGCCACGGACGGGCGGTCGTCGTCGCGCAGCATGTCGCGCTTGGCCTCGACGAGGCGCGGGCCGGACAGGATGGGCGTGCCAAGGAAGCTGCCGACGCCCTCCTCCGGCACGAAGCGGCAGGAGGACGTGTCCGCCACCGTCACGGTGCTGTGCGCCGCCGTCGAGCGGGCGAGCTGCCGCCACTGTTCCCCGCCCGGGGGCGGCGCGCCGCAGTTGACGACGATGCGGAACGGCCCGTCCGAGAGCTCGAAGGACAGGCAGCCCGCATGGGCGCGACCCGAATAGGCCTGCGGAGGCGGCTGGCCGGCGTCGACGATGGCGACGACGCTGCGCGCCTGCAGGCGCTGGTAGCCGGAATGCGGCGCGTTCTCAATCGGGCTGACACGCGCATCGGTGTAGGCGAGCAGCGTCGCGACCGTGTCCGGCGACGTGGCGCTCATGCCGTTGAAGAGGGCGAGCGAGCCGTCGCCGTGCCTGAACAGGCGCAGCATCGGCATCATGCGGTCGATGGCGTTGAGCAGCGCGGCAGGGGCCTCCAGCCCCTGGCTGGCATAGGTCTGGCGCAGCGGCAGGAGGTCGGTGAGGAGGTCGACCAAGGTCTGTGGATTGCGCGCGATGTGACCGCCGTCGGGCAGCACCTGCCGGTCGAGTTCGTCCGACAGGCGACGGGATGCCCGCCGCAGCGCGCTTCCGCCGGTGCCGGAGCACAAGACGACGTAGGCCACCGCGATGGCGCCAAAGAGGCGCGCCTCGCCGGAATCCGAGCGGGAGGCCGTCTTGTCGAGCCAGGCAGCCTGCCTGTGGAGGGAGCGCAGGAAACGACGATAGAAGGAACGGTCCGCGCCGCTGAGGATCAGGGGCGACTGGCTGAGCCAGGAGATGATCCGGCGGGCCACGACCTGCGGTTCCCAGGCCGCGCCGGGCCGGTACTTCCCCCAGGAACCGATCCAGTCGTCCACGAGAGCCCGGGCATTGGCGTTGGCGAGCGCCGAGTCGGCAGCGCGCAAATGCCTGAGCCAGCCGAAGCCCATCAGCGCCTGCGCCCAGGCGTGCGAGGGCGGCTCGATGTCGAACGGCGAACTGCCGGAGGTCGCCGCGAACTTGCCGGCGAAGGCGAAATAGCCGGCGTAGATGTCGTTGGCGACGGTGGGGTCGGTCGTCCGCAGGTCCTGCGGTGCCACGACGAGGCGCTCGCTGCCGCGCACGCCGCCGCCCGAGATCAGCCGCAGGGGTGAAGCGAGGACGCCGCCGGTCGCGCGAAGCCCGTGCCTGGCCAAGAGCATGGCCAGCCGCCAGCGGTCTCCCATTGCGCGTGTCGTCACGGCCCGGCCACTCCGAACGCCCGGCGGTCCGGGCCCGCCGTCCTCTCGCCCCATCCGACGGACGCCGGTCAGATCACCCTGCCGCCAACATGGTTAACGCATGCTTACCGCATCCTGCGCAGGCGCCCGACGAAGAAACCGTCGCAGCCGGAAAGCCGGGGATCCTCGTGGGGGAGCATGTTCGGCAACGTGCGCACGTCGCCCTCCCCCGTGATGGCACCCTCCAGTCCGGGAAGCTCCTCCGGCCGGATCGGCTCGCGCTCCAGCTCCAGATGGCGGGACAGGGCCGCAGTGACCTGGCGCTCGCCCTCCTCCTTCTCCAGCGAGCAGGTGCAGAACACGATGCGTCCGCCAGGCTTCACCACGGCGACGGCGCGGTCGAGAAGACGCGTCTGCAGGGCAGCGAGGCGGAACACGTCCTCCTCCGTCTTGGTCCAGGCCACGTCGGGGTGGCGGCGCAGCGTCCCCGTGGCGGTGCAGGGCGCATCGACGAGGACGGCGTCGAAGCCGGTCTCCTCAAGCTGCGTGGCGTCGGCCGCGAGCGTGCGCACCGCCAGTCCGAGGCGCTTCATGTTGGTGGCGAGCCGGACCAGCCGCTGCTCGGAGCGGTCGACGGCCAGGACGTCTGCGCCCGCAGCGGCGATCTGGGCCGTCTTGCCGCCCGGTGCGGCACAGAAGTCGGCGATCTTCTGTCCCGGGCCGGCACCGAGGAGCCGCGCCGGCAGGGCCGCGGCGGCATCCTGTACCCACCAGCCGCCGTCGGCGTAGCCGGGCAGATCCTGCACCGCCGTGCGCTGGCGCAGCCGCAGCGATCCCGTGGGCAGCAGGAGGGCATCGAGCCTGCCGGCCCAGCCCTCCGCGTCTGCGGCGACGCTGATGTCGACGGGCGCCTCGTTGCGGTGGGCGGCTGCGATGGCGCGCGCCGTCTCCTCGCCCCACGCCGCCACCCAGCGCGCCTTCAGCCAGGCGGGGGTGTCGTCGTCCAGCGGGTCGGACGCGGCCAGGATCGCGTCCTTCTCGCGCGACACGCGGCGCAGCACGGCATTGGCCAGGCTGGAGAAGCGGTCGGCCTCGCGGTCCTCGTGGATGAGGCGCATGGCGAGGTCGACGGCCGCATGGTCGGGCACGTCGAGGAAGAGGAGCTGCGCGCAGGCCGCGACAAGAATGTCGGCGAAGCGGCCGGCCCGATCCGGCATTCCCGAGCGAAGCCGCGCCAGGAGCACGCCCCGGATGGTGCCGAAGCGGCGGATGCCGACCGTCGCGATGGCGCGCGCCAGCCCGCGGTCGCGCGGTTCGAGATCGCCGCCCTCACGCTGCAGCAGCCGGTCGAGGGTCTCGTCCAGCGCCTTGTTCTCGTTCAGCACGGCGGCGAGAGCGGAAACAGCGATGCGGCGCGCGGCGAGCCCGGGCGAGGTATCAGGCTCGCGAGGCCGCTGTTCGCCAACCGGCGCCTTGCCTGCCGGTGCCTTGCGCCCAGGCGACTTGCCCCCGCGTGGATTTCCCCCCGTATTGCCGCCCTGCCTTGCCATCGTTCCGTCCATGCCACGCCCCTGCGGCGCGCGCATTGCCTCCGCCCGTTCCACCCGGTTGTCAATCACGCAGGGCAGGCCTACTTGCCCTCCATGACCGACACGGACCCGAACAGGACGCTGGGACGATGACGGACGAGACAGAAGCCGGCCTGCCGCCGGAGGTTGAACCGGCGCCAGAAAAGCCTCTCACCGAGGCGGCGCGCCGTGCGCTCGCGGAAGCCGAGGCGAGGCGCGTGGAGCTGGACGAGCGCCGCCGCGCGCTGGAACAGCGGGCCGAGACGAACGGCCGCGAAGGGCCCGAGCCGGTGCGCTACGGCGACTGGGAAGTGAAGGGCATCGCGACCGACTTCTGAGGATGGTGCGGCCTCGATTGCCGTCCGGCTCACTTCACAACCATAAGTTGTGCCCACTAGAGTGCCGCTCCCCGGAAGGAGGAGCGATGCGAGACGACAAGGCCGAGACGAGGCTGCGGCTGTTCAGGGAGATCGTTGAGGAGGCGCACCGCACCCTCGGCCTGCGGTTCGGCTTCGGGCTCTGGGACGGAACCCTCGTGCCTGCCGGCTGGCCGCAGGACGGCCTGCGGCTCGTGCTGAAGGACGAGGGCGTGGTGGCCGAGATCATCCGGCGCCCGCGCATCGACACTCTGGTCGCCGCCCACATGGCCGGACGCATCGACCTCGAGAATGGCAGCCTCTTCGATTTCGCCAAGGCCCGTCCGGAGGGCCGGCCGGGACGCCTCCTGCGCAAGCTACCCAAGCTGAAGCTCGCCCGCACCGCGGCCCTGTTCTGGCGCGCGCCGAAAATCGCGGAAGGCGGGCCGCTCGACGCCGTGAAGGAGGAGAAGGACGCGCGCGCCGGCACGGCTGCGGTGAACAAGCGCAACGTCTCCTACCACTACGACGTGTCGAACGCTTTCTACCGCCTCTTCCTCGACGAGGAGATGGTCTACACCTGCGCCTACTTCCAGCCGGACTGGCACGACGACCTCGATCGCGCCCAGCGCGACAAACTCGACATGATCTGCCGCAAGCTCCGCCTGATCCCGGGGGAACGCCTGCTCGACATAGGCTGCGGCTGGGGCGCTCTCGTCTGCCATGCCGCGCGCCACTATGGCGTGACGGCAGTCGGGGCGACGCTGTCGGAGGAGCAGGCCGCCCTGGCGCGGGAAAAGGTGGAGCGGCTGGGCCTATCAGGCCAGGTGACGATCATGGTGCAGGACTTCGCCGCGCTGGAAGGCCCCTTCGACAAGGTCTCTTCGATCGGCATGTTCGAGCATGTCGGCATCGACAACCACCGCAAGTACTTCGCCGCCGTCAATCGCGTGCTGAAGCCGGGTGGCCTTTACCTGCACCACGCCATCTCGCGCCCGGCCAAGGGCGACGACCGCAGCTTCCGCAAGATGCGGGCCGAGTATCGCGCGCTGACCCGCTACATCTTCCCGGGTGGCGAGCTCGACCATCTCGGCATGTCGATCGCCAATCTCGAGCGCGCAAAGTTCGAGATCCACGACGTCGAGGGCTGGCGCCGGCACTATGCGCGGACGACCCGGCTCTGGTGGGAGCGTCTCAACGCCCGCCGGGCGGAGGCCGAGGCCGAGGTCGGAGCGGAGAAGACGCGGCTCTGGCTGCTCTATCTCGCCGGCTGCTCGCTGGCCTTCGAGCGCGGCGCCGTCGGCATTTTCCAGACGGTGGCGCAGAAGCGGGCGAAGGGCTTCAGCCCGCTGCCGCCGACGCGCGCCGACCTCTACGAGGCCTCGAGCACGGCCGGTGATTGACATTCCGCGCGCGAGGGTGTTTCACCTCGCAAAGGCTCACCGGCCCCGGACCATCGCGCTCATGCCGTTCGCATCGTCGACGAAAACGACGGAGAACACGCCCGCCGCCAAACGCGGCGCGGCGCGCTGACGCGTCCTCGCTCCGGTCTCTCCTCCGGCGGAGGACAGAGGCCGATCCGCCCCGGCGGGTCATGAGAGCCGGGGGAGACCACGTTCCGAAAAGGGTTCATGTCATGGGTTTCAAGGTCGCTGTCGCAGGCGCAACGGGCAATGTGGGCCGCGCCATGCTCGACATCCTCGCCGAGCGCGCCTTCCCGGCCGACGAGGTGGTCGCTCTCGCCTCCCCGCGGAGCCAGGGCACCGAGGTCTCGTTCGGCGACCGCACGCTGACCGTGCGCGCCATCGACCATTACGACTTCGCCGGCACGGACATCTGCCTGATGTCCGCAGGCTCGGCCGTGGCCAAGGAATGGGGCCCGCGCATCGGCGCGCAGGGCTGTCTCGTCATCGATAACTCGTCCTTCTTCCGCTACGATTCCGACGTTCCGCTGGTCGTACCGGAGGTCAATGCCGGGGTTCTCGCCGGGTACATGGCGAAGACGGACCGGCGCAACATCATCGCCAACCCCAATTGCTCCACCGCCCAGCTCGTCGTCGCGCTGAAGCCGCTGCACGAGGCGGCGACGATCAGGCGGGTTGTCGTGTCGACCTACCAGTCGGTGTCCGGCGCCGGCAAGGAGGGCATGGACGAGCTCGACCGCCAGACCAAGGCGCTCTACTCGCTGCGCGACGTGGAAGTGAAGAAGTTCCCCAAGCGCATCGCCTTCAACCTCATCCCCCACATCGACGTGTTCATGGAGGACGGGTTCACGAAGGAAGAGTGGAAGATGATGGCCGAGACCAAGAAGATCCTCGACCCGAAGATCAAGCTCACGGCCACCTGCGTGCGCGTGCCCGTCTTCATCGGCCATTCCGAGGCCGTGAACATCGAGTTCGAGAACCCGATCTCGGCCGAGGAGGCGACGCAGATCCTGCGCTCGGCCCCCGGCTGCCTCGTCATCGACAAGCGCGAGCCCGGCGGTTACATCACCCCGCACGAGGCGGCCGGCGAGGACGCGACCTACATCTCGCGCATCCGCGAGGACATCACGGTCGAGAACGGGCTCGCCATGTGGGTCGTCTCCGACAACCTCCGCAAGGGCGCCGCGCTCAACGCCGTGCAGATCGCCGAGGCGCTCATCAACCGCAAGCTCCTCACCCCCCGCGCCGCCGCGGCGTGATTGACTGAGTGCAGGCGCGGGGAACCCTCCCCCGCTTGCGGGGGAGGGCAGGGAGGGGGGACGCTACCGGGCCGAAACGGGCTAACGCCCCCTCTGTCCGCTGCGCGGACATCTCCCCCGCGGGCGGGGGAGAGTTGACCCGGCATGCCGGGCTAGAACTTCTGGATCATCCTCCAACCATTGAACCATCGCAGGGTTGGCGCGCGCCTCTGCCTCCGTCACAATGGTGCGGTGCACAAGCGGAGGAGCCGGACGTGACGGCGGAAACGCGCGACAAGCCCTGGATCTTCCGCACCTATGCGGGCCATTCCACCGCGTCGGAGTCGAACCGGCTCTACCGCGCCAACCTGGGGCGTGGGCAGACCGGCCTCTCCGTCGCCTTCGACCTGCCGACGCAGACCGGCTACGACCCCGACCACGTGCTGGCGCGCGGCGAGGTCGGCAAGGTCGGCGTCTCCATCGCCCATCTCGGCGACATGCGGGCCCTGCTCCAGGACATCCCGCTGACGCAGATGAATACCTCGATGACCATCAACGCCACGGCCGCCTGGCTGCTGGCGCTCTATGTCGCCGTCGCCGACGAGCAGGGCGCGCCGCGCACGGCGCTGCAGGGAACGACCCAGAACGACATCGTCAAGGAGTACCTGTCGCGCGGGACCTACGTCTTCCCGCCCGCGCCCTCGATGCGGCTGATCAAGGACGTCGTGGTGTTCAGCACCGCGGCGCTGCCGAAGTGGAACCCCACCAACGTCTGCAGCTATCACCTGCAGGAGGCCGGTGCGACGCCGGTGCAGGAACTCGCCTTCGCGCTCGCCACCGCCATTGCCGTGCTCGACACGGTCCGCTCCTCCGGAGAGATCGCGGAGGCGGGCTTCGCCGAGGTGGTCGGCCGCATCTCCTTCTTCGTCAATGCCGGCATGCGCTTCGTCACCGAGCTGTGCAAGATGCGGGCGTTCTCCGAGCTCTGGGACGAGATCACCCGCGAGCGCTACGGCGTCGAGGACGAGCGCCACCGCCGCTTCCGCTACGGCGTACAGGTGAACTCCCTCGGGCTCACCGAGCAGCAGCCGGAGAATAACGTTTACCGCATCCTCATCGAGATGCTGGCGGTCGTGCTGTCGAAGCGGGCCCGCGCCCGCGCCGTTCAGCTGCCGGCCTGGAACGAGGCGCTGGGCCTGCCACGCCCGTGGGACCAGCAATGGTCGCTGCGCATGCAGCAGGTGATGGCCTACGAGACAGACCTCCTCGAATACGGCGACATCTTCGACGGCTCCGTCGAGATCGAGCGCAAGGTTGCCGAGCTGAAGCATGCTGCCCGCGCCGAGCTCGCCGCCATCGAGGCGCGCGGCGGCGCCGTCGTCTGCGTCGAGGACGGCACGCTGAAGCGGGCCCTGGTGGAATCCAACGCCCGCCGCATCGCCGGCATCGAGGGTGGCGGGCAGGTGGTTGTCGGCGTCAACCGCTGGGGCGAGAGCGAGCCGTCGCCGCTGACCGCGGGCGAAGGCACGGTGCTCACCGTGCCTGAGGCGGTCGAGACGGAGGCCATCGCCGGCATCCGGCAGTGGCGCTCGCGGCGCGACGCAGGCGAGGTGGAGGCCGCGCTGGAGGACCTGCGCACCGCCGCGCAGGAAGGCCGCAACGTCATGGAGCCCTCGATCCGCTGCGCCAAGGCCGGCGTCACCACCGGCGAATGGGGCGAGACGCTGCGGCGCATCTTCGGAGAGTACCGCGCGCCGACCGGTGTCACGCCCGAGACCCGCACCGAGGCGGAGCAGCGTGAGGTGGCGCTCGTGATCGCCGACCTTGCCGCCCAGCTCGGCGAGACGCCGCGGCTCACAGTCGCCAAGCCTGGCCTCGACGGCCATTCCAACGGCGCCGAGCAGATCGCGCTGCGGGCCCGCGACGTCGGCTTTTCCGTCACATACGAGGGCATCCGCCTGACGCCGGAGGAGATCGTCCGGCAGGTGCGCGACAGCCAGGCACACGTGCTGGGCCTCTCGATCCTCTCCGGCTCGCACGTCCCGCTGGTGCGCGACGTCATGGCGAGGCTGCGCAACGAGGGGCTGGGGCATGTTCCCGTCGTCGTCGGGGGCATCGTGCCGCCGGAGGACGAAAACGTCCTGCGGAACATCGGCGTCCGTGCGGTCTACACGCCCAAGGACTACCGGCTCGACGAGATCATGAAGGATATCGCCGGCATCGTCCGGCGGACTTTGCCTGAGCGGCAGCCCGCCTAATGCAGGGTTGATGCAACATTCTGCTTTCGCTTTAACGTCGTGGCAGTCGGTGTTGCCTAAAGTCATGCCATGGCGCATGGCGCGCCCCGCGGAGTTGCCGCGATGCTGCAGTATCTGGGGTTCGGTTCCGTTTCCAACGACGTGCTGATCGGCGTGGTCGGCATCGTCTTCTTTTTCAGCGTGGCCTCGGGCTGGCTGTGCGACGCCGTGATGAGGGCGCGCGGGTTCGGCATCATCGGCAACGGTGTGCTGGTCTTCCTCGGTGCACTGATCACCCTGGCGGCGTGGCAGCGCTTTGGGTCCGGCGCGAGCACGGCGGATCTCGCCGGCGTCGCGATGCTCTGCATCGGCGCGTCCTACGCCTTCCTCTTCGCCATGGCTCTCGGCAAGCGCCTCGCCCGCTGAGGATACGTCCCGCGCCTGGACGGGTGCCGCACCGCGCGCCGATGCGCTAGGACTGTGGCCTGATCCCGTTCACGGACGCAGCCATGATCCCCGCTCCCCTTCCCGTCACCCGCGCCGACATCGAGGCCGCGGCCGAGCGCATTGCCGGCCATGTCCGCCGCACGCCCCTACTGGAGGGCGATCCCGGGCTGGCGGGCGACGCCTCGGTCAGCCTGAAGCTCGAACTGCTGCAGCACGCCGGCTCCTTCAAGTCGCGCGGCGCCTTTAACACGCTACTGTCGAAGCCCGTGCCGCCCTCCGGCGTCGCGGCGGCCTCCGGAGGCAATCACGGCGTCGCCGTGGCCCTGGCGGCGAAACGGCTGGGACACAAGGCCCGCATCTTCGTCCCGGAGATCTCGCCCGCCGTGAAGGTGGCCGCCATCCGCGCCCATGGCGCGGAGGCGGTGGTGGGCGGCTCCCGATACGCCGATGCGCAGGAGGCCTGCAACCGCTACGCCGCGGAAACCGGTGCCCTCCTCGTCCATCCCTACGACGCGGTTCCCACCCTCGCCGGCCAGGGCACGACGGCGCTGGAGTGGGACGAGGACCTGTCCGCCCTCGGTCTCGCGCCGCTCGACACGGTGCTCGTCGCCGTCGGCGGCGGCGGACTCATCGCCGGCATGGCCGCCTGGTGGGAGGGCCGCGTGAAGGTGGTCGGCGTCGAACCCGAGGGCTCGCGCTGCCTGCATGCCGCGCTGGAGGCCGGCGAACCCGTGGACGTGCCGGTGGAGAGCATCGCCGGCGATTCGCTCGGCGCGCGCCGGGTGGGGACGCTGGCCTTCGCCGTCGCCCGGCAGGCCATCGACCACGTCGCCCTCGTCCCCGACGACGCCATCCGCGCCGCCCAGCAGCGCCTCTGGCGCGACTGGCGCCTGCTGGCCGAACCGGGAGGAGCCGCGGCCCTCGCCGCCCTCCTCACCGGCGCATACAGCCCTGCACCCGGCGAACGCGTCGGCGTGCTGCTGTGCGGCAGCAACGTGGACCCGACAACGGTGGTGGGGTGACGTGGGTCACGCTCGGACCGCGCGTCTTCAGACGCGCTTGGCCGAATGTGCAACTGGGTCAGAACATGCGGGTCTGGAGACCCGCGCTCCACTCCTCACCCTTGACTCCCGCCGCCCTATCCCCTATCGGCTGCCCACTTCAACGGCGATCCTTCGTCCTTGAGCCACCGCCCGGGCCTTGAGCCCGGAGGTCCACGCCCGACAGCGCGATGCGCCCTCGGGCGCGTTCGGCTTTGGGTCGGGGTTCGTCCTCCGCCATTGCGGGGCCGCTATTCTCCGGCAGGAGGTGCGGCTTCCGCAGGCAGAACACGAGGCGCTGATGTTCGAGGGCCTTTCCGACAAGCTCTCCGGCATTCTGGACAAGCTGACGCGGCGCGGTGCGCTGACGGAGGAGGATGTCAACGCGGCGCTGCGCGAGGTGCGGCGCGCGCTGATCGAGGCCGACGTGGCGCTCGAGGTGGTGCGCAGCTTCACCGACAAGGTGCGCGGCCGCGCCGTCGGCGCCGAGGTGGTGAAGTCCGTCAGCCCGGGCCAGATGGTGGTCAAGATCGTCCACGACACGCTCGTGGAGACGCTGGGCTCCGACGCCGACCCGATCAATCTCGACGCCGTGCCTCCCGTGCCGATCCTCATGGTCGGCCTGCAGGGCTCGGGCAAGACGACCTCCACCGCCAAAATCGCCAAACGCCTGCAGGAGCGCAACGGCCGCAAGGTCCTGATGGCGTCGCTCGACACACGCCGGCCGGCCGCCATGGAGCAGCTCGCCGTGCTGGGCCAGCAGGTCGGCGTCGCCACCCTGCCCATCGTCGGCGGCCAGTCGGCCGTGCAGATCGCCCGCCGCGCCATGGAGGCCGGGCGCCTCGGCGGCTACGACGTGGTGATGCTCGACACGGCGGGCCGCGTCACCGTCGACGAGGGCCTGATGGCCGAGGCGGCGGAGGTGAGGGACGCCACCAATCCGCACGAGGTGCTGCTCGTCGCCGACGCGCTCACCGGCCAGGACGCGGTGAACACGGCGCGCGCCTTCGACGGCACGGTGGGCCTCACCGGCATCGTGCTCACCCGCGTCGACGGCGACGGCCGCGGCGGCGCCGCGCTCTCCATGCGCGCCGTCACCGGCAAGCCGATCAAGCTCGTCGGCACCGGCGAGAAGATGGACGCGCTCGACGAGTTCCACCCCTCGCGCGTCGCCAACCGCATCCTCGGCATGGGCGACATCGTCTCGCTCGTCGAGAAGGCGGCGCAGTCGATCGACCAGGACAAGGCAAAGCGCATCGCCGAGAAGATGCGCAAGGGCAAGTTCGACCTGGACGACATGCGCGAGCAGCTGGGCCAGGTCGAGAAGATCGGCGGGCTCGGCGGCCTCATGGGCATGATCCCGGGCATCTCGAAGATGAAGGACCAGATCGCCGCCGCCAATCTCGACGGCAAGGTGATCGGCCGGCAGATCGCCATCATCAACTCGATGACTCCGTCGGAGCGCCGCAACCCCGACGTGCTGAAGGCCTCGCGCAAGAAGCGCATAGCGTCCGGCTCCGGCACCAGGGTCGAGGAGGTGAACCGCCTCCTCAAGAGCCACCGCCAGATGGCCGACATGATGAAGATGATGGGCCAGGGCGGTAAGCGCGGGCCCATGGCCGGCCTCGCCAACATGTTCGGCATGGGCAGCGGCGGCGGCGGCATGCCGAACGTGACGCCCGAGATGATCGAGCAGATGCGGGCCAAGCTGCCTCCCGGCACGCTGCCGCCCGACATGCCCGGCCTTCCCCCCGCCGGCAAGGGCGGCGGCCTGCCCCCTCCTCCTCCCGGCCTCGGCGCCCCCGGCGGCTTCCCCGGCCTGCCGGGCCTCGGCGGCAAGCCCACCCTCCCCGGCCTCGGCGGTCCCAAGCTGCCCGGGCTCGGCGGGTTCAACCCGTTCGGCAAGAAGAAATGAGCAACTTCGCGCAATCGCAGGTAACGGCGAGCGAGCTGGTGCAGCGGGTGTGGTCCATCCGCAAGCAGCTCGACGACGCTCTCATCTGGAACGAGGTGCGCATGTTCCGCCTGGACGGCGTGACCATTCTGGCTCACGTGCCCGGCGCCTATTGGGAAATCGACGTGCTGGAAGACGGCAGCGTGGATTTCGAGGTTTTCAAGTCTGTTGGCGATCTACAGCCCGGAAATGATCTCCAGGCCGCCATCGCCGAGATGCGCAGTTACGAAACTCAAGACCAGGAGTAAACTATGGCCCTCAAGATCCGTCTCGCCCGTGGCGGCGCCAAGAAGCGCCCGCACTACTCGATCGTCGTCGCCGACAGCCGCTATCCGCGCGACGGCCGCTTCATCGAGAAGCTCGGCACCTTCGATCCCATGCAGCCCAAGGACTCGGCCGAGCGCGTCAAGTTCGACGTCGAGAAGGCGAAGGATTGGCTCGCCAAGGGCGCCCAGCCGACCGACCGCGTCGCCCGCTTCCTCGACGCCGCCGGCGCCCTGAAGCGCGAGGCGCGCAACAACCCGCAGAAGGCCCAGCCGAAGAAGAAGGCCCAGGAGCGCGCCGCCGCTGCCGCCACCGCTTCCGGCGAGGCCGCCGAGTAAGGGCGCTTCTTTCCGCGGCTTACCGCCCTCGTCATCCCCGGCGGCCCGAAGGGCCGGGACGGGGATCCAGGGGCGGCGTCCCGCGGGAACAGGCCTGGGTCACCTCCCCGCCGTTGCGCGGCGGCGGGGGATGACAGCGAACCGGAACCGCCATGTCCAGCGATCTCATCCTCGTCGGCGTGTTCGGGGCCCCGCACGGCGTGCGGGGCGAACTCCGGCTGAAGTCCTACACGGCCGACCCCATGGCCATCGCCGACTACGCGCCGCTGACCGATGCGGCCGGCAAGCGCCGCTTCGTCATCGAGGCGGCGCGGCCGGTGAAGGACGATATGCTCGTCGTGCGCGTCGCCGGCATCGCCGACCGTGACGCCGCGGCGGCGCTGACCAATGTGCGCCTCCACGTCCCCCGATCGGTCCTTCCACCGGTGGAGGAGGAGGACGAGTTCTACCAGGCCGACCTCGTCGGCCTTAGGGTGGAGACGTCCGGGGGCGAGGCGCTGGGCGTTGTCGGAGCCGTGCTCGATTTCGGCGCGGGCGACATCCTCGAGGTGACGCCGCCGGGCGGCGGAACGCCGTTCCTCCTGCCCTTCACCAAGGCCACCGTACCTGTCGTCGACATCGCGGGCGGGCGGCTGGTGGCCGAGCCTCCGGCCGAGACAGAGGCTCGAGAGGAGAAGGCGGACGGGCCGTGAGCTGGTCCGCCACGGTCCTCACACTCTTCCCCGACATGTTCCCCGGCCCTCTCGGCCTGTCGCTCGCCGGCGACGCGCTGGCCCGCGGCGCGTGGAGCCTTTCGCCCTACGACATCCGCAACCATAGCCTCGGCCGGCACCGGGCGGTCGACGACACGCCGGCCGGCGGAGGCGCCGGGATGGTGCTGCGCGCCGACGTGCTGGCCGCCGCCGTCGATGCCGTCTCGCCGCCGGACGATCGCCGGCCGCGCCTGCTGATGAGCCCGCGCGGAAGGCCGCTCGACCAGGCTCGTGTCCGCAGCCTCGCCGCGGGGCCCGGCGTCGTGCTGGTCTGCGGCCGGTTCGAGGGAGTAGACGAACGGGTGATCGCCGGGCGTGGGCTCGAGGAGGTCTCCATCGGCGACTACGTGCTCTCCGGCGGGGAACTCGCGGCCCTCGTTCTTCTCGACGCCTGCGTGCGCCTGCTGCCGGGCGTCATGGGCAAGGCCGAATCCGGCACCGAGGAGAGCTTCGAGAACAGCCTGCTCGAATACCCGCACTACACCCGCCCGCGCGACTGGGAGGGCCGCGCCATCCCCGAGATCCTGCTCTCCGGAGACCATGCCCGCATCGCCCGCTGGCGCAGGGACGAGGCCGAGCGGATCACGCGGGAGAGGCGCCCGGACCTGGCGGCGAAGGCCCGGCAGGGCTAGCAGCCGTGCCCGCGTCGCTGCGGGGCATGTTCGCGACGCATGCCGGATTGACGGGGAAGGGTTTCGCACCTAGCGTCCGCTCGACGGTTCCCTTCGGGGATCAAAAGGGAACGCAGTGGGGGCACATGCCCGAAACTGCGGCTGCCCCCGCAACTGTGAGCGGTGAGTCATCGTCATCTGGGCCACTGGGAAACCGGGAAGGCGGACGAATGACGGCGAACCGCGAGCCAGGAGACCTGCCGTCGGCCTAGTCAGCGTGAACACACCGGGCGGGGTGCACCGGTGGGTAGCCGGATGATGACGTCAGGTCATGGATCCGGACCCCGTTCGCGGTGACGTGACACGCCCGAGAGGCCCTTCATGTCCACGTCGCTCACCCAGGCCCGCTCTCCGGCCGCCGCCCGCCCCGCTTCCGCGCTGCTGGCAGCCTTCGCCGCGATGTTCGTCGGTGCTGTGCTCGTCTATGGCGTGGGCTTCGCCAGCCCCGCCACGATCCACAACGCCGCGCACGACGCGCGCCACTCCTTCTCCTTCCCCTGCCATTGAGCGGCGGCTCCATGGTTTACCGCGTCTTCGCCGCCGCGCTCGTAGCTGGCGTCTTCGCCGGCCTGGCCGCCTTCGGCCTGCAGCAGGTGCGTATCTCGCCGCTGATCCAGCAGGCCGAGGTCTATGAGGCGGCGGGCGAGCCCGCCGGCCATGACCATGCGACTCACGACCATGCCACCACCGGCGACGCGCAGGCGGCCGCTCCGGCAGGCCACGATCATGGTGGCGCCTGGGAGCCGGAAGGCGCGGCGCGCCATGGCCTGACGCTTCTGGCCGACATCCTCGCCGGCGTCGGCTTTGCGCTCCTGCTCACCGGCGCGATGTGCCTCGCCGAACTCCGCGGCCATGGCGTGGACCTCAAGCGCGGTCTCCTGTGGGGCGCGGCGGGCTTCGCCGTGTTTTCGGCCGCCCCGGCCATGGGCCTGCCTCCCGAACTGCCCGGCATGCAGGCCGCCGACCTCGAGCTGCGCCAGCTCTGGTGGATCGGCACAGCCGCTGCCACAGCGGCAGGCCTCGGCGTCGCGGTCTTCGCGCGGTCGACGCTCGCCAAGGCGCTCGGCGTCGTTCTCATCGTCCTGCCGCATGTCTTCGGTGCGCCGTCTCATACCGGCGCTGGCGGTCTCGTACCGCCGGAGCTCGCCGCCCAGTTCGTGACGGCCTCGCTCGTGACCTCAGCCCTGTTCTGGCTCGTCGCGGGCGGCGCGGCCGGATGGCTCTACGAGCGGCTCGGCCGCCAGGGCACGCCGGACATCGCGGCTGTTTAGGTGAAAGGCGGCGCCAGGGGGCAGACCCCGCGCCGCGATCTTCTCCGCCGCCGCCCGGGCAAAGGCGGTCTCGTTCGCAGCGAAATACGCCAGGCAGTCTCGTGAGCCCGGCTCGGGGTCACCCAGCAGCACGCGAAACGCGCGCCGGTGCACGACGCATCGCCCGCCATGCTCCCGCGGCGTGAAGGCGAGCGAATCGATCTCCTCCAGCCAGCCCGGCATAGCTCACGCCGCGATCAGCTTGCGCCCGTCATGGCCGGTGATCGCAACCTCGACCAGGCGGCCGGGCTCCATCGCGACCGGCAGGCTGACGGGAGTGAAGTCCTCGGTGCGTGCCGTCGCATTGCGCTCGGTCAGCACACCCCGGATCCGCCCGACCTGGGCGTCGAGATGCGCGCGCAGCGCGGCCTCGCCTCTCTCCCGGAGCCGCCGGGCGCGCTCTCGCACCACGGCCGGTTCGACCTGAGGCATGCGCGCGGCCGGCGTACCCGGCCGGGGCGAGAACGGAAAGACGTGGAGGTGGGTCAGCCCGCACTCGTCCACGAGGTCCAGCGAGCGGGCGAACATCGCCTCGCTCTCCGTGGGAAAGCCGGCAATGAGATCCGCCCCGAGCACGATCTCGGGCCGCAGCCGGCGCACCGTGTTGCAGAAGGCGACGGCATCCGCCCGCGTATGACGCCGCTTCATGCGCTTCAGCACGAGGTCGTCCCCCGCCTGCAGAGACAGATGGAGATGCGGCATCAGCCGCGGCTCGCAGGCCAGCGCGTCGAGCAGGTCGCGGTCGGCCTCGATCGAGTCGATGGACGATATGCGCAGCCGCTTCAGGGCCGGCACGCCGCGCAGGATCGCCTTGACCAGCGCGCCCAGGCGGGGCTGCCCGGGCAGGTCGCCGCCCCAGCTCGTGATGTCGACGCCGGTCAGCACGATCTCGGCATGGCCGGCGTCGACCAGCTCGGCGGCACGCTGCACGGCATGCTCCAAAGGCACGGAGCGGGAATTGCCACGGCCGAAAGGGATCACGCAGAAGGTGCAGCGGTGGTCGCACCCCGTCTGCACCTGCAGGAAGGCGCGGGTCCGGTCCGCCCTGCCCTCGGCGAGCGACGGCGGCCCGGCGCGCGGCGCGAAGATGTCGGGAACATCGATCCGCGACGCCGCGGACGCCGGAGGGATCCAGCTCTCGGGCGCCAGCTTCACGGCATTGCCGAGCACGCGGTCCACCTCCGGCATGGCGGCAAAGCGGCCCGGCTCAACCTGCGCGGCGCAGCCGGTCACGACGATGTCGGCATCGGGCTTCTCGCGGCGGGCGCGGCGGATGGCTTGCGCGGCCTGGCGGACCGCCTCCTCCGTCACGGCGCAGGTGTTCACGATGACCGCGTCGGTCGATCCCGCTTCCTCCGCGGCGCGCCGCATCGCCTCCGACTCCGCGAGATTGACCCGGCAGCCGAAGGTGAGCACCTCCACCGGCATCAGGCGGCCCCGGCGAAGAGCGCCGGCGACAGGACGCCTTCGTGCTCCAGCTCGACCGGGCCGGTCATCAGCACGTGGCCGTCCGATTCGCGCCAGTGGATGAGGAGGTCGCCGCCGGGCAGGGTCACGGTGACCCCCCGTCCCGTGAGCTCCTTGCGGACCGCAGCCACCGCGGCGGCGCAGGCGGCCGAGCCGCAGGCCTGCGTCAGGCCGACGCCGCGTTCCCACACCTTCAGGGTGATGGAGGCCGGCGAGGTGACATGCGCGAGCGAGATGTTGGCGCGCTCGGGAAAGATCGGGTGGTTCTCCAGGAGCGGGCCGACGCGCTCGAGCCCGTAGGCCTCGACGTCGTCCACCCAAAAAATGGCATGCGGATTGCCCATGTTGACCGCCGACGGCGTGTGCAGCACCGGCGCGTCGATGGGACCGACCTGCAGCTCGAAGCCGGTCGTGTCCGGGAACTCCTCGGCGAGCGGGATCTCGTCCCAGCGCAGCCGCGGCGCGCCCATGTCCACGGTGAAGGACGTCTCGCCGTCGCGGCGGACCGGGAGCAGCCCTGCCACCGTCTCCACGGCGAATGCGTCCGGGACGCCGTCTCGCACGAGATACCAGCCGACGCAGCGCGTGCCGTTTCCGCACGCCTGGGCCTCCGACCCGTCGGTGTTGTAGATGCGCACGAAGGCTTCCGTCCCCGGGGTCACGGGGTCGTGCAGCACCATCATCTGGTCGAACGGCGTGTCGCGACCGGCCGCGACGGCGCGGGCCTCATGCGGCTGGACGCGGAGCGAGGTGCCCCTGAGGTCGAGGACGACGATCTCGTTGCCGAGACCGTTCATCTTCAGGTAGGGCCGGCCGGCGAGCGGGCTCATGCTTGAATTCCAGGCGTGGGCGCGGCAGCGAAGTTTGGCACGCCGGCGGCGGAGCCGCGATTCCGTCGCGCGAGAGGCGCAATTCCGCCGCCCCGCACGGGCATCGCGCATTGCACGGCGTTGATATAGCAAGTACGGGACGAAACGCGAGTCCCGCCCTGATTCCGCCGCGGGCGGGCACGCCAGGCGAGGCAACCATGACACGATCCTTGACGGTCCTGACGGCGCTCCGCGGCGCGGTGGCAGCCCTCGCGCTCATCGCGCTCGGGACGACAGGACCCGGCCCTGCCTGGGCCCTGCAGGATACGTCGCAGGCGCAGCAGCCTGCCGTCGCTCAGGCCGCGCCGGCGGAGGGGCAGGCAACGGAGGGGCAGGCGCCCAAGCCGGGCGTCGTCGAAAGCCAGCCGCTCGCACCTCCGCCCGGCACCGCGGAAGCACAGCAGGATCCTGCGCCCCTCAACGATCCATCGCCGGGTTCGAACACCGCGGCACAGCCCGCGCCGACGCAGGGTCCTGCTCCGGCCGATTCGGCCGACCTGCAGACCCTGGCCCCGCCCCCCGGAGACCAGGCCAACCCCGACGAGGTCGACGTCGTGGCGCGTCCGGCAGCCACGATCCGCTCGAAGTCGAGCTGGGATGACGGCTACGACACGCTGACGGCCACGTTCGCGAAGCTGGCCGAGGAGATGAAGAAGGCCGGGATCAAGGTGACGGGCAAGCCGATCTCGACCTTCGTCGAGACCGACGACAACGGTTTCGGCTTCGAGGCGCAGCTGCCGGTCGAGGCTGCTCCGGCTCAGCGCCCGGCGGGGCTGTCGCCGGACGTGACCTTCGGCCAGACGCCGTCGGGGCACTTCATCCGCTTCGTGCACCGCTCGCCCTATGACGACATCGACAGCACCTACGAGGCGGTGTCGGCCTATCTGGATTCGAAGGGTATCGAGGTGAAGGACAGCTTCACCGAGGAATACGTCAACACCGGCAAGGATGCCGGGGACCCCGCGATGGAGCTGTTCATCTACGTCCAGCCGCGCGGGTAGCGTCTAAACGGTTTGGGTGCCGGGTTCACCCCAGCGCGTAGACCTGTCCCGGCCGAAGCGGCTGGAAGCGCTCCTGGGGAATGTCTTTCGCCTTGCAGGCGGCCGCCAGCGCTTCCAGGGGGCGCTCGATTCCCTCGTCCGTCAGCTTGAACGTGCCCCAATGGTGCCCGACGGCGTGTCTGGCGCCCGTGAGCTCCAGGATGCGCACTGCTTCCTCGGGATTGACGTGCTGGTCCTGCATGAACCAGCGCGGCTCATAGGCGCCGATGGGGATGATGGCGAGTTCGGGCCGGCCATGCTTCGCGCGCACCCCGCCGAACACCTCCCCGGGGCCGAAGCCGGTGTCTCCGATGTGGTAGACGAGGCCCGCGGGCGTCTCGAGTACGAAGGCCGCCCACAGCGCATGGCGACGGTCGAAGAGGCCGCGCGCCGACCAGTGGTAGATCTCCTCCAAATGCACGGCCACATTGTCCGAGAGCGGCACCCGCGCCCCCCAGTCGTGCGCCTCCGGGCCCTCGATCCCGCCCTGCCGCATAATCGTGTCGTTGCCGAGAGGCGTGACGATCCGCGGTCTGAAGGTCTTCGACAGGCGGCCGAGCGTCGCCATGTCGAGATGGTCGTAGTGATTGTGCGTGACGAGCACGACGTCGATCGGAGGCAGGTCCTCGAAGGCGATTCCGGGTGCGTTGACGCGCTTCGGACCAGCGAAACTGACCGGCGAGACGCGTTCCGACCACACGGGATCGACGAGGATGTTCAGCCCACCGGTCTGGATCAGCATGCTGGCGTGCCCGACATGGGTGAGCACCAGCCGCTTGCCGCCCACCCGCTCCGCGGGCTTGGCCCGGAAGGGGCTGGGATAGCTTGACGGCCAGTCTTCCTTCCCCTCCCGCGAGAACTGCCACTTCAGCATGTCGGACGGGCCCTTCGACCACGGCTTGCCGGGATTGAAGAAGACGGTCCCGTCGAAATGGTCGGAGGCCGGGCCCTGGTAATAGGCATTGCCGCTGCGTGCCATGGCGGCTGTTCCCGTGATGGCGGCGCCGAGCGCGGCGAGGCCGGTGGCCTTGAGGACGGTGCGACGTTTCATGCCGGTGAATGTGGTCGTGGCCCCGGCTTCGGCAATGCTTGCAGCGCGACACGATGGCGTTTCGCCGCAGTTGGGGTTAGATGTGAACGCTCACTCACTTCTAAGAACAAAAGCTGTGAGCGAAGTGAGCGCCTGTTCACATCACGGCTTCTCGGATCGAGAGAGCAGGAAGACGGCCTGTTCGGCAAACAGGTTCCAGACCCACCAGGGCAGCGAAAGGCCGATCTGCTGGCCGCCGGCGTCGAGCGCCATCGAGCGGTCGATCCGAGCCCCGGCCTTGCCGACGAGGTCGACGAAGTCGCGAAGCGTGCAGAAGTGGATGTTGGCCGTATCGTACCAGGGAACGGGCAGGTTCTCGGTCATCGGCATGCGCCCACGCACCGCCACCTCGTAGCGCACCCGCCAGTGCCCGAAATTGGGAAACGACACGATGGCCTTGCGCCCGATCCGCAGCATGTGCTCGAGCACCACCTTGGGCCGGCGCGTCGCCTGCAGGGTCTGCGAGAGAATGACGTAGTCGAAGGCATCGTCGGGATATTCGACGAGATCCGTGTCGGCGTCGCCCTGGATGACGGACAGTCCGCGCGCCACGCAGGCGTTCACGCCTTCGCGGCTGATCTCGATGCCGCGCGCGTCGACGCCGCGCTTATCCTGCAGCATGCGCAGCAGGGTGCCGTCGCCACAGCCCACGTCGAGCACGCGCGAACCCGGCTCGACGAGCCCGGAGACGAGCACGAGGTCGATGCGGGTGGCGCCGCTGGATGTCGGAAACAGCGCGTCGGCCATCCGGCTCATCCCCTGCGCACGGCAGGCAGCCCGCGTGCCTGGGCGCAACCGTCGATGAAGCCCTGCGTGGTGGCGAAGAATTCCGGCTCGTCCAGCAGGAATGCGTCGTGTCCCTTGTCGCTCTCCACCTCGACGAAGGACACCGATGCGCCCGCCGCATTCAGCGCATGGACCAGTGCTCGCGAGTCCGAGGTCGGGAACAGCCAGTCCGAGGTGAAGGAGACGAGGCAGAAGCGCGTGCGCGTCTTGCCGAAGGCGCGCGCCAGCGAGCCGCCATGGTCCTGGGCGAGGTCAAAGTAATCCATCGCACGGGTGAGGTAGAGATAGGAGTTGGCGTCGAAGCGCTCGACGAAGCTGCGCCCCTGGTAGCGCAGATAGGACTCGATCTCGAAATCGGCGTCGAACGAGAAGGTCGGCGCTTCGCGGTCCTGGAACTTGCGCCCGAACTTCCGGTGCAGCGCGGCCTGAGAGAGATAGGTGACGTGCGCGGCCATGCGCGCCACTGCGAGCCCCTTTTCCGGCCGCGTGCCCTCGGCGAGGTAGCGCCCGCCGCGCCAGTCGGGATCGGCCATGACAGCCTGCCGCCCAACCTCGTGGAAGGCGATGTTCTGCGCCGAGTGCTTGGCAGCGGTGGCGATCGGCAGGGCCGAGAACACCCGGTCCGGGTAATCCGCCGCCCATTGCAGCACCTGCATGCCGCCCATCGAGCCGCCGGCCACGCAGAACAGCGTCTCGATGCCGAGATGGTCGATCAGCATGGCCTGGGCGCGCACCATGTCGCGGACCGTCACGACCGGGAAGCCGAGCGCATAGGCTGAGCCGTCCGGCGACGTCGAGGCCGGGCCCGTCGTGCCCAGGCAACCGCCGAGTACGTTGGAGCAGATAACGAAGAAGCGCTCGGTGTCGATCGGCCGTCCCGGCCCGATCATCGTCTCCCACCAGCCGGTCTTGCCCGTGACGGGATGGACGTTGGCGACATGCTGGTCGCCGGTCAGCGCGTGGCAGACCAGAATGGCGTTGGAGCGGTCTGCGTTCAGCGTCCCGTAGGTCTGGTAGGCGACGCTGAGCGGCGCCAGCGACACGCCGCAGTCCAGGCGCAGAGGCTGCTCGGCGGGAAAGCGCACGACGCGGCTCGTCGGTGCGTCCGCCTGGTTGACGCTCGCTGGGCCTGGCGCCCGGCTCGGTTGCATCGTTCCGCCCTCAGCCCGGTTCGTTCGGAATACGGAACGGAAGTGCTAGCGGAACCCGGGCGGGGCGGCAAGGGGCGATGGAACGCGGGTCTCCAGACCCGCTTCCACATGCAACGGCGCGAGGCGCGTCCGAAGACGCGCACTCCCGATCAGGACGCCCGGCGGTTCTGCCGGTTGTCGATGAGGTCGTTGACCACGCCGGGATCGGCGAGGGTCGACGTGTCGCCGAGACTGCCGAACTCGTCCTCGGCGATCTTGCGCAGGATGCGGCGCATGATCTTGCCGGAGCGGGTCTTGGGCAGGCCTGGCGCGAACTGGATGAGGTCGGGCGAGGCGATCGGGCCGATTTCCTTGCGCACCCAGACGACGAGCTCCTTGCGCAGGTCCTCCGTCGGCGTGATGCCCTCCATCAGGGTGACGTAGGCGTAGATGCCCTGACCCTTGATGTCGTGCGGATAGCCGACGACGGCCGCTTCGGAGACCTTGGGGTGCGCGACCAGCGCGCTCTCCACCTCGGCCGTGCCCATGCGGTGGCCGGAGACGTTGATCACGTCGTCCACGCGCCCGGTGATCCAGTAGAAGCCGTCCGCGTCACGGCGGCAGCCGTCGCCGGTGAAATACTTGTTGGGGTACGTGGAGAAGTAGGTCTCCATGAAACGCTGGTGGTCGCCATAGACCGTGCGCATCTGGCCAGGCCAGCTTTCGGCAATCACGAGGTTGCCCTCGCAGGCGCCCTCCTGGACCTTGCCTTCGGCGTCGACCACCTGCGGCTGCACGCCGAAGAAGGGCCGCGTGGCCGAGCCCGGCTTCAGCGGAGTGGCGCCGGGCAGGGGCGAGATAAGGATGCCGCCGGTCTCGGTCTGCCACCACGTGTCGACGATCGGGCAGCGGCTGTCGCCGACGACGCGATAGTACCACTCCCAGGCTTCCGGATTGATCGGCTCGCCCACCGAACCCAGCAGGCGCAGCGAGGCGCGCGACGTCTTCGTGACCGGCGCCTCGCCGGCGCCCATCAGCGAGCGGATGGCGGTGGGGGCGGTGTAGAAGATGTTGACCTTGTGCTTGTCGATCACCTCCCAGAAGCGGGAGATCGACGGGTAGGTCGGCACGCCCTCGAACATCAGCGTCGTCGCGCCATTGGCGAGTGGACCGTAGACGATGTAGCTGTGGCCGGTCACCCAGCCCACATCCGCCGTGCACCAGTAGACGTCGCCGTCATGATAATCGAACACGTACTGGTGCGTGATGGCGGCATAGACGAGATAGCCGCCCGTCGTGTGCAGGACGCCCTTCGGCTTGCCGGTCGAACCCGACGTGTACAGCAGGAAGAGCGGGTCCTCCGCGTTCACGGGCTCCACGGGGCAATCGGCGGCCACGGTGGCGGCGATCTCCTCGTAGTAGACGTCGCGGCCGGGCGTCATGGCCACGGCCCCGCCGGTGCGGCGGACGACGAGGATCGTGTCGACCGACACCTTGTCCGCGGCGGCATCGACATTGGCCTTGAGCGGCACCTTGCGGCCGCCGCGCAGGCCCTCGTCGGCGGTGATCACCACGGACGAGCCGGCATCCTCGATACGGCTGGCCAGGCTGTCGGGCGAGAAGCCGCCGAAGACGATGGAATGGACCGCGCCGATCCGCGCGCAGGCCAGCATGGCGTAGGCGGCCTCGGGGATCATGGGCAGGTAGATCGTGACGCGGTCGCCCTTCTTGACGCCGCGTGCCTTCAGCACGTTGGCGAAGCGGCAGACCTCGGCATGGAGCTGGCGGTAGGTGATCGTCTTGGAGTCGCCGGGATCGTCGCCTTCCCAGATGATCGCGACCTGGTCGCCGCGCGTGGCGAGGTGCCGGTCGACGCAGTTCAGGGCGACGTTCGTGACGCCGTCCTCGAACCATTTGATCGAGACCGCGCCCGGCGCGTAGCTGGTGTTCCTGACCTTCGTGTAGGGCTGGATCCAGTCGATCCGCTTGCCGTGCTCGCCCCAGAAGGCATCGGGATCCTTCACCGAGGCGTCGTACATCTCCCTGTACTTCGCGTCGTCGATCCAGGCCCGCTTCGCCCAGTCGGCAGATACAGGGTACAGCTTGTCCGACATGTCGACCTCCCTGGACGCGGCCGCTCGGGCGGCACTGCGGTATAGCGGCGGTCCGTCGTTGGGGGTCCGCGCCTGGGCGCGGAAAAGGCGGACCGTTCGTCGCCTTATTATGCGACCGCACCCGGGAGCGTCCAGCCGTCCGCCGTCGCACTTTGGTCGCTGAAACTTTGGACGGAGAAACCCTTGCCTGGCGATCCTCGCCATGCGCAGACCATCGCAGGATGCCGCCGGCCTATCCCATGTGCCGCAACGGCTCGGCCTTGGTCCGCTTCACCACGGCGATCACGCCTTCGAAGAAGGTGATCGAGAAGATGTGCCGGCAAATGTCGTCGGGCATCGAGCGAGGGGCCCTTTGGGCGAGGAGCACGGTGAAGCGCCCGCCGATCTCGGAGAAGCGGAGGTAGTCGAGATTCAGGCGGCCAGCGAGGCCCTTGAAATAGTCGTAGACGTCGAGGCCGTAGAAGGACTTGGCGTGCTGGTCGGAGTGCACGGTCGACGTGTCCTCGATCAGGTAGATCGCGCCCTCCTTGAGGCGGGGAAAAAGCATCAGAAACGTCACGATCATGTCGTGCTGCTGGTGCGACGCGTCATCGATGACGATGTCGAAGGGCGGGTTCTCGGCCAACGCCCGCTCCAGCAGCCCCGCGTCGGTCTGGGATCCGATGTAAATGGCGTCCGCGATGCCCGTGCCGGCGAGGGCCCCGACCCTCTCGTCGATATCCAATCCGGCGATGCGCGAGCCGGCTCCGAACAGCAGCCGGGCGATCTCGAGAGACCCGCCATTCTGCACTCCGATTTCGAGATAGGAGATGTCGCGGCCGTAGAGCTGCCCGAACACGTGGTCGTAGATCTCGAAGTAATTGTCCCACTTGTCGCAGCGGTGGCGTCTCGGGGCGAAGAAGGCGTCGCGATAGCGTGCAGGCCGGCCCATGGTCACCACCCCGTCGATCTCATCTCGTCTGCGGGCCGCGCGAGCGCCGGGCCGGATGCATCACATCCCGCCCATCCGGCACACCGTGTGCCACTCCTCGTCCGTCACAGGCTGCACCGAGAGCCGCATGGAGGTGACGAGCGACATCTTGGCCAGCTTCGGCTCGGCCTTCACCTGCGCCAGCGTCACGGGTTTGGGCAGCTTCTCGACGGCCTTGAGGTCGACGACGACCCACGGCTCGCCCGGTCCGGCGGCCGGATCGGGGTAGGCCTCTCGGATCACCTCGACGATGCCGACGATCTCCTTGCCCTCGTTGGAGTGGTAGAAAAAGCCGCGGTCGCCCGTCTTCATGGCCATCAGGTTGAGCTTGGCCGAGTGGTTGCGAACGCCGTCCCAGAGCGTGCCTTTCTCCCCGGCCGCGACCTGGTGCTCCCAGGACCATTTGTGGGGTTCGGACTTGTAGAGCCAGTGGGCCATGGACGCTCCGCTGCGTTGGACCGGCGGAGCATAGGGCGGCCCAGCCCCCGCTCAAGGCCCGCGGAGCGGAACTCCACCGCCAAAGCCGCGTTCGTGCCGCGCAGCAGACACCGGAGAACCACCATGGCGAGCAAACAGAGCCCTTCGCAGAAGGCCACCGTCGAGCGCGTGATGCACGAATTCAAGGAAGGCGAGCTCGAGAGCCAGGGCGGCAAGGTAAAAAACCCCAAGCAGGCGATCGCCATCGCCCTGAGCGAGGCCGGCAGCTCCAACCGCCAGTCGCCGCAGGAGAACAAGGAGCGGCAGGCGAAGACGAAGGCCAAGGAGAAGGCCGGCAAGACCGCCGAGGCCGAGAAGGAAGGCAAGCGCGCCCAGGACCGCACGCTGGAGAAGGGCGCCCATGGCGGCAAGCCGAACCAGACCACCAAGGGTAATGGCAGCAAGGCCGATCTCTATGCGGAAGCCCGGAAGCGCGACATTCCCGGACGCTCGAAGATGAACCGCGCGCAGCTCGAGCGCGCCCTGGCGCACTAGGAGAGCACCGGAGCGCGGGTCTCCAGACCCGCTCTCGCTCCTTCCGCAGATGCGCGTCTGAAGACGCGCGCTCCGTGCGCAAAGCCTAGTCGTGCTCCGCCTTGAGCGGGCGGCTGAGCAATGCTTCGGCCGCCCGGTCCACCGTCGTTTCGCCGGACAGCACCGCGTCGACGGCCTCCGCCAGCGGCATGTCGACGCCGCGCGCGCGCGCCATCTCGACGAGGGCCCTTGCCGTGAAGACCCCCTCGGCCAGCTTGCCGCGACCGGCCTCGGCCACGGCCATCCCGCGCCCGAGGTCGACGCCGAACGCGAAGTTGCGGGACTTCTCCGACCCGCAGGTCAGGATGAGGTCGCCGAGGCCGGACAGCCCCATCAGCGTCTCCGGCCGGCCGCCATAGGCCTTGGCGAAGCGTCCCAGCTCGGCGAAGCCGCGGGCCGTCAGCGCGGCCCGGGCGCTCTCCCCGAGCCCCCGCCCCTCGACGATGCCGGCCGCGATGGCGAGCACGTTCTTCGCCGCGCCGCCGATCTCGACGCCCCGCATGTCGGCAGAGTGGTAGATGCGGAACGAGGGCGAGCTGAGCGCCGCCGCCAAGGCCTCGGCAATGGGCTCCACCGGAGCGGCCAGCACGACGGCGGTGGGCAGGCCGCTCGCGACGTCATGCGCGAAGCTGGGGCCGGAGAGCACTGCGGGCATGGCGCCGCGCACGACGTCGGCCACGATCTCGGTCATGAACTGGCCGGTCCCGCGCTCGATCCCCTTGGCACAGACGACGACCGGCAGTCCCTGCTTCAGCACCAGGACGAGCGCTTCCGCCACGCCGCGCACCGCCTGCGCCGGAACGGCCAGCAGCACGGCCCTGACCGGCGCGAGGTCGGAGAGAGCAGCGGTAGGCTCGACCGTGTCGGCGAGGCGGATGCCGGGCAGGTGGGCGAGGTTCTCCCGGGCGGCCCGCATCACCTCGGCCTGCGCGGGGTCGCGGCCCCACAGGATCACGCGCCGCCCTGCCCGTGCCGCCGCGTTGGCGAGCGCGGTGCCCCAGGCGCCGGCTCCGACGACGGCGAGGGGGTCGAACATCACGGCGCGGCCGGTGCCACCGACGGCTCCGCCGCGGGCGCAGCCGTCTCCGCCGGTCGGCTCTCGAGAGGCCAGCGGGCGCGCGGGGCGACGTCGAGCGGATCGGTGAGGCCCCGGCGCAGCCGCTCGATGCCGGCCCATGCGATCATGGCGCCGTTGTCGGTGCAAAGCTCGGGCGCCGGCGCCACCATGCGCAACCCCGCTTCGGCCGCGAGGCGCTGAAGCGCGCGGCGGATCGCCTGGTTGGCGGCGACACCGCCGGACACGACGAGAGCCGTGGGGTGGCCGGCGAGATCGCGGAAGCGCTGCAGGCCGACGCGGGTGCGATCGACCACCACGTCGACGACGGCGGCCTGGAACCCGGCACAGAGGTCGGCGACATCGCGCTGCGACAGCGGCGCCACCTTCTCGGCTTCCAGGCGCACGGCGGTCTTGAGGCCGGAGAGCGAGAAATCCGCCGAGGGCCGGTGCATCATCGGGCGAGGGAGCGTGAAGCGGTCGGGATCGCCCTTCAGCGCTTCCTTTTCGACCTGCGGGCCGCCGGGATAGGGCAGGCCGAGAAGCTTCGCCGTCTTGTCGAAGGCCTCGCCGATGGCGTCGTCCATCGTCGTCCCCAGCCGGACGTAGTCGCCGACGTCGCGGACCGCGACGAGCTGCGTGTGGCCGCCCGAGGCGAGCAGCAGAAGGTAGGGGAAGGCGAGAGCGTCGGTGAGCCGTGCCGTCAGGGCGTGCGCCTCGAGATGGTTCACGGCCACCAGCGGCTTGCCGGTGACCATGGCCAGCGCCTTGGCCGTCGTCAGACCCACGATGACGCCGCCGATGAGCCCCGGCCCGGCCGCCGCGGCGATGCCGTCGAGCTTGTCGAGGGGCACGCCGGACACCTCGATCGCCCGCGCCACCAGCGTGTCGAGCACCTCGACATGGGCTCGTGCCGCGATTTCCGGCACCACACCCCCATAGGCGGCGTGCTCGGCGATCTGGCTCAGAACTTCGTTGGACAGGATCTGGCCGCCGCCGGCGGCCCCTTCCGCCGAGACCACGGCCACGGCGGTCTCGTCGCAGGTAGTTTCGATTCCGAGGACGCGCATCTCGTCTCCCAGCCAGCGCCTTCCGCCTCGCGCCGCGACCCCCTATAGTCCGCGCCGCCCGCAAAGGAAACCAATGGCGGGCCAGAACGGGGGCGGAACAGTGGCCGGGGCGGGACGCATCGAGGTGAGGATCGGGACGCGCGGCAGCCCGCTGGCGCTGTGGCAAGCCAACGAAGTCAAGGCGCGCCTGCTGGCGGCCCATGGCTGGCCGGACGAGGCCGTCGCCATCGTCGTCATCAAGACGTCCGGCGACATGATCCAGGACCGCGCACTGTCGGAATCCGGAGGCAAGGGCCTCTTCACCAAGGAGATCGACGCGGCGCAGCTGGCCGGCGACATCGACATCGCCGTGCACTCGGCCAAGGACCTGCCCACTCTCTTCCCCGACGGCATCGTCGTAGCGGGCTACCTGCAGCGCGAGGACGTGCGGGACGCCTTCATCGGCGCCAAGGCAAAGACGATTGTCGAGCTGCCGCAGGGTGCGGTCGTCGGGACGGCGAGCCTGCGCCGCCAGGCACTGATCCGCCGCCTGCGGCCCGACGTCACCACCACGCTGCTGCGCGGCAATGTCGAGACGCGGCTGCGGCGCGTCGAAGCGGGCGAGCTCGACGGCACCCTGCTGGCCCTGGCAGGCCTCAAGCGGCTCGGTTTCGCGCACCGCGCGTCGTCGCTGCTGGACGTGGACAGCTTCCCGCCCGCGGTCGGCCAGGGCGCCATCGCCATCACGGCCCGGGAGGGCGACGACAAGGGCCAGCGGCATGTCGCTGCAATCTCGGACGCCGCCACCGGCGTGGCGCTCGCCGCCGAGCGGGCCTTCCTCACGGTCCTCGACGGCTCCTGCCGTACGCCGATCGCCGGCCACGCACTCGTCGACGGCGACCATGTGCGCTTTCGCGGGCTCGTGCTGCGGGCGGACGGGACCGAAAGCTTCGAGGCTTCGCGCACCGGTGCGGCGGCGGCGGCTGCTTCGCTGGGAGCCGAAGCCGGGCGCGAGATCCTGTCCCGCGCCCCCTCCGACATCCTCGCCCACTGAAGCGCCATGCGCGTCCTCCTGACCCGCGCCGCGGAGGACGCCGGGGCAACGGCGGAGCGGCTGCGCGCCATGGGTCATGACCCCATCGTCGCTCCCCTGGGCAGCGTGACGACGCTCCGCACGGCGTGGCCGGATCCACTGCCTGGCGCGCTGGCCGTGACCAGCGCGCATGCGCTGCCCGGCCTCCTTCCCCTGCCGGATGGAGCCATAACGGTGCCGGTTTTCGCGGTCGGCGAGCGATCCGCCGCGGCGGCCCGGGCAGCAGGGTTCGCGGCAGTCGAAACCGGGCCGGGTGACGGAGAGGCCCTGGCAACGCTGATGGCAGCCCGGCTTCCGCCGGGAGGCAGTGTCCTCTACGCAGCGGGACGCGTCCGCAAGCCGCTCCTCGAGGCGGCGCTGGGCAGCGCCGGCCTCTTCGTGATTGTCGCCGAAACCTACGCGGTCGAGCCTGTCACGACGCTGCCGGATGAGGCGCGTGCCGTGCTACAGGACACGCGCGACGTGTGTGCCCTGCACTATTCCCGCGGAACGACGGAGCGATTCGTGGCGCTCGCGCGTTCCGCCGGCCTTGAAGATGCCGTTGTTGCAATGCGGCATCTGTGCCTGTCGGCCGATGTCGCCGCGCCGCTTCACGCGGCGGGCGCCCGGTGGGTCGGCATTGCCGGTTCACCCCGCGAGCCGGTTCTGCTCGACCTCGTCGGGCAGAAGGGATGAGGATGCCCGGACTGTCGGCGCGGTAAAGCCCGTGCTACAGCCAGAACGGGTGGAAATGCGAGACGCCGCCCCGCCGCGGGGCGCAACCGGACGGGTTTCATGACGGGCGACGACGACACCAGGGCAAGGCCGGAGCCACGCCCCCGCCGCAAGCGCGAGCCAGCCACCATCGACCTCACAGCACGCACCATCGGGGAGACGAACGCCGGCGCGCCGGCGGATCATTCCCCGGCGGAGCAGGGCGTCGAACCCGACGTCGTCCAGGTGCCGCCACCGGCCGCAGGGACGGAGATGCCGCAAGCCGTCGACGCCACGCAGGACCACTTGGCAGGAATATCCGGGGCCGAAGCGACGGTGTCGGCCGCTACGGTCAGCGAGAGCGCTGCCGAAGCCGTGGCCGAGGCACCCTCGCCTGCCGACACCCTTCCGCCGGAGCCACCCGAGCCGGCACCCAGCAGCGTGCCGCCTTTCACGCCCAAGCCTTCGCCCCCACCCCCCGTCCGCACCCGCGGCCCGGGCGCGCCGGCGCTGATCGCTTCCGCCGTCGGCGGGGGTCTGCTGGGAGCGCTGATCGTGGCAGCCGGGTTGTGGCTGTTCGGCCCCGACATCGGCGGCCGGTTCGCCGCGGTTGAAACGCAGATGGGCGGACTGGCACCGGCCACGTCCGTGCAGGCTCTCGACGGCCGTGTCGCGGCCGTCGACCAGGGCCTCAAGGCGCTGGGCGGCCAGGTCGACGCGCTGGCCAAGCGCCCTGCCGTGCCGCCGGCAGAGGTGGCGGGCCTGGGCACCCGGCTGGGCGACGTCGAGCGCCGTGTCGGCGAGATCGAGTCCCGGCCTGCTCCCGCGCCGTCCGGCGAGGCCTCCGCCGAACCGGCGCCCGTCGCCCCTGCCCCTCCGCCGCCGCCTCCCGCCCCGGTCGTCGGCGCGCGGGAGAGTGCCGTGCTCTCCGTCGCCATGCTGGTTCGTGATGCGCTCTCGTCAGGCCGCGGCTATGAGCGCGAACTCTCGGCGCTGAAGCAGGCCGGCGTCGAGCAGGATGTTCTCTCGGCCCTCGACCCGTTCGCCCGCACCGGCGCGCCCTCGGGCACGGCAATGGCGGCGAGCTTCGCGCCTATCAAGGAAAAGCTGTCCCAGTCGCAGCCCGTCTCGTCCGGGGCGACCCTGTCCGAGCGGGTCCAGAACGGGCTGGCACGCATCTTCAAGGTCAGGCGCAGTGGCGACGTGGCGGGCGACGATCCCGCGTCCATCGCGGCGCGGGCCCAGCACCAGCTGGGCCTGGGCCAGTTCGCGGCCGCGGCGCAGACGCTCGAGGGACTGCCCGAGCCCCAGCGGTCCGAGGCGGCGGCCTTTGTCGCGCAGATCCGGACCCGGCTAGCGGCCCAGCAGGCCGTTGACGTGCTTCTTTCCCAGGCGGTGGACAGGCTCCTCGCCGTGACCAGCGCGCCCGGAGGCGCCGCGCAATGATCCGGATCCTCGTTTTCCTCGCCGTCCTGGTCGCGCTCGCCTTCTTCGGCGCCTGGCTGGCGGACCAGCCCGGCGGCATCGTTCTGACGCTGGGCGGCGATACAGTCGAGATGTCGCTGTGGACCGGCGTCGTCGCCGTCGCTGCCGCGTGCATCGCCCTGATGCTCGCATGGTGGCTGATCCGCACCGTCCTCCGTCTGCCCCAGTCGATCGGGTTTGCCGCCCGGGCGAGGCGCCGTGCCAAGGGCTTCGCGGCGATCTCGCGCGGCATGATCGCTGTGGGCGCGGGCGACCCGCGCACCGCCAAGCGCCATGCCGACGATGCCGGCAAGCTGCTCGGCAACGAGCCGCTCGCCTTGCTGCTGAAGGCGCAGGCGGCGCAGATGGCCGGTGACCGCGGCTCCGCCGAGGGCGCCTTCCGCCAGATGCTCGACGAGCCGGAGACCAAGGTGCTCGGATTGCGCGGCCTCTTCGTCGAGGCACGGCGCAAGGGCGACGCCGCGGCGGCGCGGGCCTACGCGTCCGAGGCGGCACGGATCGCGCCATCGGTCAGCTGGGCCGGGGAAGCGCTGCTCGAGTACCAGTGCGCCGACGAAGACTGGACCGGCGCCCTGGCGACGCTGGACCGTGCCGCAAAGGGCATGGACAAGGCGGAGTACCGCCGCAGGCGCGCCGTGCTCCTCACCGCGGACGGCCTGTCGCGTGCCGAGAAGCAGGCCGACGCCGCCCTTGCCCGCGCCCAGGAGGCGGTGAAGCTCGCACCGGATCTGGTGCCGGCGGCAACGCTTGCCGGACGGCTCCTCGCCAGGCGCGGCGACCTGCGCAAGGCGGCGAAGACGCTGGAGGCCGCCTGGAAGGTGCAGCCTCATCCCGAACTCGCCACCGCCTACCTGGCCGTCCGCCCGGGTGATTCGGCTCGCGACCGCATGGCCCGCGCCGACCGGCTTCTCGCCATCTCGCAGCATCACGAGGAAGCGCGCATCGCCGCGGCCGGTGCCGCCGTCGACGGGCGGGACTTCGCCCGCGCCCGCGCCGTGCTCGCCCCTCTCCTGAACGAGCGCCCGAGCGTCCGCGTCTGCCTGTTGATGGCCGACATCGCCCATGCCGAGGGCCTCGACGACGGCGCCGTGCGCGAATGGCTGGGCCGCGCCGCCCGTGCCCCGCGCGACCCCGCCTGGATTGCCGACGGCGTGATCTCGGAGCGCTGGGCTCCCGTCTCCCCCGTGAGCGGCCGGCTGGATGCCTTCGCCTGGGGCACGCCCGTCGAGCGTCTCAGCGGTCCCGATGCCCTCGCGCCAGACAACGCCTACCGGCCCGGCGACCGCGCCCGGCTCGGCGTGCCGGCTCACGATGCCGTGCTCGCCGATGTCGACGAGCCCCGCGCAGCCGCCATCGAGGTCGTGGCGGAGCCGGTGCCCCAGGTCCCGGCGGAGCTACCGCGGCCAGTGGCGGAGCCCGAGGTCGTGGCCCGTCCTGCCGCATTGCCGGAGGTGGTGGCTCCCGAAGCACCGGTCCCGGCTGCCGCACCCCAGCCTCCCTCGGTCGAGGAAGCTCGCGCCGTGCCCGCGGTGCAGGCCCGTGCGGAGCCGGCCGCAGTGATCGAAGAGCACGCGGCAGCGGCACAGCCGGGGAAGGCGACGCAGGACATCGCCGAGCCAGCCATTGTTCCGCACAGCCCCGGACTGCACGAGACGGCGCCGGGTGATGGAAAGACTGGCGACGCGAAGGTCCATGAGACACGCCCGGACGGAGAGCCGGTTGAGAAGCCGCGCGAGGCCACGGCGCTGCCCCTTCCCGCGCCGAGGCGCCCCGGTGCACCGACGCCCGTCGTTTTCCCCATGCCGGTTCCGCCAGACGACCCGGGCCCGGAGGGCTTCGACGGCCCGGGCGGCAACCGGTCGCGCTTTCTGCAGTAAAGGGACGGCCGCTGCCGGTCAGCCTGCGATGGTCATCATCGCGGCGCCGGCGGCGATGAGGACGACACCGGTCCAGTGCACGGGCGAGAGCCTTTCGCCCAGCACCGCGACACCCAGGATCGCGACCAGCACGACGCTGAGCTTGTCGACAGGCGCGACCCGGGCGGCATCGCCGAGCTTGAGCGCGCGGAAATAGCAGAGCCACGAGGCCCCCGTCGCGAGGCCGGAGAGGACGAGGAACACCCAGCTGCGCGCCGGCACGCTGGCCGGTGCCTGCCATTGCCCCGTCGCCGATACGAGGGCCGCCGTCACCAGCAGGATCACGGCCGTACGAACGAAGGTGGCATAGTCGGAATTGACCGCCGTGACGCCCACCTTGGCGAAGATGGCGGTCAGTGCCGCGAACGCCGCCGACAGGACGGCCCAGAACGCCCACGACTCCAAAAGCTTTTCCATGCCGCCGTACCTGATCCCCGCGAAGGCGGGAGAGCCACGCAAGCGTGGCCCGATGGGAGCGCGGGATCAAGCGGGTGAGGTCGCGGCGTTTCCTGTGTTCCCGCCCGGCCCGTTCACGCCGCAGTGGATGCGGCGGGCTTGCGGCCGGCGGTGCGCAACCCGCTCCGCTGGGCGCGGGCCATCTCGTCGGCCTGACCGGCGAGGATGAAGGCGGCAACGGTGAACGCCAGAACCAGAAGATAGGCGAAGGTGGCGGCCAAAATCATGGTGCGTCGTCCTCCCGTGTCTGTTTCAGGTCCGTGAACACAGGCTGAGGGTGCGCAATGGCCAAGGCTTGGCACCCCCATGGCGATTGCAGGGTCTGGCTGAGGCGCTGCTGCCTTATTCGACAACCTGGCGGTGGCTCGGGCAGGCGTGGGGGCGCGGCGTCGAGACGCATCGGCGGCTCATTGAAGTTAAGCCTATGTACAACTATTCAGTGCCATTCCTTCAACTCAAGACACTTGTCGCTTCGCATTATAAAGTCTTGTCGGGGATCCTGGCTGGACGACATCGATCATAAAGGCCGGACAGCAATGGCTGAAATGGACGTGTTGCCGCCCAGGACTACGGCCCGCAGCGCGGGCACCGCCCGCAGCAGGACATACGGGAGTTCCACGTTTCCGTTGGACCGGTCCCTGAAGTCCTACAGGACCGCCGCAAAGTTCGAGCATGACTTTGCCTGTCGGCTCCACACCGATTCGGCGGACGTCGAGCGTGCCATAGCGTTTGCGGCGCTGTTCGTGATCTCCCGACAGCTCGGCCGCTCGACCGTCCGGGTTCGCGCCGTCAACGCCATGGGACGCGAACAGGTCTTCTCGGCGGACTTCGAGGCCGGCGCGAAGCTGTCCCAGGCGTACTCGGCACTCCGCGCCGTCGATGATCCCGACACCGATCGCCCCGATCTGCTGCTCCGTGCCGAGGGAAAGGGAGGCGATCGGGATGGCCTCGTTCTCGACTACAGCGCGGCAGGAGATCGTCTGAAGCTCGTTCTGGACATTGGTGACAGGCAGGTCGCGGCAACGACCGCGACAGACTTCCTGGAGAAGATGGAGGCGGCCCTCCGGGCGCTCACGCAGCAACCCGAAACCGTCTGCGACAAGGTCGAGCTCATCGGGCCGACAGCACGGGCGATGCTGCCCGATCTGTCGCGTCCCATTCCGACCCGGTATCACGAGCCTGCCGCGGTAACGTTCATGACGGTGGCGGCACGGCAGCCCTCGGCGCCCGCCATCAGCAGCGAAGGCAGGCAGTACACCTATGGACAGCTTGCCGGCGCCGCCATGGCGCTGTCGCGCCAGCTGCACGAGGCGGGCCTGCGACCCGGTGAAGTGGTCGCGATTGCCGGCCCGAGCTGCTTCGGCACGATAGCCGCCCTGCTCGCGATCCTGGCAGCCGGCGGGGTGGTGGTCACACTCGACCCAGCCTTGCCGGGCGAGCGCCGGGACCTGATCCAGCGGATCAGCGGGGCGACGAAGCGGATCGAGGTCGATCTGGACGGGAGCGTTTCCACCGGCGGCGAAGTCATCCGGGTGGCCGCCTGGCCTGATCCCTCCACGATCCCCTCCGGCCATGTCGACCAGCCGCTCGAGGCCGAGCGGCTGCTGGAACTTGACGCCTACATCTTCTTCACCAGCGGCAGCACCGGCACCCCGAAAGGCGTTCTGGGCACCCAGCTGGGGCTGGCGCACTTCCTCGAGTGGCAACGCCGGTCCTTCCCGCTCGGACCGGGCGACAATGCCTCGCAGATCACGGCCCTGTCCTTCGACGTCGTTCTCCGGGACATCCTGTTTCCGCTGACCAGCGGAGCCTGCCTGCACATCCCGGCCCGTGAGCGCATCCTCGACGCCGATGCGATGCTCGACTGGCTGGAAGAGAAACGCATCAGCAGCATGCACTGCGTGCCGTCGCTCATGAAGGCCTGGCTGCAGGCCTCCCGCACCGGGCGGACCGGGCACACCCTTGGAGCGCTCCGCTACCTGTTCTTCGCCGGCGAGCCGCTGACCGATGCGCTGCTGCAGCGCGTGAAGGCCCTCGCGGGCCCCAACACGTCCATCGTGAACCTCTACGGCCCGACGGAGACGACGCTCGCCAAGCTCGCCAATGTCGTCGACACGATCGAGCCGGGCGTCCAGCCAGTGGGCCGGCCCCAGCCGGGCGTCGACGTCGCGATCATGCGCGACCGTGCCAGCCTGTGCGGGTTGTGGGAGACGGGTGAGATCGTCATCCGGACGCCGTACCGGTCGCACGGCTACGTCAACGCGCCGGAGCTGACCCGGCAGGTCTTCGTCCCCAACCCGTTCCGCGACGATCCGGAGGACCTCCTCTACTTCACCGGGGACCTCGGGCGGCTCCGCCCTGACGGGAAGGTGGAGATCTTCGGCAGGATCGATACGCAGGTTAAGATCAACGGCGTCCGCATCGAGCCGAACGAGATCGAAGGCGAGATCCTGAAGCATCCGGCCGTGAAGGACGCTGCGATTGCCGTAAGGCCGGACGGGCAGGGCGACAAGGCCCTGGTGGCCCTGCTGGTCCTGAATGGCTCGCAGGACACCGGCGCCGTCATTGCGGAGGTGCGGACCGGGCTCGCGCAGCGGCTCCACCCCGCCATGATCCCAGGCCGCTTCGTCGTCCTCGATGCCCTTCCCTACCTGCCCAACGGCAAGCTCGACCGCAAGGCGATCGCCGCGATGGACTTCCCCAGCGATGGCGGCGGGGAGAGTGGCGCCGGCCTAGACGGGGCGGATCCGCGCATGCGGGCCCTGGTCCGGCGGCTCGAAACAACGCTGAACATGCGGATCGACAGTCTCGACCACTCGTTCATCGCGCTGGGTGGCAATTCGCTGTCCTACATCGTCGCCTCGTCTTCGGTTTCCGGGATGCTGGGCTACCTGCCCAAGCAGTGGGAGCGGCGCCCGCTCAGGGAACTCGGCGAGCTTCTGGGGGACCCGGCGGACGCGAAACCGGAACCGCCGTTCTGGGCGCCTGTCGATACCACGGTGGTCTTCCGCGTCCTCGCGATCATGCTGGTGGTGGTCAGCCACACCGAGGCGTTCCGCTACATCGCGGCGACCTCCGTGCTGTTCGTGATCTCCGGCATGAACTTCGGCCGTTTCCTGCGGCCGAGGATCCAGGCCACCGGCAGCATCAAGCCGGTCATCCGCATGATCCTCGAGTTCGGGATACCCGCGGGCTTGTGGCAGGCCCTGCGCAGCGTGGTGTTCCACTCCTGGTGGCTTCCGGATCTCGTCCTGCTCGGCACCGTCTTCCAGAACCCTGCCGCGCCTCACTACACGTTCTGGTTCCTCGACGTTCTTGCAGCGAACCTGCTCGTCCTCGCCCTGTTCGAAAAGGCGGTCCACGCCGTCCGGCAACGGGAAGGCGTGTCACATGCGCCGCCTGCGGACACGTTCGGGCGCGACCTCGCCCTGCTCGGCGTCTTCGTGCTGATCGCAATGGTCCAAGTCGGATTCGGGTTGTGGGACGGCCAGGTTGGTGAAAGCAGCGTCGCGCCCTTCAAATGGGGTTGGCTGCTCGCCCTCGGTCTCGTGGCCGCCTCCGCCACGACCCGCGAGCGCAAGTTGGTGGTCACACTGATCTTGATTGCAGTCTTCGCGACCGTGCTGGTGGAATATCCAGTCCTGTCACGAGGACTTGCATATGTCGACCTGTTCTTTCTGGTGTGTACTCTCGTCCTCGTCTGGACCGAGCGGCTGCCGATGCCGCGTTTGCTCGTCAGGCCGATGATCGTCATCGCATCGGCAACGCTCTTCATCTATATCGTCAACTTCTCAGTCATCAACCACATCATGCCCCGGCTCGGCCTTCCCGCCTGGTGGCCGCTCCAGCTCCTGCTCGCCGTAACGGCCGGCATATGCGGAAAGTTCGTCTGGGACGTGGTGAGCGCCAGGGTCATCGGCGTGGCGCAGGACCTGCTCGGCCGGGCGGGGAGCCCGCAATCCCGTCCGCATTCTCAGCGCGCCGCGCCTGAGATCCGGGAGAGCGCCAAGTAACCCAAACATGCCGGGCTGAGCACGCTGCTCGCATTGCATTCAGTCCCGGCTAGCCATCCGCCTCGATGTCGTCGTCGCTCTCGCTCGACCAGGCACGGGCAGCGTTGGGCGGCACGGCCGGCCTGCCGGCGACGTCGGCCTCCCCGGCGTCGGCGTCCATCATCTCCAGCATCTTGCTCTGGTAGGCGCTCACGGCAGCCCTGGCGATGATCTGTGCTTCGTCCTGGTCGTAGCCCTCGTTCATCACGGCCTGAACCGCTGCCGAGAGGGCGACCTCGTCGGGCGTGCTCATGTTCTGGACGCCTTGCCGGACGTGTCGCGCGCGAGCCGGAGAGCCCTCAGCCTGGCTGTCCGTTCGTCGCGCTCCCGGCTTTGCTGCTCCACGACGGCCTTGGCCGTGGCGGTCGTCCGCTCGTCCCGTGCGTCCAGGCGCAATGGTCGCATCACGGCCTCCCTGTCGACCTCAAAACGGCAAAGCGGGATTCGGGTTGCGTCGGGCATTCGTTCGGAAGAACTGCCAAGCTGCAACGAACCCGATCCTCGCCGGCCAGTTCTCGGGGCTATCGCCACGACATTGGCCGGGAGCCGGTGCCACTTCGGATCCAGGCCGGCCTGCGGGAACGTCTCGGCGCCTCAACCCTCGTCATGAGAGCTGACCTCCGAAAGCCGGCAGCCGCTCACTCGGCTTGTGTCTGCCCCTGAGACGGCGCCCCGCGGTCGTTCGTCTGCATCTTCTGCTGCTTTGCTTTCTTGGCCTCATGGTGCCCCACAGCGCATCCTGCTGCGGCCCCAAGCACGCCGTGGCCCACCACGTGACCGGCCAGACCACCGACGACAGCGCCGGACGCGCAGCCTGCCGCCTGAGCTTGTGATGCACCCGCGAGTGCCGCCACAGCCGCGAGGGAGAGTATCAACGTCCGCATATGAGCCTCCATTTCGACGGACAACGAACTGCTCGTCGCGTTGGTTCAATCCGTCTGCCGGTTGGCTGGCTCAGGCCGGGAACTTCGCACATCTGCCAGCATGGCCCGCCGGACGTCCCTTTGACGTGCTGATGCCGCAGGCGAATAAGTTCGCTCCGGCTGGAACGACCCAGGCAGCTCCGCTTTCGAATATATCTCAGATTCCAAGTCGGCGTCCGCATTTTACCTGTATCGGAGCCGCAACCACTCCTGTCTGCTCATCGTTGACGTGCTGATTCGGAGAGCAGCCATGGTCAAGACTGTCGTACTCGGCGCGTTGAGTTCTGCCGTTTTATGGGCAGGACTGGCCTGGATGGTGATGCGGGCGACGGGCCACTGAGCAGCCTCTCTCAGGCTCAGCCCTCCCCGCGGCGGAGTTCATCGGCGTTCGACCCTGTGTGTTGGCGTCCAGTGCAACGCGACCCGGTTCACCCGGGCGATCGCTGCCGCAGACGTCGCGGGGGGCGTTGGCCCGTTCTGGCGGCCTGGTCAGGCCAGCAGGTCGACCGCGCGACCCACCGGTGTCGCTTTCGGCGATGCGTCACCGCGCAGGCCGGCGAGCGAGCCGCCGAACGACACCGCGTCATCCTGGTTGCTTGCGTTCACGCCGCCCCGATTGACATCGCCCGGCTTGGTTTCGCCCGGCTTGACATCGCCCGGCTTGGCCACCTTGCCGCTTCCCCCTGCCGCGTCCGCAGGACCCGGATGCGGGTTCTCGCCACGCTTCGCCTTGGCGATGTCGGCGCAGTCGCGGCACGCGTAGCCATTGACGATGGTGAGCGACATGCGGCGGCTCCGAGCAAGCCCGTCGGGATGAGGCGGCGCCGGGACACGGCGCGCCAAGCCACACCATGGCCCCGCAAGCGTGAACGAAGCCCTTGTTGGCCCGCGTGCTCACGAAGCTGTGACGCATGGCCCGCGTTCTTCCTGCCCCGCAGTGGACCGGCTGTAATCCACAACCGACGTGTTCACGGCGGATAAAGGGCGATGGCGCAGGCCACAGCGCGTGATCAGCAGGATTTCGTGGCTGGTTCAGGCCGAGTTAATGGTGCCGCAAGAGGGATTCGAACCCCCGACCCCCTCATTACGAATGAGGTGCTCTACCAGCTGAGCTATTGCGGCGACGGCGTGGTCAATAGCGGCATCTTTCAGCGTTGGCAAGCGCGGACGAGGCCGCGCATGCGTTGGCTCAGCGCCGGCCGCGGCTGATCAGCTCGGCGCGGCCGGTGAGTTCCGCGCGCCCGGTGAGTTCGGCGCGGCCGGTGAGTTCTGCCCTTCCCGTCATTTCGGCGCGGCCGGTCAGGTTGGCGCCGGCGCTCATTTCGGGGTCGAGAAGGATGTCCGACAGGCTGCCCGAGAAGCTCTCGAGGCGGATCGAGTGGTCGCTCTTGTCATAGGCCCACATGGTGACGCCGGACGCGAACACCTGGCTTTTGAACTCGACTCCGGAGATGCCGAGCTGGATCGGATCTTGCCCCGCCGTGACCTCGAAGCCGTCGCCATGGACGAGGAAGATCGCGGGGGCGGCGAGCTTGAAGTAGTTGCCCTCGAAGCTGAAGCCGTAGATGCGCGCCAGCGCCGGCCGCTCCGGCTTGGCCTTCTTCTCGTCGAGCTTGCCGAGGGCGGGATCGCGGCGAAACTTGTCGGCCTGCGCGTTCCAGTAGGGATTGGGGGCACCGCCGCCGTCCTTCCCCAGGTCGATATCGGTGTAGCCGTCATAGGCGGCGACGTTGATCACGAGGTCCGTCAGCTTGCGGCCGAAGAGCCTTACGAGGGACCCGGACAGCAGCGTCTCGTTCAGCCGATTCATGTTGCTCATGAGACTTCTCCCGCGGCTGTGGCCTGATCCGGCGGTGATTCCTGCGCCGGCATAACCCGAACTTGTTAAGACTCAGCTACTTTTGTCTTAATGACAAGCCGGCGCACCGCACACTGCTTCACGATTCCGGCGCACGGTGGCCGCGGCGGATCATCTGGCCCACGCCGGTGGCGCGTTCATGGTCGAGAAACCCGTGCCGGACCCCGCAGCACACCTGCGCGGCGTCCGCCACCTGCAGCGCGAAGGCGCGCCGGGGGGTGTAGCGAATCGGGGCAGCGGGGGCCCGCTGCCGCATCCGCTCCGGCACGATGCCGCGCCAGTCGAGATCATCCCGCATCATCTGCGCATAGTGCTGTGGGAAACGCGCTGCGACCACGTCGATCAGCACCTCGCCCGCCGCGTCGAATGTGAACCCGTCCGGGTCTAGGCGCTGCACGAGCCCGGCGAGCGTTTCGCCGACGACGTCCCGGGCCTCCAGCAGGGCAGCACGGAATTCGCCGTGAAACAGCTCGAACCGGGCCGCGAAGGCGGCAGCGAGCTCTGCAAGCGAGGCTGCCATCGCCTCGCGGCTCCAGCCGCGCGCGTCCAGCACGTCGTTGATGAGGCCGCGCGCCACCAGCCGGTCCTGATAGACGTCGACGAGGAAATCGAACATGGCGCCCGTGAAGGGCTGGGCGAGGTCGTGGGCGTTGCGGTCCTCCCCGGCGGGATCGATCCACTCCCCGTCCGGCCCGACAGTCAGCCCGGCGAGGTCGGCCATGCGGGTCTCGTTGTCGGCGACGCGGATCTGCTGCGTCCCCGACAGCTCGCCGATCCGGCTCATTTCGTTGAGGACGTAGAGATTGCCTCCGGTCCGGTGCAGCACGCGCCGCACGACCCCATCCAGCCGGAGCGATGTCAGCATCGCCGTGAGATCCGAGAACGACTCGTGGAAGGCGAGGAATTCGGAAGTGAGCTGGCCCGGCGCGGGAGCGCCCAGCTCGGCGAAGAGCACCATGTGGCCCGTCTCGTGCGCGACGACGTCGAGGTTCAGGCAGAAGCGGCTGAGTTCGCCGAGGTCGTTCACCTTGGCGCCGGTCTCCAGGAAACCGAAGCCGGACTGCGCGTTCTGCCAGTCGAGATGCGGGATCAGCTCGAAGCGGTCGTTCAGGCCGAGCCGGTGCACCGGCACGGGCCGGCCGAGATAGATCTCCCACACGTCGAGTGCCAGGCGCATGCAGCCGAAGAGATGCTGCTGGTCGAACTCCGGCGTGCCCGGCGGGATCGAGGCGAAGTCGCCCTGCGCATCCGGCAGAGCGGGCGGACGTACCGGGCCCCGCCAGGGCGGCACGTCGAGCGGCGGATCGTAGGGCGGCTTGCCGATGGCGTCGACCACGGTGAGCCAGCCATCGGTGGGCCCCGGCCCGAGGCTGCCGGCGGGGGAGGACACCTCGACCAGCTCGGGCTCGGGGTAGGACCCGTCGGCCTGCGGGTAGAGGGCGAACAGCGTGCCGCGTCTTGCCGCGCGTCTCATGGCGTCTCTCCCGCACTGTCGAGCAGGTGCCTGCGCCAGAGGGCGTCCTCGAACGCGTCGATGTCGGGATAGCCCAGCCGCGCAGCCGTGGCCTGGAGCGGTTCGCGTGCGAAATCCGGGCCGGACAGCCCGTAGCGCTCGGCGAGCGCGCGCATGTCGGCGGGGCGCCGCGCCGGGCTGAGCGCATCGAGCCGCTCACGCCGTCGCCGCGCCTCGCGCAGGGCCGCGGGAAAACGTCCGGTCAGGATCAGATGATCGACCACGTCCCGCGCGCCGGCCGGCGTGGCGCCGGCTCCGCCCCGGTCAGCGGCGCGGCGGAACAGGGCGGTGAGGGCAGTGTCGTCCAGCCCGTTCTCGGCCATCCAGCCTGCCAGCGCGGGTCGGGACCCGAGCCCGTGGGCCGTACGCCAGGCCTCGAAGGCGGCGCGCATGCCGGTGTCTCCGCTCGGATGCGGCATGCGCCCGGCCTCCCGGGCCAGGGCGGCCCAGCGGGGCGGGTCGAGCCGGAGGTCGTCGACCACCAGCGCCTCGTCATCCGACAGTGCATCCGCCAGTCGGGTCTCCTCGGCGGCCACGAAGAGGTCCCAGACGCTCGACCCGTGAAACACCGGAGAGGCCGGAACCGGCCGCTCCTCGCCGGACACGATCGCCTGCAGGCGGCCGACGAGCGCGAGCGCGTCGCGGCGCTTTTGCGACACGGCGGCTTCATCCCACCATGAGCGGAGTGCCCCCGCCGGCTCGCCGTCGATCAGGGCGCAGAGCGCGTCGATGGTGCGCTCGCCATAGGGCAGCGTTGCCGCCGCGGCGGCCAGGCGGTCACGCGTCGCTTGGTCGATGATGCCGGCCTCCGCGGCCTCCGCGAGCCCCTGGCGGAGATCCACCAGAGCCTCGCTGAGGCGGAGATAGCCTGTCTCGGGCGGCCCGTGCAGGACGGCGACCTCGTCGTCGTTCTCGAACGGTTCGTGGTAGGGCGGGTAATGCCCGTCCCGGTAGGCCTGGTAGATCCGGCCGACCCCGATCATGCCGAAGGCGTCGAGCTCCGCGGCGCGCAGCGCGCCCATGCTGGCGGCTCCATAGACCGGGATCCCCTGTGCCAGCGTCCAGAGCATCTCCTTGTGCCAGACGGAGGGCTGCTGGTGGAAGTAGCCGTCGACGATGCCCACCGCCCTGGGCCGGAACTGCCGCACCGCCCGGTAGAGGTCCCCCTGGGCCACGGGCGGCAGCATCTCGATGCCATCGAGATTACCCGCCTCTCCGGGCGGCAGCGTCGGGCCGGCGAAAAGAAGCACGCTCATGCCGCCCTTCCCCGCGCCGCGCGGGCCCGTGCCGAGAGCGGCCGGCCTGCCTCGCCCGTGCCTGGCCCCTCAAGGCCGGGAACCAGGACCCGCGCCACGTGCAGCCCCCAGTCCGGCCGCGTCAGGTCGACGGCCAGAATTCGTGGAAATCCGGCGCCGTTCAGGCGCGAGAGCAGCGCGGCGAAGTCGCCCTCGAGCGTCGGCGTGGCCATGTCCGGACGGGCCCGGGCGTCGGCCCGGCACGGTGCCTGCAGCCAGACGCGGCTCGCCGCCGCGCGCGAGCGCCGGGCGCTGGGAGCGTAGAGGGAGGGGTCGAAGTCGTCCCGGGCACCGGCGATCCACGTGGTGCGCGCCTGCGCTGCCTCGGCGAGCGCACGCGCCGCCGCCACTGCGGGGCTGGGATGGCAGCCGGCGCCGATCTCGGGGTCCGTGTCGGATGCAGCGCCGTCGGCCAGCAGGCAGACGAAGGCGGGGACGCCGATGTCGGAGGTGGCGTCCCAGAGGCGTACATCAATTTTGGCCGCGGCGAAGCGCTCGAGCATCCAGCGGCAGTGCGGATCCTCGATCGTGCCGGGATCGATGGCGGCCTCGCGATGCCCCTCCCGCAGGCGCCACAGCGCGACTGCGTCGCGCTCGACCAGCTCGCAGAGCGCGTGGTTCACGGCCTCCTGCAGCGTGTTGCCGGAGGCCAGCCCGTTGGTATTGGTCTCGAAGTGACGGCCCATCCGGGCGGCCGCGGCGGCGGTGTAGTCGGTCGAGACGATCTCCAGCGGGACGAAGGCGCCGGGGCCGCCGTCGAGGCCGTCGGCCGCGATCCACGGCACAGGAGTATGCGCGTCGAACGCGGCACCGGGGGCCAGGGGCCAGCCCTGCCAGACGGGGTCGTGACCCGCCGCGGCGAGTTCGGCGGCCCGCGCCAGCCGGCAGGGATGCAGGATCGTCTCGGCGTGGAAGGTCTCGGCGGCTTCCATGAAGGCGGAGACTTTCGCCGCCGCCACCGTCGCCCCCTTGCCTTGCGAGACGCTGATCGAGCGCGACATCGGGCGCGCGGCAAAGGCCACCGGGATGCCGATCGTGTCGAGCCCCGTGATCATGCCGACGCGGGTGATTCCCATGCGGGAGGCCAGCGGAAGGAAGCGCTGCAGCGTCTCCTCGGGCGTGCAGGCGCGATGGGTGCCGCTGGTGTAGCGCTTGCGGCAGCCGCTCTCGGGCGCGGCCTGCCACGCCGGGAGCGCCGCCCCGGCGCTCATGCCGACACGCCGCCCAGCCATGCCGCGAGGGTGGGGTCGGAGCCGATCTCGCGCGTGCCGCGACCGAGCGCCTCGTGGAAGGCGCGCGCGGCGGCAACGTCGCCCTTGCGCAGCCACTCCGGCGTGCCCGAGAGATACGGCGCGATGACAGCGGCGGCCTGTTCCCGCGCTCCTGCCCTGGCGAGGTGGCGCGCCAGCGACAGCGCGCTGCGGACCGCGAGCGCCCGGGCGCCCTGCGCCTCCGCCTCCGCGAGGCTCTCGCGCAGCACGCCGGCCGCTTCGCGGGAGCGCGGATCGAGCATCTGCATCAGCTCTCCCATCCGGCGCCTGACATCGGGCAGCCAGATCTTGAGGCCGGCCCGGTCGCAGATCTCGTGCACGGTGCGCAGCTCCTCCAGGGCGCTGTCGAGATGGCCGGTCTTCTGCAGAACCTCGGCCAGCAGGGAATAGTAGACAGGCAGGTCCTCCACCGTTCCGCTGTCGAGCTGGCGCGCCAGCCCGGCCCGCAGCAGCTCCAGCCCGGCCGGAGCCTCCCCCGCATGGGCCATCGCCCAGCCGAGGAAGATGCGGCCCTTGGAGAGATGGTCTGCGAAGCCCTTCTCCTCCGCAAGCTCCAGCATCGTCGTCGCCCGCTCGCGTACGGCAGTGAGATCACGGCGGTAGGTGCTGTGCATCACGGCGATGTCGATGAAGTGGCTGAACGAGCCGTCATGCGCGATCTCGTTGGCCCACGCCATGGCCTTGCGCTCCTCGCGCAGCGCCCGTTCCGGCTCGCCGCGCAGCCAGTGCACGAGAGCCAGTTCGCCGTGCCCGCACACCTTGGCATCGTGGTTGCCGTAAAGCGTGGCGTGCTGGCGGTAATCGCCGGCCTCGTAGATGGCCAGCCCCTGGTGGATATGGCCGCAGCACTCGTCGAATCGTCCGAGCCCGAACGTGCTGCCCCAGGCGCAGTGGTGGGCCTGCAGCATCATCTCGGGGTCGCCGCGGCCCTCCGCCCGCTCCAGCAAGGCAAGGTAGCGCCGCGTCTTGTCGTTGTAGTCCCGCGACATGCGCCACCAGCCCCAGTAGACCGGGAAGTGGCTGCGCGACTCCGGCAGGCGCAGACTGGTTTCGTAGGCGCTGGTGTAGACTTCCTCGACTTCGGCGGAGCCCGGCCCCTTCAGCGAGATCAGCGCCGGTCCCAGCAGCACGAGCACCTTGAGCCGCTGCTCCAGGTGGCGCGTCGTCGCCGGCAGCGTGGCGAGGAGGTCGAGGCAGCCCCGGAGCTGGGCCACCGCCTCCTGCAGCGACGAGCGCTGCAGGCTCTTCTCGGCCGCCGCAATCCAGCACGGCACGGCCTCGGCCACCTTGCCGGCCGCCGCCAGATGATGGGCGAGCAGCTCGGGCTGCTCGCGCCGCGCATTGGGCTGCAGAGCCTCCAGCGCCTCGGCCGTGCGGGCATGCAGGCGGGCGCGGTCCTCGCGCACCAGCGTGCCGTAGGCGGCGTCCTGCACCAGCGCGTGCTTGAAATGGTAGGCCCTCTGGACGCCGGTGATCTCCTCGTAGATCAGCCCGGCATCGACGAGGCCGGCCAGCCCCGCCTCGATGTCGGCCACCATCCCCGCCGCCACGGTGTCGAGCAGAGGGCGCAGGAAAGAGCGGCCGATGACGGAGCCGACCTGGGCCAGCGCCTTGTGCTCCCCGGCCTGGTCGAGCCGGGCGACGAGCAGTTCCTGCAGGTTGGACGGCACGACCGGCAACCCGGCCGCGCCGGACCGGCCGGAGCTGTCGACCCGCTCCGCGTTGTCGGCGACGCTGCTGGTGAACTCCTCGAGAAACAGGGGATTGCCGTCGGTCTTGCTGACGATCTGCGCCTCGAACACGGGATCGAGGAGGCGGTCGCCCAGCACGGTCTGGATCAGCGTCCGGGAATCTTCCAGGCCGAGCCGCTCCAGCCGGATGGTGGCCAGGCCGGAGCGGGTGATCCACTCGGTCTGCTCGCTGTCGCGGCAGGTCAGGACGAGCATGATTCGGTGCCCGTCGAGCCTGGCGATCATCTGCTCGAGCAGCTCCAGGGAGGTGGGGTCGAGCCAGTGCAGATCCTCGACGAGCAGCAGGACGGGGCCGACCTCGGCCGCGCGGTGCGCCTGTTCGACGAGGAAGGCGAAGGTCCGCTCCCGCACCTGCGTCGCGCTCAGCGCCGCCTCCTCGCCGAGCCGGGTGATGGAAAGGAGGTCGGCCATCACCGGCAGGCCCCTGGCCCGCGACCCCTCGTCGCCGAGGACGATGCGTTCCAGCTTCCGCCGGCGCGTCGCGGCGTCGTCGGCGGGGCGGATCATCGCCGCGCGGGTCAGCATCTCGACGAGCGGCGCCAGGGGAGTGCTGGCGGAGAAGGAGTCCGCGACGAAGCGGTGCACGAACGCGGGCGTCTCGCCGAGCTGGTCGGTGAAATGTTCGACCAGCCGCGACTTGCCGATGCCTGCCTCGCCTATGACGACGACGCCTGCCCCCCCGCCCGTCAGGCAGCGCTCCCAGCGCGCCCGCAGTTCCGCCAGCTCGGCCACGCGGTCGACCATCGGGGCTCGTCTCCGGCCCCGCCGCGCCCGCAGGCGCGGGCCGACGCGCTTTTCCGTGACGACTCGCCACAACGACGTGGGCGCGACGAAGCCTTTCACCGTCCGGGCGCCGCGGGGATCGCAGACGAAGACGCTGCGGACGAGCCGGTAGGTGCTCTCGGCCACCAGCACCTCGCCGGGCTCGGCGACGGCCTGGATGCGCGCAGCCAGGTTGGGAGCGGCTCCGACGATGTCCTGCCCGCCGGGCCACCCCTGGCCGGACCCGTCCCCGATGATGACCGTGCCTGTCGTCAGGCCGACCCGGACCTGGATCGGCGCCGGCGCAGCCGTGCGCAGCAGCCTCACGCCGCCCGCGATGGCCAGCGCAGCGCGGACGGCCCGCTCGGCGTCGTTCTCGTGCGCGAGCGGATAGCCGAAATAGCAGAGGATGCCGTCACCGCTGAAGCTTGCGACGAAGCCCTCGAACCGGTTGACGGTCTGGACGCAAAACGCACGATAGGCCTGCAGCACCTTGAGGTAGTCCTCCGTCTCCAGCTGCTCGGACAGGGCGGACGAGCCGACGAGATCGCAGAACATCACTGTCAGATGACGGCGTTCAGCCCCGTGCACGGCACTCTCTGGGACCGGCGGGCGCGACAGTTCGGTGAAGGAGGCGAGGTCGGCGATGGCGAGCCGGAGGCGCTTGCGCTGGCCGATATTCAGGCCGAGCTCGCGCATGTCGGCTTCGGTCAGCTGGACCACGACGTCGAGGTCGATCTGCTGAGCCAGGAAGACGGGCTCGAGTTCAGACAGTCCGACGCGGTTCAGCCAGTCCGACAGGGATGACATCGGCGAGGATCATCCATTCGCGCGATACGTGAGTTGGAGATGTATCACGCGACGAAAGCTGCGCAACCAAAGCCACAATCGGCGGTATGTCGGGTTTCGTACCGCCGGTTGCTGCTTGCAAGCCGTGCAGTCCGCACGGGCGGCCGGAACGACGCCTGGTGTGGCACCGCCCCGGCCTGGGCCGTGCAGGTGCGACTGACACGACTTGATCAGTATCATCCGGAAGCGAACTTCCGTCACGCGCAGATTTCGGGCAAGCGGGCCGAAGTGGGTTCATTCCTCTGCCATTTCCGGGCTGTTTGAATGGTGGGGTCGCCCAATTGCGGCCTGCGTGCCATGATTTCGGGAACGCTGCCCGCGGGACGCACGGGCGCCTTGCCTTCCGGGTTTTGCGAAATCAGCGGTTGAGGACTTTCCGGCAAAGTGCGTGCGATGCCCGCCGGAGGTGACCATGGGACTCGAAAGCAGACTTGAGCGGCTTTACGCCTCATGGGTGTATGGCGGCTCGCTGGCTGGTTGCATGCTCCTGCTGCTGATGCCCGTGCTGACGGCAGGGTGGCCGATGCGCGACGTGCTCGTCCTGGCTCTCCTTCCCGCCTACATGCTGCACCAGTACGAGGAGCACGACGCCGACCGTTTCCGGCGTTTCGTCAATGATCGCATCGGCCACGGGCGCGAGGCACTGACGCTGCGCGACGTCTTCGTCATCAACATCGCCGGAGTATGGCTGCTGATGGCCCTGGTGGTTGTAGCGGTCCGCACGCTCGATCCCGGGCTCGGAGCGATCGCCGTCTACCTCGTCCTCGTCAACGCCGTGCTGCACGTCGGCCAGGGAGTTGCCCTGCGCTGCTACAACCCCGGCATGCTGACGGCGATCATCGTGTTCCTGCCGCTCGGCATCGCCGCGTGGCGCGGGCTGGGGCCCGCTGCGACGCCGGGCATGCATGCGATCGGGCTTGCCGTCGCGATCGCGGTTCACGCCGCCATCGTGCTGCATGTGCGCAGGCGCCTCGCGTCACCGTCAACCGCTCCCGCGGCTCCCTAGAAGGCGGGCCTGACGCGCTCCTGCTCGACCTGCGCCTGCCCTTCCTGGCTGGCGAGGAAGGCCGTTGCGGCGGCACGGTCCGGGAAGGCGTGGCTCATGACGCGTGGGCTGAGCTTGCCGGCGATCGGCACGACGATGCGCCATGCCCGGCCGAGTTCAGCGACGTAAGGAGGAGAATGCCGGACGAGGCGCACGAACCGATCTCCGGAGCAGGATCACGTTTTGATCGTGCCAAGGCGACACCATTGGCGCATCAACAGGGTTTCGAATTGGTTAACGCTTTCTGTCGAATTTTAACCGCGGCCACGGCAGGCCAGTCCGCCATTGCTGATTTCCGCAAGGGGTGAGTTGATGTCGGCCGGCCCAGGACTGACCTGGCCGGAGACCGCCAGCGTCGTGTGCAGGCGCACAGGCTCCCGCCTGAATCGGATTACGAAGGAGTGCGCCTCGCGCACAATCAATACGTCGCTGCCGGCCGACGCCGGCGCGACGGGGAGGACAATATGAAAGCGTCGTCTCTGAGCTTCCAGGCTGCAGTGCTGTTCGTCCTGGCCGGCATGATCTGGGGTATCGTCATGGCCGCCTCGGGCGACCACAGCACCCTGCCCGCCCATGCGCATCTCAACCTGCTCGGCTGGGTGTCCCTGTTCCTGTTCGGCATCTACTACCGTCTGCATCCCGCGCTGGAGAACAGCCGCAAGGCCTTCGTGCAGATCTTCGTCTGGTGCATCGCCACCATCGTGCTGGCCGTGGCAGTCGGGCTGATCCATTCCGGCCACCCGGCTGCCGACCCCTTCGCCGCCATCGCCTCGATCGTCCTCGTGGCCGACATGGTGCTGTTCGGCTGGCTCGTCTTCCGCGGCGACCGCAGCCGTATCGGCGCCGTCGCACCCGCTCCGGCGGAGTAACGGGCCACGACAGGGAGGGCCCGGGCCCTCCTCAGTAGAGCTGCGAGGCGGCGGGGTCGTCGCCGGCTTTCGCCTGGGGCGTGCCGAACGGCAGTGTCGAGGTGATGACCGAGACGATCGCGGCCGTCTCGCCCTGGACGAGATCGATGCCGCGCTGCGCAACCGGAAGATGCTTGCCGAGGAAGCCGGGGTCCTGAGCCCTGGCCGCCGAAGCCACGTCCACGGGCGCGCTGGCCGGGGCAGGAACGGCCTGCACATGCGCGGCCGTCACCGGCTCCGCCGGGAGCGGCGGGAGGGGAGCGACCTCGATCTCGCGCCGCATTTCCGGGATCTGTGCCTGCGGCAGCCGCGCGATGGCCTCGGTCTCGGCCCGCGCATGCGCCGGCTGCACGGCGGGGGTCTCCGCCGTCACCACCGGGGCCGGTAAGGGCGGCGATCCGACCGACAGGAAGAGCGGCATTTCGGGACGCCGGATCGCACCGGCGGCGAGCGCCGTTTCGGCAAGCGGCGCAACCCGCTCGACCACGAAGACCGGCTGCGCCTGCGCGGCGGGGGGCGGTGTTTCGGTCCGCAGCAGCCAGTTCGTCGCCATGGCAATGCAGACGCCGGCCACAACAGAACTCGCGATCTGGCCCAAAGCCTTGGGGAACATCCCCGCAATCGACTTCGCCAGCCCCTTCATCGTCATTGCGACCATCTCCGCGGAACCGTGACAGGTCTCCTGCGGCGTTGAGGCTTCAATATGGCGCGAAAACGGCTTGAAACACGCAGGCACTCTTTTCCGGCCGCGTTTGCGCCTTCAATCCTGATCCTCGTCGCCGAGCGGATGCAGGTCGCGCACCAGCCCCTTCAGGCGATCCCCCACGACATGGGTGTAGATCTGCGTGGTCGAGATGTCGGCATGGCCCAGCAGCTGCTGCACGACTCGCAGGTCGGCGCCGTTGTGCAGGAGATGGCTGGCAAATGCGTGGCGCAGCACGTGCGGGCTCACCCGGTCGCCGCGGATCCCGGCCGCGCCCGCGCAGGCCTTGAGCTCGCGGGCGAAGAACTGCCGGGTCATGTGGCCGGATGCACTGTCGGCCGGAAACAGCCACGGGCCGGTCGCGCCGAGCCCGGCCTGCTCCCTCAGGCCGAGGTAGAGGGCGAAGGCCTGTTTGCAACGGTCGGTCAGCGGCACGAGCCGCTCCTTGTTGCCCTTGCCGCGGACCACCAGGATCTGGTCGCGAAGCCGCGCGGCGGAAGACGGCAGCGCCACCAGTTCCGAGACGCGCAGCCCGGTGGCGTAGAGCGCCTCCAGCAGGGCCGTGAGCCGCGCAGCGCGCATGCGTTCCCCAATGGGCCGCGCGGCGTCCTCAATGCCCTCCGCAGCGACGGCCAGAAGCCGGTCGACTTCGGCAATCGACAGGATCTTGGGCAGGGGCCGCCCGCGCTTGGGGCCGCTGAGCGCAACCGTGGGATCGTCCGGACGCCACGATTCCGAATAGAGGAACTTGTGCAGCTGGCGTACGGCCGAGAGCCGGCGGGCCGCCGAGCTCGTCTTCAGCCCACGCGCCGAGAGGTCTGCGAGAAACCCGCGAATGTCCTCCGCAGTCGCCCCGAGCACGTCGAGGCCGCGCGATTCCAGGCGCTCGCGGTAGTCCTCCAGGTCGCGCTCATAGGCATCGAGCGTGTTGCGGGCCGCCCCGCGCTCGGCCGACATCATCGCGAGGAAGGCTCCCACGGGATCGCGCGCCGACGCCCGTGGCTTCGCTGCCTTGGCCCGCCCGGCGCTCATCGCGGCAGCTTGGACGAGGGAATCGTCACCGTGATCTCCCGCGGCTGCGGCTCATAGAAGAAGACGAGCGCCAGCATCCCTCCATAGATGCAGCCGCCAATCAGCGCGACCACGATCAGAAAACGCAGGATGACGGGCACGGACGACTCGTTCTGGAGGGCGTACCCACTATGCACCATGTGGCCCGGGGCTTGGCAAGACGAGCACGGCGCAGGCGTTGCAACCAGGCTTCTCCCTGTATCAGGAGATGGCGCCGCCACAGGACGGGTGAAAGCCCCGCCAATCTCGTGCTACTAGGCCGGCTGGAGCCGGGCGGCACGCCGACCGGCGCAGGGAAGGACGGGCCGGACCCCATGCGAGAGACCGACGTGACGCGCCTCAGGCAGGCGCTGGGCGGGCGATCGGTCGTGCTCGTCGGCATGATGGGCGCCGGCAAGAGCTCGGTCGGGCGCCGGCTTGCGTTGCGCCTGGGCATTCCGTTCGCCGACGCCGATACCGAGATCGAGGAAGCCGCGGGGATGACCATCCCCGAGATTTTCGCGACGCGTGGCGAGGCGGAGTTCCGCGACGGTGAGCGCCGCGTGATCGCGCGCCTGCTGGCCGAGGGACCGCGCGTGCTGGCCACCGGCGGCGGCGCCTTCATGAGCCCGGAGACGCGCGAGCGGATCGCCGGTTCGGCCGTCTCGGTCTGGCTCAAGGCCGACTTCGACGTGCTCATGCGCCGGGTCCGGAAGCGGTCGAACCGGCCGCTGCTCGCCAATCCCGACCCCGAGGGAACGCTGCGCCGCCTGATGACCGAGCGTTACCCGGTGTATGGAACGGCCGACCTGACCGTGCATTCCCGCGACGTACCCCACGACGTCGTCGTCAGCGACATCCTGCACCGCCTGCACGCGCTCCTCCTGCCCGACGCAACGCCGCGCCTGGCGGACGGCAAGGAGACCACCGGAGACACCAGCGCCATGCCGACCGAGCCCGTGGCCCATTCCGCGCACGAGACTGTCCATGTTCCGCTGCCAGGATACGCCTACGACATCCTTATCGGACGAGGACTGATCGGCCGGGCGGGCGAGGCCATCGCCGCGATCGCGCCCGGGGCAGCCTGCGCCATCGTCACCGACGAGACGGTAGCCCGGCACCACCTCGCCACGCTCGAAGAAAGCCTCGAAGCGGCAGGCCTGCGCTCGACCGCAATCGTCGTGCCGCCCGGCGAGGCATCGAAGTCGTGGCCCGTCCTGCAGGAGGTGTGCGACGGCATCCTCGCGGCACGCATCGAGCGCGGTGACCTCGTCGTGGCGCTCGGCGGCGGCGTGGTGGGCGACCTCGCCGGATTCGCGGCATCCATCGTGCGGCGCGGCGTGCGCTTCGTGCAGGTGCCGACGACACTGCTGGCGCAGGTCGATTCCTCGGTCGGCGGCAAGACCGGCATCAATTCCAGTCACGGCAAGAACCTCGTCGGCGCCTTTCATCAGCCCGTGCTGGTGCTGGCCGATGCGGGCGTGCTCGACACGCTCTCCCCGCGCGAGTTCCGCGCCGGATACGCCGAGGTGGCCAAGTACGGCCTCATCGACGACGCGCCCTTCTTCGGCTGGCTGGAGGAGAACCACCGCGCCGTCTTCTCCGGCGGGCCGGAGCGCATCCACGCCATCCGCACGAGTTGCGCCGCCAAGGCCGCGCTCGTGGTGAAGGACGAGAAGGAGACGGGCGACCGCGCCCTGCTCAATCTCGGCCACACCTTCGCGCACGCCTTCGAGCGCATCACCCGCTACGACGGTTCGCGCCTCGTCCATGGCGAGGCCGTCGCCATCGGGCTCGCCTGCGCCTTCCGCTTCTCGGTGCGCCTCGGCCTTGCCTCGGGACAGGACGCGTCGCGGGTGGAAAACCATCTCCGCACCGTCGGCCTGCCCACCCGCATCCGGGACATACCGGGGTGGGACGCCGGCACGGACGCGGTGCTCGACGCCATGGGGCAGGACAAGAAGGTCGTGCGCGGCCAGCTCACCTTCATCCTGGCGCGCGGCATCGGCCAGAGCTTCATCGCCAAGGGTGTCGCGGCCGGCGACGTGGCCGGCTTCCTCGACGCCGAACTCGGCCCGGAGAAGGGCTGACCGCCATGGAAGGCCTGGACGTCCACACCAGCCCCTGGATCGCGCTCGTCATCGTGATCGGGTGCCTCGCGCTCTCCGCCTTTTTCTCGGGCTCGGAGACGGCGCTCACGGCAGCCTCGCGGGCCCGCATGACGGCGCTGGAGACCGCCGGCGACGCGCGGGCGAAGATCGTCAACCGCCTGCTGCTCGCCCGCGAACGGCTGATCGGCGCCATGCTGATCGGCAACAACGTCGTCAACATCGGCGCTTCCGCCTTCACCACCTCCGTGCTCGTCGAGCTGTTCGGGCCGGAGGGCGTCGTCTACGCGACGGTGGCCATGTCGGTCCTCGTCATCGTCTTCGCCGAGGTGCTGCCGAAGACGGCGGCCATCAACACGCCCGACCGCGCTGCACTGGCGCTCGCCCGGCCGGTGTCTTGGGTGGTGGCCTTCCTCGGGCCGCTCACCATGGCCATCGAAGCCTTCGTCCGCCTTGCTCTCCGGCTGTTCGGCATCCGCATCGGCGAAGGCACGGCGGTGCTGTCGGCCAGCGACGAGTTGCGGGGGACAGTGGACCTGCTGCACCGCGAAGGCGGCGTGCAGAAGGATGCCCGCCGCATGTTCGGCGGCCTCATAGACCTCGACGAACTCGAAGTGTCGGACGTGATGGTCCATCGCACCAAGATGCGGACCATTTCGGCCGACGCACCGTCCGACGAGATCGTGCGCGAGGTCTTGTCCTCGCCCTACACCCGCCTGCCGCTCTGGTCGGATCGGCCCGACAACATCATCGGCGTTCTCCACGCCAAGGACCTGCTGCGGGCTCTCGACGCCGCCCAGGGCAACGCCTCCGGCCTCGACGTGCGCGCCATCGCCAACGCGCCCTGGTTCGTGCCGGACACGACGTCGCTGACCGACCAGCTAAAGGCCTTCCTGTCGCGCAAGACGCACTTTGCCCTCGTCGTCGACGAGTATGGCGAGGTGATGGGGCTGGTGACGCTCGAGGACATCCTCGAGGAGATCGTTGGCGACATCAAGGACGAGCACGACCTCAGCGTGCAAGGCGTCCGCCCGCTGGCCGACGGCTCGGTGAACGTCGACGGTTCCGTGCCCGTGCGCGACCTCAACCGGGCCATGGACTGGACGCTGCCCGACGAGGAGGCCACCACGGTCGCAGGCCTCGTCATCCACGAGGCGCAGATGATTCCCGAAGCCGGGCAGGTCTTCACCTTCTACGGCTTCCGCTTCAAGGTGCTGCGCAAGTCCCGCAACCGCATCACCGCGGTCAAGGTCACGCCGGTGCCACGGCTGCCCGCGCCGGGAGGATGACGGCGGGGGCGCCCTGGCAGGTACTCGCCCGTCAGGCGGGACAACCCGGCGGCCCCGGCTAACCCAGCTTCTCCTTCAGAAACGCCACCGTACGGTCGAACGCCAACGTCGCCGCGGCCCTGTCGTAGCGCTCCGCGCTGGTGTCATTGTGGAAGGCGTGGTTGACGCCCTCGTACATGTGCAGCGTGTAGGACTTGCCGGCCGCCTTCAGGGCGGCTTCGTAGGCGGGTATCCCGGCATTCACGCGCTGGTCCAGGCCGGCATAGTGCAGCAGCAGGGGTGCACGGATGTTCGCGACGGCATCGGACGGCGGCGACACGCCGTAGAACACGACCGCGGCGTTGAGCCCGGGATCGCGCGCGGCCAGCACATTGACCATGCCGCCGCCCCAGCAGAATCCCACGGCCCCGACCTTGCCGTTCCCGGTCTGGCGCAGCCATGCGTCCGCGGCCCTGGCCTGGGTGACGACATCCTCGCCGCCGAGCTTGCCGATCATCTCGCGCGCTTTGTCGGCGTCCCGGGGGGTTCCACCCAGCGGCGTCAGGAAATCGACGGCGAGGGCCAGGAATCCGCGTGCGGCGAACCGACGCGCCACGTCCTCGATGTGCGCATTGAGCCCCCGGTTCTCGTGGATGACGAGCACGCCGGGATAGCGTCCCTCCGCCTTTGGCCGGGCCCAGTAGCCCGCCAGCTTCACCCCATCGACGCTTTCGGCCAGCCGCCCGGTGGCGAGCGCGGGATCGTCCGGTGGAACCAGCGCCGCGCGGGCGTAGTTCGGTTCCAGGACCGCGAGGGCCGCCGCAGCCGCGGCGGGCCCACCCGCCAGCGCGGTCAGCCTTTCCAGGAAGGCCCGGCGGGGCAGCGGCCGGTGCGTGTATTCGTCGAACAGGTCGATGATGCGCTGGTCCAATGCCAAGGGCGGTCCTCCCGAGTTTTCTCCAGGAGCGGAGATCGGGGCGATCCGGCTGCCGTCAAGGGCAGCCGTGATCCGCGGGACGGGCCGGTGCGTAAGCGGATTGAAATCGTCAAGGAGACGGTCATGGGCGAAGTTGCGGGCATGCGCCGGACATTCGTGAAGGCCGCGATGGATGCGCCTTTCCTGACGCGCGAGGCGGAGCATGAGCTCGCCGTCCAGTGGAAGGAAAAGCGCGACCAGGTCGCCCTTCACAAGCTCGCGAGCGCGCACATGCGGCTCGTGATCGCCATCGCCGCGCGGTTCCGGCATTACGGCCTGCCCATGGCGGACCTGATCCAGGAGGGCCATGTCGGCCTCCTCGAAGCCGGAGCGCGATTCGAGCCGGAAAGGGAAGTGCGCTTCTCCACCTATGCGACGTGGTGGATCCGTGCCTCCATCCAGGACTACATCCTGCGCAACTGGTCGATCGTGCGCGGCGGAACGAGCTCTGCGCAGAAGGCGCTGTTCTTCAACCTGCGCCGCCTGCGCGCCCGCCTTGCCCAGACAGCGGCTGCCGACGCCCGCTTCGACATCCACCAGGAAATCGCCACGGCGGTCGGCGTGTCGCGTTCCGACGTGGCGCTCATGGAAGCGCGCCTCTCTGGCTCCGACATGTCGCTCAACGCCCCGCTGGTGGAGAGCGACCAGGGCGGCTCTTCGGAGCGGATGGATTTCCTCGTCGATGCCGCGCCCCTGCCCGACGAGACTGTGGGCGAGGCCATCGACTCCGAGCGCAGGGTGAAGTGGCTCCGCTCTGCCCTGACCGTTCTCTCTGACCGCGAACTCAAGATCCTGCGCGCCCGCCGCCTATCGGAAGAGACGGCGACGCTGGAGGCTCTCGGCGAGGGGCTCGGCATCTCCAAGGAGCGCGTACGCCAGATCGAGAGCCGCGCCATCGAGAAGCTGAAGCGCGCCCTGATCGAGCGCCATCCCGACGCGGCAATCGCGCTCGTCTCCTGAAGCGGGTCTACTCCACGACGATCTTGTAGAGCCCGCCCGACTTGACGGGCGCGGAGCGGTCGAGGCCGTTGAGCACCTGGAAGCGCTCGGCCGGCCTGTCTCCGACGCTCGCCATGCGGGCGGCCAAGGCATCCGCTCCCTCGCCCGCCTTGGCGGTGACGACGACGATGCGCAGCGGCCGGACGCTCTCCGCTTCCTCCGGCGTCAGCACGCGGAAGCTCTGGATGCTCTGGAGCATCGCCTTGTCCGTCTCCGGCGTCATCGCCTTGGTGGCGAAGATGAAGCGGTAGGTCGCCGAGCCCGACTGCACCGCCGCCATGCGGAACGTCCACTCCTCGCCCTTGGCCAACGCGGTGACGGCCGGCAGGCCATTCACCGTGATCTCCTCGACGTCACCCGTCTCGACGCCCTCGATCCAGCCCGCCTTGAGGTACGATGCGAGCGTCGATCCGGAGGGCAGCTTGACGCTGTCGAAGCGCAGCGCCTGCGCCCCGCCGGGCGTCACGCCCACGACGGCGCTGGCGGAGTTCTCCAGCACGAAGCCGTTCGGCGCCGTGAAGGTGAAGCCGAGCTGCGGGTGCACGAAGCGCTGGCCCCGCACCATGCCTTCGCTGGGGTCGTCACCGAAGGCGATGCCGTCGATGGCGGTGAGGTATTTCGAGCGGTCACTCTCGCCGATGCCGGGCCCGGCAATCTGGCGCGCCGCCATCAGCGCCTTGGATACGCGCTCCGGCGTCGAGGGGTGCGTCGACAGGAAGTTCATGTTCTGCTGACCCGGCTTGTCGCCGAGCAGCGTGGCGCGCATGGCAGACTGGCGGCCCAGCGAGGCGAGGAAGCGGGCCGCCCCATAGGGATCGTAGCCCGCCTTGGCGATGGTCCGCACGCCGATCTCGTCGGCTTCCAGCTCCTGGGCGCGCGAGAAACTGGCCAGCGAGAACTGGCTCTTCACCTGCACGGCCGCGCCCGCCACGGGGTCGTCGAGCACCTCGGCCACCACGCGGCTGACGATCTCCGACCGCCGCTCAAGCTCGGCCCGCTGGGTGGCGTGGCTCGCGGTGACGTGGGCGATCTCGTGCGCCATCACGGCGGCGATCTCCGCCGTGTCGTTGGCGAGCGCCAGCAGCCCGCGCGTGACGTAGAGATTGCCGCTCTGCAGCGCGAAGGCGTTGACGACGGGAGAGTTGAGGATGGTGACCTTGTAGGTCTGGTCCGGCCTGTCGCTGGCCAGCGCCACGCGCGCGACCACCTCGTTCAGCATCTTCTCGGCCTGGGGCGCCTTGTAGTCGCCGCCGAACATGGACACGAGCTTGCGATGCTCGCGCGAGCCGCCCGTATCCTGGCCCGTGGTGCGCGGCACCGCGGGAGGCAGCGGCACCTGCTGGGGTGCCGAGGGGATGCCCATGCGGTCGGCGGTACAGCCGGCCACGACCAGCAGGGCGAACCCTGCCGCGAGCCGCCGCAGCCACCGCCCTGCGGAATGCCCTGCCTGCACCGACACGCTCACTTCCGTCCCGCCCAAGGCGACCCCTAATCGAGACGCTCGATCTCTTCGGGGAGCGCCACTTCGACGCGGGGACCCCCTTGCCCGACAACGACGCCCCGGACCCGTATTCTGCGGCCCTCGAGCGTCACCAACCTCATGCCCGATGCCTCGAATTTCTGCAAGGCACGCGTCGGAACGCTGACGGAGAAGCTTTCCCCGCGGATGGCGCCGAAGTTGAGGTAGAAGCGGCTGGCCGTGCGCCCGATGCCGGTAACCCGCCCTTCCGCCACGATGAAACGCCCCTCCTGTGCGGCGACCGCTTTGCCGTCCGCCGCGTCGAGCACTCCGCCGGCCCAGCGCCCGCGTCCGGCGCGTCGCGCCGCATCCTCGATGGCGAGGAGTGACCGGGTGCAGGCGGCAGGCAATTCCCCCGGCCGCACTGCCGCAGCGCCGCTGGCGAGGAGGGCCGCCGCGACATGCGACCCGCCGGCCACGATCTCGACGGGGAAGCGGCTCCAGCGGTCCGCACGGCCGGCGGAGCGCGCCTGCGGAGAGCCGCCCTGCAGCAGTACAGCGAGGGCCTCGCGGTCGACGGAGGCGTGAGCCAGCCCGGCGATCCGGGCACGGGTACCGTCGGACAGAGTGACGTCGCCCTCGGCTGAAAGCACTCCGGTCGGTGCGGAAGCGAGCGCCCCGCGATAGCAGCCATCCGGGATACCCGCCGGCTGAGCCTCGCCCGCCCATACCGTCACGCCCGGCCCGGCCAGCGCCGCAAAACAGCACGCGAGGCAGACACCAGACACGATGTTCAACGCAATCCGGGCCACCCCAGCCTCTGGATCGGGACCCAACAGCATGCTATTTCCCCGCACGCGCGGTTCCGTAGCTCAGCAGGATAGAGCAGCGGTTTCCTAAACCGAAGGTCGGAAGTTCGAGTCTTCCCGGGACCGCCATCTCTCCCGCATAGGGCCTAGGCTCTCTGTCCGGCCGCGAACGTCGTGGCAGCCGCCGGCGCGCCATTCTTCGGCGTCACGGCCGCCAGCCATTCGGCGAAGACCTTCGGCGGCAGCGGGCGGGAGAAGAGGTAGCCCTGGCCTTCCTCGCAGCCCCAGCGGGCCAGCAGCGCGCGGGCCTCCTCGGTCTCGATCCCCTCGGCCACCACGCTGTAGCCCAGGCCGTGCGCGAGGGAGACGATGGAGCGGGCGAGCCGGGTCTGGCGCTCGTCCGTGCCGAGCGGCTGGACAAAGGATCGGTCGAGCTTCAGCACCTGTGCCGGCAGGCGCGTGAGGTACTGCATGTTGCTGTACCCCGTGCCGAAATCGTCGATGGCGAGGGTGATGCCGCAGTCGCGCAGGGCCGACAGGCTGTCCACCGCCTGCGCGTCGCCTGAGGCCATGGCGCCCTCCGTGAGCTCCACTTCCAGCGAGGCCGGGTCGGCGCCGTGGCGCGCCATGGTGCGGGCGAGGCGCTCGACGAAGTCGGGCTCGCGCAGGTTGTTCTGCGAGACGTTGACGGACAGCTTCAGGTCGCGCCCGGCGCGGCGCCACTCGGCGCCCTGCCGCAACGCTGCGTCCAGCACCCAGTGCGTCAGCGGCCCCATCAGCGCCGTCGCCTCGGCGAGCGGAATGAACTCGGCGGGGCTGATCGGGCCGAGCCGCGGATGCGTCCAGCGCAGCAGCACCTCGGCGCCCGCGCACCGCAGCGTGTCCATGGCGAGGCGGGGCTGGAAGGCGAGGCTCAGCTCGCCCGGGGTGTCCAGCGCGGAGCGCAGATCCTGCAGCAGCCCGAAGGCACGCTGGTGCGCCTCGTCCGAGCGGCGGTCGTAATGGGCCCAGCCGCGCGACAGCGAGCGGCTGTGCTGGGCCGCCGACAGGGCGGAACGCAACGTCTCGGCGGCGGCATGGCGGGCCGGCTCCAGCTCGGCGATCCCCACCCCTGCCTTGGTGATGACGGGCAGGCCGTCGCACTCGAGCGGGCGGGAGAAGCGCTGCACGGCGGCAGCGGCGAGGCGCTCGGCCTCGTCCATCGAGGGCGGGATCAGAGCGAAGCTGAGCACGCTGACGTGGAAGAGCTGCAGGCCGGGCGGCAGCAGTTCCGCGAGCGCGGATTTACCCGCCCGCACGAAATCATCGGCGAACTGGTGCCCGAGCGCCCGCAGGATCTCGTTGTAGTGGCGGGCGTCGGCCAGCGTCACGAGAACGAGCGGCGTTCCCGCCGCCCGCGACCGGGCGTGGTCCAGGAATGCAAGGCGGTTCGGCAGGAAGGTGACGTGGTCTGTCCGGCCGACGACGATGCGAATCGGGTCTGTCGGATCGGAGGGGAGCGGGTCGATGTGCACGGCCTGGGCGCTGGATGGTCAGGTCCGCGAGTGTCGCGCGAACTCGTATCCTTTCCCTGAATGCGGCAGCGGACCCGTCCGGCCATCCGGCGACTTGACGGGGCAGGGCCAATGCAGCCGAGTCCGTCGGCGCGCGCCGGAACCTGGCCGGCGCGCCGCGGGCGGGAGGACGACATGGAAACGGGACAGCCGGCATCAGGAAACCTGGCAGGCCTGGGCCTCGAAGGGCGGCGCGTGCTCGTCGTGGGCGCGGCGCGCGGCATCGGGCAGGCCACGGCCGTCCAGCTTTCGCGGGCCGGGGCGCAACTCGTCCTCGCGGACCGCGACGACTGCACGGAAACTGTGGCGGCGTGCGCCGGGAGCCACGCCGTGGAGCGGCTGGACCTCAGCGAGCAGTCCGCCTCGGAGGAGTTGCTGCGGCGCCACGCGACGCCCGGAGTACCCCTCTTCGGCCTCGTGAACTGCGCCGGGCTGCTGCTGCGCCGTCCGCTGGAGGAGACCTCGGTCGAGGACATGGAGCGCCAGATCGCCGTCAACCAGGTCGGCGCGTTCTATCTCGCGCGCGCCGCGCTGGCGCACATGCAGGCACGGGAAGAGGGGCGCATCGTGCTCTTCACCAGCCAGGGCGCCTTCACGGGCGGCTACTTCGGCTCGATCCCCTATGCCATGACCAAGGCCGCCGTCACGGCACTCGTCAAGTCGCTGGCGAGGATCGGAGCGCCGTCCAACGTCACGGTGAACGCGGTGGCGCCCGGCGCGGCCGACACGGCCATGTTCCGCAGCGGCATGAGCACCGAGGACATCGCCAACTTCACGCGGCAGATCCCGATGGGCCGGGTGGCTGATCCGGTTGAGGTTGCCCTCCCCACCGTGTTCCTGCTCAGCAAGTGGGCGAGCTACGTCACGGGGACGACGCTGCACGTCAATGGCGGCCAGCTGATGCTCTAGAGCGGCGGGAGACCCCGCACTACCAGCGAAGCAGGCGCCGCCCCAGGAGCGTGCCGGCCACGACGACGATGCCGATCCCGAGCGTGTACCAGACCGCGACGAAAAAGGGCGAATCGTCCGGGCAGTGCGAGCCATAGAAGGTCGCGGCGACGGCGCCCGCGAGCAACCCGGCAGCCGCCCCCGCGCGTGCCGGCCGCGTGGGCGCGGCGGACCGCATGGCAAGCAGGACGGCGGCGAGCGGTGCCAGCGCGATGACGGGAATGCTGGCGACACAGATGGCCGCGTTCACGCCGACCAGCCGCGCCGCCCACTGCGACTGCGGCACCGTCACGGCCTCCCAGAGCACGGTCGCCGCGACGATGCCGAAGAGCGGCAGCAGCATGGCGGGCGTCGCTCTCCGTCCGGGACGGGAGAGCTGCAGGGCAAGCACCAGCCCGGCCAGGAAGGCGGCCGCCGTGACGACGAACTTGAGCTGGAAGCGCAGGCTGTGCATGGCGGACGGCAGGTCGTGCCGGGGCCCGAGCATCATCATGAAGACGGCCAGTCCCACGATCGCGCCGCCGGCCAGCGCCAAGCCGATGGCCCGGCCCGGGGGCGGCCCGGCCCCCCTTGTGTCGTGTGCGAGCGCGGCGATGAGAGCGTCGGTCTTCACTCCTCGCCCTCCCTGTAGAGTGCGGCCAGCGCCTTCAGGCCGCGATGCAGCGCGACGCGCACGGCGCCTTCCGTCATGCCGAAGCGCTTGGCCGTGTCCCGAATGCCGACGCCCTCGACGGTCACCGACCGCACGACGTCACCCTGACGTCCCTTGATGGAGCCGACCAGCTGCTCGGCCTGGCGCCGACCCAGTTCCTCCTCGGGATCGGAGGCATCCGGGATCAGATCGAACATGTCGTCGATCGGCACCTCGGCGCGGCGGCTCTGGCGGCGTATGACGTCGACGTACTTGTAGCGTGCGATGGCCGCGATCCACGGCCCGATCGGCTCGCCCCGCCGCCACGTCGCCCGCTTGAGGTGGATGGCGAGGAGGGTCTCCTGCACGATGTCCTCGGCATCGCCGGCCGGGGCGCGGCTGCGGGCGAGGGAGCGCCGGGCACCGGCGCGCAGCACGGGCGTCACCGACTCCAGGAAGCGCCGGTATGCCGCTTCATCCCCGTCGAGCGCCGCCGCCATCCACACAGCCCAGGCCCTTTCGCGCTCGTCGCCGTTCGACATCCAGTTGAGTCTCTTCGCGCGGTGAGGCGGTGGCGTTACATGGGTCGCGCAGACGTGCGAATCCGGCGCGACCTTAGCATGCCCGAAAGGTCGCCGACGATGCGAGGGATGCCGTCAACCTTCTGTTACGCATTGGATGCGCAAGCTCCCGCGCGTAATCTACGCAATCTCTTGCACGCAAGGCGGGGCACTCCCGCCGCGTCCGCACAGGCGAGGGAGCGAACCTCCGTGCAATGGCAGCCGATCGAAACCTCGCCTCCCGCGACGAGGCTCCTCGTCAGCGACCCCGCCGGGCTCGTCCTCATCGCCCGCCGCGTCGGCACGAACTGGACCGACGACGCCGGCAAGCGCCTCGTCATGGAGCCGCATGCCTGGATGGAACTGCCCGAGCCGCACCTCGCCGGCGAAGAGGTTCCGATCTTCCTCTCCTGACCAGTTCGCCGGCTTCCCCGGCCTGCCGACAGCCTCGGCGTGAGCGCTGGCGTGGAACCAAGCCTTGCCGCGCCGGTTGTCTGGCCGAAGCGGGCCACGCGGTGCGGCCCCGGGGAGTAGGTCACATGCTGAGCTGGGCCATCGCATTTCTCGTCATCGCCCTGATCGCGGCGGTGCTCGGCTTCGGCGGAATCGCCGTCGCGGCGGCGGGTATCGCCAAGATCATCTTCTACGTTGCCATCGTCCTGTTCGTGATCTCGCTGGTCGCGGGCATGGTCAGGGGCCGCTCCGCCAGGGTTCCCTGAGGCGGCGGCTCATTCGAGATTGGTGTGATTGGCGCGCATCGCCTCGGGTGTCACCCCGAGGCGATCGCGCAGCTTCAGGATCATCACCTCGAACAGCACGTACTGGCAGCCCTCGAACAGAGAGCCCATTGGCAGGACGGACAGGCCGGGACCGCGGTCGTCTGCCATCGTCTGCGCCGGGATGACGAGCACCACGTCGGCGAGCTTCGCCGCCCGGCCCTGAGGCTGTGCTGTGACCAGCATGGTCCTTGCGCCGGCATCACGAGCCACCTGCAGCAGGGCTTCCGCCGTCGGCAGCGCGCCGGGTCCCGCCGAGACGATCAGCATGTCGCCCGGCCCCACGGCGAACGTCGTCATGTCGCCCACCATCGCGACCCGCAGGCCGAGATGGAACATGCGCATGCAAAAACCCTTCAGCTGCAGCCCCTCGCGGCCGCAACCGTAGAGCGCGATGCGCCGTGCCCCGGCGATGGCCTCCACGGCGCGGTCGACGCCAGCCTCGTCCAGCCGGTCGAAGACGGCGCCCATCTCGTCGAGGGCGCGACGGTAGATCGTGGTCATTGCTTTCCTCCCTGTCAGGGCCCGCTCTCGCCGCCGTTCGGGAAGATCATGCTCTTGACCAGACCCGGGGCGTTCTCGGCGTGCTCACGAAACAGCGCCGGGGCCTGATCGAGGCCGACGCGGCGCGTCACCATGGAGCCTACGTCCACCCGCCCCTCGCGCACCAGTGCGATGGCCCGGGGGTAGACCTCCCCCATACGCCGGGCGAACTTCACTTTCAGCGCCCGCCTGCGCGCCTCGGCTGCAGGCAGCGTGTAGATATCGCCGTCGGGAATGCCGACGAGCAGCACCCTGCCGCCGATGCGGGCCGCGAGAACCGCGTCACGGAAGCCTTCGGGCGAATTGGTCGCCTCGACCACGAGCTTGGCCCCGAGCACGTCGAGCCCGGCCGCGGCCTGCGCGTCCTTCAGCCCGGTGAGGTCGGCGCAGGCGAGGGCCGCGCCGTGCGACAGTGCCATGGCGCGCCGGTGTTCCTGCGGCTCGACCACATGGACCGCCCCCGCTCCGGCCGCGTGCAGCACCTGCAGGATCAGGAGGCCGATCGGCCCGGCTCCGAGAAGCGTCACAGTCTCCAGCAGGCGCGGTTTGGCGAGATCGACCGCGTGGACCGCCACTCCCAGGGGCTCGAGCATCGCCGCCTCCAGCGGCGTGGTGCCCTCCGGCACGGGCACGAGCTGCCCCTCGGGCACCCATATGCGTCCCGTCATCGCCCCGTCGTTCGGTGGCGCTCCCATGAAGCGGACATTGGGACAGAGGTTGAAGTAGCCTTGATGGCACCATTCGCAACGATTGCAGGCACCGTTGGGGTCGACCGCGACCAGCGTCCCGCGCGCCAGCCCCAGCCCGGGGACGTCCTGCGTGAGCCAGCCCGCGAACTCATGGCCGGGAACGAAGGGCTGGCGGATCTGCTGCAGGGAGCCGATCCCGCCATCCTTGTAGTAGTGCAAATCGCTACCGCAGAGCCCGACCGCGGCGACGTCCAGCAGGACCTCTCCCGGCTTCCCCTCGCGCAAGTTGAACGGCGCGAGCCGCGCATCGTGGGCACTGTGCAGGAAAAGCGCGCGGGACATTCGAACCCTCCTCGGCGCGGAATCCCGCGCGGATGTGCAGTGCAGGGCAGACTAGCGCAGTCGCAGCGTCTGCGTCTTCGCCTGCGCCCCGCGCATCAGGAGTCTTCCGTGTGGACATTGCTTAAGGCGGTGACGCATAAGCTGCCTCCTCGTCCTGCCGGATGGCATGTGCCTTGCTGAACGGCTTCGAAAGGCGCCCTGGCGCCGGCCCCCGATCGACGGAACACGCCATGACCTCAACCGCGCTCCCGACCGACCGCCCTCTCGCGACCCGCGAGCGCGACGTCGAGCCCGATGCGGCGTCCATGAAGGCGCAGATCCTCGCCAAGCTCGTCTACTCGGTCGGAAAGATTCCCGTGGCCGCCAGCCGGCGCGACTGGTTCGTGGCCACGACGCTCGCGGTGCGCGACCACATCGTCGACCGCTGGATGACATCGACCCGGCAGACCTACCGCAATGGCAACAAGCGCGTTTACTACCTGTCGCTCGAGTTCCTCATCGGCCGCCTGCTGGGAGACGCGCTCACGCAGTTCCAGCTGACCGACCCGGTGCGGGAGGCGCTGGACGAACTCGGCGTCAACCTGGACGACCTCCGCTCGATCGAGCCGGATGCGGCACTCGGAAACGGCGGTCTCGGCCGCCTCGCCGCCTGCTTCATGGAGAGTATGGCCACTCTCGGCATCGCCGCCTATGGCTACGGTATCCGCTACGACCACGGCCTGTTCCGGCAGGTGATCCAGGACGGCTGGCAGCACGAATTTCCGGAGGAGTGGCTCTCCGTCGGCAATCCGTGGGAGTTCGAGCGGCCGGAGGTCGACTACAATGTCGGCTTCGGCGGGCATGTGGAGTCGGTGAACGGCCATGACGGCAATCCCCGCCAGGTCTGGCACCCCGCAGAAACCGTCGAGGCCGTCGCCTATGACACGCCGGTCCCCGGCTGGCGCGGGAGCCACGTCAACACGCTCAGGCTCTGGTCGGCGCGCGCCGGCGATCCGCTGAAGCTCGACGCCTTCAACTCGGGCGACCATGTCGGCGCGTTGTCGGACAGGGTGCGGGCGGAGTCCATATCCCGCGTGCTCTACCCCAGCGATGCCACGCCGGCGGGCCAGGAATTGCGCCTGAGGCAGGAGTACTTCTTCGCTTCTGCGTCGCTGCAGGATCTGCTGCGCCGCCACAAGAAGCAGTTCGGCGACTTCGCCACTCTGCCGGACAAGGTCGCCATCCAGCTCAACGACACGCACCCCGCCATCGCCGTTCCGGAGATGATGCGCATCCTCGTCGACGTGCACGGGATGGAGTGGGAGAAGGCGTGGGACATCACCAACGCCGTTTTCTCCTACACCAACCACACGCTCCTGCCCGAGGCTCTCGAGACGTGGCCGGTGCCGCTGATGGAGCGGCTGCTGCCGCGCCACATGCAGCTGATCTACCTCATCAATGCGCTGCACCTGGCGCGCCTGCGCAAGGTCGAGAAGGCGGATGACGCGCTGCTCTCCTCGCTGTCGCTGATCGACGAGGGCAATGGACGGCGCGTGCGCATGGGCCACCTCGCCTTCCTCGGGTCGCACAAGGTCAACGGCGTCTCGGCGCTGCACACCGACCTCATGCGCCAGACCGTGTTCCGTGACTTCAACACCGTCTTCCCAGACCGCATCGTCAACAAAACCAACGGCATCACGTTCCGGCGCTGGCTGTTCGAGGCCAATCCGGGATTGACGAAGCTGATCGTCGAGGCCCTGGGCCCGGGCTTCATGGACCAGCCCGACAAGCTCGAGGGGCTCGCGCCCTTCGCCGACGACGCTGCGTTCCGCGAGCGCTTCGCGGCCGTGCGCTCGGTCAACAAGGGCGCGCTCGCCCGGATGATCCAGGAGCGCGTCGGCGTGCGGGTGGATCCCAGTGCGCTCTTCGACGTCCAGATCAAGCGCATCCACGAGTACAAGCGCCAGCTCCTGAACATCCTCGAGACGGTCGCGCTCTACGACATGATCCGGGCCAAGCCGACGCAGGACTGGACGCCGCGCGTCAAGATCTTTGCCGGCAAGGCGGCGGCGAGCTACCAGCAGGCCAAGCTCATTATCAAGCTGGCCAACGACGTGGCGCGCATCGTCAACGGCGACCCCACGGTGCGCGGCCTGCTCAAGGTGGCGTTCCTGCCGAACTACAATGTCAGCGCGGCCGAGATCATCATCCCCGGCGCCGACCTGTCCGAGCAGATTTCGACAGCCGGCATGGAAGCGTCCGGCACGGGCAACATGAAGTTCGCCCTCAACGGCGCGCTCACCGTCGGCACGCTCGACGGCGCCAATGTCGAAATCAACGAGCGCCTCACCCCGCAGGACATCTTCATCTTCGGGCTTACCGCCCAGCAGGTGGAGGAGCGCCGCGCCAGGGGCATCGACGCGACCGAGACCATCACCGCCTCGCCCATTCTTGCCGAGGTGCTGGACGCCATCGAATCGGGCGTGTTCTCGCCTGACGATCCCGGCCGCTACCGCGGCCTCGTCAATGCGCTGCGCCACCATGACTGGTTCCTGGTGACCGCCGACTTCGACGATTACTGGCGCACACAGCGGCGCATCGACCAGCGCTGGCAGGATCCTGCAGGCTGGTGGCGCTCCGCCGTGCTGAACACGGCGAACATGGGCTTCTTCTCGTCCGATCGCTCGATCCGCGAATATGCCGAGCAGATCTGGGACGCTCCCATAGCGCGCGATCCGGGCGCCTGAGCTGTGCGGGAGCGGCGTTGCGCCGCTCTTCCTCTTCGGAAGCGAACCATTGCCGAGACTTTGGTGTTGAAGCGGCCACCGTGTCGCGAAACACTGGACCCAGGCAAGGCGCGCAGTCTCCCCTCCGGGGAGGCATCCCAAGCGCCGGCGAGCCCCGGGCGTCCGGAGGGGAGGAGTGCATGACCAAGGTGCCGACGAGTACGCCGCTCGCGAGGACGGCGATGGCCTATGTCCTCGCCGGTGGCCGTGGCAGCCGCCTGATGGAACTCACCGACCGCCGCGCCAAGCCGGCCGTCTATTTCGGCGGCAAGTCGCGCATCATCGACTTCGCCCTGTCCAATGCCCTGAACTCCGGCATTCGCCGCATCGGGGTCGCCACGCAGTACAAGGCGCACAGTCTCATTCGCCACCTGCAGCGGGGCTGGAACTTCTTCCGGCCCGAGCGCAACGAGAGCTTCGACATCCTGCCGGCCAGCCAGCGTGTGGCCGAGGACATGTGGTATGCCGGCACTGCCGACGCCGTGTACCAGAACATCGACATCATCGAGAGCTACGCCCCCCGCCACATCGTGCTGCTGGCGGGCGACCATATCTACAAGATGGACTACGAGGCGATGCTGCAGCAGCACGTCCAATCCGGCGCCGACGTGACCGTCGGCTGCCTCGAGGTGCCGCGCATGGAAGCTGTCGGCTTCGGCGTGATGCATGTCGACGAGCAGGACCGCATCCTGTCCTTCCTCGAGAAGCCGAAGGACCCGCCGCCTATGCCGGGAAGGCCCGACAAGGCGCTGGCGAGCATGGGCATCTACGTCTTCGAGACGGAGTTCCTGTTCGACCAGCTGCGCCGGGACGCGGCGGACCAGGAATCCGAGCGCGACTTCGGCAAGAACATCATCCCCTACATCGTCAGGCACGGGAAGGCGGTGGCCCACCACTTCTCCCGCTCCTGCGTGCGGTCCAACTTCGAGAGCGAGCCCTACTGGCGCGACGTGGGAACGGTGGACGCCTACTGGGAGGCCAATATCGACCTCACCGCCATCGTGCCCGACCTCGACCTCTACGACGCGGAGTGGCCGATCTGGACCTTCGGCGAGATCACCCCGCCGGCGAAGTTCGTGCATGACGAGGACGGGCGGCGCGGCCAGGCGATCTCCTCGCTGGTCTCCGGCGGCTGCATCGTTTCCGGCGCATCGCTGCGCAACTCGCTGCTCTTCACCGGCGTCCGCATCAACTCCTATGCGAGCGTCGAGGGCGCGGTGGTGCTGCCCTACGTCGAGATTTCGCGAGGTGCGCGGCTGAGCCGGGTCGTCGTCGACAGGGGCGTGCGCATCCCGGAGGGCCTGGTCGTGGGCGAGGATCCCGAACTCGACGCGATGCGGTTCCGCCGGACCGACAAGGGCATCTGCCTCATCACGCAGAACATGATCGACAGGCTGAACGCATGAGCCTGGCGGTCCTGTCGGTCGCCTCCGAGATCTTCCCCCTCGTCAAGACGGGCGGCCTCGCGGACGTCACCGGCGCGCTGCCCGGCGCGCTGGCGGGTGAGGGCGTCGCGGTGCGCACGCTGGTGCCCGGCTATCCCTCCGTCACCGCCAGGTTGGAGGGCGGCGAGGAGGTGAAGGCCTACGCCGACCTCTTCGGCGGCGCCGCCCGGGTCGTCGCCGGCCGGGCCGCTGGGCTCGACCTGCTCGTGCTCGACGCGCCGCACCTCTTCGACCGGCCCGGCAACCCCTATGTCGGCCCCGACGCGCTCGACTGGCCCGACAACGCCTTCCGGTTCGCCGCGCTCGGAAGGGCCGGCGCAGACCTGGCCTTGGGGTCGACGGGCTGGCAGCCAGACCTCGTTCACGTTCACGACTGGCAGGCCGGTCTCGTCCCGGCCTACCTGCACTATGACGGCGCGCAGGCCCCACCGACGGTGGTCACGATCCACAATCTGGCATTCCAGGGCGTGTTTCCCGCCGGCCTGATGGTGCCCCTCGGATTGCCGGCCCGCGCCTGGTCGGTGGACGGTGTCGAGTATTTCGGGGCCATCAGCTATCTCAAGGCCGCGCTGCTGATGTCGGCGCACATCACGACCGTGTCGCCCACCTACGCCGTCGAGATCCGCAGTGCGGAGGGGGGCATGGGTCTGGAGGGCTTGCTGCAGACCCGCGCCGCCTCCGTGACCGGCATCGTCAATGGCATCGACGACACGGTCTGGGACCCCGCCACGGACCCGATGCTGCCGGTCCACTTCGATGCCCGGCGCGTCAAGGCGAGGGCTCATGCCAAGCAAGCGCTCCAGCAATGGTTCGGGCTCGCACAGGACCCCGACGCCCTGCTCTTCGGGCTGGTCAGCCGCCTGACCTGGCAGAAAGGGATCGACATTCTGTTCGACCGCATGGGCACCGTGCTGCTGGAGGGCGGTCAGCTCGCGGTGCTCGGCGCCGGCGACCCCGCCCTCGAGGAAGGCTTCCGCAATCTGGCAGCCGCCCACCCGGACCGCGTCGGCTGCCGCATCGGTTATGACGAGCCGCTCGCCCACATGATCCAGGCCGGCTCGGACGCAATCCTGGTGCCATCCCGCTTCGAGCCCTGCGGTCTCACCCAGCTTTGCGCCCTGCGCTACGGCGCCATCCCGGTGGTCGCGCGGGTGGGCGGCCTCGCCGACACGGTGATCGACGCCAACGAGGCCGCCATGGCGGCGGGCGTCGCGACCGGCATCCAGTTCAACCCCGTGAACGGCGCCATGCTCGACCATGCCCTGCGGCGTACAGCGGCGCTGTGGCGGGACCAGAAGGCGTGGCGCGCGATGCAGAAGAACGCCATGCGCGCGGACGTCTCCTGGCGTGCCTCGGCGCGCCGCTATGCCGAGCTCTTCCGGGAGGTCGTCGGCGCATGAGGCAGGGCATCGGCCCGGGTTCGCCGGAGCCGCTGGGCGTCGTTCCCGTCGAGGGCGGCGTCAACGTGGCGGTGTTCTCGGCGAACGCCACATGCGTGTGGTTCTGCCTCTTCGACGAAGCCGGAGGCCAGGAGATCGAGCGTGTCGCCCTGCCGGAGCGAAGCGGCGACGTGTTCCACGCCTTCGTGCCCGGGATTACAGCCGGCCAGCGCTACGGACTGCGGGCCGACGGCCCCTGGGAACCCGGCGCAGGGCACGTCTTCAACCCGGCGAAGCTCCTTCTCGACCCCTACGCCGTGCAGATCGACCGGCCGTGGTCCCTTCACGCGAGCCAGTTCGGGTTCGTGGCCGGCGACCCCGGGCGCCGCGACACCGGCGACAGCGCCCAGCATGTGCCCAAGGCCATCGTGACCGTGCCGCATGCGCCGGCGCCCGGACGCGCCTTCGTCCCGTGGGCGGAGACGGTCGTCCAGGAGATCCACGTCCGCGGCCTGACGATGCGCCACCCCGGCGTGCCGGAGACGCTGCGCGGGACCTTCGGTGCCCTGGCCCGGCCCGCGGTGATCGATCATTTCGTCCGGCAAGGCATCACGACCCTGGAGCTGATGCCGGCCATGGCCTGGCTGGACGAGCGCCACCTGCCGCCGCTCGGCCTCTCCAATGCGTGGGGCTACAACCCCGTCGGCTTTCTCGCCCCCGATCCGCGTCTGGCGCCTGGCGGCTGGGACGAGATCGCAGGCGCAGTCGCAGCCCTGCACGCCGCCGGCATCGAGGTCATCCTCGACGTGGTCTACAACCACACGGCGGAGAGCGACGCCTTCGGCCCAACCGTCTCGCTGCGCGGGCTCGACCAGGCCTCCTACTACCGTCTCACGGACGGCTCGCCCCGCGGCCTCGTCAACGACACCGGTTGCGGCAACACGCTGGCGCTCGACAACCCCGCCATGCTGCGGCTGGCGCTCGATTCCATGCGGCAATGGGCGGGCCGGGCCGGCATCGACGGCTTCCGTTTCGACCTTGCGGCGACGCTGGGGCGGCACGCCGGCGGGTTCGATCCCGCCCACCCCTTCCTGTCTGCCGTGGCGCAGGACCCCATGCTGCGCGGGCTGAAGCTCATTGCCGAGCCCTGGGACATCGGGCCCGGCGGCTACCAGCCCGGCAACTTTCCGGCTGCCTGGGGCGAGTGGAACGACGCGTTCCGCGACGATGTCCGCCGCTTCTGGCGCGGCGAGCCCGGGCGCCGGGGGTCGCTGGCGACGCGTCTCGCCGGGTCCCAGGACCTGTTCGGCCGCAAGCGCAGGCCCTCGCGCAGCATCAATTTCGTCACCGCCCATGACGGCTTCACGCTGGCCGACCTCGTCTCCTACGAGGCCAAGCGCAACGACGCGAATGGCGAGACCAACCGCGACGGCACGAACGCCAACCATTCCTGGAACAACGGCACCGAGGGACCGACCGGCGACGCCGCCATCCTCGCCGCCCGGGCCCGCGACCAGCGCGCCCTGCTGGCGACGCTGTTCGCCGCGCGCGGCACGCCGATGCTCTCCATGGGCAGCGAACTCGGCTTCTCCCAGAGCGGAAACAACAACGCCTATGCGCAGGACAACGAGACGACCTGGGTCGACTGGGACCACGCGGACGAAGACCTCGCGCGCTTTGCAGCCCGCTGCGCAGCCCTGCGGCGCGACCTGCCTGTGCTGCGGCAGGACCGGTTCCTGACCGGGGCGGCGGTCGATGGCGGCGACCTGCCAGACGTCGACTGGCGCGACCCCGACGGCGCGAGGCTGGACTCAGGCCGGTGGTCCGACGGCCAGGCAAGGGCGCTGGTGATGATCCTCGCCGGGCCCGACCCGGAGCAGCCGGAAGAACCGCTGTCACGCGTCGCGGTGGCGTTGAATGCAGGACAGTCCAGCCTGCCGCTGACGCTCCCCCCGCCCCGGCCAGGCGCGCGCTGGAGCCTTCGCCTCGACAGCGCCGAACCCGAGCGGACCCTTCCGTCGCCTCTCCCGCAGGGCGGAACGACCCTGCCCGCGCGGGCCGTGCTGATCTTGGCCGAGGAGGCAGACCCCGGCGAGGGAGGCATACGCCGCACCGCCGGTTCGTCCGGCCGGGAGCTGGAACGGCTCGCTTCCGCCGTCGGGATCGCCCCGGAATGGTGGGAGGAGACGGGTGTCCACCATGCCGTCTCCCCGGAGACCCGCCGGGCCCTCCTCGCCTGCATGGGAATTGCCGCCGGCACCGACGCGGAAGCCCGGGCGGCTCTCGGAGAACTGGCCAAGCAGCGTGACCGGCGCGCCCTGCCCCTGAGCATGGCAGCAACGGTGGGCCGTCCCGCTTCGATCGCGCTGGGGCCGGGCGGCGACGCGAGCGGCGGTGCGATCCGGCTCTCGATCACGGGAGAGGATGGTCGCACGACGCTGGTCGACCTCGACCCCGGTACGCTGCCGCGCACCACGCGGGAGGCCGCCGACGGGCGCATGGCCAGCCACGCCCTCGCGCCCCTGCCGGTATTGCCGCCCGGCCGGTACGAGGTGGTCCGCGACGACGCGCCGGACACAGTCTGCCGTCTCACTGTCGCGCCCGCCACGTGCTACCGCCCGCCCTTGCTGGAGGGCGGAACACGGCTCTGGGGCGTCGCGGCCCATCTCTACACGCTACACCGTGCCGGCGACCATGGCGTCGGCGACTTCGGTGCTCTCGCGGAACTGGCCGAGGCGTCCGCCGGCCTTGGTGCGACGATCGTCGGCCTGAACCCGCTTCATGTCATGCCGCCCGAAGATCGGGAACGAGCGAGCCCCTACAACCCCCTCGACCGGCGCTTCCTCGACCCGATCTACCTCGATCTCGCCGCGCTCGGCGCCGCCGACCCCGACGGCGCGGCGCGGCGCGTGACGGCCGGCCTTTCCGACGATCTTCAGGCGCTGTCCTCGGCGACGGCCATCGACTATCCCGGCGTCTGGGCGATCAAGGACCAGGCGCTCCGCGCTGCCTTCGCCGGCTTCGAGCGCCTCTCGCTGCGCAATCCCGACGACCATGCCGTGCGCAGCTTCCGCAGCTTCGTGCGCGAGGGCGGCCCGGCGCTCGATCGCTTTGCCTCCTTCCAGGCCATCGCGGCCACACGGCCGGGCGAGCGCTGGACGGAGTGGCCGGCCGCACTGCGCGATTCCTCCTCGCCCGCCGTCGAGGACGCGGCGGCGCACGCGGCTTCGGAAAAAAGCTTCTCGCTCTGGACGCAATGGCTCTGCGACCGCCAGTTGGCCGGTGCCGCCCGGCGAGGCCGGGACGCCGGGCTGTCGCTCGGCCTCTACCGCGACCTCGCGGTGGGCGCGGCGCCCGACAGCGCCGAAGCCTGGGCGGGCGGTGCCGCGTTCGGCCGCGGTGCCTCAGTCGGGTCGCCGCCAGACCTGTTCTCGCGCGACGGGCAGATCTGGGCGCTGCCTCCCCCGAGCCCGCTCGCGATGGAGGAGGATGGCGGAGCGTGGTTTGCCGGGCTGGTCGCTGCCAATATGCGCCATGCCGGCGCCCTTCGCATCGACCACGCCATGGCTCTGCAGCGCCTGTTCTGGGTGCCGGAGGGCGCGAGGCCGGCGGACGGCGCTTATGTCGCCTACCCCCGCGAGGCGCTGATCGGCCAACTCGCGCTGGAGAGCCATAGCGCCCGTTGCATGGTGGTGGGCGAGGATCTCGGCACGGTGCCGGAGGGCTTCCGCCAGCGCCTCGACGATGCGGGAGTGCTGAGCTACCGCGTGCTCTGGTTCGAACGCAGGGGCGCGGGTTTTATTCCGCCCAGGGACTATCCAAGGGCAGCCGCCTCCTGCGTCTCCACCCACGACCTGCCCACCCTGGCCGGCTGGTGGCAAGCGTCCGACGTGGACGAGCGGGAGGCGCTCGGCCTGTTCTCGCCGGAAGAGGCGAAGGCAGGCAGGCAGGCACGACGGGCCGAGAAGGCCGTGCTTCTGGACACCCTGCGCGCCGCCGGGCAGGACCCCGGCCCGGTCGACCCCGGCGGGCCGCTGACGCCGGCCATTGCCGCCGCCGTGCACGCCTTCGTCGCCGCCACGCCCTGCCATCTGATGCTGGCCCAGGCCGATGACCTCGCAGGCGAGACGGTGGCCGTGAACCTGCCGGGCACCGATCGCGAGCGCCCCAACTGGCGACGTCGCCTGTCGGTCGACCTCGCCGCCCTCCTCGACGGCCCCCTGGCAGCCGCGATCATCGCGGCCGTGCGGCGGGAGCGCGGCTGAGGCGCATCGGCGGATTGATGGTTGCCGCGGCTCAGACCGGCAGCATGCCGTCCGTCTTCACCTCTTCCATCACCGCGTAGGTCCGCGTTTCCTTGACGCCCGGCAGGGACAGAAGGATCTCGCCAAGGAAGTGGCGGTAGGCCGCCATGTCCGCCACCCGCGTCTTGACGAGGTAGTCGAACCCGCCGGCCACCATGTGGCACTCCAGCACCTCCGGCGAGCGCTTCACGGCCTCGGCGAAGCGCTCGAACACGTCCGGCGTAGTCTTGTCGAGCCCGACCTCGACGAAGACGAGCAGCCCACGGCCGAGCTTCACGGGATCCAGCATGGCGCGAAAGCCGGTCACGAAGCGCTCGCGGAACAGGCGCTTGACGCGCTCGCTCGTTGCAGTCGGGGACAGTCCGATCCTGTCAGCCAAGTCGACCGTGGTGACACGTCCGTCCTCCTGGAGGATCTTCAGGATGCGGCGATCAAGGGCGTCAAGATCCGACATACAGGAAATCTCTACAAAGCGGCTTGGCCGTAGGGAATAGCACGGACAATCAGCTTGGGCGAGGCCTACGAACACCGTCCATCTTCGGATATGATGGAGATCTCACGCCAGAGAGGCCAGCCCGCAATGTCCGCCCCCTTCCGCGCCGCCTATGCACCCGACGATGCGGCGATTGCCCGCCGCCTCCTGGCCCATGCCGATCTCGGTCCGCAGCGCGAGGCCCGCATCGATGCCAGGGCGACGATGCTGATCGAGGCGATCCGTGGGCGCAGCGCCGGCCTCGGCGGGGTCGAGGAGCTGCTGCGGGAGTACTCGCTGTCCACCAAGGAGGGCCTCGCGCTGATGGTGCTGGCCGAAGCGCTCCTGCGCGTGCCGGACTCCATCACGGCGGACCGCCTGATCGAGGACAAGCTCGGCCAGGGCGACTTCGCCCACCACGAGACGAAGTCGGGCGCGCTCTTCGTGTCGGCCTCGGCCTGGGCGCTCGGGGTGACCTCCCGCATCATCCAGCCAGGCGAGACCCCCGAGGGCATCCTCGGCCAGCTCGCCAAGCGGCTGGGATTGCCGGCGGTGCGCACGGCGACGCGGCAGGCCATGCGCGTGCTCGGCAGCCATTTCGTGCTGGGCCAGTCCATCGGCGAGGCGCTGGAGCGGGCCCGCTCGGGCCAGGGCCGCCTGTTCCGCTACTCCTTCGACATGCTGGGCGAGGGAGCCCGCACGCAGGACGATGCCGAGCGGTATGCCGCCTCCTATGCCGATGCCATCGAGGCGATCGGCCGTGCGGCCGGCAACGAGCCGCTGCCCAACCGCCCTGGCATATCGGTCAAGCTCTCCGCGCTCCATCCGCGCTACGAGGCGCTGTCGCGCGACCGGGTGATGCGCGAGCTCGTGCCGGCGACGCTGCGCCTCGCCCAGGCGGCGCGCCGCCACGAGCTCAACTTCACCGTCGACGCCGAGGAGGCCGACCGACTGGAGCTCTCGCTGGACGTGTTCGAGGCCGTCCTCGCCGACCCCTCGCTGGCGGGCTGGGACGGCTTCGGCCTCGCCATTCAGGGCTACCAGAAGCGCGCAGCCGAGGTGATCGATCATGTCGAAGGCCTCGCCCGCCGGTACGGGCGGCGGCTGATGGTGCGCCTGGTCAAGGGCGCCTACTGGGACACCGAGGTGAAGCGGGCGCAGGAGCGCGGGCTCGCCGGCTATCCCGTCTTCACGCGCAAGGCGATGACGGACCTGAACTACGTCGCCTGCGCCGAGAAGCTGCTTGCGGCGCGCCCGGTGCTCTACCCGCAATTCGCCACGCACAACGCTCTCACCGTCGCCACCATCCTTGAGCGCGCCGGCGATACCCAGGGCTTCGAGTTCCAGCGCCTGCACGGCATGGGAGACGCGCTCTACCAGGCGCTCATCGAGGATGTGCCCGGCCTCGCCGTGCGCACCTACGCCCCTGTCGGCGGCCATCGCGACCTCCTCGCCTACCTCGTACGGCGGTTGCTGGAGAACGGTGCCAACTCGTCCTTCGTCTCCGTGGCGGCAGACCCGAACGTGCCGGTTCGCGAGCTGCTCCGGCGGCCGCAGGACATCGTCGCCCGGCCGGATGCCGCCATCAACCCGAGGCTGCCGATGCCGGCGGACCTCTACGGTCCCGGCCGCCGCAACTCGGCCGGCGTCGAGTTCGGCCACGCCGGCAGCCTCGCCGCGCTGCTCGCCGAGATCGAGGCGGGCGCGAAGGCGCCTTTCACGGCAACGTCGCTCGTCGACGGCAAGGCACGCGGGGGACCGATACGCCCGGTCGTCGCCCCTGCCGACATCGCCCGAACGGTCGGCACGGTCAGCGAGGCCGACGAGGCGACTGCCGATGTCGCCATGGCAGCAGCCCGCGCCGGCTTCCGTGCCTGGGAGCGCACGCCGGTGGCGCGTCGCGCCGACGTGCTCGCGCGTGCCGCCGACCTGCTGGAAGCCCGGCGCGGTCGCTTTCTCGCCCTTCTGCGGGACGAAGCGGGCAAGACGCTGGACGACGGCGTCGCCGAATTGCGCGAGGCGGTGGACTTCTGCCGCTACTACGCCCAGCAGGCCCGGGGCCTGTATGGCGAAGGCGTCCTGCTGCCCGGTCCGACCGGGGAGGAGAACCGCCTGCTGCATCGCGGCCGGGGTGTGTTCCTGTGCATCAGTCCTTGGAACTTCCCCCTCGCCATCTTTCTCGGCCAGGTGGCGGCGGCGCTGGCGGCCGGCAACGCCGTCGTGGCAAAGCCCGCCGAGCAAACGCCCCTCGTCGCGTTCGAGGCCGTGAGCCTCCTGCACGAGGCCGGCGTCCCCGCCTCGGTCCTCCACCTCGTGCTCGGCGACGGCGCCGTGGGAGCCAGGCTGACGGCACATCCGGCGGTCGCCGGCGTCGCCTTCACCGGCTCGACGGACGTGGCGCGCCGCATCAACCGCGCGCTGGCGGCAAAGGACGGGCCCATCGTTCCGCTCATCGCCGAGACCGGCGGCATCAACGCCATGATCGTCGACGCCACCGCCCTGCCGGAGCAGGTGGCCGACGACGTCGTGACCTCCGCCTTCCGCTCGGCCGGCCAGCGCTGCTCGGCCCTTCGCCTGCTGTGCCTGCAGGAGGACGTCGCCGACCGCATGCTGGAGATGATTGCCGGCGCCGCCCATGAACTGAAGCTGGGCGACCCCCGGGATGTCAGCGTCCAGGTCGGGCCGGTCATCGACACCGAGGCAAGGCAGCGGCTGGACGCGCACATCGCCGCCATGAAAGGCGGCGCAGCCATCGTGCGCTACGCCGGCGAGGCGCCCGCGGGCGGCCATTTCGTTGCGCCCCACATCTTCGAGCTGAAGCGCGCAGCAGACCTTGCCGAGGAGGTCTTCGGCCCAGTGCTGCACGTCGTGCGCTGGAAGGCGGGCACGCTGGACTCTCTGCTCGACGCCATCGCCACCAGCGGCTACGGCCTCACGCTGGGCGTCCACTCGCGCATCGACGCCACGGTCGAGCGCATCGTGGAGCGGCTGGACGTGGGCAATTGCTACATCAACCGCAACATGATCGGCGCGGTTGTCGGCACGCAGCCTTTCGGCGGATCCGGCCTGTCGGGAACCGGCCCCAAGGCTGGCGGCCCCGATTACCTCCGCCGCTTCGGCCTGGAGCAAACGGTGACGGTCAACACCGCCGCCGCCGGCGGCAACGCCGCCCTGATCGCGTCGGGGGAGTAGGGCTCGGACCGCGCGTCTTCAGACGCGCACTCAGCGTTGAACCTGAAAAGCGGGTCCGAAAACCCGCGCTCCGGCGCTGGACGAACACGCCCCGCCCCTCCATCGTGGTAAGATGAGCGCTCTCCCCTACCGTCCCAATGTCGGCGTCGCCCTGTTCAACCGCGACGGGCTGGTCCTGATCGGCCAGTCGATGTCGGCAGGGCCCGAGATCGTCTATCCCGGCCTGGAATGGCAGATGCCCCAAGGCGGCGTCGAGGCCGGCGAGGACATCGCGGAGGCCGCACGCCGGGAGCTTTTCGAGGAGACGAACGTTCGCAGCGCCTCGCTGCTGGCCGTCACGGACGAAGCCTGGCGCTACGACTTCCCGCCCTATGAGGGCCCACCCCACAAGCTCGACCGCTTCCGGGGCCAGGAGCAGCGCTGGGCGGCGTTCCGCTTTGAGGGCGAGGACAGCGAGATCGACGTGGTCAACCCCGGCGGCGCGGAGCGGGCCGAGTTCCTGGCGTGGCGCTGGGAAAAGCTCGCGGCGCTGCCGGACCTCGTGGTGCCCTACAAGCGGCCGGTCTACGAGCAGGTGGTGCGAGCCTTCGCGCGGTTTGCGCCGTAAGTGCGCCAGTATAAAGCGCGGAGCGCGGGTCTTCAGACCCGCCCGTCCGCCTGGCGTCCAACGACAGGAGTGCGCGTCTGAAGACGCGCGGTCCGGCCGCTCAGGTGCGGAAGGCGGTCTCGCGCAGGCCGACGAGCTGGGCAAGGCGCTCCTGCGCGACACGGCGGGTCTCGTCGTCGGCGGCGCCCTGGAACTCCGCCTCGGCGGCCTTTATCTCGGTCGCCAGCAGGTCCTCGGACATCTCCTCGACCGGCACGGCCTGCTCGGCGAGGATGGTCAGGCCGTTCGGCGACACGTCGGCGAAGCCGCCGCGGACGTAGAGCGCCTGGCGGGGTGTCTTGCCGCCGGTGACGACGATGACGCCCGGGCGCATCGTCGACATCAGCGGTGCGTGGTTCGCCATCACCGTGAACTCGCCCTCGGTGCCGGGCACGACGACCTGCTCGACCTCGGCCGAGAGGACGAGGCGCTCGGGCGATACGAGCTCGAAGTGGAAGGTGGCCATCACGGTCTCCAGCCCCAAGGGGCGTGTGTCACGGTGTCAGGCGCGGCGGGCACCGCCCGCCACGCTCGGGAGGCTTCGCTTACGCGGCCTCGGCGGCGAGGCGCTGGGCCTTCTCGACCGCTTCCTCGATGGTGCCGACCATGTAGAAGGCCGCCTCCGGGAGGTGGTCGTACTTGCCCTCGACCAGGCCCTTGAAGCCCTTGATCGTGTCGGCCAGCGAGACGAGCTTGCCGGGCGAGCCGGTGAACACCTCGGCGACGTGGAAGGGCTGCGACAGGAAGCGCTCGACCTTGCGGGCGCGGGCCACCGTCAGCTTGTCCTCTTCCGAGAGCTCGTCCATGCCCAGGATCGCGATGATGTCCTGCAGGGCCTTGTAGCGCTGCAGCACCTGCTGCACCTGGCGGGCGACGGCGTAGTGCTCGTCACCGACGACCAGCGGCGACAGCATGCGCGACGTCGAGTCGAGCGGGTCCACCGCCGGGTAGATGCCCTTTTCAGCGATCGAGCGCGACAGCACGGTCGTGGCGTCGAGATGGGCGAAGGAGGTGGCCGGCGCCGGGTCGGTCAGGTCGTCGGCCGGGACGTAGATCGCCTGCACCGAGGTGATCGAGCCCTTGTTGGTCGTGGTGATCCGCTCCTGCAGGGCGCCCATGTCGGTGGCCAGCGTCGGCTGGTAGCCCACCGCCGAGGGAATGCGGCCGAGAAGCGCCGACACCTCGGAGCCTGCCTGCGTGAAGCGGAAGATGTTGTCGACGAAGAACAGCACGTCCTGGCCCTTGTCGCGGAAGTTCTCCGCGATGGTCAGGCCGGTCAGCGCGACGCGGGCGCGGGCGCCCGGCGGCTCGTTCATCTGGCCGAACACCAGGGCGCACTTGGAGCCCTCGCCGCCGCCCTTCTTGTTCACGCCGGACTCGATGAACTCGTGGTAGAGGTCGTTGCCCTCGCGGGTGCGCTCGCCGACGCCGGCGAACACCGAGAAGCCGCCATGGGCTTTCGCGACGTTGTTGATCAGCTCCTGGATGAGCACGGTCTTGCCCACGCCGGCGCCGCCGAACAGGCCGATCTTGCCGCCCTTGGCGTAGGGAGCGAGCAGGTCCACGACCTTGATGCCGGTCTCCAGGATCTGCGCCTCGGTCGACTGCTCGGCATAGCTCGGCGCCGGAGCGTGGATCGGGCGCATGCCCTCGTTGATCACGGGACCGCCGTCGTCGATCGGCTCGCCGATGACGTTGATGATGCGGCCCAGAGTGCCGTCGCCGACGGGAACGGCGATCGGGGCGCCGGTGTCGGCCACAGGCTGGCCGCGCACGAGGCCCTCGGTGGTGTCCATCGAGATGGTGCGTACCGAGCTCTCGCCGAGGTGCTGCGCGACCTCGAGGACGAGCCGGTTGCCGCCGTTCGTCGTCTCGAGCGCATTGAGGATCTCAGGGAGGTGTCCGTCGAACTGAACGTCGACGACGGCGCCGATCACCTGGGTGACGCGTCCGGTGGGTGTGCTGGCCATTTTCAGTCCTCGATCCATTCGGTGGGGCGCCTGAGCGCTCGAAAGTTCTTGCCGCGCGACGCTCTCAGGCGTCGGCCAATTCCAGACGCCTCTCGATGCGGCTGACACGCTCGTCGAGGCGGTCCATCCGGGATCCGAACGTCGCCATCTGGAGCTGCAGGTTCGCCATGTGACCCTCCATGGCGGACATCCTGACCTTCATGTCGCCAACCTCGAGTTCGACGCGCTCGACCGACAACCTGATCTTGCGAAGCAGGTCCAGAACGAGGTTTTCGGTCTCGGCAGTCATCTCGACGTCCTCGGCTCCCGATCCTTTGACCCTATCACAGCGCCTCGGCGCCCGAGATGATTTCGATGAGTTCCTTGGTGATCATCGCCTGACGTGTCCTGTTGTAGGTCAGCGTCTGCTTCTTGATCATCTCGCCCGCGTTGCGGGTGGCGTTGTCCATGGCGCTCATCTGGGAGCCGTAAAACGACGCCTGGTTTTCCAGCAGCGCACGCAGCACCTGCACCGAGATGTTGCGCGGCAGCAGCGTGGCGAGGATCTCGCCCTCTTCCGGCTCGTACTCGTAGGCCGCCACGGCCGTGCCGGACGACGCCTCGGAAGCCGGGATCTCGGCCGGGATGATCTGCTGCGCCGTCGGAATCTGCGCGATCACCGAGCGGAAGCGGGCGAAGAAGATCGTCGCCACGTCGAACTCGCCGGCGTCATAGAGCGCCAGGATCTTGCGGCCGATCATGTCGGCCGTGTCGAAGCCCAGCGTGCGCACGCTGCGCAGCTCGATCTGCTCGATGATCTGGCGGGCGAACTGGCGGCGCAGGATGTCGCCGCCCTTCTTGCCTACGCACATAATCTTGACGGTCTTGCCGTGCGCCTGCAGCTGCAGGATGCGGTCGCGGGCGAGGCGGGCGATCGAGGAGTTGAAGGCGCCGCACAGGCCGCGTTCGCCGGTGAAGACGACGACGAGGTGCACGTCGTCCTTGCCGGTGCCGGTGAGCAGGCGCGGGCCGCCGGTGCCCGGCGTGATGCCGCCGGCCACGTTGGCGAGAACCTGACCCATGCGCTCGGCGAAGGGACGCGCCGCCTCGGCCGCCATCTGCGCACGGCGCAGCTTGGCCGCGGCCACCATCTGCATGGCCTTGGTGATCTTCTGCGTCGCCTTCACCGAAGCGATGCGGTTTCGCAGATCCTTCAGAGACGCCATGCCCGGTCCCTATTCCTCGTCGCCACGATCATGCCCGGCGCAAGCGCGTCAGGCGAACGACTTGGCGAAGGTGTCGACGACGTCCTTCAGCTTCTTCGCCGTGTCGTCGCCGAGATCCTTGGAGGTGCGGATCGCGTCCAGCACATCCTTGTGGCTCGTGTGCAGCGTGCCGAGCAGCCCGTCCTGGAAGGCCCGGACGCGGTTGACCGGCAGCGGGTCGAGATAGCCGTTGACGCCGGCATAAATCACCGCGACCTGCTCTTCCATCTGCAGCGGCGAGAACTGCGGCTGCTTCAGGAGTTCGGTCAGGCGCGCGCCGCGGTTGAGGAGGCGCTGCGTCGTGGCGTCGAGGTCGCCGCCGAACTGGGCGAAGGCGGCCATCTCGCGGTACTGGGCGAGCTCGCCCTTGATCTTGCCCGCGACCTTCTTCATCGCCTTCGTCTGGGCCGAGGAGCCCACGCGCGACACCGAGAGGCCGACGTTCACCGCCGGGCGGATGCCCTGGTAGAAGAGGTCGGTCTCCAGGAAGATCTGGCCGTCGGTGATCGAGATGACGTTCGTCGGAATGTAGGCCGACACGTCGTTGGCCTGCGTCTCGATGACCGGCAGCGCCGTCAGCGAGCCTGCGCCGAAGTCCTTGTTGAGCTTCGCCGCACGCTCCAGCAGGCGGGAGTGCAGGTAGAACACGTCGCCGGGATACGCTTCGCGGCCCGGCGGGCGGCGAAGCAGCAGAGACATCTGGCGGTACGCGACGGCCTGCTTCGACAGGTCGTCATAGATGATCACGGCATGCATGCCGTTGTCGCGGAAGTACTCACCCATGGTGCAGCCCGTGAACGGGGCGAGGAACTGCATGGGGGCCGGATCCGACGCCGTGGCGGCGACGATGATCGAGTACTCGAGCGCGCCCTGCTCCTCCAGCACCTTCACGAACTGCGCGACGGTGGAGCGCTTCTGGCCGACGGCGACGTAGACGCAATAGAGCTTCGCGCTCTCGTCGCCCGACTGGTTGATCGCCTTCTGGTTCAGGATGGTGTCGAGCGCGATGGCGGTCTTGCCGGTCTGGCGGTCACCGATGACGAGCTCGCGCTGGCCGCGGCCGATCGGGATCAGCGCGTCCACGGCCTTCAGGCCGGTGGCCATGGGCTCGTGCACCGACATGCGCGGAATGATGCCGGGCGCCTTGACGTCCACGCGCATCCGCTTCTCGGCGACGATCGGGCCCTTGCCGTCGATCGGGTTGCCGAGCGCGTCGACGACGCGGCCGAGCAGGCCCTTGCCGACCGGGGCGTCCACGATGGCGCCGGTGCGCTTGACCGTCTGGCCTTCCTTGATGTCGCGGTCGGAGCCGAAGATCACGATGCCGACGTTGTCGGTCTCGAGGTTCAGCGCCATGCCGCGCACGCCGTTCTCGAACTCGACCATCTCGCCCGCCTGGACGTTGTCGAGCCCGTAGGCGCGGGCGATACCGTCGCCGACGGACAGAACCTGGCCGACTTCGGTGACTGCGGCCTCGGACCCGAAATTCTTGATCTGGTCCTTGAGGATCGCGGAGATTTCTGCGGCGCGGATGTCCATCAGCCGACCTCTTTCATCGCGGTACGAATTCCATTGAGCTTGGTGCGCAGCGAGGAGTCGACCATGCGCGAGCCGACCTTCACCACGATTCCGCCGATGATGGCCGGGTCGACCTTGAGTTCGACCGCGACATGCTCTCCGGCGACGTCCTTCAGTGCCTGCTTGATCTCGCCCAGGACGCGCTCGGACGGCGTCTCGGCCACGGTCACCTGGGCGCGCACAGTGCCCTTGGCCTGGTCGACCAGCGCGCCATAGGCGCGCACCATGTCGTCCACGGCGAAGAGACGGCGCTTCGAAGCGACCAGCAGGAGGAAGTTGGCGGCAATGCCGGTGATGCCGAGCTTTGCCAGGATGGGATGCAGCGCCTTGACCTGCTCCTCGGAGGAGAAGACCGGGCTTTTGACGAAGCGCGTGAGATCGGCGTTTCCGGCGACCGCCGTCCTGAACGTATCGAGCGAGGACGCCACCGCGTCCACCTGCCCCTCGTCCCGCGCCAGCTCGAACAGAGCCGTCGCGTAGCGCCCGGCCACACCTGACACGATCGAGTTCTCTTGCGCCACGGGCGTTCTCGCTGCTGCCGACCGTCCGCGCCCCGTCGCCGGTCTCGCGGGAGCGAGCGGCCAATACGGGGCGACGCCGTCTGGATGGGACCGGATCCGCGCGGCTCCGGTGACCGCGCACGCGCGTTTCACCATCGGCACAGACCCGAAAGGCGGGGGTGAACTAGCATGACAAACCGGGGGGCGCAACCCGAGCGGGACGGGTTGCAGGGGCGACTTTGGGGGAGGGTGGACGGGTCCTACGTTCAGGACATGAGAGGTGCGGCCCTTGCTTCCCGGCGTGCTAGCTTCGGCATAGCTTTAGATTGTCGTTACGCTTGACGTAATGAGTATTGGGCTCCATAGATGGCCATCATCGATTTCGCGGACAGGAGAACCGAGCAATTCGCGCGCGGCGGCTTCGTGAAGGAGTTCGAGGTCTTCGCACGGCAGGCGGAGAAGAGGCTCGACATGCTCGATGCCGCTACGTCGGTGAGTGATCTCGGAGCCGTAAAGGGGAACCGTCTCGAGGCGCTCAGGGCTGACAGAAGGGGCCAGTACAGCATCCGGATCAACGACCGTTGGCGCATCTGCTTCGCGTGGCCAGAGGGGCAGGTCGGCCCGTCGCAGGTCGAGATCGTCGACTATCATTGAGGCAATTGGTATGGCGCGCACTCCGATCCACCCCGGCGAGCACCTGGCAGACGAGTTAAGGGAGCTCGGGATGTCGGCCGCAGCACTGGCCCGGCAGATCGGCGTGCCCACGAACCGTGTGACGGGAATCATCAACGGCAGCAGGGCGGTGACGGCCGACACTGCGCTGCGGCTCGGTCACTGGTTCGGCACGTCACCAGAGCTCTGGCTAAACCTGCAGAAGACCTATGAACTGCGGCTCGCGTTGCAGAACTCCGGGGAGGAAATCGCCCGCCTGCCCACCCGTGCTGCTTCCAGCGCCTGACCCCTACAGAAAGCTCATCGGGTCCACATCCACGGCAACGCGGATATTCCCGGTGGTTTTCGGGCAGAGCAACAGCCAGTTGCGCAGCCAGGACTGCATGTCCATGGCGCGCGGTGTCTTCACCAGCAGGCGGAAGCGGTGGCGGCCGCGGATCATGGCGATCGGGGCCTCGGCCGGCCCGAGCACCATCACCTCGGGATGGCCGGGCACGGCGCGCGCCATGGCCCGGGCATGGCCTTCCGCAGCATTCCGGTCCGTCGCCGAGATGACCAGGGCTGCCAGCCGGCCGAAGGGCGGCAGCTCCGCCGCTTCCCGCATGCGGATCTCCTCGCGGTAGAAATTCTCCGCGTCCCCCGAGAGCAGCGCCTGCATCACGGGGTGGCCGGACTGGAAGGTCTGCAGCAGAGCCCGTCCGGACGTGGCACCGCGCCCGGCGCGGCCGGTGACCTGCTGCAGGATCTGAAACGTGCGTTCGCCCGCCCGCGGATCGCCGGAGGCGAGGCCGAGGTCGGCGTCCACCACGCCCACCAGCGAGAGCAGCGGGAAGTTGTGGCCCTTGGCCACCAGCTGCGTGCCGATGACGATGGAGAACTCGCCCTCCGCCACCGCGTCGAGCTCGCGTTTCAGCCGCTCCGTGCCGCCGGGGAAGTCGGAGGAGAGCACCAGCACGCGCTGGCCCGGGAAGAGCTCCGCCACCTCCTCGGCCAGCCGCTCGACGCCCGGCCCGCAGGGCGCCAGCGAATCCGCGCTGCCGCAGGCCGGGCAGGTGTCCGGCCGGCGCTCGACATGGCCGCAATGGTGGCAGACGAGGGCGCGGCGGAAGCGGTGTTCCACCAGCCACGCGGTGCAGTTGGGGCACTGGAAGCGGTGTCCGCAATGGCGGCACAGCGTCAGCGGCGCATAGCCGCGCCGGTTGAGATAGAGAAGCGCCTGCTCGCCCCGGCCTACCGTCTCGCGCACGGCGGCGACGAGCGGCGGCGACAGCCAGCGCCCGGGCGAGGGGCCGTCGCGCCGCATGTCGATGGCGGACAGCACCGGCATAGCCCGGCCCCCGAACCGCTCAGGCAGGTGCACGTGACGGTAGCGCCCGCGCGTGGCGTTGACCCGGGTCTCGATGGAGGGGGTCGCCGAGGCGAGGACGACCGGCACGCCTTCGGTCTGCGCCCGCACCACCGCCATGTCGCGGGCGTTGTAGCAGACGCCGTCCTCCTGCTTGTAGGCGGCCTCATGCTCCTCGTCGACGACGACCAGCCCCAGCCTTCTGAACGGCAGGAACAGGGCCGAGCGCGCACCGGCAACGACCAGGGCTTCCCCGGACGCGACGGCGTTGAACACCCGCTCACGCTTGCGGCCGGACACGCCGGAGTGCCACTCCGCCGGCCTGACCCCGAACCTCCGCTCGAACCTTTGCAGGAACTGCGCCGTCAGCGCGATTTCCGGCATCATGATGAGAGTTTGCCGGCCCAACCGCACCGCCTCGGCGACGGCCTCGAAATACACCTCCGTCTTGCCCGAGCCGGTGACGCCCTCCAGCAGCGTGGCCGAGAAGGCCTGCTCGCGCACGGTAGCGACGAGGGCGGCCGCGGCCTCAGCCTGCCCCGGCTCCAGCGCCTGTGCCGCATGGTCCGGGTCGGGCCTGGGTGCGACCGAGGCCGGCGCCAGCGCCAGGGTTTCCAGCGTGCCCTCGTCGACGAGGCCGTCGATGACGGCCTGGCTGACGGCGGCGGCTTCCGCGAGCGCGCGCTTGGAGTGCACCAGCCCGCCCGCCGCAGCGGCGATGACGCGCTGGCGGGCCGGCGTCATCCGCTCCGGCGGGGGCCCGGCCAGGCGTACGCCCACCTGCACGCGCTCGGGCGGGGACGGCTCCGTGCCGCGCAAGGCCATGCGCAGCACCATGCCGCGGGGCGCCAGCGTGTAGCGTGCGACCCGCTCGACGAAGCGCCGCAGCGGCGCCGACAGCGGCGGCGCATCCGCGGGACGCGCGACCGACTTGAGGTTGGAGGCCCCCGCCGAATGCGCCTCCGACAGCTCCCACACCACCCCGGGCCATTCGCGCGGGCCGAAGGGCACGTGCACGACGTCGCCCTCCGCCAGCCGCATCGTGGCGGGCACGTCGTAGCTGTAGGTCTGGTCGAGGCCGGTCGGCACGAGGATCTCGGCGCGCATCGGCCGGGCGGCGGCCTCGCTGTCCCGCTCTTCGTCGCGTTCACGGTTTGGGCCGGAGTCCATGGCCGGACACCTAGCACCGATTCGCGGCGGGCGCTCGATCGCCCTCGGGACGCGGCCACGAAAAGGCCTGTCCTTGCGTTAACCTGCGCTTCACCACGGGACGCCACCCTCCGCTCATGCTGATCGCCGCACCAGACCTCGCCGCCGCGCTGGAATCCTGGCGACGACACCTCGCCGTGGAGCGGCGCATGGCGGCAAAGACGCTGGAAGCCTATGACCGCGACCTGCGTCAGTTTCTGTCGTTCCTTGCCGCGGAGGGCGGCCCGCCGTCGCTGGCCGACATCTCGCGCCTCCGGCCAGCCGACATCCGCGCCTTCATGGCGGGACGGCGCAGCGAAGGGGTGGGCAGCCGTTCGCTGATGCGAAATCTCGCGGGCGTGCGCTCGGCCCTTCGTTTCCTCGAGCGGGAGGGCCACGCCAACGCCTCCGCGCTGTCGGCCATCCGCGGGCCCAAGATCGGGCGCAGCCTGCCCAAGCCTCTGCCGGCGCCCTCGGCGCGCCGCCTCACCGACCCCGACCTGCGCGCCGCCGAGGACCGGGAAACCTGGGTGCTGGTGCGTGACGCGGCGGTCATCGCGCTGCTCTACGGATGCGGGCTGCGCATTTCGGAGGCGCTGTCCATCCTGCGCAAGGATGCCCCGGTGGGTGACCGCGACACGGTCACCGTGAACGGCAAGGGCGGCAAGACGCGCATGGTCCCGGTCATCCCCGCCGTCCAGGAGGCGGTGGCCGACTACGTGAAGATGTGCCCTTACGTTCTCGCGCCAAATGAGCCCCTCTTCCGCGGCGCCAAGGGCGGCCCGCTGTCGCCGCGCATCATCCAACTCGCCATGGAGCGCCTGCGCGGTGCCCTGGGCCTGCCGGACACGGCGACCCCGCACGCCCTGCGTCATTCCTTCGCCACCCATCTGCTGGCCCGTGGCGGCGACCTGCGCGCCATCCAGGAGCTGCTGGGCCACGCCTCGCTGTCGACGACGCAGGTTTATACGGAGGTGGGCACCGCCCGCCTGCTCGCCGCGTACCAGGCTGCGCATCCGCGGGCGTGACGGTCGTCTTGCGGCCGGGTGTCGCGCCCCTGCCCAGCGGGAAGGTGCGCGCTTGCCGTGACGCTGTTCTGCGCTACCCTCTCCCGATCGAAACCCGGAGACGTTCCTCATGCGCAGCACGATCCTCGGTCTCGTCGTCGGAGCCGGCCTCGCCGCGATCTCCACCCTCCCGGCCCTTGCTGAGTGCGCCTGGAGCAAGCAGCACACCGCCCAGTCGAGCCAGTCCAGCGAGTACATCCCGCAGCAGACGGCCCAGGCCGACACGCAGTCGTCCCAGGAGACGACGCAGCAGTAAGCGGGCATTCCCAGTCAGCAACGCGAACGGCCCGGGTCAGCCCGGGCCGTTTTCGTTGGGCCGCAAAAAAGCGGGTCTGAAGACCCGCGCTCCGTGGCGCCGGCCGGACCGCGCGTCTTCAGACGCGCTTCCCCGGCATCTGCCCACTCACATATGGATTGCCCGCTTCTCCACGGCCATGGCGGCTTCCTTCACCGCCTCGCTCATCGTGGGATGGGCGTGGCAGGTGCGGGCGAGGTCTTCGGAGGAGCCGCCGAATTCCATCAGCACGGCCGCCTCGTGGATCATCTCGCCGGCACCGGCGGCGACGATGTGGACGCCGAGAACGCGGTCCGTCGTGGCGTCGGCCAGCACCTTCACGAAGCCGTCGGTGTGGCGGTTGGCGCGGGCGCGGCCATTGGCGGTGAAGGGGAAGGTGCCGCTCTTGTAGGCGACGCCAGCGGCCTTCAGTTCCTCCTCGGTCTTCCCGACTGAGGCGACCTCCGGCATCGTGTAGACCACGCTGGGGATGACCTCGTAGTTCACATGGCCGCCCTTGCCGGCAATGAGCTCGGCCACCGCGACGCCCTCGTCCTCGGCCTTGTGGGCCAGCATCGGGCCGCGCACCACGTCGCCGATGGCGTAGATGCCGGGCACGTTCGTCTGGAAATGGTCGTCGATGATCACACGGCCGCGCTCCGTGGCGATGCCGGCCTCCTCGAGGCCGAGCCCCTGGGTGAAGGGCCGCCTTCCGATGGCGACGAGCACAACGTCGGCCGGGATCTCCTTCTTCTCGCCGCCGGCGGCCGGTTCCACGGTCACCACCATGCCGTTGCCGCCCTTGGACACGCCCGTGACCTTCGAGCCCAGCACGAAGGTCATGCCCTGCTTGCCGAGGATCCGCTGGAACTGCTTGGCGACCTCGCCGTCCATGCCGGGCAGGATGCGGTCGAGGAACTCGACGACGGTCACCTGCGAGCCGAGGCGGCGCCAGACGGATCCTAGCTCGAGGCCGATGACGCCGGCGCCGACGACCACCAGCCGCTCCGGCACGTCGTCGAGGTCGAGCGCGCCCGTGGAGGAGACGACCGTCTTCTCGTCAATGGTAACGCCGGGCAGCGGCGCGACGTCCGAGCCGGTGGCGATGACGATCGACTTCGCGTCCAGCGTCTGCTTCGAGCCGCCCTGCGTGGTGACTTCCACCTTGCCCGGACCGGCGATCCTGCCCGTGCCCTGGTAGGTGTCGATCTTGTTCTTCTTAAACAGGTAGGAGACGCCGTTGACGTTCGCCGTCACCGTGTCGTCCTTGTGGGTCATCATCCCTTCGAGGTCGAGCTTGGGCTTGCCGACCTGGATGCCGAGCGCCTCGAAGCCGTGCCCGGCCTCGTCGAACATCTCGGAGGCATGCAGCAGGGCCTTCGAGGGGATGCAGCCAATGTTGAGGCAGGTCCCGCCATGGGTGCGCTGCTTCTCGACGACGGCGGTCCGCAGCCCGAGCTGGGCCGCCCGGATGGCGCAGACATAGCCGCCGGGGCCGGTGCCGATGACGATGAGGTCGTAGGACTGGGCCTGGTTTTCCGACATCGCTTGCATCTCCTGCCCGCCACCAGCGTCGTCATGGCCGGGCCTGTCCCGGCCATCCATGCTGAGGTGCGCGCCGGTTGATAGTCGTGGTGGCCCGGGGCGAGCCCGGGCCTGGTGTTAGAAGAGGTTCAGAGGTCCAGCACCATCCGCGCCGGGTCTTCCAGCGCCTCCTTGACGCGGACGAGGAAGGTCACTGCCTCCTTGCCGTCGACGATGCGGTGGTCGTAGCTCAGCGCCAGGTACATCATCGGCCGGATCTCGACCTTGCCGCCGATCGCCATGGGCCGTTCCTGGATCTTGTGCATGCCCAAGATGCCCGACTGCGGGGCGTTGAGGATCGGCGTCGACATCAGCGAGCCGTAGATGCCGCCATTGGTGATCGTGAAGGTGCCGCCCTGCATCTCCTCGATCTTCAGCTGCCCGTCGCGGGCACGCTTGCCGAAGTCGGCGATCGTCTTCTCGATGCCCGAGATGGAAAGCCTGTCGGCGTCGCGCACCACCGGCACGACGAGGCCCTTGTCCGTGCCGACCGCGATGCCGACGTGGTAGTAGTTCTTGTAGACGAGGTCGGTGCCGTCGATCTCGGCGTTGACGGCCGGGATCTCCTTCAGCGCCTGCACGCAGGCCTTCACGAAGAAGCCCATGAAGCCGAGCTTGGCGCCGTGCTTCTTCTCGAACACGTCCTTGTACTTCGTGCGCATGCCCATGACCTCGGTCATGTCGACCTCGTTAAAGGTCGTCAGCATGGCCGCGCTGTTCTGCGCATCCTTGAGGCGCCGTGCGATCGTCTGGCGCAGCTTTGTCATGCGCACCCGCTCCTCGCGGGAGGCATCCTCCGGAACGGACGGCGCGCGCACCTGCACGGGGGCCGGCGCGGCGGCGGCCGCAGGAGCGGCAGCCGGCGGGGCTGACTGAACCGAGGTCGACACCGCGAGCATGTCGCCCTTGGTGACCCGGCCGTCCTTGCCCGTGCCGGGAACCGAGGCGGGGTCGATGCCCGTCTCGGTCGCAATGCGCTGGACGGAGGGAGCGAGCGGCGCATCGGCCGGCGGCGCCTTGGCGGCGGCCGGAGCCGCGGGGGTGGCGGGCGCCTGGGCCGGCGTATCCTGCGGCTTCGGCTGCGCGGCAGCCTTCGCCGCCGTCGGCGTCTCGGCCACGCCCGAGCCCGCGGCGGAGATCGAGCCCAGCAGAGCGCCGACGCCCACTGTCTCGCCATCCTTCACGACGATCTCGGCCAGAACGCCCGAGGCTGGAGCATTCACCTCCAGCGTCACCTTGTCGGTTTCGAGCTCGACGAGAGGCTCGTCGGCACGGACGGCTTCGCCCGGCTTCTTGAACCACTTGCCGATCGTGGCCTCGGTGACGGATTCCCCAAGGGTGGGGACGCGGATGTCTGTCGCCATGGTCTCGTCTGGGATGCGGGCGCAAGGCCCTCGCATGGGGAAGGGTGAAGCGGAGGGCTGCGCCGTCAGGCGGCGTAAACCTCCTCCAGGAAGGTGCGGAGCTGGTCGAGGTGCTTCGACATGAGGCCCGTCGCGGTGGCTGCCGAGGCCGGCCGGCCGGCGTAGCGGGCGCGCTTCACCTTGAGGCCGGCGCGGGCGAGCACCCATTCCAGATAGGGCTCGACGAAGCTCCAGGAGCCCATGTTCTTGGGCTCTTCCTGGCACCACACCACGTCGGCGTTCTTGAAGCGGGCGATCTCGGTCGCGAGAGCCTTGACCGGGAAGGGATAGAGCTGCTCGACGCGCAGCAGGTAGACGTCGTCGATGCCGCGCTTCTCGCGCTCCTCGTAGAGGTCGTAGTAGACCTTGCCCGAGCAAAGCACCACGCGGCGGACCTTGGTGTCGCGGGCGAGCTTGATGCCCTCTCCCTTCGCGAGCTGGGCGTCGTCCCACAGCACGCGATGGAAGGACGATCCCGCCGAGATCTCGTCGAGCCTGGACACGGCGCGCTTGTGGCGCAGCAGCGACTTCGGCGTCATCAGGATCAGCGGCTTGCGGAAGTCGCGCTTAAGCTGCCGGCGCAGGCTGTGGAAGTAGTTGGCCGGCGTCGTGCAGTTGGCGACCTGCATGTTGTCCTCGGCGCACATTTGCAGGAAGCGCTCGAGGCGGGCCGAGGAGTGCTCGGGTCCCTGCCCCTCGTACCCATGCGGCAGCAGGCAGACGAGGCCGGACATGCGCAGCCACTTGCGCTCGCCCGACGAGACGAACTGGTCAAACACCACCTGCGCGCCGTTGGCGAAGTCGCCGAACTGCGCCTCCCACATGGTGAGCGCGTTGGGTTCGGCCAGCGAGTAGCCGTATTCAAAGCCGAGGACGGCTTCCTCCGAGAGCATCGAGTTGATGACCTCGTAGCGGGCCTGTCCGTCGCGGATGTTGTTCAGCGGCGTGAAGCGGGCCTCGGTCTCCTGGTCGATCAGCACGGAGTGGCGCTGCGAGAAGGTGCCGCGCTCGCAATCCTGGCCGGACAGGCGAACGGGGTGCTTCTCCAGCAACAGGGTGCCGATGGCGAGCGCCTCGGCGGTTGCCCAGTCGATGCCCTCGCCGGTTTCAACGGCCTTGCGGCGGTTCTCCAGGAAGCGCTGGATCGTGCGGTGGACGTTGAAGCCCTCCGGCACGGTCGTGATGCGCTCGGCGATCTCGTGCAGCGTCGAGGCATCGACCCCGGTCTGGCCGCGGCGAGCGTCGTCCTCGCTCTCCTTGGTCGCCTTCAGCCCGGCCCAGCGCCCGTCCAGCCAGTCGGCCTTGTTGGGCTTGTAGGCCTGGCCGGCCTCGAACTCGGCCTCGAGACGCTGGCGCCAGTCGGCGCGCATCTTCTCGACCTCGCCCTCAGTCACGACACCTTCGGACACCAGCTTGGCGGTGTAGAGCTCCAGCGTCGACTTGTGCTGGCGGATGGTCTTGTACATCAGCGGCTGCGTGAAGGCCGGCTCGTCGCCCTCGTTGTGGCCGAACCGCCGGTAGCAGAACATGTCGATGACGACCGGCTTGTGGAACTTCTGCCGGAACTCCGTCGCCACCTTGGCCGCGAAGACCACCGCCTCGGGATCGTCGCCGTTCACGTGGAAGATCGGCGCCTCGATCATCTTCGCCACGTCGGACGGATAGGGCGAGGAGCGCGAGTAGCGCGGATAGGTGGTGAAGCCGATCTGGTTGTTGATGATGAAGTGCACCGAGCCGCCGGTGCGGTGACCCTTCAGGCCGGAGAGGCCCAGGCACTCCGCCACGACGCCCTGGCCGGCGAAGGCAGCATCGCCGTGCAGCAGCAGCGGCAGGATCTTGGCGCGCTCGACCACGTCCTGCAGCTGGTCCTGCTTGGCACGCACCTTGCCGAGCACCACGGGATCGACGATCTCGAGGTGCGAGGGGTTTGCGGTCAGCGACAGGTGGATGGTGTTGCCGTCGAAGGTGCGGTCGGACGAGGCACCGAGATGGTACTTCACGTCGCCCGAGCCCTCGACCTCGTCGGGCGCGTAGGAACCGCCCTTGAATTCGTGGAACAGGGCGCGGTGCGGCTTGCCGAGCACCTGCGTGAGGACGTTCAGCCGGCCGCGATGGGCCATGCCGAAGACGATCTCCTTCACGCCCAGATTGCCGCCGCGCTTGATGATCTGCTCGAGCGCCGGGATCAGCGATTCCGCGCCGTCGAGGCCGAAGCGCTTGGTGCCGGTGTACTTGACGTCGATGAACTTCTCGAAGCCCTCGGCCTCGGCGAGCTTGTTGAGAATGGCGCGCTTGCCCTCGCGGGTGAAGGCGATCTCCTTGTCCGGCCCCTCGATGCGCTCCTGGATCCACGCCTTCTCCTGAGGATTGGAGATGTGCATGAACTCGTAGCCGATGGTGGAGCAGTAGGTCCGCTTCAGGATCGCGAGCATCTCGCGGAGCGTCGCGAACTCCAGGCCGAGCACGTTGTCGATGAAGATGCGGCGGTCCCAGTCGGCCTCGGTGAAGCCGTAGGAGGAGGGGTGCAGCTCCTCGTGGTCGCCGCGCGGCTCCAGGTTCAGCGGATCGAGGTCGGCGTGCAAATGGCCGCGCATCCGGAAGGCGCGGATCATCATCAGGGCGCGGACGGAGTCGCGCGTCGCCTGCTGGATGGAGGCCTGCGAGACCTCGCCGCCCTTGTCCTTCACCGTTTCCTTGGCACGGCTCTCGATCTTGGCGCCGACCACCTTCTCCACCGCCGGCCAGTTGCCGTCGAGGGCCGAGACGAGCTCGCCATTGGCCGCGATCGGCCAGTTCGCCCGCTGCCAGGAGGCGCCCTCGGCGCTCTTGGTCACGGCTGCCGGGTCGTCCTTCAGCGCGGCGAAGAAGACCTGCCACTCGGCGTCGACCGAGGCCGGGTCCTTTTCGTAGCGGGCGTAGAGATCCTCGATATAGGCGGCGTTGCCGCCATAGAGGAAGGACGTCTGCAGGAAGCTGTCGTTCTGGTCCTGGCGTGCCATCGGCGTGTCCTCGTCGCTCTCTTTGGACGGCCGGAGCGTGGCCGGTAACGCGAGGGAAACGTCATCCCCGGACTGGGCGGCGAAGCCGCCGAGGCGGAGGCCCGCTGTGGATACCGCCGGGGATGACGGGGATTGGCTTAGCCCTTCAGCACCTCGACGAGCGTCTTGCCGAGCCGCGCGGGCGAGGGGGAGACGCGGATGCCCGCGGCTTCCATGGCTGCGATCTTGTCCTCGGCCCCGCCCTTTCCACCGGAGATGATGGCGCCGGCATGGCCCATGCGGCGTCCGGGAGGAGCCGTGCGGCCGGCGATGAAGCCGACAGTCGGCTTCCTGCGCCCGCGCTTCGCCTCGTCGGCGAGGAACTGCGCCGCGTCCTCCTCGGCCGAGCCGCCGATCTCGCCGATCATCACGATCGACTTGGTCTCTGGGTCGGCCAGGAACATTTCCAGCACCTCGATGAACTCGGTGCCCTTCACCGGGTCGCCGCCGATGCCCACGGCCGTCGTCTGGCCGAGGCCCTCGCGGGTCGTCTGGAAGACCGCTTCGTAGGTAAGCGTTCCCGACCGTGACACAATGCCGACGGAGCCCTTCTTGAAGATGTTGCCGGGCATGATGCCGATCTTGCACTCGCCCGCCGTCATCACGCCCGGGCAGTTCGGCCCGATGAGGCGCGACTTCGAGCCGGAGAGCGCCCGCTTCACCTTGATCATGTCGGTGACCGGAATGCCCTCGGTGATGCACACGATGAGCGGGATGTCGGCCTGGATCGCCTCGCAGATTGCATCCGCGGCGCCGGCCGGCGGCACGTAGATGACGGAGGCGTCGGCCCCCGTCTTCTCGCGCGCTTCCTCGACCGTGTCGAAGACGGGCAGGCCGAGATGCACCGAACCGCCCTTCCCGGGAGAGGTGCCGCCGACCATTTTCGTGCCGTAGGCGATGGCCTGCTCGGAATGGAAGGTGCCGTTCTTGCCGGTGAAGCCCTGGCAGATGACCTTGGTGTTGGCGTCGATGAGGACGGACATCAGTTGGCCTCCTTCACGGCCTTGACGATCTTCTGCGCGGCGTCGTCGAGATCGTCGGCGGAGATCACGTTGAGGCCGGAGTCGGCGATGATCTTCTTGCCGAGCTCGACATTGGTGCCTTCGAGGCGCACCACCAGCGGCACCTGCAGGCCGACATCCTTCACCGCGGCGATGACGCCCTCGGCGATGACGTCGCAGCGCATGATGCCGCCGAAGATGTTGATGAGGATGCCCTTCACGTTCGGGTCGGCGGTGATGATCTTGAACGCCGCCGTCACCTTCTCCTTGCTGGCGCCGCCGCCGACATCGAGGAAGTTCGCCGGGCTCTCGCCGTAGAGCTTGATGATGTCCATCGTCGCCATGGCGAGGCCGGCGCCGTTGACCATGCAGCCGATCGTGCCGTCGAGCGTGATGTAGTTGAGGTCGTACTTCGAAGCCTCGATCTCCTTGGCGTCCTCCTCGGTCTCATCGCGCAGGGCGACGATGTCGGGATGGCGGTAGAGCGCGTTGGAGTCGAAGGAGACCTTCGCGTCGAGGCAGCGCAGCTTTCCGTCGGTGGTGACGATCAGCGGGTTGATCTCGAGGAGGCTCATGTCCTTGGCGGTGAACGCCGTATAGAGCTGACCGACGAGCTTCTCGGCCTGCTTGGCGAGGTCGCCGGTGAGGCCCAGCACCTGCGCCACGCGGCGGCCGTGATGCGGCATCACCCCCGTGGCGGGATCGACGGAGAAGGTGACGATCTTCTCGGGCGTGTCGTGGGCCACGTCCTCGATGTTCATGCCGCCCTCGGTCGAGACGACGAAGGCGACGCGCGAGGTGACGCGGTCGACCAGCATCGAGAGGTAGAACTCCTTCTCGATGTCTGAGCCGTCCTCGATGTAGAGCCGGTTGACCTGCTTGCCGGCCGGGCCGGTCTGGATCGTCACCAGCGTCCGGCCGAGCATCTCGCCGACGAAGGCCTTGACCTCGTCGATCGTCCTGGCGAGGCGGACGCCGCCCTTCTCGCCGGCCTCGGCCTCCTTGAACTTGCCCTTGCCGCGCCCGCCGGCGTGGATCTGTGACTTCACCACCCAGAGCGGACCGCCGAGCTCCTTTGCCGCCGCCTCGGCCTCATCGGCCTTGAACACGGCACGGCCGTTGGAGACGGGCACGCCGAACTCCTTGAGGACCGCCTTGCCCTGGTATTCGTGGATGTTCATCGAACGGTTCCTCTTTCGCTGTCATCCCGGCCGCAGCGCAGCGGAGAGCCGGGATCCAGGACCGCCATCGCGGCAGGTGGACGTTTCAGGGCCGCGAGGGCCTGGGTCCCGGGTCTGCGCCGCACCATTCCGCGCTGCGGCGCCCCCGGAACGACGATCACGCGAACGCCGGGTTGATCTGCTTGCAGGCCTCGACAAGGCCCTGCACGGCCTCGACGGACTTCGCGAACATGGCCTTCTCGGCATCGTTGAAGGCGATCTCGACGATGCGCTCGACGCCGTTCTCGCCGATCACGACGGGGACGCCGACATAGAGGTCCTTCACCCCGTACTGCCCCGTGAGGTGCGCGGCACAGGGCAGGATCCGCTTCTGGTCCTTGAGGTAGCTCTCCGCCATCGAGATGGCGGACGCCGCCGGGGCATAGAAGGCCGAGCCCGTCTTCAGCAGCGCGACGATCTCGCCGCCGCCCTTGCGGGTTCGCTCGACGATGGAGTCGAGCTTTTCCTGGGTGAGCCAGCCGGAGGCGACGAGCTCGGGCAGCGGGACGCCGCCGACCGAGGAGTGGCGCACCAGCGGCACCATGTCGTCGCCATGGCCGCCCAAGGTCATCGCGTGCACGTCGCGCACCGAGACCTTCAGCTCCTCGGCGAGGAAGTAGCGGAAGCGCGCGCTGTCGAGCACGCCGGCCATGCCGATCACCTTGTTGGCAGGCAGGCCGGAAGCCTTCTGCAGCGCCCACACCATCGCGTCGAGCGGGTTGGTGATGCAGATGACGAAGGCGTCGGGAGCGTGGGCCTTCAGGCCGGCGCCGACCGCCTCCATGACCTTCAGGTTGATGCCGAGCAGGTCGTCGCGGCTCATGCCGGGCTTGCGTGGCACGCCGGCGGTCACGATGACAACGTCGGCCCCGGCGATCGCCTCGTAGGACTGCGTGCCGGAATAATGCGTGTCGAAGCCCGACACGGGGGAGGATTCGGCGATGTCGAGGCCCTTGCCCTGCGGGACACCCTCGGCGATGTCGAAGAGGACGACGTCGCCCAGCTCCTTCAGGCCGGCGAGGTGGGCGAGAGTGCCGCCGATCTGACCTGCACCGATCAGTGCGATCTTCTTGCGCGCCATGGGCTGGGTTCCCTTCGGACTTGGACGGGTCGGTTCGACCTCGGTGGGCGTCGACCAGCGGGAAAGGCAGACATCCCCTCCGCTGCATTGCGGGAGAACGGCTTAGACCCAAATCCGTGAACGCTTCAAGTCGTCGGAAAGGCTAAGCCGGAGCGGTTTTGGACGCGGCTGAAACGGCGAAAAGAATACGACGGACAGGAAATTTATCAATTAGGCCAAAGCGTTGGAACTTAGAGGCGGTGCAGCGAGCTTACAATCAGTCACTGAAACGTGTCCGTGACAAAAAACACTATCTGTCATTTGTCATGGCTTTTTCAGGCCGTGGTGAGCGAAAGGTTTTCGCCTGGACGGCCGGCCCAGCCATTTCCGGCGTGTCTCGACAACCGCTGTCTTGCCTGTTCCCGGCGCTCAGGCGATACCTGATTTCAGCGCCCGCCGGACCGCCGCCAGGGTCAGCGACAGCCGCTCCTCCAGGGTCCGGCGCGGCACCTCCCGGTCGGCGAGGACGGAGGCGGGGGTCACGAAACGATGCACGAGGTCGAGGATCAGCGTCACCGCGCGATCGCGCCGCCGCACCGTGAAGACGGCCGACCCGATCCCTTCCTCGACCACCCTGTCCAGCAGCGTGCGCACGCGCGCCCTGTGCTTGCGCGCCACGCCCCGGCCCTCCTGCATGGCGTCGGCAAAGACATCGAAGAGGTAGGGGTCGGCCTCCAGCCGGTCGCGCTGGGCCCCCGCGAGCGCCGTCAGCATGCGCTCGAGCTTGTCGTCGGCCGGGTCCGGCGCATCCGCGACGTCGGCGAGCAGCAGCTCCAGCGGCTTCAGCCAGGCGGCCGTGACGGCATCCGCGAGTGCCGTCTTGGAGGGGAAGTAGCGGTAGACATTGGCATGCGTCATCCCCGCTTCCTGGGCGATGCCGGTGACAGTGGTCCGGGAGGCTCCGAAGCGGCGCAGATGCTCGGTCGCCACGGCGAGGATGCGCGCATCGACCGAGGCGTGGGAGGAGCCCGACTGCGGCATGGCGCTCCCCCCGTTCTCAGGTCTCGACGATCCCCGTCGTGTCGCCTGAAGCGCGGGAATCGCCGCGCCCGTGTGGCAGAGCCAGATACTCCTGCGAGCGCATCTCGATCAAGCGGGAGGCCGTGCGCGCAAACTCGAAGGCCTCCCGCCCGTCCTCGGCCGTGTAGAGCCCGTCCGGCTCGGCCTCGGCCGTCGCCACCAGTTTCACATGCGCGTCGTAGAGCGCATCGACGAGGGTGATGAAGCGCTTTGCCTCGTTGCGCTTCTCCACGCCCATGACCGGGATCCCGTCGATCAGCACGGTCCTGTAGCGCGCCGCGACGGCGAGGTAGTCGGACCCGCCCAGCGGCCTCTCGCACAGGTCGGCAAAGGTGAAGCGCGCCACGTCGCCCGCTGCGAGCGGCACCTCGACCTCCCTCCCCTTCACGGAGAGCACCTCCCTTTGCGGTGGCATGCCCCGGGCCAGGCTGCGGAAGGCGGCGTTCAGTGCGGCGCGGGACTCGGGACCGGGCGGCACGTGCCAGACATTGGCCCCCGCCAGCTTCTCGAGCCGGTAATCCGTGCGAGCATCGAGCTGCAGCACCTCCATCTTTTCCTGGATGAGCTCGACGAAGGGCAGGAACAGCGCCCGGTTCAGGCCTCCCTCGTAGAGCCGCGACGGCTCGACATTGGAGGTGGCCACCACCGTCACGCCGTCCGCGAACAGCGCCGAGAAGAGGCGCCCCAGGATCATGGCGTCGGCGATGTCGGTGACGGTGAACTCGTCAAAGCAAAGCACCGATGCCTGGTCCGCCAGCGCGGCAGCGACGCTCGGAATGGGATCGGTGTCCTTCACCTCGCCCCGCTTCACCTGCTGGCGGAAGGCGTGGATGCGGTCGTGCACATCGGCCATGAAGCCGAGGAAATGGGCCCGCCTCTTGTCGGGAACCGGCAGGGTCTCGAAGAAGAGGTCCATCAGCATGGTCTTGCCGCGCCCGACGGAGCCCCGGATGTAAAGCCCGCGCGGCACCGCCACCGGCGCCTTGCGGCCGAAAAGCCAGCCGAGTGCCCGGCCCTTGCGTGCCAGCGCCTTCTCGGCGAGCGCCGTGCGCAGCGCGTCGAGTTTGCGGACGACGGCGGCCTGCGCGGGGTCGGGGTCGATCAGTCCGGCGGAGAGGAGCGCCCTGTAGCGGCCCTCGACGGTCTGGCTGGAATGCGGCAAGGCGAACCCCGGAATGCGGATCAGGCAGAGGCAGCCTCTCGCAATTCCGTGAAGGTCGGGTCAAGAGGAACGACAGGCAGCACAGGCCCAAGCCGGGACCGCCAGAGTGGTTCCCGCGCGTAGTCCTGGATGGCTTCGTCGCTGTGCTCCTCGCAAAGCCGCATCGGCAACGGGGGAGCTTCTCGTTGCCCAGGTCCTCAGACGGGGACGCGCGGGCCGGGCATCAGGTCGTAAGGACCCTTCCAGTTCGGCAGGGCGGCGATGCGCTCCTTCCAGGCGGAAATCGCCTTGTAGCCGCTCCAGTCGATGCCGGTCGGCTCGTCATAGAAGACATAGCCGGCGAGGGAGAGGTCGGCGATCGTCGGGCTGGCACCCACCAGGAATGGCGACTGCGACAGCCGCTTCTCGACGATGGCGTTCGCCGACTGCGCGCGCCCGCGCAGGAATTCGGTGACGGGTGTCTCGCCGGTCTTGGCGAAGTTGAGCAGAAAACGGAGCGTGGCGAAGTAGCTCGTGAACTTGTGGTTGTCGAACATGATCCAGCGCAGCGCCTCGTAGCGCTCCTCGCCTTGCCCGGCGAAATGGCCGGTCGTGTCCGCCAGCCATTGCAGGATGGCGCCGGACTGCGAGCGACGATGTCCGCCGTGCTCCAGGACGGGCGCCTCGCCCATCTCGTTCAGCTCCGACCGGAACGCATCCGTGCGGGTCTGCTTGCCGACGAAGAAGTCGACATAGACCGGCTCCCAGTCGAGCCCTGCGAGCTGCAGGAAGAGCGCCACCTTGTAGGAGTTGCCGGACTGTCCGAAGCAATGCAGGCGATATTCGGCCATGTGCGTATCCCGCAGGTTGGAGCTCATCGGTTGTAGACCAGCGCCGCGCCACCGGCGAACTCGCCCCGGCCACCCAGCGCCTCCTCGATGCGTAGCATTTCGTTCCACTTGGCAGTGCGCTCGCCGCGCGTGATCGAGCCCACCTTGAACTGCCCGGGGTCCCAGCCCACAGCGAGATGCGCGATGGTCACGTCCTCTGTCTCGCCCGACCGGGCGGAGACGATGGTGCCGAAGCCCGCTGCCTGCCCGGCCTCCAGCGCCGCACGCGTCTCGGTGATCGTGCCGGCCTGGTTGGGCTTGACGAGCACGGCCGTGCAGTCCCCGTCCGCCGCGGCCTGCCGCACGCGGCCAGCATCCGTGACGAGGAAATCATCGCCGATCACCTGCACCGTCCCGCCATGGGCGGCGGTGAAGGCGCGGAAGCCGTCCGCGTCGTCCTCCGCCAGCGGATCCTCGATCGAGACGATGGGGTAGCGCGCGATCCACGTGCCCAGCAGGTCGATCATCCCGCCCGTGTCCAGCTCCCGGCCGTCGCGCGCCAGCCTGTAGAGCCCACCCCGGCCGAATTCGGAAGCCGCGATGTCCAGCGAGATGGCGACCTCCTCGCCGGGCCGGTAACCGGCCCGCTCGATGGCCGCGACCAGCGTGTCCAGCGCCTCCTCGCTGGAGGCGAAGGCGGGCCAGAACCCGCCCTCATCCGCCACGCCCTGCAGCAAGCCGCGCTCGGCCAGGATCTTGCCGGCCGCCCGGTAGACCTCTGCGGTGCGGTCCAGCGCCTCGGCGAAGCTGCCGGCCGAGGGACAGACCACCATGAAGTCCTGCACGTCGACGCGCCGCGCCGCATGGGCCCCGCCGCCGAAGATCTGGATCTCCGGCAGCGGGATCCGCACACGCCGTTCACCCGCGAGATGATGCCAGAGCGGCACGCCCTGGGCGGCCGCGGCTGCGTGCAGCACGGCCATCGACGTGGCGATCAGGGCATTGCCGCCCAGCCGCGTCTTGCCCGGCGTGCCGTCGAGATCCACCAGCGCGGCGTCGATCTCGTCCTGCCTGAGCACGTCCATGCCGCGCAGCGCTATAGCGATCTCGCCATCGACGGCCGCCGCCGCACGGCGCACGTCGAGCCCGCCGAACGCATCGCCTCCGTCTCGCAGGTCGAGTGCCTCGCCCGATCCCGTCGAAGCGCCCGCCGGCGCGATCGCCCGGCCCACCGCGCCGCCGGACAGCACGACCTCCGCCTCGAGCGTGGGCCGTCCCCGCGAGTCCCAGACACGGCGGGCACGGACGGTCTCGATCAGCGTGCGGGTCATGGACTGGTCCTGGTGTGGGAGGCGAGAGCGTCCGACCACCTTGCGCGGATGCTGGCGAGGCGGGCCGGGGGCGCGGCGATCAGGGGAAGTGCCGTGGCGCGGACGAGATCGCGCTGGCCATCGCTCGTGATGTACTCGACCGGCGACTTGCCGTCGACGCGCGCCAGGAACAGGGCCGGCAGCAGCCGCGCGGCGCGGCTCTCCACCTCGGCGTTGTGTTCCCAGTCCACGCCCGCCAGGTAGGCCGAGACCAGCGCGTCGAAGCAGGCAAGGAACGCATCGGCCCTGTCTGGCCGGGCCAGGCATTTCAGGAGCAGGTGGTTGGCGCAGAAGGCGATGTCGAAGGCGGGGTCGCCGTACCAAGCGCACTCCGCGTCAAGGAAGACCGGCCCGCCGGGGCCGTGCAGGAGGTTCTTCGGCGACACGTCGCCATGCACCAGCGCGACCTTGCGCGCCAGCGTGTCGCGCGAGAGTCCCATGAGCGCATCGGCAACGCCGGAATGCCGGGCTGCCGTCGCTTCGAGATAGGGTTCGAGCCGGATGGCATGGAAGATCGCGTCGGTGGCAAAGCGGTCCCGCACGTCCTCTCGGCCGGCGGTCGCCGCGTGGATTCCGGCGAGCGTTCGGCCGACGCGGCCGGCAAAGTCCGGCTCGGCGTGCCCGGCCAGCAGTTCGGCCTTCCAGACCGGATGGTCGGCGGGGTCGAGGTACTCCATCGCGAACAGTCCGGCCGCGGGGTCGTCGGCGAGGATCGCCGGGACGCATCCGGGCACGGCCCTGCCGGCTTCGCGCAGCCAGGCCACCTCGTAGACGTTCCGCTCGACCGGGGCACGCCAGTCGGCCGCCACGCGCAGCTTGGCGAGCGCCTGCTTGACGACGAAGGTCCCGCGCCCGGTGCGGATACGGAGGATGTCGGAGGAGACGCCGCCTGTCAGCGGCTCGGCACGCAGGTCTTCGCCTTCGGCCAGAAGGCCCAGCGTTCGCAGACGGTCCGCGAGGCCGTCGTGGTCGGCATCCTCTGTGGCGTCGTGCGGCATCGGCGTCTCCGGCCGCAGGATGTGCACGCGCGCGGACGGGTGACAAGGTGGCCGGGGCCCGCCGCCGTTGAGGCGGCTCCCAGGGTCAGGGGACCTTGCGCCGACGATACTCGGACGGGTCCATGAACTCGCCCGCCCATAGCCCTTTCCGGCTCGCCCTCGCCTCGCCTTCCTCGGCGACATAGGCGGTGCTGTAGCGCCTGAATGCGATCGCGTAGCCCTCCTGCACCATCCAGCGCGAGAGATCCGTGCCGTCGTCGCGCACGCAGATGGCGACCATGCGTCCGTAGCGGTCGCGGTCGATCTGCTCGCATTCCACCGGGGCCGCTCCGACGAGGTCGGCGAGGGCGAAGGCCGCGCGCCGGCCACACGGCCAGGATATCCCGGACCCGCTGGTGCAACTCTGCGAGCTTTCCGGCGCGTCGATCCCGGTCAGGCGGATGCGTTCGCCCCGGATCTCGATCGTGTCGCCGTCGATCACCGAAGCGCGGCCGATTACGTGGGCGGGCCCGGCCAAAATCGGCGTGGGAATGAAGACCAGGAGAAGGGCGACGCAGAGCGGGATTCGGATGGTCATGCACCGTGCTAACCCAGAGGGCGCTACACGGCAAACGAGTGTGATAAAGATGTATAAGCTTTAGATTGCACAACCTGAATACTGATTGTCGCGCGTATTGCGCTTTCAGGCCGTTTTGGCCACCCCAGGACTGTGGAACGGCGAGTTACGAGATTTTTCTCCCGAAAAACGCACACGAAACAGATCAGCCTGCATTACCGAAGAAACGAAGAGGCGCGCAACAAGCCAAGATACGTAAAACGTCAAGGATACACGCGTCAGTATCCATTTACGGAAATACAAGCGTTGATCGTGAATACTCAGTGCAGACATCAAGCCCGGCGTATGACGTCGGCCATGACTCTCCGGAGGTCCACTTGGCAGTCGATCTGGCAACCCCGATCCTCGTCGTGGACGACTACTCCACGATGCGGCGTATTCTCCGCAATTTGCTGAAGCAGCTCGGCTTCGAGAATGTCGACGAAGCTCCCGACGGCCAGGAAGCCGTTGCCCTGATGCGCAAGCGCAGCTATGGACTCGTCATATCCGACTGGAACATGGAGCCGATGAGCGGGCTGGACCTGCTGCGCACCGTGCGCTCCGACGACAGGCTCTCCCGCACGCCGTTCATGCTCGTCACGGCTGCCGAGAAGCCGGAATACGCGGATACAGCGAGATCAGCCAAGGCGAGCAGCTACCTCGTCAAGCCCTTCACCGTTCACACGCTCAAGGCCCAGATCGATTCGATCGTAGGCCGCTGAGTTTGCATGGCCGGCATCTCCGGCCGGGAACTCTGGACCCTGTACCATCCGATCGGCGTTGGTCGGATCGCCGCGGCCGCGTGCCGGGGCGCATGGTGGTGACAGGGGGCGAATCGTATGCTCGAGGACGTGGCCGCGCCCGGACCGTCATGGGATCGGGACGCGGCAAGACCGGATGAGTCCGGCAGGCTCTCCTGGGTCGGAGTAGCCTCCGCTGCACCCTATTTCGTCGTCGACGACGGCACCCCGTGGACGCCTGTCGGGCACAACGACGCCATCACATGGCCCGAGCTGCAGGGACTTTTCCGCCGCCGCGATCTCGCCGGCGTGGAAGCCCATCTGCGCGCGCTCGTGGCGTCAGGCGTCACATGCATCCGGCTGATGCTGGAATACGCACAGGTCCGCCACCGCTACATCGAGCGTCCTGCCGGTGCCTTCCCGCCCGCCATGGTGCAGCTGTGGGACGATCTGTTCGCCCTGTGCGAGCGCACCGGGATGCGCATCCTGCTCACACCGTTCGATACGTTCTGGACCTGGCTGCACTGGCGCCACCACCCCTACAACGCGGCGCATGGCGGCCCGCTGGATCACCCGTCCCGCCTGCTCCTGTGCTCTTCCACCCGTGCGGCGATCAAGGCGCGCCTCTCCTTCGCGGTGCGCCGGTGGGGCGGGAGCGGGGCGCTCTTCGCCTGGGACTTGTGGAACGAGATCCACCCCGCCCAGGGCGGTGACAGCGCCGATGCCTTCATGGAGTTCATCGAGGACCTGTCGGTCCACGTCCGGAGCCTGGAGGAAGAGCTTTACGGCCGCACGCACCCGCAGACCGTGTCACTCTTCGGGCCGGAACTCGTCTGGCGCCCGCACATGCCCTTGGCCGAGCCGATCTTCCGGCATCCCTGCCTGGATTTTGCGACGCTGCACATCTATGAGCAGGGCACCATCGACGACCCGCGCGACACGGTCGCGCCGGCCCTCGCCATGGCCCGGATCGTCGCCGGCGCGATCGCGGAAACGGCCCAAGTCCGGCCCTTCCTCGACACCGAGCATGGACCGATCCACACCTTCAAGGACCGCAAGAAGACGCTGCCGGAGCGCTTCGACGACGAGTACTTCCGTCACATGCAGTGGGCTCACCTCGCTGCGGGCGGCGCGGGCGGAGGCATGCGTTGGCCCAACCGGAAGCCGCATGTGCTGACGCTGGGGATGCGCCGGGCACAGAAGGCACTCTCGGATTTCCTGCCGCTGATCGACTGGCCTCGCTTCCGGCGCACCCCGCTTGCAGAGGGGCTGACGGCCTCCCACCCGGCGCTCCGCCTGGTCGGATGCGGGGACGGTGAGCAGGCGGTGCTGTGGGCGGTCCGCAAGGACAGCGTCGGGCTTGACCGGCGCTTAAGGGAGGATGCGGCGCCCCTTATGGCGGCAATCGAGGTTCCGGGTTTGCACGACGGCGCATTCATCGCCACCCTCTGGGACACCCATCAGGGACGGGAGTGCGGCCTTGTGGAGGCTCACGCACATTCGGGGCGCCTCCTCTTCCCGGAAATCCCCGTGGGCAGAGACCTCGCCATCGCCGTGAAGCGGACACGATGATCCGCAGACCGGGCGGCTCGCAGCCGAGCAGCGCGGCAGTTCGGACTTTGCGCAACTCGCTCCGCCTTTGATCCACGTCAATTGGGGATGACGAACGGAGTGTCACTCTATGTTGACACTCTCCCGGAGGAAGCGGCCATGCGCATCCTGTTCGTGCACCCCAATTATCATTCGGGCGGCGCCGAAATCGCCGGCAACTGGCCGCCGGCATGGGTCGCCTACCCCACGGGGGCGCTGAAGGAGGCGGGCTACACCGACGTCCTCTTCTACGACGCGATGACCAACGACATCCCCGACGACCGCCTGCGCGAGTTGATCCGCGAGGCCCAGCCGGACGTCATCGGCACCACGGCCATCACGCCCTCCATCTACAAGGCAGAGCGTGTACTGGAGATCGCGCGGCAGGTCTGCCCGAAGGCGATCACCGTGCTGGGCGGGGTGCACGCCACTTTCATGTACAACCAGGTGCTGCCCGAGGCTCCCTGGATCGACGTCATCGTCCGCGGCGAAGGCGAGGAGATCATCGTCGATCTCATCCGCGCAATCGAGGATGGGCGCTGGGAGAGCGATCGCCAGTCGATCAAGGGCCTCGCCTATCTGGAGGCCGGCAAGGTGGTGGCCACCGCCGCAGCCCCGACCGTGAAGAACATCGATGCGCTGAAGCCCGACTGGAGCGTGCTCCAGTGGGACAAGTACATGTACATCCCGCTGGGCAAGCGCGTCGCGATCCCCAACATGGCGCGCGGCTGCCCGTTTACCTGCAGCTTCTGCAGCCAGTGGAAATTCTGGCGCGACTACCGCATCCGCGATCCCAAGAGCGTCGTCGACGAGATCGAGACGCTGGTGAAGGAGCACAATGTCGGCTTCTTCATCCTCGCGGACGAGGAGCCCACCATCAACCGCAAGAAGTTCGTGGCCTTTTGCGAAGAGCTGATCCGCCGCGACCTCGGCATCGAGTGGGGCATCAACACCCGGGTCACCGACATCCTGCGCGACGAGGAACTGCTGCCGCTCTACCGCAAGGCGGGGCTCCTGCATGTCTCGCTGGGCACCGAAGCGGCTGCCCAGATGAAACTCGATCTCTTCAACAAGGAAACGACCATCGACCAGAACCGCAAGGCCATCCGCCTCCTGCGCGAAGCCGGCATGGTGGTCGAGGCGCAGTTCATCGTCGGCCTGGAGAACGAGACCGCCGAGACGCTGGAAGAAACCTATCGCATGGCCTGCGAGTGGAAGCCGGACCTCGCCAACTGGGCGATGTACACGCCGTGGCCGTTCTCCGACCTGTTCAAGGAGCTCGGCGACAAGGTCGAGATCTTCGACTACGAGAAGTACAACTTCGTCACGCCGATCATTCGCCCCGAGGCGATGGACCGCGGCGAACTCCTCGACCGCGTGATGAACAACTACCGCCGCTTCTACATGAAGAAGGCGCTGTTCTCCTATCCCTGGTCGGGCACCGGCGCCCGGCGACGCTACCTGCTGGGCTGCCTCAAGGCGTTCCTGAAGGCCGGCTTCGAGCGCAAGTTCTACGACCTCGGCAAGGTCGACTACTGGGGCCCGCAATCGCGCAAGAAGGTCGAGTTCCGCTTCGACCCGACCCGCCAGCGCGCGCCCGACGAGCAGGTGGAGTGGCAGACGACGCACAACCGCAAGAAGAAGGGCCAGGCGGCGGCCGAGGCCATGGCCTGCGGCGGCGGACGGCAGCAGATGGAGGAGGTTGCCGCGCCGGCGCCCACCGGACCGCGCGTCGCCTTCACCCGGGGCGGTCCGCGGAAGCCGTGAGCCATGTCGGCTTCTGGCACGGCGGTCAATGCCGGCCTTGCGCCGGCCGTCACCCAGGGCCTGATCGGCCCCAACGCGATCACGCGGATGGACGAGGCGCTGGTGACGCTGCAGGGCGCGGCGGTGCGCAACGCCGTGTTCCGGCGCGCGGGTCTGATGCGGCACGTGCTCGCGCCGCCCGAGGCCATGATCCCCGACGAGGACGGCGCGCGGCTTCACCGTGCGGTTCTCGACGAGCTAGGCTACGAGGCTGCCCAGGCTGCCGGCCGCGATGCCGGACGTCGCACGGCGGCATACCTCCTTGCGAACCGCATCCCACGGCAGGCCCAGGCGGTGCTGCGCCTTCTGCCGCCCCGGTTGGCGCTCGCTCTTCTTCTGAAGGCGATCAGCAAGCACAGCTGGACGTTCGCCGGCGCCGGGCGCTTCAGCTACCGGACAGGCCCGGTGACGACACTCGTCATCGAGGGCGGCCCGGTGGCACGGGGCGTCAGGTGCGACGGCCCGGCATGCGCCTTCTACGCGGAAACCTTCCAGGCGCTGTTCCGGGCCATCGTCTCTTCGAGGGCAGATGTCAGGGAAGTCGAGTGCCAGGCGGCGGGAGGGACGGCTTGCCGCTTCGAGGTGAGGCTGTCGTGAACGGCCTCAGCGGAGGAACGCGAAGCCGATCGTCGGTGCGGCGACGATCCAGAGGAACAGAACGATTCCGATGATGCTGTGATCCATGGCTGCGCTCCGTGCAGGGCATGTGGCGGATTGCCTTGACGCGGCAACGTCCCGCCACCGGCCCGGTTCCGGACGGCACGGAGGGATCACGGGCCTGCGGAGTCGAGGGCGAGGCATGCGGCGCCCACCATGCCGGCGGCGTCGCCCAGCTCCGCGCGGGCGAGGTCAACCGCCCGGAAGTGGGGTAGCGCGCGCTTCTGGATGACTTCCCGGATCCCGGGCTCCAGCAGATCGAAAAGGGCCGAGACCCCTCCGCCGACGACGACGCGCCGCGGCGAGAACAGGTGCAGCAGGTTCACGATGCCGATGCCCAGCCAGCGCGCCTCGGCGTGGAGCAACTGCTGGGCCAGCGCGTCGCCCTGTGCGGCTGCCTGCCCGACATGGCGGGCGGTGACGGGTGCCGTCCCTGCACAGGCGGCGATCAGGGAGCCGGACCGCTCCCGCAGGGCCGCCCGGGCGGCGCGCCCCAGCGCAGTGCCGGAAGCCAGCGCCTCCCAGCAGCCGCGGTTGCCGCACGCGCAGGGCTCGGACGTGTCGGAGACGGTCATGTGCCCGACATGCCCCGCGAGGCCCAGGCGTCCGCGCAGCAGGCGCCCTCCGCTCACCACCCCGCCGCCGATACCAGTACTCACGGTGATGTAGACGAAGTCGTCCATGCCCCGGCCCGCACCGTGCCGCCATTCGCCATAGGCCGCCGCGTGGCCGTCATTGTCGAGCGTCACGGGAAGCCCGGTAAGCTCGGCCAGCGGGCCGGTGAGCGCGGCACCGTCCCACCCCGGCAGCGTCGGCGGCGTCAGCAGCACGCCGCGCTCCGCGTCCAGCGGCCCGGGCGCGCACAGGCCGATGGCCACGGGCGCTGCGCCGGTCGCGACCGACCGCACCATCTCCGCCATGGTTCTCACGGCCGCAGCGGATCCGGCGGCGACGTCGGTCGGGGTTGTCTCCCTGGCCAGAACGCTGCCATCCCCGGCGACGACGCCGACGCGGAGCTCCGTGCCGCCGAGGTCGATGCCGACGGCGTGCTTCACCGGGCGGCGGCTCCCGCGGGGCCCGGGAGGCCGCGCGCCCAGGCGATCCGGGCGCCGAGATCGGGCGCACCGAAGGCGAGCGAGCCCATCACCACCGTCTCCGCCCCGGCGGCCCGCAGCACCGGCACGGTGTTCTCGCGGATGCCGCCGTCGGCAGCGAGGACGATGCGCCCGGGACGCGCGGATCCCGCGATCAGCCTGCGCGCATCTTCGATCCGGCCGGGCGCCTCGGCGGCGAGCCCCTGCCCCTTGACCCCGATGGCCGTGCCGAGAAGCGTCAGGAAGCGAAGGCGATCCAGCCACGGGCCCGCCTGTGCCACCGGCGTCTCCACCCGCAGCACCAGCCCGGCAGGGACGCCGAGCCGATCGAGCAGGTCGAGCGCCTGCGGCAGCACCGCGGCGTTCTCGACATGGGCGCTGATGACGTCGGCTCCCGCCTCGGCAAACTGCTCGATCTGGGAGAGCAGGATGCCGTCGGCCACCATCAGGTGCACATGGATCGGCATGTCGGTGACCGACCGCACCCGCGCGACCTGATCGGGGAAGAACAGGAAGGCGGGGGCGAAATGTCCGTCGGCGACGTCGACATGCAGCACGTCTGCATGGCCCTCGATGCGCGCCACGTCGTCCGCCAGCCGGATCAGGTCGGCCGACCACAGCGAGAACTCGCAAAGCAGCCGGCTTTCGGGCAGCTGGTCCAGTCTCTCGCGCGCGGTTCGGGTCATCTGGGTCTCCGGTCAGTCGATCGTATCGAGGAAGGCGAGGAGCGCGGCGCGGAACTCCTGCAGGTAACGCGCCTTGTCGAGCGCCTTGGGCGTGATCTCGACGAGGCGCGCGCCCGGGATCATGCCGGCGAGCGCGCGTGCGTGGGCCAGCGGGTGGATGACGTCGCGCTCGTGGCCGATGACGAGGGTCGGCACGGAGATGGCCGCGACCTCGTCCGGCGTGACGCCGGGGCCATCGGCCGAGATCGCCCTCAGCAGCGCAGCCGTCACGGTCAACGGTTCGCGCGAGAAGAACGATTCCAGCGAGGCGAGATTATCGGGCGCCTCGCGGGCCAGCCTTTCCCGCAGCGGCGCGGCGTGGAACATCGCCCTCGCCTGCTCCGGCGGGTAGTTGGACAGAAGCTCGCCCACCACGGCGTTCGGTGCCAGCGAATCGGGTGCGGCCTCCGTCACCCAGGCGGGCCGGGCGAGAACGAGCGCCTTCACCAGCTCGGGCCGTGTCACCGCGAGGCGCAGCGCGATCGCCGCCCCCATCGAGATACCGCCGACGACGGCGCTGTCGACCCCGCGCCACGCCGCCGCCGCGGCGATGTCGCCCGCGAAGGTGGCGATGGAGAAGGCGGACGGGTCACCCGGCTCCGATCCGCCATGCCCCCGGCATTCCAGCGTCAGCCGACGGCGCGGGAGCGTCGGCGGGAACACCTCCGCGATCTGCTCCTCGCTGCCGCACAGCCCGTGCTGGAAGATGAAGGGTGGTTCCGTCGTGCCGCTGTCCACCAGACGCAGATAGACGCCATGTCGATCGAAGACGTGTTCGTTCTCATCCATGGCGCGCTCAGGCCCGGCCGGCCAGCAGGCCGCGCAGATAGGCGGCGACTTCGGGCGCTTCGGCCGCCGACAGGCCGTGCGTGACGAGCGGGCCGTCGAAGCCCGCCTGACGGAGGCGGCCGACGAAGTGAGGAAAGTCGACGACGCCCTTGCCCGCCGTCGCGAAGCCGCCGTCGGGCGCGCGGTCCTTGGCGTGCGCCATCGCGATCCGATCGCCGAGGAGACCGACGGCTTCCTCGACGAGGCGGCGCCGTTCCTCCACGCCCGCCACCTCGAACAAATTGGCGGGGTCGAGCACGATCCGGATGCGGGGCGAGCGGAGCTCATCGATCAGGCGGCGGGCCGCGGGGGCGCTGTCGACGACATTGGCGAGCTCTGGCTCGACGCCGAGTTCGAGGCCGTGGCGGTCCGCGATGCCGACCGCCTTTTCCATCTCCACGAGAAGGTCGCGCCAGGCTTCCGGTGTCTGGTTGTCGGGGTGGGCGCGCCACTGGTCGTCGGCATCCCGCGTGCCCGTGCAGAGCGTGACCAGCCTCGTCCCCATCGCGGCACAGGCGCCGGCGATGGCCTCCAGCCGGCGCAGACCCGCGGCACGAGCGGCGGGATCGGGGTGGATCATGTTGTAGGTGCCGGAGACGGCGGCGATCGACACGCCCGTCGCGGCCGCGGCTGCCGCAACGCTCGCGGCCAGGTCCGGCGGGACCTCGTCGGGCATGGAGGGCAGGCCGAGGCAGGCCATGTTGAACTGCACCGTCGCATAGCCCGCATCCCGCGCGGCGGCCAGAACGGTGGCGGCGTCCGATCCCTCGAAGGTCTTGGCGAAGATTCCGGGCTGCATTCAGAGCCCTCCGCTCACGTCGGCGAGCCTGACCGGCTTGCCGGTGCGTGCCGACTCGGCGACCGCCACCATGGCCCGCACCGAGGCGATGCCGTCCTCCACGCCCGCGCCTTCCATGGGCGCGCCTTTCAGGATCACGTCGGCGAAGCCTTCGACCTGGCGGCGGTAGAAGTGCCCGTCGGCGCCCAGCACCCGGCGGGTGGTGGCGTCCTTCTCGTGGAAGATGTCGACGTCGCTCGTCTTATAATACCAGGGATTGTAGGTCTTCCCGAGCACGCTGCCGTTCTGGCCGTAGATCTGGAAGCCCTCGTGCCAGTCCATGCGCACCGCGATGGTGAGGTCGAGGTGGCCCAGCGCACCGGAGGCGAAGGCCACGTCGACGAACCAGCAATAGGCGCCGAAGCGCTCGCGCAGCCGCGCCTCGACCTCGACGATGTCGCCCCCGAAATAGCGCGCGGTATCGATCAGGTGGCAGCCATGCGCGAGCATGAAGTATGTGCGCAGGTCCGCCTTGGGGTTCCCGGCCGGCTTCTTCGCCTTGGCGCTCGTCACCATCAGCGGCTGGACGGCATCGGTCATCGGATAGCGATGGGTGCTGTCGCAGTACCACGCCTTCAGCGCGAGCAGCTCGCCCATCTCGCCGTCGATGAAGGCCTTTGCGGCCTGCAGCCCGGCGTCGAAGCGCTTCATGTGGCCGACCTGGAGCACTTTGCCGGAACTGCTGACCGCGGCCCGCAGCCCCTCCACTTCCTCGACCGTGACCCCGAGCGGCTTCTCGCAGAGCACGTGCTTGCCGGCCTGCAGCGCGCGCAGGGCGGCGGGGACGTGGAAGGCATCGGATGTCGCGACGATCACCGCCTCGAGGTCGGGGTCGGCGAGCATCGCGTCATAGTCCGCGAAGCTCTTTCGCGGAGCATGCGTCCAGGCCATGCGCTCGCGCAAATCGTCCGCGACGTCGCAGATGGCGTAGAGCTCGGCATTGCGCGCCTTTGTGCAGCTCTCGAAATGCGCGGCCTGCGCGATGGGCCCGCAGCCCAGCACGCCCACGCGGAGGAGGCGGTCTTCTTTCTTGGGCACCGATATCTCCGTTCGCGACGGCAGGCGGCGCTAGCCGCCCACCATCAGCCGCACGATCTCGTCCGGATTCGTGTCGGCGATGCGGCGTTCGCCGGCGAGGATGCCGCGCCTCAGCACGACGATGCGGTCGGACACGGCGAAGATGTCGCCGAGATTGTGCGAGATGAAGATGACGCCGCGCCCCTGCGCCTTGAGCGCGTGGATGAGCGCGATCACCTTGCGCTGCTCGGGGACGCCGAGGGCTGCGGTCGGCTCGTCCATGATCAGCAGCTTGGCGTCCCAGTAAAGCGCCCGGCCGATGGCCACGGCCTGCCGCTGGCCGCCGGAGAAGTTGCTCACCGGCGCGTCGAGGCGGGTCACGTGGAAGTCGAGCCGTGCCATGGTCTGGCGGGCCGCCTCCGCCATCTTCTGCCGGTCGAGGACGGGCAGGAAGCCGAATGCCTTCCGCACGGGTTCGCGGCCGAGAAAGATGTTGGCGCCGATCGGCAGATTGTCGGCCAAAGCGAGGTCCTGGTAGATCGTCTCGATCCCCATGTCCCGCGCTTCGTGGGGCGTGCTGAAGCGGACGGGGTCGCCGCCAAAGCGCAGTTCCCCCTCGTCGGGCTGGTAGACGCCCGAGATCGTCTTGATCAGCGTCGACTTGCCGGCACCGTTGTCGCCTGCGAGCGCCACCACCTCGCCGGCATGGACCTGCATCGACACGGCTTCGAGGGCCTGCACGCCGCCGAAGCGCTTGGAGACACTGCGCGCCTCCAGGATCGGGGTTCCCGCTTCAGTCATTGCTGCGCTCCCCCGTGAGGCGGCGCTGGCTCTGGTCGACGAGCACCGAGATGATGATGACGACGCCGACGGCGACGAACTGCCAGAACGGCTCGACATTGATGAAGACGAGACCGTACTGGATGACCGCGATGACGAGCGAGCCCGCGACCGTCCCGAGGATCGTCCCCGAGCCGCCGAAGAGGCTGGCGCCGCCGATGACGACGGCCGCGATGGAGTCGAGCAGCAGCGGCTCGCCCGCCTGCGCCGCGCCGGCCGTGAACCGCGCCGCATAGAGCACGCCGCCGATGCCGGCGCACACCGCCGACAGCAGGTAGAGCTTCAGCGTGTGGCTTCCGAGGTCAATGCCGGCCCTCGCGGCGGCCGTTCGGCTCGCTCCGATGGCATAGGTGTGCTGGCCGAAGCGGGTCTGCGACAGCATGTAATGGATGACGAGCACGATCACCGCGGTGATCAGCACCACGATGGGGAAGCCGAGCAGCCGCCCGTTGCCGAGTGCGGCGAACCATTCGTTCGAGACCGGCACCGTGGTGCCGCCGGCGAGCAGGAAGGCGGCGCCGCGGCAGACGCCGAACATGCCGAGCGTGCCGATGAAGGGCGGCACCTTGAGCCGCGAGATCAGCAGGCCGTTGACCAGCCCCGGCACCAGCGCGACGGAGATGCCCGCCCCGATGCCGACCAGCATGGCGAGCGGCGCCGGCATGTAGAGGGCGGCCGTGTTGGCGCCGTGTGCGGCGATGACGGCGGCCAGCCCCATGGTGAAGCCGACCGACAGGTCGATACCGCCGGAGATGATGACGAAGGTCTGGCCCAGCGCCAGCAGCAGCGGCGCCACTGCGAAGATCGATACCGACTGGAGGTTGAAGGTCGAGAAGACGAAGGTCGCCCCGAAGGCGGTGCGGGCCCAGACCTCGAAGAACACCAGCAGGAGCGCGAGGAACAGCCAGGCCCGGGCCCCTGCGATGAAGGCGAGCACGGCCTTGCCGCGCGAGGCGTCCGGCGTCGCCGTGTGCCGGGTCGTGTCGAGAGGCGGAGCGGTCATGGAGCGGCTCGCGATGCGGGTCCGGGGATGGCGGGCAGGGTGGGGCGCGGCGGAAAGAGGTCCGCCGCGCCCGCGGCCCGCGCGAGAGGGGAGGTCGCGCGGGCGATCATCCTCAGTTCTGGTAGACGAACTTGGCGATCTCGGGCTTGTCGATGTTGGTCTTGTCCATGACCGTGAAGCCCGTGCCGATGGCGCTCGGGATCGAGTTTCCGGTCAGGTGGGCATAGGCCGCCATGACGCCGAAATAGCCGATCTCGGCCGGGTGCTGGGCGATCGCGAGGTCGACCAGGCCGGTCTTGAGGTTGTCGACGATCGAGGTCGGCGCGTCGAAGGCGACGACCCGCACCTTGCCGGTCTGGCCTGCCTGCTTGACGCCGTTGGCGGCGCCGAGAGCGGAGAACAGGTTGGCGCCGAAGACGCCTGCGAGGTCGGGATTACGGGCATAGACCGACTGCAGCTGCGAGGCGGCTTTGTTGGCGTCGTTGTCGTTGAACTGCGTGTCGAGCACGGTGATGCCGGGATAGGCCTTCATCGCGTCCTTGAAGCCCTGCTCGCGCTGGTCGGTCGTCGAGATGCCGGGCTTGACGTTGGAGACGTAGACCTTGCCCTTCTCGCCGATCGACTTGGCGAGCGCGATGGCGGCCAGCTTGCCGCCGAGGATGTTGTCGGAGGCGACGTAGGAGAGCGGGAAGTCGGCATTGCCGGAGCCCGTCTGGTAGACGCCCGTTCCGATGAAGGTGTCGACCGTGATGACCGGGATGCCGGCCTCGGCAGCCTTCTTCAGCGGCTCGACGAGCTGCACCTTGTCGGTGGGGGCGATCAGGATCGCGTCGGGCTTCTTGGCGATGACGGCGTCGAGCACCGGCACCTGCTGCACCGGGTTGAACTCGGGCGCACCCTGGAACATTACTTCCGCGCCGACGGCCTTGGCCGCGGCCTCGGCGCCCTTGCGCATGGTGATGTAGAAGGCGTCCGTCGTCAGGCCCGGGATCAGGGCGATGGTCTTGTTCTGGGCGCTAGCGGCGCTCGCGCCCAGGATGGCGGCGGCGCCGATGGCGGCGGCCGCTACGGTCGTGAACAGCTTCTTCATGTCGTTCCCTCCTGTTGGCGCGCGTCTGTCGCGCGCCGATTGATTGTTCGGTCCGGACAGGCGCGCGGCACCGGGGCCCCGCGCCTCGTTTCAGCGTCGCCCCTCTCCTTTCTCCGCGGTGCGCGGCTCGATGCTCATGATATCGCCTCCGCATAGCGGTCGAGAACACGCTCGACGGAGGCGAGAAGCAGGGCGCGCGGCTCGGGGGCAAGGCGGCCGGCGACCACCTCCTCCCAGACCGGCGCGAGGAACTGGCCGATGAGCGGCTGCGGGATGGCGACGCCGTCCAGCGCGCGCATCAATCCCGCGACGGCCTGCCCCGCTGCCGGATCCGGCCAGACGTAGCGGATACGGTCGCTGTAGCCGTAGTGGCGCAGCACCGCCTGTTGATCCGGGGTGCCATGGACATGGCCGCTCCAGGCGTCGGGACGGGACAGCAGGACCTTCTCCATCGCCTCTCTCAGGGAGGCGTGCCCCGGCACGAGAACGGCGGCGATGGCGTCCAGCCCGTAGAGCGCCTCGCGCAGCGCGAAGGTGAGCCAGGGCCCGACCTTGAGGATGGCGAAGCCGTCCCGCACCAGCCCGGCCAGGGCGGCCGCGGGCTGGTAGTCGGTCGAATGGGCCTCGAAGACCAGTCCGGGATGGCGGTCCAGCATGGCCGAGAGACGCGCCGCCTTCTCCGGGTCGTAAACGTCGACGCTGGCATTGCCGAACTCGACTCCGGGCTGCACGACGAGGGCGATCACCCGGCCGAAGGCCTCGCCGAGGCCCTCGCCACGGAAAGCTGCCTCGTGCACCGCGAGCGTGTTCTCTGCGGCCTCGGGCGTCGTCACGACCAGGTGGTGCGCCGCATCCGTCGCGCCGCCCGGCACCGGGACCTCTGTCCCGATGACGTAGACGGGCGGAGCGTGGCCCGAGCGCGCGGCAGCGGCCTCGGCAGCCGCGGCGAGACGGGCGGCGCGGGCCGCGACGATGCCGTCGTCCAGCACGGGCGGGTCGTCGGCACAGCGCATGCTGGCGTCGAGATGAATCTTGGCGTAGCCGGCGGCGGCGAAGTCCGCCACCAGGACCTCGGCCTTCGCTATCGCGGCGTCGGCGGGCAGTCCGGTCCAGGGATTGGGGCCGAGATGGTCGCCCCCGAGGATGAGGGACGCGGGGTCGAGCCCGCACTCGGCCGCGAGGTCGCGGACGAAGTCGCGGAAGCCGGCCGGCGTCTGGCCGGTATAGCCACCGTCCTGGTTCACCTGGTTGCAGGTCGCCTCGATCAGCACCGGCGCGCCCCGCCGTTTCGCATGGCGCAGGGCAGCTTCGAGGACCATCGGATGTGCGGAACAGACGGAGGCAAGGCCGCGGCGCCGGCCCGACGGGCCCGGCACGGAGAGACTGCGAAGCAGGGAGGCGCTCATGGGGCCACACGCGAATGGCGAGGCCGGCGGAGGCTGCGGCTGCGGCCCGTCACTGTCGTTCCTCCCCGCGCTCCGGGACGGCTCCCTGGCCATCGCTCGTTCTCGACCCGAGGCTAGGAACGCGCTTCGTTCGTGTCAACGCGAAAGTTTACGCGCGGAAAATTTGTTGACTTCGCGCCCGGCCGCGCCGAACCTTTGGAAGTTCAGGCGAGGGTGCCCCAACGCACCGCGCCGCCCTTGGGGAGGATTGCCGGCCGTATCCGGCGAAGGTGGTCGATGTCCGAGCGCAAGATCAGGACGATGGACGAGTTCGCCAGCGCAAGCGGGCTCTCGCGTCCCACGGTCTCGAAGTATTTCAACGACCCCGGCAGCGTCCGCAAGACCACGCGCAACCGCATCGAGGAGGCGCTGAAGGAATGGGACTACCGCCCCAACCTCTTCGCCATGAACCTCAACCGGCGGCGCCCGCGCATCATCGGCGTCATCGTCCCGCACACCACCGACCCGTTCTACGCCGAGCTCGTCCGCCACATCGAGACGCGATGCATCCGGGCCGGCTACCTCGCCATCGTGCTGAGCTCGCATGGCGACCGGCAGCTGGAGGCGCGCGCCATCGAGACGCTGCTGTCGCTGAAGATCGCCGGCGCCATCGTCGCCCCGCTCGGCTTCGACTCCGACCTCGACCTGATCCGCTCGCTGCAGGACCGCATCCCCATCGTCTTCATGGATTCGCGCCTCGACGAGGAAACGGCCTTCGTCGGCACCGACCATGCCCAGAGCGTCGGGCTGATGGTCGACTATCTCGTGCGAACCGGGACGCCGCCCACCTTCTTCGACATGCCCTACGTCAACCACAACGGCCATGACAGGCACGAGGCCTATGCGGCCGCCATGACCCGCCTCGGGCTAGAGCCGCGCTTCGTCTCCCTCGGGCACGACAGGGACTGGAGCTTCGAGGAGATCGGCTATCGGGAGACGCTGCGCGTCCTCGACGGGCCGGGCTTCCCGACGAGCACCGTGCTCTGCGCCAATGACCGGCTCGCCTTCGGCGTGATGTCGGCGGCCTTCAACCGCGGCCTGCGCGTCGGCCGCGAGCCCGGCTGCACATTGCGCGTGGCGGGGCACGACGACCACCCGCTGAGCCGCTACACCTGCCCGCCGCTGACCACCGTCGCGCAGGACTTCGACCGCCTGGGCACGCTCGCCACCGAGACCCTGCTCGCCCGTGTCGGCGAGCCGGGCGACGACGAGGCGGGACCGCTGCCCCCGCTCCAGCAGCGCCTCGAGGCGAAGCTGATGATGCGCGAATCCGCCTGAGTTTCACCTTTCTCAAAGACGCCGAACGGGAACACCGCCAATGGCCAGCCTCACCACAGCCGAACGCCGCGGCTACCAGCAGATCTGCGGCGCCAACGGCACCATCATGGCCATCGCCTGCGACCAGCGCGGCGGCATGCGCGAGATCCTCGCACCGCCCGAGGAGCGGTCGAAGATCACCGACGCCATGCTGGGCGAGACCAAGAGCGACATCGTCGCCTGCCTCGCCAACAACGCCTCCTGCGTGCTGCTGGACCCGCTCTGCGCCGTTCCGAAAGTGGTGGACGAGGGCGTCCTGGCCCGCGACGTGGCGCTGCTCATCGGCCTCGACGCATCCGGCTACGACTCGAACGACAAGGGCCACCGGCTGTCCCGCCTTTCGGCCGGGATCACCGCGCGCCGCGTGCGTGAACTCGGCGGCACCGGCGGCAAGATCATGGTGTACCTGCGTCCGGACGCGCCGGGCACCGACGAGCACAACATCGACATCCTGCGCCGCTGCATCGCCGACTTCGCGGCGGAGGATCTCCTGCTGGTGGTCGAGTTCCTCACCTACGCCCTGCCCGGCGAAAGCAAGGAGGCCTACGCCGCCGCCATTCCCGGCATCGTCGAGGAGGGCACGCGCCAATGCGTGGCGCTGGGCGGGAAGGTCCTGAAGCTGCCCTGGCCCGGCTCCGGCGCCGCCTGCGCGGCGGTGACGAAGGCCGCCGCCGGCGTGCCCTGGGCCGTCCTCTCGGCGGGCGTCGATCATTCCACCTTCCTCGGCCAGATCGGGGCGGCCATGGAAAACGGCGCCTCCGGCGTCATCGGCGGCCGGGCGCTGTGGAAGGACTGCATCTCCCTCGACCGTGCCGTCCAGCGCGAGAAGCTGACCACGGTGGCCCTTCCCCGGCTGCGGGAAATCCAGGCCATCCTCGACAGGCACCCGCGCCAACTCGCGGCGTGACGGCATGCCGGGCGCCACCGCCATCGGGATCGACATCGGCGGCACGAACCTGCGTGCCGCCCGTGTCGCGTCCGGCGGCGCGATCCTGGAGCGCCTCTCCATGCCGGTCGACCGTGACCCCGGCCGCCTCGCGGGCATCGTCTGCGACCTCGCCGGCCGGCTGATCCGGCCCGAGGTCGCCGCCATCGGCATCGGAGTACCCGGCCGCGTCGACCACGGGCGCCGCCGGGCCCTGTCGGGCGGATATGTCGACCTGTCGGGGATCGATCTCGTCGGCCGGCTCGAAGGCGCGTTCAACCGCCCCGTCGCGCTCGACAACGACGTCGCCATGGCGCTCGCGGGAGAGCATGCCTTCGGCGCGGCCCGGGGACAGGCCGAGGTGGTCATGATCGCGGTCGGGACGGGGATCGGCGGCGCGGTGCTGTCGGCGGGCCGGCCATGGCGTGGCGGCGGCAATGCCGGCCAGCTCGGCCACCTCTCCGTCGCCCTCGACGGCCCCACCTGCGCCTGCGGGCGTCGCGGCTGCTTCGAGGCGCTCGCCGCCGGCCCCGCGCTGGGAGAGCTGATGGCGAGGGCCGGCCTGCCCGCAGGAACCCGTGCCGAGGACATGGTGGCTGCCGCCCGGCAAGGAGGCGAGACCCCCGCACGCCATGCGGCCCTGGCCTGGGCCCGCGCCCTGCGCGCCGGGATCGACACGCTCGCCGCGTGCTTCGACCCGCGCCTCGTCGTCGTCGGCGGCGGGCTCGGGACCGCGGCCTGCGCGGCGCTGGCGCTCTGCCCGCCGGAGTCGCCGTGGTTCCGCCCCGAGATCGCACCGGCCATCCTGGGAGGCGATGCCGGGATGGTCGGGTGCGCCGCCGCCGCGCTGTCCCTCGCCGGCGCGGAGGCTGCCCTATGAGACGCGCCATCCTCGTCAACGGCATCCCCGCCAGCGGCAAGACAAGCGTCTCCCGCGCCGTCGCCGACGCGACCGGGTGGCCGCTCCTGATCCTCGACACGGTCAAGGAGCCGTTCTTCGACCACCTCGGCACGGGCGACCGCGCCTGGAACCGGGCCCTCGGGCGGGCGAGCTCGCAGGCGATCTGGTCGGTGGTGGCCGACTGGCCCGACCCGGTCGGCGTCGTGGTCGACGCGTGGTTCGGCTTCGAGCCGCGCGAGATCCTGGAGGCGCACCTGGCCCGGGCGAGGATCGGGGCGACGGTGGAACTGTGGTGCCACGCACCCGCCGAGGTGATCGTCGAACGCTACAGCGCCCGGCTCGGCTCGCGGCATCCCGGCCATCCCGGCGCGGAATACATTCCGGAGATCGCTCCGCTCGCGGCCCGCGCGGCGCCGCTGGGCCGTGGCGCCGCGATCGCCGTCGACACGACCTCGCCGGTGAACGGGCCGGAGCTCGCACGGCGCGTGATGGAGGCCTTCAAGGGCTGAGCGTCAGTCGCGCGGCAGCATGCCGAGGTCGCGGACGGCGACGAGCACCTGCGCGGGATAGAAGGGCTTGGTCAGCAGGATGCTGCCTTCCAGCTGCCGGTTGCGGGAATCCGCATAGCCCGTGGCATAGATGATCGGCAGGGCGGGCCGCAGTTCACGGGCCCTGTCGGCGATATCCCAGCCGGTCAGCGGGCCCGGTAGCCTGATATCGGTGAAAAGCAGGTCTGGCGCACGTGAGGCGAGCGCCGCGACGGCCTCGCCGCCGTCTCCCGCCTGCACCACCTCGAAGCCGGCATCCTCGAGTTCGAGCGCGACGACCTCCCGGATCAACGGCTCGTCCTCGACGAGGAGAACGAGCTTTCCGCCTGCGCCCGTGGTCATCCGGCGGCCTCCGCGGATGCTGCCGCCACGAGCGGAAAGGTGAGCCGCACCAGCGTGCCGCGCCCGGGCTCGCTCTCGATCGCCAGTTCGCCCTGCGATTGCTGGACGAAGCCCAGAACCTGGCTGAGCCCCAGGCCCGAGCCGCGGCCCACGGGCTTCGTCGTGTAGAACGGCTCGACAGCCCTCCTGCGGACTTCCTCCCGCATGCCCTCGCCCTCGTCCTGAACTTCTATCGTCGCCGTATCGCCCGGCAGCACCTTAGTCCGTATCACGACTCGCCCACCCTCGGGCATGGCGTCGCGCGCATTGACGGCAAGGTTGATGATGGCGCTCTCCAGCTGATTGCGGTCCAGCAGCGCCAGGACGGGCGACGAGTCCGCCTCAATCTCGATCTCGACCAGGCCGCCCGCCGCGCCGCTGACGAGCGGCTGCAATTGCCGGGCGACCTCCGTCAGGTCGAGCACTTCCGGCTTCAACTCCTGCCGACGCGCAAAGGACAGAAGCTGCGAGGTGAGCTGTGCGGCCCGGCGCGCGCCCTCCCCCGCATTGGCGATCGCGACCCGCGCACCGGCCTGTTCCTCGCCGAGGCCGCGCTCGGCGCGGGCCAGGTTCATGGTGACGGCGGTCAGGAGATTGTTGAAGTCGTGCGCGATGCCGGCGGCGAGTTGGCCGACGGCCTCCATCTTCTGCGCTTGCCGCAGCATGTCATGGGCGCGCTCACGCTCCTCCATCGCCGCCTGCATCGCCTGCAGCGCGGCATCTCGCTCGGCCACCATGGCGCTGAGGTCGCTGTTCATCGCTCGAAGCTGCTTCGGCGAAGGCAGCGCGAGGGCTGTCGGCAGCAGCGGCCAGAGTGCGGCGGCGGTGGCGACGGATGCAGCCGCGGTGGCGGCCTTGATGAGCGCCTCGGCCCCGTAGTCGGGACGCCAGAGCGTCCAGATGGAAAAGAAATGCGTCGTGCCGCAGGCCGTGATGAACAGAGCGAAACACCAGAACACCCAGCCGAAACCCACGTCCGGGCGGCGGAAGGCGAGCACGGCGAGCACCACGGGGATGGAGAAATAGGCCGTGCCGATCAGCGCGTCCGACACGACGTGCGTCCAGATCAATTCGGGACGCCAGGTGAGGCAGTAGCCGTGCGGGGACAGCGTGTCTGAAGACAAAAGTCGCCCGATGAAGTCGAGCATCGGGGGAACCTCCCGGGGACAACAGTTGGGAACGCACGGCAGCGCCGAAGGTTCCGCCGGTCTCGGCCGCAGGCGGCTGTGAGCGCCCGCTTTGCCGATTGACAGGGCAACGCCCCTGCCCCTAAAAGGCCGCACCCGGAAAGGGGCTGTAGCTCAGTTGGGAGAGCGCTGCAATCGCACTGCAGAGGTCAGGGGTTCGAATCCCCTCAGCTCCACCAGGGTTTGCTGTGACAAAATAACTGATCCGTTTCAGACGCTTGGCGCAAGTCCGGAGAGACCTGCGTAGCCCACGCGTACGCCGTTCGGGTGCAGGGATTTCGGCGTCGTTCCTGCGCGTCGGCAAACTGCGACACGGTTCCCTTTTCGGCGCGCGGCACGGGTTTCGTTCCGGCCGGATTTCGTCGATCGCGAACTCTCGGGTGCGGGAGCAACGCGGGCGCACCCACGCAGTGCCCGCCGGGCTCGGGCCGGGCCCTGTTCCGCCATTTTCATGGAGTGTCGGAAGGCCGCCAAGGGATCGATCTTTTTTGTTTCAAAATGGGATTCACAGGCCGCAAAGCCTCTGGCAGAATCCTCCCATCGCCGCGTTGAAACCTGTCCCATGGTTGCCAGTCTCTGGCCGCCAAACGCGCCTTTTTGCGCCGGAGAACGCCGATGCTGAACCGCCGTGCCTTGTTTGGCCTGCCTCTCGCTGCCCTTCCGGCACCAGCCTTGGCTGCCACCCATGAAGCGAGAGAACCGCAAATCGACGAGGATCGCTGTCGTCGCCTGAACCCTGCCGTCGCTGCCGGATTGTCCGAGCGCTTTATTCAACTCGCGCAGAGCCGATTGGACGAGATGAGGGGAGGCGGCAGCTATCTCGACTGGCATGGTGTGGTGTCGGCGGCGTTCATCGCGGAAGGCCACGCGCGCCAGCTCTTCGAGATCGCTCGCATCCGCGCGCGCGACACTCTGAAATCCGAGCCGCAATCGTGACCGAGGATGAAATCCTCGCGGACTACGCCGCGCTTCGATCGCTCGTTACCAACGTGATCGGATTTCACGGGCTGGCCGATAACGACTACGCGAACGACAGCCTCGGTCAGCTCAAGGCCAACGCCCGCGTCTATGCCGACGGGCATGTTCTGGCGCGCCGCGTGTTCAGCCTCTCCCAACGTCTCGACGAGTGGGGAGAGTATCGCGACCTCGCCGCCGCGTTGCGTCCGCTTCGCCGGCTTTGCGCGGACATCATCGGAGCCAATGCGTGGGTGGACGATGAAGCGGCCCCCGCGGTGGAGCGCCTGATGTGCCACGCGCTAGCCTACGCCAAAGGCGTCGAGCTGGCCGTCCGGTTCATGCACGTCCATGACGATCTGACAGGGAAGGCGTAAGCCATGCTGCAACGACCCACGATGGATCGGCGCGCCATACTCGCGGGCGGGCTGGCCCTGATCGCCACGCCTGCGCTGCCCGCTCCCTATTACCCGTTGCCGGATGGGTTGACCGTCGAGTTTTTCCGGGAGGCCGCGAGAAAGCTCCGGGCCAATGTTCGCGCCTACGAGTTGGGCAAGCGCATCGTCCTGCAAGGCGCCGACCGGTCATCCTATCACCGTGATCTGAATTACGCCTTTGCGGGCATCTTCGACCGGATGGGTGATTGCCGCGAGCCGTTCGACCTTCTGGAATCCGAGCTGTACGCGGCCGAGCGCGCGCTCATGAAAAAATACGACTACAGGCCGTGAGGAACGCCATGCCCACGATAGATCGTCGTACCCTCATGACGACCAGTGTTGCCGCACTGGCCGCACCCGCAGCCCCGAGTGTTGCAGCGAGCGCGCCAACAGTCGCCACGGTTGTATTCCATCGGGCGAATGATGCGGTGATCCTTGCCGACCTCACGGCGATGGAGACGGCACTCGCTCAGGCGCGGGCGTGCCTCATTGAGGCCAACGCATTGAAAGACATGCCCCGCTACAAGATGCTGTTCGATATGTGGTGCCATCTTGAACATGTTCGCGACCTAGACAGGCTGAGGGTGGCTCCCGCCGTTGAAGAGCAGTGGGATGAAGCCCTGCCCATCATAGTCGATCCAAACCGGCCCGAAGCGGCGGGCACCTGACGAGGACGGTTACACCCCGATCGAGCCGAATGGGCTTCGATTAGCCGCTGCGCACATGGTGAACTGCAGCCTGATGGCCCCTCAGCCCCTCGAACACAACCTTGACCAGGTTGGGAAAGCGAAGGGTAGGCCGCCCCGCAAACGTGATGCCTGGACGACCAGGCCTCACGGGATCTGTCGTTTTGCTCCCGAGCAGCAGCAAGGCTTTGAACCGCTGGTTCTGGACCTCAGGCCGCCTTGCCCCCGCGCAGCACGATGTAGATGGCCGGGATCACCAAGACGGTGAGCAGCGTCGACGAGGCCAGCCCGAACAGGAGCGAGATGGCCAGCCCCTGGAAGATCGGGTCGGCGAGGATCACCGCCGCGCCGATCATCGCCGCGAGCGCCGTGAGCAGAATCGGCTTGAAGCGGATGGCGCCGGCCTCCAGCACGATGTCGCGCAGGCCACGGCCCTGGCGGTCGGCGTGGCGGATGAAGTCGACGAGCAGGATCGAGTTGCGGACGATGATGCCGGCCAGCGCGATGAAGCCGATCATCGAGGTCGCGGTGAAAGGCGCGTGGAACAGCCAGTGCCCGAGCATGATGCCGATGAAGGTGAGCGGGATGGGCGTGAGGATGACGAGCGGCAGCTTGAACGAGCCGAACTGCGCGACGACGAGGATGTAGATGCCGACGAGCGCGATCATGAAGGCGCCGCCCATGTCGCGGAAGGTCACCCAGGTCACCTCCCACTCGCCGTCCCAAAGCAGCACCGGCTTGCCCTCGTCGAGCGGCTGGCCGTGTAGCACGATCTCGGGTTTGGGAAGCGTGCCCCAGTTGATCCTGGCCAGCGCGTCGTCGACGGCGAGCATGCCGTAGACCGGCGCCTCGAAGGCCCCGGCGAGCTCCGCCGTCACCATCTCCGCCGCCCGGCCATTGTGCCGGAAGACGGGGAAGGAGGAGGGCTCCTGCCGGACGCTCACGACGTCGCCGAGCTCAACCACCGTGCGGTTGCCGGGCAAGGCGTTGGCGGGGACGGGCGTGGTCAGCGCCCTCTCGTCGAGCACGCGCGAGGCCTTGGAGAGCTCCAGCCGGATCGGGATGGGCTGGCGGCGGCCGCCGCGGTGGGAATAGCCGACCGTCGCCCCGCCCTCGAGCGTGCGCAACGTGTCGTAGACGTCGCGCTGCTCGACGCCGTGGAACTCGAGATTGTCCTGGTCGAGCGTGACGCGCAGGCGCGGGGCCGGCGTGCCGAAGCTGTCGTCGACATCGACGATGAAGGGCACGGTGGCGAAGGCCACGCGGACCTTGGTCGCTACGGCGCGCCGCGTCTCGGGGTCCGGCCCGTAGATCTCGGCCAGCAGCGTGGACAGCACGGGCGGGCCGGGCGGCGGCTCGACGACCTTGATGCTGGTGCCATTCGGAACCGGCAGGTCGGCGAGACGGTGGCGCATGTCGAGCGCGATGGCGTGGCTTGCCCGCTGGCGCTCGGCCTTCGGGGTCAGGTTCACCTGAACGTCGCCCTGCTCGGGCGAAGTGCGCAGCGCGTAGTGGCGTACGAGTCCGTTGAAGTTGAACGGGGCGGCGGAGCCGGCATAGGTCTGGAAGGAAACCACCTCGGGCACGGCCGAAAGTCGGCGGGCGATCTCCTGGAGGGTGCGGCTGGTGTCCTCGACGGAAGAGCCCTCGGGCAGGTCCACGACGACCTGCAGCTCCGGCTTGTTGTCGAAGGGCAGCAGCTTCACCGTCACGTCTTTCGTGGCGAAGAGCGCGAGCGAACCGACCGTGGCGACGCCGACGAGCAGGAGAAAGGTCCAGGCCCTTGCCCTGGAGGCGAGGATGGGCTTTGCGACGGCGAGGTAGAGCTGGCCGAGCCGGCCGACGTCACCGTGTCCGTGACCTTGTTCTGAACCGGCCTCTCCCGCAGCAAGGGCCCGTCCGGCGATCTTCAGCATCAGCCAGGGCGTCAGGATCACCGCGACAAAGAAGGAAAAGATCATCGCCGCCGAGGCGTTGGCCGGGATGGGGCTCATGTAGGGACCCATCATCCCGGACACGAACAGCATCGGCAGCAGCGCGGCGACCACCGTGAGTGTCGCGACGATGGTGGGATTGCCCACCTCGGCCACCGCGTCGATGGCGGCTTGCACCGGCGTGCGCCCGTCCCCCATGGCCCAGTGGCGGGAGATGTTCTCGATCACGACGATGGCGTCGTCGACGAGGATGCCGATGGAGAAGATGAGCGCGAAGAGGCTGACGCGGTTCAGCGTGTAGCCCATCAGCCGCGCAGCGAAGAGCGTGAGCAGGATCGTCGTGGGTATCACGACCGCAACCACCAGCGCCTCGCGCCAGCCTATCGAGACGGCGACCAGCAGCACGATGGAGACTGTCGCGAGGCCGAGGTGGAAGAGGAGCTCGTTCGCCTTTTCGTTGGCAGTCTCGCCGTAATTGCGCGTGACGGTCACGACCACGTCGTCGGGGACGACGCTGCCCTTCAGGTGACCGAGGCTTTCGGTGATCCGGTCGGCGATGACGACCGCGTTGGCCCCTGCGCGTTTCGCGAGAGCGATGGACACGGCCGGAGTGGACGCAAAGCCTCCCTCGGCCCCGGCATCGCGCACAAGGCTCGACACGCGGCTCTCGGCCGGTGAGGTCTCCAGCGTGATGCGAGCGACGTCGCGCACGTAGACGGGCCGTCCGTCCCTCGTCGTGAGAAGAAGGTTGCCGATCTCGTTCGCTCCCTGGAGGGTCTGGCCGGCCACCAGCGCCAGCTGCCGCCCGCCCTCGCGGACCTGCCCGGCCTCGAAGGAGCGGTTGGCGCCTTCCAGCTTGGCGGCGAGCTGCTGCAGCGTGACGCCGCTGCGGGCGAGCGCCTCGGGGTCCGGCTCGACACGAATCTGCTCGGGCTGCTCACCCACGATATAGGTGAGGCCGATATCGTCCAGTTTCGCGAGTTCAGTGCGCAGCTCTCGCGCAACCCTGGTCAGCCCGTTGGCGTCCCAGCGCGCGGCGGCACCGGGTTTGGGCGTGAGAGTGAGCACGACGATGGCGACATCGTCGATGCCGCGCCCGACGATCAGGGGTTCGGGTATGCCTGCGGGGATCCTGTCCAGATTGGCGCGGATTTTTTCGTGCACGCGGAGGATGGCGGAATCCGACGGCGTGCCGACGAGGAAACGGGCGGTCACCATGACGCTGTCGTCGCGGGTCTGCGAGTAGACGTGCTCGACCCCGTTGATGCCCTTGACGATGGTCTCCAGCGGCTCGGTGACGAGCTTCACCGCATCCTCGGCCTTGAGCCCGTCGGCACGCACCATGATGTCCACCATCGGCACCGAGATCTGCGGCTCCTCCTCGCGTGGCAGCGTGACCAGAGCCACGAGGCCAAGCGCAAACGAGGCGAGCAGGAAGAGCGGCGTCAGAGGCGAACGAATGAAGGATTTCGTCAGCGCGCCGGCGAGGCCGAGGCGCCGCGGCGCATGCGCCGGTGCGCTCATGGCGTCACCACGCGGTCGCCGGCGCGCAGGCCGGACAGGATCTCGACCTTGCCGCCGGCGGCGGGGCCGAGCACGACGGGAACGTCGAGGGTGCCGCCCTCCCCCGCCACCCGGACGTAGTCAACACCGCTGCGCGTCGTCACGGCGTCCTGCGGCACGATCAGCGCCTGCCGCTCCGCAACGGTGATCCACACCGGCACGCGCTCACCGACGAAGAAGTCGCCGAGCCCGTCGACTTCGGCGTCGGCAATGACTCGGCCAGCTTCCAGCTCGGGATAGACCTTGACGATGCGGCCCTCGCGGCGCGGGCCGCCCTCGGCGCCTGCCGCCTGGCCGCGCCCGCCGATGCTCACGGGGTCGCCCACCTTCACATGGCCGGCATGGCGTTCGGGAAGGGCGAGGCGCAGATAGTACCCGCTCGCGGCGATGCGGGCGATGGTCTCTCCCGGCATGACGACGGAGCCGGTGACGGCGGGTGTCGTGAGGACCCGTCCGTCCTTCGGCGCGAGCACTTGTCCTTCCGCCGTCTGCTGAACGATGACGGCGCGCTCGGCCCGGGCAGCCTCGAGCTGGTTGGTGTAAACGTTCACGGCGGTGCGCAGCTGGTCGAGACGGCTTTGCGTTTCCGCTCCGCGGCTCATGAGCGACTGGGACCGCTCCAGGTCGGACTGTGCGTTGGCGAGTTGCGCCTGCAGCGCCTTGATGCGCGCGTCGGTCGCCTGCAGCTGCAAGGCGAGCTTCTCGTCCCCTACGACCGCGATGATTTCGCCGGCCTTCACCGCCGTCCCCTCTTCGACGGCTCGCGAAAGCAGCGTGCCGCCGATCCTGGCACGCGCCGGAACCGTATCGCGGCTCTGGACCTGGCCGAACACGGCCTTGCGGTCGGGCACGGTTGCGGCCTGGAGAACTATTTCGGCAGCCGCGGCACCGGGCAGGGCATTCAGCAAGGCGAGCAGTAGCGCTGCGGGAGCGAGAGCCTTCCGCATGATGACGAATCCTGTTTGATCGCGAGACGCCCGCCGGGGGAAAGCGGCGTGCCGGGCTGTGCCGGCTCAGGTTGACATGTATTCGAAGATCCGCAATTATTTAAGCCATGATCACTGATGCCGACGCCCTTTCTGCCGCCGCCGACGAAGCAAGCGAGTTCCTGAAATCGCTGGCAAGTCCTGTTCGCTTGCGCATCCTCTGCTCCATCATCGGCAAAGAGGCGTCCGTCGGAGAACTCGCCGAGCAACTCGGCGTGCGCCAGAGCGTGGCGTCTCAGCATCTCGCCCTGCTTCGCAAGGACGGCCTCGTGAAGACCCGTCGCGAGGGCCAGACCATCTGGTATGGCCTCGCGGACGAGCGCGTGGTCCGTGTCATGGACGTGCTTCAAAAGACCTTCTGTCCGGCGGAGGAGCCGGGAGCCCAGGTCCGCAAGGCGCGGGCCCGGGCCTGACGATCGGTCGTCGCTCGGCTCAGCGAAACGCTTCGCCCACCCTGCAGCCCATGCCCTTGAAGATCATCGCCGCCGGGCAGAACCCGGTGAAGGCGGACTGGATCATGTTCAGCCCGACGAAGACGGTGAGCAGCAGGAACCAGGGTGACACAAAGTAGGCGAGAGCGGCCGACAGCAGAACCATGAGGCCGGCAAAAACTAAAACGGCACGATCGACGGTCATTTGAGACTCCTGAAGGTCGGAAGGCGGCCTCAGGCCACCTCCTCGTGGATTTCCTTGAGTTTGGATATTCCCAGCAAGTCGAGCGCGAGCTTCTCGTAGAAGGTCTCGCTCTTGCCCTGCCGGATCTTGCGGAGGAAGTATTTCTCAAAACCGATCTTGGCCGCGTGCACCCACTTTCCGGATGCTGACCAGTTGACGTTGCGTGGCGGGATTTGCGGCTGGGCGACGAAGGCGATGCCGCTGTCGCCGAAGTCGGCAAGACAGACCGCGTTCCAGGTGCCCATCGCCTTCGGCTCCTCGCCGCGCAGCAGCGCGCCAATGTTCTGCGCGGTAGCCGTGACCATGGACTCGATCATGAAGCCGGTCTTGGGCACGCCGACCGGCAGCGGCGTCTTGCCCTGCGGCGCGATGGCCACGCAGACGCCCACCGAGAAGATATTCGGGAATGTCGGATTGCGCTGGTGCTTGTCAGCCAGAATGAAGCCGCGCGGATTGGTGAGCCCCTCGATTCCGCGCACCGCCTCCACGCCCCGGAAAGCCGGGAGCAGCATCGAGAAAGCGAAAGGCAGTGTGTGCTTCGTCTTGAGCGATCCGTCGTCGTTCACTTCCTCGACGTGCATCAAGCCGGCCTCGACCTTCGCGACCTTGGCGTTGGTGATCCATTTGATGTGCTTCTCGCGCAGCGCGCTTTCGAGCAGGGACTTGGTGTCGCCGACACCGTCGAGGCCGAGATGGCCGATATAGGGCTCCGGCGTCACGAAGGTCATCGGCACGCGGTCGCGCACTTTCTTGCGCCGCAACGCAGTCTCCAGGATGAAAGCGAATTCGTAGGCAGGGCCAAAGCAGGACGCGCCCTGCGCCGCGCCGATGACGGCATGGCCGCCGGTCTTCACGAGCCCCTCGAATGCCGCGCGGGTCTGCATGGCGTGGTCGACGTGACAGACGGACTGGGTGTAGGCCTGCGGGCCAAACCCCTCGATCTCGTCGAAGGCGAGTTCAGGCCCGGTGGCGATGACGAGATAGTCGTAATCCAGCATCGTGCCGTCGTTCAGCTCGATCTGGTTCGCTTTCGGGTGAAGACGCCTCGCCCCTTCGGGCCGGAATCCGATGCCCTTTCGCTGCATGACGGGAGCAAGATCGACCTCGATCTCCTCCTTCTCGCGCCAGCCTACGGCGACCCACGGGTTGGAAGGAACGAAGCTGTAGGTGGAGCCCTTGTTGACGACCGTGATCTGGTCGCCGGGCCGCATGGCCTGCTTCATCTCGTAGGCCGTTATGGTGCCACCGAGGCCGGCGCCGAGGACGACGATGTGTGCCATGGGAAATCCTCCGTGGGATGTCGCCGTCAGTGCTCTTCGGGCTCGGCCGGCCTTCTGTTATCATATATTCGTATAATCGATAATATCAAGCGCAATCGGCATCCGCCGATGGTCGCACGTCAGATCGTACCGGCCGGAGGCTCGGCTGCGGAAAACTGGTCGAAGGCCTCGATCGCGTGGCTGGCGTACATGACCGTAGGCCCCGCGCCCATGTAGATCGCCATGCCGAGCGTCTCCAGCACCTCCTCGCGGGTTGCGCCCCGCAGGACGGCAGCTTTGGCGTGGAACGCGATGCAGTCGTCGCAGCGGATCGCTACGCTGATGGCAAGCGCGATCAGTTCCTTCGTCTTCGGGTCGAGCGCACCAGCCGTTAGCGCACCTTGCGCCATGCCTGAAAAGGCACGCATCACATCTGCCGCTCCGCCGCGGAGCTGCTTGAGCGGGTGCTGAAGACCCGCTGCGAGATCCTTCCAGTCCAGATGCATCACCGGCTCCTCGCGCTTTCCGCACTCTTTACCGCTGACAGGTGGACAGACCGGCGACCATGTAGAGCTTGCAGCTGCCCGCAAGGGCGCTGAGGACCAGCGGCAGGCCGAGCCAGCCCATCCAGTTCCAGCTGGTGTCCGGCGCCCAGTAGGGCAGCGCCCAGGCGATCAGCGCGAGGCCGAGATAGAAGCGCAACAGGCGGTCAAGGCCGCCGAGGTTCCTGGTCATAAGGCGTCTCCTGTCAGTTCGGGATGAAATGCTCGCGCGCGACGGAGACCTCGCCGCTCTCCATGTCAGTCCCGCGGAAGCCGATCTCTATGGAGCCGGACGGCAAGGCGTCCTTCGGCACAGTGACCGACACGCGCACCTGCCGCGTCTGGTCGGGGCCGACGACGACCTGCAGGGTTCCGCCGGCAGCCGCGTCCACTCCAGGCGCCTTGATGACCGCGCCGGGGGGCGCATTCTCGAGTGTCAGCGCAATCGCCCTGTCGACTGGGCGCTTGTTCAGGAAGCGCATCGTGAAGTCGTTGCGCACGGCGCCATCGGAGAGCCGCGTGAACAGCGGGTTGCGTTCGTGCAGCACGGCGACGCTCATCGTGCCGCGCGTGGCGAGAGACCACACCATCACCGCACCGACGATGGCGATGACGGCGGCGTAGAGGATCGTGCGTGGCCGGACGATGCGGTAGACGGGCGCCTCCCCCGCCGCGCGGCGGGCGATGTTGATGTCCGTGTCATACGCGATGAGCCGGTCGGGCCGGCCGATCTGGCGCATGACGGTGTCACAGGCGTCGATGCACAGGCCGCACTGCACACAGCCAAGCTGAATGCCGTTGCGGATATCGACGCCGGTCGGGCACACCGCCACACACTGGTTGCAGTCGACGCAGTCGCCCGCCGGCAGCCCGGCCTCGCGGGCGTGCTCGGCCTTCTTCACCGACATGCGGGGCTCGCCCCGGTCGCGCCGGTATGTGACGTTGAGCGCCCACTCGTCTGTCAGCGCCGCCTGGATGCGCGGCCAGGGGCACATGTAGATGCACACCTGCTCGCGCATGTGGCCGGCGAGGGCGTAGGTTGTGAAGGTGAGGATGGCGATCCAGAGATAGGCGATCCACGGAGCCTGCAGCGTGGCGAGATCGCCCACGAGCGTCGGCGCGTCGGCGAAATAGAGGACCCAGGCGCCGCCCGTCCACCACGCGATGATCAGCCAGATCGAGTGCTTGAGGATGCGCTGCGAGACGAGGTCGACGGTCCAGGCGCCCTTGTCCTTGAGCATGCGCTCGCGCCGGTCACCCTCGACCCAGCGCTCGACCGCGTAGAAAAGGTCCGTCCAGACGGTCTGCGGGCAGAGATAGCCGCACCAGATGCGCCCGGCGACCGCGTTCATCAGGAACAGCGCCATGGCGGCGATGATGAGCAGGCCGGTGAAGTAGTAGACCTCCTGCGGCCAGAGCTCGATCCAGAAGAAGTAGAAGCGCCGGTGCGGCAGGTCGACCAGCACCGCCTGGTCCGGCAGGTTGGGGCCGCGGTTCCAGCGCACGAAGGGCAGCAGGTAGTAGACCGCGAGCGTCGCGACCAGCAGGCCCCACTTGATGCGCCGGAACGTGCCGTGCACCGCCTGCGGGTAGACCTTCTTGCGGGGCGCGTAGAGCGGGCCCTCGATGATCGTGTCGCCGTCGGCCATGACGCGTTGTCCTTCGTGGGGATATCGGGGACTGGAGGTTGGACGGACCGGCGCTCGGTCAGGCCGGTCGCGTCCCGCCGATGATGCTGCGGGCCACGACAAATCCGAGCGGGATGGCGACCACGAACCCGGCGATCCCAGCGATCGGGACGAGCCGCATCCCCTGCTCGGCAAGGCTGGGCACGCTGACGACGGCGAGGATGAAGCTGCCGGCGAGCGTGGTGCCGGTCAGTGCCCACATGAGGACGGCAAGGCGAAGCATGGCGGTCTCCTCGAGAGATCCGCCGGACGGGGGCTCCGGCTGAAACGGGCCCGTATAGGTCCGTATTGAAACTTAGATACGCCGTCGAGCTTTAGCATGCTATAAGGTAGATCACGTATCCAACTTTAGCAGGAGAGGGTTCGATGCGGCTCACGGCCTTCACCAACTACGCCCTGCGCACGCTGATGTTCGCGGCCCTTCGGGGCGATGCATTGAGCCAGGTGGACGAGGTCGCGCGCGCCCACGTCATCCCTCGCACGCACATCGTCAAATGCGTCCACCAGCTTGGGCGTTGGGGCTATCTGGAGAACGTCCGCGGACGCGGCGGCGGATTTCGCCTGGCGAGGCCGGCGGCCGCCATCACGGTTGGCGAGGTGGTGCGCCTGACCGAGGACGGGCTCTCCCTCGTTGAGTGCTTCGACCCGGCGACGAACACCTGCCCCCTGTGCGGCGCCTGCGACCTTTCGCGGGGCATGCAGCGGGCACTCGCGGCCTTTCTGGCGGTACTCGACGGGATGACGGTCGCAGACATCGCGCGTGACCGGGAACCCATTCTGCACCGCCTAGGCCTCGACGAGGCTGCGCGTCCGCTGCAGCGGACGCAGGCGGCCTGACGATCACGTACCGCGCTTCGCCGCGCAGGCGTTGTGCCCGAGAAGCGCAAAGGCACCACGAGACGACAGCCGCGCGACCCAGGACGCAAGAAGCCCGGCATCCGCGGGCTAGCCGGGAACGTGCACTCCGCGGAGGGGTTGATGACCGACGCTGGGCCGATGGTCCAGCAAATCCGCGCGAGCAAGGACACACCGCCATGACAAGCAAATTGGACCCCGGCTCGCGGCCGGAGGAGAAGCGCGGCCACGGAGACGAGCTTCACCAGCTGGCGTCGGATCCCGAGCAGCGTCTGACGACGAACCACGGCGTGCCGATCAGCGACAACCAGAACTCGTTGAAGGCCGGGCGGCGCGGGCCGTCCCTCCTCGAGGATTTCGTCCTCCGCGAGAAGATCCAGCATTTCGATCACGAACGAATCCCTGAGCGGATCGTGCATGCCCGCGGCTCGGCCGCGCACGGCTATTTTGAACTGACGGAGTCCCTCTCCGACGTCACCCGCGCCCGGGTGCTGACCGAGGTCGGGGAGAAGACCGAAGTCTTCGTCCGCTTCTCCACGGTCGCCGGCGGCGCCGGCTCCGTCGATACGCCCCGCGACGTCCGCGGCTTCGCCGTGAAGTTTTACACGAAGGAAGGAAACTGGGATCTCGTCGGCAACAACATCCCGGTCTTCTTCATCCAGGATGCGATCAAGTTTCCCGACCTGATCCATTCTGTGAAGATGGAATCCGACCGCGGCTATCCGCAGGCGGCGAGCGCGCACGACACGTTCTGGGACTTCATCGGGCTGATGCCCGAGGCCACCCACATGGTGATGTGGGCGATGTCCGACCGCGCCATTCCGCGCTCCCTGCGCATGATGGAAGGCTTTGGCGTCAACACGTTCCGGCTCCTGAACGAGCAGGACGAGGCGGTCTTCGTCAAGTTTCACTGGCGGCCCAAGCTCGGCCTGCAGTCCACCTGCTGGGACGAAGCGGTAAAGATCGCCGGCGCCGATCCGGACTATCATCGCCGCGACCTGTACGAATCCATCGCCAATGGCGATTTTCCCGAATGGGAGTTCGGCGTCCAGCTCCTGACGCAGGCCGAGGCCGACGAACTTCCCTTCGACATCCTCGATGCCACGAAGGTGATTCCGGAGGAACTGGCGCCCATCCGGATTGTCGGACGCATGGTGCTGAACCGAAATCCCGACAACTTCTTCGCCGAGACCGAGCAGGTCGCTTTCCTGCCCACGAACATGCCGCCGGGCATCGACGTCTCGGAGGACCCGCTGCTGCAGGGTCGGTTATTCTCCTACCAGGACACCCAGCTTTCGCGCCTGGGCACCGTCAACTTCCACCAGTTGCCGATCAATCGTGCCAAGGGATGCCCCTTCCAGAATCTGCAGCGCGACGGACACATGCAGACCCAGGTGTTCACCGGCCGCGCCAACTACGAACCCAACTCGCTGGCCGATGCTGGCGAGCAGGGCGGTCCACGCGCCGACAGCCGTGGTGGCTTCCGCTCGGCGCCGGTGACGATGGAAGGCGAAAAGGTGCGCCTGCGTTCAGAGACCTTCGCCGATCACTACAGCCATGCCCGGCTGTTCTATCGCTCGCAATCGGCGGTGGAGCAGGCCCATCTGGCGAGCGCCCTGGTCTTCGAGCTCTCGAAGGTGTCGCTCGACCATGTCGTGACGCGGATGCTGGCCAATCTGCGCAACGTCGACGAGACGCTCGCCGAGCGCGTGGCTGCCGGCCTGAACGTGGATCTGCCTGCTGCATCGAAAGCAGCCGTCGAGCCGACCGACATGGAGCCCTCACCGGGCCTGCGGCTCATCAACAAGTACCCGCCGAGCCTGAAAGGCCGGAAGGTGGGTATCCTGGTCTCGGACGGCGCCGACGGAGCAATCGTGGCGCAAGTCCGGAGGGCCGCCGAGGAGGAGGGGGCGACGGTCATGATCGTCGCTCCGAAGGTGGGCGGGGTCGCGCTTGCCGACGGCAAGCACCTCAAGGCGGACGGGCAGCTCGCAGGCACGCCGTCCGTCCTGTTCGATGCCGTGGCGCTGGTGCTCTCCGACGCCGGATGTGCGGAGCTGCTGAAGGAGGGCTCTGCGACAGACTTCGCCAAGAACGCCTTCGGGCACTTGAAGGCCATCGGGTACACCAAAGAGGCGCAGCCGCTGCTGGACAAGTCCGGCGTGGTGCTGGACGCGAGCGTCGTCGAACTCTCCAGGGGCGCGGCAGCGTTCATCACGCCCGCAAAGTCGCGGCAATGGGACCGCGAGCCCGAAGTACGCATGCTCGCCTGACTTCGGCGCCCGGCCAAGCGCCGGGCGTTCCCACGGCGGCCATGCGCAAGACGGCGCGCCGATTTCGCGATGGGTCAGCTCTCACTGTGCGGAGCCGAGCCTCCCAGGCCCGGCTCGCATCACCGTGGGGTGGCTGACAAAGCAGCTCCGCCCTGCGCCGGAAACGGACGTTGGGGTGTCGGCTGAGACCGGACCATCAACTCGAGCACCTTAAGGTTGCATCGCTCGTCGGCAACTACCTTGGTCTTGCTACGACGTTCGAGGTCACGCTGCACTGCGGGATCACACCGGGCCGGCGAGCGATCCTTGCCGTTGGCGACCTGGCGTTCACCCGCCCAATTTGGAAAGGCAGAACGCAGCCAGAAAGCCTGCGACGGTGATCAGCCCGGCATAGTCGTGGGCGGTCTCGAAAGCCTCGGGGATCATCGTGTCGGCGAGCATGGCGAGGATAGCGCCGGCGGCGACTGCGGTCGTGGCGGCGATGATCTCAGGGCTGGCTCCCCCGAGCGCTATGTTCCCGATCAGCGCGGCGCCTCCCGAGATCAGCGCGATCCCTCCCCAAACCCCGAAGACGTAACTGAAGCCTCTGCCCGCCTTGCGCATTCCCGCCACGCTCGACAATCCCTCCGGTACGTTCGAGAGGAAGACGGCGGCCACGGTGACGAGGCTGACGCCCTTGCCGGAGAGGAGGCTCACCCCGATGACGATGGACTCCGGAATGCCGTCGAGCAGCGCGCCCACGGCAATGGCCAACCCCGAGGTGTCCGAGCCGTCCTGGCTCTGATCGGGATTGGAACCGGAGCGCTTTCGGTGCTTTGCGCCTCGCCGCGAGATGTAGATGTTGGCGGCTGTGTAGACGGCCCCACCCGCCAGGAAGCCGGCCGCCGTCGAGTCGAATCCACCCTGGCGGAACGCCTCATCCATGAGGTCGAAGGCCACCGCCGAGATCAGCACGCCGGCGCCAACCGCCATGACCGCGGCGATCACACGTTGCGGCAGGTCGGAAACCCAGGCGACGGCCGCGCCGAGAACCAGGGCAGAACCACCCAGGAGACCCCACAAGCCAGCTTGCGCCCAGATCGGCATGCTCAGAACCTCGAGTTTCCCCTACGAAGCAGAACGGGCGCGCTGCCGTCCGGTTCGCGAGGACGGGCCTGCCGCGCAGTTACGTCGTCCGGGGTGCCGTTGGTTCGGGAGGGGGCGGCCGCCGGTCCAGCGTAAGCCTCGCGACCATCGGCAGGCTCAGACCCTGGACGACGACGCTGAAGACGACGACGGCATAAGTCGCCGAGAGGATCAGCGACTTGGCCTCACTCCCGGGGAGTGCCAGCGCCAGAGCGACCGAGATGCCGCCCCGTACGCCCGCCCAGGTGAGGAAGGGCACGTTGCGGATCGACATGCCCGCGCCGGACGGAACCACCAGCAAGGGGCAGAAGACAGCGACGAGGCGCGCGAGAACGACGATCGGAATCGCGGCCGCCGCGAAACCGAACGACAGCTCGCCCCGGCTGACCACCAGAACCTCAAGCCCGATCAGCAGGAAAAGGACCGAGTTCAGGATTTCGTCGATCAGCGACCAGAGACCGAACAAATAGGTCTGCGTCCGGTCGCTCATGGCATCGCGTGGTCCCCTCGTGCCGATGAAAAGCCCCGCCGCGGCCATGGCAAGCGGCCCACTCACCTCCAGCCTCTGGGCAACCGCGTAGGTGCCCGTCACGAGCGCGAGCGAGATGAGGACTTCCACGGGATAGTCGTCGATGAGCCGCATGCCCCAGTAGGCCACGTAGCCTGTCGCGAGTCCCAGCAGGAGCCCGCCGCCCGCTTCCTTCACCAAAAGGAGGCCGGACGAAAGCAGTCCTCCGTCGGCGTCCTGGCCCGCGGCATAGGCCGTGAGCGCCGTCACGAGCACGATGCCGACGCCGTCATTGAACAGGGCCTCTCCCTGCAACTCGACTTCAAGCTCCGGCGGCAGCGAGACGGTCCGCAGCATGCTCATCACCGCGACAGGATCGGTGGGGCTGATGAGAGCTCCGAAGACCAGCGCCCAGCCGAGCGTCAGCGGCCAGCCTGCCAGCCTGGCCAGCCACCAGGCGGCGAACCCGATGATCGCGGTCGAGATCAGCGTGCCGATGACGGCGAGAAACGCGACCTGCCAGCCGCGACTCCGCAGCTTTCCGAAGTCAACGTGCAGCGCACCCGCGAAGACCAGAAAGGCGAGCATGCCGTCCATCACGAGGTGGCTGAAATCGATGCGATCAAGCGGTGAGGTCAGCGCTTCGAACAGATGCCGGTCCGGCACGGCCCGGTCCACGGCAATCAGGACACCGGAGGACGCGACGCTCATGACGAGCAAACCGACCGCATGCGGGAACGGCAGGAACTTGTGGTTCAGCCAGCCGAACACGGCTGAGAGCCCGAGCAGCAGGGCCGCGATATCGAGAAAGGAAAACACGCGGACGGTCTCATGTGAGAATGGTGTGGATTGGCCAACGTCGCCGCAGCAAGCGGGTTTGCTCGTTCGGGGCGTGTGATGTCGCCCTCCGGATGACTCAGCCCCACCCCATGCGCTCCCGGGGCCCGTCAGTCCGGCTGCCGGCACGACCGCCGTCGCGTCCCTCACCAAGAGCTTCGGCTGCCCGCTGGACCCGCCGGTTGAGGTCGGCGAGGTCGGCTGCCACCAGCGCTCCCTGGCGCGCGGTGTCGCTGATGCGGGCAAGCTGGCGCGACAGGGCATCGGACCACGGGGGGGAGGGCCGCGCTCCCGCCAGCTGCCCGATCACGTCGGCCATGCGGATCAGGATCGCGGTGTTCGCCTGCCCAGCCTGCCGCAAAGCGTCGAAAGCGGCAGCAACGAGTCCGGCCGGATCGGACCGGTCGAGAAGGACACGGACCGCACCGTCCTTGTCGCTGAGGACGGCAGCGGGCTCGCCTCTGGACATCGCTACCTCCAGCGCCCCGGCCAGCCGGTCGATCGTGGCGATGGCCGTGAACGGGTCGTTGATCCCCGGCGACAGGGCGCGCAGACCGATCTCGACGAGCTGGCGCAAGCCGAACTCGATGTCCTGGGCCGGACTTCGATCGGGGCCGACGACGAAGGCGGAGCGCACCTCCTCGACCTGGTCGTCCGCAAGGGTCCCGCCGCGCACCAGCAAATGCGGGCCATGGCACAGAACGAAGTGGCCGGCCCTGACGCGCACCTCGAAGACGACACCGGCCTTGCACGCGGCCTCCAGCAACGCCTGATGATCGACCACCTGGACGACCCCGCTCCGTCCGATGGCGATCTCCTGCGTCACGGGTGCAAGGTGTTCGGGGCGGGAAGCGTCGGCCGGGTTGTCCGCCTCCGGCAGGATCGTCCGCACGGAGCGCTGCAGTTCGCCGGCGACGAGGTCGATGATGTTGTCCGCCACGAGCGACCGGGCGACCTTGTGGACATAGAACAGAAGCGCGAACAGGCAGAGCACGGTGAGAAGGCTGGCTCCGGTCACCGCCGTGTGGGGCACGCTGCTTGCTCCGGCGACGTCGCTGATGCTCCGCAACACGACCACGATGTAGAGGATCGTGCCGATGAAGAGGCCCAGCACAGCCTGGATCTGCCGGTCGGCCATGAAGGTGGGGATCAGGCGCGGTCCGAGTTGATTGGCGGCCAGCGACAGGATGACGAAAGTGACCGACACGACGAGGGACGTCATCGTCATGAGCCCGGACAGGAGGCTCGACAAAAGGTCGCGCGCCGTCCCGGGATCACCGCTGAAGAGCCACCAGGGCGCGTGGCCGCTTTCAAGGACCAGTCCCGACAGCGCACCGCCGTGGACGAGGGCCAGATAGGCCAGCGCAAGCCCACCAAGGCTGAGGGCGAGGGGCATCGGCCAGAGCTGCCCGCGCAGGAGCACCAGAAGATTGCGCAGCCGCACGGCCGTGGAAGCGATGCCTTGGCCCCCGCCGGTTCTCAAGGCGCGTGAAGTCGAAGCGATGGCGGCCTCCGTCGGGCGCATCCGGCGGAATCACCGGTCCCGGGGCAACCGCGACGCACAAGGTTAGTTCCACGTAATCGGCCCTGTGGCCGCCAGTGAAGGCCAGTCCCGGACGTCTTCAGCTGGTGGGGACGCAATGCGCCTCGCCACAGCTCTCGGGCTTGTTCAATCGTCCTTCTTCCCGGGGCTGTCTGCCGCTCCCTGTGCGGAATGAAGCATCGCGGAGGCGATGCCATGATAGACCCCGTGGGGGACCACCAGCTTCGACATCAGGTCCGCGATCAGCGCCGTCAGCATCAGGGGGATGATGAGCGCGTGGTTCTGCGTCATCTCCGAGACGATGACGAAGCCGGTGATCGGAGCCTGCACCACGCCAGTGAGAAACGCCGTCATCCCGAGCACGCCCATGACCGGCAGGGGCACGCCGGACAGCAACCCGGACAGCGCAGAACCGATACCCGCGCCGATCGAGAGTGACGGCGAGAAGATGCCGCCAGGGATGCCGCTTGCAGCAGAAGCGAGGGTGGCCACGTACTTCAGGACCGCAAAAGAGGGCGGAGTCGGTTCGCCGTGCAGGATGGCGGTCGCCGGCTCGTAACCGGTTCCGAAAGTCGCTCCTCCGGACAGCCAGCCACAGACCGCGACGATGATACCGAGCGCACCGCCCCACACGAGGCGGCCTCTGGCGGACCCGATGCGCCCTGGAGTGGGAAGACCTGCCGCTGCCGCGGTCATCACACGGTTGAACGCACCGCCCGTGACACCGCCGACAACTCCCATCAGCGGCACAGCGATCCAGCCTGCACCGAAGGGCAGCACCTGCCCGGTCTGGCCGAAATAGGCATAGTCTCCGAGCAGCGCGAAGGAGGTGAGACCGCCCGCGATCACAGTGCCGATCACGAGACCGCTTGTCCTCACCTCGAAGGACCGGCTGAGTTCCTCGATGCCGAACACTATACCCGCGAGCGGCGTGTTAAAGGCAGCAGCCACCCCCGCCGCTGCGCCCGCGAGCACGAAGCCTGGCTGTCGGTGGGGCGCGAGCCGCCCGGCCGCGAACATGATTGCCGCTCCGATTTGCACCGTCGGGCCCTCGCGTCCAATGGAGGCGCCGGTCAGCAGGCCCCAGATCAGAAGCACGACCTTGCCGGCCGCGACCCGCAGGGACACCAGGCGACGACGCAGTTCCTGGTCCGGCGTAGCACGCGCGACGATGACCTGCGGAATGCCACTCCCGCCCGCACCGGCGAACCATCGATCCGTGATCCAGGCCGATGAAACAAAGCCGAGGGGCGTCAGCGCCAGCGGAGCGAGCGGCCAATGCGCCGCGAAGGTGCGGAACAGATCTTGCGCGATATCCGAGAGGCGGGCCAGGACGACGGCTGCGGCGCCGACCAGCAGACCTCCCGCGATGAAAACGGCCTGACGGGACCAGTGCAGCTGCAGCGGTTTGACGATTTTTGTCCAGAGAGGTCGCATGTTGCCGTGATTGGCACAGCGACGACCACGCCTCAAGCAGAGGCTTGACTGACAGGTATTCCGGCTTCCGGCATGCTGCCGTCTCAGCAGGAGCGGCGACCGGACCGACCCGGCGGCAAATCGAGCGCGTGGTCTGTCGGTGCACGATCTGACTTGCATCGCAACTGACCGGCGCGGCTCGATCGAAAGAAGATTCGGCGGATCGATTCAGACAAGAGCAGCCGGGCGGTCTCACCGTTTGGCCATCCGTTCGGTGGCATGACCTTCCTGCTTCGGTATTGCGCTGCATGATCGAAGGCGCCTAGAACGGTTCATTCGTCAGGACCCGGTGAAACTCCGGGTGGCTCTTCCGGCCGCCGATCCGCCGGACCACGCAACGCTCTCGATCATCGACCGCCGGCTTCGCCGTGCGGCGGAGTGTCTTTGCGGAACCGTCCCCCATGCCCAAGCTGCCTCACACGTCCGCCGCGCGGGTGCGCCGCGAATGGTTCTCGAATGTGCGCCCCGACATGCTGTCCGGCATTGTGGTCGCGCTTGCCCTCATCCCGGAAGCGATCGGCTTTTCCGTCATCGCCGGCGTCGATCCCAAGGTCGGGCTCTACGCCTCGGTCGTGATCGCCACGGTGATCGCCTTCACGGGGGGCCGGCCCGCCATGATCTCCGCGGCCACGGCGGCCACTGCGGTGCTGATGGGCGGCCTCGTGCGCGACCACGGCATCCAGTACCTGTTCGCCGCGACGATCCTGATGGGCGTCTTCCAGATCGTCGCAGGCTTCCTGAAGCTTGGCCGTCTCATGCGCTTCGTCTCGCGCTCGGTGATGACGGGCTTTGTCAACGCGCTCGCGATCCTGATCTTCATGGCTCAGCTGCCGGAACTGACCGGCGTTCCGACGGCGACATACGGGCTGATTTTGCTCGGCCTGGCGATCATCTACCTCCTGCCGCGCCTCACGACGCTGGTGCCGTCGCCTCTTGTCGCCATCGTCGTCGTCACGGTCATCGCCTACGGATTCCGGCTGGACGTCCGTACGGTGGCCCAGTTGGGCGAGCTGCCCTCCACTCTTCCGTCCTTCGGGTGGCCTCAGGTGCCGCTGACGCTCGAGACGCTGCGCATCATCGCTCCGGTCGCACTCACGCTGGCGGCGGTAGGACTCCTGGAGTCGCTGCTGACGGCCCAGATCGTCGATGACATGACCGACAGCCGGAGCGACAAGAACCAGGAGTGCAAGGGTCAGGGAATTGCCAACATCGCCTCTGCCCTCTTGGGCGGCATGGGCGGCTGCGCCATGATCGGCCAATCCGTGATCAATGTCTCGTCCGGCGCGCGGGGGCGGCTGTCCACCCTCGTCGCCGGCGTCTTCCTTCTCGTCCTTCTCGTGCTGCTGCAGCCCCTTCTGGCCATCGTTCCCGTGGCGGCGCTCACGGCGGTGATGATCATGGTGTCCATCAACACCTTCTCCTGGCGCTCCATCCTGAAGCTGCGGGACAATCCGAGGGCCTCCTCGGTGGTGATGCTCGCGACGGTGGCGACCGTTGTTGCCACCCACGATCTCGCGAAAGGCGTTATCGTCGGCGTGCTGCTCTCCGGCGTCTTCTTCGCGGGGAAGGTGGCGCGTCTCTGCCGTATCACCAGCACGCTGTCCCCGGATGCCGCGACGCGGACCTACACGGTGGAAGGACAGGTGTTCTTCGCCTCAGCCGGCACCTTCTCCGACGCCATCGACGTTCTCGAACCGGTAGACCGGATCGTCATCGATGTCGGCGCTGCCCATTTCTGGGACATCTCCGCGGTGGGCGCGCTGGACCGTCTGGTGCTCAAGGCTCGCCGGCACGGCCACACGGTCGAGGTCATCGGGCTGAACGAGGCGAGCGCCACCATGGTCGAGCGCTTCGCCGTGCACCAAAAGGACCCTGACGCGATCTCGGCGTCTCCGCACTGACGGGCAACTCGGATATGGTTTCCCGCGGGGGCTCTCCGGACGGAGGCCAAGATGACGATCAAGGTCGGCGAGCGCTACCAGCACCTCATCGGACGAGGAGGGTGCACGTGCATCCCGCAGGACGCGGGCATGTTCCCGGACAGCGCGATCGCTGACCTGTCACGACGACGCTTTCTCGCGACCATCGCAACAGGTGCCGTCTCCGCTGCTGCTGTCACGTCGACAGCGTCTGCTGCGAGTGCGCCGGCGTCGGTTTCGGCGATCCTGCCGGCAGCGATCATCGCAAAGGTCCACGCCGCGATCGACGCGGATACGCCTCGCCTGCTCGACATCTTCAAGGACCTTCACCAGCATCCGGAACTCGCGTTCACTGAACTGCGAACTTCCGGGATTGTCGCCCGAGATCTGCACGACCTCGGCTTCGAGGTCACGGAGGGCATCGGCAAGACCGGCGTGGTCGGTGTCATGAGGAACGGCACGGGGCCGACCGCCTGGTTGCGCGCGGACATGGACTGCAACCAGGTGCGCGAGACCACCGGTCTGCCATGGGCCGCGACCCAGCCGCAACGGCTTGCCGACGGCACCGAGGTCGACGTGATGCATGCCTGCGGACACGATGCCCACGTCACCTGGATGCTCGGCAGTGCGCGGGCGCTGGCTGGACTCAAGGCCGACTGGGCCGGCACTCTCGTCGTCTATGCCCAGCCTGCGGAGGAAATCGGACTCGGGGCGCAGGCCATGGTCGAGGACGGCCTGTGGAGGCGCGGCTTCCCGAGGCCGGACTACGCATTCGGAGCACACACCGCACCCGGCCCGGTCGGCTTCGTCGCCAACTCGCCGGGCGTACGCATGGCCGGCACCGACCAGCTCGACATCACCTTCACCGGCCTCGGCGGCCATGGCTCCACCCCGGAGATGACCATTGATCCCGTGGTCATGGCCGCGCAGGCCGTCCTGAATTACCAGACCATCATCAGCCGCAGCATTGATCCCCAGTCCGCCGCCGTCCTGTCGGTGGGCGCGATCGAGGCGGGGACGAGCAACAACATCATCCCGGGATCCGCCACCCTGAAATTGAACCTGAGGTGGTTCTCGGCGGAGGTGCGGGACAAGATGATCAGGCGGATCGACGAGGTGGGTCGCGGCGTGGCCATCGGTGCCGGCGTCGAGGAAGCACACATGCCGACCCGCCACATGAAGGGCAATGCCGGCCCGCTGGTGAACGACGAGGCGCTTGTCGGCCGCGTGAACCCCTCGCTCGCAGCCCTGCTCGGCCCCGAAAAGGTGATCGACGATTTTCCGGCCGTGATGGGCTCCGAGGACTTTCAGGAGGCGTTCAGACCTCTCGGCGGTGTTCCGTATTCCTTCGCGCTGATCGGCGTGGCACCCGTCGAGATGTTCCTCAACGCACGCGCGGCAGGACGGCCATTTCCCTACTCCAACCACAACTCGGATTTCTTCGTAGACCTCGCGGCGATCCCGATCGGAGCGAAAGTCAACACCGTGGCAGTGCTCAGCGTTCTGGCGAAGTCCGTCTGAACGCGAGGAGACAAGGGCTGACACACCCCCGTGACCTGGCGAATGGCGGCAAAGGGTCAGGTGTTCGCCTTCGAGCGTCGGTCGGTCTCGCGTAAGGCGTCGCCGCGCTTACCAACGATGGACCACCCCATTTGCCGTGAGTGGTGCCGGGCGCGGACTGCGCGCCCGGCTTGGGCGCATGCGGCCATGAGAGTCGCGTGTCAGCCCTTGATGAAGGCGAGCAAGTCGGGATTGATCGTGTCGGCATGAGTGGTGAGCATGCCGTGCGGGAAGCCTTCATAGACCTTCAGCGAGCCATTCTTCAGCAGCTTCACCGACAGGAGCGCCGAGTCGGCGATGGGGACGATCTGGTCGTCGCTGCCGTGCACGACGAACGTGGGCACGGTGATGGACTTGAGATCCTCCGTGAAGTCGGTCTCGGAGAAGGCCTTGATGCCGTCGTAGTGAGCCTTTGCCCCTCCGATCATCCCCTGCCGCCACCAGTTCCCGATTACGGCCTGCAATGGCTTCGCGCCCGGCCGGTTGAAGCTGTAGAACGGCCCGGACGGGACATCCATGTAGAACTGCGCCCGGTTCGCAGCCAAGGCGGCCCGCAGCGTGTCGAAGGCCTCGATGGGCTGTCCTCCGGGATTGGAAGGCGACTTCAGCATCACCGGCGGTACCGCGCCCACGATGATCAGCTTGGCGACCCGGCCCTGCGGCTGGCCGTGGCGCGCGACATAGCGCGTCGCCTCGCCTCCCCCGGTGGAATGGCCGATGTGCACGGCGTTGCGAAGGTCGAGATGCTGGGCCACAGCCGAGGCGTCGGCGGCGTAGTGGTCCATGTCGTGCCCTTCGGACACCTGCGTCGACCGGCCGTGCCCCCGCCGGTCGTGTGCAACGACACGGAAGCCCTTGGAGAGGAAAAACAGCATCTGGTTGTCCCAGTCATCGGACGACAGCGGCCATCCGTGATGAAACATCACGGGCTGCGCATCTTTGGGTCCCCAGTCCTTGTAGAAGATCTCAACGCCGTCGGCGGTGGTGATGGTCGGCATGGTCACTCTCCCTTGCTGGTGCTTGGCTGCGGCTTGGGTTGCCATGGCCGGTCAAAGCGGCGCGCAAGCGCTGCTATGCCCGGCCTTGCAAGGAGGACCAGGCTGCCGGCCGCCGTCGCCGCCACGACCAGGTTCGCTCCCGCAAAGGTCCACGGTGCGATCAGCGCGACCGCACCGGTCTCGCCACGTTCCATCATGCGAAGTGGCGCGGTCCCGAGCGCAGTCGCCCCGAAAGTGAACGCCCAGTAAGACGGCGCGAAAGGCTGGCGGAGGATCCAGGGCAACAGCCGCACCAGCACCGCCGCCTGAAGCAGCGCATAGCCGAGAAGTCCGCGGGCGAAGCCATCCAAGGGCCCGGATGAGAGCGACACATAGGCGATCAGACCCACCGCAGGAGGCGCGAGCTGGATCCCCAAGGCCGGGCGGAGCGGAATAGCGAGCTCGGGCGCCGTGTAGAGGCGATGCAAAAGGACCGACTCGATCGCAAGCCAAGAGAAAAGCCCGGCTCCGAAGGCGAGCTGAGCCCAATCGGCGTGGCCCAGGCCGGCCAGCGCGGTCGCAGTGACGAAGGCGCCAGCGACCAGGGGCAGATACAAGATTGGTGTATTCGCCGCGGGATCACGACCTCCTTGCCACAGGAGTCCCGTACGCCAAAGGGCGAAGGCAGCCGTCAGAAAGAAACCGAGCGAAACCAGCACTACGGCGACTGGTCTCGTGGAATGAAGTGCCCCCAGTCCGACCAGCATGGTCGAAACGCCGAGGAGCCCGGCGAAGCAGCACTGGACGGGATGGCGCAGCTCCGCGATAGCGTCCTCACGGGCCTGGATCCACTTGAGGGCATAGAGCACGACGAGGGCCGCCCAGACGACGAAGGCAATCCACGTGAGAACGTCGCCGATCTCGGGTGGAAGACCCCAGACTTCATGAGCTGTCCGCCAAGCGGCTCCCAGTCCTGAAAGGCCGAGGACCACGCCGAAGTAGGAAACCGGAACGGTCTTGATCGACATGGCTCAGCGGGTCCGTTCTGGCACGCTGAAAGCCACAGCCTGGCTCGTGAGCACCCGGTGAGTGGGATCGGCCAATTCGACCAGGACGCGGTGTGGACCCGGCGGCAGCCCCACGACGATGATGGTCTGCCCCGTGGCATCGACGAAGTGCCACGGCGCATCGTCGACCGTGATGTGGACGTGTCCGATACGGGGAGAGACGTCCAGGGCGCCCGCCCCGAATACCGGGACGACCCTGATGTTCTCGGTGCGGTACTGGATGAACACCAGCCCTCGCGAGAGCGGCTCGGGGAGAGGGGCGTCCACGACGAGCCTTGGCGGTGGCTCGTTCTCGATCGCCACCAGCGGGCTCGGTCCGACGATGTCGCGCGCGCTTTGCGCGTCGGCCCCGGATGCCGTGAGGAGAGCGGCGGTCATCACGATTACGTCCTTCAGGCGCGAGTGCATGGCTGAAATCCCGGTGACAGAGCTGGCATCAGCACCGGCGCGGAGCAGGTCGAAGCAGATGCGCTAGGCGACCTTTCGCTGGAGGAAGTCCCGAATGAGCGGCACCATCTCGTCCGCCTTGTCCTCGAGCGCGAAATGGCCGGTGTCGATGAGGTGAAACTCGACGTCTGGCAGGTCGCGCTTGTAGGGATGAGCCCCGTCCGGCGGGAAGATCTTGTCGTTCTTGCCCCACACGATCAGCGTGGGCGGCCGGTGCTGGCGAAAATAGGTCTGCACCTTCGGATAGAGCGGCAGGTTCGTGCGGTAGTCGTAGAAGAGATCCATCTGGATGTCGGCATTGCCAGGCCGGTCGAGCAGGGCCTGGTCGTGCAGCCAGTTGTCCGGATCGATCCGGCTCACATCCGAGACGCCGTCGGTATACTGGAACCGGGTGATCTCCGGCGTGACCAGGACGAGGAGCGCCTTGCGGTGGGCCTCGGAGTGATCCGACCAATAGGCCTTGATCGGATCCCAGAACTCCCTCAGCCCCTCGTCATAGGCGTTGCCGTTCTGGACGATGAGGGCGGTGACGCGCTCCGGATTCTTCAGCGCCAGGCGCCAGCCGACGGGCGCCCCGTAATCCATGACATACATGGCATATCGCTCGACACCGACCTGGTGGAGAAGGCCCGCGACGAGCTCGCCGAAGCGATCGAATGTGTAGGGGAATGTGGCGCGGTCCGGCATGGCGCTCTGCCCGAAGCCGGGGTAGTCAGGCGCGATCACATGATACCGGTCCGCCAGTTGGGGTGTCAGGTTCCGGAACATGTGGGAGGATGTCGGGAAGCCGTGGAGCAGAAGCACCACCGGACCGTCGGTCGGGCCCGCTTCCCGGTAGAAGATGTCGATACCCTCGACCTTGGCGGTCCTGTAGTGCGTCGTGGGCCAAGGTGTATGCGCGTTGGTGCCGGCCGCGGCGGGGGCAGACACCGTCTTCGCCAGCGCCCCGGCGACGAGCGCCGATGAAAGCCCCAGGAGGATTTGACGCCGGGCCTGTTGCTGGCCGCAGGTGGGCTCGCGCATTGATCTCCTCCAGAGCAAGGGTTTTCACGTCCTGCAGGGTTGTCGGTCGATGCAAAGACATCAGATCTGCGCGGAGCCGCCGTCGACGAAGACCTCGGATCCGGTGACGAAGCGGCTCTCGCTGGAGGCCAGGAACACGGCGACGTCCGCCACCTCCTCGGCGGTCGCGAGCCGGCCAAGCGGCGTGGTCTTTGTGACGAAGCGGACCATCTCCTCATGCTCCTCGTCGGAGCCGGCGAGACCATGCCAGCCGGGCGTCGACGTCGCCCCGGGGGCCAACACGTTGATGCGAATTCCCCGTCCCGCGAGATCGAGAATCCAGTTCCGCGCCAGGCTGCGGATCGCCGCCTTGCTGGCGGCGTAAATGCTGAAGGCGGGTGTTCCCGTGCTCGCCGCCGTCGACCCTGTGAGGATGACGGAGCTCTGGGCAGCCAGGAGGGGAAGCGCCTTCTGGACGGTGAAGACGGTGCCCCGGACGTTTGTCGCGAAGGTGGTGTCGAAATGCTCCTCCGTGATCTCGCCGAGAGCGGCAAACTCGCCTCCGCCAGCGTTCGCGAAGAGCACGTCGATGTGCCCCGCTTCATCCCTCACGGTTGCGAAAAGCCGGTCGAGATCATCGAGCCGGGCGACGTCTCCGACGACACCCTTTGCTGCTGGCCCGACGCGTTCCACGGCGGCGGCCAGCTCGGTGGCACGGCGACCCATCATGTAGAGCCGCGCTCCTTCGGCCTCGAAGCGGAGCGAGGTCGCGAGCCCGATTCCGCTGTTCGCCCCCGTGATCACAGCGACCTTGCCCTCCAGTCGTCCCGGCATTGACATTCTCCTGCTCGAGCTCAGCGGGGCTTGCGTCAGACGCCCTGGAAGACCAACCGGGTGAAGTAAGCGGGGTCGACGAGGAAGTTGCCCCAGACTGGGTCGAAGGCAGCGGTCGGTCTGGCCGCGACGATGTCGGCGACCGGCAGGCCCTGGCGCTTGAGCTTGGCCACGTTGTCGCGGATCGCGACCAGCATGTCGCGGAAGCTCTGCAGCTCGGCCTTGTTGCTGACCGGGCCGCCGTGTCCGGGGATGATGATCGTCTTGTCTGTCGCAGCTGCGAGATTGGCATCCGATGCGGCGATCATGCCGTCGATGCTGCCCCCGGTGGAGTAGTCGATGAAGGGGTAGATCCCGTACCAGTAGGTGTCGCCGGCATGAAGAATGTCGGCCTCGGCGAAGTAGACGGAGATGTCGGAGTCGGTGTGGGCCCGCCCATACGCCTGGAGCGCGATGGACTGTCCATTGAGCTTGAGGTGCTTGTCCTTCGCGAAGACGTCGGACGGCACGCCGTCGGGCGGCAATGGGAGGAAATTGTAGTCCCAGTCCTCGACGCGCTGCACCTGCGAGAGATAGGTCCGGGATTTCTCATGGGCGATGATCTTTGCTCCCGCCGCATTCAGCCAGGCATTGCCGTCGGCGTGGTCGAAGTGCCAGTGCGTGTTGATGAGATGGGTGACGGGATCGGACGAGAGCGACGCGAGCGCCTTGCCGACCTGGTCTCGCGACACGCTGATTCCCGCGTCGACCAGAACCTTCCCGTCCGGTCCGGTCAGGACGGCGATGTTGCCTCCCGAGCCCTCCAGGATGCTGACGCCGCCTCGCAACCGGTGCACGTGGATGGGACCTGCGGCGGCGCTGTCCTTGATCAGACTGACGATACCGCGTGCCTCGGCGTAGGCGGCCCTCGGGCTCAGCCACCCCGCGCCGAAGACGGCCGGGGCCGTCGCGCAGCAAAGGCAGAAAGCGCGGCGGGACAGGGTGCGCGGGATCGCGGGCATGGAGACCTCGGGGGAAAGAGGCGGGGCAACTGTGGCGGCTGGACGCGCGGCTCAGGCCTTGGCGAAGGCGAGCAGGTCGGCGTTGAAGCGCTCTGCATGCGTCACGGTGAGACCGTGCGGAGCACCAGGGTAGACCTTCAGGGTGGCACCCTTGATGAGCTTGACCGAGCGCATCGCGGAGTCGGCGATCGGGACGTTCTGGTCGTCATCGCCGTGAATGATCAGGGTCGGCACGTCGATCCTGGCGAGATCCTGCGTGAAGTCCGTCTCCGAGAATGCCCGGATGGACTCGTAGGCGTTGACGATGCCGGCCTGCATGCTCATCAGCCAAAAGGCATCCCTGACGCCCTGGGACACCTGCGCACCCGGGCGGTTGGCTCCGTAGAACGGTCCGTCGCCGAGGTCGCGGTAGAACTGCGCGGGATTGGCCGCGAGACTGGCGCGGGTCGCGTCGAAGACGTCGAGCGGCAGCCCTCCAGGATTCGCAGCAGTCTTGAGCATCAGCGGAGGGATGGCAGAGGTCAGGACGGCTTTTGCGACCCGGCCGGTTCCGTGCCGTCCCATGTAGCGGGTGACTTCCCCTCCACCCACAGAATGGCCGACGAGGATGACCTCCTTGAGATCGAGCGAGCCGATCAGTGCCGCGAGGTCGTCCGCGTAGGTATCGAAGTCGTTGCCCGTCGCCGTCTGGGATGACCGTCCGTGGCCGCGACGGTCATGGGCGATGCACCTGAACCCGTGCGACGTCATGAAGAGCATCTGGGAGTCCCAGGCGTCCGCGCTGAGCGGCCACCCGTGGGAGAACACGACGGGACGCCCCTTCCCCCAATCCTTGTAGAAAATCTCGGCGCCGTCCTTCGTCCTGACGACATCCACGGCGTTGCCTCCTCTGGGGTGCTCCGGCTCGCTTATGGTGGCCGGAGCGGCCTGTCCTGCGGTTGCAGCGCTGGACAGGGCGGGTGCCGCGACAAGAAGGGCGGCGCCTGTCATAAGAACCCTGCGTCTTGACGGAGCTTGCACAGGAAAGGGCGAGATCAAATCGGGCCTCATGCCGTTCTCCATGGACCGGTGAGCCGGTGTGGCCCATAAATATTCAGCTACACACTTGCTTTTTGTCTCTGTTACTCACGTACGCTTGTTACAATTGCATGTTGCTTGTTCGCTTTACTTGAGGTGACAATACTCTTCGATAGGGTGACGCCGTAGCCATCAAGCTCGAAAAGCAGCTTCTCACTTCCTGGAAAGAGGCTGGCCGTGGACAGACTGGAAGCCATGACGATCGTCATCGCCATCGCCGAGCAGGGCAGCCTCTCGGCGGCGTCGCGCTTGCTCGGCAAGCCTGTCCCGACGGTCAGCCGCAAGCTGTCCGAGCTGGAAGGCCGGCTCAACGCCCAGCTGTTTCAGAGGTCATCGCGCCGACTGCGGCTCACCGATGCCGGCCGCTCCTACATCGAGGCGTGCAAGCGGATCATCGACCAGGTGGAGGATGCCGAGCGCGAGGTGTCGGGCGAGTACCGCGCGCCGACAGGCGATCTCACCGTCACCTCGCCCTGGGGGCTGGGGCACATGCATCTCCTGCCGATTGCCTGCGAGTTCATGGCTGAGTTCCCGGACATCGGCCTTCGCCTGATGATGACCGACAGGGTGTTGCGTCCCCTCGAGGATCACATCGACGTTTCAATAAGGATCGGGCCTCTCGCCGACAGCAGCATGATCGCGACCAGGATCGGCATGGTCCGGCTCGTCGCTTGCGCGAGCCCGGGCTACCTCGAGCAGCGTGGCTGCCCGGCCTGTCTCGCCGATCTCGCCCACCACGATTGCATCACCCTCGACGATTTCGACGTCCAGCGCACATGGCGCTTCACGGAGGGCGCGCGGGAGGTCGCCGCGCCGATCCGATCGCGGCTGAGCGTCAACACCTCCGAGGCCGCGGTGGAAGCGGCCATTACCGGGGCGGGCATAGCCCGCGTGATGTCGTACAAGATGGAGAAGGCCCGGCGCGAAGGTCGCCTTGCCATCGTGCTCGAGCCATTCGAACCGGAGCCGCTGCCCGTCCACATCGTCTATGCCGAGCGCAAGCCGATGCCCTTGAAGCTGCGGGCCTTCCTGAACTGGATTACGCCCCGGCTGAAAGGAAGGCTGGCAGCCCCCACCTCCCTTGAAGCCGCCCCAATGGACGACGCAGGTGCCGCAACAAGGACACACGCGGCAGCGCCTGCCCGCGACCTCGCCTGAGCCGGTTCAGCTGAAGTGCCTGAGCCAGGCGGCACAAGGCAGGAGCTTTCCCATAAGCACGACGATGAAGGCTGCCGTCCTGGACGCGGCCGGAGCGCCGCTTCGCATTGCCGCCATCGACCGCCCCGTGCCCGGTCGCGGGCGACCCGGCCCGGGTACAGAAGCGGCAACGTTTCGGCCGTGGCCCACTCAAAGCCGGAAGTGACCGTCGTTCTCCACGCTCTGCAGGGGCGCTTGGGAAAGGTGCATCTCCGGAACACTCGCAGGGATCGCGAGCACTGCTGCGGTCGCATCCTGGATGGTCTCCACTGAAACCCCGGGTGCGCGCTCGCGGAGGACCAGTCCGGCGTCGGTGGGCTCGATGACGGCAAGATTCGTCACCACGAGCGTGACCCGTCGGACGGACGTCAAAGGCAGGGTACAGCGCGGAACGATCTTCGATCGCCCGCGCGCGGCATGTTGCATCGCCACGATGACACGGCGGGCACCGCTCACCAGATCCATGGCGCCGCCCATCCCGGGAACCATCTTGCCGGGAACCACCCAGTTGGCGAGGAGGCCCAGTTCGTCCACCTCCAGGCCTCCGAGGACGGTGGCATCCAGGTGACCGCCGCGGATCAGGCCGAAGGAGAAGGCGCTGTCGACCCGCGCAGCGCCCGGCACGGCGGTGATGAAGCCGCCTCCGGCATCGGTCAGGTCTTCGTCCTCCATGCCCTCGGGCGGCCGTGCGCCCATGCCGACAATCCCGTTCTCGGACTGGAAGAGGATGCCGTCATGCAGAGAGACGTAGCGCGACACGCCGGTCGGCAGGCCGATGCCGAGATTGACCAGTGTACCCGGGTGGAGTTCACGGGCGACCCGACGATGGATGATTTCCTCGGGAGACATCATGCGGCCCTCTCGATGAGGTGGTCGACGATGACGCCGGGCGTATCGACGGCGTCGGGCGGAATGGTGCCGACCGGCAGGATCTCGCGCGGCTCGCACAGGACGATGCGCCCCGCCATCGCCATCAGCGGGTTGAAGTTGGTCGCCGTCAGCTGGTAGGCGAGGTTGCCGTTGTAGTCGGCCCGGTCGGCGTGGATCAGGGCGAAGTCGGCCGGCAGCGGCGGCGCGTAAAGCCACTGCTCGCCGTCGATGTCGATGATTCTCTGGCCCTGCGCGGCCTCCGTTCCCAGACCCGTCTTGGTCAGGACGCCGCCGAGCCCGAATCCGGCGGCGCGGATGCGCTCGGCCAACGTGCCCTGCGGCACGAGCTCGACCGCAATCGAGCCCTCGATCATGCCCCGCTGCGTCTCGGCGTTCAGCCCGATATGCGAGGTGATCACGCGCGCGACGAGCCGCGCGGAGATCAGCTTGCCGATGCCGAAGCCGGGTTTCGCCGTGTCATTGGCGATGATGGTGAGGTCGCGGCGTCCGGCTTCGACCAGCGCGTCGATGAGCCGGTGTGGCGATCCCACGCCCATGAAGCCGCCGATCATCAACGAGGCGCCGTCCGGGATGAAGGACACCGCCTCGGTCGCTGCAATTGCACGCTTCATGGTGACCCCCTCACCGCGCGGCGTTCCGGCCGCCGCACTTCAGCCCATGACGTGGTAGCCGCCGTCGACGTGGAGCACGCTGCCGGTGACGTTGCGGCCGGCGGCGCTGGCCAGGTAGACGGCGGCTTCTCCCACGTCCTCGATCGTCGCGAGTCTGCGCATCGTCCTTTCCGCCGGTCAGGCGGCCTTGCCCTTCCGCCCGCCCGCACTGCCCGGCGGAACGGCCGAGGGCGGGGGAGGAACGATCTGGGGCTCGGCGGGGCGGGCCTCCAGCGTGGGCTGGCCGAGCACCCTGCGGAAGCGCTGCAGCGCATGGATGGTGTGGGGCTCCATTTCTTCCAGCGGGCCGGCGATGTACTCGACCGTCTCGATCGCCCTGCGCCGGTCTTCGTCTGTGGCGAGCAGGAGCGCGAGACTTTCGAAAGCCTGCTCGGGCTCGAACTCGACGATGACGCCCTGCTCGTGGATGAGCGCTGCGCGGCGGTCCGCGCCCATGGCCGCGAACGGCTCCCACGTGTTGAGCACGAGGGCAGAGCGCTCCAGGCGCGAGCGGCGGACCGAGCCGCGGGCCTGGGCGAGGATGATCAGCATGCGGATGACGGCCTCGGCGAAGCCGCCGCGCGCAACGTTGAGGAGATGCGCCTGCACCTCCGGCAGGTAGCGCAGTTCCAGCGGGTCCTTGCGGGTCCGCTGGAACGCCATGGGCTCGCCGACACGCTGCATCGCCGGCGAGGCGTAGATGCCGAAGAACATCGCCTCCGCCCAGAAGTCCGCCGCGTCGCGCATCAGGTCGAGCGATTGCTCGACGCTGTCGGCCCAGATTTTCTCCAGCTGCCGGAAGGGCTGGTCGGTCGGGACCGGCTTGCGGTCCTGGCGCGCCGCCTCCGCGGCCCCGGCGATCCACCCCATGGCGGGATTCTGATCGGACAGGGACAGGCGCTGCACACGGGCAGGGTTCAGGGTCTTGATCGCCTGCGCCGTGGCCGGTGTGGTCATGCCGCGGACGAAGGGCCTGCCCCACAGGTCGTAGACCTCGGCAGTCAGCTGAGACACCCGGTCGACGGCCGCGAAGGACTTCTCCTCGTCGCGCACGCCGTCGTCGAGCGCGCGGATGTCGTCCAGCTTGCGTTCGGCGAAGCTGACGACGAAGTGCTTGTCGAGCCCTTCTCCGCGCTCCTCGTCGATGGTCATTTCGTACAAGCCGGGAGCCAGCGCCTCGATCGTCTTGATCGTGGACGCCACTTCGGAGTGCTCCTTCTTCGCGATGGAAGACGAGACGAAGATGCCGAGGTGGCCGACGCTGTCATGCACCATGTAGACGATGCGCTGCCCGCGGATCTTGATCTCGTTCTCGTCGGCATAGGTGTCGACGACCCAGTTCAGGGCCTGCTGCGGCGGCGTGATGTTGTCACCGTGGCTGGCGAACACGATGATGGGCGAGCGGATCGCCTTTAGGTCGAGGTGGCGACCGTGCTCCAGCCTCGCCTCGCCGCGCGCCAGCTTGTTGCCGACGAAGAGTTGCTCGACGATCCAGCGGATTTCGTCGCGGGTCATGAAGTGGAAGCCGCCCCACCAGCGCTCGAACTCGAGGAAGCGGTCGGCCCCTCCCACCGGGTTCTGGTAGAGGTCGATATACTTGCCCCAGAAGTTGCGGGCAGGATTCAGCATCTCGAAATTCGATACGAGATGGGCGCCGTCGAACTCGCCGTCTCCGAGGTCGGAGAGCAACAATGCGGGTAGCACACCGCCGACGAGGCCGCCGAGGTAGCGCATCGGGTTCTCGCCGACCCGGCCCGACCAGTAGGCCAGCGGGGCGCCGTTGATGACGAGCGGGCCGGTGACATCCGGGTTGGTGGCGGCGAGAAGCATGGTCGCCCAACCGCCCTGGCAGTTGCCGACCACGATGGGTTTGGGCGCCTCGCTGTGGCGGCGGGCAATCTCGCGGATGAACTCGCCCTCGGCCCGGGTGACGTCGGCCAGGGTTTGCCCGGGTTCGGGATGGGGCCGGAAGGCGACGAAGTAGACGGGGTGGCCGTCGCGCAGCGCGACGCCGACCTGGCTGTCCTGCTTGAACCCGCCGATGCCGGCGCCGTGGCCGGCGCGGGGGTCGATGATGACGTAGGGGCGCTTCCAGTCGTGCACCTCGACGCCTTCGGGCGGCACGATGCGCAGCAGGACGTAGTTGACGGGCCGCTTCAGCGTCGCCCCGTCGAGCACCACCTCATGGTCGTAGATCAGGACCGGCGGCGTGCCCGCGGCTTCGTGCTCGCGGTCGTTGTTGCCGCGCCTGCGCAGCACGTCGAGCGTGATGACGGCGCGCTGGCCGGCATCGACGGCGTAGTCGCGCGCCATCTCGGTCAGCGCCGTGCCATTGCCGCCCGTCGCAAGCAGAGAAGACATCGCTTCGTGAAGGCGCGACTGCAGGTCCCGGGACCGCTGGAGGTGCTTGCGGCCGGACCGCTCGGCGTGGCGCATGAAGGAATTGAGCAGGATTTCCGCCTGCCGGGTCGCCAGAAGCCTGTCTTCCTGGGTCTGCTCGGCCAGTCGACGGGAATTCGCCAGAGGCTCCATCATCCACTCCTGCCATAACGCGTCGGTTGAACTGGAAATCGCGGGGCCTCAGGCCGCGCGGGCCGCCTCGCACACCCCGGCGACCCTTGCCGTGTGCTCCGCGATCATGTGTTCCTCGTCGGTCGGGACCACGAAGGCGCGGATCGAGGACGCCGCCGCGGAGATGAGGGGCCTGCGCTCCGCATTCGCCTCGTCGTCGAGCACGACGCCCAGCCATGCCAGCCGCCGCAGGACCGCGGCCCGGATCGCCGCGGCGTTCTCTCCGATGCCGCCGGTGAAGACGATGGCGTCGATGCCCTGCATCACGGCGGCGAGCGAGGCGACCTCCCGGCAGATGCGGGACACGAAGCAGGCCACGGCCTCGAGCGCCTGCACACTGTCGGAGGCCAGCAGCTCGCGCATGTCCGCCGACAGGCCGGACAGGCCCTTCAGACCGGATTCCGTATAAAGCAGGCGCGTCAGGCCGGCGGCGTCCATCCCCTTCTCGGACATCAGGTAGAGAAGGACGCCGGGGTCGATTTGCCCGCAGCGCGTGCCCATCACGAGGCCGTCGAGCGCGGTGAAGCCCATGGTCGATGCGACAGACACGCCGTCCTTCACGGCGCAGAGCGAGGCCCCGTTGCCGAGATGGGCGATGACCACGGCGCCGACGGCGTCGATAGGCGCGACGTCGCGCAGCTTCCGCGACACATACTCGTAGGAGAGCCCGTGGAAGCCATAGCGGCGCACGCCATCGTCGTAAAAGGACCGCGGAATGGCGAAGGCGTCGACCTCGAAGGCGTGGCCGCGGTGGAAGGCGGTGTCGAAGCACGCGACCTGGGGCGTGCCGGGAAAGGCATCGCGGGCCGCCTCGACGCCGGCGAGATTGTGCGGCTGGTGAAGGGGCGCGAGCGGCACGAGACGCCTGAGATCGGCGAGAAGCCGATCGTCGATCAGCGCCGGAGCCGCGTGCGACGGCCCGCCATGGACGATGCGATGACCCGCGGCGACGACGTGGGCGCCCGGGAACTCGGCCGCGATCCAGTCGAGGATCGCAGCCATGGCGCGCACATGCGTGCTCGCGCCTTCCGGCTGCAGCGCGACGGTGCGCGGCGGCTCGTCACCCGCCTTGCGGGCCTGCAGCACCGCCCGGGTGAGAAGGCCCTCCACCTGGCCGGACGCCGCCCGCTGCACGGTTCCGCCCGCAACGGCGAAGATCCCGAACTTGATCGAGGAGGACCCGGCATTGAGCGTGACGAGGAGATCCTGGCGCATCGATCGCTCCTATTCGGCGGCGAGCGGATGGGCGGCGGGCAGCTCCAGCGGGCGGCCCTCGCGCCGGAAATACTCGTAGAGCTGGGCCAGCGCGCAGGAGACCAGCCGGGCGCGGTCGTCGTCGGCGCGGCTCGTGAGCATCACGGGAGCCCTTGCGCCGACGACGAGCCCGGCGGCTTCCGCCCTGGCGACGAAGGTGAGCTCCTTGGCCAGCATGTTGCCGGCCTCGAGGTTCGGCACGATCAGCACGTTGGCGCGACCGGCCACGAGAGATGCGATCCCCTTGGTTCGCGCGGCCTCGAGATCGACCGCATTGTCCATGGCGAGGGGCCCGTCGACGATGCCTCCGCGAATCTGGCCGCGCTCCGCCATCTTCGAGAGGATGGCGGCGTCGAGGGTAGACGGGATGTTGACGTTGACCGTCTCGACGGCGGAGAGCACCCCGACCCGCGGCTCGCCGGAGCCGCAGGCCCTGGCGAGGTCGATGGCGTTCTGGACGATATCGACCTTGGTGGTCAGGTCGGGCGCGATGTTGATCGCCGCGTCCGAGATGAAGAGCAGCGAGTCCAGCGTCGGCACGTCCATCGCGAAGACGTGGCTGATGCGGCGGTTGCCGCGCAGGCCACCATCCTTGCGCACGATCTGCGCCAGCAGCTCGTCGGAGTGGATGTTGCCCTTCATGACGGCCGCGGCCGCGCCCTCGCTGACGAGCGACACCGCCTTGGCGGCGGCTGCGACATGGTCCTCGACCGCGACGATCTCGATGCCGTCCAGCGTCTCCCCGAGATCGCCCGCCGCCTTGCGGATGCGCTCGGGCGAGCCGACGAGGATCGGCCTGATCAGTCCCTCGCGGGCCGATAGGAGGGCGCCGCCGAGCGAGTTTGCGTCGTCGGGGCAGACAACCGCCGTGGCCATGGGCGGCAGCGTCGCCGCCTTGGCGACCAGTGCGGCGAAGTGATCCTTGCGGTCGAGGATGAGTTCCGGGAGATCCCGGACGGAGGTCTCGATCCTGGCGAGAGGGGCTTCGACTTCCGCCACGCCCTCGCACACCACGGCTCCGTCGTCGGCCAGGACACGCGTCTCGAACGTGGCGAGCGGGCATTCGCCCCTGCCTGAGCAGGTGACTTTCACCTGGAGCCTGTCACCGATGCGGACGCGTCGGAGGAAGCGGAGCGTCTGCGCGCGATAAAGGGTTCCCGGACCCGGCAGGACGTTGCCGAGGACGGCCGACACCAGCGAGCCCACCCACATCGAAGGTGCGTAAGCCTGCCCCGGGTCGCCACCGGACTGGGGGAGGGTCGCGGGATTCAGGTTGCCGGTGACGTGCGCGAACAGGACCAGGTCCTGTTCCGTGCAGACCCGATCGATCGTCGCGGTGGCGCCCTTCTCGAGCTCTGCCCACGAGGTGTTGCGGACCGTCTTCGTGCCACGCATGGACCGCCTCCGAGTTGTCGCGGACGTCGGTAACCGCTCCGGAGGCAGCATCGAAGCTCTCTCCGGTCACCGCGCCGGTGGCCGTTAATGGATGTTGCGGCGCAGCGTAGGCTTGGCCCTTGACAACCCTGTGACCTTCTCAGCGCTCGAAGTCGCGATGCACGTCATGCACGATGATTCCTTCGTGCCGCGTCGGCATCGTCAGCCAGTCGCGGTGCGTCAGGGTGCGCCGCGTGTCGAGATATCCGCTCTGCCAGTGCTCTCGCATGGACGTTCCGGAGAACTCATGGTCCTTGGCGTGGCCCTCATACGCTTTCTGCTGGTAGATGAGGTGCAGGATGGCGATGCTCGGCAACGCCCCGAGTACCTCGCGCAGGCGGCGGTCCTCGTCCGTCAGTGCCTCGTCGGGGATCTGGTTCAGCAGGCGGCGGGCGCGCGTTTTCCACTGGTGCAGCCGCCGATAGAGATCGGTGGTGTAGCGGGTGCGCGAGGAAAACATGATGTCCTTGCGCCGGGCCGTCACCTCCTCGATGTCGCGCGGCAGGGGGCCGCGCGCACTGAAGAGATCGACCTGGAAGACGAGCGTGTCGACGCCCTGCTCCTCGTCGAGCAGATGCTGCAGGGGCGTGTTGGATACGATGCCGCCGTCCCAATAGTGGTCGGTTCCGATCTGCACCATGGGAAAGGCGGGCGGCAGCGCGCCGCTCGCCAGGATGTGCTCGGGTCCGATCACGTCACGGCGATTGTCGAAATAGACGAAGTTGCCGGTGGCCACGTTGACTGCGCCGACCGAGAAGACGACCCCCGACGTGTTGAGGTAGTCGAAGTCGACGAGGTCCGTCAGTGTCGAGCGAAGGGGTTCCGTGTCGTAGTAGCTGAGCGCATCGCGAGAGCCCGCGAAAGTGAAATGCGGGTTGACCTGGCGTGGCTTGAAGAAGCCGGGCTGGCCGAGCACGGTGGTGAGATAGGCGCTGGAGATGTTTCGCGCCTTGCGGAACAGGTCTCCTTCCGGCGTGAAGTACCAGACCTTGCGGTCCGTCACCGTCTCCCAGAACGTCCGCAGCCGGTCGATCCGCCGCTCCGGCGGATTGCCGGCGATGATGGCGGCGTTGATCGAGCCGATCGACACGCCCGAGATCCAGTCGAGCGCGATGCCCGCCTCGTGCAGCGCCTCGTAGACTCCCGCCTGGTAGGCGCCGAGCGCGCCGCCGCCCTGCAGGACGAGGGCGATGCGATCGCACCCGTCCGGCCGGACGTCGGCCGACGCTCGGGCCTCCTGTTCGACCCGCGCGTCCATCAAAAGAGCCGGGAGAACAGGAAGTAGAGGCCTCCGGAGAGCGCGATGGCCGCGGGCAGGGTCAAGACCCACGCCATCAGGAGATTGCGCACCGTCGCCATCTGCAGTCCCGATCCGTTGGCGGCCATGGTGCCCGCCACGCCTGAGGAGAGGACGTGGGTCGTCGAGACCGGCAACCCGAAATTGTCGGCGGCGAAGATGGTGCCCATGGCGACCAGTTCGGCGGCGGCGCCCTGGCCGTAGGTCAGGTGCGTCTTGCCGATCTTTTCGCCGACGGTCACGACGATGCGCTTCCAGCCCACCATGGTGCCGAGCCCGAGCGCGATGGCCACGGCCACCTTGACCCAGAGAGGGATGAAGCGGGTGGCTGCGTCGAGAGACTTCTTGTAGGCGCCGAGCGTGTCGATGTCGGCAGCCGACAACTCGCTGCCCTTGTCCTTGAGAAGGAAGCGGATCGCCTCCGAGGCGAGGTACATGTCGTTCCGGGTGTTCCCCACGGCGGCGGCCGGGACCTTGGCGAGGCTGCCATAGCCCTCGATCTGGTTCGAGATGTCGCGGACGAGGAGCGCCAACGCCGGCAATGTCCCTCCCGTGAGCTCGTGTCGGGAGATATAGGCCGTCACCACGGGCCTGGGATCGCCGATGATGTTGTAGCCGGCGGCCTTGCCCTCGATCACCTTGGATGCCGCGAGCGAGGTGTCATGGAAAGCCGCCATCTGGCTTTCAGGCAGGGCGCGGTTCAGCGCATAGGCGGTCGGCACCGTACCGATGAGGATGAGCATGATGAGGCCCATGCCCTTCTGGCCGTCGTTGGAGCCGTGCGCGAACGACACGCCGGTGCAGGTGAAGATCAGCAGCGCCCTGATCCACAACGGCGGCGGCTTGTTGCCGACCGGCTCCTTGTAGAGGGCCTGGTTGCGGATGAGTGCCTTCATGGCGAGGAACAGCAGGGCCGCGCAGACGAAGCCGACGAGCGGCGACAGCAGCAGCGCGTAGCCGATCTCGGTGGCCTTGCCCCAGTCGACGCCCGACGTGCCGTCGCGGCCGTGCAGGAGCGCATTCATGATACCGACGCCGATGATGGAGCCGATCAGGGTGTGCGAGCTCGAGGCCGGCAGCCCCAGCCACCATGTGCCGAGGTTCCACAGGATCGCGGCGATCAGCAGCGCGAAGACCATCGCGAAGCCTGCGCCCGAGCCAACCTGGAGGATCAGCTCCACCGGGAGAAGCGAGACGATGCCGAAAGCGACTGCTCCGGTCGAGAACAGGACGCCCAGGAAGTTCCAGAACCCCGACCAGACGACGGCGGCGTTGGCCGGCATGGAATGGGTGTAGATGACGGTCGCGACGGCGTTCGCGGTGTCGTGAAAGCCGTTGACGAACTCGAAACCGAGCGCGATCAGCAGCGCGACGCCGAGCAGCAGGAACGGCAGCCAGGTCGTGACGGGCGTCCCGGTGTCGCGGACGTCCGTCCAGATGCTGTAGGCGGCAAAGAACAGGCCGATCGCCATCGCACCGACGAAGAGGATGGCGCCGATCGGTCCGAGTCCGCCGTCGAGATGCGGCCTGGGCGACGGCCGCGCCGCGGCCGCCGTATCGAGTGTCATTTCGGTCATGGACGCCTCCTGCCCCGTGTGTGGCGGCTCCCGGAGAGCCAGCCGCTGCGAAGCTTGCAAGGGCCTCCGACAGGGAGATGACGTTGCGATGTAAAAATTCGACGTCGAGCCAAGCTCAGGCCGCGGCGCGAGCCTCGTCATAGATGAAGAAGCCGCGGCCCCGCTTGCGACCGAGATAGCCGGCGTCGCACATTTGCTTCAGCAGCGGACTGGGGCGGAACTTCGGATCGTCGAAGCCGCCATAGAGCGTCTCCATGATGTCGAGCACCACGTCGAGGCCGATGAGGTCGGCGAGAGAGAGCGGGCCCATGGGGTGATTTGCGCCGAGCTTCATCATCGCATCGACGTCGTCCGGCGAGGCGAGCCCCTCATAGACGCAGTTGATCGCCTCGTTGATCATGGGGATCAGCACGCGGTTGACGACGAAGCCGTAGCTGTCACGCGAGACGCGGGCCGTCTTGCCGATCCGCCCGCACAAGGCAACCACGTCGTCGCAGACGGAATCCTCCGTCTGTAGCGCGCGGACGATCTCGACCAGCTGCATCATTGGAACGGGATTGAAGAAATGCATGCCGACGACGCGGCCGGGATGGCGCGAGGCGGCCGCGATGCGGGTCACGGAGATCGACGAGGTGTTCGTCGCCAGGATGGCGGTCTCGCTGCAGATGTCGTCGAGTTCGCGGATGAGCGCTTCCTTCACCTCGATGCGTTCGACGATGGCTTCCACAACCAGGTCGCAGGGAGCAAGCAGCGCTGCCTCGGTGACGGGCGTGATGCGCGCCAAGGCATCCTTGCGATCGGACTCGAGCAGCTTTCCGCGCTGGGCGAGCCGCAGGAGGCTGCGGTCGATCGTCGTCATGGCCCGATTCAACGCATCCTTGCCGAGGTCACGCATCACGACCGGAAACCCTGCCATCGCGAAAGCCTGCGCGATGCCGTTGCCCATGGTGCCGGCGCCCACGACGCCGATCGTCTGGATGTTTTTGCCCATCGTTCGCCCCCGTCTCTGGAAGAGCCGCTATGGGAGCAGCAGCAGGCGACGGGAATGCGAAGTCTGCGTGAGATCGGGGCGACACACGGGCGTCATCGCCGGGAGAGAGCGTCTGAAGGTTGGCGTCGGTCTTATGGGGTGATCATGCCGGATTCAGAGATCGACGACCTCCACGCTGCGGTACGCTCCTTCAGCGACGCTTGGGCGAGAGGCGACTGGGTCGCCGTCGAACGGCTGATGTCGGCCACCTACACCCATACCGACTTCGCGGGTGAGTTCCTCGACAGGCAGGGTTGGCTCGACTACGTGCGCAGCCGGAGCGGGCAGCCAACCCGGATTGACTTTGACGAGTTGAACGCCCGCATCCTTGGCGACACCGCCATCGTCACCGGCATCAATGCTATCCACTGGAGCGGCGGTGAGGCCGCGGGGATCGACCAGCGTATCCGGTTCACCCAAGTGTGGCGCAAGCGCGAGGGCCGATGGGAGCGGGAAGCATTCCATGCCTCGCTTCTTCCAGACGGCGCCTGAAGCCGGGGGAAGACGTGAGTCCGGCCTTGCCGAACTCCCCTGCCACCATGGTCGGCGCCCATAGGACGGCGCGGGCCGGCGCCTTCCTTCGTTGACTGATATGCGACTTCACCAACGGGGGGTGAGAGCTCTGCAATCCTTCGTCTGACGTCACTGGACCAAGAACGCGGAAGACCTCCAGAGGCTCGCGGATCCCCTTCAGATTGATCTCTCCTCGGGGTTCGATTTCGAACTGCCCGGGGCCGAGCACGGGCGCAAGCCCTGACCAGGGTGTCAGTGTCAGTCCGGCTCGGATTGATCGCCGGCAATGCCCTCCAGCGCGGCGCGCGCCCGCTCTCGCGGATCCGCGCAGCCATCGGCGATGTCGATGAGGGCCTGGACAGCCAGCGCCCGAAGCACACTGATCTCGGCTGACAGATCGTCATGCTCATAGACGATCGTCTCCCAATCCAGGATGGAAGCAGCAGGCATCGGCGGCACATCGGTGCGGATGGGTGCGCCCACGGCCCACTCCGACAGCACTGCCGCCGCCCGGCCCACAGCCGCCTGCCGAGCCAGATCTCCAAGAATGACAGAGCGTTGGATGTCCGAACGCTCTGGCTTGCTCTTTTTCATCTCGGCCTCCGACAAAGCTGGCCTGGCGGGCCGTCGAACAAGGCCGCTAGCAGCGCCCGATGACGCAACGAAGAACGCACCCTGATCCCGGCTGCCGGTCCCACTGTTCGCGGCGCGAGCTTCCGCCTGCGCAAGTGTCATGCAGATGTCGGCACCCCCTGCTTGAACCAAGCTGAAGCAGGGAGCGTGCAGGATGAGTGAAGCAGCACCGATCAGTGGCCGTTCGGTCAACAGGCGTTCGCCGCGCAAGGCCGTCGTCGCTGACCATCCGAGGGCTGATGACCCCGGTCGCTTCGCCAATCGCGAACTCTCCTGGCTGGAGTTCGACCGCCGCGTGCTGGAAGAGGCGGGCAACCCGTCCAATCCCCTGCTGGAACGCCTGCGCTTCCTGTCAATCGCGGCCAGCAATCTGGACGAATTCTTCATGGTCCGGGTGTCCGGCCTGATCGAGCAGGTGGAAGCCGGCATCACCTCGCCGACCATGGACGGCCTTACGCCAGCCGTCCTGATGGAGCGGATCGGCGAGAGCGCCGGCCGCCTGAACGCCGACCAGCAAGCAGCCTGGCGCGACCTGCGACGGCTGCTGGTCGCCGAGTCGATTCACGTCGTCGAGCGGGAAGAGCTTTCCGCGGCCGACCTCTCGGCGCTGGCGCGACACTTCGAGGATCTCGTCTTCCCCGTCGTGACGCCGCTGGCCATCGACCCCGCGCATCCCTTTCCGTTCATCCCCAACCTTGAACTCTCCCTCGCTCTCGACGTCGTGCGGGCCGAGGACGGGCGCGAGTTCCAGGGCCTGATCCGCATCCCCGGCAAACTGCCGCGCTTCGTGCGCCTCGAAGGTGACTCGTCCACGCACCGCTTCGTCCGCGTCGAGGATCTGATCGCGCAGTTCGCGGAACAGCTCTTCCCCGGCTGCGTCATCGGCGGGATGGGCCTGTTCCGGGTCGTCCGCGATCTCGACATCGAGTTCGCCGAAGACACCAACGATCTCGTGAGGGTTTTCGAGGCGGCGCTGAAGGAAAGGCGCCGTGGCTCGGTGATCCGGCTGGAGGTCGCATCCGACATGCCCGAGGCGCTGCGCGCCAGCGTCGCTCGCGAGCTCAAGGTCGATGCCCAGGACATTCTGGTCGAGAGCGGACTGATCGGCCTGTCGTCTCTGTCGCAGATCGTCGGCGTCGAGCGCCCGGATCTGAAATTCCCGCCCTTCGTTCCGCGGTTTCCGGAGCGTATCCGCCAGTTCGGCGGCGACTGTTTCGCCGCCATCCGGGAGAAGGACATCGTCGTCCATCACCCGTACGAGTCCTTCGACGTGGTCGTGCAGTTCCTGAACCAGGCGGCCCGCGACCCCAACGTCGTGGCCCTGAAGCAGACGCTCTACCGCACCTCGGCCGACAGCCCCATCGTCCGTGCGTTGATCGAGGCCGCGGAGGCGGGAAAGTCGGTGACGGCGCTCGTCGAGCTGAAGGCGCGCTTTGACGAGGAGGCCAACATCCGCTGGGCGCGCTCGCTGGAACGTGCGGGCGTTCAGGTCGTCTACGGCTTCATCGACCTCAAGACGCACGCGAAGCTGTCGATGGTGGTGCGGCAGGAGGCCGGTAGGCTGGTCACCTACTGCCACGTCGGAACCGGCAACTACCACCCGATCACGGCGCGCATCTACACGGACCTGTCCGTCTTCACCTGCGATCCCGAGATCGGGCGGGACGTGGCTCGCATCTTCAACTTCATCACCGGATACGGCGAGCCGGCGGAACTCGACCAGATGTCGATCTCACCGACCTCTGCCAAGCCGCGCCTGCTCGAAGACATCGCCGCCGAGATCGAGCATGCCCGCGCCGGCCGGCCGGCCGCGATCTGGATAAAGTGCAATTCCCTGGTCGACCCGCAGATCATCGACGCTCTCTATGCGGCAAGCCAGGCGGGCGTTCACATCGACCTCGTCGTGCGCGGCATCTGCTGCCTTCGGCCGGGCGTCGAAGGCCTTTCCGAGAACATCCGGGCCAAGTCGATCGTCGGACGCTTCCTGGAGCACTCCCGCATCTACGCCTTCGGCAATGGGAATGGGCTGCCGAACAAGGATGCCCGCCTCTACATTTCGTCCGCCGACCTGATGCCGCGCAACCTGGACCGGCGCGTCGAGACGCTCCTGCCGATCCGCAACGCCACCCTGCACGAGCAGATCCTCGACCAGGTCCTTCTCGCCAACCTCATGGACAACGTGCAGAGCTGGGCCATTCTCGCCGACGGCACGAGCCGGCGCATCGTCAGGCCGGACGAGGACGCCTTCAGCGCCCAGGGCTACTTCATGACCAATCCCAGCCTGTCCGGCCGGGGCAAGGCCCTGGCCCAGTCCCAGCCGCGCAAGCTGGCCGAAATTGCCCAGCGTGGCCGCGAGGCCGCGGAGTAGTCTCTGCGTGTCATCGCCCTGCAACGCAGGCGTGCGACTTGGGTGCACCTGAGGAGACTATCCTCTTCCCCCGCCGGTACCCCGCCCGGCGGGGTTTCTTTTTCGGGGACGTCAACCGGCGCGCCGTGTTTCCTCCAGCGCCACTGGCCGAGCGATCGGAACTTCGGCCGGCTGAGGCCGGGTCGCGTGGGCCCGGCGTGCGGGACCCGTCCCGCTCATCAGGAACTCCTGCGCATTGAAGCGTGACGCCGGACTTGCCGGCGTGTCGCGGATCCATGAGCCGTCTGGCTGCAGGAGCCAGCTGCCATCATTGTCCATGACGTTGGCAGCCAGGATCTGCGCGAGGATGCGCTCGTGCGCGCCGGGTTCGGTGACCTGCAGCAGGACTTCCAGACGCCTGTCGAGATTGCGCGGCATCAGGTCCGCGGAGGAGATGTAGACGACCGCACGCGGATGCGGCAGCGCATGCCCGTTGCCGAAGGCGTAGATGCGGGAATGCTCGAGAAAGCGGCCAACGATGGAGCGGACCCTGATCCGCTCGGACAACCCGGGCACGCCCGGGCGCAGGCAGCAGATGCCGCGCACGATGAGTTCGATCTCGACCCCCGCCGCGCTCGCCTCGTAAAGGGCTTCGATGATCTCGCGGTCCGCGAGGCCGTTGCACTTGGCCCAGATCGTCGCGGGACGCCCGGCGAGCGCGTGGGCCGCCTCGTTGCGAATGGCGTCCAGGAGCGTCTGCCGAAGGTCGAGCGGGGAGATCCGGAGGGTCTCCATCGCGCGCGGCTCGCACGATCCGGTGGCGTAGTTGAAGATCCGGTTTGCGTCGCGGCCGAGAGCCGGGTCGGCGCTGAAATAGGAGATGTCCGTGTAGTGCCGCGCCGTCTCGGGGTTGTAGTTCCCTGTTCCGAGATGCGTGTAGGTGACGATCTCCTGGCCCTCGCGACGCGCGACGAGGGTCAGCTTGGCATGCGTCTTGAGGGCCGAGAAACCGAAGACCACCTGCGCGCCGGACCGCTCGAGGTCGCGCGCCCACTTCACATTTGCAGCCTCGTCGGAACGCGCCTTCAACTCGACCACGGCCGTGACGGCTTTTCCGGCCTCGGCCGCGCGCATCAGGGCGGCGACAATCGGACTGTCGCGGGACGTCCGGTAAAGCATGTGCTTGACCGATACGACCGATGGGTCGTCGGCGGCAGCATCGAGCAGCCGTACGACGGGATCGAACGACTCGTAGGGGTGGTGCACCACGAGGTCCCGGTCGCGGATGACGTCGAGCAGCGCGGCGTCCCGCGCCGCGAGGCGGGTTGGCGTCACGCCCCGATGCGGGGGATAGCGCAGGTGCGGAACGTCGAGGTCGGCGAGGGCGGTGAGGTCGCAGGGAGCGAAAAAGCCCTGGATTCTGGACGCACCGGGTCCGTTCCCGGCCACGCAGGACTGCACGAAGGCAACGAGATCGTCCGGCATCGAGGCCGAGACTTCCAGGCGAACGGGCTCCGCACGCTTGCGACGCCGCAGAGCCCTTTCAAAGCGGCTGATCATGTCGTCGCCGGTCTCGTCGACCGGGAGACCCCCATCCCGCAGAACCCGCAGGAGTCCGCTGCCGCGTACGGTGCAACTCGGGAAGAGGCGGTCGGCGCAGGACAGGAGTACGTCCTCGATGGCGACGAACAGACGTGCGCCGCGTTCGAACATGTCGGGCAACTCGACGAAGCGGCCAAGGGCCGTCGGCAGCACGATCAGCGCCCTGACCGTCTTGCGCCCCGGCCAGCGCTCGAGGTCGAGGACGAGAGCCGGCTGGCCGGCCGGGAGAAACGGGAAGGGGCGCGCGGCGCCGATGGCGAGCGGGGTCACCAGCGGCGCGATCTGGCGCAGCGCATGGTCGTCGAGCCAGGAGCGCTCGCGCATGGTGAGTTCGGCCGGCGAAAGCACGACCACACCTTCCGCCGACAAGGCCCGGCGAAGGTTCAGCCACGCGTCGTGCTGCGCCCTGTCGAGGACATCCAGGCGCTCTGCAAGGCAAAGCGCGGGTTCCGTTGCCACGGCCCCGTCAACGGGCGACGACGGCAGCCGCTCGCCGCCGCGCAGGAAACGCGCCGCTCGCGTTGCAAAGAATTCGTCCGAGCTGCGACCGGAAAGTGTAAGGAATTTAATGCGCTCCAACAAAGGATGACGCTCAGATGACGCTTCTGCGACGACTCTTGCCGCGAAATCAATCCACGATAAGTCACGGTTGAATGTACGGGGGATCAAGGTTTGTCGCTCCATTTGGAAGCGACGAGAATGGAATCGTCTAACTTAAGGATGTATTAACCGTACTACTCTCGCCTTGATTGCAGACGCGGCGCGTCAAACAGTGACTTGGCTTTTTCCGACGAAAAAATGCATCAGCGCATCCAAAGCGGAAAACGGATGTTGTGCCTCCCCCTGACAAAAGTGTCCGGGAACTGTCACATTCCCGACCTAAAACTTGACGGCGAGCGAGAGGCCCGGATCGCGCCGGCCGAGGCGGGGTCAGTCGTACCACTCCGACCGCCTCGGCCGGACAAGCCCCGCCTGCCACCACTCGAGAAATTGGGGGACACGCATGATCACGCTAGAGCAGTCTGTCGCAATTTATGCGCGAGCAATGCGCGCCTGGTTCGGTGCGCAGGCGGGATCGATGGCGCTTGCGCGTGTTGAGCAGTGCCGGGTGTCGGGTGACAATGAAGGCGTAGACGTGTGGATTTCGGTAGCGGATCGAATCGAGGCGCTCGAGATCCTTGGAGAACCCCGCCATTCGCTCCAGATTTCACCGGTGCGCGGCGGCTGGCTGTCAGCCTGATCGCGCGACCACCCCACCAGCGCGGCTGTAAGCACGCGTCAGGTGCGAACGCTGGCCTGCCAGGTGGCCTGCTCGAGCCAGGTCGGCTCGATCTCGATGCCCCAGCCCGGCCCGTCCGGGATTGCGACCTTGCCATCCACGGCCCTCAGCGGGTTGCGTAGCAACCCCTGTTCCCAGGGGTAATAGTCCGGCCCTTCGATCGAAAATTCGACATAGGGTCCGGCATTCGAGATGGCTCCCATGACGTGCAGGGTGAAAGCCGTCACCAGCGACTGGTTGGCGGAATGGGGGGTGACCGGCAGTCCCGCCTCGCGCGCCATGGCCACCACTTTCAGCATGCGGCAGACACCGCCGATGTAGCAGAGATCGGGTTGGACCACGTCGACGACGCGGTTCTCGATCATGTAGCGCCAAAGCGTGAGGTCGCAGTCCTGCTCGCCCCCCGTGACGTCGAGGGAAAGGGCCTGCGTCACCTGCTTCGTCCAGCCATGCTCCCAATAGGGGCACGGCTCCTCGAAATGCACGATGCCGTGCTGCTCCAGCATGCGGCCGACCTCGATGGCCCTGGCTGGCGAATACGCGCTGTTGGCGTCCACCAGCAAGGTCGCGTCATGGCCCAGCGCGCGGCGCACCATCGGAACGATCGCGTCCGTGCGGCCAGGCCACTCGTCGGCGTCGTGGCCGCACTCCTTGCCCACCCGGAACTTGAAGGCGGTGTAACCGTGCTCGCCCTGCAGCCGTGCGAGGCGCTCTGCCTCGGCCTCCGGCGTAATTTCGCCCCGCTTCATGCTGGATGCGTAGACAGGAAACGGCCGCGGCGAGCCGCCCAGCAACGCGCAGACGCTCTTGCCGGCCCGCTTGCCGCGCAGGTCCCACAACGCGGTGTCGAGCCCGGTGAGCGCCCGGAACAGATAGGATCCCGGAAACTTGTGCTCGCGCTCGGGGATGAGATCGACCAGCCCCTCGATGTCGTCCTCGTCGGCGCCCAACGCCCAGGGCGCCACCTGCCGGTGAAAGACGGTGGCGGTGATGTCGGCGCAATAGGTCGAGAGCTGGCCCCAGCCCTGCTCGCCCGTATCAGCGGTGACACGAACGAAGCCGACATAGGGCGTGCTGAAGGTCTCGAGTTTCTCGATCGTCATGGCGGTCCTGGTCGCGCATCTCCGGCCCAGGGCCACCTTCTCAGCCGAGTGGTCTGCCACTAAGGTCCATTCTGGAGAAATCGCCAGACCAATACGGGAGCCGGCCGTGGTCAAGCGAGAACGTGGTGCACTGCTGCAGATGATCGTGCTGGACCGCGAAGGCCCGCTCGGCCTGAGCAGCCAGATCAGCGCGGCGCTGCGCACGCTGGTTCTCGAAGGCGCGCTGCGCCCCGGGGAGCGGCTCCCCGCCACGCGCACGCTCGCCCGCGACCTCGGCGTTGCTCGGTCCACCGTGGTCGACACGTTCGAGCAATTGGGGGCGGAGGGACTGCTGGAGACCCGCACGGGATCCGGCACCTACGTGACCTCGGCCCTGGCGGCGCAGCGGCGGCCGTTCCCCCCACGCAAGCCGGCCGATGCTCCGGCGAGCGTCAGGCTCGGCGCCACGATGGCGAAAGCCGCACCGCATTTCGCCAGGCGGATCGACCACAGGCCCCTGCCTTTCACCACGGCCATGCCGGCCTTCGACGCGTTTCCGCTCGCACGCTGGGCGAGCCTGTCCGCCCGGCACTGGCGCGGCCGTCGGCCGGACATCCTCGGCTATCCCGATCCTCACGGCCATCGCCCGTTGCGGGAGGCCGTCGCCGCTCACCTGCGCACCAACCGCGGGATCGCCTGCGAAGCCGGCCAGGTCTTCGTCACGGGAGGAGCCCAGCAGGCCTTCCAGATCACGGCGCAGATGCTGCTCGATCCCGGTGACCCCGTCTGGTTTGAAGAGCCCGGAGCGATCGGCGCGCGCAACGCGATGCTGCTATCGGGGGCGCGGATCGTACCCGTTCCGGTGGATGGAAACGGTCTCGATGTCGCTGCCGCCCTGCGCCTGGCCGCCCAGTTCCGGCTGGCCTTCGTCACGCCGGCGCACCAGCAGCCCACCGGTGCCAAGATGAGCATCGACCGGCGCCTCGAACTTCTCGCGGCGGCCGACGCGGCCGACGCCTGGATCATCGAGGACGACTGGGATGGCGAGTTCTGCTTCTCCGGGTCCCCCTTGCCGACGCTGAAAGGGATCGATCGCAGCGATCGCGTCATCTATGTCGGCACCTTCAGCAAGTCCCTCTTCCCTGCCTTGCGCCTCGGCTTCGTGGTCGCGCCCGCGGCGCTCACGCCGGCCTTCGAATCCGCATTGAGAGCCTTCGCGCCGAGCGCGCCGCTGGGGCTCCAGGCAACCCTCGCCGCCTTCATCGAGGAGGGTGACTTCGCCGCCCATGTCCGCCGCATGCGCCGGCTCTATGCGGAGAGACACCAGGCCCTGCTGGACGCTGCCGGATCGCACCTGGGCGAGTGGCTGACCGTCGAACCCACCAACACCGGCCTTCACACGGTCGCGCGATTCAAATGCGATGTCTCCGCGCAAGCCGTCACCGCGGCGGCACATGAGCGGGGGGTTGTCGTGACGCCGGTCAGCCACTTCGCGCTCGGTCCGGTCCGCAGCGACGGGCTGGTGCTCGGCTTTGCCGGTTACTCTCCGGCGCAGATCGACACCGCCGCGGCCGAGCTCGCGAAGTCCTTTCGAGGGCTCGGCCCAAAGGGCTGAGTTCACGGGCGCGACCCGTAAAGTGGTCTGCCCGTTTTCAGAGAATGGACCTCACTGACAGACCAATGCCGCCGTACCGTCGCACGACGAGTCCATGATCGCCGGACCGCCATCTTGAAGGGGAGGTACCGATGAGGATCTTGAAGGGGCTGTTGGTTTGCGCCGTGAGTGCGCTGGGTATCGCGGCCGCGGGGACGGCTTCGGCCGAGACGCTGCGCTTGCTCACCTGGGGCGACTATGCACCCGAGTCCGTCATCAAGGCGTTCAAGGACCAGACGGGGATCGACGTCGAGGTCACGATCTCCAACAACGAGGACATGATCTCGAAGCTGCGGGCCACCGGCGGCGCGGGCTTCGATCTCGCCCAGCCCAGCCAGGACCGCATCGTCGGCCCGCAGGCCGAGTTCGGGATCTACAAGCCGCTCGACCTCTCCAAGATCGACGCAGGCCAGTTCATCCCCGAGTTGCTGGAGGCGACCAAGAAGAACACGGCGGTCGACGGCAAGGTCTATGGCGTCGCGCATCTGTGGGGCACGTCCGGCCTCGTCGTGAACAAGGACAAGGCTCCGGGCATCAGCGGCTTCACCGAGCTCTGCAGCGACGCCTACAAGGGCAAGGTCTCGATGCGCCTGAAGCGCACGGCGCTGCTCAGCATGGCGTTCGCGGCCGGGGATGATCCCTTCGCCGCCTATGGCGACAAGCAGAAATACGCAGAGATCATCGAACGCGCGGGCCAGAAGCTCGCCGCCTGCAAGCCGAACGTGAAGGCTTATTGGTCCGGCTCCGACGACCTCAACAACATGTTCCGCTCCGGCGAGATCGTCGCCTCCGAGGCGTGGGACTCGACGGGGTTCAAGCTGAACGCGGAGAACAAGGCGATCAACTTCGTCGCGCCGTCCTATGGCGCGCTCGGCTGGATCGACACGTTCGCGTTGCCGGCCAAGGGCAAGGCGGATGACGCAGCCTACAAGTGGATCAACTTCGTCATGCAGCCGAAGATCGCGGCCATGATCGTCGAGTCCTCTGGAAGCTTTTCCGCCTCCAAGGGGTCGGACCAGCTCGTGTCCGAGAAGCTGCGCGCAGCCTTCCAGCAGGCGTTCCCCCCTGCGGTGATCGCCAACATCAAGTGGTTCCCTGCCATTCCCGCCGGCCTGGAGGAAATGGAAGGCAAGGTTCTCGACAAGGTCGCGGCGAAGTAAGGCCGCTGGTCCGGCGAGGCGAGGGGGCTCTCCTCGCCGGCCCTCCGGTTTTTCACCGCGCCGCCACGCCGCATACGATGAGTGCTTCCGACCACGACCTCGAATGCCGCGGGCTGATCAAGCGGTTCGGCCACTTCACAGCCGTCGCCGACGTTTCGCTGTCTGTGCCGCGGGGCAGCTTCTTCTCGATTCTCGGGCCGTCCGGCTGCGGCAAGACTACGCTGATGCGGATGGTGGCAGGGTTCGTGAACCCCGATGCCGGCGACATCCTGATCAAGGGCCGTTCGGTTCTGGAGACGCCGCCCAACCGGCGGCCCGTCAACATGGTGTTCCAGCACCTCGCCCTGTTTCCGATGATGAACGTGGCCGAGAACATCGGTTATGGCCTGCGCAGGCGCGGCACGCCGCGCGCCTCGATCCGCAGCAAGGTCGACACGGTGCTGGAGCGGGTCGGGCTTCCCGGAATGGGCGGCAAGCGCATCGATCAGCTCTCCGGTGGCCAGAAGCAGCGCGTCGCGATTGCGCGCTGCATGGTGCTGGAACCGGCCGTCCTGCTCCTCGACGAACCGCTGGGCGCCCTCGATCTCAAACTGCGCGAGCACATGAAGCTGGAGCTCAAGCAGTTGCAGCACCAGTTCGGAACGACCTTCGTCTACATCACCCACGACCAGTCGGAAGCGCTGGTGATGTCCGACCAGGTCGCAGTGATGAACCGCGGCCGCTTCGAGCAGGTCGGCGCGCCCCAGGACCTCTATTACCGCCCCGCCACGCCCTTCGTTGCCGGCTTCGTCGGTGACAGCCATCGCTGGACAGGCCGCGTGGTCGAGGCCGCGGCAGGCCGCGTCGTGGTTCTCGCGACGGGGGGCACGCCCATCGTCGCCACGGCCGGGGCCTCGGCCCTCCCTGCTGCAGGGGACGAGGTCGACGTCTTCGTCCGTCCCGAGGTCATCGCCATCGCCGCCCCGGGTGGCGGGAAGGAAGAAGCCAGTTCCGACAACGTCCTGCCCGGGACGCTCGACAGCGTCCTGTTCAACGGCGCCAACAGCCGCGCCCTCGTCTGCATTGCCTCGGGCGATGTCGTCGGCGTGGCCCTCCCGCCGGCGGCAGACGGGCTGGCCCTCGGGCACGGCGCACCCGTCGTCCTGCGGTTCGCAGCTCACAACGCCCTGGTTTTCCCCCACAAGGCGGGAGGCGAGGCGTGACTGCGGCCAGGCAAAGGGATCCAAAGGCGAGCCTGGCCTTCCTGCTGGTGGTCACGCCTTTCATCCTGTGGATCCTCCTTCTCGTCGTGATCCCTCAGGTCAATCTCTTCGTCCTCTCGCTCCGGGAGAAAGTCGGACCCGGCCAGTACCAGACGGGGCTGCACAACTACGTTGATTTCTTCGGTGAGGACGTCTATGTCCGCGCGCTCCTGCGCACGGTGATGATGTCGCTGCTGGCCACGGCGCTGACGCTGCTCGTGGCATTTCCCGTCGCCTACTACATCGCCAAGATCGCGAGGGGCCGCGCGCGCGGCCTGCTCTTCCTGGTTTGCCTGCTGCCCTTCTGGGTGAGCGAACTCGTTCGCGTCTTCGGCTGGATGATCGTCCTGCGCGAGACAGGACTGCTCTCGGGCCTGCTCCAGTGGTCGGGGATCACCGGCGAGCCGGTCGAATTCCTCTACAACGACGTCACGGTGATGGTCGGCCTCGTCTACACGTCCATGCTCTTCATGGTGGTGCCGCTGACCTCGACGCTGGACAGCCTCGACGACGCGCTCGTCGAGGCCGGCTACGACCTCGGCGGCAACGGGTTCGCCGTCCTGCGGGAAATCGTACTCCCGCACGCCATGCCCGGCATCGTCGCGGGCTCGATCATCGTGTTCATGCTGAGCCTCGGCAACTATCTCACGCCGATACTGCTCGGCGGCAAGAACAGCCAGTGGTTCACGGCGCACATCTATTCCCAGTTCATCACCCGCTTCAACTGGGAGGTCGGGTCCGCTTTCGGCTTCGTGCTGCTGGCGACGTCGAGCCTCGTGGTCTGGGCCGGGCTGCGCCTGTCGGGCCAGTCGCTCGCCGGGACGCTGGGGAGGTCCTGAGATGCTGGCCTCCATTCCCGGCGGACGCGGGACCCGCCTCTTGCACAAGGCCTATGTCTGGGTCTTCGTGGCGTTCCTGGCTCTGCCCTTGGCCGTCGTGGCCGTGTTCGCCTTCAACGACTCGCTCTATCCCGCCTTGCCCTGGCGCGGCTGGACACTGGCCTGGTTCTTCGGTGAGACAGCCCCCAGGATCGGTGCCTTCCATGACAGGAACGTCCTGCGCGGCATTGGCAATTCCCTGGTTGTCGCGTGCGTCACGACCCTTCTGTCCGTGGCCGTGGGAACGACGACGGCCTTCCTGTTCGAGCGCCACGACTTCCGGTTCAAGTCGGCCTTCGCGCTCCTGATGCTGGCGCCGCTCGTGATCCCCGGCGTCATTCTCGGCATCTCGATCCTCGCCTTCTCCAGCAGCATCGCGAACCTCCTCGACGATCGCTTCGGCATCGAGGTGGCATGGCTCAGGCCGGGTCTTCCGCTGATCGTCCTCGGCCAGTTCTCCTTCATGGCGACCATCGCCACGCTGGTGATCTCTGCGCGCCTGCGCCGTTTCGACCGCTCGCTCGAGGAGGCCGCGTTGAACCTCGGCGCCACGAGAGCGGAGGCGATCCGCACCATCACCTTGCCCTTCCTGCGCCCGGCCATGATCGGCTCGGGCATCGTCGTCTTCCTAATGTCCTTCGAGAACTTCAACACGACGCTGATGTTGGTGGGCTCGGACCCGCCGCTTACGATCACCATGTACGACCGCATGAAGCAGGGCTCGACGCCCGTGCTGAATGCCGTCTCCGTCCTGCTGATGGTCGGTTCCGCACTCCTCGGCCTGCTGAGCGTCGTCGTTCAGCGGAACCGGGCAAAGGCGGACTGACCTCGGTGGCGGAAGACGTCTTCGACATCGTGGTGGTGGGCGCGGGGTCGGCAGGGAGCGCCGTCGCCGGCCGTCTTGCCCAGACCGGCCGCTTTACCGTGCTCGTCCTCGAGGCGGGGCCGCGCGACCTGAGCCCCTGGATCCATCTCCCCATCGGCTACGGCAAGCTCTTCTACGAGCCGCGTCTCAACTGGATGTACCAGACCGAGCCGGAACCTGGGCTCGAAGGGCGGTCGATCTACCAGCCCCGCGGCAAGGTGGTGGGCGGCTCCAGTTCCATCAACGCCATGGTCTATTCGCGCGGCCAGCCCGCCGACTTCGACGACTGGGTCGCCGCCGGGAACCCTGGCTGGAGCTGGGACGACGTGCTGCCTGTCTATCGGCGGATGGAGGACCATGCACTCGGGCCCAGCGGTGTCCACGGCAAGGGCGGCCCGCTCAGCGTCGCCGACATCAGCGAACGCGTGCATCCGCTCACCCACGTCTTCGTGGAGGCTGCGCGCGAGGCGGGGCTGCCCTTCACGAGAGACCTCAACGGAACCTCGATCGAAGGCGTGGGCTATTACCAGCTGAATATCCGCGACGGTTTCCGCGCCTCGGCTGCCAAGGCCTACCTGAAGCCGGTCATGCGCGGCGGTCGTCTGGAAGTGCTCTCGGGCTGCCTGGCCACGCGCATCCGTTTTGAAGGCCGCCGCGCCTGCGCCGTCGAGTTCATCCGCGGCGGCCGAACGAGAACGGCCCGCGCGCGGCGCGGGATCGTGCTGTCGGCCGGTGCCTTCAACACGCCCCAGCTTCTCCAGCTCTCAGGGATCGGGCGGGCCGCCGAGATTGCCAGGGCCGGGCTGCCACTCCTCCTCGACGCGCCGGCCGTGGGCGCCAACCTGCAGGACCATCTGTGCTACGACCATGTGTACCGGGCCTCCCGGCCCAGCCTCAATGACGACCTGCTGCCCATGCGTGGCCGCATGCGCGTGGCGCTCGCCTATCTCGCGGGCCGAAGGGGGCCCCTGTCGCTCAGCGTCAACCAGGGTGGCGGCTTCTACAGGACGAGGCCGGACCTGCAGGCGCCCGACATGCAGATCTACTTCTCGCCGTTGAGCTATGAGCGGACACCCCCCGGCGTTCGGGCCCTGATGCAGCCCGACCCGTTCTCGGGATTTTCGACGAGCGTATCGCCCTGCCGGCCCCGCAGCCGTGGAACAGTGTCCCTGCGGTCGGCAGATCCCAGGGAGGCTCCCCTGATCGCGCCGGGTTATCTGTCGGACGAACGGGATATTCTGGACATGCTCGCCGGTGCGCGCTTTCTGCGCCGATTGCGAGACACAGGGGCACTGTCGTCCATCGTCGCGGAAGAGCTCAAGCCCGGACCGGATACCGCGAGCGACGAGGACCTCGTCGCCGACATCAGGCAGCGCGCCTACTCGGTCTATCATCCATGCGGCACCTGCAGGATGGGGCCGGACCCGTCTTCCGCCGTGGTCGATAGACGGCTTCGGATCCATGGCACCGACGGACTGTGGATCGCGGACGCGTCTGTCTTCCCGTCCATCACGTCGGGAAACACGAATGCCCCCAGCATCATGGTTGGCGAGCGAGCAGCCGATTTCATTGCTGCCGACATGAACTGACCCGCGAGCCCACCGATGCAGGATAAGCCGAAGCACCTCACATCAGTCACCGCTGGCGACCCCGTGCCCCGGCGCGAGCTTGCCTCCGCCAACGCCTTGCTGCCGGGCGACGACCTCGGGATCCTGCTCGCTGCCGGGGAGAATGACGGCCTCGTGGTTCTCAGCGGCAAGCCAATCACCCTGCTGGCCAAAAAGCTGCTCGAGCGCGCGCCGGCTCCGTCGATGCGCTACGCCTACGTGCTCACCGAGGAAGGCTGGAAGGCGCTTCGCGCGGCCAGAGACTCGCAAGACGAACGCTAGCGGGCAGCAGGAGCCCAGCGATGCTGTTTGCGCAGGCCGCTTGCACCGGCTCCGCGGTGACGCGGGCGCGAATACGGAAGGGTGAACTCAAGCCGGCTTGCCCGGCCGTGCCGGCTGGGCCGCGGTTCCGGGTCCCAGCGAGCGCTGGACGAGCACGGAGTCGGACCAGCGTCCGTGCCGGAACGCGACGCCCTGGAGCCGCCCCACCTGCGCGAAGCCAAAGCTGGCGTGCAGCCCGAGCGAAGCCTGGTTGTCGCCATCCACATACCCGACCATCTGCCGGTATCCGGCGGCGGCGCAGGTGTCGATCAAGGCCTGCATCAGCTTGCGGCCGATGCCGATCCCGAGATGATGGTGATGGACGTAGATCGAATGCTTGACGGTGAAGCGATAGGCCGGACGCTTCCTGAACAGCACCACATAGGCATAACCGACCACGGTCCCGTCGAGAACGGCGGCCAAATGCGGGAACTTGCGCTCGCGCAGGTTCTTCCGTCGGTCCTTGATGTCGTCGGGCTGCGGGATCCCGCTCTCGTCGATACCCTCCTCGATCCCCGCACGGACGTGGTGACGGTAAATCGCCAGCATGGCTTCGACGTCATCGTCGCGCGTCGGTCGGATGATCAGGGAGGGCTGCACGGGGCGAGAGGGTTCGGGAACGAGTGTCGGCCAGACTATTCCGCCACGACGTAGGTGTGAAGCCGCACGCGCCCTGCTGCATCGGTCTCGCGATAGAGACCCTGGATCTCCACGTCGAAACCCGGGAACATGTTGAAGCACGCCTCGAACATTCTGAGATAGTCGATCATGGGGCGCGCCCGCCCCGTGAGACGCTCTCCCGGGACGATGGTGGCGATGCCCGGCGGGTAGACCACGAAGGGCGTCGTCGCGACGCGCCCCTCCAGCGCGTCCACCGGCACGTAGTCGACGTCGTTCCTGATCAGCCGGCGCGAGGCCTCGCGCGGCGACATCGCGACTTCCGGCAAATGCTCCGCAGCGAACTGCGCCGCCTGCAGCCCGCTGACGTTCGCCTCGCGGAAGAAGCGGTGCATCTCGCCGCAGAGATCGCGGACACGGACCCCGGCGTAGCGGCCCGAACGCTTGTGCGCGAATTCGGGGATCACCTCGGCGAGCGGGGCATTGTCGTCGTGCAGCCTCTTGAAGGCTACGAGCGCGCTGATCAGCGTTCCGGCCTTGCTCGCCTCGACACCCGGCGTCAGCAGGAACAGCAGCGAGTTCAGGTCGTTTTTCTCGGCGACGATGCGGTTTTCGCGGAGGTATTGCGCCACGATCGGCGCCGGAATGCCGTGATCGGCATAGGCGCCCGTCGCCCGATCGAAGCCCGGCGTGAGCAGAGTGAGCTTGTTGGGATCCGTCATGGCGAAGCCGGGCTCGAGGTCCGGAAAGCCGTGCCACGTCCGGCCGGGCTCGAGTGCCCAGTACGCCGGATCGGAAGCGAGCAGATCGGTCGTTACGCTCTCCCAGGCTACATCGTGCACTGCTCCCTGCTGCGCAGCGTCGGGAATGGCGACACGGTCGGGAACGAAGGGCTCGAAGAACCAGCGCCGCTCGGACCTGTGCTCCTTGTCCTGGAACTCGCGCGCCACCGCTCGGATCTTCTTGCGCAGCTCGATGCCGAGGCGGATCGTGTCGTCCCACAGAACCTCGCCGGACCGGCCCTTCATCATCTGCGCGCCCACGTCGAGCGAGGCGAACAGCGGATAGAAGGGCGACGTCGAGGCATGCTGCATGAAGCTTTCGTTGAACCGGCGGTGACCCACCCTGCGCTTCTGACCCACGATATGGCCGTCCCGCACGTGGATCTGCGAGGCCTGCGAGAAGCTCGCGAGTTGCTTGTGCGTCGACTGGGTGGCGATGATCCCCGGTGAGTCGGGGCCGAGACCGGTGAGGCCCATGGCGAAGCGCCCGGCATAGAGCGGGTGGAACTTCATGAAGCCGGCCCAGGCCTCGTCGAAGACGATGTAGTCGCAGAGGTGTCCGATTTTCTCGACGATCATCTGGGCGTGATGGATCGTCCCGTCATAGGTGCACTGCTCCACCACGCCGACGCGGAACGGGCGCGGTCTGCGCCACGCCTCCGGATCGGTGACCAGCGGGTGTGCCCGGATGCGCTCGCGCAACTTCTCTTCGTCGAAGGTGTCCCAGCGCATGGGGCCTATGAGACCCCATGCATTCCGTGTCGTGGGCAGGTAGACGGGAATGCCGCCGCCCAGCATCAAGGCGCCATGGTGCGCGGCCTTGTGGTTGTTGCGGTCGAAGAGCACGAGATCGCCGTCGGTCACCAATGCGCCGAGCGCGACCTTGTTGGAGGTCGAGGTGCCGTTGAGGACGAAATAGGTCTTTTCGGCCCCGAAGATCTCCGCCGCCTCCTGCTGCGCCCTCAGCGCCGGACCCTCGTGGGTCAGCAGGTCGCCCAGATCGAGCACGGAATTGTCGAGGTCGTCGCGGAACACGGCCTCGCCGAGGTGCTCCATGAACACCCGGCCGATCGGGCTGCGGCTGTAGAACACGCCGCCATTGTGCCCCGGGCAGGTCCAGAGCTGGTTGCCCTCTTCCGCGTAGTCGACCAAAGCGCCGAAGAACGGCGTTTTCAGCGTCTCTGCATACTGCTTGAGGCGGCTGATCAGGTTCTTGGCGATGAAGGCCGGCGTTTCCTCCGACAGGAAGACATAGCCGTCGATGAAATCGAGCACCTCGACGGGGACATCCTCGAAGCGCTTGCGGCGGATCAGCAGGACGATCGGAAAGTCGAGACCGCGCCGGCGCATCAGATTGATCAGCGCCGCGGTCTTACCCTCCAGGCCCTTCTTGCCCCAGTCCACGACCATGCAGCCGATGGCCGCGTCGGTCTGCACCGCAATCTCCGCATCCTCGATGCGGCGCGCCTTGACGACCTCGAAGCCGGATCGCTCGATCTCCTCGACAATCTGGTTGAAGCGCAGGCCCTCGAGTTCGTCGGGGTCGAAGGAGGGGGCCGAGAACAGGAAGTTGAAACGCCGAAAATAATCCATGGATTCCTCCACCTCGATGGCAGGTGTGGGATCCGCCCATTACGGGACGGTGACACTTTGCCGGCCATCCACGCTCCGGTGTTACAAGCCGGCTCGCGCGGTGATCAGCTTGCCGACGCCGGCACCGGGCATCGCGGGCGGCAGAGGGTCCAGCCTCGACCAGCGCATCTGCCTGCCCGGGTCTGGCGCAGAGATGACGGCCGGTGGGAGCAGGAAGCCCTCCGTGCCACTCTTCTCCCGACCCAGCAGAAGGCGGTAAACGCTGCCGATTTGCCGGCGCCCTCCCCGTTGCGAATCATCGGCACCGTGCCGGCGCCACAGGACCGAGACGTCTGGCACAATCGCCGCCGGGCGGCTTGCCTTGGTGCACCGTCGTCCGGTGTCATTTCACGATCCATCGCCCTGGAACCATCAAATCCCGAACGGTCCTTGCCGAAAGGGTGTGGAAGACGCGGGATCGATCAATATGACTAGCGATTGTGACAATGATCTCCGTCATTCGGATCAGCCAACGAACGAGTATCCGCTTGGAAATCATGGCACGGCTCCAGGTATTGCGCCGCATCGTCGAAGCGGCATTCACGACGACACCTGCAGACATCCCCGATGCGCAGGCTCCGCTGCTGTCCGCTCCGCTTTACGCGGTCGGCGACGTGCATGGCTGTGACGGCCTGCTCGAAGAGATGCTGGCCGCGATTCGTCTCGACGCCGCGCGCAGCGGGGGGGCGGCGCAGATCGTGTTCCTTGGCGATCTCGTCAACCGGGGACCGGGGACGAGGAGCGTCCTTGCCAGGCTTTCCGCCGGCCCGGAGCAACCATCCGAGCAATGGATCGTCCTGCGCGGCAATCACGAGGACACGATGCTGGACGGCCTGGCGCGCGGCGGCCCGGCGTTTCAGCGCTGGCTGCGAAAAGGCGGCGTCGAGACCCTGCGCTCCTACGGCCTGGCGAGGCGCGAGATGAACTGGGAGGCCGCGCGCGCGGCGGTCGATCCAGCACATGTCACCTTCCTCGCTGGCCTGCCGCACGTTCACAGGGACAACGAGCTCCTTTTCGTCCATGCCGGGATCCGCCCGGGTGTCGCCCTCGCCGACCAGTCGCCGGTGGACCTCGTCTCGATCCGTGGACCGTTTCTGTCCCGGCCGCACGGCCTCGGCGTCCTGGTCGTGCATGGACACACACCAACCAAGGGCCGTCCCGGCATGCGCCCAGGCAGGATCAACCTCGATACAGGGGCGGTGACGACCGGCATCCTGACCGCGGCGGCGTTCGACGCCGACCGGCGCGCGGTCAGGTTTCTCCAGGTCGGCGTCCGAAAGGGCGCGGTCGTGGAGACCGGGCCGAAGAAGCTGCCCTTCGCGCCGTCGGTGCAGGTCGAGATCAACCCCGATAGCAACGCCGACGAGGAGACATCGTGATGAGCGCGCTCGTACCGGCTGCAGGCCCACCCGTCCCGGCAGCGATACTCCGGCAGGCCGGGCGCGAGCACGAGGTCTCGTTCATCTGCGACGATGCCACCTTCAAGCTCGCAAGCGGCCTCGCTCTGCTGGGCGAGGCGGCTCCAGGCCCGTCCTACCGCCGCCTGCAGACCATCTATTTCGATACGGAGGATGGCCGGCTGCGGGCCCGCCGTATGGCCCTTCGCCTTCGCAGGACGCGGGGCGGCTATCTCATGGGGCTGAAATGGAGCCCCACCAGCCCGGCCCATTCATTCGCCCGCGGTGAGGTGGAGGTGATGGTCCGCTCACCCGAACCAGACCTCAGCCTCTTCGGCGAGGATGTCCGCACCGAACTGGGCGGCGTCCTCGACGGGGCCGCGCTCGTGCCGGTGTTCGCCACGGATATCCGGCGCTCCGTGAAGATCGTCGGCGTCGGGCGCAGCGCAATCGAAGTCGCCTTCGATTCCGGCAACATCCGGGCGGGTGATCGCCATATGCCGGTCCGCGACATCGAGCTGGAGCTCAAGTCGGGGGATGCATCCGACCTGTTCCGGCTGGGCCTCGCGCTGCTCGATCGGCTGCCGCTGAGGCTCGGCACGCGGAGCAAGGCCGAGCGCGGCGCCTGGCTGCTGACGGGCGTGCCGCCCGGCCCCGTTGGAGCGACCGCACCCGCGATCACCTCCGCCACCAACGCCGACGACGCGATTGCCGGCGTGATCCGGGCCTGCCTCATCCAGTTCACGGCGAACTGGGAGTGCTTCCGCCAAGGCGAGCGGGTCGAGGCCGTGCATCAGATGCGGGTCGCCATCCGCCGCCTGCGTTCGGCGCTCGCAATCTTCAATCGCACGCTTCCCTGCCCGGAATTCGTTGAGTTCCGGGCGGAAGCCCGCCGGCTTGCCTCGGTGATGGGTGAGGCGCGCGACTGGGATGTCTTCGGAGACCTCGTGCGCGCCGGCCCCCTCGCAGCGTTCCCGGCGGACCAGGGTCTGCACGTTCTGCTTCAACAGGCAACGGCCAGGGCCGAGGCAGGCCACCGGCAGGTGGAGGCGCTGCTCGCCGACCCCGGAACGTCGCGCTTCGTTCTGGCGCTCGAACTGTTCGTCGTCCGGCGAGGCTGGCGCGTGGGCGACGACGCGGGCCGCCTCGCCATCCTGGCTGCGCCGGTCGGAGTCCTGGCCTCCGAGTGCCTCGGCCAGCTCGACAGGAAGGCCCGGAAGCAGGGCAAGCACTTCGACGCGATGAGCGAAGAAGAGCGCCACGAACTCCGCATCAGGCTCAAGAACGTGCGCTATGCCGCGGGTTTCTTCGGCCACGTCTTCGACCAGGGGCGGTCAGCCCGGGAATTCGGCAAGCGGGTGGCGTATCTGCAGGACCTCCTCGGCCACCTCAACGACGCCACGGTGGCCGGCGAACTTCTGCAGATGTCCGGTGCGCGGGACGATCCGGAAACCGCATATGCCGCCGGGATCATGAGCGGATGGTATCGCCGCGCCGTCGGTGACCATGAGCGCGAGCTGCGCCGCGCCTGGGTGAAATTTCAGGAAGCGCCCCGCTTCTGGAGGAGCCGCCGCCCGGAGCGCAGCGCGCGGCGGAAGGACAGCGGCTGAGGGCGGCTCGAGCGACAGCGAAGCTTGGGATCGGTTCAAACAGATCCACACGGAAGCGGCTGTTCTCCATAAGGTCGCAGGCTCCCGACTTCGGACAGCATGCCTAAGGGGCTGGCTCCGTTCTGGACATCGGAAAGTCTGCTATGAGGCTTAGGCGCCGAATGCTGCAGGGGACACTTTTGCGATGCCGCCGCTAAGCCGTCACCGCCGGTTTCGCAGACAGTCCACCCCGACGCCTGAGCAGTCCAAGGCCGGCGCACTGGAACGTCTGGCCCTGCTGATGGCACGCTATGACAGCGGCGCCATCCCGCCAGGTGTGGCCGCGGTCGTGAAGCGGCTCAGGCGGGCGGCGGGTCTGACGGAGTTGGAAGACTAAGCCGTCCGGGTCACGCCGTTGCCGCGCCGGAAAGCGTCGGCCGCGTCGCGACCGCCGCGACGAAGTCGGCGAAGGCGCGGGCCTTGGTGCTGGCCATCCGGCCGGTCGGAAAGACGGCCCAGAGATCGATCGGCGGGAGAACCCATTCGGTGAGGAGCTTCACTGCCTCCCCGTTTGCGAGTTCAGGAGCAAACATCCAGTCCGACGCGATGGTGATCCCGAGCCCGGCCAGGACGGCCGCGCGCGTGCCTTCGGCACTGCTCGCCCGGACCCGGCCCGCGACGGCGACCGAGATTTCCGTGGTGTCCCTCCGGAACGACCAAGTCCCGAAGCGACCCTGCGTGTAGGTGACCGCCTCGTGGCCGGCGAGGTCGGCGGGCGAGGACGGAGGGCCTCTACGGGCGACATAGTCGCGGCTGGCGATCACCGAGCGGGGACTGGTCGCCAGCCGCCGCGCGGTGGCGGAAGAGTCCTGAAGGTCACCCATCCGGAGCGCGACATCCACGCCCTCCTCGACGAGGTCGATCATCCTGTCGTCGAGGATGAGGTCGATGGCGAGGTCGGGATGGCCGTCGAGGAACTCCGGCAGGCGCGGGACGACATGGAGCCTGGCGAAGGTCGTGGCGGCCGAGGCCCGAAGGACCCCGCTCAGGCTTTGGCCCGCTCCCCGCGCGGCGAGATCCGCCTCGTCGGCCTCGGCCAGTGATGCCTTGGCCCGTTCGTAGAACCGGAGCCCTGCCTCCGTGGGCGCGAGGCCGCGCGTCGTGCGCAGGAGGAGACGCACGCCGAGCCGGGATTCCAGTTGGGCGATGGTCTTCGAGACGGCCGGTTGCCCGATCCTCAGCTGCCGGGCCGCGGCCGAGAAGGAGCCACTCTCCACCACCCGCACGAAGGACAGCATCGCCGCGTAGCGATCCATGGCCACTCTCCAACCTATTCCGCTGAGGAATAGATCATATCGCCACAGCCTGTCATCCCATGCCTTCCGGCATGGCCTAGCCTCCCTCCATCGCAAGCTTCACGGATGGAGACCACCGATGCCCCTCGCCTTCGACGCCTATCGCGACGCCTTCCCCCATGCCCGCCTGACGCGCAAGCCGAACGGCGTGCTCGAGGTCCGCCTGCACACGGACGGCGGCAAGCTCGTCTTCGACGGCCATGCCCACCGCGAGTTCGTCGACCTCTTTCACGCCATCGGGGAGGACCGCGACAACCGCGCCGTCATCCTGACCGGATCGGGCGACGCCTTCATGGACGCCATCAACCCGGACGGCTTCGATTTCTTCACCCCGCAGGGCTACGACCGCATCTTCCGTGAGGGCCGCAAGGTCCTGATGAACATCCTCGATGTCGAGGTACCGCTGATCGCGGCCCTCAACGGCCCTGTCCTGCTGCATTCAGAGTATGCGCTTCTCGCCGACATCGTCCTGGCGACGCCCGATACCGTGTTTCAGGACAAGCCGCATTTCGAGTTCGGCATCGTGCCGGGCGACGGGGTGAACCTGCTCTGGCCGGAGGTGATCGGCAGCGTTCGTGGCCGCTACTTCATCCTGACGCGACAGGTGCTCGACGCCGCCACGGCTAAGGACTGGGGCGTGGTCAACGAGATCGTGCCGCGGGACGGCCTCCTCGCCCGGGCCCACGAGATCGCCGACGCCATCGCGGCTCTGCCGCCGCTTACCGGCCGCTACACCCGGATCGCGCTCACCCAGATGCTGCGCCGGATCATCGAAGAGGGCGCGGGCTATGGCCTGGCCCTCGAGGGCATCAGCGCGGCCGATGTCGCCCGGTCCATGGCTCAGGGTTGAGGGAGGTTGTCATGTCTTTGCAAGCAAAACTGAACGCGTTCAAGGCCGCCTTCCGTTCCGGAGAACCGCCCTATAGCGTGACGGCCGACACGATCGCCGTCATGGACCGCGCCACCCGCGCGCTGATCGACTCCGGCGCGGCCGGCCTCGCCCTGAAGGCAGGAGATGCCGCGCCTGCCTTCAGCCTCAGGGATGCCCAGGGCGAGATGGTCTCATCGGGAGACCTGCTGGCGCGGGGACCTCTCGTCGTGAGCTTCTACCGCGGTGTCTGGTGCCCGTACTGCAACATGGAACTCCAGGCGCTCCAGTCCGAGCTCGCCTGGTTCAGGGAAGCCGGCGCGTCCCTCGTCGCGATCTCGCCGCAGACACCCGCCAACAGCCGCAAGTCGATGCGCCAGAATGGCCTCGACTTCCCCATCCTGTCCGACCCCGGCAACGCGGTCGCGCAGGCCTTCGGAATCCGCTTCTCCATGCCGGACGATCTGATCGCCATCTATCGCAAGCTCGGCAACGACCTGCCGTTGATCAACGGGGACGGCAGCTGGACGCTGCCGATGCCGGCCCGCTTCGTCATCGGCCAGGACGGGACGATCATCTACGCCGAGGTCAATCCCGACTACACCCTGCGGCCCGAGCCGTCGGACATGCGGCCGGCCCTCGCCGCGGCCAGCCGCCGGGCGGCCTGAGCAGGACCTGGTCGCCATCCCTCTCCCCCGTTTTTGGAGATCTCGACGCCATGATCGAAGTCTACGCCTTCGCCACGCCCAACAGCGTGAAAGTCCCCATCGCCCTCGAGGAGCTCGACCTTCCCTACGGCCTGACCGGCGTCAACATAAGGCAGGGCGCGCAGAAGGCGCCCGAGTACCTGGCGCTGAACCGGAACGGCAAGGTTCCGGTCCTGGTCGACCCCGATGGTCCCGATGGCCCTCTCGTCCTCACCGAAAGCGCGGCCATCCTCGTTCATCTCGCCGAGAAGACGGGGCGCCTTCTGCCGCATGACCCCAAGGGCCGCGCCCGCGTCTTCGAACAGCTCTTCTTCCACGCGTCCGGCCTGGGCGTGGCCTTCGGCAATGCAGGCTACTTCCGCAAGCTCGCGCCGGAGCCGGTGCCTTTGGCCATCGACCGGTTCGGCAACGAGGCGCTGAGACTCCTGGGCGTGCTCGACGCGGATCTGGCCGAGCGCCGCTTCGTCGCCGGCGAAGACTTCTCGATCGCCGACATCGCGCATTTCGGCTGGCTGTGGCGGCGCGAGTTCGCCGGTGTGTCGCTGGACGCCTTCCCCAACGTCCAGCGCTGGTACGACGCGGTCGCGGCGCGCCCGGCCGTCCAGCGCGGGATCGCGAGGACCACCGCGCTGGCGCCGGCCTGAGGAGGACGGGATGACACGATCGATCGTGGTGACCGGGGCCTCCCGGGGCATCGGGCTCGCGACGGCACGTGCGCTCTCCCGTGAGGGCTGGCACGTCATCGGGATCGCGCGCACTGACCCGGGCGGCGTCCCTGCCGAGATGATCGAGGCTGACCTCGCCGACCCCGTGGCGACGGCGCGCCTCGCGGAAGGCCTTTCACGCCGCGCCGACATCGCCGGGATCGTCAACAATGCCGGCATGGCCTTGCACGAAGACACTGGCGCCATCGACGTCGAGACGTCGATGCGGCTCCTGGAATTCAACTGGCGCCCTGCCTTGCAGCTCACGCAGGCGCTCCTTCCGGCCATGAGGCAGGCGCTCTTCGGACGGATCGTCAATGTCTCCAGCCTGGTCGTGCGCGGCTTGCCGTTCCGGGCCAGCTATGCGGCCTCAAAGGCAGCGCTGGAGAGCCTGACGAGGACGCTTGCGATCGAGCAGGCCGCCCATGGCATCACGGCCAATGCAGTCGCCCCCGGGCCCACCGAGACGGAGCTGTTCCGCGTCAACAACCCCGCCGGCAGTGCGGCGGAGGCGCGCTATCTCGCTCAGATTCCGATGCGCCGGCTCGGGCGGCCGGAGGACATTGCCGAGGTCATCGCGTTCCTGGCCTCTGACCGGGCCGGATACGTCACCGGCCAGGTGATCGGAGTGGACGGCGGCGCCAGCACCGGCCCGGGTGTGCCCGTCCCGCCTGCGGACTGAGGTCCGAGTCCCGCGCGGCATCAGCTGCCTGGCGCACCGGTTTCCATCGCGTCCTCGAGCGCCATGATCGCGCTGACCAGGAGCTCGACCGATTGCTGCATGGCCTCGAAGGCGCGCCCGTCCTGTTCGTCGCTCACGAGTTCGCCGACGCGGGCACAGATGTCGTGCAGCGCCCGCACGAGCTCCCTCACCAGCTCCCGTCGCGTGGCATCCACGGCCGCGCCTCCGATTGGACGTCAGGTCGTCATTGCAGGCTCACGGACCGCATGGGGAGATAGCGCGGGGCTCCGTCCTTCATGTCCCATGTGCGGACGAGGTGAGCGCCGGAGACGCGCACGTCCGCCGCCGCCTCGCCTGCACTTGCGCGAATCTCGATCCGGAGAGGTCCTGTGGCGCCGCCCTGCCAGGCGATGTCGAGATCCGTTTCGCCCGGCGCGAACGCGACATTTGTCCGCGACGCGACCTCGTGGTCGGAGGCATCAAGGAGACGAACGGAGAGAGACCCGGCTCCAGTCGCCACCGCGCGGATAGACAGCGTCCAGTGTCCCTCCGGCAGCGCATCGAAAGACCTGCTCAGCCACGTCGCGGACCGCAGGGCCGGCAGCGAGGCGGCGAGCCCGTCCCGGGCGGCAGCCGCCCCCGGCGGGCTGTCTCCCTCGGCCGTCAGGCGGAGCCAGGATGTCGGACCCAGATCCGCGAGAATGGCAGACGCCGGCGATGCCGTTCCCAGCATGAACTCGCTTGCCCGCCGCCACGCCTTCTCCGCCACCTTGCGGCCGAGCTCGAGACCCTCGGTGTGGTCTACCGGCCAATGGATGCCGCCATAGATCCGCGACACGCCGCTGGCCTCGGCCGCAGACCACAGCGTGGGATAGACGAGCTCGACCGGCTGATCGAGCCGCCTCTGCTCGGTGTAGAGCCGCGTCACGGAAGCGCGCAGTCCGAATTCGGTCTTGCCGGTCGCGAGTTCGGCCGCCCTCGCCCATGCGGCCGTGAACGCCGCGTGCCCGGAGACGTAGGCCGGGAAGGCCGGGGTCGGCAGGTAGGACGACCACTCGGCCGCGGGCCTCTCGCCAACGGGCCCGGCGGCCGCCGGCCCTGTCCCGGCAGCCAGTCGCGTCGCGGGCGCCGAATAGGCGAAGGCGGGCGGTGTCTCCGGCGGCCGCCATCCCTTCAGGGGAGCGTCGCCGAGGGCCCGAATGGCCGACAGCGGGCGAGCATAGTCGTAGTGGTACTTGGCTTCCCACGTCGCGATTGCCGTGTCGTGAAGAGCGACACCGATAACGAAGAAGAGCTTCACCTCCTCGTCGAGGCGCAAGTCGTCTCGGGAGGACAGAAAGCGCGTCAGCTCCAGCATGTGGGCCGGCGGCGGGCTGCCCCAGGGCACCCAGAACTCCGCAATCGCCTTCTCACGGTCGGTCAGGTTCGCGCTGACATCGACCAGGGTGCGCACCTGCTCGGCCCACTCCGGCGTGCCCGGCGCCGGCGGCGGAGGGGGCCGGAACTCGGCGGCATGCGAGAGCGCGAAGGGCATCACCCGCGACCAGTGCGGGGTGAGCGGCAGCTGGTCGGCGCCCAACGCCCGGATCGGCCGCCAGCGCCCGTAACCCTCGCCAGCGGCGCTATATCCCGTCGTGTCCGCGAAGTTCCCGGCCTGGTTGGCTCCGTCCTCCCGGGCGGCGGCCAGAATGGCCTGCGCAGCGTCCCGCCCCACCCGCGCCGCAGGCGTCTGCGAGGCAGGGTCATAGCCGAGGTCCCGCATGCGCAGGAGCAGCGCCTTTCGCCGTCCGGGCGCGAGTGCCTTCAACACCTCGTAGGCCGCATAGCTGATGGATTCGCGCTTGTTGACCACGGTCGGCGGCCCGGCCAGCGCCTTCAGCCTGCGTCCGGTCTGAACCCCCACCGCGACGGGATCGTAGGCAGCCCAGGCATCGTACATCGCGGTGTGCACGAGAGCGAGGAAACGGGCTCCCACGGTGGGTTCCCAGGCGACTTCGTTTGCAGCGGGCACGCTCTCGTCCAGCCATTCGGTCACGATGGACGACGCGCGGGAACTGTCCGCGAAACATCCGAGGCCGAGCGCCAGTCCGAGAGCGAGGGATGCGACTGTCCGGCAGGTCATGGCGACGCTCCTCTACCTGTCCAGGGCGCGCGTCACGCCGGCGAGCGAGGCGCGATGCTCCATCTTCATGACGCCGGCATCGGTGACCACGACGCGCGCCTGCTTTCCGAGCCGGAAGCCGCGCAGCAAGGCGGCGTAGTCTTTCGTGCCCTGCCGGATCGTCACGCGGCAGCGGCTTTCAGCGTCCGCGAAACGGCACTCACCCGGCCCGTAGAGATGCGAGAGGACCGGAACGGAATCCTTGTCGATGAATACTTCGACACGGGATCCCTCGACCCCCGCCTGCACGGTCTCGACGAGGATGTCCCGCTTTCCCGCGACGCTGAAGACGGCGTGGGCGGCGTCCCTCGGCCCCGCCAGGAGCATCACCTCGCCGCTGCGCGCCGAAGCGGGAGGCGAAAGGCTCAGCACGGGCAGAGCGAGAAGGACGGCACTGATGAAGGACGGCATGACAGGCCGCATGGTCGAGCTCCTGTGTGGCTGGAGGGGAAAGGGCGGCGCAGCCGCGCCGCCCCGGGGCTCGCTCAGAGGAAGCGGTAGACGATCGGGCAGTTCACGATCAGGCCGACCGAGCCGAACTTCTGCCCGTTGAGCCCGGTGAGGAAACCCTTCTCGACGAGGCCGAGGATCGCGAACTCCTCGGTCATCCGCGCCCGATAGCCCTTCTCGACGGAAGCCTGGGTCCAGACCGCGGGGTTGAGGTCCCAAAGCGGGCTGTAGTCGGTCGCGACAGTCGGAATCCCGCCGAGGACGTTCAGCGGCGATGCACCATCCGAGAGAGCGCTGTTGAGACCCTGGCGCTGCGGGTTGTCCTTACCGGTCGGTCCATTGACGAAGACGAAGATGCGCTCGACCGGGCTGAAGAGGCTGTCGTCGCCTGCCCCCTGGATGTCCTCGAGACCCGGCGCATAGGTCGCCGCCTCAGCCGTGGCCGGCAGCGGATTGCTGGCGTCCGTCGACAGATAGAGGACAGGCCGGGCGAAGCTGAAGCCGGTCGTCAGCGCCAGGGTGACGGTCTTGTCACGCGGGCAGATGCGGACGACCTTGTCGTGCACGAGGCTGTAGTCCGGATTGCCGTCGCAGAACTGGTCGAGCTGCTCGGCCGACACGTTCGACGCGATGATGGGCGCGTTGTAGATGTGCCCCCCGGCGTTCGTGACCTTCACGAGGGGGCTGTAGTCCTTGTCGCCGACGGATCCCGGCTGGAACTGCTTCGGCGGGAAGAAATTGGGTGCGTCACCCGGCGCGGCGCTGCGCTGCGGGCGGAAATCCACCTTCCCCGCCTCGAAAATCAGCTTGAACTTGGGACCGAGCACCGCCTTGCGCGTGCCGCGCCCGACGTCGGCATAGCTCAGCTTCGGCGAATAGTTCAGGCCGAGCTGGTCGGCGTTGCCGTGGTCGTCGGTGTCGGTGACGATGTACCACACCGTCTCCCCGCTCTTCATCGCGCCCTCGTAGAGCGGCAGCGTGATGGTGCCCTTGTCCTTGTCGACCTTTCCCGCCTTGAGATTGTGATACTCGCCGATCAGTTCCTTCTGCACCGAGGAGGGCTGCGGGCCGAAATAGGTGACAGGTACGTCGGCGCCGATGGCCGGCGGGGCGGGCTGCACGTCGTCGACGTCATCGGCCCGGCTCAGTGCGGGCCAGGCCAGCAGCAGCGCGCCGGATACGGCCGCCAGGCATGCGGCCCTGAGCGACGGACGGCGCGTCCAGGACCCGTATTGATTGCCGAGTTCCATTGCATGACTCCCTGTGCGTGGAGATCTGCCGAAATGGCAGGTCCAGCCGGGATATGCTGTGCTCTCAAAAGTCTAGCCGTCTTAGAGATTCATGTGTTTCGACGATCTGACGCACTTTCCTTAAATCATCTCATGGAATCACAGCTCACGCGGAAAAATCCTTTTCTCCTGTGCTGGTCGTCACTGAATTGTCGCACTGAGATAGCCGACATAAACTGACATAAGCACGGTACGATTTTCAGATTATTCCAAAATACAGCTGGGTGGCGCGCCATTAGCCGTTCAGGGTGACGCCGCGCAGGGTCGGCATGTGCCTGAGGGTTGGACAAAGGCCCCGCCATTCTCTTCCCGCCGCGGCAGCGACAGGCGCGCCTACCCGGTGCGGACACGTGAAGCGGAGGATGTCGTTGCTTCCGAGATTGTTCGACTTGCCCCTCGAAGGTCAGCCGGCTCGGATGATCCCCGACCTCGGCATCTGCTTCGAGGGGACGGGCCTCGTGGTCCAGTCCCTCCCCGTGGGAAGCATTTCAGGTTACTTCGTCTCCGGGCATCATCTCGTCGACGTACACGTCTCCGGTCTTGGCGACGTGATGTCGGTGGGAAGCGACCGGCGCAGGCCCTTTGCCGCTCCACAGCGCAGCGTCGGCTTCGTACCGGCCGAGACGGACCTTCGCCTGACCTGCGACAACAGCCGTCCGAACCTCCTCGTCTGGATCAGCCCGGATCGCCTCGAAAATCTCGTTGAAAGCAGCGTCACGCTCAGGCCGCTCGACTGGGAGGAAGATCCTGCCGGCTTCGAGATCGCGCGCCAGGCGATCATTGAAGTTCACGGCAGCGGCGGCCCGGAGCGCCTTCGGCTCGAAAGCCTGGCGGTCCAGTTGGTGTCGCGGACGATCGACAGGGTGCGCGCGGATTCCATGCGCGCTCCGACGGATCGGCGGCTGCGCGAGCGCATCACACGGGCCAAGGACTACGCCGTTGCTCACATCGCGGAAGATGTCGACCTCGCTGGCATGGCCGCCGCCGCATGCCTTTCGCCATACCACTTCCTGAGGGCGTTCCGCGCCACCACCGGAGAAACGCCGCACGCCTATCTCATGCGCCGTCGCGTCGAGACCGCCTCGGAACTGCTGCGGACAACGGATCTGCCTCTCGCGCTCATCGCGGTCCGGTGCGGGTTCTCGAGCCAGGCCCACTTCACCACCGCGTTCCGCAAGGTGATGTTCGCCACACCGGCGCACTATCGGAGCGAGTTTCGCGCCTTGGCTCCGAGCTCTCGCGGAGTTGCCTAGGGATGGAGGTTTACCAGATCCGGTACTTCCTGGCGGTCGCGGATCTCCTGAACTTCACCCGGGCGGCCGAGCAGTGCAATGTCGCCCAACCCTCGCTGACAAGGGGTGTCAGGCTCCTCGAGGATGAACTCGGCGGCGAACTTTTCCGGCGTGAACACCGCGCGACCCACCTGACGCCGTTCGGGCAGCGCATGCTGCCCCTCCTCAAGCAAAGCTACGACAGCATGACTGCCGCCAAGGATCTCGCGCGATCCTACAGCCGCCGTGGCAGCGAGCCTTTGTCGATCGCGCTGTCGACGTCGGTGGACGTCTCGCTGCTTGCCCCGCCGCTCGCCGAGTTGTTCCGGATCTTCCCGGATGTCGAGGTCAAGATCATCCGGGAACCCTCGCGCGAGCTGGTGTCCGTCCTGCGGGCCGGCGGAGTGGACCTCGCCTGCGCCGGTCCGCTCGCCGAAGTCTGGGAGAGGCTCGACATGTGGCGGCTCTTCGCGGAGCGGTTCACCTGCGTCGCCCGGCACGACCATCCGCTGGCCCATCGGACGTCGGTGTCGCTCGCCGACATCGCTCGCGAGCGGGTGCTCGGAGACTTGCACGGCCACGACTTCATCCCCGGCGAGGCGTGCGCTGGCGCGAAACCCCGCCTCGGCGCGGTGGCCAGCGCACCGGACGTCCTGCGCCTCGTCGAAGCGGGTCTCGGCATCGCGCTCCTTCCAAACACCTGGCCGATCGGTCACGCGCTCCGTCGCATTCCCGTACGGGATCTCGATGCATCGAGGGAGGTCAGGCTCTACGCCGTGGCGGGACGGCGCAGATCTCCCGCTGCCGCTCTCCTGGTGAAACTGCTCCGGGCCCGGAACTGGGATTCACCCGAGCCGGCATCCGCCAATGTCACACGGCTGAAGCCGATGTCCGCCGTCTGCGCGGACTTCCGCCACCGGGAAGAGGCCGAACCAGCCACTCACGGCATGGACTGAGCCGCACCCTTCCCGACGCCCCTCGCTTGAAAAGCAACTCCCCCACTGCTGTGGAGGAAGCCCAGTTTTTGGGCAGCTTGCCGGTTCAGGCCGCACGCATCGCCAGATCCTGGCCGCAGTCTTTCACAATGTTGCTGTTCTCCCGTCAAACCGCAATTTGTGGTTGAGTGATGATGGGACCACTCCCACACTGCAGGTCACGATCGAAGCGCATCCCGAAGACGAGACCATGCTTCACACGACTGATCTCGTAGCGGCGTCTCACTGGCGTCCGACGCTTGCAGAGGCGCTCGAGACGAGGCTGGACCTCGAAATCGTCCACGGCGTCACGGTCCGGCGCTTCCGGCACGGCTCATACCGGCTGAATTCGCCGGAGGGGTGCCGCGACCATCTGATCGCGCTCCGGCTCGCCGGAAGCTGTGGTGTGGAACGGACCTCCGCAGGCAGCCGCGACGCCGGCAGGACGGAAGCTGGCCATCTGACGATCCAGCCAGCCGGCCAGGGAAGTGCGTGGGAGGTCAAGGGGCACGGCGAACTTCTCTACCTGTTCATCCCGCCGGATCTCCTGGCGCAGATCGCGGAAGAACAGGATCTGCCGGCCAGCCGTGCGCTCCCGGTTTCACGGCTTGGCGTCAGGGACACCCAGCTGCGGGCCCTCTTGCAGCAGTTCCTCACGGTCTTCAGGCCCGCGCTGCCGCGCCCAACGCTCCTCGCCGAGTCGCTGCTGATCCAGATCACGACCGAAGTCCTGCGGCGGCACACGAACGCCTCCGGCCTTTCACCGCGGGAAAGGGCTATCCACCCCTTTTCGAGCGCGTTGCGGCGGCGCCTCGAGGAATACCTGGATGCGCATGTGATGGAGGGTGCGTCCGTCGGCGAGTTGGCCTCCTTCGCGGGCATCAGCCGGTCGCATTTCATCCACCGCTTCCGCATGACGTTCGGGACAACGCCGCACCGCTACCTCGTCGGCCTCCGGATCGAACTGGCGAAGCGGCACCTCGCAGACGGAAAGTCGCCCGCCGAGGTCGCCTATCTCACTGGATTTTCCGACCAGGCACATCTGACGACCGTGTTCCGCCAGTGGACCGGCGTGACACCGGGCTCGTACGGCCGGCATCGTTACGCCAGGTCAGGCTGACCGGCTTCCGTCGCCACCTTGCCCGGGACGTCTTTCCGGGCCGCGGCGGTTCACAGGAAGGGACGCGGGCAGAGGAGTGACTTCACCCTTGCCATCGCCTGGCGGACAGGTTCCCTCGCCTCATTGAGGCGAAGCGGGCCATGCCCGGGGAGAAAAACCTCGAAGTCAATTTCTGCCAGCCGCTCGATGGTGCGGCACGTGGCCTGGACGTTGCAATCCCACGTGTCCTGCAGCACCACCGTGCCACCCTCGAAGAGCGCGTCTCCGGCCATCAAGATCGCCGCCTCGGGATCCTCGACGACATAGGAGACATGGTCGGCGCTGTGGCCGGGTGTTGCAACCATGCGGATCCGGCGCCCGCCCATGACCGCGACGCTGTCGGGCGAGAGCACGTCGTCGATGACGCAGGGTTCGAAGCGGTAGTCGGCCGGGTAGACCCCCAGCGCCCTCGCGACGTCCAGGCTCATGGCGTGCTCGTCTCCGGCGGCGACGATGGCCGACGTCTCCGGCCCGGCGATGATCCGGGCTCCCCGGCGCCGCAGATGCGCGGCGCCGCCCGCATGGTCGGCATGGCAATGCGTGAGGAAGACATGCGTCACCGGACCAGGGAGTTCGCCAAGCGCGGTGTCCACACGGGCTAGATCCACGCCGGCGCCGGTGTCGAAGAGCAGCCAGCCTCCCTCAGCCTCGACGGCAAACGAGCTGCAATCCAGTGCATGGGTCGAGTTGTGCCCGAGCGCTCCACTCGTGACGAGGTAAATGCCACGACCGACGAGCATCCCTCACGTCCCGAGCACGGCAGGAATCTCACCCATCGTAATCCGGTTGACGCTCGCCGGCCCGGACCGGGCGAGAAGCGTGAATGTCTCCCTGAAGCCCGACCCGCAGGCCAGGGCCACGACGAGATCGCCGGACCCGAGCAGGCCGCGGCTGCAGAGCAGGTCGAGGGCCGGCGCCACGATTGCACTGGATGGTTCGAGATAGAGCCCGTCCACGCCTCCGATACGGCCGACCGCCGCCAGGCAGTCGGGCTCGGAACAGGACACGACCATGCCGTTGCAGGCGTCGAGGGCAGCGAGCGCATGCAGCCCGTCGGGCGGATGGCCGTGCGCGAGTTTTCCAAGGACGGTATCGAGGTCGTCGGTGAAGGGCAGCCTGGCAAAATCCTCCCAGGTCCGGATCCCGGCACCAAGGGCTACCTCGAGCGCGTTGAAGCGGTCCGGCACGGCGGCCACGAGCCGGGGCAAGGTGCGGATCATCCCGCCGTCGAGGAGATCCCGGAATCCCGCCGCGATGGAAGCGAGAGTTCCCCCGCCACCCGTCGGGATGATGACCCAGTCCGGGGCCCGGCCAAGGTCCTCCACGATCTCGTATGCGATCGTGCGGCATGCCAGCGCCTGCACGGGGTTCGAGCGCACCGTCGTCGAGGCGACATAGATGCCGTCGTGCCCCGCGAACTGCTGCAGTGTCTCGATGAGGGCGTCAATACCGTCATCGAGCAGGTAGATCTCGGAGCCAAGAGCACTGACGGGCGCGATGCGCTCGGCCGGGACCGAGCCGCCCATGAGCGTGACGCTCCGCAGGCCCGCCCGGGCCGCGTATGCCGCGGCCGAGAGACCGGTCGACCCCGCCGAAACGACGGCCATCGTTCTCGCGCCCAGCCGTACCGCATCGGCCGCTGCCAGTGAAAGCGCCCGGTCCTTGTGGGAGCCGGTCGGATTCCTGAACTCGTGCTTCCAGTACAGGCCGACATCCGGGAGCAGCCGGCTGCGGGTCAGCGGAGTGCCGCCCTCGCCGAGACTGACGGGGACGAGACCGGCGGGCACAGGAAGCCTGTCGACAAACCTCCAGAACGATCGGTCGTAGGGTGCGGCAGCCACGGCAGTGAGCCTCATCGGGGAAGATTGACACGACGGATTCGTCCGCGTAGTCCTATTGTCAGACATTGTGACTGATCAGGCAGACATTGGCAATGCAACTCAAGCGCGTCTCGCGGGTGACCACGTCCCAAACCGTCGCGACACAGCTCCTCGACCTCATCCGTCAGGGAGCGGTCAAGCCCGGGGACCAGCTGCCTCCGGAGAAGGAGTTGATGGAGCGGCTCCAGGTCGGACGGTCCACGGTCCGGGAGGCCCTGCAGATTCTCTCGACCCTGAACGTCGTCGAGGCCTCCGCCGGCCACGGCACGTTCGTGCGGCGGCCTACGGCCAGTGAAGTCCTGCGTCCGGAGGTCGTGAGCATCCTGATCGGCAATGAGGACGCTCTCGAGCTCCTCGAGGCGCGCGAGATGATCGAGCCCCAATGCGTGCGGCTGGCAGCCATCCGCGGCACGGTCGCTGACTTTGACGCGCTGTCCCGCCTGCTCGACCAGCACGAGGACGCGCGCCTGAACAACAGGCCCGTCAGCGGGTTTGCAGCCCGCTTCCATGTGATGCTCGCGGAAGCGTCGAAGAACAAGGTGGCGGCCAGCTTCATGGACTCGATCCTGGGGCTGCTGATGGAGCGCGGCCGGCGCTTCGACATGATCCCGGACTTCCAGGCCAAGGAGATCGAGCAGCATCGCGAGATCCTCGAGGTCGTCCGGTCCAGGGATCCCGATCGCGCCGCCACGCTCATGCTGAGCCACATCGTCGAATCCGCGGCAACCTACGACCGGGAAGGCGTCGTCGTCGGCAAGCCGCTTCTTGCGGTCGCCAATCGTCCAGCTGATTGAGGGAGGGGTCATGATGAGCTTCAGTATTGTCAGGCTGTCGCGCTCCGCGCTGTCCGCCGTCCTGTTGGCCGCGTTTTCGACTGCTGGCGCTGCACGCGCTGCCGAGATCGGCTTCTCGGTCATGGAGTCGGGGACATACGACAAGGCTGCGCAAGAGATCGCCGAGGCCTTCAAGGCCAAGACCGGCACGGACGTGAAGATCGCCGCCTTTCCCTGGGCGGTCCTGCGGCAGAACAACACGACCGACCTGATCTCGGGGACGGCCCAGTACGACGTGATGAGCGGCGGCTACTACCTCGCCGACGTCTATCCCTACTTCTCTCCGCTGACGTCCTTCATCAAGGCGGACGACTACGGCAAGGGCATGATCCCCGGCCTGATGGAGCCGGGCCGCTCCGAATGGGTCGGCAACGACCAGATCGGCGTCCCCTACGGCGTCGATGCCTTCGGCCTTCTCGTGAACACCGAGATCCTCGGCAAGGCTGGCGTAAAGCCCGAGTTCAAGGACTGGAACGACGTGGCGAAGGCCTGCGAGGCCATCGAGGCGAAGAACCCCGGCGTGGCATGCTTCAGCCATTCCACCGGCAATCCCGAGCAGATCGGCGCGTACTTCTTTTCCGCCTATCCCGGCACCTACATGACCAAGGACGGCAAGTACGCCCTAGAAGCCGACAAGGCAGCCGCGGCCGCCTCGCAGATCACGGCGTTGTGGAAGCATTTGCCGAAGAACGGCACGGCGCTTTCGTTCGACGAGGCCCATCAGCTCTTCAAGGACGGCAAGGTCGCCATGACGATGACCTGGCCGAGCTTCATCACGGGCTCTCTCGACAAGGACGGCTCGTCCGTGAAGGGCAAGTGGACCATGGTGCGCTTCCCGGGCGAAGGCTTCCCCTGGCTCTCGCTCTGGCAGCTCTTCATGCCGAAGACGGCCAAGGATCCCAAGCTCGCCTGGGCCTGGATGAAAGCCTTTGCCGGCCCCGAGAACGCCAAGGCCAACTACGTCAAGCACAACATCGGATCGGTCTGGCTGAGCATCTACGAAGACCCGGAGCTCAAGGCCAAGAACGCCCACTTCTGGCCGGTGATGATCGAGGGCTACTCGCGAGCCAAGAACCCGCCGCTCTCCGGCGAGGCGCAGGACGCGCTCACCAACACGCTGCAGGACATCGCCAACGGCCGCGTCAGCGCGGCGGACGGAATCAAGGCGGTCAACGAGAAGTGGGCTGGCCTCGCCGTGTCGCCGGCGCTCGTCGTCTCGGCCAAGGGCTCCGGGCTTCAGGCCAAGTGAACCGGACTGAGCACGGGGACATTCCCTCGTGCTCCGTCTCCGTCAAGCGTCAGTGAGAGGCCGGCCGTGTCCGATCGGAGTGCCCGAGGCACGCTGTCGATGCGCATCGAGCGATCCCTCGGCGAGGCCGGCGGGTTCGCCCTTCTGCTCCTTCCCGCGCTCGCGGTGCTCATCGCTGCACAACTGGTGCCGCTCGGTGCCGCCCTGTCCCTGTCCTTCCAGGACTGGTCGCTGGCGCGATCGCCGGAACCAGGGCCCTATGTCGGCCTCGTGAATTATACCAAGGCTTTCTCCGATCCGGTGTTCCTGGGGTCGGCGGGCTTCACCATCCTCCTCGCCCTCGCATCGACGCTCCTCCAGATCACGCTCGGCCTCGCCCTGGCTCTTGCGACGACCGGCGAAGGCTACACGCTCCGGCTGTCGCGCACGCTGCTGATGCTGCCGATGGTCGTCGCCCCGATCGCCGTCGGCACCATGTGGCGGATGCTGCTGTCGGCGCGGGTGGGGATGGTCAACAAGGGCCTCGCCGCTCTCGGGATCGAAGGGCCAAACTGGCTGGGCGACCCCGCCTGGGCGCGGCTGTCGCTCATCCTCGTGGACGCGTGGGAGTGGCTTCCATTCTCCACGATCGTGTTCACGGCGGCACTGGTCGGCCTGCCCCAGGACGTGCTGCGCGCCGCTTCCGTCGACGGCGCCTCGCGGCTCCAGACGTTTCGCCTCGTCGTGTGGCCGATGCTGGTGCCCATCGTCGTGATCGTGGCGATGTTCCGGCTGATCGACGGGCTGCTGACGCTGGACCTCGTCTTTACGACGACGCTCGGCGGTCCCGGCTACGCCACGCATACGCTCACCTACTGGATCTACCAGCAGGGCCTGCGATACTTCAACATCTCCTACGCCGCCGCATTGTCCTGGATGATGCTGGTCTTCTGTGTGGCGATCGCGGGCGCGTTCCTCTGGTGGCGCTCCTGGCTGGCGCGGTGGCTGTCCGAGGCGCGCGCATGACGGCCGTCTCGCGTTCGCCCTGGACCGTCCTGCGGGCGTTGCTGATCGGGCTCGGCCTGCTGGCCGCCTGCATGCCCTTCGTCGTGTTGTTCCTGAACGGGCTTCGGCCTGGCGACGAGTTCCTGTCCGAAGCGTCGGGACTGATCCCGGAGCGCCTCACGCTGGACAACTACGCCGTGATCTTCGATGCCCGCGCCGGCACGCTCGATTACCTCGTCAACTCCCTCGTCGTCACGACCGCGACCACCGTCCTCTCGGTCGCGATCGGGGCCATGGCCGCCTACGCGCTGTCGCGGGCCCGCCTGCCCTTCCGGCTCTCGCACGTGATCGCGACCGTTTTCCTGATGGTGCGGTTCTACCCCAAGATCGCCGTGGCCATTCCCTACTACCTGATGATGCGCGACGTGCACCTGCTGGACACGCGCACGGCCATCGTCATCGCCCATGTCAGCATCGCCGTTCCCTTCGTGGTCTGGCTGCTGCTGGCCTTCTTCGAGGAATTCCCGAGGGAGATCGAGCGCGCGGCCATGCTCGACGGCTGCGGGCCGATCCGCAGGTTCGTCCTGATCGTGCTGCCGCTCAGCACGCCGTCGCTCGTCACGGCCGCCATCCTCACTGCGTTCCTGTCCTGGAACGAGTTCCTGATGGCGTCCGCGGTAGGCCCCGTGCACGCCAAGACGCTGCCCGTCAGGGTCGCGAGCTTCATCACCGACAAGGGAACGCAATGGGGACCGATGTCCGCCATGAGCACCATCATCGTCCTGCCCGTCATGGCCTTCGCGCTGCTGACGCAGCGCTACCTCGTGCGCGGCCTCACAGCCGGCGCGGTCAAGGGCTGAGCCGTGGCTGAGGTGCTGCTCGAAGATGTCGGAAAGACCTTCGGCCGGGTCACTGCGCTGTCGCAGCTGAACCTGCGCATCGCGGACCATGAGTTCGTGTCGTTCCTCGGGCCTTCGGGATGCGGGAAGACGACCACGCTCAACATCATCGCCGGTCTGGAGACCCCCACCACCGGACGCATCCTGATAGGCGACCGGGAGGTCACGCGCGTCCCGGCGATGGACCGGGACATCGCCATGGTGTTCCAGTCCTATGCTCTCTATCCGCATATGACGGTCGCCGCCAACATGGGCTTTGCCCTGCGTGTCCGTGGCCGCTCTACCGACGAGATCCGGAAGGCTGTCGACCGCGCTGCGGCCATTCTCGACATCGGCCCTCTGCTCGATCGCTATCCGCGCCAGTTGTCGGGCGGGCAGCGCCAGCGCGTCGCCCTCGGGCGCGCCATGGTGCGGGACCCCCAGGTGTTTTTGCTGGACGAACCGCTGTCCAACCTCGACGCGGTTTTGCGAACCCAGACCCGCGCCGAATTGAAGCGCCTGTTCCAGGACCTGCGCACGACGGCCATCTACGTGACGCACGATCAGTCCGAGGCGATGACGATGTCAGACCGGATCGCCGTCTTCTCCACGGGCCGGATCCAGCAGGTCGATACACCGCTCGGCATCTACCGCGCGCCGGCCAACCGCTTCGTGGCGTCCTTCGTCGGCTCGCCACCCATGCGCTTCACCCGCATGCGTGCCGGCCCGACATCGCTCCAGGGAGCCGGGCTCGACCTGCCCCTGCCTCCGCGCTGGCCATCTGGCCAGGACGGGCGCCCCGTCGACCTCGGCCTCCGCCCGGAGGACCTCGTGCTGGGCGACACGGGCGAAGACGCAGTAGTCGAGTTGGTGGAGCACCTCGGCGCGCTCCGCCTCGTGCACCTGCGGCTGGGGGAGGCCTCCCTGGTCGCGCAGGTCGCCGAAGGCGAGGATCTCCGGCCCGCCGACCGCGTGAAGGTGAGGCTCTCGCCGGAGACTTTCTACGTCTTCGACGCCGAGAGCGGGGTGGCCCTCGCCACACCCGGAACGCTCAGGCGGAGCCTGACAGGAGGAGCGCTATGACGACCAAGCATCTGTTCCGTGAATTGACCTGGCCCGAGGTCAACGAGGTCGTCCTGCAGAGGCGCGTCGCGCTCATCCCCGTCGGGGCCATCGAGCAGCACGGGCCCCACCTGCCCGTCGACGTCGACAACACCTTCGTCGAGCATATCTGCGAGGAGACGGCGCGCCGCTCCGGCGGAACCGCGATCAGCCTGCCGCCGGTCCACTACGGCTACAACGCCCACAACATGGATTTCCCCGGCACCATCGACATCAAGATGGAAAACTTCATGGCCTATTGCTGCGACATCGGCGAGAGCCTGGCGCACCAGGGCTTCCGCAGGATGCTGTTCGTCAACGGGCACGGCTCCAACGCCTCGCTCTGCGACCTGATCGCCCGCCGGATCACCGTGACGACGCCCGCCATGGCAGGTGCGGTCAATCACTGGCAGGTGGCGTGGGACGTCATCCAGGGCCTACTCGAAGGCGGTCCATACGCGGCCGACCATGCCTGCGAATGGGAAACGTCCGAGTACCTCGCCCTCAAGCCCCACCTCGTCCAGCACGACAAGATCGCCGACGAGATCCCTGCCTACCGCGGCGGCCCGCGCTGGCTCTACCCCGACCTCAGCACCCAGCGCTGGGTCCATTTCATGAACTGGTGGAGCAAGATGAACGACTCCGGCGTGGCCGGCACGCCGACCCTGGCGACGGCCGAGAAGGGGCGCCAGATGCTGGAGACGACGATCTCGCGGCTGGTGGACGTCTGCCGCGAGTTCCGGGACCTGCCCGACGGGGAGCGGGTGGACCATACGGTGAAGCCATGACGCGTATTGCGCTGGACGAGGTCGCCGGTCTCGGGGTGCCACCCGGCAAGGTGGGGCGCTTCGACGTCGCGTTCGCGGACCGTGCCGACGGGAGCCCCGCGACATTTCCGCTGATCGTCGTGGAGGGCCATGCGGCGGGCCCGACCGCGCTCCTCACGGCCGGCATCCATGGCGACGAGTACGAGGGGCCGCGGGCGCTCTGGGCGCTGGCGGACCAGCTGCCGTCCCTGCCGGTTCGGGGCAGGGTGCTGATGGTGCCGATGGCAAACCTCGACGCCTTTTCGGCAGGCACACGGACGTCGCCGACCGATGGCCAGAACCTGGCCAGGATCTTTCCCGGCGATCCACAGGGCACGCTCACCTTTCGTCTGGCAGCTGCCCTCTTCGAGGTGGTGAGGATGGCAGACGTCCTCGTCGACCTGCATTCCGGCGGCGTGCGCCTCGCCTTCATGGAGGTCTGCGGTTTTTATTCCGAGGGTCCGGGCGTCACGCCGGAACTGGCCGCCCGATCGCTTTCGCTGGCGCGTGCGATGGGCCTCCAGCGCCTCTGGAGGCTGCCTGCCCGTGCCGGCGTGCTCTCCTACGAGGCCCTGCGGGCGGGCATCCCCGCGATCGGGGCCGAGAGCGGCGGGCGGGGCGGCCAGATCCAGGACGACGTCGACGGCTATGCGGCAGGTCTGCTCCGGGTTCTGCGCCACGAAGGCATTCTGCCCGACCTCCCGCCGGACATCCCCGCCGGTGCACCGGCCACGGCGGCGGTCCTGGACGGCGACTGGGCTCTCGCACCCTGCGGCGGATTCATCGAGAGCTTCGTCAGCCCGGGACAGGCCGTCGAGGCCGGCCACCCGCTGGCCGTGATCCGCTCCCCTTCGGGCGAAATCCTTGCAGACCTCCGCGCCGGAGAGCCGGGCATCGTCATGGGCGTGCGCCATCTGGCGTCGATCCAGCCCGGAGAATGGGCGACATGCGTTGTCCGGGAGGTTCTCCCGTGAGCAACCGATTGTCCGGCAAGGTCGCCATCGTCACGGGCGCCGCGGGCGGCATCGGGTCTGCCATCGGAGCGCGCCTGCGCTCGGAAGACGCGACCGTCGTGGGCGTCGATCTGCAGCCCGGTGTGGACGGTGTCGAAGCCTGTGACGTCTCTAGGCTCGCCGACGTCCAGCGGGTGGTCGACGGGGTCGTCGCCCGGTACGGCCGCATCGACATCCTCGTGCACGCAGCCGCCGCCCTGGGAGGCAGCGGCAACGTCCTCGGCATCACGCCCGAGGAATGGGCGCGCTACATCGATGTCAACCTGACCGGCTCCTTCTACATGGCCCAGACGGCCGCCCGGGCCATGGTCCTCGCCAAGGTGCAGGGCCGCATCGTTCTCATCGGATCCGTCAACAGCTTCGCCGCCGAAGCCGAGGCCGTCCCCTATGTCGCGAGCAAGGGCGGCGTGCGGATGCTGGTTAAGGCGCTTGCCGTCGATCTCGCCGGCCACGGCATCACAGTCAACCTTGTCGCGCCGGGCGCCATCACGGTTCCACGCAATGCCGCTCTCTTTGCGAGCGAACCCACGGCAACAGTGCATCGTACTGCGATCCCTGTCGGCGGTCCGGGTCTGCCGGACGATGTCGCCCGTGCCGCGCTGTACCTCGTCGATCCCGACACGTCCTACGTCACGGGCTCGGAACTTGTCGTGGATGGTGGTGTGCTCGCGAGAGTTTTCTAGGGCTCCCCATCCGGATCGGAGCACGCGGGGGATGTCTTGCGTCCCTCACGCGTCATGTTGCGCGCCTAAGGCGCGTGTCGATGAGGACGGCAAGGACCGTGCAGGCCCCGATAGCCGCGGTAATCCACTGGGCGTTCGAGCCCAGCAGCCGCAGCCCGAGGGAGAACGCACCCACCGTGAGCGCGCCCACGAGTGCGCCGAGCACCGAGCCCCGGCCTCCCCCCAGCGAAATGCCGCCGATCACCGCGGCTGTGACCGCCTCGATATTGATGAGTTCTCCGACCGTCGGCGTGATCGAGCCGATGCGCCCGATCATAACCCACCCCGCCAGCGCGGCGATCAGCCCCGCTCCGATATAGGCGGTTTCGCGGATCCGCCGAACCGGCAGGCCGGTGAGTGCCGCGGCTTCGGGATTGTCGCCCACGGCATAGGCGTGCCGGCCCCATGGCGTGCACGACAGGATGTACCACAGCACCGCCAGGAGAACGCCTGCCGCCGCGACGCCCAGCGTGATGACGGCCCCACCGATGTTCACGGAATGACCGAACACGTGGAGGAGAGGCGCCTGCGCCTCGACGTCCTGGCTGCGGATGGTCTCGTGCCTTGAGACGAGGTAGGCCGCGGTGCCGAAAATCTGCCACGTGCCGAGCGTCACGATGAAGGCCGGCAGGCGGGCGCGCGCGGTCAGCACGCCATTGATCGCGCCGCATGCCGCGCCTGCCGCCAGGCCGGCGAGGACGGCTGCCCAGCCCGGCCAACCCCAGGTGAACACCGCCTGGCCCATGACCACCATCGCGAGCACCAGGATCGCACCCAGCGACAGGTCGATCCCGCCGGTCAGGATCACCAGCGCCTGCGCAGCGGCGACGATGGTGGTGACTGTCACCTGCTGGACGATGAGCGAGAGCGCGAAGGGCGAGAAGAAAGGCGGCCCGAGCGCCGCGCCGAAGATGGCGACCGTGCCGCCCAGAACGAGCCACGGCACGCCGGCCCTGACCAGCCCCGGCATCGCAGTCGAGGTCATCCTGGTCCGCATCGACGGATCGCGCTCCGAACTCTGGCGACGGCCGATCCGTATAACGGAAGCGTCTCGCGGGAGCCATGCGGCACGACGGGAAGAGCATGGCGATGCCGGCGTAACCGGACCGCATTGCCCCGCCCACCCTGAGCTCGCGCGATCGCTCACGCTCCGTGGCACCCGTCCCGGGATCCCGGATTCAGGACAGCGGCTGACGTTCAACTTTCACGGACTGCCACGCATCGGAAGAACACGACATCGGGCCTCGGCCCTGGACGACCAGCGGTCAAGGGCCGGTGGCATGGGCGTGCGCTGGCATGTGGCGGGCGGCGACGTAGACGCCGAAGCCGAGGACCGCCCACATCAGGACCGAGAGGGGCAGGGCGATCATGATCCCTCGGGCCATTTCCGACTGTCCTGAGCTGAAGGGGGAGAGCAAGCCGGCGCAAGAGAGCGGGCGGGATGCAGGGATGAGGATGGAAACTGCCGTGCCTAGGCGGGGCGCTGCCTTGGGCCGGGACTATTTTGCGCCAGTGCCGCAGCCAGTGCGGCGCTCACCTGCTGGCGAGCCTGTGCGTGGCGCTTCGCTCGCTTGACACCGTTCATGGGGCCGACCTGACCTGCATCCGGGAAGGAAAAGGCTGACCGGCTTTTTAGAGCCGGCCAGCCTTCATCAACGACATGGAGGAGTCTATGTCTGTGATCGGGGAGGACGACCACGAGGTCAGAGTGGAACAGAATGGCCGGGCGCTAAAGTCGGGGCGAATACGATAGGCGTAAATGCGGATACGTTGCGGCCGGGAGTGTTCCTGCGTTCGGCCAGCAGCGCCGGGCTCCCGGTTGGGCACGTCAGTGGAACTTCGGAGTGCAAGCGCGGTTCTGAAGATGATACCGCGTTGCGTTCCGGCCCGAGGAGCGACGCCATGCCCAGTCTCGACTACGACACGATCGTCACGCTGACCACGGCCGCACCGGACGGGAGGCGACGCGTGGTCATGGTGGGCACTCTGCGCATGGCCTTTGCCGCAGCCCTCGAAATGCCGGGAGATGAAAGCACGACGGCCCGCATCGCTGGCGCGGGATTGCCTCCCGGAGGAACGTGGCTGCCGCCCTTCGGGGTCGTCCCGCTTCCGGAAAAAGGGCGCATGCCCCGCGCAACGCCTCCCGCGCGCCCAATCCACGCCTGACCCAACGATCTCGGTGGGCCAGCCTCGGCGACAAACGCGGACACCCCCGGGGTGATCGCGACGATGCAGGAACAAAGCTGCGGTCAACGATCGTTCACTATCGAGACCAGGGATCACACCGTCTTAACGGACCGGGAACGGTATTCAGCTCCTCTGCATGGACATCACGAGGAGCATACAGTGATCCAGTACCTTCGCGTTGCAGCCATCATTTTGTTCTCGGCAGGCGTTCAAGCTCAAGCTAGGGCGGAAAACTGGGTTGCGGAACGTATTCAGGGCCGTGTCACCGTCTCCACGCAGGACGGCGTCAGCGTTCTTCAACCCGGGATGGAGCTGCCCTATGGGGCAACCCTGGTCACCGCGTCTGGCTCCCGGGCCAGGCTGGTTCGCGGCAGCGGCGAGGTCATGGTGGGACCGGGCGCCACGATCCGGATCGAGACGAATCTGCTGGGAACCACGACGACAGTGGAGCAACGCGCGGGCGTGGTCGAGTTCGAGGTCGAGAAGAGGGCCGCACCCTACTTCAAGGTCGAGACCCCGGTCATGGCAGCAATCGTCAAGGGAACGCACTTCCGCGTCGCGGTCCTGCCCGGGCGTGCCGACCTGTCCGTCCAGCGCGGCCTTGTCGGCGTCACGGACTTGGCGAGCGGGCAGTCGGCCGATGTCGGGCCCGGCGAAAGGGCATCCAGCAGGACCGGCCGGGCCGGACTGTCGCTTGGCGGCAGGCCGGAGCGGGCGCGGGCCGCAGGAGAGGGCACGGGTGCTGTTGGCAGAGGCGAAGGCCGGCAGGGTGGCCCCGGAGAAGGCCGGGGAAGCGCGGGTGGCGGAAACGGGACGTCAGGAGGCGGGCACGGGGCCTCGGGTGGAGCAAACGGCAATGGCGGTGGAAGTGGCCATGATGGCAGCCACGGCCGCGGCGGAAACGGCGGCGGTGGTGCGGGTGGCGCCGGTGGTGCCGGCAGCGGCGGCCATGGTGGCGGAGGTGGCGGAGGCGGGGGAGGCGGCCATGGCGGTGGTGGGGGCGGAGGCGGTCACGGCGGCGGGGGCGGCCGGGGCCGCTAGCCGCGGCTCCGTGGCGTGTCAGGAACCATCCCCGACAGGTCCTCCACGCTGCCGCGCGCCGGCCGCTTCGCGCCCAGGCTCGTTCTCCTCCAGCCAGAGCGTGAGCATGGCGAACGAGAGCAGCACGCAGCCCATCACCTCCCAGGGCGACAGGATCTCGTGGAGGAAGAGGACGGCGAGAGCTGCAGCCACTCCCGGCTCGATCATCGATGCGACCAGCCCGACGACGGCAGAGCGGCAGCGTGCCATTCCGATGCAGTAACAGAGATAGGCCAGCGCCGTGGGGCCGAGCCCGAGATAGAGGAGCAGGCCGGCGCTTCTCCAGTCCGTGAGTGAGACCGACAACCGGTCCCACTCCAGCGGAGCGGCCACGAGTGTCACAGGCGCGAGAACGACCGCGGCGATCACGAGACCGAGGCCGGCGATCATCAGCGGAGAATGATCCGGCGCCAGCGACCGTGCGGCATGGGACATCACGACGAACGCAGCCGATGCGATCACCGACAGGCCCAAGCCGGCGGTGACATCGAAGACTTTTCCGCCATGGGCGTCATCCCCGCCGAATGCGACGACCCCCACCGCGGCCATGGCGAGCGCGGACAACACGTGACGCGAGATCCGCTCCGTTCCCCGGATCATCGTCCAGACAACCGCCAGCACCGGAGGCAGGCAAACCGTCAGGAAAACGGTGATCGTCACTCCCAGGAGCGAGAAGCTGCGGAACAGGCAGACCTGAAAAATTGCGCAGCACACGCCGAAGACCAGGAAGCCACCCCACGCGCCGCTGCGTGGCAAGGCGCTCGAGCCGCGTTTGAAGACAAAGGCCAGCAGAAGCAGGACAGGGCCGGCCACGATTGTCCTGGCGAAGCCGTAAACCTCGTCGGGAACCGCGAGTTCGCGCGGCAACAGCCGGCTGGCAACGCCGACCGTGGCCCAGAGCGCGGCGGCGAACATCACCAGTGCCAGCCCTGTCAAATGTTGCGAACGCTCGGATCTGGCACTTGCGATCTGCAACGACCTATCGCGCTCGCCGGCCTGGGCAGCCAGAGAGGCGAAGACCCGGGCCAGGCGGCCAAGTCCGTCGGCGCGGGCGGCAAGTTCCGGAAATTCGAGGCGCCGCGGATCGAAATTGCCCGCCTCGATCCGCCGCGCTGCTTCCGCGAGAAGCTGCACCTGTTCGATGTAGCGAAGCTCGACATCCCGAAGGCGCTTGCGCTCGATGCTCGCGTCGATCCGGGTGCGGAGCACGACCGTCTCGGACGGCATGGTGAGTAGGTCGTCGGCGCCGACAGCGATGGCCGAGGCGATCCCTTCCAGGTTATCGGCCGAAGCGTGGATGAGGATGACCGGCACGTGGGACAGCCCACCGCCGGCCTTCATCCACCGGATCATCTGTGTCGTGTCCGCAACCGGAAGCAAGGCCCCGAGCAGCACGAGGTCGAAGGTCATCCGCTCCAGCAACGCCATCGCGGCCTGCTGGTCGGGGACTGTCCGGACATCGTGCCCGAGGCTGGCGACCGCCTGCGCCAGGCTGGACGCATGCGCCGTCCTGTCATCCAGAACGAGCACCCTTCCCGCTCTCCGCTCCGCGGCGCGAGCAGAACCATCATTCATCAGCATGCCTGCCCGCATATGCCGGAGAACGTTAAGTCGCGCGCCCGTTCGTCAGATACGAATTGATATAGTCATGTACGTTGAAGAACTGTACAATCCGGACTATGTATAGTCTGGCATAACTTTCAGAGTTGAACAATGCACATCGGAGATGATGGCTGTATCATACTTGAAGGTATTATGTGGTTGCAGCAACGTTTTCGAGGAAAGGCGTCAGTCTAGGAGTATGAGACTGAGGCAAATCAGTTGCCGGGCGGGGCGCTGCCCACGTCTCCGACACCCCGCAGCCGGAATTCGACGACGAGCGGCGCCAGCAAAGCCTTGCATCCCGGTGGGTTCGGCCCTCTGCCCACGCCGAAATCCGGGCAGGCCATGCTGCCGGTTGCGCGGCATCCCTGGTGCTTCCATCCAGCTCTGGCACGAGATGCAGTGTTTCGCCACGAACGCTGTCTGTCGGCGGAAACTCCGCGCGGCCAAACAGCCCTGAGGCGGAGCGCACGCGTTGCCACGGCCGGCCTCTCGCGTCAGCCAATTCCAGCTATCTCTGCCTTGTGCAGTGTAGTAAATTCTGAAGTGCATCAGAGATGCTTTTGCCGGATGGAGGACCGGCCGCGGGCATCCTGCCGACTGCGCATACCAATTCCACAGAACCGAAAGATCTGGAGAGAGAAATGCGCATCACAGTTCTGGCAAACTATGCACCGTCAGCTATAAAAGGTCTGATGGACGGATCTGATCGTAGCGCTGCAATGCACACGTTGTTTGAAAGCGTGGGCGGCAGTTTTGAACGCCTCGACTTCACGAGAGGCATGTACGACGTGATCGTCACCGGCAACGTTCCAAGCCAGGCAGCAGCGATGGGTGTCGCGATGGCTGTCCGCGCGAGTGGCAAGATCTCCGATCTCGTCGTGCTCGAGCAGCTGGACATGGGCGAGGTGCTCGCGGCAGCCAAGAAGGCGTCATACCGGCCGCCGGCCTAGCCTGCCCACCGGACCCCGGGATCCGTCACCCTGGACAGGCGCGCACCGTTGGCCGCGCCTGTTCTTCAGGCCGGCTCAGTGCCAGCGGCGGTAATGCGGGCCCCAGTAGACCCGGTGGCGATACGGCGCATGCCAATAGCCGCCGTGCCAGCCGTGGCCGTAATAGCCGTGACCGTAGTAGACGACGCGACGATGCGGCCAATACCCGCCATAAGGCGCACCATAGCCGTAATACGCAGGGTAAGTGTCGTAGACCGGCGCATCATACGCTGGATAGTCGTAGTAGGCCGGCCCGGCATAGACGGGCGCGGTGGCGGCCGACAGCAGGCCGCCGAGCGCCAGGCCCGCTATTCCCAGGCCTACAGCCGGCCCCCAGCCGCCACCCCAGCCATGGGAGTGACCGTAGTAGCCGCCATGGCCATGGTACCAGTAGGGTCCTGCACTGGCGTTGCCGGCCGAGAGCGCGGTCGCGAGAGCAAGGGACAGAGCAGTCGTCGCAAGAATCCTGGGCATGTCACACCTCGCCTGGGTGCGTCACCTCGCTCGTATCAACGCACGTGCGTCCGCCCTGTTCCTGGCCCGCAGCCCGGTTCAGCCCAACGCACGACCCCCGACCTTGGCGCCTGCCGGCGTCCACGCCAGCCGCCTGCGCGGTCACGGGGTTGATCCGAGGCATGGTGATCGACCTCGCGGCAATCCTGCCCGTTCGCGGCGCCGGAGTGACTTTCCCTACGGTAAGTTACGTGTTCGCACCGCCCCGGCGCTCAGCCCAGGAGCTGGGCCAGCATGGAGACGAGGTCGTCCTTGCGGAACGGCTTTTTCAGGCGGGGAATATCCAGCGCGATGCTGTCGGCATCGGCGTAGCCGGAGACGAGGAGAACCGGAAGCTTCGGCACCCGGCTCCGGAGGGCCCTCGCGAGGTCGGTGCCATTCATGCCGGGCATGAGATGATCGGTCACCAGGACGTCGAAGCGCTGGCCCTTGTCGACGAGCTTCAGGGCCTGCTCGGCGGACTCCGCTTCGATCACCTGGAAGCCGAGCTCGCCCAGCATGTCAGCCGTGCTGAGCCGGACCAGCGGCTCGTCGTCCACCAGCAGGGCAGTCCCTCGCTGCGGGGCTGTCATCAGGGCGGGTTCGGACCGCGTTGCCGCCTCCTGGAGCGAGACCGTGCTCTCCGGCAGCCAGAGTTCGACATTGGTGCCGAGCCCGGGACGGCTGCGGATCGTCATGGCTCCGCCCAGTTGCGAGGCCAGCCCGTGAACCATGGACAGGCCGAGGCCCGTCCCCTTGCCGACCCCTTTCGTGGAGAAGAACGGCTCGGCTGCGCGCTTCAGCGTCTCCTCGTCCATGCCCGTCCCGGTGTCGGCGACGGACAGACGAATGTAGCGGCCCGGCCGCAACCTTGAGGGATGGCGGGCATCGATGATGTCGGCCGTGGCGGAGATGCGCAGCGTGCCGCCCTCAGGCATGGCGTCCCGGGCGTTCACCGCGAGGTTCAGGAGCGCCATCTCGAGCTGGTTCGGGTCGGCCAGCGCGGGCGGCACGTCCTGCCCTGCCTCGACCACGACCTTGATCTGCGGCCCGGTCGTGCTCGCCACCAGTTCTCCCATGCCGCCCATGAGCTGGGCGATGTCGACGGGAACCGACTGCAACGGCTGCCGCCGCGCAAAGGCCAGCAGCCGCTCGACCAGCGTCTTGGCCCTCTCGGCTGACTGGATGGCGCCGGACACCAGCCGCTGCTCGCGCTCACCACCGAGGCGCCTGCGTTCGAGCACGTCGAGAGCGCCGATGATGGGCGTCAGGAGGTTGTTGAAGTCGTGCGCCACCCCGCCGGTGAGCTGGCCGATCGCCTCCATCTTCTGGCTCTGCCGCAAAGCCTCCTGTGCCGCCTCCAGCTCCGCCTGACGGAGCTTCTCGTCGGTGACGTCGCGCGTGATGGAGTAGAGCTTGCCGCCCTCGGGCACGGTGGTCCAGGAAAGCCAGCGCCAGCCCCCGTCCTTCGTCAGGTAGCGGTTCTCGAAGTTCAGCACGGGCTGGCCACCCCTGGAGCGCTCGAACGCGACCGAGCTCGCCGCGAGATCATCCGGGTGCACGAACTCGGCATAGGGTCGGCCCAGCATCTCGCCAGTCGGCCACCCCAGTCCGGCCGTCCAGGCCGGATTGATCGCGTGGAAGGCTCCGGTCTCCAGGTCGACGACGGACAGGAAGTCCAGGCTGTTCTGCCAGATCTGGTCCCTCTCCCGGGTGCGCTCCTCGACCTGTGCCGCCAGTGTCTGCGCTGTCTCGATGAGGCGCTGCTGCTCGCGCCGTTCCGCCGTGACGTCGAGGTTGATCCCCGTCAGGCGAACCGGCTTGCCGTCCGGCCCGGTCACGGCGAGGGCCTGCGAGCGAATCCAGCGGACCTCGCCGTCGCGGGGCATCCTGCGGATATCGAAGCTGAACGAGCCTCCGCCCGAGGCTGCCGCCATGACCAGCGGCTCGGCGGCGGCCCGGTCTTCGGGATGGAGCGCGTCGGCCCAGGCGGCATACAGGCGATCCGCCGGCGTGCGGGGGTCGACCCCGAGCAGGTCGTACATCTCGGGCGACCAGGTGATCTCGTTCGTGACGAGATCCCAGTCCCAGACGCCGAGGCCTGCGGCCTGCTTGGCAAGCTGCAACCGCTGCTCGCTCCTGCGCAGCTCGGCTTCGGCCGCACGCATCGCGCTGATGTTCTGGACCGAGACGACCACCCTTCCGGGTTCTCCCGGCATCGGTGCCGAAGACAGGCGCACCGGGAAGCGGGTTCCGTCCCGCAGCCGGTATTCCTTCTCGTACGGATCCCACCAGCCGCGCTCGCGCGCCTGTTCTATGGCGGCCTGATCGAGGTGGAGGTACTCGGGGACGGTGAACTCCCGCCAGTCCCACCGCCCTTCCTCGAAGTCGGCACGGGTATGACCGGTCATCGCGAGAAAGCAGTCGTTGATAGCGAGGGTTTCGCCGGAAAGAGCGTCGAAGATGGTCAGTCCCATGAGGTCGGAGTCAAACACACCTCGGAACCGCGCCTCGCTGGCACGCAGCTTGGCTTGCGCGCCGACCCGCTCGATGTGAGCCCAGCACCGCTCGGTGACCTCGCTGATCAGGTTCAGTTCTTCCCCTGTCCATCGCCGCGGCACCCGGTCATGGATGGCCATCAAGGCGAGAAGCCGGCCTTCCTTGATCAGCGGCATGCAGATGGTCGCGGTGATGTCGAGGGCCTGGAAGGTCGCCGCCTCGTGCGGCGGGAGTTCTGTCAGATTGTCGTTGATGACCAGCGGCCGCCCTGCGCCGAGCTCCCGGACGGCAAGCTCGCCGAACGCCTTGAGGCTGTAGTGGCCGAGGATCGAGCGTGAATGCGGCTCATGCCAGTTGCCGCGGATCGTGAAGCCGTCCTCGTCGGGGTCCATGTCCGCATAGGCGCAGTTCGAAAGGTCGAGATGCTCGCCCATGAGCCGCGTCGTGATCGACAGCACGTCGTCGGCGCTCCTGGCGTTCGCGGTGGCCTGGGTGAGCTGGTCGAGAAAGCGGAAAAGCTCCGCGCTCGCGGCGTGGGCCTGCTCCGCCCGCACCTTGTCGGTGATGTCGATCACGGTCGCACCGACCTGGATCACCTCGCCGGCATCCGAGAGCACGGGAAAGAACCCGGTCAGCCAGGACCGGCGTTCGCCGGGACTGGCGGGCGTTTCTCCCTCGACCTCGACGGACCGCATGGCTTCGCCGGTGGCGAAAACCCGGTCGATGACGGGGCCGACAGCGACCGCATTGACGGGGACGAGCTCCTCGAGGGTGCGGCCGACATGCAAGCCGGCGGGAACGCCGTTGATGCCGGCCAGCATGGCGTTGATGCGGGTGTACCGATGCTCCCGGTCGAAGAACGCGAACCCGATCGGGGCATTCGCGATGAGGGCGTTCAGCGCCGCCGCGGTGTCGGCCAGGTCGGCGTGACTGCTCCTGGCCGTCGCCTCGGCCCGGGCCCGTTCCACCGACGACCAGGCGAGGCCGGCGACATCCTCCACGAGCGAGATCTCGTCCGGGGTCCAGTGATGCGCGTCGCGAAAATTGACGTAGAGCGAAGCGACGAAGCGCCCGCCCCTGACCAGCGGCACGGACGCGTAGGCGCGCGTGGCGATGGCGGCCCAGACCTGCGGGTCCTGTCCCGGGTCGGCCGTGAGGTCGTTGGACCAGCGGGACAGTCCCAGCCTTTGCTGCGCGATGTGCTCGGGGCCGAAGCTGTCCAACCGATAGGCCCCGTGGAGGGGCTCGACGCCGTCGGTGAAGCAGGTGTGCAGGACCACCGTCATGTCGTCCGGCTGAACCTCCCCGAAGCCGACCCGGTTCGCCCTGAGATGCCTGCCGAGGTGCTCCACGGCGACGGTCATGGTCTCGTGGGGGTCGTCCACGACCCGCAGGGCATCGCCGAGCTGGCGAAGAAAAGCCTGCCGGCGGTCGGCCAGCACCTGCGAGGTGATTTCATGGCAGGGGCAGAAGAAGCCCGAGACGGTCCCGTCCTCGCCCGGGACCGGCGTGTAGGAGTAGGCCCAGTGCGTCACCTCGGGATAACCCTTGCGGTGCATCACGAGCTCGATGTCGTCCATGTGGGACGCCTCGCCCCGGTAGGCGCGCTCCACGAGGGGCGTCAGGTCGGGGCGGATCTCGTCCCACACGTCCAGGAGGTCTCGCCCCAGCGCCGGGTGCTTGTTGGCCAGCACAGTCGCGTAGGCATCGTTGTAGAGCAGCGTCCGCTCCGGTCCCCAGGCGACGAACATGGGCTGGTTGCCGCCCAGCATGATGCTCACGAGGGTCTTGAGCGGCTGGGGCCAGCTGTCGGGAGCACCCAGCCGGGTGGCCGCCCAGTCGTGCCCGCGGATGCGGTTGGCCATTTCACCGTCACCGACCAACCAGTCTGGACCCGATGACACGTGCGCTCCCCGAGATGCAATCTCCAAATGTTAGGCGAGAAGAGGCTCCGCTGGCAAAATATCCACTTCAGCTCAAGCTATTCTGCTGACTGAATGACACCGAACAACAGCCGCAATACGGGACATGACAGAGCCCCATTATTGCAGAGCTCGAGCTATAGCATCGCAAGCGATGGGCCTGGACTTTAAAGCGAAATATATGGGCGCGGCACGACCAGCGAGTTGCTATCCGCGCCGCAACTCGGCGCAGCGCTCAACCCGGCCCCGATCGTTACCGAACGGATGTCGGCGAACTGACGTGATCCGCAGCCGCGTAGTGCTGCGGACCGTCGAGCAGGCCGCGCTCGACGACGGTTGCAATCGACATGACGCCTGCGACCACCAGCAGGACTCTCAGGAAGGCTTTCATGGCCCCGGTCTCCACCGACGCTGATTAACGTCTTTGCGAGAAAAGCGTTCGCTTCGAGCCTGCGGCGTTTCGGAGCACCCGCGCTAGGCGGCATGGTAGTGTGAGATCCCGGGTGGCCTTCCTGACGAGTTTCACCGATGCGGTTGATTGCTGGGCGGGGATCCCGCCCCGGACCGTTCAAAGCCGGATCCGGCCGGGGTTGGGGAAACGGGGCAGCCGACTCCCAGCGCGGCGCCGGACGGGTCGGAACGGCAGGGCTCATCCTCTCCCGTCTAGCCCTCGCCGCATGGACACTCGTGTGCCTCGCGCCGCTGTACTGGCTGGCTATCACGTCGCTGAAGGGACCCGCCGCGCTGGTCTATGGGCCCTTCTATCTGCCGGGCCTCGACTTCGTCCCTTCGCTTGCCGCCTGGCGCGACGTCCTTTCCACCGGCGAGGTGGCAAACCGCTTCACCAACACAGTGGTGGTCGCGCTCGCGTCATCGGCCCTGACGATGACGGCCTGCGTCCTGGCCCTGCATGACGGACGTGGAGCGCGGGTAACGACGGCCCTTCTGGTGACACGCCTGATCCCGCCCGTCGTGACTGTCGCACCCGTGTACCTCCTGGCTTCGGCGGCAGGGCTGCTCGACACCCGCACGGTGCTCGTCGGCACCTATTCCGCGCTCAACTTGCCGGTCGCGCTCTGGCTCATGCGGCCGTCCTTCGGAAGGCATCTCCAGGAACTGGAAGAGGCCGCGACGCTCGACGGCGCCTCGCGCCTGCGCATACTGCGAGACGTCACGCTCCCGCTCGTTTCCCGTCCCCTCGCCGCAGTCGGTCTGCTCGTCCTGGTCTTGTGCTGGAACGAGTATCTCTATGCCGCCTACCTGTCCGCCGCCGACGCACAGACGCTGCCGCCCTTCCTGGTCGGCCAGATGTCGGTTCGCGAGCAGCAGGCGGGATCGGACCCGGACGAGGTCAGCCGCCTGGCCGCGGTCGCCGTGCTCATGGTCGCTCCGCTGATCGCGGTAGCGTGGTGGATCACCCGTGCTTTCGACGCTCGTGAGCGCTGAACTCCGGGTTCAGATGGGGCTGTCCCGGCACCGTTGAACTCACCCGGCCAGTGGCGGCGTGACCCCGACCCAGGTCCTGTGCCCGTCGTCGCCGAGGAGAAAAACCGAGTCGACACTGGCGCGAGGGGAAGCGGGCGTCATTGTGCTGCCAAGCAAGGAACCGCAAAGGGAGGTATCTGTTTTCCAACGAGAGGGTGAGGCGTTGCAGGACCAGGAACGCGAGCGCAGGCTGACCGTCGCCGTGGGTGACATCCACGGCCGCGCGGACTTGCTCGCGCCGCTGTTGCAGGACATCGTGCAGCGCTGGGGCGAGCGTCTGCAGGCCATCGTCGTCGTGGGCGACCTCATCGATCGCGGCCCCGACAGTGCAGGCGTGGTTCGCGCCCTGCGAGAGCTGGAAGGCGCGCTGCCCGGCAAGGTCCATTGCCTGCGGGGGAACCACGAGCAGATGCTGCTGTCCTGCCTCGAGGCGCCGGGCCTCGTGCAGGAATGGCTGCAGTTCGGCGGGATGGAGACGCTGGACAGCTTCCGCGTCCAGAGCCCGTCGGCCATCCCCGAGGACGTCATAGCATGGCTCCGTGGCCTCCCGACCCAGTGGGAGGACCCGCTGCGATGCTACGTCCACGCCGGCCTGCAGCCGGGCCTGCGGCTGCGCTCGCAGAAGGACCAGCATCGCCTCTGGATCCGCGAACCGTTCCTGTCCTCGGGCTTCGATTTCGGCAAGCACGTCGTGCATGGGCACAGCACCGTCGAGACCATTGGTGGACGGCGGCCCTTCCCCGACATCAGGCAGTTCAGAACCAACCTCGACACGGGGGCATTCCACACCGGGGTGCTCTCAGCCGCCGTCTTCGACGATCAACAGCCTGGCCCGATCGGAGTGATGCAAGCCCTCGACGGCGGCATCGTCTACTGGATGCGCGGCCCGTTCGATGAGCCGGACCAGGAAGGGACCCCAGTTCGTCGAAAACTCGTCGCCTCGCTGGTGGCCGCGGGCCTGATCACGGCGGCCGGCATGGCTCTGCTGGGGCGCGCGCCGGACACCGGGACCGTCGCGGAGATCCAGACCGTATCTGCTTCACCTGTGCCGGCGTCGTCCGCCCCGGCGCAGCCTTCGGGAGCCCGCCAGCAGACGGCCGCGGCCATGGACCCGCTGGCCGAGGCGCTCCTGCCATGGTCGGGTCCCAGGCCCGGGTCACGCAAGGATCAACCGACCTCGCCCGTCGTGCAGTCCGAATCCGTCCACGCAGATTCGCCGGGCGCCGTTGCGGTCCTCCCTGCGCCTCAGGCCCCCGCGGCGCCGGCCGTGCCGCAGGAACAGGCCGGGCGTGAGCCGACCTTCGCCGCGATTGATCCGGCCCCGGTCGTGATCCCCGGTAAGCCTGAAATGGCGGACCCCGATCAGACTGCAGGGATCTCACCAGCAGACGACACGACCGGGTCGGTGCCGCCCGTGGAGCAGCAGGCCAGTATGCCCGCGCCGGTCGCCCCGGTCGCCCATCCAGCGCTCGTCGCCGGGGCGGATCAGCTTCCGCCCGAGGCACTGGCTGCGTTGACGCCATCTCCTCCCGCTCCGGTCGTGGCGGACAGTCAGGAGCCTGCCGTCCCACAGGCCGGTGCCCCGCCCGATGCGGCTGCTGACGCCGTCGTTGCGCGCCTCGATGCCCTGACAGACCTCGTGCCACCCGTCGAAGATCCGATTGCAATTGAGCCGCCGGCCACCGCGGCCGCGGTCGCGGCGCCAATCTCGGGCTCCGGCAGCGCAGGAAACAATGACGTCGAAGCCGCCATCGGCCCCGAACCGGGCCAGGCCGGAGCGGTCCCGGACGCTCTCGCGCGGCTGGCGGACCAGGTGCCGTCCGTCGAAGGCCTGGCAGGGCTCGACCCGCCCGCGGTGGCTCCGGTGCATCCCCGGGCCGAGGAGAAAACACCGGCGCAAATGGCCGGGCTGGAAAGCCCGATAAACGACCCTGCGGAGGATCAGGCGAGGCTCGCGCTCGCGCGGCTGGTCGATCTCGTCCCGCCCGTGAACGGCCTGCACGGGCTCGAGACGGACCAGCGCGTACAGCCTGTTCCGGCAGAAGCTCTCGATCCCGGTGCGGTCGTCGCAATGCCGGTCGCCCGTCCAGCCGGTACAAGCTCCCGTCCGGAGCCCGGCTCGCCCAGCCCGTCGATCACCCAGGCCAAGGCACCTCGGACTGCCACCCGCGCCCCGCGCCGGCCGCCCGCCGCCTATGCTGCCTCCCGTCCGGACAAGAGCTTCATAGCCGCTCTCTCCCGGCTCTTCCGCGCGGACGGCCCGGGTCGCCGCATGGCCGCAGCCCGGTCTGCCGAGTGCGTGACCGTCCGCGGCTCACGCAAGCTCTGCGGACCCGCCGCGTCGCATTCGCGCAGGGATGCCATCGCCGAAGTCTTCGGGCTCACTGAGTCCGGTGACGGCTCCGGCGGCTACACGGGCCGCGCCCCGGGCTTCGGGATCGGCGGCGCCGGCGGGGCTGCAAGCGGCGGCAGCGACGGTGGGGCGGGACAGGGAAACAGCGACGGCAACGGCCGCGGCAAAGGCAATGGTGGCGGCAACGGCCGGGGCAATGGTGGCGGCGGTAATGGTGGTGGCAATGGCAAAGGCCGGAGCTGACGCCGCGAGACACCCCGGCGGGCACCAGGTCGATCGCTTTTCGCCGGGCTCAAACTCAGTCGTGTAGCCCCTCCAGCCCGCCGGGACGTCTCAGCGCGAGGCGTCCGGCCCACGGTCTGCCCTGTGCGTGAGCGTCTCACGCGTGCTTTCCGAGCGTTTGCTTCCATCCTCCTGTCGATTCGTCGCGCTCCCCGCTGGTGCGGCGGCATGGACTCGTGCAAGTACGATCCATGCGAGCAGAGGAGTAAAAATGGCAAAGTTGAGCACCGAAGAAGTCGCCGAGCTCCGGAGGCTTCAGAAGCTGTTACGCGAGCAGCAGCGGGCCCTCGTTCTCGCCGCCGCCAAAGGCTCATCCCTGCCGCCGCGGCGCGCCATCCAGGAAATCGCCGAGCTGGAAAACGCCATCGTCGCCACCGACGCTGTCCTGCAGGACGGCTAGGTTTTCCTGCCGGTCGCCGAAGGCCGCTGCTTCGCGCGCCGCCGCCCGGCCCCGCCCGTTCCTCCTCGCCCGTGCTATGTCTCGGTCACGTGCAGCGCACGCTGGAGGCGACGATGGAAACGGAACAGGAGACCGTCGGGCAGTGCCTCTGCGGCGCGATCAGCTGGCGCTACCGGGGCGCCATTCCGGACGCGACGATCTGCAACTGCACCGCCTGCCGCCGCTACGGCGTGCTCTGGGCCTACGGACATGCCGGTGAAGAAATCACCGTCGAGGATCCCCGGTCGGCGCTGACCCGCTACATGCGAAAGGCGTCGTCGCCCCTCACCTTCGATTTCTGCGGAGTGTGCGGCAACGTCGTCTCGTGGCGCGGTCGCGGCCGGGATGAGAGCGGCCGGACGCGAATCGCGGTCAACCTCAGGCTCGCCGATCCCGACGCGGTCGCGCGCATTCCGCTACTGCGGTTCGACGGGCTGCATTCCTTCGACGACCTGCCTCCTGACGGGCGAAGGGTCGAGGATGTCTGGTTCTAAGGATCGAAGGGACGGAGCCTGGCCGGACCAACGCCCGGGCAGGTACCCGCGGGAGCGAGCAGCAGCAATGGCCGGCTCGTGGCGGTGAAAGCGGAGCGGGGATAAACGTCACCCCGCCCCGAGAACGATCACGCGGGAAGGACGACGACCTTCGTCTTCACCGGCGTCTTGCTGTAGAGGTCGAGCATGTCCTGGGTGAGCAGGCCGGTGCAGCCGCTCGTGATCCCGTTGCCGATGGTCGTAGGGTCGCTCGTGCTGTAGATCGTGTAGAGCGTATACTTGCCGTTCTGGTACAGGTAGAGCGTGCGTGCACCGAGCGGGTTCTCGAGACCGGGCGGCATGCCGCCGGCATACTTCGCTGCTTCGGGCTGGCGCTTGATCATCTCCGCCGGGGGCGTCCAGATCGGCCATTCGGCCTTGCGCCCGATATAGGCGTCACCGCTCCACTTGAAGCCGTCGCGGCCGACATTCGCACCGTAGCGCGTGGCCTTGCCCTCGCCCTCGATGCGGTAAACGTAGTAGTTGCCGGGATCGACGATGATCGTGCCCGGCGCCTCGGTGCTGTCGTAGCTGACTGTCCGGCGCCAGTACTTCGGGTCGACCTTGCTGATGTCGACCGCCGGAACCGGGAACTTCTCCTCCGGAAGGGGGCCGTACATGAGGGCCGCCTCGCTGCGGCTCATGCCATCCTGAGTCACGCATCCCGCGAGGCCGAGTGCACCGACGCTGACGGCGGAGCCCAGGAGGAACGACCGACGGTTCATCAGGCCCGAACGGGCTGCCTCGCCCGCCTCGCCAAAACGCGCGCTGTTTTCGTTCATGCTCATGATCGTGGAGATTCCCTTGTCCTGTCGTCCGACCAGAGGTTACTCCGGGTCACACGCTGAATGTCTTAACCGCGCGGACATTGCCGCCACGCGCTGCGATTGACAAGGTCGGGCTTATCCGGAGCAAGCCTGGCATGCGCCGGGTGGCGAGGGCCACCCCCTTGCCGCCTAGCGGCCCGGGAAGCCGATGGCCTCGCGGTTGACCACGAGGGCCGGGTCGAGCCGCCCCTCAAAGAAGTCGAGGATGTTGCGCATCGCTGCCACCGCCATGCGCCGTGCGCACTCTTCGGTCAGCCCGGCCGAATGCGGAGAGAGCACCGTGCGAGCCGAGGCGAGCAGCCTGTTGCCGGCGGAAGGAGGCTCGTCCGCGAAGACATCGAGACCGGCCGCGGCAATGCGGCCCTCCTCCAGCGTCGCGGCGAGCGCCTCCTCGTCGACCACGCCTCCGCGCGCCGTGTTGACCAGAATGGCCGAGCTCTTCATCCGCCGCAGTTCGGCGTCGCCGATGACGGGGCCTCCGGCCGAACCCGGCACATGCACGGAGACGAAGTCTGCTTCCGCCAGGGTCGGCAAGAGCCCCGCCGCAGGCTCAACCCCGACCTCCCGCATCAGCGCTTGGGGGACCGGCGGGTCGTGGGCGAGGACACGCATGCCGAAGGCGCGTGCCAGCTGCGCCACCTTGCGTCCGATGCGTCCGAAGCCGACCACCAGCAGCGTCTTGCCTTCGAGCTCCGTGGCACCGAAGCCGTTGCGCTCGTTCCAGCCCCCTTCGCGGACCGCCCTGTCATAGGCCAGCGTCTTCTTGGCAATGGCCAGCATGAGCATGAGGGCGTGCTCGGCGACGGGGCCGGAGTTCACGTCGCCGACCACCGCGAGGGGAATGCGACGGGCGTTCAACGCACCGACGTCGACGGCGTCGTAGCCCACGCCGTGGCGCGAGACCACGCGCAGGCGTGGCGCGTCGGCGATGACCGGTGCGGGCAACGGCTGGGTGCGGATGAGGAGCGCGTCGGCCTTGCCGATCAGCGGCGCGTAGGACGAGGTCGAGATCTCCTCGACGAGGTCGGCGGTGAAGCCGCTTGCCTCGCGCAGCACGGCGAGGCCCGCCTCGTGGATCTTGCCCGCGACGAGCACGTGCGGCATGCGGTCCGGCCTCCCCGGCAATTGCTGCAAGATTTCTTGTTGATCGGGTTGTCCTGCAACGATCGTTGCATGTCAAGACAGGCGGTGCCGGGCCCTCGCTGGCAATATCCATTGCTCCGATGCAAAGGTTGCAATATCAGTTGCAGAAAGAGGTGGAGCGGGTTCCCGCGAGGTCCCGCCCAGGGGAGGAAGCCGCATGTCTACCGTCCGCTGCACCATGGCGCAGGCGCTGGTCCGCTATCTCTGCAACCAGTTCACGATGGTCGAGGGCGAGCGGGTGCCGCTGTTCCCAGGCGTCTTCGCCATCTTCGGGCACGGCAACGTCACCTGCCTCTCCGAGGCCCTCGAGGCCGTGAAGGACACGATGCCGACCTGGCGCGGGCAGAACGAGCAGTCCATGGCGCTGGCCGCCATCGGCTTCGCCAAGGCCAGGCGCCGGCGGCAGATCATGGTCGCCGCCTCCTCGATCGGGCCTGGCGCGCTCAACATGATGACCGCCGCGGGCTGCGCCCATTCCAACCGGCTGCCAATCCTGATGCTGGCCGGCGACACCTTCGTCAACCGCCGCCCCGACCCCGTGATGCAGCAGGTCGAGCATTACGGCGATCCCACCATCAACGTGAACGACGCCTTCAAGGCCGTGACCCGCTACTGGGACCGGATCGTCCACCCCGAGCAGATCATCTCGTCCCTGCCGCAGGCGGTGGCGACGCTGCTTGATCCCGCCGATTGCGGCCCGGCCTTCATCGCCATGCCGCAGGACGTGCAGGAGATGGCCTGCGACTACCCTGAGGCGTTCTTCGCGCCGACGGTGCACATGCCACCCCGGCCGCGCGCGGACCGCAACCGCCTCGCCGAGGCGGTGGAGCTGCTCAAGGGTGCCAGGCGGCCTCTGATCATCTCTGGTGGCGGTACGCGCTATTCCGGCGCCGAGGCAGCGCTGGCGGCCTTCGCCGGGAAGCGCGGCATTCCGCTCTCCGAGACCATCGCCGGCAAGGGCACGGTGGCTCACGACCATCCCGCCTATGTCGGCCCGATCGGCATCGTCGGCTCGACCTCGGCCAACGCCATGGCTGCCGAGGCCGACGTGATCGTCGCCGTCGGCACGCGGCTGATGGACTTCACCACCGGCTCCTGGACGGTCTTCGCGCCGGAGGCAAAGTTCCTGTCGGTCAACGCGGCCCGCTGGGACGCCACCAAGCACCGGGCTCTGCCGGTCATCGGCGACGCGCTGGAGACGGTGACCGAGCTCGACGAGGCGCTGGGCGACTGGAAGGCGGACGACGCCTGGACCGGAAAGGGCCGCTCCGAGATGGAGCGCTGGAACGCCATGCTCGACGGTTTCCAGAAGCCCACCAACGCCGAGGTTCCCACCTATGCCCAGGTCGTCGGCGTCGTGAACGACAAGGCCGGCGAGAGGGACATGGTGATCACCGCGGCCGGCGGGCTACCGGGCGAGCTGATGAAGAACTGGCGGGTCAAGTCGCCCAACACATTCGACGTGGAGTTCGGCTTCTCGACCATGGGCTACGAGATTGCGGCCGCCTGGGGCGCGGCCATGGCCGATGCCTCGCGGCAGGTCATCGTCATGGTCGGCGACGGCTCATACATGATGATGAACTCGGACATCTATTCGTCCGTGCTCTCCGGCCACAAGCTGATCGTGGTGGTCTGTGACAATGGCGGCTACGCGGTGATCAACCGGCTTCAGAACGCCAAGGGCACGCCCTCCTTCAACAACCTCATCAAGGACTGCAAGGTGAAGGAGCCGTTCGGGGTCGACTTCGCCAAGCACGCGGAATCGATGGGTGCGCTGACGCGGCGCGTCGACAGCCTCGCGGAACTCGGCCCCGCCCTCGAGTGGGCCAAGACCACCGACCTCACGACGGTGCTGACCATTGTGTCCGATGCCTACACATGGACACCCGGCGACGCATGGTGGGACGTGGGCGTTCCGCAGGTGTCGGACCGCGACGACGTGAACAAGGCGGCGCAGGTGCAGGTCGAGGGCCGCCGGAAGCAGCGCGTCGGCGTGTGACACGGCCGCCGGCACACGGGATCCAGGAGGGCAGGACATGCGCGAGATCGGCGTTGCCGTCATAGGAACGGGCTTCATGGGCAAGGCCCATGCGCTTGCATACAGGACCGTGGATGCCGTGTTTCCGGGGTCGATGCGCCCTGTGCTGCAGGTGGTTGCCGACAATGTCGCGCCTGCGGCTGAGGCCACCGCCGCGCAGTACGGCTTCCGGTCCTGGACCACCGACTGGCAGGCCGCGATCGCCAATCCCGCCGTCGAAGTCGTGTCGGTCACGACGCCCAACCTGCTGCACCACGACATGGCGGTTGCCGCCGCGAGAGCCGGCAAGCACGTGCATTGCGAGAAGCCGCTGGCGCCGAACGCCGAAGTGGCCCGCGAGATGATGCAGGTGGTGGAGGCAGCCGGCGTCGTCAGCCAGGTCGGCTACAATTACCTGAAGAACCCCCTCATCAAGCTTGCCCGCGACATGATCCGGGGCGGCGAGATTGGCGAGGTCACCGGCTTTCGAGGCATCCACGCCGAGGACTACATGGCCGACCCCGAGACCCCCTGGTCTTGGCGCTGCGATGCCAGCGGCGGACCCGGAGCCGTCGCGGACCTCGGCAGCCACATCATCTCGATGGCGCGCTTTCTGGTCGGCCCCATCGAGACGCTGGTCGCCGACATCGAAACCCTTGTCCCGACGCGGCCGGTTTCAGCCGGTTCAAGCGAGCGCAGGGCCGTCGGCGTCGATGACGTGGCCCGCATCACCTTCCGCTTCGCCGGGGGCGCCGGCGGCTCAATCGAGGCGAACTGGTGTGCGACCGGGCGCAAGATGCAGCTCGGCTTCGAGATCAGCGGAAGCAAGGGCTCACTGGTCTTCAACCAGGAGCGGCTCAACGAACTCCTGCTGTACAGGACCGGCGGGGACCGGCGGCAGGCTGGCTATACGAGGATCGAGGCTGGCCCGCAGCACGCTCCCTACGGGCTGTTCTGCGTCGCGCCCGGCCACCAGCTGGGCTTCAACGATCTCAAGGTGATCGAGATGGCGGAGTTCCTGGCCAGCATCGCCGGCGGGCCGGCGGCGGGACCCGACTTCCGGGAGGCCTGGGAAATCCAGAAGGTCGTCGACGCCGCGGTCGCCTCGTCCAAGGCGAAGTCGTGGGTGACGGTGGGCTGAGCGGCAGGTGCCAGTCGTGCCGGCGATCCGCCCAAAGAAAAAGGTCGCTCCTTTCGGAGCGACCCAAGTCTAGGGAGGAAACGCCCAAGGAGGGCATGCAGCACGAGTGCTGCACTGCACAAACTAGAGTGGGCCGGGCAAATCGGCAAGGGCCGCGATTGCTTCCGATGATCCATTTCCAGGCACGTGCCATTTATGCAACATTTTTGAGCACACCCCAGCGTTGTGCGGCCTGTACCGGTCGGGTGCACGAAGGAGACGAGGGACATGAGCGTTGGTTCGCTTTCGGAAGCGACGCGGCTGCGCGACGAGATCTGCCGGGTGGGCGCGTCGGTCTTCGAACGCGGGCTGACGTTCGGATCGACCGGCAACATCAGCGCCAGGCTCTCCGACGGGGAGCTCCTAATGACGCCGACCAACGCCTCGCTGGGTGACCTCGACCCTGCCCGCCTGTCCCGCTTCTCCGCCGAGGGCGTGCATGTTGACGGCGACAAGCCGACCAAGGAGGCCTTCCTGCACCGCTGCATGTATTGCGAGCGGCCGCAGGCCGGGGGCGTCGTGCATCTCCACTCCACCTACTCGGTGGCCGTGAGCATCCTGGCCGACGTCGATCCCGCCGACGTGCTGCCGCCGCTCACCGCCTACTACATTATGCGCGTCGGCACGCTGCCGCTCATTCCCTATTACCCGCCGGGCGACGAGAGCCTCGCGGAGGCCGTGGCGGCGAAGGCGGGCGCGCATTCGGCCGTGCTGCTCGCCAATCACGGACCGGTGGTCTCCGGCAAGACCCTGCGGGAGGCGCAGTATGCCTGCGAGGAGCTGGAGGAAACCGCCAAGCTCCATCTGCTCCTGGACGGAAAGCGCGTGAGGCCGCTGACGTCGGACCAGGTCTCGGCTCTCAAGGGCCGCTGAGCCGCCGTCCTACTGGGCGAGGAAGCCGCCGTCGACGGGCAGCGTGTGCCCGGTCACCATGGCTGCGCCCGGTGATGCCAGGAAGAGAATGGCGGCCGCTACGTCCTCCGGGTCGGCCAGGCGCCGCAGCGGCGTCATCGCCTCGATCCGCGCCACGAGATCGGGGTCGGCGAGCAGCGGCGCGATGAAGGGCGTACGTACATAGGTCGGCGCAACCGCGTTGACGCGGATGCCGTGCGGCGCCCATTCGACTGCCAGCGCCCGCGTCATGTTGACGATCGCCCCCTTGGTCGTCTGGTAGGAGATGTTGGGGTAGAGCCCGCCGCCGGAAAATCCCATGATCGAGGACACGTTGACGATGGCGCCGCCGCCGCGCGCGATCATCCCGCGTGCCGCGATCCGGCTGGCCAGGAAGGTGCCGGTCATGTTGACGGCGACGACCTTCTCCCAGTCCGCCAGCGAGACGTCGACGGCCGGACGCCTGATCGCCGTTCCCGCGCTGTTGACGAGGATGTCGATGCCAGGCGCGCTGGCGCTCGCCTCGGCAAAGGCGGCCTCGAGGCTCTGCTCGTCGGACACATCGGCCTGGACCGCGAGATGCCCCATGCCGACGAGGTCATCCGGGAGTGCAGCCACTGCGCGGTCGAGGAGGACGACGCGCGCTCCGGCGCCGGCGAGGGTTCGCGCGGCCGCCAGTCCGATACCGCTCGCTGCCCCCGTCACGACAGCGGTCCGCCCGGCGAGGGAAAAGAGGGAATCCGGCATAGTAGGGCTCTGGAAGCGAGAGGAAGACACGAGGCCACCGCACCGGTGAGGCCGGTGCGAGCGGTCGCATCTTCCTAGCAGGCTCGCGCGACTTGTTCAGCCCCCGCAGCCGCAGCCACCGGAGGATCCCCCACCCGGGCTGCCGCCGCCATGGCCACCGCCGCCGCCTCCGTGGCCGCCTCCGTCTGAGCCGCCACCGGGACCACCGCCTCCGTGACCTCCTCCGCCGTGACCGCCCCCGCCTGAGCCGCCACCCCCTGGAGGCGTGCCGCCGCCATGGCCGCCTCCTGGAGGTGTACCTCCTCCATGACCGCCGCCTGGAGGCTGGCCGCCGCCATTGTCGCCGCCGCCCGGAGGCGTGCCGCCCCCGCTCCCGCCGCCCGGAGGGTTACCCCCGCCATTGCCGCCCCCACCCGGGGGTGTGCCGCCACCGTTCCCGCCACCCGGAGGATTACCCCCGCCATTGCCGCCTCCGCCGGGAGGCGTGCCGCCGTTGTCGCCTCCTGGAGGATTACCGCCGCCATTGCCGCCGCCTGGAGGCGTGCCGCCGCCCCCGTTGCCGCCCCCAGGGGGATTGCCCCCGCCCGGAGGCGTGCCGCCGCCAGTGTCGTTACCCGGAGGGTTGTTCGGCCTGCCGGGACCGGACGGGGGAGGGAAGTTACTTCCGCCGCCCACACCGGCCGGCGTGTTCACGGTCACGCGGTTGGGCGTCCCGCCCGTCGTCCGGTCCCGTGTTTCGGCCACGGTCCCGGCCGGACAGCGGTAGCGATACCAGCGCACCCCGCCAGTGCCGCCGGCTTCTCGGCAGAGGACGAGGACCGGCTTCCTCCCACCGATGCCTCCCGTCTGGCGGTCGCGGTTCTCGGCGACCGTCCCGGAGGGGCAGCGATGCCGGAACCAGCGCACGCGCTCGCGCCCGGACATCTCGCGGCACAGCACCAGCCGCCGCGACCCGCTCGGGGTGAATGCGCCCGTGCTGGCCACCTCGCGGCGAACCGTCTTGGCCCGGGCATGTCTCACGGGGACACAATTGCGGCCGTTCCAGCGCATGGCCTGGCCGGCCTGGCCCTGGGGGTAGCCACAGCCGCGAGCAACGCGCTTCCTGTCCTTCGTCGTGGTCGCTTGAGGAGCCGGGACGACCCGGCCACTGCCCAGATCATAGGGCCTGACCGCGCTGCGCGGTGCTTCCGGTGAAGTCCAGTGTCGCTGATGCGAGGCTGCGGGAAGATCCGCGGCACGCGCCGGGGAGAGCCCCAACGCGAGAACGGCCGCGACGGCCAGTGCGGCCCACGGCCGGGCTGAAAACAGGGACACGACGCCACTCCGATCATGATGTGGCGGCGACCTTAGAGGCGCATCAATATTAACACAATATTGATATTAATCCGTTAATAGGATCAAGGTCCTTGCGGTTGCAACTCCCGGGCGCGACTCTGCTTTCTCTGAAAGTCGCGTCCTAGCTCGCCCGGCGCAGTGCCTGCCTGACCACGTCGCGGTCGTCGCGGACGCGGAAGCTGCTGACGAGATCCTCCAGGCTCTTGATCTGCTGAGAGAGCATCGTGGCGGAGGCCGCGCTTTGCTCCGCCTGCGCGGCGTTTTGCTGGGTCGCGCCATCGAGCTGCGAGACGGCCTGACTGATCTCGTCGATGCCGGCAGCCTGCTCGGCTGTCGCCGAGGAGATTTCAGCGATTGTGCTGGCCACGGATGACGAAGTCTGGAGGATGCGCTGCAACGCCTCGCCGGCTTCCTTGCCGAGCCGCACGCCCGAGGAGACTTCGTCGACCGACTCGGTGATCAGCTTGGCGATGCCGCGCGCCGCCTCGCTGGAGCGCTGTGCAAGCGTGCGCACTTCCGAGGCCACGACCGCGAAGCCCTTGCCGGCATCGCCCGCCCGGGCCGCTTCGACGGCCGCGTTGAGGGCGAGCAGGTTCGTCTGGAAGGCGATGTCCTCGATGACGGTCGTAATGTCGGCGATGCGGCGAGATACCGCATCGATGCGCCCGATCGCCTCGACGGCAGCGCCGACGATGCGCCCTCCGTCCGTGGCTCCCGTCTTCGCTTGATCGGCGAGGCCTGCCGCCTGCTGGGCGGCATAGGCGCTGGACTTCACGGACGCAGCGAGTTCCTCGGTCGTCGCGGCGTTCTCCTCCAGGCTTGCGGCCTGGGTCTCCGTGCGCGCGGCGAGATCTTCGGCACCGGCGCGGATTTCGGCAGACGCAGTCGAGACGTCGGAAGCCGTCTGCTGGATCACTGCGATCGTTTCCGACAGGCGCTCGATGGTCTCGTCGATGCTGGACTTCAGCCGTCCGAAGAGGCCGTGATACTCGCCCGTCACGGGACGCGTCAGGTCCCCGGCCGCAATGGCAGCGAGCGAGGCGCCGAAGTCGTCGACCGCGTTGACGACGAGGTCGGCGACGGAGTTGAGCCCCTGCGCGATCTCGCGGGCCGTGCTCGTCTTGCCCGCCATGTCGACGCGGCGCGAGAAGTCGCCCTTTGCGGCTCCCTGCACGATCTCCGCGATCTCGCGCTCGGCGGCGAGTTCCTGCGTGATGTCGGTCCACACCAGTGCGTTGCCGACATGCTGGCCGTGCTCGTCGATGACGGCGTTCATGTCGACGTCGATGACATGCCCGCCGACCTCGTAGCGGATACGGCGGCGCCGGCCATTGTCGGAGATCACTTCGCGCTTCAGGTTCGCGTTCTGCACATAGTAGTCGGTGTGCTCTCCCTGCATGTCCTTGATCGAGAAGTTCTCCTTCGTGGCACGGAAATGCGGCTCCAGTTCCATGAAGAGGGTGACCAGCCGGTCGCTCAGGAACAGGATGCGCTCCTCCTGGTCCGTGATCATCAGCATGGTGCCGGACCCGTTCAGGCCGGCGGTCGTCAAGGCGTTCTGGCCCGTCATCACCTGCAGGCGCTTGAGGGCTCTGGCGATCTCCCCGAACTCGTTGTTCAGTTCCGCGCCCTCCACGGGGGTGGAGAAGTCGCCCTCCTGAAAGCGGGCGATGCTGGAGAGCACGCCGGCCAGCGGCCGGCGGATGGAGCGGATGACGAGGAACAGAACGAGCCCGGCCAGCGCGAGGCAACCCGCAACGATGCCCATGCGCAGCATGCGCTGATTATCGAAGCCGTCGATGCGGGCGGCAAGGAGGCGCAGAAGTTCGGAATTGGTCTTCGGCCAGATCTGCTCGACCGCAGCCCATTCGGCCGCGAACGCCGCCTGAGCAGCCTTCGCGGCTGCGGGAGCCGCTTCGGGAGCCGCGGAGAGAAGGGTCTCCACTGCGCTGCTCGACGCCTTGCCGGACGCCTCCAGGGCCGCTGCGGGCTCGCCGAGAACCTTGCGCACGCTGCCCTCGGGATTGTTGTCCATGGACAAGGCCAGCGAACTTGCCGCGTTGCCCCGTCCGATGCGAAGGCGTGTCGTGGCTTCGACGAAGGCCCGCATGGCGGCTGCGTCGGCAGGTTTCTCGGCGACGGCCCCCGCCGCTTCGTGCGCGGACTTCAGCGCAGCGTAGGCCTCTGGCAGGCGGAAAATGGCGACGTCCATCGCGTAGTAGGAGTCGAGGTCGGGATCGAGGGTCAGGTTCGAACCGTCTGACACCTTGCCGATGGCCGCCTGGGCGGCCGCCGAGACCTCAGCAGAACTGCCCTTGCCAACGATGGCCAGCAGGGCGTCGACCGCCTCCTTGCTGCCCATCTCGGTGTCGAGATCGGCGTAGGCGCCCCGCGCCTTTTCAACGGCTTTCAGAGCAACCGCCTGATCACGGGAAACATAGCCGGTCCACAACTCCTGTGCGTAGTGTGCTCCGACGATTTCCTTCTCCGCGAACGCGATGTCCTTTGCGACCTGGGACAGATAGAGCCACGTCATCAGGGCAAAGGGAACCGCCACGATCGCGAGTATCGCAGTGATCTTCATGCCTACGGTGAGTCGTGGCGCTGAAGCGGTTTTCGTCATGAGCCTGAAGTCCCCGGATCAAATCGAAAGAATAGCAATTCTGCTGACAATCGTGGAACATGCAGGACAAGTTCTTCGATTCCGTTACGGCCCACATGGGTCAAATACGATGGTTTACGAGTTGCAACGCGGCGCCACGCCGGCACGCAAGAGCGCGTGCAGGCTGTGGTCGATGTTGGACGCCCTTCCGGCGTGCAGGCGAAGCGCATAGAAAGGCGCAGGCTGCGCTTGACGCGCCGGAGGCCGGGGCGACGCATCATGACCGTGCTGCAGCGCTGGGCGAAAAGGCTGGCGATCCTGGTTGCAGTCGTCCTCTGCACCGTCTTCGCCGTGCGCGCCGTGCAGAGCGAGCTCGGCCCGCCCCTGCAGCCCTGGCACCTCTATGTCGGCGACGAGATGTCGCCTGCGGAGATCGACGCCGCGGACTGGGAGGCCTGGACGAAGCACGAGGACGCGCTGCTCGCCGACATGCGGGCCACTTTGGCCGGAAAGATCGAACCCGAGGACCGTATCCCTGCGAGCCGCTACACGCAGGGAGGCCCGATCGACCCCTTCACCTTCCCGCAGGACTGGAACCGCTCCTTCATCATCGAGCCGGAAGGCCGGCCCAGGGGCGCCGTCGTCCTCCTGCACGGCCTCACCGACTCGCCTTACAGCATGCGGCACGTCGCCGGAGTGTACCGGGATGCCGGGTTCGTCGCCGTCGTGCCCAGGATCCCCGGTCACGGTACGACGCCCGGCGGGCTGACGGACGCCACGGCGGCGGACTGGATGGCCGCCGTCCGCCTCGCCGTGCGCGAGGCACGCCGGCGAGCGGGGCCGGACGTGCCGCTTCATGTGGTCGGCTATTCCAACGGCGGCGCGCTGGCGATGACCTACACGCTGGACGCGCTGGAGACGCCGGCGCTCGCGCGGCCCGACAAGGTCATCCTGTTCTCGCCCATGGTGGGGGTGACGAGCCTGGCGCGCTTCGCCGGTCTTGCCGGCCTGCCGGCCATCCTGCCGCGCTTCGCCAAGGCCGCGTGGCTGGACATCGTGCCGGAGTACAACCCGTTCAAATACAACTCCTTTCCCGTCAACGCGGCCCGCCAGTCCTACCTGGTGTCGAGCGCCCTGCAGGAGCGGCTGCTCGCGCGCGCCCGGGACGCCAGGCTCGGCGAGCTGCCGCCCATCCTCACCTTCCAGTCGGTGATGGATTCCACCGTGAGCACGCCGGCCATCGTGCGCGCGCTCTACGAGCGGCTTCCCCCGAACGGCAGCGAGCTGGTGTTGTTCGACGTCAACCGCGCCGCCAGAGTGGCACCGCTGATCCGCGCGTCGGCCGGGGCCAAGGCGGAAACGCTGCTGCCTCCGGCCCCGCGCAACTTCCGCAGCGTCCTCGTGACAAACGCGTCAGCCGACACCAGCGACGTCGTCGCACGGATCGTCGAGGCGGGCGGAACGCAGGAGCAGGTCGTGCCCCTGTCCGCGACCTATCCTGCCGACGTCTACTCGCTCTCGCATATCGCCCTGCCCTTCCCGGAGGACGACGCTCTCTATGGTCTGCGGCCGACGGCGGCGGAGAGCTTCGGCGTCAGGCTGGGCTCTGTCGAGGCCCGCGGCGAGCGGGGCGTGCTCGTGGTCGGCCTCGACACGCTGCTGCGCATCTCCGCCAATCCGTTCTACCCGCTCGTGGCGGAGCGCATCCGCATGGCCATCGGTCCGCAGGCGCCCAGGCCCTGAGGCTCAGCCGACGACGGGCGTCGACAGCAGCCAAAGGCCGAGCACGGTGTAGCCGATCATCAGGACCCCCAGGGACACTTCGAAGAGGCGGGCACGCAGCGGATCTCCGATCTCGCGCAACGCCACCGCATGCGCGACGACCACGGCCAGGACATGGCCCAGCACCACCGCCGCGGTCTGAATGTTCCAGATCAGCGCCGCGCCGGAATAGGTCGTCAGGAACGAGGTCGTGACATGCAAATCCGCCGTGCCGAACAGGTCGAGCCCCCGGCCGAACGGGTCCGAGGCGACCTTTGCGGCGTACTGGCCCTCGACGAGGATCGCCGGCAGGAAGTGGGCGAGGTGCAGCCCCACGGCGATGGGGACCAGCGACAGCACATAGGCGCCGAGCGCGCGTGAGAGAAGCCCCGGCCGCGCCGCGGCCCGCCAGCCGATCCATATCCCGGCCGCATAGGCGAGCGGCAGCAGGAGAAGCGCCGCGACGAGCCCCAGCGTGTTCTGGACGACCATCGCGCTGCGGCCGGGATATTCGAGCGGGTTGACGCTGCCCACCGCCATCCAGGCGAAGGTCTGCGCCAGCGCATCGAACGACACCATGGCCAGCGCGGCGAGCAGCAGGTAGCCGCGGAAGAGCCCCGGCGGCGGAGCACCGGCCAGCTGGGCCCCGGGCCAGACCAGTGACAGCCGCGAGCGGCCGCCCTGCATGTCGCGCCGCAGCGGCGAGAGCAGGCCGACGGCCGCGAAGAACACGGTGAAGGGGTCGCCGCGCTCGCGCCATTCCTGCTCTCCGAAAACGAGGCAGAGAACGAACGTGGCCGACCAGTAGGCCAGCACGGCCCGCGCCAGCACCTCGGGGTCGTCGGGTGCGGGGTGGACGAGCTGCAGCCAGGCAAAGCCCAGGAAGGCGAGCATCGCCGGCGCGCAGCCTAAAACCCCGGAAAGCCTCGCCAGCGGACGCTCGCCCAACCTACCGCCGGTCAGGGCGGCCACGACCCGCACCGGGCCGGTCCACGGATTGAGCCAGGGCCACAGGTCGCCCGTCAGGGCCTGCGTCAGCGTGAGCCCGGTCCACCAGAGCGTCCAGATGACGATGGGGAGCGGATTGGCGAGCGGGTCGCGGCTGCCCCAGAACCCGGCTGCCAGCAGCATGGCCAGAAACGCAAAGGAGAGCAGGCTCGGCACGGTCCTCCCGGCCGGGCGAACCGTACCCAGGTCCAGCCGCGCCGACGCGAAGGCGACGGCCGCGCGGGCCGGCAGCGCCGCCATCAGCAGGACGGTTGCCGCCACCACCAGCGCGCCTCCGATCAGGTAGTGGCCGGTCGGCAGCAGCATGACGAAGCCACGCTCGCTGCCATGGGCGAAGGCGGTCGCAGGCGCGAGAACCAGTGCGAGAATGGCGACAACGAGCAAGCGACTGCGGCGAAGAAGGCTCCCCGCGCCAAAGCCACAGGTCAGACCGACGTTGTCATCCCCGGCCGGAGCCGCGGGGCGCCGGAGGGGAAGGGGAACCAGGAGCCTGAAGCAAGCGCGCTCAGGTTGGCTTGACCCTCCCCGTCCGGAAAGGCGCTGGATCCCCTTCTTGCGCCTTCGGCGCGCCGGGGATGACGAAGGGGGCGAACCGTCCGTCACGCCCGAGGCCCGCGCCCTAGTGCCCGACGCCGACATAGCGGTGCAGCAGGCCGGGGTCGGCTTCCAGTTCGGCGACGGCAAAGCTGCGGGTGGCCCGCCCGTTCTCCATGAATATAACCCGGTCGGCCACGGGCAGCACGGCATCGACGCGCTGCTCGACCAGGATGGAGGAGACACCCTCGGAGCGCAGGAGCCTCACCGTCTCGCGGATGCGGGAAATCATCGAGGGCATCAGCCCTTCGGTGGGCTCGTCCAGCAGCAGCACCTTCGGCTCGATGCAGAGCGCGCGCCCCATGGCGAGCATCTGCTGCTCGCCGCCCGACAGGGTGCCGGCGCGCTGGCTTAGCCTGTCCCCCAGCACGGGGAAGAGCTCCAGCACCCTCTGCAGCGCGGCCTGCCCGGAGCCCCGTGCCATCAGCCCGATCTCGAGGTTCTCGCGCACGGTGAGGTCGGCGAAGAGGCGCCTGCCCTGGGGGACGTATCCGATGCCCCGGCGCGCCACCTCTGACGCCGGAAGGTCGGAGATGACCTCGCCGTCGAGCATCACCGACCCGGAGGTGGGGCGCATCAGCCCCATGATGGTCTTCAGCGTCGTCGTCTTGCCCGCGCCGTTCCGGCCGAGGATGCACAGCACCTCGCTCTGCCCGAGCGCGAACGACACGCCGTCGAGCACGCGGGCCTCGCCGTAGTGGCAGACGATGTCGGCGACGCTCAGCATCACGACCCCAGATAGGCGCGCTGGACGGCCACGTCAGCGCGGATCGCGGCCGGCGTGCCCTCGGCCAGGATGGTCCCGGCGTTCATCACCGTGATGCGGTGGGCGAGCGCCATGACCACGTCCATGTTGTGCTCGATGAGAAGCACCGTGGCGTCTTCGGCGATGTCCCGTACGAGGGCGACGAAGCCGGCGATCTCCGCATCGGAAAGCCCCTGGGTCGGCTCGTCGAGGATCAGGAGCCGCGGCTGCAGCGCCAGCCCCATCGCCACTTCCAGCAACCGCTGGTGCCCGTAGGACAGCGTTCCCGCGCGCTGGCCGGACCGGCTGTCGAGGCCGACGCGCTCCAGCGCCTCACGGGAGAGGCGGTCGATATTGGCCGCCCGGAGCGCGCTCCCCTCGCGTGCGAGGCGCGATTGAACGGCCAGCTCGACATTCTCCTGGGCGGAGTGGGCGGGATAGATGGAGGTGATCTGGAAGGTGTAGGCGATGCCGCGAGCCACCCGTTCATGCGCCGGCAGCGCCGTCACGTCCTCACCGGCGAAGACGATGCGCCCCGACGTCGGCTCGATGCGCCCGCACACCAGGCTGACGAAAGTCGTCTTGCCGGCCCCGTTCGGCCCGATGATGGCGCGGATCTCGCCGGCGTCGAGCGCGAAGTCGACAGTGTCGACCGCTTTCAACCCGCCGAACTCGCGGCTGAGCCCGCGCGTCTCCAGCAGCCTCACGGCAGCCATGGCGCCCACCTCCTGCGGATCTCGCCCATCACTCCCTTGGGGAAGAACATCACGAGGACGATGAGCGCCACGCCGACCACGAGCATGTAGGCGGCCGTGAATTCCGAGGTCACGTCCACCGCGTAGAACATCAGGATGGTGCCGAGCAGCGGTCCCAGCACCGTTCCCGCACCGCCCACCAGCGTCCAGAGCAGCGGATAGATGGAGTACTGGATCGAGGCAAAGGTGGAGCCGACATAGGCGAAGAGCAGGGCGTAGGCCGCGCCAGCGGCGGCCGACAGAACGGCCGAGACGACCAGAGCCTCGCGCTTGGCACGCAGCGTGTCGAAGCCCAGCATGCGCGTGCGCTCCTCGTTCTCGCGGATGGCGACGAGCACGCGCCCACGCGGACCGCGGGCCAGCGCCAGCGCGGCGACGACCGCGACGAGCAGCAGCAGGACCGCCAGGTCGTAGCGAACGGCGGGATCGACGAGGTTGACGCGCAGGCCCCAGACACCGAAGGAGCGCGCGGCCTCCGGCAGGACGAGCCCCTCGTCGCCGCGCGTCCAGTCGCCGAAATAGAGCGTCGAGAGATGAAATGCCTGCGCGAACATGAGCGTGACGATCATGAACGCCACGCCCGTCGTGCGCAGGGCGACGAAGGCCACCGCGACGCCGAGCACCAGCCCGCAGGCGCATCCCGCGACGAAGGCGGCCGGCACGGGAAAGGCAAAGTAGTAGGCCGCCATCCCGGCGCCGTAGAGCCCGGCGGCGAAGAACATGGCGTGGCCGAGACTGAGCAGGCCCGTATAGCCAAAGAGCACGTTGAAGCCGATGGCGTAGACGGCAAACACCATACAGCGCGTCAGCGTGAGCTGGTGGTACTCCGGCACGACGAACTGCAGCAGGAACAGGAGCGCAACGACGGCCAGATGGCCGGCCACAACGGGGCCGGTTCCCGGCCCTCTCACCGCGGCTTCTGCCCGAAGAGGCCCTGCGGGCGGAAGACCAGGATCAGCGCAACGGCGAGGGTGGTGACGATCTTCGACAGCGTCGGCGAGGAGAAAACCGAGATGATGCCGTCGGAGAGGCCGACGATCAGCGAGGCCACCATCGTCCCCTTGATCGAGCCCAGCCCGCCGATGATGACGACGATGAAGGAGAGGAGCAGCGGGTCGAGCCCCATCAGGTAGTGCGCCTGCTGGATCGGCACGATCAGCACCGCGGCCACCGCGGCGAGCATGGCGCCGATGGCGAACACTGCGGAGTAGACGTGCCCGACCCGGATGCCGAAGGCCTGCGCGGTCTCGCGGTCATACTGGGTGGCCCGCATGACGAGGCCCCAGCGCGTCCGCGTGATGACGAACCAGGCCGCCGCGAGCAGGACGAGCGCCACGCCGACCACGACGAGCTTGTAGCCGGCATAACCGAACCACGGGAAGCGGATGCGGAAGCTGACCGGCGCCTCGACCGCGCGGGCATCCGCGCCGAAGGTCATCAGCACGGTCTGCTGGATGACGTAGAGCATGCCGATCGTGGCGATGATGGTCGCCTCGGGCTCGTAGTGGAGCCGGCGAAGCACGATCCTGTCCGCCGCCAGCGCGACGGCACCGGCCGCGAGCGGCGCGACCACCATCGCCGCCGCGAAGCCCAGGGCCGGGCTGGAGGACACCTGCGCCGCGACCGCCCAGGCCACCACGGCGCCCAGCATGAAGAACTCGCCATGGGCGACGTTGACGACCCGCATCACCCCGAAGACGAGGGAGAGCCCGAGCGCCGTCACCGCCAGCACGGACGCGCTGACGAGGCCTTCGAGGAATGCGAGCAGGAGGTGCGGTCCGAAATCCAACGAGCGCGATCCGGGAGGGCGTGGGTCCGGCGAAGGCGGCGGCCATCCCTGCGGACGGCCGCCGGCGCGCTCACAGAGGCATTTTGGTGTAGTCGGTGTCGTTCGTGTACTTGCCGTCGTCGATCGAGGTGGTGTGCACCACGTCGAGCTTGCCGGCATTGACCTTCGAGATGTTCTGCACGCCGAAGACCTGGTGCATCTTGCCGTCGAACACCTTGGCGCCCTGCGGCCTCTCGTTGCCGGCAGGCAGCGCCGTGATCGTCTCGCAGGCCTCGATGAACTTCGCCTTGTCGGCGGGTCCCTTGTAGCCGGAAGCCTCCATGGCCTGCTTGATGAAGTACAGCGTCTCCCAGCAGCCGAACATGTGGGAGTAGGTGGAGATATCCTTCGCGTCGCTCGTCGAGGCACCCGTGGCGTCGACGCCGACCGCCTTGCGGAAGTTCGTGTCCGCCGCCGCCGGGCTCGCGCCGGCATAGCGCGGATACGCTTCCCAGAAATAGGTGCCGTCGAGGAATTCGAGGTTCGGCGTCTTCAGGTCGACCGCCTCGAGGCTGTCGATGAAGCCGAAGATCTGCGGGCGCTTCGAGCCGTAGAAATCGCCGAGCTCCTTGACGAAGGTGAGCACGCCCGGCCCGACCATCACGTGATAGAGCACCTCGGTGGAGGACGGGATCTTGGGGAAGTACTTGGTGAAGGACGTGTCGGTCGGCGGCACCGGGATCAGCGACACCACCTCACCGCCCTGCTTCTTGATTGCCTCCGAGAAGAAGTCACGGTGGTCGTAGCCGAACGCGTAGTCCGGGTAGATCATCGTGACTTTCTTGCCGAGGTTCTTCGAGATCCACGGCGCCATCGAGCTGACCTGCTGGCGCACATCGGTGATGCCGGGCTGGAAGCAGTAGCGGTTCAGCTTCCCCGAGGCGACGTGGTAACCCTCCGACACCACGAAGTAGGGCATTTTCAGCTCGCCCGCGCGCGGTGCCGCGCCGAGCACGACATGCGAAAAGAGCGTGCCGAAGACGAGGTCCACCTTGTGCTGGGTGGCGAACTTTTCCACCACCTCGGCGCCGCGCTTGGGGTCCGTGCCGTCATCCTCGACGATGATCTCGATGGGCCGACCGCCGATGCCGCCGGCATCGTTGATGGCCTTCACCGCCGCCACGGTGGTGCGCTCGTACCAGCGCCCGTAGGCGGCGCCGATGCCGGTGCGGTGGACCTGGAAGCCGAGCTTCAGCGGCTCGGCCGCCAGTGCACGCCCGCTGCCGCCCAGGCCCGGCAGGGTGCCGGCCACGCCGGCGAGGCCGAGGCCCGCGCCCATTCCCTTCAGCACGCCGCGGCGGCTGAATCCCGTCCTGGTCCTGTCCGTCATCCCGTGATCTCCCCTCTCCGACCCCGTCACAGCGGGTGCAAGCCGCTTCTTCTCATGTGAGCGCAGCACGGGCCGCTTGGAAAGCGCCCACCGCGTGCAGCCGCGTTTCGTTTCACCTCTGGCCGTCCCATAGGGAGATATCCCCCGCCGCCAGCCCGCCGACGCGGGCATGCGGCCGGGATCCCGTGCTCATGGCCAGCACGAACATGAGCTCGCCCGCGCGCGGCGCATCGGGAACGGTCACCGTGATCGCGTCGAAGTGGCTGCGGACATAGGCGGCGTTGCGGTGATGCAGCGGAATGTCGATCGAGGCGCCCAGCGGCCCGACCTTGGCCGAGGACGGCACGATGGCGAGCGCCTTGCCCAGCATCTCGCGCATCGCGTAGCCGCCCGGCACGTGCCAGAGCGCCCCATGCTCGACCTCCCCGTCGGCGCCGACGAGCGATCCCTTGCCATAGGCCTCGATCGCCTCCGTCTCGCCGCCCAGCGCCGCGAGGAGGCGGCGCGAACAGACGAGGCCGAGCGGTTTCAGGGCATCCATCATCGGCAGGATGTCGGGCTCGTAGCGCCCGGCATAGGGGTTGGCGATCACGGCCGCGACCCAGCCCTTGCGCAGCGGCGTGTCGAGCTTCGGGCCGAAATCATGGTGGATCTCCTCCACCCCGGTGACGATCTTGCGGACGGACACGGTCATGGGGCAGCTCCGGCGATGGCAATATCCCGGCCCGAGCGGGACGGGGGCGGGGCGAGGCGGAAGCCGTCGCCGAGGACGAGCTGGCGGCCCTGCAGGGAGAGGGCTGCGTCCAGGATCAGGCCGGCCCGGCGCAGGTCGGCGGCGAGGGCGAGCCCGCGCGCAAGTGCCTGCCCGACGGCCATGGCCGGCAGGCGCGGGACGGCGACGGTCACCGGCAGGCCGCGCAAGTCGCTGTCGGGGTCGAGCGTGCAGGCGGGCTGGCGGGCGATGCCGGGGTGATCCGTGTCGACCGCGTTGGCGATCATCGTCGCCGCCGCATCGGCGGCAGCCGCACTGGCGGCGAGCACGGTCACCGCGTCGGCGATGCCCAGCGAGAACGACCGCCCGCGTGCACCGGAGGTGGCGATCCCGCCGATGCCGTCGCCGGATCCGACGCGGACGTGCGCTGGAAGCGCCGCGGGGTGCTCCGGCTCGACCGCCTCATGCCACCCCGACTGATGCGCGGGCAGCGGCTCACCCCCCTCGCCCCCGTCCCATCCGGCAAGGCCGATCTCCAGGAGTTCGCCCGGCGCACACCAGACGGCGATATCGCCGCCGTCATTGACCCACGCAGCCGAGAGGTCCGCCGCGCCGCGCATGACGCCCAGCAACTCGTCGGCCACCGCGCCCGCCACCGCCGCCATGGGCGTGATGAAGACGCCCGCAAACGGCGCCACGGCAGCAGCCATCCTGCGTCCCACGGCAGACGCAGGTTGCGGACCCGCATTCCCCACCGGCCCCCGCAGGCTACCCAGTTCCGCGCACAGCTCCGGGAGTATGGCGGGAAAGCGCGCGGCAGCGGCCCGGCAGGCCGCCTCGACCTCGCCGCGCGCGCCCCTTGCCGCGAGCACCACGTCGATCGGCCCGTGCGAGAGGTGCAGGCGCCCGCCTTTGAGAACCTGGATGGTGGCGCCCTCCATCGCCGTCACCCCAGCCTGCGCAGGAGTGAAAGAAAGAGACCGGCTTCCTCGCGGGACAGCGGCTCCAGTGTTCTCGCCGAGACCTCTGCGGCGGCCGCCTTCATGGCCCGGACCGCTTCCCGTCCCTGCGGGGTGAGGTCGACGATGACGAGCCGGGCATCGTCCGGCGAGACTGACTGGCGCACCAGGCCGCGCTTCACGAGGCGGCTCGCGACGCCCCACACGGTTGCGGGATCCATGGCAGTGAGCCGGCCCAGCTCGTTCTGCGAGACGGGCCCGGCGTCGTCGAGCTTGGCCAGCGCGGCGAACTGGGTGGGCGTGACGTCGAACGGGCCCATGACCGCGGCGAAGTGGCCGCTGGAGCGCTGGTGCGCCCGGCGCAGCAGATAGCCTGCCTGGTCCTCCAGCCGATACACCGCGGCATCCGCGGCCTCTCCAGGCGGCTTTCCCCGCCTGCGCGCAGGCTTGCCGCTCATGCGCCCCTCCGATCGAACGGCCACGGGTTCCCGCCGGGCCAGTTCTCGATCCGCGCCTCGCCCGCGAGCGCGGCGATCACGTCTTCCACCCGCACGACGTCGCCCATGTGCCCGCCCACCGTCTCGTAGAGGCTGCGGGGCAGGGTGAACTCCATGGGAGCGACCAGGGCGGGCGTCGGCACCGAGCCGAAGGATCGGCCCGGCATGTGCGTCACGTCCACCATCACCGTGATGCCGCCCCCCGGCCAGACATAGACGGGCGCGCCGCCCATGGTGATCCGCGCCTCGCCCTTTTGCACCGCGCGGGTGAGGAGCACCGGGTTCTGCGTCACGCCCGCCCGCAGCGAGCCGCCCGCCCCTGCCATGAACATGACGGTCGCCAGCGACGGCTCGCAGTTCTCCGCGATGCGGTCGACCACCGCCCCCACGGCGGCAGGCATGGGAGCCGGCACCGGGACGAGGTTCTCGTCGAGAATGCAGTAGAGCGCATCCTCCCCCGTGGTGGACGTGAACAGCAGCCGCAGGCCGGGCCATGCCACGGCCGGGTCGATCTTCTGCAGGATCGAGAGGGGATCGGAGATGTCCGTCCCGCCCCAGCCGAGCCCCGGCTGCGCCACCTGGAAATAGCGGCCAGGCGTCGACTTGCGCCCGCGCACGCGGAGGCCGGCGGGGCGCATGTCCAGCACCCGCCCGGCCTGGTGCTCGGTGAGCACGCCGGTGATGTGGTCGTCGACGACGATGACCTCGTCGACATGCCCCAGCCACTGCTTCGCGAAGATCCCCACGGTCGCCGAGCCGCAGCCCACCCGCATGCGCTCCTCGGGCTTGCCGTCGACGACGGGAGCCTTGCCGGCCGCAACCGCAACCTCGTGGCCGCCATCGATGGCGAGGGTCACATGCTCGCCCGCGCACAAAGCGAGCAGCGTCTCGCAGGTGACGACGCCCTCCTTCTTGGAGCCGCCGGTGAGGTGCCGGACGCCGCCGAGCGACAGCATCTGCGAGCCGTACTCCGCCGTCGTGACATGCCCGACCGGCTCGCCCTGGCAGCGGACGACCGCCTGCTCGGGACCGAGATGCCGGTCCGTGTCGATCTTCACCTTGACGCCGCAATAGCTGAAGATGCCCTCGGTCACGACCGTCACGGTGTCCACGCCCTCGTGCTCGCTGGAGACGATGAAGGGTGCCGGCTTGTAGTCGGGATAGGTCGTGCCGGACCCTACTCCGGTCACGAAAGTGCGCGAGGGCTCGATCAGCGATCCGTCCCAGTTGGCGGCGTCGGTCGCCACCACCGGCGCGCCGTCCTCGACGGCCCGGTGCAGAAGCAGGACCGGGTCCGTGCGCACGAGATGGCCGTTCTCGTTGGCGTAGCGGGCGCAGGCGCCGGGCCGGCCCGGCCGGATCCTGCACAGCACCGGGCAGGCATCGCAGCGCACGATGCCGTCCTCCTCCGCCGCGCCGAAGCGGCTGGAGCGGGCGGCGATGGAGAGATCCCCGGCGCTCATCGGCCCGCCTCGTCACCGCGGGCCCGAAGCGCCTCCCAGAGCCGGTGCGGCATCAGGGGTGCCCGCGTCACGCGCACCCCGCAGGCATGCCGCACGGCGGAGAAGATGGCCGGCGCGGTGGCGATCAGCGCCGGCTCACCCACGCCCTTCGCGCCATACGGGCCTTCCGGCTCGGGATCCTCGATGAGGTGGATCGCTATGGGGGGAATGTCGCCCGTGGTCGGGATCAGGTAGTCGTGCAGGTTCTCCGTGCGGCCCGGGATGAACTCCTCCATCAGGGCGAGCCCGAGCCCCTGCGCGATGCCGCCATGGATCTGGCCCTCGACCAGCGTCGGATTCACGGCCCGGCCGACGTCGTGCGCCGCTTCGATGGCGACCACCTTCACCGTGCCCAGTGCCGTGTCGACCTCGACCTCCGCCATCTGCGCCGCGAAACCATAGGAGACGTAGGGAATGCCCTGCCCGTCGGCATCGAGCGCCGTCGTGGGCGGATCCCAGGTGCCCATGCCCTCGAGGACGATGCCCTCCGCGTCGGCGGGCAGGTCCGCCAGCTTCACCGTGCGGGCCCCGGCGCCTTCGCCGACCACCAGCGTCGCACCGTCCAGGCGGATGGCGGCGTCTTCGCCGGCATTGGCGAGGGCCGTGATCCTCCCCCGAAGCGCCTTGGCGGCGAGCCGCGCGGCGTTGCCGGAGACGATGGTCTGTCTGGACGCCGAGGTCTTGCCGGCATCGGCCGTCAGGTCGGTGTCGCCGACCACGAGCTCGAACCGGGAGGCGGGGATGCCGAGGGTTTCCGCCGCGATCTGGGTCAGGACCGTCGTCGAGCCCTGGCCGATGTCGACCGCGCCGTTACGGAAGACCAGCCTTCCTTCGCGGTCCAGCGTGATGCGCATGGTGGACGGGTTCGACATCGAGGTGTTGCCGCAGCCATACCACATGCAGGCGACCCCGACGCCGCGCCGCAGGCGCCCGTCCGAGGCAGCGTTGAAGGCGGCGACGCGCGCCTTGGCGGCGTCCCAGCCCGGCTTCAGCGCATCGAGGCATTGCGGCAGGCCGCCCGACTCGAGCCGCTGGCCGGTGGCGGTTTCGTCGCCCCGGCCGATGGCGTTGAGGCGGCGGATGTCCCAGCGGCCTATGCCGAGGCCGACGGCGAGGTCGTCCATCAGCGTCTCGTGCGCGATGGCGGCCTGCGGCACGCCGAAGCCGCGGAAGGCTCCCGCCGGCGTGTCGTTGGTGTAGACGGCGCGGGTGCGGGCGAGGACGTTCGGCACGCGGTAGGGCCCGGTGCAGTGCACCGGCACGCGGTTGGCGACGGTCGGCCCCCATGACGCGTAGGCGCCGGTGTTGAAGTCCCCGTCGAAGCTGTAGGCGATGAGCCTTCCCGCCGCGTCGGCGGAGGCGCGGGCCTGCATCGAAGCCGGATGGCGCTTGGTGGTCGAGGCCATCGATTCCGCGCGCGAATAGACGATGCGGACCGGCCGGCCCGTCACCCGCGCCGCGACGGCGAGGAGTGGCTGCACCGAGACGTCGAGCTTGCCGCCAAAGCCGCCGCCGCACGCCGTCGGCCTGATGCGAACCTTCGACGCATCCACTCCCAGCACGCGCGCCACGTCTTCCAGATCCATGTAGGGCGCCTGCGTGCAGGCAGAGACCTCGATCCGGTCGCCCACCGGCACGGCGTAGCCGGCCTCGGGCTCGATATAGGCGTGCTCGACGAAGCCGGTCTCGAACGCTCCCGGCGCCGTCGCAGCCGCGGCGGCATGCCCGGCCCGCGCGTCGCCACGGCGCAGGAAGCCGCGGGTCAGGACGTTGTCCGGGGCGTGCGGGTGCAGCGGTCCGGCACCGTCGGCGAGGGCAGGCGCCACACCGGACAGCGGCGTCTTCACGGTCCAGGCGAGCGGCAGGTCGGCATCCGCCACGGCTTCGACGGCCGCCCTGTCCCCGACCAGTGCGAGCACGGCCTCGCCCCGGTAACGGACGAGGCCGTCGGCGAGGACTGGCTGGTCCTTGAGATGCGCGAAGATGCCGAAGGAGTTGGCGCCCGGGACGTCCCGCGCCGTCAGGACCACGGCGAGCCCGGGAACGCTCGCGCGAAAGGCCTCAAGGTCTCCCACCGTGAAGGTCGCCGACGCATGCGGCGAACGCACCACGCGCATCCACAGGGCATCGTGGGGAGCCTCGTCGGAGCCGAAAACGTCGGCACCCGTCACCTTCTTCCACCCGTCGAGGCGCGGAATGCGCGCGCCCACGCCCTCGCTCTCGGGCACGGGAATGGTCGCACCGCCTCCTGCAGCGACCGCGAGCACCGCGTCGATGATCTTCGCGTAGCCGGTGCAGCGGCAGAGCACTCCCCCCAGCGCGGCTTCCACTTCCCTCCGGGACGGGCTGGCATGGCGCGTGAGGCAGTCGACGGCCGCCATGATCATGCCGGGCGTGCAGATGCCGCACTGCGCAGCGCCATGGTCGAGGAAGGCGCGGCCGAGGCGGCGTGTCAGCCCGTCCGGCCCCTCGCCCTCGATGGTCTCGACCCGGCACCCATCCGCCTGGGCGGTGGGCACGAGGCAGGCGCAGACCTGCTCGCCCTCCAGCAGCACGGTGCAGGCGCCGCAGTCCCCGGCGCTGCAGCCAAGCTTCGTGCCGGTGAGACCCAGCCGGTCGCGCAGGGTCTCCGCCAGCGGCGCCAGGGGATCGGCTGTGACCGTCAGCTGCTCGCAGTTGACGGTTAGCGCGATGCCGCGGCCTTCGGGACGCTCCAGCATCAGGCGGCCCTCCTCTGCGGCGGGGCGGCGAGCTGTTCGACGAGGTCCCGCACCAGCACCAGCGCGGCCTCCCTGCGATAGGAGGCGGAGGCACGGATGTCGTCGATGGGCGAAAGCGCATCCAGCATGGCGGGACTGACGAGGCGAGCGAGGCCGGGTCCTGCGGGTTCGCCCGCCAGCGCCGCCTCGACCGCCGGCAACCGCTGCGCCACCGCCGAGCAGGCACCGACCGCCAGGCGTGCCGAGACGATGCGGCCGTCCGGACCGATGAGCAGCACGCCCGCGGCCATGGCGATGGAGATGACGAGATAGCTTCGCGCGCCGAGCTTCAGGAAGGCCGAGCGCTGCTCCAGCCCATCGGCCGGCAGCTGCACGACAACCGCGGTCACGAGTTCGTCGCTGCGGAGCGCCGTGCTCCGGTAGCCCGTCAGGAACTCCGGCAGCCTCAGGACGCGCCGTCCCGCCGGCCCGGCAAGCTCCACCGAGGCGTCCAACGCCAGCAGGTTCGGGATCCCGTCCCCGGCCGGGGAGGCCGTACAGAGATTTCCGGCGACGGTGCCCCTGTTCTGCACCTGCGCTCCCCCGATGGTGCGGGCGGCATGACGAAGACCGTCGAACATGGGCGGCAGGCCTGATTCGGCGATCCGGCTCCACGTCGCCCGCGCGCCGAGGCGGACCGCGCCGGCCGTTACATCGATCCCGTCCAGTTCCGTGATGGCCGAGATGTCCAGCACGTCCTGGCGTACCGGCGCTCCCCAGGACGCCTTGGCGACCCGGGCCGGATAGACGTCCGTGCCGCCGCTCATCACCTCGACGTCGCGGGAGGCGCGGATGGCGATGGCCTCGTCGAGCGTCGCCGGGCGGAGATAGTCAGCCATTCCCACCCTCCTCGCCGGTCCGGCCCCACAGAGCCATCACCTGCTCCCGTGTGTAGTAACCGCGCCCGAGATCGCGCGCGACGGCGGCGGGATCGCGCTCTTCCGGCGGGCCGTAGCCTCCGCCGCCGGGGGTCAGCACCTCGACCCGGTCTCCTGCCAGAAGGCGGATGCCCTGGTCCTTGGAGAGGTGCTCGGGCACGGTCACCGTGCCGCCCCGGTGGATCCGCACCACGTTCGGCGCGCCATCGAGCCCCCCCAGCACACCCGGTGGCCCGAAGCGGCCATGGTCCATGACGAAGGAGCCCGCCGCCTCGCCCCGCAGGATCTCGACCTCGTAGTGCACGCCGAAGCCGCCGCGGTGGCGGCCGGCCCCGCCGGAGCCCTCGCGCAGGCCGAACCGCCGGAAGAGCACGGGATAGAGCTGCTCGGTCACCTCGACCGGCGCGGTCTTGGAGATACCGATGGTCGAGCAGCCATTGGTCAGCCCGTCATGGTCGGCATTGCCGCCATAGCCGCCGCCGGAGATCTGGTACATGACGTAGCCCGTGCCGCGGCGCGGATCGGAGCCGCCCAATGCGAAGTTTCCGGACGATCCCGCCGGCGCAGCCGTCACCTTGTCCGGCAGAGCCTGCACCAGTGCCAGGAACACCGCCTCCGCGATGCGCTGTGACACCTCTGCCGCGCATCCGGACACCGGCCGGGGATAGCGTGCATCGAGGAACGTCCCTTCCGGCCGCACCACGTCGAGCGGGTCGAAGGCCCCGGCGTTGAGCGGCGTCTCGGGGAAGATGTGGCGCATGGCGAGGTAGACGGCCGAGCAGGTCGTCGCCCACACCGAGTTCATCGGCCCCCGGCAGGGCGGAGACGATCCGGTGAAGTCGAAGCGCAGGCCATCGCCCTTCTTCTCCACGGCGAGCGCGATGCGCAGCGGCTCGTTCACCACGCCGTCGCTGTCGACGAAGGCTTCCGAGCGATAGGTGCCGTCGGGGATCGCGGCGATCTGCGCCCGCATGAAATGCGCGGCCCGCACGCGGATCTCTCCGATGGCGCCTTCCACCGTCTCGCGTCCGTAGCGGTCGAGGAGCTCCGTCAGCCGGCGCTCGCCCACCTCCAGCGCCGCCGCCTGGGCCCGAATGTCGCCGATGCGCTGGTCGGCGATCCGGATGTTGGAGGTAATGATGGCGTAGATCTCCGCATCCATGACGCCGCGCTTGAACAGCTTCACGGGCGGCAGGCGAAGCCCCTCCTGCTCCACCTCGGTGGCGTGCGCGGAAAAGCCGCCCGGCACCATGCCGCCGACGTCCGGCCAGTGACCTGTGTTCTGCAGCCAGCAGAACAGCTCGCCGCGATGGTAGAAGGGCCGGGCGAAGCGCACGTCCATCAGATGCGTGCCGCCGAGATAGGGGTCGTTGACGATGTAGACGTCGCCCGGCTCCGGCGCGCCCGCCTTGCCCTCGCGCACCAGCCGCAGGATCTCGGCCGTGGAATGCTGCATCGTCCCGACGAAGACGGGCAGGCCCAGCTCGCCCTGCGCGATCAGGGCCCCGGTGTCCTTGTCGTAGAGCCCGGAGGACCGGTCGTCCGCTTCCGCGATCACCGGCGAGAACGCCGAGCGCGTGAAGGCGATGTCCATCTCGTTGCAGACCTGCTGCAGCCCGGCCTGGATCACGGCGAGCGTAAGCGGATCGAGCGGCATGGTCATGCGCGCACCTCCCCGACGGCGATGCGGAGGTTGCCGGAGCTGTCCACGCGCGCGGTGGCGCCGGGCTCCACCACGGTCGTCGCGTCGAACTGCTCGATGACGGCGGGGCCCTCCACGACGTCCCCGGCCCGCATGCCGTCGCGGTCGATCACCGCGGCATCGCGCCAGTTGCCGCCCAGATAGAGCTTGCGCCGGCCGTTTGCGGCGCCCGCTGGCTTGGGCGAGACCAGGGCAGTTACCGGGAAGGGCGCGCGCTTGCCGATCACCGACGTCACCAGGTTGACGAGCACCGGACGGATCTCCGGCAGCCGCACGCGGAAGCGGGCGAAGTAGGCCTCCTCGAAGATGGCCCGCAGCTCGTCGCGGGTTACGTCCGGCCCGGGAAGCGCGACGCGGATGAGGTGGGTCTGTCCCTGGAACTGCATGTCGGCGCCGTGCAGGGCGACGCTCTCCACCACCTCGTCCTTCTCCAGCGCGTTGATGCGCTCTCCCTCCGCGCGCTGGGCGCGCAGGACGGTGGAGACGCGGTCCATGTCGAGCGTGGGAAGCGGCGTGTTGACGGTCTGCACGAAGTCCTGGCGGAGGTCGGCGACGACGCAGCCGAGCGCGTTGGTCAGGCCGGGGCGGGCTGGAACCAGCACCTCGGGGATGCCGAGCTCGCGCGCGATGCCCACCGCGTGCAGCGGCCCGGCTCCGCCGAAGGCGAAGAGCACGAAGTCGCGCGGGTCGTGGCCCCGCGACAGCGACACGGCGCGGATAGCGCCGGCCATGTGCGTGTCGGCGATACGGATCGCCGCCGCGGCGGCATTCTCGATGGTGAGCCCCAGCGCCTGCGCCACGCCCAGGAACGAGGCGGCGACGCGGTCCATGTCGCAGCCCCCGCCGACGCCGGTGAGGGCGGAGGGATCGAGCCGCCCGAGCAGCAGGTGAGCATCGGTCACGGTGGGACGTGTCCCGCCCCGGCCGAAGCCTACCGGCCCTGGTCGAGAACCGGCCGATTCCGGCCCGATGCGCAGCATGCCGGACGCATCCACCCTGACGATCGAGCCGCCGCCCGCCCCCACGGTGCGCACGTCCACCATGGGGACGTGGATCGGCAGGCCATAGGCGATGGTGAGCTCCGCCGAGACCTCAGGGATGCCGCCATGGATGAGCGCCACGTCGGTCGAGGTGCCGCCCATGTCGTAGGTGATGGCGTTCGGCACTCCGGCGGCCGCAAGTGTCGCCACGGCGGCAGTCACGCCGGAGGCAGGACCGGACATGACGGTCTTCGCCGCCTCGCGCGCGACGAGCCGCGCCGGCACCATGCCGCCATTGCCGTTCATGACCAGCAGGTCGCGCCGGAAGCCGCGCGCCTCCAGCTCGCCCTGCAGGCGGCGGATGTAGCGGTCGAGCACCGGCTGGACGGCGGCGTTCACCGAGGCCGTCGTTCCCCGCTCATACTCCCGGAACTCCGAGAGCAGCCGGTGGCCAAGCGTGACGTAGCAGTTCGGCCAGACGGCACTGGCGATCTCGCCGGCCCGGACTTCGTGGGCAGGGTTCGCGTAGGAGTGCAGGAAGTGAATGACGAGGCTCTCGCATCCCGCCGCCGCCAGGGCGCGGGCGGCAGCCTCGACCGCCGCTTCGTCGAGGGCGACGACCACTTCGCCGCGCGCATCCATGCGCTCGGGCACTTCGAAGCGATCGTGGCGCTCGACCAGCGGCTCGAACACGCCTGTCATCCCGTAGGGCCTGGGCCGCGTCCGCCTGCCGATCTCCAGCGTGTCGCGGAACCCCTGCGTCGTGATCAGCCCGACGCGCGCCACCTTGCGTTCCAGCACGGCGTTTGTCGTCGCCGTGGTGCCGTGCACGATGAGGTCGATCTCTGACGGCACGATCCCCGCCGCCTCGATGGCGGCCAAGACGCCCTCCGCCTGGTTGGGCAGCGTGGTCGGCACCTTGGCCAGGCGCACGCGGGATCCCCCGGGGCCGGTCTCCAGCAGCACGAGATCGGTGAAGGTACCGCCGACGTCGATCCCGGCGATGCGCCTGGTTCCGTCTCCGCCGCGGCCCGATGTCATGCTCCCGCGCCTCCGGGCAAGGGCAAGCACGGGGAGGGTAGCGGGCGATGCTGCTGTCGGGGGCCGCTCACCGCAGCACCTCCGCGAACTGTATGCCGATCATTCGTACACACATGTTCGGCGGCGGACGGCAGCCTGTCAACGGATCCGGGAGGGCTCGCCAGGGGCGAGCCGCGCCGCGTCAGTGCAGCTTGAGCTTCGGCCGCACCACCTGGTTGACATGGCCGACGGCGATGAGCGCGACGCCCTTCAGCCAGCCATGGATGCCGATGAGGTGCAGCCGGTAGAGCGACAGGTAGACCATGCGCGCCAGCCGGCCCTCGATCGCCATGCGCCCGCCCACGAGGTTTCCCATCAGGCTGCCCACGGTCGAGAAGCGGCTCAGCGACACGAGCGAGCCCTTGTCGCGGTACACGAAGGGCTGCAGCGGGCGGTTGTTGATCATGGCCAGTATGTTGCAGTAGGCCGTCCACGCCATCTGGTGCGCGGCCTGGGCACGCGGCGGCACCGGCCGCTCCTCGCCCTCGGGCTTGAAGAAGCAGCAATCGCCCAGCGCGAAGACGCGATCGTCGCGCGTCGTCTGCAGCGTCGGCCGCACGACGAGCTGGTTGGACCGCGTCGTCTCCAGCCCGGCGATACCCTGCAGCAGGTCGGGCGCGCGTACGCCGGCCGCCCACACTTTGAGGTCGGCGGGGATGACCTCGCCGCCCTTCGTCACCATCGCCTCCGCGGTGACCTCGGTGATCGCCGTACCCGTCAGGACGCGGACGCCCAGCGCCTCGAGCTCCTCGTGCGCGGCCTTGGCGAGCTTTTCCGGAAGGGCCGGCAGGATGCGCGGTCCGGCCTCCACGAGGGTCACCTTGAGGCGGCTCTCGTCGAACACCTCCAGCCCGTAGTGCCGCAGGCCCGCAGCCGCGTTGTAGAGCTCGGCCGCCAGTTCCACGCCGGTCGCGCCGGCGCCGACGATGACGATCTCCACCTTCGCGTCCACCGACGGGTCGGCGATCATCGCGCGCGACACGCGAAGGCAGTGGTTGAGGAGCTTCTCGCGGAACCGGTCGGCCTGCTCCCGGTCGTCGAGAAAGAGGCAATGCTTGCGCGCGCCCGGCGTGCCGAAATCGTTGGAGACCGCGCCCACGGCGAGCACCAGGTAGTCGTAGCGGATGCGGTGCCTCCCGATCAGCTCGGAGCCGTCCTCCTCGTGGATGGGGGCCACGATCACCTGCCGGGCCTCGCGGTCGATCCCTTCCAGGCTGCCGAAGAAATAACGGTAGCCCCAGCGGTGCCCGTGGCTGCGGTACCCGACCTCGTCGAGATTGGCGTCGAGGGACCCGGCGGCCACCTCGTGCAGCAGCGGCTTCCAGATGTGCGTGCGGTTCCGCTCGAGAAGGATCACGTCGTACTTCTCGCGGCCAAGCTTGGCGCCGAGCCGTCGTACCAGTTCCAGTCCGCCGGCACCGCCGCCGACGACCACGATCTGCGTCTTCATGCTGGACACCCGCGGCCTTGTTTCGCCGGATCTTGGGGGGACGAGCGGCGACGGGAAACCGCTGCCGCAGCGTTCCCGATATCACGGCTTACGGCCTGCGGGACACTCCCGGATCATCGCGGCGCCACATTTTTGCCGCGCCCGCCTCAGGGCACCTCGCCCGCGGCTGCCGGATCCACACCCGAAGCGGGATCTGGAAGCGAGAAGATCTCCCGGAAACTGCGCCCGGATGCCAGCGCAGCCCGCCAGCCATCCTCGCGTGCGAGCCTCGCCTCGGCATCCCCTATGCGGGTCCGAACCGCCGAGGGCGGCAGGACGGCGAGGCCGTCGGCATCGCCGATGAGGATGTCGCCGGGCCTGACGATCGTGCCGCCCGCTACGACGGGGCAGTTCACCGCGCCGCGCTCGATCGAGATCGGACCGCGCGGATTGACGTGGCGCGCATAGACGGGGAAATCGTCCCATCCCGCCAGCGTATCGGTGTCGCGCACGGCACCGTCGCAGACCAGTCCCACCCCGCCGCGGGCCCGCAAATGACCGCCGAGGATGTCACCGATCATCGCGGTGTCGGCCCGCCCTCCGGCGGCGATCAGCAGCACGTCGCCGGGCCGGATGAGATCGAGCGCGTAGAGCACCGCGCCGAAGTCCGGCGGCTCGCACCGGACCGTCAGCGCCGGCCCGAACAGCCGCGCCTGCAGCGCCCGGGGGCGGAGCGGCGCGACGGCAGGGTCGATCTGGCCGATGTCTCCGCCCAGATCGATGGCGATGGCGGCGGGCACCGGCCGCCAGCGCTCGACCTCCTCGCGCGAGAGACCCGTGCCGGGCGGCGTATGGACGATGACGGGCATGGCGGGCCTCTTCTGAACGCGGGTCGGAGATCAGCGGCCCGCTTCGCGCGCCAGCGTTTCCCACGTCGATCGAATGCCCTCGCGCAGGCGCACCTTCGGCGTGAAGCCGATGTCACGCGCGATCGGTGAGACATCGAACTCCTGCTGCATTTCGTAGGCCGATTCCATCCCCGGCTCGACCTCGACCCGCGCACCCGGCACCACGTCCCGCACGATGGCGACCACCTCGGACATAGGCAGGAATTCGCCGCCGGTGGCCATGTAGCGCCGGGCGGGAAGCACGGGCGCATCGAGCGCCGTCACCAGCGCCAGCGCGGCGTCATCGGCATGGATGAACTGGGTCGGGACGCCGCCGGAGGCGCCGAGGCGGGTGGTGCGCCCGGCAATCGCGTCGAGGACCATCGTCTTGATGGCACAGGCGGTGCTGCGGCGGGGGCCGTAGACATGCGGGAAGCGCAGGCTGACGCTGTCGACGCCGTGCTCGATCCGGTAGCCCTCCAGGATGTGCTCGCAAGCCGTCTTCGTCGCGCCGTAGACCGTGCTCGGCGCCGGGATCAGCGTCCCGTCGGACCTCGCCTGCGTGGGTCCGATCGCACTGACCGACGAACAGTAGGATATCCGGCTCAGGCCGCGCTTACGCATTACCTCGAGGAGGTTCACCGTTCCGCCGACGTTTACCCGCACGAGCTCCGCCGGCCGGTCGGCCTCCACCATCGGTCCGGAATACGCTGCGCAGTGAACGATGGAGCCGAACGGGGACCTGTCCGCCAGGGCCTCGACGGCAGCGCCGTCGGAGACGTCGAGCGCCGTCACGCCCTCCCCGGCCCGCCAGTCCGTGGCGACGAAGGGCCGCGCACGGGAGGCGAGCAGGCGGCAGACGGCCGCGCCGATGAGGCCCTGCGCGCCCGTGACCAGAACCGTATCCATCCCGTCTCCTCAGATATCGTCGCGGCCGAGCCAGTGGACGTGGCGCTCGACCGAGGCCGCCATCGCCTCGGCCGCCCCCGAGCGGATCACCTTTCCCCACCACGCGCCATAGATCGCGTCGTAGCGAAAGCCTGAAATCCGGCTGGCGATGGCGCGCACCGAGGCGGCGCCGAGCGGGATGAAGTTGGGGTAGGAGCGCATGAAACCGAGATGCTTGCCGTCGGCCACCACCTGCAGCAGGTCTCCGGCCAGAAGCGCGCCCTTGCCGCCGCACAGATGGGCGCAATGCAGGACGGCGCCGCCCTCGAAATGCCCGCCGGAGCGGACCAGGGTGAGCCCGGGCAGCAGTTCCCGAGTCTCTTCCTCCCAGAACCGGAGGCACGGGTCGGGCCGCATGACGAAGTCGCGGTCCTGCGCGTGCAGCCAGACCGGGACGTCGTCGAAGGCCCGGCTCCACTCCACCATCGTCGTGTAGTAGTGCGGGTGCGAGATGGCGATGGCGGCGAGCCCGCCGAGGCCGGCGATCATCTCCACCGTGGCGGGATCGAGGAGGGACACGCAGTCCCACAGCACGTTGCCGGCGGGCGTCCGGACCAGCAGGGCGCGCTGGCCGATGCCGAACATCGGGGCGACGCCGATGCCGATCAGCTCGGCCTCCTGCCGCACCGCCTGCATGTGCGTGCGGCGCAGGCGGTCGAGCGTCGTCCATTCCTGGCCGGAGGGCGCCACGTATTGCCGGTATTCCTCGCAGATCGGGCAGGCCGGCGGCGGCGCCTCCGTCTCGGGATACTGGGTGCCGCAGGTAATGCAGATGAAGGCGTCCATCGGCGGCTCCCGGCCCGGTTCAGCGCACGAAGCGCTGTGCGTATTCCTCGCCGAGGCCGACGGCGGCGAAGTGCCGGCGGGCGGCGTCGAGCTTGGTGAAGACGTCCTCGACCCCCGTGGTCTCGCCATGGGGATCGCAATAGGCGTAGCCGCCCGTGACGTGGAACAGCGTCATCATCTCCGTCACCTCGTCGGGAACGACCAGCGTGTGCGTCTCGCCCGGCGGCTCGAACACGTAGTCGCCCTCGCGTGCCACCCAGTCATGCTCGAGGTAGCGCCAGCTGCCCCGCATGACGAAGGCGTGCACGGGGCCGAAATGCCTGTGCCGGGACAGCACGCCGGAGCGGCGCACGCGCAGGACGTTGACGTAGTAGCCCTGCGTCACGTTGAGCACGAGCGGCCGGAATGACACCGTGTCCGACTGCGGCACCCACATCCTCTCGTCGCCGTCGGCCGCCGCGCCCCCGGCGACGATGATGTCGGGGACCATGCCGAAAGGCTGCGGGTGCTGGTAGGGGATCTTGTCGCGGTCGGGCACACGGGCCGGAGCGCGGGCGATGACCGGGGCGTCGCTCATGATGTGCGTCATCCTGCGTGGCGGCCGGAACGCCGGCACCCAAGGTGATAGCCTTCGACGCTCCGGCTGGGAAGCCGCGGAGCCCTGCACAGGGCGGGTGGCACGGATTCAACTTGCACGGAGCGGCGACACACGCCAAGCGTGCAACGGGACCGTCTTGGGCTGAGCCGTTTATGGATCATGGCGTTTCACTGATCTCGACCATCGCGACCTGCTTCGCGTTCGCCTTCTGCTTCGGCTTCATCGCCCAGAAAATCGGGTTGCCGCCGCTGGTCGGCTACCTCGTGGCGGGCGTAGCCGTCGGACCGTTCACCCCGGGCTTCGTGGCCGATTCAGGCCTCGCGAGCCAGTTGGCGGAAGTCGGTGTCATCCTCCTGATGTTCGGCGTCGGCCTGCATTTCTCTCCGGCCGATTTGTCGGCGGTGCGCGGTGTGGCGGTGCCGGGGGCGCTCCTGCTCATCGCCGTGGCCACCGCGCTCGGGACGGCCCTCGCCATGGGATGGGGCTGGACTTTCGGGGGAGCGCTCGTCTTCGGGCTCTGCCTCTCGGTGGCGAGCACGGTGGTGGTGCTTCGCGCACTGGAGGAGCGCAACGGGCTCACCACGAGCGCCGGCCGCATCGCCGTCGGCTGGCTCATCGTCGAGGACCTCGCCATGGTCCTGGTGCTCGTGCTGCTGCCCGCGCTGGCCGAGGTGCTGGGCGCGGCTCCGGCCGAGGGCCAGGGCAGCCTCGCGGTGTCGCTCGCCATCACGCTGGGCAAGGTGGCTGCCTTCGTGACCCTCGCCATCGTGCTCGGGCCCCGCGTCGTGCCGTGGCTGCTGCAGCAGGTCGCCCGCACCGGCTCGCGCGAGCTCTTCACCCTGTCCGTCCTGGCGGTCGCGATCGGCATCGCCTTCGCCGCCGCACAGGTCTTCGGCGTGTCGCTGGCGCTCGGCGCCTTCTTCGCCGGCGTGGTTCTGAGCGAATCGCGCTTCGGCCACCGGGCCGCGGCCGAATCCATGCCCATGCAGGACGCCTTCGCGGTGCTCTTCTTCGTCTCCGTCGGGATGCTGTTCGACCCGCGCATCCTCGTCGAGAAGCCGATGCAGGTGGCCGAGGTGCTGGCCGTCATCGTCATCGGCAAGGCGGTCGCGGCGACGGCCATCGTGGCGCTCCTCGGATATCCGCTTTCCGTCGGCATCGCGACGGCAGCCGCGCTGGCGCGCATCGGCGAATTCTCCTTCATCCTCGCCGCCCTCGGCATCTCCACCGGCCTGCTGCCGCCGGAGGGCCGCGACCTCATCGTCGCCGCAGCGCTCTTGTCGATCACGCTGAGCTCGCTCGCCTATGCCGCAGCCGACGCGATCGGCTCGGCCGTCGCGGCCTCGCCGCGATTGTCGGCCTACGGCCAAAAGAGGCTCGGCGATCTGGAGGAGAGGCTGGAGGCGGTGCGGCGCAGGGCCGAAGCGCGGGAGGAGGAACACAGCGTCGAGATCCGCGCCGTCATGGGCAAGTTTCCCATTTTCGCCGGCCTGGACGACATCGCGCGCGAAGACCTCGTCATGCTGTTTCGCCCCGCCTCGGCGCAACCGGGCGAGCGCGTGATCCGCAAGGGCGACAGGCCGTCGGGGGCCTATTTCATCTCCTCCGGCAGCGTCCAGGTGGAGACCCCGAACGGCGACGTGCCGCTGGGGCCGGGAGACTTCTTCGGCGAGATGGCCCTGCTCAGCGGGGAACGGCGCAGCGCCACCGTCACGGCCACCGACTTCTGCGAGCTGTTCGTCCTCAGCCGCCGGGACTTCATGTCCTTCCTCGCCCGCCATCCCGGCCTGCAGTCCCTGATCAGCGAGGTCGCCACCTCACGCCGGGACATGAACCGAGTACACCAGGGCGGCTGAGCTTCAGGTAACGGTGTGATTCAGGTAAAGTACGGGCTTCAGCTGCTGCCGGGGTCGATGAAGGCGCAGATGGTCAGGTAGGACGGATCCGGGTCGGCGGGATCGACGGGCGAGGGCTGGTGTCCGCGCACGCCCCGGGCACGCGGGACCCCGCACCAGTGCGCCGGCGCCGCGCTGCCGGGGACTGGGCTCCAGACGATCCTGTCCCGGGCCACAAGCACGTCCGTCCCGTAGCGGCGGCTCGAGACGACCACGTCTCCCTCGGGAGTCAGGCGGTAGGCCGCCACGGACTCGCAGTCGCCCTCCTCCTTCGAGCCGCTGCAGCAGAGCTGCCCGCCGCGCCCCTTGAGCTGGTGATAGACGTCATGGGCGCGCGCGGCGGGTGCCCACAGGGCCAGGCTCGAGACAATGACCAGGATGATCGTCCTCATGGCTGGCCGTGCATCATCAGGGGATCAGCCTGGCCGGGCCGTCGCAGTCCGCCGGAATGCCTGGCACCACGGCTGCCGCTGATCCGTCGCAGTACTGCGCCCTCACCTCCTCGTAGTGCCGCCTCGCGCCGCTGACCACGTCGGCATCGCTGTAGCGGCGCCCGAGCTGGCGCGCTCCCAGCACGAGCCGCGCATACTGGTCGTCGCTCCACACCCTCAGCCTGCTTGTCTCCGTGGGCAGCGTTTCGGCGTCGGCTGGCGCACAGATCAGCAGCGGCAGCATTGCAAAGACCCGGCGGGGGACCATGGTCGTGCCTCTCCTCAAGTGGCCGGACAGCCCGGCCATCATTCGACACTGTGCAGCAACAGCGTCAAGTCGGCGCTTGATCGCATACGCGAGAGACACTTGAGCGACGTTATTTCAGCAATGGAAGAAGCGCTCGCGCTCACGCGGCCGGCGCCAGTTCAGCAACCGCGATGGCGCCGTCCGTGATGTAGCGGTTCACCTTGCCGATGGAGAGCCGCTCCCCGGGCGTGTAGGAGCGCGCCTCCGAGATCACGCCGGAACCGGCCAGCTCACCGACGAGGAAGTCCCGTTCAGCGTTGGTGTCGGCGTCGGTCGCGTGCGTGACCTGGAAGCTCAGCCGGGTCAGGGACAGTCCGGTGTCCTTGGTGACGGCTCCGATCCAGACGGCCTTCTCTCCCGAAACCGGCTGCGCGGACTGCAACCACAGCGCCGGCGTGTCGAGGGTGGCCTCTGCCCTTTCCACCGACAGGCCCCAGAACCGCACGTGGTGACGCTTGCGCGGGCTGTCGCCGATCGGCTTCTGGAAGCCGACGTCCTGTCCCCGGTCGAACAGGTAGAGCGTGCTGAAGGGCGCCGTGGGATAGGGCCGGTTCATGACGAATGCGACGGCCATCTTCCACGAGCTCGTCAGCCCCAGCGGGTCCGCCCCGCTCCAGCCCGCCGCGGCGAAGGCCCGGCTCAACTCCTCGCGCGTGCCGATCAGCGCGACGTTCACCGGATCGCCCGGCAGCCCGTCCCCGGTGAGGGTGTAGGACGGCACCTTGCCGGCATGGGTGAGGCGGGCCCCGAGGCGGATGGCGCGCGGGATGATGAGATAGGCCGCGATCCCGTAGGTGGCGGCGAGCGCCAGCACCAGCGGCAGCCGCCGGTCGGCGACGTCGAAGAAAACGACGAGGATCAGCCAGACGGTCGCCGCGCCGATGGCGAGAACCAGCAGCCGCTGCAACAGGCGCTTGAGCCTCCGCACCTCGTCAACCCTCCCGCAGCCGCCGCGCGGCTGGAGCGCGGCGGTTGCAGGATGGCACGACGGCAAGGCCGGGTGGAAGACGGGTTCCCCCGCCTTGCCGGGAAGTCAGCGCTTACTCCGGCGCCTGGAGCCCGTTCTCCTGCACCCAGGCCCATGTGTCGGCCAGCGCCAGCTCGAAGCGCCGGAACATCTCGGCGATCTCCTCCGGCTTGATGATCATGGGCGGGCACATCGCTACGTTGTCCTGGATGTTGCGCACGATCAGGCCGTGATGGTGGCCGCGGTCGTAGAGATAGGCGCCGACCTTGCCGATCGGGTCGAACTGGCGCTTGGTCGCCTTGTCGGCCACCAGCTCCAGCGCGCCGATCAGGCCGACGCCGCGCGCCTCGCCGACGAGGGGATGGCCGGCGAACTTGCGCAGGCCCTCCTGGAACAGCGGCTCCATCTGGCGCGCATGCTCGATGACGCCGCGCTCCTCCATGATCTTCAGGTTCTCCAGCGCGACCGCGGTCGCGACGGGATGGCCGCTCGCCGTGTAGCCGTGCCCGAAGGTGCCGATGCGGGCCGAGTTGTCCGCCAGCCCCTGGTAGATCTCGTCCGTCATCAGGATGGCGGCCAGCGGCATGTAGGAGGAGGTGATCTGCTTCGACAGCACCAGCATGTCGGGCGTGATCTTGTAGCGCTCGCAGGCGAAGGTGGTGCCGGTGCGCCCGAAGCCGTTGATGACCTCGTCGGCGACGATCAGGATGTCGTGCTTGCGGCACACGGCCTGGATCTTCTCCCAGTAGGTGGCCGGCGGCACGATGACCCCGCCGGCGCCCATCACCGGCTCGCCGATGAAGGCGGCGACGGTCTCGGGACCCTCGGCGTCGATCAGGTCCTGCAGCTGGTTGGCGAGGCGGCTGGCGAAGTCCTCCTCGGTTTCGCCCTCGTGGGCGAAGCGGTAGTGGTGCGGGCACGCCGTGTGCAGCACGTTGGCGATGGGCAGGTCGAAGTCGCGGTGGTTCCAGGGCAGGCCGGTCAGGCTTCCCGACGCGATCGTGATGCCGTGATAGCCGCGGATGCGGGCAATGAACTTCTTCTTCTTCGGCCGCCCCAGAGCGTTGTTGAGGTACCAGACGATCTTCATCACCGTGTCGTTGGCCTCGGAGCCGGAGTTGGTGAAGAAGACGCGCTTCAGGTGCGACGGCGCCATCGACACCAGCTTCTCGGCGAGGTCGATGGATGGGTTGTGCGACTTGCCGGCGAAGGTGTGGTAGTATGGCAGCTTGCGCATCTGCTCGGCCGCGGCCTGCACAAGGCGCTCCTCGCCGAAGCCGAGCGCCACGCTCCACAGGCCGGCCAGCCCTTCGATGTATTCCTTGCCCTGATCGTCGTAGACGTACACGCCCTTGCCGCGCTCGATGATGATCGGGCCCTTGCTCTCGTGCACGCGCGCATTCGTGTAGGGGTGCAGCACGTAGTTCACGTCCCGCGCGCTTTGCGAGTTGATCGGCGTGTTGGCGTTCATGGGGTCTCTCCCGGGTTTGTTTTGTGAGGGGATCTCACCGCCCCAGCCAGCGCTCGCGCACCGCGCCGGCATCGGCAAGGCCGAGACCGAGAGCGGTTGCGGCGCGCGCTGCGGCGGCCACGAGGTCGGAATTCCCTGCGGCGATACGGCCGTCGGGCAGTGTGAAGTTGTTCTCGAAACCAGTGCGCATGTCGCCGCCCAGCAGCGCTGCAAGCGCGAGGCAGCGGGTTTCCTCGGCCCCGAAGGCGCAGCACATCCAGTTCGGGAAAGGCGAGGCGCCGTCGTCCAGGAACGGCATCAGCTCGGAGGGACGGGCGAGCTGCCGTTCCGCATAGCGCCCGAGCACGTAGAGGACACCGGTGGACGCCGCATCCACATCGCCGCGCGCGGCGAAAGCGAGGAGCCGGTCGCGGTCGGCTCGGTCGTAGAGGATGACCTGCACCGCAATGCCCTCCTGCCGCGCCCAGTCGAGGAAGCGGAAGAAGGATCGTTCCTCCCCCTCGGGCGCGAGCTCGCGCAGGGCGACCGACACCGCCTCCGGGCGCACCTCCTCCACGACCCGGCGCTGCTCGGCCGGCGAGTAGACGCCCACCGCCTCGGTCGTGATCTGCACCACGAGCCGGTCTCCGACGGCGCGCCGCACCTGCACGGTCGCGTCGCGGTAGAGATCGGCGTCGAGCACGTGGCGGCCTTCCGCGTCGCGGACATGCATGTGGAGCACCGACGCGCCCGCCTCCAGCGCCTCGGCCGCAGCCCGGGCAAGTTCGGCCGGGGTGATCGGCAGCGCCCGGTGATCGGCCTTGCCTCGCCGGGCCCCATTGGGCGCAACCGCGATGGCGACGGAACGGGTCATGCCCGCTTGCCTCCCGCAGGCGCCTTGCGGCGGGAGCCCGCGAGCGCCGCGATCAGCTTCTCGTCGCGCCAGCGCTCCAGTTCCGCGATGCTGCGTCCACCGGCCTCCGCGGCGACGCCGTCCACGAGCACGGCCTTGACATCCGGCGACAGGGTCGGCGAGCCGAGGCTGCTCCAGCGTCGCTCCTGGCTGGGACCGAGATGGTCGAGATAGGCTGCGATCCCGCCCTCCCCGCCTCCGAGATGGTAGGCGAGGTGCGGGCCGATGACCGACCAGCGCAGCCCGGGCCCGGCGACGAGCGCCGCGTCGATGTCGGCGACGTCGGCGACACCCTCCGCCGCGAGATGCACGGCCTCGCGCCACAGCGCCGAGGCCAGCCTGTTGGCGAGGTGACCCGGCGCTTCCTTGCGCATGCGCACCGGCACCTTCCCGAGCGCCCGCATGAAGCGCACGGCCTTGCGCGCATGGACGTCGTCCGGACCGTAGATCTCGACCAGAGGCATGAGGTGGGCCGGATTGAAGGGGTGCGCGACGACGAGCCGTCCCGGCTTGTGCATCGTGGACGAGATGTCGGACCAGAGCAATGCGGAGGTGCTGGACCCGATCGTCGCCGCTCGGGGGGCGGCAGCCTCGATGCGAGCAAAGAGCTCCTGCTTCAGGGTGGCGTTCTCCGGCGCGTTCTCCTGGATCCAGCCGGCGTCGCGGACAGCGTCCTCCAGCGTCTCGCAGGCCGTCACCCTGCCGCGCCCGGCCAATCCCAGCCGGCGCAGCTGCCGGCGCAGGGGTGCGATCCGGCCGGCCAGAGCGCGCCTGCGCTCGGGATCGGGATCCCACGCGAACACGGTGCGCCCGGTCGCCGCGAACAGGGCGGCCCAGGACGCGCCGACGAGGCCGCAGCCCACGACGGCGACGACGGGGAGGAAGGGCCGTGCGGTCACCTCTGGCTCCTCCGCGCGCGCCGGACAGCAGCCGCCGCGTCCGTTTCGCCGAAGGTGAGGCTGGCATAGCCGGCATTGGCGGTACGCAGGTCCTCGCACAGAGCGCGCTCGGCGGCCCGTCCATCCCGGCGCTCGAGCGCCTCGACCAGTGCGAGGTGGCGCGGGATGCTCTGCTCGTAGATCTCCGCCGTGCCCGGGACGGTGTGGAGGGAACCGAGGAAGGGGCCGGCACGCAACCAGAAGGATTCGATCAGCCCCATCAGCATGGGCGAGCCGGCCTGGCGGTAGACGGCGAAGTGGAACTTCTGGTTGACGCTGACCGCCCCCGGCACGTCGCCGGCGGCAATGCGCGCCGCCATCTCGTCGTTCAGCGCACGCAGCCTCGCGACGAAATCGGGGGTCGCCGACGCGGCGGCCAGCCGGGCCGCATGCCCTTCGTTGAGGCAGCGGATCTCGAGCAGCTCGCCATGCTGGCCGCGGGTGAGGCTGGCGACCCGGAAGGCGCGGTTCGGCTGCTGGGTGAGCACGTGTTCGGCGACCAGGCGCTGCAGCGCCTCACGCACGGGCATGACGCTCGTGCCAAGCGCCGTGGCGAGCGTGCGGATGTTCATCGTCTCGCCCGGCGGCAGACGGCCCTCGAACAAAGCCTCGCGCAGCCGCGCATAGACGCGCTCCTGCAGCGTGTTCGTCTCGACGGCGCGAAGCGCCGATGCGATCACGTCCGGTGCGCGCAGGGGTCCCGCTTCCATAATGTGCTCCGCGGCGACAGCCCGGCGGCGGCCCCGTTCGACCGTTCTACATCAGACATCGGTGATCACAAATAGCGGCTTGACCGTCTCGACCCGCGCAGCCACCTTGGCCGCTGGCGGTCCGGATCCTGCAAGCACGACGGGATGTTGTGGGACGGTGCGGACGAGTGGCGCAGCCAGGCAAGCCGGCCCGACCGGCACGAGGGGGGACGCTGGCATGCCGGTTACGATCAATTGCGACATGGGCGAAGCCTTCGGCATCTACCGCTTCGGCGACGACGAGGCCTGCATGCCGTTCATCACGCACGCCAACGTCGCCTGCGGCTTCCATGCGTCCGACCCCATGGTGATGTGGCAGACGGTGAAAGCCGCCAAGCGCCACGGGATCAACGTCGGATCGCATCCCGGCCTGCCCGATCGCGAGGGCTTCGGCCGTCGCGAGATGAAGATGACCCGCGCCGAGGTCGCCGCCCTCGTCCTCTACCAGACCGGTGCGCTCAAGGCCTTCACCGACGCCGAAGGGATGGCCCTGTCGCACATCAAGCCGCACGGGGCCCTCTTCGGCATGGCGCAGCGCGACGAGGACCTCGCCGAGGGCATCGCCGACGCGGCGCTGGCGCTCGGCCTGCCGGTGATCGCCTATTCCGACTGTGCCATGTCGCGGGTCTTCGAGCGGCGCGGCGTCAGCTTCTCCTGCGAGTTCTACTCCGACCTCGACTATGACGATGCCGGCCGCCAGATCATCACGCGCTTCCACGAGCCCGTGACGCCGCAGGCCGCCGCCGACAAGGTGCTGCGGGCCGTCGAGCACGGGGTGACGGCCTCCGTGAACGGCAGGGATGTGGCCGTGACCGCCGAATCGATCTGCGTGCACAGCGACACGCCCGGAGCCGTCGAGGTCGCCCGCGCCGTCTTCACGGCGCTGAAGCCGCATCTCGCGCGCGCCTGAGCGGAGCGGAGCGATGATCTACGACGAACCGCGTTTCCTGCCCGGCGGCGACCGCTTCCTGCAGGTCGAGCTCGGCGACGAGATGAGCCTCGACCTCAACATCCAGGTGCACGCGCTGGCGAGGATGCTGCGCGAGAGCCGGATCGACGGGCTCGTCGAGCTCATCCCGGAGATGGCCTCGATCCTGATTTCCTATGACGGGGACCGAATCGGGATCGACGATCTCGCCCGCGAGGTGAGGCGCCTGCGCGACGGCATGGGCAGCCTCGACGAGCTGGAGCTGGAGAGCCGCCTCTATTCCGTCCCCATCCTCTACTTCGACCCGTGGACGCGCGACTGCGTCGAGGACTACCGGGCCAAGGTCGCGCCAAAGCCGGTGCTCGATCCCGAGCTGATCTGCGAGGCGAACGGGCTTGCCGGCCGCGATGCGCTGAAGCGCGTGCATGCGCGCACCGAGTATCTCGTCGCCGCCCTCGGCTTCTGGCCCGGCCTGTGCTCGCTGATGCCGCTGCACCCCGGCTCGCGGCTGACCGCTCCGAAATACAACCCGCCGCGCATGTGGACGCCCAAGGGCACGATCGGGCTCGGCGGGGCGCTCACCTGCATCTATCCCGACCAGACGCCGGGCGGGTACCAGATCTTCGCCCGCACGCCCATGCCGATCTGGGATCGGACGCAGCGCCTCAAGGCGTTCAAGGACAGCCTCGCGCTGTTCCGGGCCGGTGACCGGGTGAAGTTCGTGCCCATCGACGAACGCGAATACGCGGAGATCGCGGTCGAGGTGGAGGCGGGCGTGTACGAGCACGAATTCGTCGACTACCAGGTCTTCTCCATCCGCCGCTACAAGACCTGGCTCGCCGGCCTCGACCTGTCGTCCTCCGACACGGGGAGGCAGGCATGAGGAGCTTCGAGGTCGTCAAGCCGGGGCTCGAGACCAGCGTCCAGGACCTGCCAGGCCGCATCGGCCACTGGGAGCAGGGCTTCCCGCCTTCCGGGCCGATGGATGCCTGGTCGTTCCGCCTGGCCAACCTGCTCGTCGGCAATGACCGGGACGCGGCTGCGCTGGAGTGCCAGTTCCTCGGCCCGAGCCTGCGATTCGCAACGGACGCCATCGTCGCCGTGACCGGAGCCGATATGGGTGCCACGCTCGATGGCTCCCCGGTGCCGCCCTGGACCACCGTCGCGGTGAAAGCCGGGCAGGTGCTGGCGCTGGGCTCGGCCCGCACCGGAGCCCGCGCCTACATCGCCGTCGATGGCGGCATCGAAACGCCCGCCGTGCTCGGCTCGCGCTCCACCTTTCACATGGCCGGCGTCGGCGGCATCGAGGGCTACGCCGTGAAGGCCGGCCAGTCGGTCCCGCTGGGTCCGGCCGGGGGTTCGGCGGGCTGGACCGTGCGCCGGGATGCCCGCCCCGGCATCGGCGAGGCCCGTCGCTGGACGATCTCAGCCGTGCCCGGCCCGAACGACGACTGGCTCGACCAGGCCGCGCATGACCGGTTCCTCTCGGCCGACTGGACGATCCAGGCCAAGAGCAACCGCACCGGCATCCGCCTCACCGGCCCGGAATTCACCTTCGCGCCGCGCGCCTACGACAAGCGGCCGGAGCACGGGCAGGACCCGTCCAACATTCTGGATCACGGCTATCCCGTGGGAGCGGTGAACCTCGCAGGGCAGACGCCGATCATCCTGGCGCTCGACGGGCCGAGCACGGGCGGCTTCATCAATCCCTACACTGTCGCCAGCGCCGAGTTCTGGAAGCTCGGCCAGGCGCGGCCCTGGGACGTGCTGAACTTCAGGGCCGTGAGCGTCGAGGAGGCGCACGTCATGCGCCGGTCCGTTGCCCGCCTGTGCACGGCGAATTCGCTGGTGCGCGCGTGAGGCAGGCGGCTCCTCCGGTGGACCCCGCCACGCTCGAGATCGTGCACGGCAAGCTGATGGCCTGCGTCGACGAGATGGGCATCATCACCGCCCGCACCAGCATGAGCCCGGTGATCTACGAGGTTCTCGACTTCGCGTGCGGGGTCTGCCGCGCCGACGGCGACCTCGTCGCCCAGGCCAACGGGATCACGCTCTTCACCGGCACCTTCTCCGACCAGGTCCGCTTCATCAAGGAGCGCTTCGACGGCGAGATGCAGCCGGGCGACAGCTTCGTCACGAACGACCCCTATCGCGGCGGCACGCATGCCTGCGACATGGCCATCGTCACGCCGCTGTTTCACGACGGCCGCGTCGTCGCCTACGCCATCAACGTGGCGCACTGGCTCGATGTCGGCGGCGCCGTGCCCGGCAGTCTGCCGCCGGACGCCACCTCGGTGTTCCAGGAGGGGCTGCGCCTCCCCGGCTTCCGCGTCACCCGGGACGACCGCATCCTGCCGGAGATCGAGCGGCTGATCGCGGAGAACGTCCGGCTTCCCCTGCTGGCGCTCGCCGATCTCAGGGCGCAGCTCGCCTCCACCCGCCGGGCCGCCGCCCGCGTCGCCGAGATCATCGCCGACTATGGGCTGGGGACGTTCGAGGATTGCTGCGAAGCGATCCTTAACGACGCCGAGCGCCGCAGCCGCGCCGCCCTCGAGGCGCTGCCGGACGGCGAGTTCGAGGCAACCGACGTTATCGACGGCGACGGCGTCTCGGATGCACCCATCCCCGTCCGCTGCCGGGTGACGAAGCGCGGAAACTCCCTGTCGGTCGACTTCACGGGCACGGCCCCCACCGCAGCCGGGCCGGTCAACTGCGCCGCGGGCGCCACCCGCTCTGCCGTCAAGACCGTCTTCAAGGCCCTGGTCGGCCCGCAGGACCCGTCCAACGAGGGCTGGTTCCGGCCGCTCGACATCGTGCTGCCGCCGCGCACGGTCTTCAGCGCCGAGAAGCCGTCGCCGACGGGCTGGTACTACGAGGGCTCCGTCCATGCCTCCGAGCTGGTCTGGAAGGCGCTCGCCCCCGTCGCGCCGGAGCGCTTCCCCGCCGGCTCCTACGCCAGCCTGTGCGTCACCTACATCACCGGGCGTGACGCGCATGGCGAGGAGTTCGTCCACATCGAGCCGCAGCATGGCGGCTGGGGTGCCTGCCGCGACAGGGACGGCTCGTCCGGCCTGATCTCGCTGACGGACGGCGACACGTTCAACTACTCCGTCGAGCTCATCGAGGCGAAGTTCCCGCTCTTCGTCGAGCGCTACGGCTTCAACACCGAGGCGGGCGCCGGCGCGGGGCGCCATCGCGGCGGCTACGGCCTCGTGCGCGACTATCGGGTCCTGGCCGGGCAGGCCTGGGGCTATTGCGGCTTCGGGCGTACCGCCACGCCGCCCTGGGGCGTCGATGGCGGGCGGGACGGCTCGCTGAACGCGCTCAGGATCCGCGAACCCTCCGGCGCCACGCGGCTGACGCTGTCGCGGTGCGCCCGCTTCGACCTCTCGCCCGGCGACGTCGTCGCCATCGCCACGGGCGGCGGCGGAGGCTGGGGCGATCCCGCCGGCCGCGACGCCGCGGCCGTGGCGCGGGACGTCGAGGACGGGCTCCTCTCGCCCGAGGACGCGGACCGCCTCTACGGCTCCGGGGAGGGTGGCCGGTGATCCGCCTCGCAACCGATGTCGGCGGCACCTTCACCGACCTCGTCGCCTTCGACGAGACGACGGGCGCCGTGTTCACGGCGAAGACGCTGACCACGCCGCAGGACCAGTCGCGCGGCGTGCTCGCCGCCATCGCCGAGGCGCGCGAGCTGCACGGCCTCGACCCTGCGGCGGTCGCCTATTTCGTCCATGGCGGCACGGCCGTCATCAACGCCGTCACCGAGCGCAAGGGCGTGATGACGGCGCTCGTGACCACGCGCGGCTTCCGCGACGTGCTGGAGATCGGCCGCGGCAACCGGCCCGACCTCTACAATCTTCGCTCGCGCACCCCGCCGCCCTTCGTGCCGCGAGCCCTGCGTTTCGAGGTCGGCGAGCGCGTCGCGGCGGACGGCACGGTGGTCACGCCGCTCGCCGAGGGCGACGTCGCCCGTGTCGCGGAGGCCTGCCGGGCCGCTGGGGTCGAGGCCCTCGCCATCGTGTTCCTGCACAGCTACAGGGCGCCGGCTCACGAGGAACGCGCGGCCAGGCTGCTGCGCGAGGCGCTTCCCGGGGTCACGGTCTGTGCCAGCTGCGAGGTCTCGCGTGAATGGCGCGAATATGAGCGCAGCAGCACGGCCGTCCTGAACGCCTATGTGCAGCCGATCGTGCGCCGCTACCTCTCGGGCCTCGCGGACGGTCTCACCAAGGTGTCCGTCGCACCGCCGCACCATGCCATGCTGTCGAGCGGTGGCGTCGCGAGTTTCGCGCAGGCCATGGCGCAGCCGCTGACGTTGCTGGAATCCGGCCCGGCAGGCGGCGCGGCCGGCGCGGCCCGCATCGCCCGGGCGCTCGGCAGCGAGGGCGTCATCTATCTCGACGTCGGCGGGACGACCGCGAAGTGCTGCCTCGTCGGTGCCGATGGACCGGAGACCTCGCATCTCTACCATGTCGAGAAGACCCGCCTCTGGCCCGGCTATCCCGTCCAGGCCCCCGTCGTCGACATCGTCGAGATCGGGGCGGGCGGCGGGTCGATCGTCGGCGTCGACGCGCAGGGCCGCCTGAGCGTCGGCCCGCGCAGCGCGGGTGCCGATCCCGGCCCGGTCTGCTACGGGCGGGGAGGGACCCAGCCGACGCTCACAGATGCTGCGGTGGTGCTGGGCCACGTCGATCCCGCCACCTTCGCGGCCGGGCGGATGCGGCTCGACAGGGACGGCGCCGTCGGCGCCTACGAGGCACTCGGGCGCGCCCTCGCCATGGACGCACGCGCAGCCGCGGAAGCGGCTTTCGCGGTCGCCTCCGCCAACATGATCAACGCGCTGAAGCTCGTCACCGTGCAGCGCGGCCATGACCCCCGCAAGTTCCGGCTGGTGGTCAGCGGCGGCGCCGGGCCGCTCTTCGCGGCGGCGCTGGGCCGCGCCCTTGGGGTGCGTGGCGTCGTGATCCCGCCCTGGCCCGGTATCTTCTCGGCCTGGGGAATGCTCGCCGCCCGTCCGCGGGCGGAGGCGAGGCGCACGGTCTTCCTGCCGCTGGACGAGAACGCTCCGGCGGCGGCGGGCGCCGTGCTCGACGAACTTACGCAGGAGGCGCGCCGCAAGCTCGACGACGGTTGCGACATCACGGTCCGCCACAGCCTGGACATGCGCTATCGCGGCCAGGAGCACAGCGTCGTGGTGCCCTGTGTCCCCCGAGAGCCAGCCCCCGCGCTCGCCGCGCGCTTCCACGCGGAGCACGAGCGCAGCTACTCCTTCAGGCTCGACGGCCATGTGGTCGAGATCACCCACGCCTCAGTGGCCGCGGAGCGCGACGTCGCGCTGATCGGCCTGCCGGTGTCACCGCAGGGAGCCGCCCCGGAGCCGCGCCATCGCGGGGATGGCTGGACCGTCTGGCGCCGGGAGGCGCTTCCCGGCGGCTTCTCCCTGGAGGGACCCGCCCTCGTCGAGGAAGGCACGACGACGACCGTGATCCCGCCCGGCGATCGCGCTACCGTAACGAAGGACGGGCTCCTCCTCGTCGAACGCGCACAGGCTGGAGGGCCGGAAACCGGAGAGCACGCATGACCACCGCCCTCAGCTCCTACGCCGCCGGGGCGGCCTATGTGAACGGCCGGTACATGCCCATCTTCGAGGCCAGCATCCCGCTCACCGACTGGGGATACCGGCGGTCGGACGCGACCTATGACGTGATCGGCGTCTGGCGCGGCCGGTTTTTCCGGCTCGACGACCATCTCCGCCGCTTCCGCGCCTCGATGAAGGCGTTCCGGATGCAGCCGCAGGAGACCGACGACGACATCCGCGCCATCCTCAACCGCTGCGTCGCGCTCGCGGGCCTTCAGGATGCCTATGTCGCGGTCGACTGCCTGCGCGGCCGCCCGCCGGCCGGCATGCCCTACCACCCCGCTTTCGCGCGCAACTACATCACCGCCTTCGCCGTGCCGTGGATCTGCCTGCTCAGCCCGGAGCAGATGCGGCGCGGGGCGCATCTCGTCATCGCCGAGACGCTGCGCATTCCCACCCGCTCGGTCGATCCCCGGGCGAAGAACTTCCACTGGGCCGACCTGACCAAGGGGCAGTTCGAGGCGCTCGACCGGGGCGCCGAGTTCTGCGTGCTGCTGGACGAGGAGGGCAACGTTACCGAAGGAGCCGGCTACAACGTCTTTGCCGTCACAGGCGGGCGGGTGGCGACGCCGGATTCGGGCGTGCTGGAGGGCATGACCCGGCTGAGCGTCATGGAGCTGTGCCGCGAGCTCGGCATCCCCGCCGAGATCAGGCCGATGCCCGCACATGAGCTGCGCGAGGCAGACGAGATCTTCCTCGCCACCACGGCGGGCGGCATCATGCCGGCGTCCCGCATCGACGGCCGCATCATGGGCAACGACATGCCCGGCCAGATCTCCGAGCGGCTTCGCGAGGCATTCTGGGCGCGGCGCGAACAGGGCTGGCACGGCACGCCGGTCGACTACTCGGTGGCGGGCTGAAGCAGCGCGCGCCTTAGTGCCCGCTCCTCAGTGCCCCTGGGCGCGCAGGCGCAGCCTGTCCAGCACGACGCCGAGGATGACGATGGCGCCGAGCACGATCATCTGCACGTAGCCGTCGATGCGGGCGAGGTTCATGCCGTTCGACAGGATGGTGACGAAGAGCGCGCCCAGGATGGCCGTTCCGACGCCCCCCGCCCCGCCCGCGAGGCTGACGCCTCCCACCACGGCCGCGGCGATGGCCTGCAGCGACAGCGAGCCGCCAAGGTTCGGCTCTCCCGACCCGGTGCGCGCCGTCAGCATCATCGCGCCGACCGCCGTCAGGAGGGCACTGAGCACATAGGCATAGACGAGGATGCGGCGCGTCGGCATGCCCGCGACGACGGCGGAACGCTCGTTCGTGCCGATGATGTAGAGCGCGCGGCCGAAGACCGTGTAGCGCAGCGCGAGATGCAGGGCGATGGCGATGACGAAGGCGATGACGAGCGCCGCGGGGACGCCGAGGACGGTGCCGGAATAGAGCAGCGTCGAGTAGATCTCCGGCACCCCCTGCACCGGGCGGCCGTCCGAGAGCGTCGTCGCGATCCCGAGCGCGATGTTGTAGCTGCCGAGCGTCGTCACGAAGGGGCTGACGCCGACCATTGCGACGATGAGCCCGTTGAAGAGCCCCACTCCGAGGGCGAAGGCGAAGCCGGTGGCCAACCCCGCCAGCAAGATGACCGCGGGCGCATGCCCGCCAGACGCCGTGAGCGCGGCCATGACGAGCGCCACGGCGACGCTGACCATCGACACGGCCGGCCCCAGCGCGAGGTCGAAGCCGCGCGTGACGAGCACCACCATCTGGGCCATGGCGAAGATGGCGAGATAGCTCGTCTGCTGGGCGATGTTGACGAGGTTCTCGGGCGAGAGCACCCGCGCGTCGACGAGGCTGAAGCCGAGGAGCAGCACCAGCAGCGCGGCCGGCAGCACCGCCTTCATCAGGTTGTTCCAGCGCAGATGGAGGCGCCCGGTCCCGAGCGGGACCGCCTGTTCACTTGCCGGCGGCACTGCGCGCCCTCCGCGTCCCGATTTCATCGATGGCGACGGCCGCCACCATGATCACGCCCAGGAAGATCAGCTGGATCTTGCTGTTCACCTTCAGCAGGTTCAACGAGTTGGTGAGAATGGTGAGGAAGAGCGCGCTCAGCGCCACCATCTCGGCCCGGCCGATGCCGCCGCGCAGGCTGACGCCGCCGATCACCGCTGCGGCGATCGACTGCAGCATCATGCGGTCGCCGCCGAAGCTCGCCTGTCCGGAGCCCACCTGCGCGGTGAGGAGCACGCCCGTCAGCGCCGCAAGAAGCCCCGAAATGGCGTAGGTCGCGATCAGGTAGCCGCGCGTCGAGACGCCGGAAACGGTCGCCGCCTGGGCGTTGCCGCCGATGGCGAAGATGTAGCGCCCGAGCAGGGTGCGCCGCTGCAGGAAGATGACCAGGGCGATGACGATCAGCGCCACGTAGATCGAGATGGGCAGGCCGAAGAACTGGCCGCGCCCGAACTCCTTCACGAAGCCCTCCGGCATTCCGTAGACCGGGATGCCGTTCGTCAGGATCAGCGCCACGCCGAGGGTGGCCGACATCGTGCCAAGCGTCACGATGAAGCCGGAGATGCGGAGATAGGCGACGCACAGCCCGTTGATGATCCCGACAACGACACCGCTGCCGAGGCCGGCGATCAGTCCGATCGTAACGGCGATGGACGGCGTGTCGGGATAGGCGGCGGCGAGCGAGGCCATGGTCTTGGCCATGACGACGCTGGCCAGGGCCACCGTCGCTCCGACCGACAGGTCGAAGCCGCCGACGATGATCACCAGCGCCTGGCCGCAGGCGATGATGGCGAGCCAGGAGGCCTGGCGCAGGATGTTGATGACGTTGCCGGAGCCGTAGAACTTCGGCTCCACCAGCGACATCAGCACGATCACCAGGATCAGCAGAAGCGGCAGGAAGCCGATCCTCGAGATGATGTCGCCGAAGCGGACCCCTCCCCCGGCGGCCGGGGCCGGCGCGACGGTCTGGCTCATGCCGCCTGCTCCCCCTCGCGGTGCTCGAAGAAGCTCGCCAGCACGTTCTGCTCGTTGATGGCGTCGCCCTCGAGCTCGGCGACGATCTCGCCGTGGTGCATCACGTAGAGGCGGTTCGAGAGGTTCAGGACCTCCGGCAGCTCGGACGAGACCACGACGACGGCGGCCCCGGCCTCCACGAGGTCCTTCATGAACTCGTAGACCTCCACCTTCGCACCGACGTCGATGCCGACGGTCGGCTCGTCGAACAGGAAGACGGAAAGGTCGCGCGTCAGCGCGCGGGCCAGCATCACCTTCTGCCGGTTGCCACCGGAGAGGTTGCCGACGGCGCGCTCGATGTCGGGTGGCCGCAGCTTCAGACGGTCGACGATGCCGCGGATCGCGGAGCGCTCGCTGCGGACGTCGAGGATCCCCCTGCGCACGAAGCGGTCGAGGTCGAGCGCCGCCATCGAGGCGTTCTCGCGGATCGGCCTGCCGAGCGCGAGCCCTTCCGCGACGCGGTTGGCGGGGAAATAGGCGAGGCCGCGCTGCAGGCTCGCATGCGGCCCCGGTCTGACATAGGGGACGTCGGCAATCCGGACCTCGCCGCCCGAGACCGGCTCGATGCCGTAAATGGCACGCACCAGCTCGGACTTGCCGCAGCCCACGAGCCCGGCGATCCCGGTGATCTCGCCGGCCCGGGCATGGAAGTTGACGCCCTTCACGCTGCCGTCGGCAACGCTGACGCCGATTGCCTCGACCGCGGTCTTCCCGGGCTTGTGGGTGATCTTGGGGAAGAGCACGTCGATCTTGCGGCCGGTCATGAGTTCGACGAGTTCGCCGTCGCTCACATCGGCTGCGTCCAGCGTCTTGATGAGCCGCCCGTCGCGCAGCACGGTGATCCGGTCGGCGAGCGAGCGGATCTCGCGCATGCGGTGCGAGACGTAGATGATCCCGACGCCCTGGCTCTTCAGCTTGGCGATGAGCTCGAAGAGGCGCCCGGTCTCGCGCTCGGTGAGCGACGCCGTCGGCTCGTCGAGGATGAGCAGGCGCACGTCGCTGAGCAGGGCCTTGGCGATCTCCACCATCTGCTGGTGGGCGCGAGACAGGCTGCCGACCTGCTTGCGCGGCTCGAGCGCGAAGCCGAGTTCCTCGATGAGTTCGAGCGCCTGTTTCCGCATCCGGCGCGGATTAAGGATGCCGCCCTTCGACACCTCCCTGCCGAGGAACAAATTCTCCTCGACCGTGAGGCTGGAGACGAGCGAAAATTCCTGGAATACCGGGCTGATGCCGATGGCGCGGGCCCGGTGGGGCGTGAGGTTCCTCGCCTCCTCGCCATTGAAGCGGAACGCGCCCTCGTCCGGGGGGAAGGTGCCGGCGATGACGTTTATGAGCGTCGACTTGCCGGCCCCGTTCTCCCCGAACAAGACGTGAAGTTCCCCCCGGCGGACGTCGAAGTCGACGCCGTCGAGAGCCCGGACGCCCGGAAACGACTTCGAGATGCCGCGCATCTCGAGAATTGGCTCCGCTCCGGCCGCGGGGCTTGCGCCCGCGGCCGAAGTCCGGAGAGAGGGGGAGGTCACCTGGACCATCACTCCTGCCGTAGAGCCGGAGCCTACTTCGTCACGCTGTAGACCGGCTTCCAATCGGCCGGCGCGAGGATCAGGCCCATGTTGAGCTTGCCCGCGGTGCTCTTCAGAACCACGTCCGGCACCGGCTGGGCGAAGGTCATCACCGGCTTCTTGTCGAGGATGCGAACCGCCTGGTCCATGGAGATGCGGCCCTCGGCCACCGGATACTGCGTGGCAAAGCCCATGATGTCGCCGCGGTTCAGCGCGTCGAGCATGGCCTGGTTCTCATAAGACGACATGATCATCATCTCGCCCTGCTTGCCGGCTTCCTGCACGGCGCCGATCGCGGCTTCCGCCGTCGGCGCGGTGCCCCAGATGACGTTCATGTCGGGATAGGCCTGCAGCGCGTCCTGCAGCAGCTGGAGCTGCACTGCGACGCCGGAGTCGCCGAACTTCTCGCCCAGAACCTTGACGTTGGCCTTGCCGCCCAGCGCGCCTTTGAAGCCGTCGTTGAAGGACTCGGCCCAGCCGGAACCGGCCGGCCCGGGGAAAGTGACGACGTTCGCCTTCTTGTCACCGATGTTGTCGACGAGCGCCTTGCCCGTCATCGCGCCCATCTGCTTGAAGTCGACATAGATCATCGCCGGGAGCGAGGAAGCGGTGGAGATCGGGTTGACGCTGCCGATCACGGGAACGCCGCGCTTCTTCGCCTCGGCAAACTTCTGGGCGAGGCCGGCCTCGGAGATCGGGCCCACGACGATGGCGTCGTAGCCGCCGGCGAGGCAGTCGTCGAACTGCGAGAGCTGGCGGGGCAGGTTCTCGTAACCGCCGGCCTCGAACAGGTTCATGTTGATGCCGAGCCGCTCGGACTCCTTCACGATGCCGTAGGCGACGGCGACCCAGAAGCTGTCCTTCATGTGCGGGAACAGCACGCAGATCTTGTAGGGCTTGGACGCCTTGTCGACCGGCTCGTATTTGGCCGGGACGGGCTTGCCGCTGGACATGTCGACGACATCCAGGGGCCACCACTTGTCTTCCGCGGAGGCTGCTGAACCGGCGACGAGCGCCGTCATGCATGTGGCGGCAAAAGCCAGGCTCTTGAGTGTCATGACATCCCTCTCCCAAGGCAGATTTTGGACGGTTCTGGCCCATCCGCCGCCGTTGCGGACAGCGGGAGCCGCGACTGCGGCATGATGGCGGGCCGACCAGGAAGTGCTCCGCCGGGACACCCCGTGACAAGAATGATATCACATGCATCAGTCATGCAAGCGCCATGTGTCGCCATGTAACGGGAGGCCGGAACGATGACCGGCAGACATCAATCAGCACCATCCAGCGGGGTGCCGGCCTTCGCTGTCGCGGCACGCCGGGGCCGGGCGGGAGCGCGCTTATGAGCGTCGTGCCACAGGCCGGCGGGGTCGCCGAGATCGTCACCCCCATCAGCCGCGAGACGCTGCGGCTCAGGGTCTATGACGAGCTGCGCCGCGCCATTGCCGGCGGCCGGTTCCGGCCCGGGCAGTCCCTGACTGTGCGCGGACTCGCAGCCGCGCTCGGCGTCAGCGCCACGCCGGTCCGCGAGGCCCTGCAGATGCTGGCCGCCGAAGGAGCTCTCCTCGCCGAGCCGAACCGCTTCTTCCGCGTGCCGGAACTGAAGCGCGAACAATTCGCCGAGATCCGCGAGGTTCGGGCCGCGCTGGAGGGACTCGCCGCGGAAAAGGCGGCCGGGCAGGCGACGCCGGAAGAGCTGACCCGCATGGAGGATGCGAACCGGCGTGCGCTCGCCGCCATCGACGCGCAGGACACGGAGGCCTATCTCGCCGCCAACGAGGAATTCCACTTCGCGCTCTACGCGGCCGCGCGCTCGCCGCTTCTCGACCGACATATCCGGGCGCTGTGGCTGCAGGCCGGCCCGTCGCTGCGCCTCCTGTTCAAGGATATCGCGCTCGTCCGCGACCTGACCGACTACCACCGGGCCGCCCTGGTGGCGATTCGCGGCGGCGACCCTGCCGGAGCGCGGGAGGCCATCCGCAGCGACGTGCTCACGGCAGGCAACTTCATCCAGGAGCATCTCGCCCCGGGATGAACCCCGCGCTGCCCCTGCCCTCACCTTCCCGCCCCCCGGCCGAACCACCCGTCACCCCCGGCCTGCCCGTCACCTGCCCTGCATACAAGTGTCGGGCCAACATATGTCAGGGCTGACCGGAACGACGCGTGTCGTGAGCAGTTCCAGGACGCGGGACGGGGGGCCGGGCACCTCGGGAGCGGGAGAGCGGGATGGACGTCACGGTCAGGGACGCGGCTGAGAGAAGCCGCTTCGAGCTGGACATCGGCGGGCAGCTCGTCTTTGCCGACTACAGGCGCCGCGACGGCCGGCTGCTGATCACCCATGTCGAGGCTGCGCTACCCCTGCGCGGCACCGGAGCGGCCAGCCGGCTGATGGCGGGCATCGTCGCCCTCGCCGGCGAGAGCGGCGAGGACATCGTCCCGCTGTGTGCCTACGCGAAAGCCTGGATGCGCCGGCATGGGCGGGCGGCCGGCTAGGGTCAGGGCGCGGCCCTGCCCGTCGCTGCCCGAAGTTGCGCCACGAGGCCCGCAATCGACGCATCGTCCGGCAGCAGCACGGCCAGGCGCTCGGCATAACCGAGCGCTCCGGCGAGATCGCGCCGCTGCAGCGCATCCTTGAGCACGAGGCCCATGAGCTGCGGATCCGACGGATTGGCAGACAGCGCCGTCCCGGCGGCCTTCGCGGCCTCCGCCGGACGGCCAGTCGACTGCAGCGCTACGGCGTAGACATAGGCGTAGCGCGGCTCGCCGGGTGCCAGCCGCACGGCGTCGGCCAGGGCCTCGATCGCTTCCGGATAGCGCTTCTGGCGGATCAGCGAGAGGCCCAGCGCGTGACGCGGCGCGGCGGCCGTGGGGTCGATGGAGATCGTCTGGCGCAGCAGCAGCTCGGCGTCCTTTTCGCGGCCGGTTGCGCGGTAGAGGTCGGCCAGGTCGACACGCGGAGCCACCGAGGGGGTCAGCTTCATGGCTGCGAGGTATTCGCCTTCGGCCTCGGCCGGACGGCCCTGCCTGATGTGGAAATGCGCGAGGTTGGCCCGGTTCTCCGCACGGTCGGCGTTCAGCTGCTCGGAGGCGAGATACTCGGCGGCGGCCTTGTCGAAGGCGGCGCGTGCCGGCTCCGGCGTCCCCGGCGGGGGTCCTTCGGCAAGCTGGGTCACGGCCTCGAGCCGCACCGCGAGCACGGGATCCGACAGCAGTGGCGAGCCCAGCTGCCAGCGCTGCGGGGCGGGCAGCGTGGCGAGACCGCCCAGCGCGGCGACCCGGACCATCGGGTCGGGATCCGCGAGCGCCTTGCGCGCCGTTTCCGCCACGGCCGCCGAGGGGCGTTCCTGCAGCATCTGCAGCGCGGTGGCCCGCGCGACCGCCGGCACCGCCGTCCCGCCGGCGACCGCCAGCAACGCGTCACGGGCCTCCGGCTGGCCGGTGCGCGCAGCGTGGAAGGCCTCGCCCCAGGTCTGGAAGCCCTTGCGCCCGGGTCCGTGCCAGCGCTCCACGGCCGCGGCGGCCCAGGATACCGGCTTGTCGGAATGGCAGTCGGTGCAGGCATTCGGCGTGCCGAGCTTCACCGAGAGATCCGGCCGCGGGATGCGGAACGAGTGGTCGTGGCGGCGATCGACGACCATGTAGGTGCGCGCAGGCATGTGGCAGGAGACGCAGTCCGGCTGACCGGGTCCTTCGGGATGGCCGGTATGGGCCACGGAGGCGAATGTCTGCGGCGCATGGCACTGCGCGCAGACCTGCGCGCCGTCAGCCTTGAGCCGCGCGGAATGCGGATCGTGGCAGTCGCTGCACACGACGCCCTTCGCATACATCCTGCTCTGCCGGAACGAGGCGTCGTTGAACACCTCGTCCTTCATCTGGCCGTCGTCCTCGAACAGGTCGGGGGTGAGCAGGGCCGGCCGGTAGAAATCCGTCAGGGGGTGCCCGGGCAAGGGCACCTCGGCGAGCGACCCGCGCCTGGCATGGCAGGACGCACAGGTCTCGACCTCGTCGCCGGGAACGCGCGCGACACCCTGCGCGGGGCTTCCCGTCTTCGGATCGGGCGCCCAGTCGGGAGCAGGACGCTTCGCGGCGACGCTGGCGAACCCCTTGTTCGCCACACCCTCGGGCCGCCCGCCGCCCGCCCAGGCGACATGGCCGGCGCCGGGCCCATGGCAGCTCTCGCAGCCGACGCCGAGTTCCGACGCGGACGTCGAAAAGCGGTCCTTCGCCGCGTCGTATCCCTTGCGCACCGCCGTGGCATGGCAGTCGGCGCACATGTGGTTCCAGTTCTGCTGCTGCCCGGTCCAGTGCAGGGCGTCGCCGGGCGGGATGGCCTCGCCGGGATAGAGGTGGAACCAGCGCTGCCCGCCAGCCTCCCTGGGGCGCGTGTCCCACGCATAGGGCAGCACCTGGACGCGCCCATCCGGGAACGCGGTGAGGTATTGCTGCAGCGGGGCGACGCCGAAGGTCCAGTCGACGGGAAAGGCAGCCGCCCTGCCGTCCTTTCCTTCGGTTTCCACGACGAAGCGGCCGTCGCGTTTCACGAACCTGGCCTTGGAGCCGAAATGCTCCGAGCTTGCATCGGCGAAATCGCCCAGCACGGTGTCCGGCGTCGCCGGCTCCATCGCCTTCTGGTGCTGCGACCCGGACCAGGCGGCAGTCTCCGCCGCGTGGCACGTAGCGCATGCCGCGGAACCCGCATAGCCGGCGGGATGCCCGATGGCGACGGGGGGCGCCGGGGCGGGGCCGCCCGCGTCGGTCTGGCCGCGCACGGCGCCGACGGCGAGGACCATCATGGCGCAGCCAAGCGCCGCGGCGACGGCACCCCACCCGGCCCGCCGCCCGTTCCCGCTGCCGGACATCGGCCGATCCACCATGCATGCTCCCAGGTGACGCCGGAGGCCGCGCCTCGCCGATCATGCAGGCCGCGGACACGCCTCCGCTTGACCATCGGAGACCAAAGCTTGGCCTTCCGGGACAAGGCGGCGCGGCCTGTCGCCCCGGTCTACTCCAGATTGGTGTGCGTGTGCCGCATGCTTTCCGGGGTGACGCCGAGCCTGTCGCGCAGCGCGATGATCAGCGTTTCGAACAGGATGTACTGCGCGCCCTCGTAGAGAGAGCCACCGGGCAGGACCGTCGAGGGCGGCTGTCCCGCATCCGCCATGGTCTGCGCGGGAATGGCGATGACGAGGTCGGCCGCGCGCGGGCAGGGCCCGCCGGGCTGGGCAGTGACGCAGAGCGTCCGCGCGCCGTCGCGCTTCGCCACCCCCATCAGGGCCTCCACCGTCGAGAAATGGCCCGGCCCGGCCGAGACGATCAGCAGGTCGCCCTCGCCCAGATGAGGCGCCGTCATGTCGCCGACCACGGACGAGGCGAGCCCGATGTGGAAGAGCCGCATGGCGAAGCCCTTCAGCTGCAGCCCCTCCCGCCCTACGCCGTAGAGGGCAATCCGCCGCGCCGCCATGATGGACTCGACGGCCCGCTCCAGCTGGCCCTCGTCCAGCCGATCCGCGACGGCCTCCAGATCCCGCGCAGCCGCCCTGTAGAGCTCGATCATCGTCCGTGTCCTCCCGCCCCTGCCGGGCCTTGCCACCCGGTCGCGGCCATCCTAGCGCAGCGCGGCCTGAACGGGAGGCCCCGGCCTCAGGGACCGCGCGATGGCACGGCGTAGGGCGACAAAGAGCGCTTGAGGAACCGGCCCGCCTCCTTGGCCCCCAGGATCCGGCCTTCCTCCATCACGGTCTCGCCCCGCAGGATCGTCATCACCGGCCAGCCGGTCACGGCGATACCCTCGTAGGGCGTGTAGTCGGAACCGTGGTGCATCAGCTCCTGGCGGATCGTCTCCTTGCGGTTGGGATCCCAGATGACGATGTCGGCGTCGAAGCCCGGCGCGATCGAGCCCTTCTGGGGATAGAGGCCGTACATCTTGGCGTGGTTGGTCGAGGTCAGCGCCACGAACTCGTTCAGCGTGATGCGGCCCTCGCCGACACCCTTCGAGAACAGGATCTGCATGCGCGTCTCGATGCCGGGGATGCCGTTCGGCACCCAGCGGAAGGAGGTGCGCGCCTTCGGGTTCTTCTTGCCCTGCGTGCCCTCGAAGTAGAACGGGCAATGGTCGGACGAGAAGGTCGTGAACACGCCGGTGCGGATGCCCTCCCAGATCGCCTCCCAGTTCGCCGGGTCGCGCGGCGGCGGCGAGCAGACATACTTGCCGCCGCTCTCGTCCATGTTGAGGCCCTTCAAGTCGGCGGCCGTTAGGGCGATGTATTGCGGGCAGGTCTCGCCATAGACCTTGAGCCCCTTCTGCTGGGCCCAGCGGATCTGCTCCATCGGCTCCCGGCCGGAGACGTGCACGACCATGATCGGCACGTCGGTGAGCTCGGCATGGCTGATGGCGCGGTGCGTCGCCTCGCGCTCGACGGAGGGGGGGCGCGACACGGCATGGTAGTAGGGCGCCGTCTTGCCCGCCCGCTCCAGCCGCTCCGTCATGAAGCGGATCGCGTCGTAGCCCTCGCAATGCACCATCACCAGGGCGCCGCAGCCCCGCGCGCAGTCGAACACCTCGAGCAGCTGGCGGTCGTTCAGGACGAGGTCGTCATAGGTCATGAACACCTTGAACGAGGTGTAGCCGTCATCCACCAGCGCCGGCAGCTCCTGCCCGAGCACGCTCGACGACGGGTCGGAGATGATGAGGTGGAAGCCGTAGTCGCAGTAGCTCTGGCCGTCCGCCTCCTTGTGGTAGTCGACCACGCTCTGGCGCAGCGAGGCGCCGCGCGGCTGCAGCGCGAAGGGCAGCACGGTGGTGTTGCCGCCCGCGATCGCCGACCGGGTGCCGCTCTCGAAGCCGTCCGCCATCGCGGGCCCGCCGAAGGCGGGCTGGGCGAGGTGGACGTGGCTGTCGATGCCACCCGGCATCACCAGCATGCCGCCGGCGTCGATCTCCCTGGCGCCACCCGTGAGCCTGTCGGCGACCACGACGATCTTGCCGCCCCGGATGCCGACATCCGCGGCCACGGTGTCGGCGGCGGTGACGACGGTGCCGCCGCGGATGACGAGATCATAGTCGCTCATGCTGCCCTCCCGGGTCGCGGCAATGCCGCTGGCTGTCAGGGCCTCACTCTAGCGAGAGGCCCCCGCCCCTCAAGCAGCCGGACGGCATGGCAGGTTTCAGGCCCCGGCCGGAACCTCGGCCCGGCCGCGCCAGAGCGCGTGGAACTCCTCGTAGAGATCGCCCTGCGGCGTATAGAGCAGGTCGGTGTGCAGCTGGTCCGCCTCCGGCCGCCGGCGATACTCCTCCAGCCGGTTGGGATAGGACGGCAGCAGAGCGAGGGTCTCCGGAGACATCAGCTCGCGCTTCAGGAACGAGGTGCGCCGGTGCGAGTACTGGCGGATCTGGTAGACGGGCTTCAGGCATTCCGGCGTGTGGACGGACGAGACGTGGTCCAGCATGTCGCGCAGGACGAAGCCGCCGCCCGCCGCCGCCTCGTAGTAGGGCCGCGCCTCCTCCGGCACTGCGGACAGGTCTGCGACGTGGAGCGGCGGGCTGTCGGACGGCCACATGGCATTGCCTCCGGGGATGCGTGGTTTCCTCGCCGCCCAGAAAAGCCCGTGCCGGGCGTTCCGTCCAGCCCCGCCGCGACAGGGCGCATCCGCGGCAGGCAGACACCTCGCCGTCCTCAGCCGCGAGAAAGGCGGCGCGGGTGTGATCCGGGGCCCTTCCGGAACGGTTCGGCTCGGCAGCCGTTTCGCCAGCCTTACCCTTACCCATGGAGGCACCCATGTCCCGCTATGACGAAGACTGGCGTGGAGACCGCAGGCCCCGGCAGGGGCGCGGCGAGGACGACGATCGCGGCCGTGGCGCGCTGGACCGCCGCCGCACAGGCTATGGCGGCGAGTTCTACCGCGACGGCGAGGGCTCCGGGCGCGGCGACCGGTCGGGCGGACTGTCACCCGACTATGGCCGCGGCGATCCCGCGGCACGCGAGCGCGGCACCGACTGGCGCGGCGGCCAGGGCTACGGCGAATACGGCCGCGGCAGTGGCGACTACGGCCCGTCCCGCTACCCCGACGAGGACCGCTGGCGGCCGGGCGGCGACGCACGCTTCTGGCGCGAGGGGCGCCCCGTAGACTACGGCGCCCGCGGCGGCAGCTCCGGCGGGCAGGACCGGTATTCCGGCGACAGGTCGTGGCGCGAGAGCGGACGCGGCAGCTGGGACCAGGGCAATGACCGCGGCTTCTGGGACCGGGCGACCGACGAGGTCTCGTCCTGGTTCGGCGACGAGGACGCCGAGCGCCGGCGCCGGATGGACGAGGCGAGCGAGGGCCGGCACCGTGGGCGCGGGCCCAAGGGCTACACCCGCTCCGACGAGCGTATCCGCGAGGACGTCTCGGACCGCCTGACCGACGACCCATTGGTCGATGCCTCCGACATCGAGATCGCCGTGTCCGGCGGCGAGGTGACACTGACCGGCATGGTCGACAGCCGCGAGAGCCGGCGCCGGGCCGAGGATTGCGCCGAGCGGATCTCCGGCGTCACGCACGTCCAGAACAATATCCGCGTCCGCCGGGCCGAGGACCGTCAGGAGCTTCGCTCCGACAACACCGGCCTCTCCTCCGGCACCGCCTCTGGCGGCACGACCGCAGTCGAGGCCAACCGCTCGACGCCGGTCACGCGGGCCCGCGGGCGCGCCTGACGGCTGACGACCGAACACCTGCCATCCCGCCGGGCCCGGCCCGGCGGGATCACTCCCCTTTCGAATGATGAGGATTTCGCCATGCATGCCCAGCAGATGATCGCCACCCACCCGCACGTGAAGGGCGACACCAACGATGCCCTGATCCGGTGCATCGAGGCGTGCTTCGACTGCGCCCAGACCTGCACGTCGTGCGCCGACGCCTGTCTCGGCGAGAGCATGGTGGCCCAGCTCACCCAGTGCATCCGGTTCAACATGGATTGCGCCGACATCTGCGCCGCCACCGGCGCCATCGCCACGCGGCGGACCGGGTCGAACGAGGCGGTGATGAAGATGACGATCGAGGCTTGCGCCGAAGGCTGCAGGGCCTGCGCGCAGGAATGCGAGCGCCATGCCGGCATGCACGAACATTGCCGCGTCTGCGCCGAGGCCTGCCGGCGCTGCGAGACGGCCTGCCGCGAGGCGGCCGCCAGCATCTCGTCCCGCATGCAGTAGCCCCGGCCGGGCAAGGAAGGGCGCCGCGGAATCAGCCGGGTGCCGCCACCATTTCGGACGCCCGGTTCGTCTCGAGCTACAGCAGGATCCTATGACAGGACTGACGCCGGATAGGCCTGGAACAGGGCCGTCCCGCACTCGGGCAGAGCTGCGGCGCGAGACGGTCGAATCCGGCACAACCAGAGTCTGACCCCCGTCATTGTTCTGGCGTGCGAAACCGCAAATGGATTCCGGCAGAGGCGCCGTCGCCGACCGCTGCGTTTTCCTTGCCGGCTCTCCGTCGCGGGTGCATTGCACCCGCAACGGACGGGAGGGCGCCATGCTCGTGAACGGCATCTGGACCGAGGACTGGCACCCCGTACAGGCGAAGGACGCCAAGGGCGGCTTCGTGCGCCAGGCCTCCACCTTCCGCAACTGGGTGACCCCGGATGGGCGGCCGGGGCCGACCGGGGAAGGCGGCTTCGCGGCCGAGGTGGGTCGCTACCACCTCTACGTGGCGCTGATCTGCCCCTGGGCCTCACGGACGCTCATCGCGCGTGCGGTGAAGCGGCTGACGGACGCGATCTCGGTCTCCGTCGTCGAGCCCGTGCTGACGGACCGGGGCTGGCGCTTCGGCGATTATCCCGGCGCCACGCCGGACCACCTGCATGGCGCCACCTATGTCCACGAGCTCTATACGAGAGCCGATCCCGTCCATACCGGCCGCGCCACCGTTCCCGTCCTGTGGGACCGCAAGCGCGACACGATCGTCAACAACGAGTCCGCCGACATCGTGCGCATGCTGAACGACGGCTTCGGCGACCTCGCCGACCGGTCGGTGGACCTCTACCCGCAGGAGTTGCGGCGGGAGATCGATGCGCTGAACGAGCGCATCTATCCCGCCCTCAACAACGGCGTATACCGCACCGGCTTTGCGACCACGCAAGAAGCCTACGAGGAGGCCTTCGCCGAGGTGTTCGCCACGCTCGACTGGCTGGAGGACCGCCTCTCCGACGGCCGCGCACTGCTGTTCGGAGACATGCTGACGGAGAGCGACATCCGCCTCTTCGTCACGCTCATCCGCTTCGACGCGGCCTATGTCGGCGCCTTCAAGTGCAATCTGCGCAGGATTGCCGACTACCCCGCGCTCAGCCGCTTCGTAGAGACCATGCTGCGTTGGCCGGGCGTGCGCGAGACGGTGAGCATCGGCCACATCAAGGCGGGGTACTACTCGATCCGCTCAATCAACCCCACCGGCATCGTGCCGGTCGGGCCGGAGCTGCCCTTCGCTCACCTGCTGGCCTGAGGCGTCCAGGATTTCGCTGCTCCGGCGGCCCCCTCCCTGCCCTCCCCCGTGAACGGGGGAGGGTTCCCCGCGCTTTTCGGCAGATGTCGCGCCGTCAGAGCCCCAGGGCCTGCCCCGTCTTTGACCACAGGAACGCCGCGAGCCTTCCGTCCTCGCCGGGGGCGGCCATCAGCATGGCGCCGAGCGGCATGCCGGTCTCCGGATCAGTTCCGGCGGGGAGCCCGGCAATGGGACCGCCCAGCGCGGTCGCGGGGATGACGAGACTGGGGTCGCCCGTCGCCATGCCGGCGGGGGCGGGACCGGTAGCCGCGGGCATCAGGGCGAAGCGTCCGTCGAGCGCGCGCCAGAAGGCGTGGCCGAGGGAGACGAGCTCGCGAAGGGCCGCGTGATATTGCCCGTCCGGGATCGCCAGCCCCGCGTCGAGGTCGGCGGCGAGCCGGGCGTCGATGAGGTCGCGCGGCAGTCCGCGATGGGTGCGCCCGACCTCGGCCAGCAGCACGACCCTGTGCGCCTCGCGGAGCGCGTCGAGCGGCACGGGCGAGGCGATCTCCTCCACCGCGAGGCCAGCATCGCGGAAGCGCCCGGCGAGCCCGTCCATCGCGGCCGCGACACACCGCTCCGCCAGCCGCTCGATCAGCGGATCGCGCAGCAGCGCCACGCGGACGAGATCGCTGCCGGGACTGGTTCCGTCCATCCGCAGGTGGGCGGGAGCGAAGGCGGCAGCCACGAGTGCCGCACCCGAGGCGCGCGAAGCAAAGCCGCCTGCCGTGTCGAAACTCGGTGCGAACGGCACGACCCCGGTGCCGGGAACACCCAGTGTCGAGGGCTTGAAGCAGCCGATGCCACAATAGGCAGCCGGGCGATTCACGCTGCCCGCCGTCTGCGTTCCGATGGCGAGCGGCACCATCCCGGATGCCACGGCGGCGGCCGAGCCGGCCGAGGATCCGCCGGGGGTGCGCGAGAGGTCGTGCGGGTTGCGGGTCGGCGGCGGCCCGGTGAAATACGCAAATTCGGTGGTGTGCACCTTGCCGAGGAGCACGGCCCCTGCGGCACGCAGATGCGCCACGACCGTGGCATCGGCCGTGGCCGGCGGCGCCGCGGCGCGCGCGCGGCTGCCAGCGCGCGTCGGCAGGCCCTGCACGTCGATCACGTCCTTCACCGCGAAGGGGATTCCGTGCACCGGCCCACGGGCCGCTCCCGCCGCGCGCTCGGCGTCACGCTCGCGCGCCTGGGTCAGCGCCTCGTCGGCAAGCACCGTGATGAAGGCCCGCACCTCGCCGTCCACCTCGGCAATGCGGTCCAGGCACCGCCGGACGAGCATCTGCGAGGTCAGCGAACCCTCACGCAGGGCGCTGGCGAGGGCCTCGACCCCGCCGGGATCGGCTGCGAGGCCGCTCATGAGTGACGGGCCGCGCGCAGCTCGGCCCTGCGGGCGGCGGTCCCAGCGACGTCCACCGCGAGCGAATCGTCCTCGATTTCGCCGGTGAAGACGACGCCGTAGACGTCTCGCGCCTTGTCGCGGCTCTCCCAGCCCTCCAGCACGTCATGCAGCACGCGGGCGACTTCGCGGTCGAGCGGGTCGCCGTATCCGCCGCCCGAGGAGTCGCGGCCGCGCAGCGCATGGCCGGGCTGGATCGCGACCTGGATGACATTCGGCAGGCGCCTGTCTCCCTCCGGGCCGCCGACGAGCCAGGTCTGCCCCGGCGTACCCGGCAGGCCACCCACCACGCCGCGCGGCGGCGCGTGCTGGCCGTCGCAGGAGATCACCGCGGTGACGGGGTGGCCGGTCGGCTCGATCTCGATCTGCTGGGCCGGGGCTCCACGCCGACGTCCCGCGCCGGGGCTGTCCTGCACCAGCGCGAGGCTGCGCACGCGGATCGGGTGCTTCAGCTCGTCCACCTCGACGCTGTCGCGGTACATGAGCCCGGCGATGACGGGAATGGCGTAGTTCACCCAGCCATCGGCCCCCGGCGAGGCAGGGCCGCCATTGGTCGAGAGCATCATGCGGTTGACGTAGGGCGCGTCCGCCCGGCGCTTGTCCTTGCCGGAGATCACGGCCATGCCGGCACCCAGCCCGGTGCCGCCCTCCGACAGGCCATGACCGTCCCCCAGCTGCGCGAAGGCGGACTGGGTGATGTTGACCAGCCGCTCGGAGACGTTGGTGGTCCCCATCGAGCAGGAATGCGGGAATTTCGGCGCCGCGACGACGCTCTCCTCGGCATAGGTGAAGCGAAGGCGGCGGAAGCTGCCGGCGTTGCGCGGGAGGTCCTTCTCCAGCGCGTTGAAGATGGCGCCGACCACGGCCGAGGTCGCGGCCCCCAGGGAGGTGTTCAGCCCCACGTCGACGCAGGGCGGGTTGTCGGAGAGGTCGACGTGGATCATCGCCTCGTCCGGGTCGATCTCCAGCTTCACGGTGAGCTCCAGCCCGCCGGGGAGGATGCCTTCGAGCGGATCTGACCGCCCCTTGTTGACGAGCTTCGCCCTGGGCAGCCGCCGGATGTTGTCGATCATCCGGCGTTCGGAGTAGTCGAACCAGTCGCGGCTGAACTGCTTGACGGCGGCGACGCCGTACTTGGCGCAGAACTCCTCCAGCCGCCGCTCGGCGACACGGGCGCTGCCGAGCCCCGCGAGGTAGTCGCCGTACCACTGGTCGGGGACGCGGATGCGAGCCCGGCACATGCGCACGATGTCCTCGACGTTCTTGAAGTCGCGCTGGATGCGCACCCCGGGAAACACGATGGCCCCCTCGTGGTAGACGTCCCGCGCCAGCACGAAATAGCTCGACGGGATCGAGTTGCCGATGTCGGCCATGTGGCACTTCGAGACGGCCGTGAAGAGGTGCTCGTCCTCGAAAAAGATCGGCACCATGAACGTGTGGTCGGCCGGGTGGGTGTTGCCGCCATAGGGATCGTTGTCGAGGTAGGCGTCGCCCCGGCGGATGTCGCCCTGGTGGTAGCGGCGCATGTTCGCCGTCTGGATGTGGCAGCCGAAAATGTGCACCGGCAGGCCCTCGGCCGGGGCGAGGAGCTGGTCGTCGCCGGTGACGAGGCAGCAGGAGAAGTCGCGCGCCGACGAGATCACCGCCGAGCGCGCCGCCCGCAGCAGCGTGTTCGTCATCTCGCGCACGATGCCGTCCAGCCTGTTGGCCATGACGGAGAGCTGGACGGGGTCGAGCGAGGAAGAAGCGGTGTCTGTCGCCATGGCGGGCCTCCTCACGCGCAGGTCAGGATGTAGTTGCCGGCCACGCTGAGTCGCGCGGACAGGCCGGGATAGACGACGATGGTGGTCGTCGGCTCCTCGATGACGGCGGGCCCCTGCACGGCCGCGCCGGGCGCCAGGGCGTCACCCCGGTAGATCGGCGTCCGCACCCGTCCCGTTTCGGTGAAGTAGCAGTCCCGATGCGAGGTCGGCGTCGCCGCGTGCGGCTGCGCGGTGGCGTCCGGAGGCGGCGGGGGATCGAAGAGCGTGATGGCGATGCGCCCCTTCCAGTTCACGAACTCCACAGGGCTGCCCTCGTCGCGCACGGCGTAGACGCGCTCATGCGTGCGGTGAAAGGATTCGGCGAGCGCCGCCACGTCCTCCGGCCCCTCGATGTGCGAGGAGGGAAGCGCCGTGTCCAGCTCCCACACCTGCGCCCGGTAGCGGGCCTCGACGAAGAAGGCGGCGGAGACCCGCGCGCCTTCCGCTCCCGCAAGCCCGGCCTTGAACGCCTCGAGGTCGCCGGCGATGGCGGCCAGGGACGCGTTGACGCCCTCGGTGTCGAAGGCGGACGTATCCGTGAAGCGGCTGCGCGTCGCCTCGTGCACGATCTCGCTGTACTGCATGCCGCAGGCCGACAGCGCCGAGGCGAGGCGCGGCAGGATCACAGTCTCGCAGCCGAGCTCGCGCGCGATCGGCATGATGTTGAAGCCCGCCGCGCCGCCGCCGGCGACGATGACGCTCTCGCGCGGGTTCAGCCCCTCGTTCACGGTGATCTCGCCGATCGCCTTGATCATGTGCTCGTTGGCGATGGTCATGATGTCGGCCGCCAGCGCGTCCGGGGCGCGCCCGAGTTCGGCGGCGAGCGCCGCGACGACGCGCTGCGCGGCGGCCCTGTCCAGCGTCAGACGTCCGCCGTTGAAGTAGTCGGGGTCGATGTAGCCCAGCACGAGCGCGGCGTCGGTGACAGTCGGCCTGTCGCCGCCGCGGCCGTAGCAGGCCGGGCCGGGCACCGAGCCCGCCGATTGCGGGCCGACGCGCAGGAGCCCGCCCGCATCGACCCAGGCGATCGAACCGCCTCCCGCACCCACCGACCTCACGTCGACGGTTGAGGTGCCGATGATGTCGCCCAGCCAGCGCTGCCCCAGCCAGCTGTCGCGCGTGTAGACGAGGCCGCCGTCGCGCACCAGGCCGACGTCGAAAGTGGTCCCGCCGGTGTCGCAGACGATGGCGTTGCCGCCAAGCTTCTCGACCGCGGAATAGGCGCGGCCCGCCACGGGCGCCATGGCCGGCCCGGACTTCAGCGTGTGGATGGGCCGGGCCACCAGCTCGTCGACGTGCTGGCAGCCGCCGACAGAGGTCGACACAAGGAGATCGCCGCTGAAGCCGGCGGCCCGCAGGTCCTCGCTCATGTCGCGCAAATGCCGCTGCATCAGCGGCTTCAGCGATGCGTCGATGGCGGTGGCCGACGCCCGGCGGTACTCGCGCAAAATCGGGACCAGCTGGTGCGACAGCGTGTAGGGCACGCCCGGCATCACATCGTCGAGAATGCGGCCGACGGCCAGCTCGTGCGCGGGATCGGCGATGGACCAGAGCAGGCTCACCGCGACCGCCTCGAAGCCGCGCTGCTTCAGGGTCTCTGCGACAGCCCGGACCTGGGCGTCCGACACGGGGGAGACCTCCTCGCCGTCCGCGCCGATGCGCCCGTCGATCTCGAACGTGTAGCGGCGGGAAATGTAGGGGTCGGGGTAATCGTAGCTGTAGTCGTGCGGCCCGTGCTTGCCGCCCTCCTTCAAAACCAGCGTGTCGCGGAACCCGGTGGTGGTGAGGAACGCGGTCTTCGCCGTGCGCCTTGTGACGATGGCGTTGGTGGCGCGCGTGGTGCCATAGATGAGGACGTTGGTGCGGGCGAGCAGCGCGGCGACATCGAGCCCCAGCTCCTCGGCGACGACGGCAAGGGCACCCGCCATCCCCTCGAAAATGCGCTCGGGCGTCGTCAGCGCCTTGCCGATGTGCAGCCGCCCGGCCTCGTCGAGCACCACCATGTCGGTGAAGGTGCCGCCGGTGTCGACGGAGATCCGGTAGCCCATGCGTGCCTCCGCGTTGAATTCGGCGTCCAAGGCTGCACAATGCAAGCCGGAATCCAACACGCATCGCCATCAGGAGCGGGAATGGCCGACATCTACGAGCAGCGCGGCTATGCCCGCGAACCCATCGGCTTCGGGCGCAAGCCCGCCGTGCTGGTGGTCGATTTCCAGCGCGGCTTCACCGAGGCGGAGTTCCCGATGGGGGGCGGCGCGATGGTGGAGGCGGCCCTGCAGAAGACGCTCGGCGTGATGCGGGCGGCCAAGCGCGCCGGGGCGCCCGTGCTGGCCTGCGCCATCGCCTTCGACAGCCGCAAGGGCGCGCAGCCCTGGAAGGTCGGCCCGGTGCTCGACCTCATCGCCGGGACGCCGCAGGCGGCGCTGGACCCGCGCATCGCCGCCGAGGAGCCCGACGTGGTGATGTCGAAGACGGCCCCCTCCATGTTCTTCGGCACGGCCGCCGCGGCCGTGCTGACGCGCGAGGGCGTGGACACGGTCATCGTCACCGGGTGCATTACCTCCGGGTGCGTCCGGGCCACCATCGTCGACGCCTTCTCCGCCGGCTTCCGCGTCCAGGTGCCGCGCGACTGCGTCGGCGACCACGACCAGGCGGCGCACGAGCAGAACCTCGCCGACGTCGGCCGCCGCTACGCCGACATCATCGACGCCGAAACGGCCATCGCCGCCCTCGAGCGCTGGCGCGGCAGCAACGCGCCCTAGCGCCGGCCGCCTCACCCTTGTCCTCCCCGGCGCGCCGGAGGCGCGGGAAGGGATCCAGCGCATTTTCCGGCCTGCAACCCGCTCGCTGGCGACCCCTGGCTCCCCTTCCCCTCCGCCGCTGCGCGGCTCCGGCCGGGGATGACAGGCTTCTCCGGCAGGCCAACCTGTGGTCATCCCACCCTGGATCAATGGCGGTCAGCAGCGCGCCCTAGCGCCGCCGCCTCGCTCCTTGTCATCCCCGGCGCGCCGAAGGCGCGGGAAGGGGATCCAGCCCTTTTCCGGCCTGCAACACGCTCGCTGGCGGCCCCTGGCTCCCCTTCCCCTCCGCCGCTGCGCGGCTCCGGCCGGGGATGACAGGCTTCTCCGGCAGGCTTCGCCGTGGTCATTCCACCTTGGATCAATGGCGAGCAGCAAAGCGGCGCAGCGCCGCCCCCTCACTCTTTGTCATCCCCGGCGCGCCGAAGGCGCGGGAAGGGGATCCAGCCCTTTTCCGGCCCGCAACCCGCTCGCTGGCGGCCCCTGGCTCCCCTTCCCCTCCGCCGCTGCGCGGCTCCGGCCGGGGATGACAGGCTTCTCCGGCAGGCCAACCTGTGGTCATCCCACCCTGGATCAATGGCGGTCAGCAGCGCGCCCTAGGTCCGGCCGCCTCACTTCCTTGTCATCCCCGGCGCGCCGGAGGCGCGGGAAGGGGATCCAGCGCCTTTCCGGCCTGCAACCCGCTCGCTGGCGGCCCCTGGCTCCCCTTCCCCTCCGCCGCTGCGCGGCTCCGGCCGGGGATGACAGGGTTCTCCGGCAGTCTTGCTCTTCGCCTGCCTGCGTCCCAAGCTGCATCCCGGGTGGCCCGGCAGAGGCCGCGGTGGATCGGGAGGACGTCCATGAAGCTCGAGGGCAAGGTTGCGCTCGTCACCGGCGGGGCGCGCGGCATCGGGGCGGCTGTCGCGCGGGGCTATGTGCGCGAGGGCGCGCGGGTCGTCGTCGCCGACATCGAGATTGACACGGCCACAGCGCTCGCCGCGTCGCTCGGGGATCGTGCCGTGGCCGTGCCCCTGGATGTTCGCGACAGAGCCTCGATCGCAGCAGCGGTGGAGACGGCGGAGCACCGGTTCGGCGGCCTCGACGTGCTCTTCAACAATGCAGGCGTCTTCGACATGGCGCCGATCGCCGAGATCACCGAGGAGATGTACCGGCGCCAGTACGACGTGAACGTCGGCGGCGTCGTGTTCACCGCGCAGGCCGCCGTGGCCGCGATGCGGCGGCACGGCAGGGGCGGCGCCATCATCAACATCGCCTCGCAGGCCGGACGGCGCGGCGAGGGCAACATCGTCCTCTACTGCAGCGCCAAGGCGGCGGTGATCAGCATCACGCAGTCACTGGGGCTGGAACTCGCCAAGGAGGGCATCCGCGTCAATGCCATCGCTCCCGGGGTCATCGACACGCCGATGTGGGACCGGGTCGACGCGCTGTTCGCCAAATACGAGAAAAGGCCCGTCGGCGAGAAAAAGCGCATGGTCGGCGAGGCGGTGCCGCTCGGCCGCATGGGCGATCCGGAGGACCTCGTCGGTCCCGCGATCTTCCTCGCGTCCCATGACGCACATTACGTGACCTGCCAGACACTCAATGTCGACGGCGGCAACTGGATGAGCTGAATGAGCCTGATGGCCGGCGGGGGAAGCCCGGCCCCGGCCGGCGCCGCGCAATGCCGGGACACACAAGCGTGAAAAACAAAAGGGCAGCCAAAGCTGCCCCAGACCTTGCCGTCTATGCGGCTGACCCTAAGTCAGGTCACGCAGCGTTGCTGCGCGCCCGTCTTGGGCGTTTCCTCCCCAGACTTGGGCCGCGCTTGCGCGGCCTTTTTCTTGTCGGCGCGATTTAGAGCATAGCGTCGCCCCCGCCGCAAGGGGCGAGTCGTGGGCAAAGCCCGACTTAAATCGATAAGTACGGCTCATCGTCCAAGCAGAGGTCTCCTCCGTTGCCCGGACGGCGTTGCTGCCGCGTGTCAGGCGCTCCGGGCCTGCGGCCCGGCAAACGGCGGTTGTGGCGACAGCCACGCCCGTGCCACCCTGAATTCTCCTTCCGGAGTCCCCCATGCACGACCTGCAGCGCCCGACCGTGACCGCGCAAACGGCAGATGCGGCGGGCGCGTCGCGCCGCAACCTGCTCACGGGCATCCTTCTCGGCCTGTTCGCGGTCGTCGCGTGGGGCGCCTACTCCGTCGCGGCGAGGCACGGGCTCGACGGCGGCCTGACGGCGTGGGACCTGACGGCCCTGCGCTTCATCACCGCCGGCGTGGTGATGGCGCCCTTCCTCTGGCGCCTCGGCCTGCGCGACCTCGGCGGTGTCGGCTGGTGGCGCGGCATCGCCCTCACGCTGGGCGCCGGGCCGCTCTTCGCCTGGCTCTATGCCGAGGGCCTGCGCAACACCCCCTTCGCGCACGGGCCGGTGATCGCGCCATCGACCATCACGCTGGCAAGCCTGGTCCTGTCCGCCATCCTCCTCGGCGAGAAGGTGAGCTGGTCGCGCTGGCTGGGCGTCGCCATCGTTATCGCCGGCCTCGTCTTCGTTGCCGACAGCCGGGCCGACGGGAAAGGCTTCGGCCTGCCCAGCGGGTGGGACGGCATGCTTCTGGTGGCCGGCATGCTGTGGGCCATCTTCACCGTCAATCTGCGCCGGTGGAAGGTGGATGCCGTGCGCGCGACCGCCATCGTCGCCGTGCTCGGGCTCGTCGTCGTGGCACCGCTCTACCTCGCGACCGGCGGTCTGCGTACCGTGATGGAGCACCCGCAGGCGGCGGCGCTGCAAGCCGTCTTCCAGGGTCTCGTCTCGGCCGTCCTCGCCACGCTCGCCTACAGTGCCGCGGTCACCCGCCTCGGGGCGAGCCGGGCCGGCATCTTCCCGTCGCTCGTCCCGGCCTTCGCGGTGCTCATGGCCGTGCCGGCCCTCGGCATCGTCCCGACGGGACTTCAGGTGACGGGAATCGTGCTGGCGACGGCGGGACTGGTCCTCGCCATCGGCCTCCTCGACCGCCGCGCGACCTGAGGCCGGATGGCCTCAGGCAGTCTTGCCGCGCAGGCGGCCGGCGAGCCGGACGAGGGGCGCAACCCCGTAGGCGGCGACCGGGATCAGCGCGGCACCGATAACGAGGCCGATGAGGCCGGACCCGATGGCGGAGACGAGCCAGGAGACGAAACCCTGCGCCACGGGCACTGCCTGGGCCGCGCGCTCGGCGATGTCGTGGATCACGTGCCCCAGCGTACCCCAGCCGTAAAGCTCCAGCCCGTGCACGATGATTCCGCCGCCGACCCAGACCATGGCGGCGGTACCGATGATGGCGAGCAGCTGCAGGACGACGGGCATGCCCCTGACGAGACCGCGCCCGAAGCCGCGCACCATCGCGCCGACGGCGCCGGGCCTCGCGTAGCGCGCCAGCGCGAGGCCGGCATCATCGGCCTTTACGATCAGCGCAACGACCCCGTACACGGCGGCTGTGATGCCGATGCCCACCACGGCCAGCACCAGCGCCTGCGTCCAGAAAGGCGATTCGGCCGGCACGGCGGCGAGCGTGATGGCCATGATCTCGGCCGAGAGGATGAAATCGGTGCGGATCGCACCGGCGACCTTCTCGTTCTCGAGCGCCACGGGATCGGCGCCGGACGCACCCGCGGCTTCCTCGGCCGCGTGGGCCGCGTGCGGAAACAGCTTCTCGGCAATCTTCTCCGCGCCTTCGAAGCAGAGATACGCCCCGCCCAGCATCAGCAGGGGCGTGATCAGCCAGGGGGCCAGCAGGCTGAGCGCCAGCGCCGCAGGCAACAGGAACAGGAGCTTGTTGCGCAGCGAGCCCGCCGCGATGCGGGCGACGATGGGGATCTCGCGTTTCGCTGCGAACCCGACGACGTAGCGCGGCGTCACGGCCGCATCGTCGATCACCACGCCGGCCGCCTTGGCGCCTGCCTTGGCCGCCTGTGCGGCGACGTCGTCCAGCGAGGCAGCCGCCACCTTGGCGATGGCGGCGATGTCGTCGAGGAGGGCTATCAGTCCGACGCTCACGAAGGCTCCCTGCAGCTGGCGCTCCGGACGTATATAGGCCGGAGTCGCGACAGCGCGAGTGCGCTCGGGTGACGGACGGCGTCAGACCTGCCGCGTCACCATCATCTTCTTGATCTCGGCGATCGCCTTGGCCGGGTTGAGGCCCTTCGGGCACACCTTGGCGCAGTTCATGATGGTGTGGCAGCGATAGAGCTTGAAGGGATCCTCGAGCCCGTCGAGCCGCTCGCCCGTGGCCTCGTCGCGGCTGTCGATGAGCCAGCGATAGGCCTGCAGCAGGGCGGCGGGACCGAGATAGCGGTCCCCGTTCCACCAGTAGCTCGGGCAGCTCGTCGAGCAGCACGCGCACAGGATGCACTCGTAGAGGCCGTCGAGCTTGACGCGGTCCTCCGGCGCCTGCTGCCACTCCTTCTCAGGGGTTGGAGAGGAGGTGTGTAGCCAGGGCTCGATGGAAGCGTGCTGGGCGTAGAAATTGGTCAGGTCCGGGACGAGATCCTTGATCACCGGCATGTGCGGCAACGGATAGATCTTCACCGCCCCGCCCTTCACCTCGTCGATGGCCGTGGTGCAGGCGAGCGCGTTGGCCCCGTCGATGTTCATGGCGCAGGAGCCGCAGATGCCCTCGCGGCAGGAGCGGCGGAAGGCCAGCGTCGGGTCGACCTTGTTCTTGATCCAGATGATCCCGTCGAGGACCATCGGGCCGCAATCGTCGCGGTCAACCCAGTAGGTGTCGAGCCGTGGATTGGCGCCGCCGTCGGGATCGTAGCGGTAGATCCTGAACTCGGTGACGCGCTTGGCACCGGCGGGCTTCGGCCACGCCTTGCCCTCGACGATGCGCGAGTTCCTGGGAAGGGAGAGCTGGACCATGTTCAGATCCTTGGTGCCATAAGTTCACGAGGGCGAGGAGTCCCAGTCCGCAAGCGCGATAACCTGTTCGGAGTAGCCCGCGGGTCCAGCCTTCCCGGCAAATGCCGTGTCGGCCGTGATCATTGGACAATTCCGCGCGATCGCGAGTGCGAGATAGGTGCAATCATAGATCTGGTGATTCAGCGCGCGGGCGAGTGCGAAGGCCTGCGTGAGGATCACCTGGGAGGGAACGATCTCGACCAGGAGGGTCGGGAGGCGAACCAGAGCGGCCGACGCCTGATAGTCTGACATCTCACCACGCTGGGTCTTGCGAAGCATCGTATTGGCGACCTCGAGGAGGAGCCTGTCCGGAGCGATCATGTCGGAATGAAACGACAACACTCTGTCGGCGGCCTCGTGGCCCGGCTCGGCGACGAACCATTTTACGGCGATGGAAGCGTCGACGACGATCATCGCCCGTCGCGATCCTCCCTGAGCAGGACGACGCTGTCCGTCTGAGGCACGTCCTTCGGCGTCATGGCAGCGATGCGGCGGACGTCTGCGAGCTTCTGCTCCCAGGTCTGCTCCGCCGCGAGCCCGCGGTTCAGAAGCTCGATCACTTCCCGGTCGAGCGACCGGGCATGGGCCTTGGCTCGCGCCTGAAGGGCCTCAACGAGGTGGTCGTCGACATCGCGGATCAGGATGTCCGTCATCGAAGGCTTCCCCGCTCCTTGCGGCGCTGTCAAAGGAGTTAATACACCCGCGCCTTGGGCTCGATGTACTGCACGTCGTTGGTCATGGTGTAGGTGTGCACCGGCCTGTAGTCGATCGACACGGCGTGTCTCGCCTCGTCGATCCAGGTCAGCGTGTGCTTCATCCAGTTCTTGTCGTCGCGGTCCGGGAAATCCTCGCGTGCCTGGGCACCGCGGCTCTCCTGCCGGTTGAGGGCGCCTTCCATGGTGACGACGGCCTGGGTGATCAGGTTGTCGAACTCCAGCGTCTCGATCAGGTCGGAGTTCCAGATGAGCGACCGGTCGGTGACGCGGATGTCGGCCGTGCCGCGCCAGACATCGCCGATCAGCTTCTGGCCCTCGGCCAGCACCTCGCCGGTACGGTAGACGGCGCAGTTGTTCTGCATTGTCCTCTGCATGGTGTCGCGCAGAGCCGAGGTCGGCGTGCCGCCCGAGGCGTTGCGGAAGCGGTCGAGCCGGGAGAGCGACAGGTCGGCGGAGTCCTTCGGCAGCTCGGCGTGCTTCTCGCCGGGTGTGACGAGCTCCGCGGCGCGCAGGCCGGCGGCGCGGCCGAAGACGACGAGGTCGATGAGCGAGTTCGAGCCCAGCCGGTTGGCGCCGTGCACGGAGACGCAGGCCGCCTCGCCGAGCGCCATCAGGCCGGGGACGACCGTGTCGGGATCGCCGTTCTTCTTGGTCAGCACCTCGCCGTGATAGTTCGTCGGGATGCCGCCCATGTTGTAGTGGACCGTCGGCAGGACCGGGATCGGCTCCTTCGTCACGTCCACGCCGGCGAAGATCTTGGCGCTCTCGGAGATGCCGGGAAGCCGCTCGTGCAGGATCTTCGGGTCGAGATGGTCGAGGTGCAGGTAGATGTGGTCCTTGTCCTTGCCCACGCCGCGCCCGCCGCGGATTTCCATGGTCATGGCGCGCGAGACGACGTCGCGCGAGGCGAGGTCCTTGGCCGAGGGGGCATAGCGCTCCATGAAGCGCTCACCCTCGGAATTGGTGAGGTAGCCGCCCTCGCCGCGTGCACCCTCGGTGATCAGGCAGCCCGCGCCATAGATGCCGGTCGGGTGGAACTGCACGAACTCCATGTCCTGCAGCGGCAGGCCGGCGCGCAGCACCATGGCGTTGCCGTCGCCCGTGCAGGTGTGGGCGGAGGTGGCCGAGAAATAGGCGCGCCCGTAGCCGCCGGTCGCCAGAATGGTCTGGTGCGAGCGGAAGCGGTGGAGCGTGCCGTCGTCCATCTTCAGCGCCACGACGCCGCGGCAGCGGCCGTCCTCGTCCATGATGAGGTCGATGGCGAAATACTCGATGAAGAACTCGGTCTGGTTGCGCAGCGCCTGCCCGTAGAGGGTGTGCAGGATCGCGTGGCCGGTGCGGTCGGCGGCGGCGCAGGTGCGCTGGGCGGTGCCCTTGCCGTAGTCCGTCGTCATGCCGCCGAAGGGCCGCTGGTAGATCTTGCCCTCGTCGGTGCGGGAGAAGGGCACGCCCCAGTGCTCGAGCTCATAAACAGCGGCGGGCGCGTTGCGGCAGAGATACTCGATGGCGTCCTGGTCGCCGAGCCAGTCGGACCCCTTCACCGTGTCGTACATGTGCCAGCGCCAGTCGTCCGGGCCCATGTTGCCGAGCGCGGCGGAGATGCCGCCCTGCGCCGCGACCGTGTGCGAGCGGGTGGGGAACACCTTGGAGATGCACGCGGTACGAAGCCCGGCCTGCGAGCAGCCGACCGTGGCGCGAAGCCCGGCGCCACCGGCGCCGACGACGACGACGTCGAAGGTGTGGTCGGTGATCGGGTAGGCCTTGCCGGCCACCGCGGGGGCGGCGTGTCCGTTGGAGGTGGCGGCCATGATCAGGCTCCGAATGTGATCTTCAGGACGGCGAGCACGCAGGCGAGTCCGACGGCGATCGCGAAGAAGGTGTTGAGGATGAGCAGGACGAGCTTCCCGCCCTCCCCATGGACGTAGTCCTCGATGATGACCTGCATGCCTAGGCGCATGTGGACGATCCCCGTGATGATGAAGAGCAGCACCAGCAGCGCGACAAGGGGATGCGACAGCGACGACACCAGCGCCTCGCGTCCCTTGCCGACCACCGACAGGATGATGACGAGGAAGGCGAGCGTCAGCGGGATCTGCGCCACGGCGGTCAGCCTCTGGCGCCAGAAATGCTCTGTTCCGGAATGCGCGGGGCCCAGCCCCCGCACCTTCTTCAGGGGAGTCTCGATGCGGTGCGCCTCGAATTCGGCCATGGGATGATCCTCAGCGCAGGGCGTAGCCGACGATCCAGACCAGGACCGTCAGGGCGATGGAGCCGATCAGAGACCAGAGCGCCATCTGTTCGCGTCCCGCGGGACCGAAGCCGGCGCCGGTGTCCCAGACGAGGTGCTTCAGGCCGCCGAGCATGTGATGCATAAGCGCCCAGGTGAAGCCGAGCAGGACGATGAGCCCCAGCCACGAGCCCATGAGCCACTGCATGGTGTCGAAGGCCTGGGCGCTGGTGGCCGCGGAGATGAGCCAAGCGGCCAGCAGCAGCGTGCCGAAATAGAGAGCCCCGCCGGTGATCCGGTGCAGGATCGACATCGTCATCGTCAGGGTCGGGCGCCAGATCTGCAGGTGCGGAGACAGCGGGCGTGCGGGAGCGGACTTCGGGGCAGCCATGGCCTTCCTTCTCTCTGCGCCAGGGAACGGCACGAGCATGAATGCGGCCCGTTTCCGATAGCGAAACTCTATGTCCTCCGCAATGCGGCAGGATACCCGACAAAAGGCTCAATCGCCTGCAATTTGCGCGTTCCGGGGCAGCCCGGGACGCCTTGCGCGCCGGCTTGCCCTTATTTTCTCCGGCTCGCGATCAGCGCCGCGGCCTCGCAGGCGCTGCGCGCATCGACGACCGCCGCATGGGCGTCATGCAACCCGGCGAGGGCGACGCGGTGGACGGTGTCGGCCGGCCATGTTCCGCCATATGGGTCGGTCCGCTCCACTGTCCAGCACGCATCGGCCGCGACAAAGACGCGAAAGCCCAGGCCGCCCGCATGCCGCGCCGTCATGGCGACCGCGCCGTCGGTCGGCGCGCCGCAAATGACGAGGGTGGTGTGGCCTCCCGCCTCGAGCCGCTGCTCGAGTCCCGTGCCGGCGAAGGCGTTGCCCCCCGGTGCCGGGAAGATCGCCTCGTTCGGCTGCGGTTCGAGCCCCTCGACGAAGGCCCGGACCGGACCGGCTCGGTCTGCGCCGACATGGACGACCGGCATCCCGCATTGACGCCAGACGGACAGCAGGGCTCCAGCCCAGGCAGCGGCATCGGACCCGGATGGCGCTTCCGGCCATTCCGGACAGACGGACAGGAGCACTGTGTCGATGGGGATCCGCACGGTGTCAGGTCCGGACGGTCTGCGCAGGGAAGAGGTCCTGGACGGCAAGCACGAGGCCGGGAGGGTCGAGCGTCAGGTCACCACGGCTGATGATGGCCGTCTCGATCCGGCCCGCCTCGCGCCTGTGATGGGTCACGACCCGGCGGTCGCAGTCGACGATGAGATAGTGCCTGACCGAGGGCATTGCGAAATAGTCGGCGAGCTTTGCGCCGGAGTCCCGCCGGCTCGTGGACGGTGACACGACCTCCACCACTACCAGGGGGTCGTCCACGGCCAGTGCCTTAGGGTCCACGGGCTCGCCATATCGCACGCACGCGTCGGGCTCATAAACCGTGTCGCGCGAGACCCTCAAGGCCATGCCGTCGACAAACACCTGGCAGGGCAGGTTTCGCTCACGAACGCCCTGGCGGAGATACGCGTAGATTTCGCCCTTGACCAGGGCGTGCTGTGCCTGCTCGGCGCTCATGGTGCTGACCTGGCCCTGCACCAGTTCGTGACGCCCGGGCTGCGTCTGTGCCCAGGCCAGGAACTCGTCCGCGTCCATGGGCCTCGGGAATGGGGCCGACATCCTGTGCCTCCTCGGTGGCTGCACGATAGCGCAATCCAGCCCGGGACGGCAGGCGTCCTACCGCGGCAGCACCAGCCACAGGTCGAGGTCGAGGATCACGGCCGGGTGGTACTCGTCCCCGACCTTCAGGGGGAACTCGCCGCAGGGCTGGTCCTTGGTCGCCACCAGCCGGACGCGCAGCGCACCAGCGTCGGTGCGGCCGGGCAACTCCTGGCGGTCCAGCACCTCGCTCCAGGCATAGACCGTGTCGCCGGCGAAAAGCGGCGCGACGTGCCGGCCGGCATTGATGGCCGCGACATGGAAGGCGTTGGCGAGGCCGTTGAAGGACAGGGCCCGGGCGAGCGAGATCACGTGCCCGCCATAGATCAGGCGCCTGCGGAAGCGGCTTTCCGCCTGCGCCATACGGTCGAAATGCACTTTCGCGGTGTTCTGGTAAAGGCGCGTCGCGAGCTGGTGCTCGGCCTCCTCGACGGTGATCCCGTCGACATGGTCGATGCGCTCGCCGGTCTCGTAGTCACCCCACAGGAAGGGCGATCCCGCCAGGCCGGTGTCGTAGCCACCCCGGGTCAGGATGGGGCAGGCGTCCCCGAGCGCGTCCGGCGCAACTGCCCTCGGCAGTTCCGGCACATGCTCGTCGAGGACGGAGGAACCCGGTTCCCGCCGCCGCACCATGACCCAGCGCACATAGTCGAGGACGTCGGTGCCATCCTGGTTGCGGCCGGTGGAGCGGACATAGACCACACCCGTCTGGCCGTTGGCGTTCGCCTTGAGGCCGATCACCTCGGAGACGGCTGACAGCGTGTCGCCGGGATACACCGGCGCGAGGAACCGCCCGCCGGCATAGCCGAGATTGGCAACGGCGTTCAGCGAGATGTCGGGCACGGTTTTCCCGAACACGGTGTGGAAAACCAGCAGGTCGTCTAGCGGAGCGTGGGGATAGCCCGCCGCCCGGGCAAAGGCGTCGGAGGACTGCACCGCGAAGCGCGTGCCGTAGAGCGCCGTGTACAGCGCGGCGTCACCCTGCGTCAGGGTGCGGGGGGTGGCGTGGCGGATCACCTCGCCGAGCCGGAAATCCTCGAAGAAGCGGCCCGGGCTGGTCTTGCTCTCGGTCGGCATCGTGCCTCCTGCGTCGGGCGGAGGATGCGCCGGCCGGTGCGGTGCAGCAAGACGGGGAGGGGACGACCTTCGTCGCATGGGCCGACGAGGTTGGCCCTCACCCTTACCCTCTCCCACAAGGGAGAGGGGGGCCCGAGCGTTGAGCCTGAGTAACGAGGGGTGCTGCCCGGCTGGAGGCTTACGAACCAACACGCCGCCAAAGTCCCCCTCTCCCATGTGGGAGAGGGATGAAGGGTGAGGGCCCGCCCTAAAGCGCCGGCGCGGGCAGCCCGCGCCTTGCACAAGCCGCCGTCAGCGTGTTGGCGAGCAGGCAGGCGATGGTCATCGGGCCCACCCCACCGGGAACGGGGGTGATGGCTCCGGCAACGGCCGAAGCAGACTCGTAGGCGACGTCGCCGACGATCCTGGTCTTGCCTTCGCCGAGTTCCGGCGCCGCGACGCGGTTGATGCCGACGTCGATGACGATGGCGCCGGGCTTCACCCAGTCGCCCGTCACCATTTCGGGCCGCCCCACGGCGGCGACCAGGATGTCGGCGCGACGGCAGACGGACGGCAGGTCGCGGGTCTTGGAGTGCGCGATGGTCACGGTGCAGCTCTCGGCCAGCAGCAGCATGGCCATCGGCTTGCCGACGATGTTGGACCGGCCCACCACGACGGCCTCGAGGCCGGAAAGATCGCCAACCGTCCGCCTGAGCAGCTTCACGCATCCCAGCGGCGTGCACGGGACGAGGCCGCCCGTCCCGGTGGCGAGGCGGCCGGCATTGACGGGGTGGAAGCCGTCGACGTCCTTGGCGGGATCGATGGTGTCGAGCACGCGGTCGGCGTCGATGTGCGACGGGAGCGGCAGCTGCACGAGGATACCGTCGACGCTCTCGTCGGCGTTGAGGCTGTTCACCAGCGCCAGAAGGTCAGCTTCGCTGGTCTCGGCCGGCAGCCGGTGTTCAAAGGAATTCATGCCCGCCTCCCCGGTCTGCTTCACCTTGGAGCGGACATAGACCTGGCTGGCGGGATTCTCGCCGACGAGCACCACCGCCAGTCCCGGCGTGAAGCCGTGGTGCTGCTTGAGGTCGGCCGCGGCCGCGGCGATCTCGGCGCGCAGGCCCTCGGCGACGGCCTTGCCGTCGATGATGGTGGCCGTCATGGCGATCTCCCTTTTTTCGTCGCCGCCCCGGCTGCTGCGCCGGCCAGCGCCTGCGCAAGCTCGCTAGCCTCCCCGGCGATGGTGAGCGTCTTCACACGCGACGTCGCGCCCCCTGCCACCGACACGCGGGAGGCCGGCACGCCACAGGCGGAGGCGATGAGCTTGCACAGGGCCGCATTCGCCGCACCATCTTCCGGCACGGCCCGTACCCTCGCGGCGAGCACGGCACGGCCGTCGGAGAGCGTCTCGACCCCGTCGAGCGCGTCGCGACCGCCGCGCGGCGTCAGCCGCACCGTAACGAGCAGGCCCGGAGCGGCGGGGCGCCAGGGCACCTGCACTGGGTCAGAAGACGTAGGGGTAGATGTAGTACGCGATGACGAGCTGGATCAGGTAGATGATCAGCAGCAGCACGATGGGCGAGAGATCGAGGCCCCCCATGTCCGGCAGCCTTCGCCTGATGGGAGCCAGAACCGGCTCCGTCACCTGGTAGATGGCATTCCAGATGGCGCGGACTACGTCGTTTCGCATGTTCACGACGTTGAAGGCGATCAGCCAGCTGAGGATCGCGGAGACGATGATGACGTAGATGTAGAGCTGCAGCGCCAGATTGACGACGTCGAGGAGGGCGCGCATCCAATTCTCCGGAAGGTACTCGCAGCGGGGCGCCCCTGATGTAGCCGCCCACCCCCGTCTCGACAAGACTGCGCGGCTTTCCCCCGGAGAAACGGCCAGCCTGGCACCGGCAGGGCGTGATGCAGAAGCGCAACACCCCAGGGTACAAAGCAGCGCTGCAACCCTGTCTGCAACCGGGGATTAAGAACAGGCGGGGCTAGGCTCTGGTCGTTCTTCCGGAGCACCGACCAGAATGCCCCACATCTCCCGCCGCGACGCCCTCCGCGGCGCCGCACTCCTCGGCACGACGTCTCTCCTGGCCGGCTGCGTGTCGATCGCACCGTCAGTGAAGCCCGGCGCGAAGCCGCCCGCCCCGGTCGCCTTCTCCGGCGACACCTCGGCCCTGTACGGCGCTGTCTCCGGTGAGCCCTTCCCGGTGCACCCCATCAACCTGTCGTCGATCGACCGCGCCTACCTGCGTTCCACGGTCGCCTACTCGTCCAAGGAGAAGCCGGGCACGATCGTCATCGATCCGCAGGCCCGCTACCTCTACCTCGTGCAGGAGAACGACACGGCGATCCGCTACGGGGTAGGCGTCGGGCGCGAGGGCTTCGGCTGGTCGGGCCGCGCCACGATCAACAGCAAGCAGGAATGGCCGGACTGGTATCCGCCGCCCGAGATGTTCGCCCGCCAGCCGGAGATCAAGGCAAAGATGTCGAAGCTGCAGAGCGGCATCGGCATGAAGGGTGGCCCGGGCAACCCGCTCGGCGCCCGCGCTATGTATCTCTGGCAGAACAACAAGGACACGCTGTTCCGCATCCACGGCACGCTCGAGCCGGAGACGATCGGCAAGCGTGTGTCCTCAGGCTGCATCCGGATGATCAACCAGGACGCGATCGACCTCTATTCGCGCGTTCCGGTCGGCACGCCGGTCGTGGTGCTCGGGCCGGGAACGGCCTGAGCCGTCTGCTCGCCCTCGTAGACCGGCACCTCGGTGGAGAATTCCAGCACGGCCCGCGTTCCGGGCCGTGCATCCTCGTAGGCGACCTTCGAGCCGAGATTGCGCGCCATGGCGGTGACGATGCGGGTGCCGAGGCCCGTGCCCTGGCTGCCGTCGCTCGCCGCCATGCCGACGCCGTCGTCCTCGACCACCAGCCGCGCGCAGCCGGAGGCGGGCTCGGCCATGGCAATGAGGATCCGGCCCGACTTCCCTGCGGGGAAGGCGTACTTGAAGGCGTTGGTCACGAGTTCCGTGACGATGACGCCGACCGAGACGGCCTTGTCGGTGGCGACGCTGATCGGGCTGAGGTCGAGGTCCACGCGGTGCGCCCCGCCCCCGGCTTTCATCGCGGCCTCCAGCTCCCCGACGAGGCTCACCAGATAGGCATCGATCTCGACAACCCGGACGTCGTCCGACGTGTAGAGGCGGCGGTGGATGTTGGCGATGGCGGTGACGCGCGCCTGCATTTCCTCCAGCGCCGCGCGGGCGCCGGGATCGGTGAGCGCGTTCGACTGCATACGCGCCATGGCGGCGACCAGCGCGAGGCTGTTCGCGACGCGGTGGTTCACCTCGCGCAACAGCACCTCGGCCCGGTCGCGCGCGGCGCGGATGTCGCGGTCGGCCTGCTCCTTGGCGAGCCGCAGGCGATGCTGCTCCAGCCCGGTCGACACCGCTTCGGCCAGAAGCTCGCGGAAATGGCCCTGGACGTCCTTCCAGACGTAATCGACGGCGCCGGCCTTCAGCGCGGCAACGGCGACGCGGCTGTCCTCGGACCCGGTGACGTAGATCACCGGCGGCGCGTTCGGCAGCGCCTTGATGACGGGCAGGACGTCGAGCCCGGTCTGGCCGGGCATGTGGTGGTCGAGCGCCACGAGCGAGATGCCGCCCTGGCGGATGCGCTCGACGCCGGCCTGTCCGTCCAGGACATGCTCGACCGCGTAGCCTCGCGATTCGAGGGCGCGCCGCACCAGCCGGCCGAGGCCGGGGTCGTCGTCGACGTAGAGGATGCGCGACCCCAGATCGGGCAAGGTCAGTCGTTCTCCGGAACCTGGATAACCGAAAAGAACAGGCCGAGTTGCCTGATCGCGTTGGCGAAAGCCTCGTAGTTGACGGGCTTGGTGATGTACACGTTGGCCCCGAGATCGTAGCAGCGCTGCACCTCTCGCTGGTCGTCCGTGGTGGTCAGCACGACGACCGGCGAGCGCTTGGTGTGCTGGTTCTCCTTGATCTTCTGAAGGATGTCGATCCCCGTCATGTCGGGAAGATTAAGGTCGAGCAGGACGAGAAGATGGCGCTTCGCGCTCACCTCGCCGCTGCCGTCCGGGCCCATCAGGTACTCGATGGCCGCGCTGCCGCTGGTGAAGGGCAGGATGTCGTTGTTGACCCCGGCACGCCGGATGTTGCGTTCGATGAGGCGGGCATGGCCCTCGTCGTCCTCGATCATGACGATGCAGACGGGATGCAAGGCAATCTCCTTCATTCGGCAGCGAGCTGCGACGGCGCCGCGCGCATCGGCTCGGCTGGAAGCGTGACGGTGAAGACGGTGCCCTCGCCCAGTGTCGAGGACACGTCGATGCGGCCTCCGAGCGTGCGGACGAGCGTGCGGACATGCGCGAGCCCGATGCCCTCGCCGGGCCTGTCCTGAACGCCGGAGCGCCGGAAGAGCTCGAAGATCCGCTTGTGGTCCTTCTCCGCGACGCCGCGGCCATTGTCCGTGACGGTGTAGCGGACGCGCGAGCCGATGCGTTCGCCGGAAACCACGATATGTCCCGGCCGGCCCGGCGCGAGGTATTTGAGCGCGTTGTCGACGAGGTTGCCGAAGATCTGCTCGACCGCGAGCCGGTCCGCGACCAGGGGCGGCAGGTCCTTCACCGTCACCGTGGCGCCCTGGCTGTCGGTCTGGTGCCGCAGCGAGTCGGCGAGGCCCGAGAGCAGCGGCGTCATCTCCAGATGCTCGGGCCGGAAGGTCCGCCGTCCCTCGCGCGAGAGCTTCAGGATGGCGTTGATGAGGCCGTCCATCTTGTTGATGGCGGCCTTGATGAAGGAGAGCGATTCGGCGAGGTCCTTGTCGATCGTGTCGGCCTTGGCCTTGTCGGCGATTTCGGTGCGGATCTCGTCGCGCACCGCCTCCAGCTCGCTGGTGAACCCCATGATGTTGACCAGCGGCGCGCGGAGATCGTGGCTGACGATGTAGGCGTAACGCTGGATTTCCTCGTTCGATTCCTTCAGCTCCGCCTCGGCGTCTCGCTGCTCGGTGATGTCGGTGTGCACGCCTACCCATTCCCGGATCGTGCCGTCGGGATCCAGCACAGGAACCGCGCGGATGGCGAAAGAACGCCAGACGGCGTCGCGGCGGCGCACGCGATGTTCGTGGACAAAGGTCTTGCGCTGCTCCACCGCCTCGTTCCAGGCGGCCACGCTGGCTTCGCGGTCGTCGGGATGGACTGCATCGGCCCAGCCGTAGCCCTCGTACTCCTCGCGGCTCTGGCCGGTCAGCGCCGCCCAGCCGGGCTGCTCGCCCGTCATCCGGCCCGACGCGTCGTTGGTCCACAACACGCCGCGCACGGCGTTGACGGCGGCGCGGAAGCGGTCCTGACCGCGCTGGATCGACCTCTCGCGCTCACGCAGCCGCGTCGAGGCCTCCGCCAGCTCGGCGCCGACGGTGTTCACCTCGGCGAGCGATGTTTTCAGCGGGCGCACCTCCTCGCCCCGGCCGAGCGACGCGGCGCTCGCCGAAAGCATCCGCAGCGGCGCGGTGATGCGGCGGCCGAAGAGGCTGGCGAGCAGGGCGGAGAGCACGAAGATGCCGACGCCGAGGCCGGCCAGCAGGAACAGGGACCGGCGGAACGATTCCTCGAGCTCGCTGCGCTTGACGCCCACGGCGACCCGCCAGTCCCCCAGGCGCGTCCGGGAGTAGGCCCCGATCACGGCCTGCCCGTCGATGGTCGTGCCGTTCCAGGTGCCTTCCTTGCCGGACGTGCTGTTCAGCAGATCCTCGGTGGCGCGCTTGCCGACGAATTCGTCGGCCCGCGTATTGCGCGCGATGATGGTCCCTGACCGGTCGACAACGGCGAGGGTCCAAGTCTGCGGCAAGTCCATTTGCCCCAGCATGACGTTCAGGCGGGTCACCGGGATACTCACCGCCAGCGTGTAGGGAACGTCGTTGCCCCGAACCACCGGCATGACGATGGAGAAGAGTTTCTCGCCGCTGAGGCGGCCGACGAACAGGTCGGAAACCTGCGGCTGCCGGGTGGCGATGGCTTGAGCATCGACCGGCAGCGCCAGGTCGGGCAGCGCCTCGCCGAACGGGCGGCGCGTGTTGACCAGCTGGCGGCCATCCGGCGTGCGGAGCACGGGCGAGACGCCGAGCAGTTGCACCACCTTCTGCGCCTGGTCGTAGAAGGCGGCGAGGTCGTCGGACTGGAGGGCCCGCGACAGGGACAGAACCTGCGCGCCGGCGGTCAGCCCGGTGAGCTCACGGTCGATGGCCACTGCGACCGTGCGGGCCGCTTCGGCTGCACGGCTTTCAACCCGGAGGCGCTCCGCCTGGGCATACTGCCACAGCATCAGCCCGGCAAAGGCGAAAACGGGCAGGCCCAGCATGGCGCCGAAGAGCGCCATGTGCCACCGGGCGCTGCGGCTCGTCGGCGTGGAGAGGATCGCTGCTGACATGGCGTGAAGGGTCGCATTTCCGGCTGAAGAAGGCCGGAAGCCGGCGCGCAACAACGCCCGAGCCGCCGGGATGGTTCCTCGCGCGAAAGTCGCGCCCAGATGCGGTGAAGCCGTGGAAACGTGGGCTTTGCCGTGAGACTCCGTTAAGGTCGCGCCGCCTATCGTCCCGCGACCGCTCAGAGGTAGGCGATGGATCTCGACTTCGCTTCGTTCACGCCGCGCGAATGCGAGGTCGCAGCGGAGCTTCTGGGGCTGATCCGCCCGGTGGCGGGCGAGGCACTCGCGCGACTTTACCGTACCGACCTCGGCTATGCCGGGCAGGAGCACGATCCCGCCTTCCTCGCCGACGAGCTTCTCAAGATCGAGAAGATGTTCCGGCTCGACTTCGACGAGGATTACCGCCGCTGCAAGCGCAGCATCGTGAAGCGCGCGCTCGCCCGCGGCATGGATGCGCGCCGCTACCCCCTGTTCTTTCAGCGGGACTTCACCGCCTTCGTGTTGCCGGTCATCGCGCGCTACCGCTTCCGCCGGGGTCTCGAGGAACGGCTAGCGGTCTTCAACAAGGTCATGCTGACCGATTTGTGCTTCTCGATGGGGTATTTCGCCGAACTCGTCGAGGACGAACGGGCCTCCGAACTGGACGGCATCAGGACCGCGTTCGAGGCCGAGATCGCGCGCCGCGCAAGCGACCTCAAGGCCGGGATCGCAGAGGCGGAGCGCGGCGCCGCGATGCTGTCGGAGGCTGCGCGCAGAACCATGGAGGCGGTGTCGGCCTCGGGCGCCGACCCCTCCCGCGTGGCCGACGCGGTCGGCGAGATCGCCGAGGCCACCCGCTCCTTCAGCGCCACGGCCCACGACATCGCGCAGACCACGACCGATTCCGTGCAGGGCGTGGACAGGGCCGCCGACGAATGCGCCGACCTCTCCCGCCACATCGCCGGGCTGCAGGCTTCGATTTCGCAGATCGGAGGAGTCGTCGAGGAGATCCGATCCCTGTCGGCGCAGACCAACCTGCTGGCGCTCAACGCGACGATCGAGGCGGCGCGGGCCGGCGAGTCCGGGCGCGGCTTTGCCGTCGTCGCAGGAGAGGTGAAGAGCCTCGCCCAGGCGACGGACCGCTCCGCCGGTTCGATCGCCGCCCGCGTCGGGCAGATCCAGTCCACCAGCGGGACCATTCTCGGCAGCATCGAGGGACTGATGGCGACGATGCTCTCGCTTCAGGCCGCAGCGCGCAAGGTGACGGGTGCCGTGACGGGGCAGGCCGACGCGACCGGCGTCATCGCCCGGCAGACGACGGAGTCCGTGGCCGGCGTCGCCGCCATTGCCGAGCATGCGCGGATGGTGCGCAGCCTTTCGCAGGAGGCCGTGACGGCGGCGAGCGCGGTGGAGATCAGGCTTCGCGAGGCCGTGCGCGGCGCGACCGAGCTCCAGGACACCCTGACGGGTCTCATTCGACGCATAGGCGAACGGCGCGCGCCCTTCGTCGCGCCGCCGGCCACGGGGTCCAGCGTGCCCGCGGGCAAAGGTCCAGGCTGAGCACCCTGTTGCGTGGCGCGCCCTGATCGGAGAGGGTCGGCGGACACAGGGAGGACATGATGAGCATCAGCCTGCTGGAAGCCTTCGGCGCGGCCTGGAACAGGCACGATCTCGACGCGATCATGGACATGACGGCAGAGGACGGCGAGTTCTGGTCGGCGGCCGGCAGCCAGGCCTGCGGCGAGCGCTATGCGGGCAAGGAGGCGGTGAGGGCCGCCTATGCCGGCATCTTCGCCACGTTTCCGGATGGCCAGTGGACCAAGTCCCGCGTCACGATGATCGGCCCGGAGCGTGGCATGTCGGAGTGGCTGTTCGTCGGCACGAAGACGGACGGGAGCCGCGTCGAGGTGGACGGGCTGGATCTTCTCGACCTCGCCGGCGGCAAGGTCCGGATCAAGAACTCCTTCCGCAAGGCACGAAGCGCCTGAGTACTGTCCGGAGGGCGCCGGTACCCGTCGACTTACGGAAAATCGGTCTGCGACGAAAGTTGATGGTGCACCGCAACATTTTTCGTCCCGCAGAGCTCATAACGCCTATGATCTGAGCGGGACGCTGCGGCCTGCTTGGGGCTGAGATATGCACACAGCGTGGTCATTATGACGGACAATTCGGCAGAACCTCGCAGGAAATTGCACAAATGCAGGTATTTACCGTTCGTTAACCGCATCCGGGTCTGGAGGACCCCTCTTCACATTGCACCGCAGCGCATTATTGTGCACTGCAGGAAACGTTCCAAGGCTTCCCACGTCCGCGAGGAGAGGCCTTATGGCTCAGAAGACACTCACCCTGACCCACCGCGATGCGGCGAGCCCGCTTCGCTCTTTCGAAATGGTCGTGACCGGCGCGCTGCGCAGCATGGCCGAGGACGCTCTGACGCTGCTGTCCGAGCATGACGGGGCGCTCGCGAGCGTCCAGCGCGGCCGCGACGGCCGCAGCGGGCCCGTCCACTTGACCCTGGCCCAGGCAGCCCACGTGCTGGCCGAGCGCCGCCGCACCATCCGGGAGTTGTCCCGCAGGTCGGATCGGGATCTCGCCGATCTCAACATCCCGCGCCCGGCAATCCGCGCCGCCGCGACGGTCGCCGCCTTCACCTCCGCTGCTGTTGGCGTACCGTCGTCGCCGCTTCGCGCCTCGGGCGTGTCCTCCCTCGGCGCACGGATCGCGCGGGTCCTCGAGACCTACCGGCGTGAGTCGTTCCCGAGCGACACGGAGCGGGCGGAGGCCTATCTCGCCGATGCCGGCGACATCTACGACCTCGAGGCGCGCATGCGCGAACTCGACCGCAGGCGCCGCCGCACCGCCTTCGGCTGGCCGGCTTGAAGCCTTGCGCGCGAACCGGGGCGCCCGTCACCCCGGTTCGCGTCAGGCGGCGTCGCGTTGTGGAATGACGTCGACCACCTCGTCCCAGCGCCGCAGCATGGCGTCGACGCAGGCGGGATCGAACAGGGAACCGCGGCCCGAGAGAAGCTCGGCGCGGGCATCGGCCGAGGACCACGCGCCCTTGTAGCAGCGCGTGCTCGTGACGGCGTCGAACACGTCCGCCACGGCGGCGATCCGTCCGGCAATGGGGATTATCTCGCCCTCCAGGCCGAAGGGATAGCCTGACCCGTCCCATCGCTCGTGATGCGTCACGCTGATGATTTCGGCCAGGCGCAGCAGCGGCGAGCGGCTGTTCTTCAGCATGGCCTGCCCGATCAGAGTGTGTCTCTTGATGACCTCGAACTCGTCCTGGGTCAGCGGGCCTTTCTTGCGCAGGACATCGTCGGGGATTCCGACCTTTCCGATGTCGTGCATCTGCGCCGCGAGCGACAGGAACCGGCACTGCTCCTTGTCGAAGCCGAGTTCGTCGGCGATGATCCAGCAATAGCGCGCCATGCGCTGCACATGCTCTCCTGTATCGCTGTCGCGATATTCCCCGACGCGTGCCAGGCGGTCGACGAGTTCCTCCTCCTGGGCTTCGAGGGCTGCACGGACCTTCTCGACCTGGGCGGCGGCCCATTTCTCGTAATGCGCCTCGAGCGCGGCGTGGCTGCCGCGGACCAGCACATTGCCGATCCGATGCGCGAGGACGAGGGGATGCAGGGGCATGGCCGCGACATCGGCGGCGCCGGCCTGCAGAGCCGCGACGGCTGCGCCCTCGTCGTCATGCTGCAGGATCGCCAGGATCGGGACCGAGGATCCGTAGTGCTGGCGGGCGGCAGCGATCTCGGCGGGACCGGAGAGACCCTCGCCGTCGAACACGACGAGCAGACCAGGCTGCGCCAGCGGAAGTCCGCCATCGCCCGGAGCGTGATACGTCAAGTCGAGCGAGACACTCGCCGAAGGGTCGATCCGAAGTTCGGGTCGTCCCGCCGCGACGACGATTGTGGGTATGTCCCGCACGCTTTTCATCCTGAAGCGTCGCCAGCGCCAGTATCGGCACGCTCGACACCCTGACCGCTGCCCCTGAATATTGCGTTAGCCGGGCTCCGACTTCTCAGTCGAGAGAGTCCCAACGTGCCCGACGGGGCGGAGTCGCCGGACGGCGCCGGACTTCCCGCAGCAGTACGAGAGCTGAACCGAGGACGATTGCAGCCAGGACGGCGCCGATGGTTCTCGCCGGCGCGTCCGCACCGCAGGTGGCGTTGGCGAGGCCCTCGGGCAAAGGAAGCCTGGCATCGCACAGCCTGCGCGTGATCTGGGCAAGGACATCCATGGCGGGCACCATCCGATGACCCCGCACAGTCGCACGCTCAAGGCGGCCGGCTCGTTAAGTTTGTGGATCCGATTAAAATAATTTTGGGCCGAGGTGCGTTAACGCACTCCGCCCACCGCCGGGCGGGTGCATCATTGCTTCGTGGAGAGGCGCATGAGCGTCCGGGAGGCGGTGATGGTAGGCGTGTCGGGTCGGCGCAGGTTGCGCCGCGTGATGCTGGTTGCCGGGGTTCTGGTGTGCGGGCTCGTTTCGGGCTCGATGCTCGGCGCCGTGGCCCTGGTGACTGCGCAATGGGCCATCGCCTCCGACCCGCTCTTTGCGGAGCCGGGCGACGTGCAGGGCTCCTCCGGCCCCGGGACCGCGGGCTGAGCGGCTGCGCACGGCACGGGCATCGCGGAATTCCTTGCAGCACCGGAGATTTTCCCCGGGCACCCCCTCGTGTTTCAGGTTGCCAGCAGATGCGCTGGCGCCTATTTAGTCGCAATCGGGACTCGCGTGCGTGCAGGCGGCGCTTCGCGCCTTCCGCCCGCTTCGACGGCATCACGACACATCGACCGGACCGTTGCCCACGTGCCCGACGCGGCGCATCGGCGGCTTCGGCCTGCGGCGTCGCGAGGACGCAGCGCGGGCTGTCCGTGCAGCAGCGTCCGGCTGGCCATGGCGGCCGGCCTGCGTAAGCCCGGTCCCGGAAAAGGAGATCGCCCATGGCGAAGGAAGAAATGGTGGCTTTCGAGGGTCTCGTCACCGAGATCCTGCCCGATGCGCGCTTTCGCGTGCAGCTCGACAGCGGGCACGAGATCGTGGCCTACACGGCCGGCAAGATGAAGAAGAACCGGATCAAGACGCTCGCGGGCGACCGCGTTACAGTCGAGATGTCGCCCTACGACCTCGAGAAGGGCCGCCTGATCTTCCGTCACAAGGACGAGCGTGCTTCCAGCGGTCCGCGTCCCCCGATGCGCGGCGGCCAGCGCCGGCGCTGATTCGAGCCCACGGCACGTCGGTCCATGCCCCGCTGTCGCCGGAACGGCCAGAGCAGGGCGCCGCTGATCTGAAACAGCCATTCTGCACTCAAAGGTCGAGGTGACGGTTTTGACACCGTCCCGGGACGGGTTACCGTGCGCGCGAAAACGCGACGGACCTCCCGCCCAATGGACCATTCGACCCCTCCTCCCGACTTCGAACGCCTGAAATCCGTGCTCGCGGCGCGTCGCGACAGCCTGCCGAGGCGTCTTCAGCAGGTCGCGGAATTCGCAATGGAGCATCCGGACGAGATCGCCTTCGGCACGGCCGCCAGCATCGCGAACAGGGCGCAGGTCCAGCCCTCGACGCTCGTCCGTTTCGCCAAGGCGATCGGATATTCCGGATTTTCCGATCTCCAGGCTGTTTTCCGCAACCGGCTGCGCGACCGCTGGCCCGATTATGCCGAGCGCCTCAAGACCCTCAACGACAGCGGCGCGGCGGGTCGCGAGCCGTTGCGCCTGCTCTTCGGCTTCACCGATTCGGCGGCGGCCTCGCTGGAACGCATGCGCCAGACCATCTCCGGTCCGGACCTCGAGACGGCGGTGGAGGTCCTGGCGGGAGCGGGCACCATCTACCTCGTGGGACAGCGCCGGGCCTACCCCGTCGCCGCATACCTGGCCTATGCGCTCGCCAAGCTCAACATACGCTGCGCCCTCATCGACAATGTCGGCAGCCTCGCTCCGGAGCAGCTGGCCGCGGCAGGGCCGCAGGACGCGCTGCTAGCCATCAGCTTCACGCCCTACACGCCCGTCACCATCCAGCTCGCCCAGGACGCCGCACGAGCGCAGGTGCCGGTCATCGCGATCACCGACAGCGTGTTCAGCCCTCTCACTCCGCATGCGCGGGCCTGGCTGGAGGTCGTCGAGGCGGATTTCGGCGCGTTCCGGTCGATGGCTGCGACGTTCAGCCTCGCCATGGCACTCGCGGTTGCCGTCGGAGAGCGCCGGGCGCAGGCCCGGTCGGCTGCTGCCCCGGCGGGCTGAGACGCGTCAGCCCGTCGGCTGAAGCGTCAGCAGGCCGGGGGCGGCTGCGCCCGGGACGCGCGGAGACGCTGCGAGCAGGTCGAGCCGCTCCTGCATGATGCGCGTCGTGAACGGCTTGCGGATGATAGAGTGCACGCCCCAGCGGCTCGCCTCCGCCAGGATGCGGGCGTTGGGCTGGGCCGTCATGACAATGACGTCCGCATCGGGAGCCGGCGAATCCGGAGAGGTGCGCAGCTGCCGCAGGAACTCGCCGCCCGTCACGTCGGGCAGGACCCAGTCGAGCACGATCACCTCCGGCGGCAGCAGGCGGCACTGCTGCAGCGCCTCCGCCCCGTCGGCGGCCTCGACGATGTAGCGCACGCCGAGCGAGCGCATGATTTCGCGGACGGAGCGGCGCATGGCTGCGCCATCTTCCACGATCAGAAACGGCATCGTCTCGTACGGGCTCATCTCACGGGCTCGGGCATGGGAAGGAACGCCCGGATCATGCTCCCGCAAGTCTGAAAATACGCTGACACCGTTCGTCGAAATTCCGCGGTATCTGCCGCCCCAGCAGCAGATCCGCCGGATCCGTCAACCATGCTGCGGAATGCCTTGGACGCCGTTGCGCCCGGGCAACGCGCCTCAGCCGCGTCCGACGAAGGGCATCTTGGTGGCCATCACCGTCATGAACAGGACGTTCGCCTCCACCGGCAACCCCGCCATGTAGAGGACGGCGTTGGCGACGTGGTTGACGTCCATGCGCGCCTCGGCGGCCAGGGTGCCGTTCGCCTGCATCACGCCCGACTGCATGCGGTCGGTCATGTCGGTGGCGGCATTGCCGATATCGATCTGGCCGACGGCGATGTCGAAGGGCCGGCCGTCCAGCGCGAGGGCGCGCGTCAGTCCGGAGATGGCGTGCTTGGTGGCGGTGTAGGGCGAAGAATTGGGGCGCGGCACATGCGCCGAGACGGAGCCGTTGTTGATGATGCGGCCTCCCCGGGGCGTCTGCGCCTTGAACACGCGGAACGCCTCGCGCGCGCACAGGAACGACCCGGTCAGGTTGACGTCGACCACCGCCTGCCACTGCGCGACGGTGAGCTCGTCCGGCGGCACGCCCGGTGCCACGGCGCCGGCATTGTTGAAGACCATGTCGACGCGGCCGAACTCGGCCGTGGTGCGGTCGAACAAGGCCTTCACCGAGGCCTCGTCGGTCACGTCGGTGGAGACCGGGAGCGCCTTTCCGCTGGACTGGGAGGCCGTGTCCTGGAGGGCATCGGCGCGGCGGCCTGCCAGCGCAACGGACCAGCCCTCCCTGGCGAGCGCGATGGCGACGGCGCGTCCGACGCCAGAACCCGCACCCGTGACGATCGCAACCCGGCCGGCGCTGCTCATACTGGCATCCTCCCTGTCGCCGTCTCGGCGGCGCGGGGCCACAATGCTCAGGCTGCAGTGCTGCGGCAAGCCCCCTGCGCAGTGCCCCTCGAAACCCTGCTATGCCGCCTGCGAGGGCAATGCGAGGGCCGGGGCTGCCTTGCCGGTCGCGAGCCAGGCATCGAGGAAGGCCTCGATCCAGACCCGCATCTGGGGATCGTGCAGGTACCAGTCGCCGAGCTGGCGCTCGCGCGGCAGGGCGCCGGGCTTGGCGAGGTTGTCGTGCCCCCGCACCGTCCAGCGGCACATCATGGCGTATGTCACCTCGGGGTGGAACTGCAGTCCGAAGGCACGGTCGCCATAGCGGTAGGCCTGGTGCGGGAACACCTCGCCGCTGGCCAGCCCCTCGGCACCGCGCGGCAGGTCGAAGCCCTCGGAGTGCCAGTGATAGACGTGTCCGGGCCAGGCCGCGCCGATCTCACCGGCAAAGCGCTCCCCTGCCTCGGTCGGCCGGACGGGATAGTAGCCGACCTCCACCTGCCCCTCGGGATGGCTCTTGACGCACGCGCCGAGCTGGCGGGCCAGCATCTGCGCGCCGAGGCAGAGGCCGAGGAAGGGAATGCCGGAGGCGAGCACGCAGCCGATCCAGTCGGTCTGGCGGCGAACCCATTCATGCTCGTCATTGGCGCTCATCGGCCCGCCGAAGACGACGGCGCCGGCGTACTCGTCGAGATCGTCGGGAAGCGAGCACCCGCAGGGCGGGCGCCTGATCTCCAGCTCGTAGCCCCGTTGCCTGAGCAGCCGCCCCACGCGACCGGGGGTCGAATGTTCCTGGTGCAGGACGATGAGAATGCGCTGGTTCACGGTGGAACGGTCAGGAGTTGCAGGCTCTGCAACGACGCACAAATCGTGCCACGACAAAGCTTTTCGGTCAACGCAACGCTACGATGACGGTTTATCAGCCGTGGCCATGGCCTTGATGACGGCGAGTTCGCCCGGCTCGATGCCGAGCAGGTCGGCGGCGCGGTCGATCAGATCTTCCTCGAATTCGTGCAGGTGCCCGTCGGCCAGCGCCACCTGCCACATCAGCTCGACGACGGTGCGGCGCTGGGCGGGATCGAGCGAACGTCGAAGTTCGGAAGCAACGGCAGCGAAATCGCCCTGCTCGGCCGCCATGGCCTCGGCCTTGCGCAGAAAGTCGTCGGCCTGAGACCCGGCGAGCCCGGTATAGGTGGTCACGAGCTTGCGGAGCATGGCGCGTTCCGGCGCGGCCAGCGTACCGTCGACGAGCGCGCAGTCGACGATCAAGCTCGCGGCGAGCAGCTGCCGCTCATCCGCCGCGGGCTGCGGCGATGCCCGCCCGGAAAGGGCATCGACGAGGGCGGACAGGGTCTTCAGCATCGGCGACGCTCCGGTTCGCAGCGGAGTGTCGCCGAGCCCGGCCGCCGCTGTCCAGCGCAGCGAGGCTCCTCAGCGCAGGGGCCAGTCGGGGATCAGCGAGGGCTGGGCCGGCGCATACCCCAGCGCGGCGGACGCCGCGGGCTGGCGGGTGCGCGCCACGACGGTGCTGCCCTTTGCCTTGGCGACACGCGTCTTGGTTGTCGCCGAGGCGATCATGGTGTGGCGAGGCGTGCCGTCGATGGCGATCGTCGCGCCCTCCTTCTGCACCATGGCGAAGAGCGCCGCAGCGTTGGCCTTGGAGAGCCGGATGCAGCCATGCGACGCCGGGCGCCCGAGATTGCGAGCATCGTTGGTGCCGTGGATCGCGTAGCCGCCGCGGAAGAAGATGGAGTTCGGCATGGGCGCCATGTCGTACTTGCGCGAATAGTGCATCTTCGCGAGCCGGTACGGCTTGTAGACGCCGCGCGGCGTGACATAGCCGCGGCGAGCGCTGGAAACGGGCCAGACATACGTGCCGGAGTCCGATCGGACCGTCATGGTCTGGGTGGTGAGGTCCACCTTGATGTCGACGAGGGCAAAGGCCGAGGACGGGGCGAGGACGGCTGCCAACAGGAAGCCGAGGACGACGGCGAGGCGGCGCATGAAAGACTCCGGACCATTTCCGGCAGCCTTCCGGCCGCCGTGCTTGCGCCGCATCTCTTAAGCCCGGCGCCCTGCAGCGCCGGTTAAGGCCTCGTCCCCATCGTGAACGGTGGTAAATGCGGGATCAATGATCCCCTTGACGCACCCGTCAGGTGGGCGGAGCGGGATGCGACCGGCCGCGCCAGTCCTCGACGGATTGTCCGTCTGACGAGAGGGCATCCGGCCCTACCGGGGCCTTCCCGTATCCGCCGGGTATGTCCAGCACGTAGGTCGGCTGGCACAGGCCGGAAAGCCGCCCCCGCAGCGCCTTCACCAGTGCACGCCCCTCCTGCAGCGTCGTGCGCATGTGCGAGGTGCCGGGCGCCATGTCGCCCTGGTGCAGGTAGTAGGGCTTGATCCGGCAGGCGACGAAGGCGCGCATCAGGGCCGACAGCGTCTCGACATCGTCGTTGACGCCCTTCAGCAGCACGGTCTGGCTGACCAGCGGGATCCCGGCGTCCGCCAGTCTCGCGCAGGCCGCACGGGCCGCATCGGTGAGCTCGCGCGGGTGGTTGGCGTGGATGGACACCCAAGTCGCCGCGCCCGCACCGCCGCGCAGTGCCGCCACGAGCGCGGCGTCGACGCGCTCCGGCGCGACGACCGGGACGCGCGTATGCCAGCGGACGACCGCGACGTGCGGGATGGCCTGCAGCGCCGAAGTCAGTTCGGCGACACGCCTCGGCGACATGACGAGCGGATCGCCACCCGTGACGACCACCTCCCACACTTCCGGATGCGCGCGGACATAGGCGAGCGCCCGCTCCAGCGCCTCCGGCGCCAGCACCGCGTCCGCTCCCGGTCCCACCATCTCGCGGCGGAAGCAGAAGCGGCAATAGACGGCGCAGACATGCACGGGCTTCAGCAGCACCCGGTCGGGATAGCGGTGCACGATCCCCTCGACCGGACTGTGCGCGGCGTCTCCGATCGGGTCGGCCCGCTCGCCCGGCACCGTCGCCAGCTCCCGCATGTCGGGGATGAACTGGCGCGCGATGGGGTCGGCGGGATCGTCGGGGTCGATCAGCGCAGCCATGGCCGGCGTCACGGCGACAGCGTAGCGGTCCGCCACCGCCGCGATCCCGGCGGCGCGCTCCGGCGCGACAAGGCCGGCCGGCACGAGATCGTCCGCCCCGAGCGTACGGGCGGTCCGGGGCAGGGCGAGCAGGCGGGCGGCAGGAGGGCTCATGCGCGCTCCTCTCTCACGGAGCGGCGACCGGTGTCCACACCACCTGCTCGATCCGTGTCGCTCCGGTGGCCAGCATGACCAGCCGGTCGAACCCGAGCGCGATGCCGCTTGCCTCCGGCATGTGGGCCAGCGCGGCGAGAAAATCGTCATCGATCGGGTAGCGGCTGCCATAGACCCGCTGCATCTCGGCCATTTCGGCCTCGAAGCGGCGGCGCTGCTCGGCCGGGTCTGTCAGCTCGCGGAAGGCGTTGGCGAGTTCGACCCCGCAGGCATAGAGCTCGAAGCGCTCGGCGACGCGCGGATCGGCGGACTTCGGGCGGGCCAGCGCCGCCTCGCTCACCGGGTATTCGCAGAGCAGGGTGGGCCGGCCCATGCCGAGGCCGGGTTCGATGCGCTCCACCAGCACCCGGCTGAACATGTCGGCCCAGGTGTCGTCCCCGGCCACCCGGATCCCGGCGGCACGCGCCGAGTCGCCGAGGGCGGCTGCGTCCGTGGAGCCATCGGTCCCGACGGTGGCGAGCAGGTCGAGGCCTTCACGCGCGAAGGCCTCGGCCAGGGTGAGCCTTTCGGGTACAGCGGCAGGATCACAGGTCATTCCGCGCCAGGTCAGCACCGGTGTCCCCGCTGCAGCACAGGCGAGGCGGAGGATGCGCGCGCAATCCTCCATGAGGGTTTCGTAGGGCTCTCCGGCGCGATACCACTCGACCAGCGTGAACTCGGGGTGGTGCAGCGGCCCGCGCTCCCGGTTGCGGAACACGCGGGCGAAATCGACGATGCGGGTCTCGCCGGCGGCGAGCAGCTTTTTGCAGCCGAACTCGGGCGAGGTGTGCAGGTGCATGGCCCGGCCTGCCCCGTCCGGACCGGTCATCACCGTGGAGAAGGCGTGCAGATGCGCCTCGTTGCCCGGCGAAACCTGCAGGGCGGCGCTTTCCACCTCCGTGAAGCCGCGTGCCGCGAAGTCTTGCCTCAGCGCATCGCGGATCCGGTTGCGGGCGGCGAGGAACGGCCGGCGGTCGGCGTGCACCGACGCGTTCCACCAGGGCGAGACGGCAGGGGGGCTGGTCATCCGGGCCAATCCGTGCTGAAAGGCTGCCGCATCGTCAGCGCCGCGCCCGCGCTGCCGCCGGCATGCTCATGCCGCGGCTTCCGCGCCGGCCGGCTTGGTTCCCGTCCGGGCGCCGCGCAGCCAGAGAGAGACATCCGTGAAGGTCATCGCCAGCTCGCTCCGCAAGGGCAACATCGTCGACAAGGACGGCAAGCTCTACGTCATCCTGAGCGCCGAGAACATCCACCCCGGCAAGGGCACGCCGGTCACGCAGCTCGACATGCGCCGCATCAGCGACGGCGTGAAGATCTCCGAGCGCTACCGCACGACCGAGCAGGTCGAGCGCGCCTATGTCGAGGACCGCGACTACAACTTCCTCTACCAGGACGGCGAGGGCTGGCATTTCATGAATGCCGAGAACTACGACCAGATCGTCGTGCCGGAAGACGTCCTCGGCGACCAGGCGGTGTGGCTGCAGGAGAGCATGACCTGCGTGGTTAGCATGCACCAGGGCGTGCCGGTGGCCATCGAGCTCCCCGCCCGCGTCGTGCTCGAGATCGTCGACACCGAGCCGACCGTCAAGGGTCAGACCGCCTCCTCGTCCTACAAGCCCGCCAAGCTCTCCAATGGCGCGCGCACCATGGTGCCCCCGCACATCGCGGCGGGCACGCGCGTCGTCATCATGACGACCGACGGCTCCTATGTGGAGCGCGCCAAGGACTGAACTGAGGCGGCCGCGCCGGCGGCCTTCTGCTCACCTGCGGGCGGCCGTCGACAGGACGGAGGCGCCCTCGTCGATCGCCACCCAGCCGGTGGCGTTCTGGCTTTCGCGCTTGATGTAGGTGTAGCCCGTCTGACTCCAGGGCAGCACCGCGTCGCGCTTGTTGTCGAGCACGAAGTCGCCCCGGTCCGTGCGGATGGTCAGCACGGCGTGGCCCTCGTCGGCATCGTCGAGCACCACGGTCATGAGCATCGCCCGGCGGGGAAGGCCGGCGTCGGCGAGCATCTTGCGCTTGAGGAGCTGGAAATCCTCGCAATCGCCCATTCCGTCGCTGGGAAAGTCCCACCTGTCGGCAACGCCCCAGTGCTCCTGGTCGGTCACCGCCTCGATGGAGCGGTTGACCTTGCGATTGACGCTGTTCATCAGCTCCCAGAGCTGGGGCGTGAGGGCGACCTGCGACGGCTGGCCCCGGTCGACCCGGCATTCGCCGGGATAGCGGCGGCAGAAATCGGCCCACGCGGCGAGCGGCCTCGCGCTGCTCGACACCACCGCGCCGGTGGTGACGGGAGGCAGGCTCGTGTCGGAGGCCGACACCGGAGCCGTGGCCGCGCAGGCGAGAACCGCGGCGAGAAGGACGGCGCGGCTGCCGTGCCGCGAGGGAAGGACGAATGGCATGGATCGGCCCCTTGCTTACGGGCCGATCCTTCCGTGAGAGCGCCGTGCTTCCGCTGACTCGGAAACGTACAATTTGAGCGAAATGACGCTCACTCAGCCCCGGCGGAGGGCCATAGTAATCGCTCGGTGAATTATTCCGGCGAAATCCGCCGAAACCGGCAAGGATCCGGACGCAACTTCACGTCCCGCGTGTGCTCGCCGTCACGCATCCGCGCTCACATGTACCAGGGCACCTTGTAGTAGTCGTAGATGTTGCGCCCGTATCCCGGATCACCCCAGGGCGAGTCCGCGGCGGTGAAGCTCGGAGCGTTCTCGAGTTGCTCGCGGGTCAGGTCGACGACGTAGCCGCCGCGCCGCGTGTCATAGGTCAGTGTCTTCCAGGGCAGCGGGTGATAGCGCTCGCCGATGCCGAGAAAGCCGCCGAAGGACATCACGGCATAGGCGGCCTTGCCCGTAACCTTGTCGACCATGAAGTTTCGCACCGTCCCGAGCGTATGCCCGTCGCGGTCGAAGACCGTGGTACCCTCGACGCGGTCCGACGCGATCAGGCGCTGCGTCTCGTCGATGGGCAGCTGATCCTTCCGGGTCGGCTCGTGAGTTCCGGTTGTATCGCTCATCTTTCGACCTCCTCTTCGCGGGAGAGGCGGCAGGGCCGCCCTGTCCGTCCGTTCACTTCGGCTGCACGGGATCGCCCGGGTTCGTGCCCGGCGGGGGGATCACGACGCCGGAGCCGGTCTGCGGCGCAGGAACGTGCATCTCGGGATCGACGCCGGCCGGCGGCTTGATCACGCCCTCGCTGTCCTTGAGCTGCTCGCTCAGCGTCCCCGTCGAATCCGGGGCGGTTTTGCTCAGCGGAGGGTCGACCTTCTCGGGGACGGAACGCGCATCGGGCTGCTGGGGCGGCAGGACGGGTCCGGACACTTGGCTGTCCTGCGCGACCGCCATGGAGGCGGCCAGGGTGAACGGAAGCGCCAGCGCCAGGGCGCGGCGCGTGGGGAATTGGCGTGCCATGGGAGCCTCCTCATCCGGCATGGACCATCAGGCCAACCAACAGCGCGGCCGCCGCATCGTTCCGGTCCGCACCGTCACACGGCTTGGCCGCCGCCGCCCGCCATGTAGACTGGGACGGCTCAGCTGGTCCGGCTCGGCCTGGCTGCAGCCTGCAAGCGGAGGCTCACCATGGTGATGAAGACGGTTCTCGTACCGCTCGAATCGGTCGAGACGCTGCCCGCCATCCTGGGAACGGCGCTGGCCTTTGCCCGGCACTTCGGGTCCATGGTCGAGGGTGTCGCCTCGATGCCGATCGTCGACAACTACATCGTCGGCGAGATGGTGCCGCTGTGGCCGCCACAGCAGCGCGGCCCCTCCGAGACGCCGCAGGACCTCGCCGGCGCGTTCCGGCAGGCCATGGAGGACGCCGGCGCGCCGGCCCGCGAACGCGCGCCCGACGGGCTTCGCTACGGCTGGCGCGAGCCGGCCCTCATGGGCGACAGCGCCGTCGCCAGCCTGGCCCGCGCCTATGATGTCACGGTTGTCGGGCGCCCCTCCAGCAACCCGGCGGGCCCGCGGCTGTCGCTGCTGGAAGCCATCCTGTTCGAGAGCGGCCGGCCGATCCTGATCGCCCCGCCGGGCACGGCCCCTGCCGCCATCGGCGAGCGCGTCGTCGTGGCGTGGAACGGCAGCACCGAGACGGCGCGGACCGTGGCGTTCGCGATGCCCGTGCTGCGCCAGGCCCGGCAGGTCATCGTGCTGACGGTCGAAGGCGCCTCGGTACCGGGCCCCTCGGGCGAGGACCTCACCCGCACCCTGCGCGCCAACCAGATCGAGGCGGAGCCCCTGACGCTCGCCCCCGCCGGCCGCCAGAGCGGCGAAGCCTTCCTCGAGCATGCCTCCGCGATCGGCGCGGACCTCGTGGTCAAGGGCGCCTACACGCAGAGCCGCCTGCGCCAGATGATTTTCGGCGGCGCGACGAGCTTCATGCTGGCCAACGCCACGGTGCCGGTCTTCATGGCCCACTGAGCCCAGGGCAACAGGACGGCGACACTGCCACACCGGTTCGCGGCTGTGCATGCGCGCCGCGAAACCGCTTTCCTCGGACGTTTGGTCGCCTATGATGGCGACGGGACGGAACGCGAGGGCAGACCCGGTACATGGCACCCCTTCTCACGATGCGGGGCATCGACAAGCAGTTTGGCGGCGTGCCGGCTTTGCGGCAGGCGTCGCTCGTGGTCGAGCCCGGCGAGGTGCACGCGCTGATCGGCCAGAACGGCGCCGGCAAGTCGACGATGATCAAGATCCTGACGGGCTACTACCAGCGCGACGTCGGCGAGATCGAGTTCGACGGCAGGCCGGTCAGCTTCAACGCGCCGAAGGAGGCGCAGGCCGCCGGCATCAGCACGATCTATCAGGAGATCAACCTCGTCCCCTACCGCTCGGTGACCGAGAACATCTGCCTCGGCCGCGAGAAGAAGGTCTTCGGCCTCCTCGACTGGCGGGCCATGCACCGCGAGGCCGAGGAGTTGCTGTCGCGCTTCAACATGCGCGGCATCGACGTGCGCCGTCCGCTGATGGACTACCCGACGGCCGTGCAGCAGATGGTGGCCATCGCACGGGCCATCGGCTTCTCGGCCCGCCTCGTCATCATGGACGAGCCCACCTCCTCGCTGGACGACCAGGAGGTTTCTGTTCTCTTCGAGGTGATCCGGCAGCTCAAGGCCTCGGGCGTCTCCGTCATCTTTGTCAGCCACAAGCTCGACGAGCTCTACGCGGTGTGCGACCGCGTCACCATCATGCGCGACGGCCGCACCGTGCTGGTCTCGGAAATGGACAAGGTCTCCAAGCTCGACCTCGTCACCACCATGCTGGGCCGCGAGCTCAGCCAGGCGCTGCATGCGGGCAAGCAGGGCTCGGGCATACCCAGCGAGACGCCGTCGCTGCTCTCGGTCGATCACGTCGCCCGCGGGCGCATGGTGCGTGACGTCACCTTCGACGTGCGGCCCGGCGAGATCGTCGGCCTTGCCGGCCTGCTCGGCTCCGGACGCACGGAGAGCGTGCGCATGGTGTTCGGCGCCGACAAGCCCGAGAAGGGCGAGGTGCGCTTCGGCGGCCGCACCGGCATCTCCGGCCCGGCCGAGGCGATCGAGGCGGGAATGGGCTACTGCTCCGAGGACCGCAAGCTCGAGGGCATCATTCCCGGCCTGTCCGTCCGCGAGAATATGGTGCTCGCCCTGATGCCTAAGCTCTCGAAGAACGGCATCATCGACGAAAGCCGCAGCAAGGCCATCGCCGACGAGTTCGTGAAGCGGCTGGGCGTGCGCTGCGCCTCGCCGGAGCAGCCGATCCGGGAACTCTCGGGCGGCAACCAACAGAAGGTTCTGCTGGCGCGCTGGCTGTGCATGAACCCCAAGCTCCTGATCCTCGACGAGCCGACGCGCGGCATCGATGTCGGCGCCAAGGCGGAGATCCTGTCGCTGGTGCGCGAGCTCGCCGGCCGCGGCCTCGGCGTGCTTATGATCTCCTCCGAGCTCGAGGAGGTGGTGGAGGCGGCGAGCCGCATCTTCGTGCTGCGCGACGGCGTGACGGTGACCGAACTCGAGGGAGAGAATGTGAGCGAGGACTCCGTCATGGCCGCCATGGCGCATGGCCCGGGCATGGCCGACCAGATCGCCCGGGGAGGCGCCGATGCCTGAGACGGCCACCGCCGAGCAGCAGGGCGCCGCATCGCGCGGGGTCGACCTGAAGTCGATCCTGCAGCAATACGGCGCGCCGATCGCGCTCCTTCTGCTGATCCTGTTCAACGCGGCGGTGACGCCCAACTTCCTGACGCTGCAGACGCTGACCCTGAACCTCACGCAGGTCTGCACCATCGTCATCGTCGGCGTCGGCATGACCCTCGTCATCGCCACAGGGGGCATCGACCTGTCGGTCGGCTCGATGATGGCCATCGCCGGCGCTCTGGCACCGCTGATCTTCCTCGGCACCATCATCCCCGGCCTGCCGCTGTGGCTCGGCATCCCGCTGTCGCTCACCCTTCCCCTGGTGGTGGTGGGGGCACTCGGCTGGTTCAACGGATGGCTGATCACCCGCTTCCGCATCCAGCCGATCATCGCGACGCTGATCCTGTTCATCGCGGGGCGTGGCATCGCGCAGGTGGTGACCAACGGCAACCTGCAGGTCTTCACGACGCCGGAGTTCCGCTTCATCGGCACGGGCCGCCTGTTCGGCATCCCGTTCCAGGCGGTGCTGATGGCGATTATCGTGATCGTCGCCGCCTGGGTGATGCGCAAGACCGTGTTCGGCCGCCAGATCCTCGTGATCGGCGGTAATGAGCGGGCGGCGCGGCTGGCCGGTGTTCCCGTCTCGCGCGTCACGCGGATGGTCTACGCCATCTCCGGCATGCTGGCGGGCATAGCGGGCTTCATCGTCATCGCCCAGAACTCCGCGTCCGACGCCAACCTCGTCGGCCTCGGCATGGAACTCGACGCCATCGCCGCGGTGGCCGTGGGCGGCACGCTGCTCACCGGCGGGCGGGCCAGCATCATCGGCACTCTCTGGGGCGCGCTGATCATCCAGCTGGTGCGCTACTCGCTGCTCGCCAACGGCGTTCCCGACGCCGCCGCCCTCGTCGCCAAGGCGGCGATCATCATCATCGCCGTATGGCTGCAACGCCGCGGCAGCACAGCCTGAGCCCGAGACCGAGCATGACAGCGGCCCGTCCAAACCTCCTCAGAAGCGTCGGCCGGCACGGCGTCATCGTCGCGCTCGTCGCGCTGATCCTGTTCGGCGCGGTGCGCTACGATGGCTTCCTCGGCGAGTACAACGTGCTCACCGTGCTGCGCTACAACAGCATGTTCGCGCTGGTGGCACTGGGCATGGCCTTCGTCATCATGACCGGCGGCATCGACCTCTCGGTCGGATCGGCAGCGGCGCTGGGCAGCGTGGCGGCCGCCATCGCGTCGCCCTACGGCGTCATTCCCGGCCTCGCCGCCGGTGTCGGGATCGGGCTGGTCGTCGGCGCCATCAACGCCTTCAGCATCACGGTGCTGCGCATCCTGCCCTTCATCGCGACGCTGGCCACCATGCTGGCTGCGAGCGGCTGCGCGCTCTTGCTGGCGGGCAACGAATCCGTGTCGGTGTCCTACGAATCCGGCTTCACCGAACTCGGGCAGGGCGACTTCCTCGGCTTTCCCATCCCGGCCTGGATTGCAGGGGCGCTCTACGTCGTCGGCTCCGTCGTCCTCAACTTCACCGCCTTCGGCCGGACCGTGCTGGCGGTGGGCGGCAACGAGGACGCCACCAAGCTGATGGGGCTGCCGGCCGACCGCGTGGTCGGGGCGACCTACGTGATGAGCGGCGGCCTCGCCGGTCTGGCGGGCGTCATCCTTGCGTCCCAGTTCGGCGCGGGCCAGCCGATCGAGGGCGTCGGTTGGGAACTCTTCGCCATCGCCTCGGTGGTGGTGGGCGGCACGCTGCTGACGGGCGGCGTCGGCTCCGTCGGCGCCACGCTGGCCGGCGTCATGCTGCTCGGCCTGATCTTCAACATCCTCAACTTCGAGAACGGCATGGGCTGGATCAGCCTGTCCGCCTACTGGCAATCCGTGATCCGCGGTCTCTTCCTCCTCGTCGTCGTGATCATCCAGGCCCGGCTCGCCGGCCGCACCGCGGAGGCTGCGCCCTGAGCAGGGCAGGCCAGACCTGCGCGTGTTGACGCAGGCACGCAAACTCGGTTGAGAAAGCAGGCTGCGTCTCCGGGCGCGGCTTTTCTTGCGTGCGCGGGTGAAGGAACGGGACATGACGCAGTACGTCGCGAAGGAAGGCCTGCAGGTCGATCCCCTGTTCGAGGCTTTCATCGCCAGCGAGGCCCTGCCCGGCACCGGCATCACGCCCGACGCGTTCTGGAAGGGGCTCGCAGGGATCGTCCGCGACTTCACCTTCCGCAATCGCGCCCTTCTCGCGAGGCGCAGCGAGCTGCAGGCCCGGATCGACGCGCACGAGCGCGAGAACCGCGGCAAGCCGCGCGATCCCGCGCGCACCCGCGCCTTCCTCGAGGAGATCGGCTACCTCGTCCCGGAGGGCCCGTCCTTCACGATCGGCACGGCGAATGTCGACGACGAGATTGCCAGGGCGGCCGGCCCGCAGCTCGTGGTGCCCGTCACCAATGCGCGATACGCCCTGAACGCCGCCAACGCCCGCTGGGGCAGCCTCTACGACGCGCTCTACGGGACCGACGCCATTCCCGGCAAGCCTGCTCCCGGCGGTCTCGACGCCGGGCGCGCCAGGCTGGTCATCGCCTGGGCGCGGGACTTCCTCGACAAGGTCGCACCGGTCGCGGGCGGTTCCCACTCCCGCGCCACCGGCTACCGGGTGGAGGAGGGCGGGCTCGTCATCCGCACCGGCCAGGGCGATGCGAAGCTCGCCGATCCATCCTGCTTCGCCGGCTGGCTGGGCGAGCCGGACGCGCCGACATCCATCCTGTTCCGCCACAACGGCCTTCACGTGCAGGTCGTCATCGACCGCACGAGCCCGATCGGCCGGACGGACGATGCCGGCGTCTCCGACGTCCACATCGAGGCTGCGCTCAGCGCCATCATGGACGGCGAGGATTCCGTCGCCGCCGTCGACGGCGAGGACAAGGTCGGCGCCTACCGCAACTGGCTCGGCCTGATGAAGGGCGATCTCGCCGATACGTTCGAGAAGGGCGGTCGCCTGGTCGAGCGCCGCCTCAATCCGGACCGTGTGTTCCACGCACCCGGCGGCGGCGAGCTTCGGCTGCACGGGCGGGCGCTGATGCTCACCCGCAATGTCGGGCACCTGATGACCACCCCGACCGTGCTCGACGCGGAGGGCCGGGAGGTCTTCGAGGGCCTTCTCGACACGCTGGTGACCAGCGCCATCGCGCTGCATGACCTGCGCAAGCCGGCGGACGCGCCGATCCGCAATTCCCGCAAGGGCTCGGTCTACATCGTCAAGCCGAAGATGCACGGGCCGGAGGAGGTCGCCTTCGCCGTCGAGGTGTTCGGCCGGGCCGAGGACGTTCTCGGCCTGCCGCGAGACACGCTGAAGATCGGCATCATGGACGAGGAGCGGCGGACCTCGGCCAATCTCGCCGAGTGCATCCGCGCGGCAAGATCGCGGGTCTTCTTCATCAATACGGGGTTCCTCGACCGCACCGGCGACGAGATCCACACGGCGATGGAGGCCGGAGCCGCCGTGCACAAGGCGGACATGAAGGGCACCGCCTGGATCTCGGCCTACGAGCAGCGCAACGTCGCCATCGGGCTCGCGGCGGGGTTCAAGGGCCGCGCGCAGATCGGCAAGGGCATGTGGGCCATGCCCGACCTGATGGCCGACATGCTGAGCCAGAAGATCGCTCATCCCAAGTCCGGCGCCAGCACGGCCTGGGTGCCCTCTCCCACCGCGGCGACGCTGCACGCGACGCACTACCACGACGTCGACGTCGCCGCCGTGCAGGACCGCCTCGCCGGCGAGCCCCCCGCCTCCCTCGACGACCTCCTGACCCCGCCCATGGCGCGCGAGACGAACTGGTCGGAGGAGGAGGTGCGGCAGGAGGTCGAGAACAACGCCCAGGGCATCCTCGGTTATGTCGTGCGCTGGGTCGACCAGGGCGTCGGCTGCTCCAAGGTCCCGGACATCCACGATGTCGGCCTGATGGAGGATCGCGCGACGTGCCGCATCTCCAGCCAGCACATCGCCAACTGGCTGCACCACGGCATCGTGCGCGAGGAAGACGTGCGCGCCACGATGGAACGGATGGCTGCCGTCGTCGACAAGCAGAACGCCGGGGACCCGCTCTACGAGCCTATGGCGCCGGGCTTCGACGGCATCGCCTATGCCGCCGCCTGCGACCTGGTGTTCAAGGGCCGAGAGCAGCCGTCGGGCTACACGGAGCCTGTCCTGCACGCCCGCCGGCGTGAGAAGAAGGCGCGGAAGGGCGCGGGGTGACCCAGGCGGGGGCCGCCATGTTTGTGGCGGCGCATTGACCGGCCACGCCGCCGCTGCGAAAAGCAGAGCATGACTTCGCGCCGCCCGGCCGCCGGCAAAGGCCGCATCCTTCTCGCCATCCTGCTGGCCTACGGGCTGGCGCTGAAGGCGATCGCCGGCGTGCCCATGCTCCCGTCCGGGAGCGTCGAGGGGGTGGTTTCCGCCGAGCACGTGCTCTGCCTGACCGACGTGGCGAACGGCGACCAGCCGGCCGGGCTTCCGTCGAGCGGCAAGCACGATTGCGACACGTGCTGTCACCCGAGGGTGCCCGGTTTCGCGGCTCCCGAGATGGCGGTCGCCATTCCCGTGCAACTTCCGGAACCGGTTCCCAATCGCGGTGCGGTGCCGAATCGCCGGCTCCTGGCCGAGCCCGGTCCACCCTCCGAGGCCTGGGCCGAGGCCCGCGCGCAACGGGCACCGCCTTCGATCGATCTCGCCTGATCCGCGGGCCGGGCGCATCGCGACGGCCCAATTCTGACCGGCACCTCCGGCCGATAGGCGCAGAGCGCCTCCCGGTGGGCTTCCGACGAAAGATCGATCATGTCCAACTATGCCATCGCGGCCGCCTTTGGCGCCGCCATCCTCCTGTCCGCCATCAGCGCCCAGGCACACGCCACGCTGGAAACGACCGAAGCGAAGGTCAAGTCAGGCTACAAGGGCGTCATCCGCATCGGCCATGGCTGCGAGGGATCGCCCACCCTCATCGTCAGGGTGCGCATCCCGGAGGGAGTCATTTCCGTCAAGCCGCAGCCCAAGTCGGGCTGGACGGTCGAAACCGTGAAGGCGCCCTACCAGAGCGCTCACGACTATTACGGCACCTCGCTGACCGAGGGCGTCCGGGAGATCGTATGGACCGGAAAGCTGCTCGACGAGCACTATGACGAGTTCGTCTTCCGGGGCTACATCAGCGGTGAGTTGCAAGCTGGCCAGACCGTCTGGTTTCCTGTCGTGCAGGAGTGCGAGAAGGGTGCCCATCGCTGGATCGAGATCCCCGTGGACGGAAAGTCGGCCGACGACTACGAGGAGCCCGCGCCCGGCGTGAAGCTCCTGCCCGCGTCCGGCGGGCATTGATGGCGCAGGGCCGCGGCCCCGAGCCGCGGCCCGTCCTTTCCCCCATGCGCAGCATCCTCGCCGCCGTCGCGGCCATCCTCCTTCTCGTCTTTGCGGGGCCTCCAGCCGCCATGGCCCACGCCGTGCTGCTGGAGACGGCGCCGCGCGAGGGCGCCGTGGTCCCGTCCGCGCCAGGCTTGCTCGAGTTGCGCTTCAACGAGCCCGTCTCGCCGCTCGCCCTGCGCCTCGTCTCCCCCGACGGATCCATCGCGGACCTCCCGACCCCGGCCGGCGGAGACCGGCTCAGCGTGACCGCCCCGGACCTCACGGCGCGGGGCACCTATCTGCTCAGCTGGCGCGTCGTCTCCATCGATGGCCATCCCGTCGCGGGGACGTTGAGCTTCTCCATCGGGGCGCCCAGTGCCGTCGCGCTTCCCTTCGAGGAAGCCGGTCCAGGCGTCAGGCCCCTGCTGTGGCTGGCGCGTCTTGCCGTCTATGCCGGTCTCCTCGGCGGCGTCGGCACGGCTTTCGCTGCAGCGATCGTGATCGGCGGAATTGTTCCGCCGTGGACGGCGCGGCTCCGCGCGGGGTGTGCCCTGACGGGGCTCGCGGGAGCAGTCGCCCTGCTCGGCCTGCAAGGCCTGGACGCCCTTGCTTTACCTCTGTCGGCCCTCGCGTCGTCCCTGCCCTGGCGGACGGCGGTCACGACATCGGCGGGCCCGGCGATGCTGCTTGCCGCTTGCGCCTGCCTGCTCGCTTTTCGTCTGCCGGGAGAGCGCTGGCGCGGGCCCGCGGTGATCGTCGCGCTGCTGCTGGCCGCCGGATCGCTCGCCGTGACGGGCCACGCTTCCTCGCTCCAGCCCGGTGTCCTGTTCCGCCCCGCCGTCGCCCTGCACGCCGTCGCGGCCATGCTCTGGGCGGGCGGCCTGCTGCCGCTGCTGGATTTGGCCCGGCGGGACGACGCTGACCCGGCGCTGCCGGCCGGGTTGCGGCGCTTCTCGTCCGCGGCATTGCCCGGTGTCGCGGTCCTCGCGATGACGGGGGGCGGCCTGGCGGTGGCCCAGCTGGAATCGCCTGCCGGCCTCCTCACGCCCTACGGCCTGATCCTGCTGGCGAAGCTCTCCGCCGTGACGGCTCTGCTGGGGCTTGCCGCGCTCAATCGCTTCCGGCTGTCGCCCGCCGTGGCGCGGAACGAACCGGGCGCCCGCCGTCGCCTTGCCAGGTCGCTGATCGCGGAAATCCTGCTCATGGCGGTGGTCGCGGGGCTCGTCGCGGGCTGGCGCTTCACGCCGCCGCCGCGCGCGCTGGCAGCTGCCGCGGCCGCACCGCGTGACGTGGCGGTCCACGTCCACACGGCAGAAGCGATGGCGGATGTCACTGTCGTTCCCGGCCGGTCGGGGCCGAACGTCGTGCGGCTGGTGCTCCTGACCGGCGACTTCGGCGCGCTCGATGCCAAGGGCGTGCGCATCTCGCTCGCGGCGCCCGGCGGCGCTTTCGAGGCGGTCCAGCGGGAGGCCGTGCGCCAGCCGGACGGGAGTTGGGCCGTTGAGGGCGTTCCGCTGCCGATCGCCGGCCGCTGGACGATGCGCCTGTCGATCCTCGTGATGGACTACGACCGCGTCTCGCTCGAAGCCTTCGTCGACATCGCGCGCTGAGGCGGCCGCGTTACTGGGCGGCCACCTTCCACTCGTCGCCGTCGCCGTGCTCCTTGCGCGCGGCGACGTCCTTGGCCATCGCCGAGCGGTCGCGGGCGAGGAAGGTGTAGAACATCGGCACGACGAAGAGCGTGAAGATCGTGCCGATCGACATGCCGGTCGCGATGACGAGGCCCATCGAGAAGCGGGCTGCCGCGCCGGCGCCGCTGGCGGTCAGCAACGGCACGACGCCGAGCACCATGGCGGCCGTGGTCATCAGAATCGGCCGAAGGCGGACCTTGGCCGCCTCCTGGATCGCCGAACGGCGGTCCATGCCGCGCTGCACCTGGAGATCGTTGGCGAACTCCACCATCAGGATGCCGTGCTTGGTGATCAGGCCGATCAGCGTGATCAGGCCCACCTGCGTGTAGATGTTCAGCGTCGCCAGCCCGAGGTTCAGGAAGGCAATGGCCCCGAACATCGAGAGCGGCACCGACATCATGATGATGAACGGGTCGCGGAAGCTCTCGAACTGCGCGGCGAGCACGAGGTAGATGACGATCACGGCGAGCCCGAAGGCGAGCCCGATCGAGCTGCCCTCCTGCACTTCCAGGCGCGACTGGCCGGCGAAGTCCTCGTAGAAGCCCGTCGGCATCACCTCCGCCGCGATCTGGCGCAGCGTCGCCAGGCCCTGGCTCGTCGTCACCGTCGGCAGTGGGAGGGCCGACAGCGTCGCCGAGTTCAGCTGGTTGAACTGCTCGATGGAGGCGGGCGAGGTGCCCGTGGTCAGCGAGACGACGGAGGACACCGGCACCATCGTGCCGTTGGAGGCGCGGACATAGTAGTAGCGCAGGCGCTCGGGATTGAGCCGGTCCTCCGGCGAGACCTGCGTGACCACGTCGTAGCTTCGGTTGTCGCGGTCGAACTTGGAGATCGTTCCGCCGCCCACGAGGGCCGACAGCGTCGTGCCGATCTCGCTGACGGGCACGCCGAGCGCGGCCGCGCGGTCGCGGTCGATGGTGACCGTGGCCTTCGGCGTCTCATAGGTCATCGAGTTCTGCACGACGATGAACTTGCCTGACATCATCGCCTTCTGGCGGACCTGCTCGGCCACCTCGTAGGCCTGCTGGCTGTCGCCGATGGTGCGCAGCACGTACTGGATCGGCAGTCCGCCACTGGTGCCGGGGAGCGCGGGCGGCGAGAAGATGAAGGCCTGCACGCCGGCGTTGGAGTCGAGCAGGCCCTGGATGTCCTGCTTCACCGCAGCAGCCTTGCGGGCGGTGCGTTCGCTCCACTCCTTCAGCTTGAAGCCGATGAAGGCGCTGCCGCCGCCGTCCGTGCCGGCCACCATGAAGGTGTCCTGGATCTCGGGGATCTTGGTCTGCGCGTTGGTGAACGCCTTGGCAAAGCGGGCGGTGTAGTCCGCCGTGGCGTATTTCGGCGCCAGCACGAGGCCGAGGAACGCGCCCTGGTCCTCCTCTGGCGCCAGCTCGGACGGAGTCCTCACGAAGAGGAACACCGTCGTTCCCATAATGGCGCCGACGATGATCAGCGTGACCCAGCGCACCCGCAGCGATCCCGCCAGCCGGCGCCCGTACCAGTTTTCCAGCCGCGTGAAGCTGCGGTCGACAAAGGCGGCGAAACGGCCTTGCGCGCCATGCGGCTTCAGCAGACGCGACGACATCATCGGCGACAGCGTCAGCGCCACGATGCCGGAGATGATGACGGCGCCCGCCAGCGTGAAGGCGAACTCGCGGAACAGCGTGCCCGTGAGCCCCTGCGTGAAGCCGATGGGCGCGTAGACCGCCGCCAGCGTGATCGTCATCGACACGATGGGCGAGAAGATCTCCTTCATGCCCGTGATCGCGGCGTCGATCGGTTTCAGCCCCTCCTCGATGTGCCGGTGGATGTTCTCCACCACCACGATGGCGTCGTCGACGACGAGGCCGATGGCCAGCACCATTGCGAGCAGCGTCAGGAGGTTGATCGAGTAGCCGAGCACGAAGAGGACGAAGCAGACGCCGACCATCGACAGCGGGATCGTCACCACCGGGATGATCACCGAGCGGAACGAGCCGAGGAACAGCAGGATGACGATGCAGACGATGAGCGCCGCCTCGCCGATGGTCTTGAACACCTCGACGATGGACGCACGGATGAAGTTGGACGCATCGTAGACGACAGCGACCGTCATGCCCTTGGGCAGCGTCGGCCCGATGGATTTGACTGCGTCCTGCACCTGCCGCGCGACCGAGAGCGGGTTGGCGGCGGGCGCCGGCGTGACGCCGATGAAGGTGCCCTCGCGGCCGTTGAAGGCAACGATGGTGTCGGTGCTCTTGGGACCGAGTTCCACCCTGGCGACGTCCCGCAGCCGGATGATCTGGTCACCCGAGGCGCGGATCGGCAACGCACCGAAGGATTCCGGCGTCTGCAGGGTGGACTTCATCTCGAGCGCGTAGGCGACGTACTCGTTCTGCGTCTTGCCGGGTGCAGCCAGGAAGTTGCTGCTGCGGATCGAGCTGATGACGTCTGACGCCGTAACGTTGCGCGCGGCGAGCTTGATCGGGTCGAGCCAGACGCGCATCGAGAAGTCGCGTCCGCCGAGGATGTCGGCCGAACCGACGCCCTCGAGCGTGGCGAAGCGCGGTTGCACGACGCGGGTCAGGAATTCGGTGACCTGCTCGGGGTTCATCTCCGACGAGGCGAAGGTGAGGTACATCAGCGCGAAGGACTGGCCTGTGCCCTTCACCACCACCGGGTCCTCGGCGTCGCTGGGCAGCTGCGCGCGCACCTGCTGCACCTTGGAGGTGACCTCCGTCAGCGCGGCGTTGGGATCGGTGTTCAGGCGCATGCGCACCGAGACGGTGCTCAGCCCGAGCCGGCTCTGCGAGGTGACGTAGTCGACGCCCTCGGCGCTCGACACCGCCTTGGCGATCGGCGTCGAGATGAAGCCCTCGATGAGGTCCGCGCTGGCGCCGATATAGGCGGTGGTGACCGTCACCGTGGTCTCGTCGACCTTCGGGTACTGGCGCACCTGGAGGCTCATCAGACCCTGCGCGCCGAGCAGCAGGATCATCAGGCTGACCACCATCGACAGGACGGGACGGCGGATGAAGAGCTCCGTGAAACCCATGGCGCGCTCCTCAGCCTTCGTTTTCGAGCTTGGTGATGTCGATCGAGTTGTCGATCTTCACCGCCGCACCGGCCTGCAGCTTGTTCTGGCCGGCTGTCACAACCATCGCCCCGGCCTGGACGCCCGAGACCACCTCGGACTGGCGGCCCTCGCGGCGCCCGATCTTGACGAAGACCTGCTTCACGACCTGCCGGTCCTTGCCGTCCTTCTGCTCGTTCTCGATGACGTAGACGTAGTCGCCGTAGAGGCTGGTCACGACCGCGGTCTGCGGCACTGTGACGACGTTGTCCTCGGCCGGCAGGACGACGCGGACCTGCAGGAACTGGCCGGGCTGCACCGCGCCGCCCGAATTGTCGTCGAGCGTCGCCTGGACGTTGACGAGGCGGGTCTGCGGATCGACCCGCGGGTCGATGCCCGTCACCTTGCCCACGAACGGCATCTCGCCGTTGCCCACGCCGAACTTGACGGGCTGGCCCGCCTTCACCTGGCCGGCGAGTTGCTCGGGTACGCTGAAGTCGACCTTCATGCGGTCGAGGTCCTGCAGGGTGGCGACCACCGTGCCGGGCTGGACGTACTGGCCGGGATCGATGCGCGGAATGCCGATGACGCCGTCGAAGGGCGCCTTCAGCGCCTTCTGGTCGATCACCGCCTCGATGCGCTGCAGGCGCGAACGCGCCGTGGCGAGGCCCGCGACCGCCTGGTCATACGCCGACTGCGTGTCGAAGCCGCGCTGGCGCAACGTCGTCGACCGCTCCAGGGTGGATTCCGCCAGCTTGACTGCCGCCTGCGCGTCGATCAGGTCGGCGCGCTCCACCGCGTCGTCGATCTGCACCACGACCTGGTCCTTCTTCACCCGGTCATTGGCCTTGAAGCGGATCTCGCGCACGATGCCGCCGATCTCGACGGCGAGCTCGACGCCAAACTCGGCGCGGGCCGTGCCGATGCCGGCAATCCCCGGCGTCCAGGTTGTCGCCTTCACCGGCGCTGCCGAGACCACCTGCGGCGGACGCTGCATGGTGGCGAAGAACTGCCCGATCATCTTGTCGCGAAAGAAATTGAACCAGACCAGGCCGGCGCAGAGACCGACCGCCAGGATGAAAACCAGACCAACGACGAACGCCCGCTTCATGACCGGAAGCCCCGCGGCTTGAGAACCATCAGTGGACGATACGCGGAACGATCAAAATGGACCGCTTGCGCCGACTGCAACGAGGGTCTTATATACCGTCCGGACGGTACAGTCCATGCAGGGATCCAGAATGGCGAGCCGCGACGGAGCGAGTGCCCGGGACCGTATTCTGGATGCCGCATCCGACATCGTCTGCGAGGTCGGCGCCCGCAAACTGACGCTCGACGCGGTGGCCGTGCGGGCCTCCCTGAGCAAGGGCGGCGTGCTCTATCATTTCCGCAGCAAGGACGCGCTGCTGCGCGGCATGATCGAGCGCATGATCGGCGAATCCGCGGCCGAGCGCGAGCGCCTGCGTCCCAAGCTGGACGGGCGGCCGAATGTCGAATGCAGGCTGACGCTGGCCGTGGCCCTGCGGCAGTGGATCGGCAGCAAGCGCCAGGTGGCCGGTGCCATGCTGGCGGCATCCGCCGAGAGCCCGGGCCTGCTCGATCCCGTGCGCGACGTCATCGCCGAGGACTGGACACGCATCCGCGACACCGCAGACGACGCCGACGCCGCCATGGTGGCGCGCCTCGCTGTCGAGGGGCTGTGCAGCCTCGACATTCACGGGCTGAGCCCGCTGGCCGGCGAGGATCTTCCGCGCGTGCTGAGGGCGCTCGACCGGCTGCTGGAGCATGGCATCGCAAAGGAGCCGGTGGTACGGGAGCCGGTGCGCGAACCTGTCGCGCCGCCTGCCGCAGACATGCTTCCGCCCACAGTTGAGACGCGCAAGAGCGCGTGACGCTTATGCGTCAGACCGGCGCGGCTCCGAACGGAAACCGCCCCGCCTCCTCCCACGGCCCTCCCCGGTAGTGCCAGAGATGCAGGCCCTCGATGGCGAAGCCGAACGGCTGGAATATCGCCTCGAGAGCCTCCAGCGTGCGCCGGGCATGCGGCGGCGGCACCTTGTTCTGGATGGTGACGTGCGGCGCGAAGCGCTGCCGATCCTGCGGCGACAGCGCGGCAGACCATTCCTGCGCCAGCTCGCGCCGCACGATCGCCAGCGCCGGCGCCTCGATCTCCACCGAGATCCCGTGGCCGGTGAAGCGCAGGCCGAGGGCGCGGGCGGGCAGGGGGTCGAGGGACCAGCAGCGGTCCGCCAGCAGGGTCTCGACGTCTTCCAGCCAGTGGCCGGGGATGGCGTGGAACAGCGTCAGGTGGGCCGGCACCCGGTTCAGCCGCTCGGGAAAATAGGCCCGCCGCCATGCCTGAAACTTCTCCGTGGCGGCCTCGTCCATCAGGGCGGTGAGGATCAGCGGGTCGGCCTGCTCCTTGACGTGGGGAGAGCGGTAGAAGGCGGTCATGGGGCTCAGAACGTCTCCAGCCAGGGCCGCAGCTCGATTTCCCAGCTCCAGGCCGAGCGCGGCTGCGTGATCAGCGACCAGTAGGCCGCGGCAATGGCGTCGGGGTCCAGCGTCGAGTCCCGCCCGTCGTCGGCCCTGCGAGACGAGCGGATGCCGCCGTCGATGACGACATGGGCCACGTGCACCCCCTTGGGGTGGAGCTCCCGCGCCATGGACTGGGCGAGGCCGCGCAGAGCAAACTTGCCCATGGCGAAGGGGGCGGACTGTGCGTAGCCCTTCACGCCCGCCGACGCTCCCGTGAAGAGGATCGTGCCGCGTCCGGCGGCGAGCATGGCGCGCGCGGCAAGCCGGCCGACGAGGAAGGCGCCGAAGGCCGTGACCTCCAGCGTCCGCCGCACCTCCTCGGGATCGAGGTCCGCGATGGGGCCGCGAATGCGGTAGGACGGGTTGTAGACGACGATCGCGGGATCGGGCACGGCCGCGAACAGCGCCTCGACGTCCGCTGGCTTCGAGGCGTCGCAGGCGTGCAGCGTGGCGTTCGTCTCACGACCGAGATCCTCCAGCTTGCCGGTGTTGCGGGCCGCCAGGGCGACCGGGAGGCCCTCCCGGGCGAAGAGCCGCGCCAGCGAGGCCGAAAGCCCGTCCCCGGCGCCGACGACCAGTGCCGTCCCCTGCGTAGTTGCGGCCATGAGCGTCTCCCGTGCCGGATCCCGCATGAGGGTAGGGCGCGCGGGCCTGCATTGCGAGGCCCCCGCGTGACGTGCTCACGCTCTTGGGACTAGTCTTGCCGCCGTGAGGCGGGGCGGCAGACCCCGCGACGCAGCTGGAGGACCGCCCGTGACCGACGCCGCCATCGCCCTGTTCGGAACAATCGAGGTCGAGCCGGACCCCCGAACCCTGCGGGCCGGGCCGCTCGAGGCCGTGTTCGACGGGGCCGGCCTGCGCTGGATCCGCTGGAACGGCGTCGAGATCGTCCGCGCCATCTCATTCCTGGTCCGCGACGACGCCTGGCGCACCCCGGCTCAGCAGGTCAGCGACCTCGTGGTGGAAGAAGGCGAAGGCCGCTTCGCCCTGCGCTTCGTCTCGCTGGTGGATGCCGGTGGGGCAAAGCTGCGCAGCCGGGTCGCGTACGAGGCGAGCGCCGAAGGGAGGCTCGTCGCCCATGTGAGGATCGAGCCGCTCACGGACTTCATGACCAACCGCACCGGCTTCGTGGTGCTGCACCCGCTGGAGGGCGTGGCCGGGGGCAGGGTCGAGGTCGAGCACGCCTTGGGCGGCCGCGAGACCGTGACGCTCGGCGCGACCGTGAATCCGGCCCAGCCGCTCAAGGACATTCGCGAGGTGACGCATGAGCCCGCACCCGGCCTGCGCGCCACGGTGCGGATGGAGGGCGACGTCTTCGAGATGGAGGACCACCGCAACTGGACGGACGCGTCCTTCAAGACCTACAGCCGGCCCCTCGCCCTGCCCTTTCCGTACCGGCTGGACCAGGGCGCGACGGTTGAGCAGACGATCACACTGACCATTTCGGACTCGGGGCAGGCAGCATCCCCGGCGGGAGCATCGGCTTCCACGGGGGCCGCCGTTCGCGTCGGCGCACCCTTGCCTGCGACGATGCCGCGGATCGCCCTCGCCGTCTCTGCCGAGCGGGCTGCGGAAGCGCTGCAGGTGGCGGACGCAGTGCGCGAGGCGGCGCCCGGCGTGCTCCTCGCCCTTGTCGACATGGCGGCGGGCCATGCATCCGCGGAGCTGGCCGCCATCGCCCGGCTTGCGCAGGCGACGGGCCGTCCGGTCGCGCTGCATCTTGTGATCCCCGGGCAGGCATCCCCGGCCGGCGAGCTCGCCGAGGCGGCCCGCATGATGAGCGGGGCCGGTCTTTCGCCCGTGTCGGTGGCAGTCTTCCCCAAGGTGGACGAGATTTCCTTCCAGCCCGGCCAGAAGCGGCCGCCCGTGCCGGAGCTCGCGGACATCTACGCCGCCGCGCGGGAGGCTTTTCCGGGCGTCCCGGTGGGCGGCGGCTCGCCTGCCTTTTTCCCCGAGCTGAACCGGAAGCGGCCTCCCGCCGAGGCGATGGACTTCGTCACGCATGGCGGATGCGCCACGGTCCACGCCGCAGACGACGCCTCCGTAATGGAGACGCTGGAGGCGTGGCCCTGGATCGTGCGCTCGGCCCGCGCCTTCTCCGGCGAAACGCCGTACCACGCGGGTCCCGCCAATATCGGGGCCCGGCTCAACCCCTATGGGGCCGCCCCGGCCGACAACCCCGGCAATGCGCGCGTTGCCCTCGCCCATGTCGACCCGCGCCAGCGCGGCGTCTTCGCCGCTGCGTGGCATGCCAGCCTCGCCGCCGCTCTCGCGCCCCTCGCCGTGCCGGAGATGGCCGCGGGGGCGCCAGCAGGGCCGTTCGGGATCGCCCATACGGCACAGGGCTGGCCGGCGCCGGGCTACGAGGGCTCGCCAGACGGCACAGTTTATCCGCTCTGGCACGTCGTCGCGGCGCTGTCGGGAGCCACAGGTGCGGCGGTTCGCGCCGTGTCGACGCCGGCGGGGATTGCCGCCGTCGCGTGGGATGGACCGGAGGGTCCGGCGCTGATCGTCGCCAACCTGACGCGGGGTACCAGGCAGGTCGGGCTGGAGGGCATTCCCGGCATGACGCAGGCGAGGGTCCTGGATCCGGAAAGCTTCGACCTCGCCACGCGGGACCGTGCGGCCTTCGCGGCCTCGTCGCGGCCGCTCGGGGCCGATGGCCTGTCGCTTGGCCCCTACGCCGTGGCCTTCATCGGCTGCTGAGCCGGACCGCGCGTTTTCAGACGCGCCTTTCCGCAAACAAGAAAACTGCGGGTCTGGAGACCCGCGCTCCAACAAAAAGCGCCGCCCACGAGGGGCGGCGCTCCGTTTCGTCCCGTGATGCGGGAGGTCAGTAGGCCTCGGGCATGTAGGCGGCGATATTGTCCTTGGTGAAGACGCGGTCGACGTTGACGACGCGCGGCGGCAGCTTCTCGCCCTTTGAGAAAGCGACGACGGAGTCGAAGGACTTCGGGCCGAACTTCGGGTTGCACTCGACGACCACCAGCACCTGGCCGTTGGCCACGGCCTGCGCCGCGTCCTTGGTGCCGTCGATAGAGCCGATGATCAGGTCCTTGCCCGGCACCTTGCCGGCCGCCGACATGGCGGCGATGGCACCCATGGTCATCTCGTCATTGTGCGAGTAGAGCATGGTGGCCTCGGGATGCGCCTGGTAGAGCGTCTCGAACACCTGGCGGCCCTTGTCGCGGGCGAAGTCGCCGGACTGGGCGGCGACGATCTGCATGCCCGGGTGGTCCTTGATGTAGTCCTTGAAGCCCTTGTCGCGGTCATTGGCGGGCGAGCTGCCGACCGTGCCCTGCAGGACGATGATCTTGGCCTGGCCGTTGACGGCCTTGGTCAGGACCTCGGCGGCCTGCTGGCCTTCCTTGACGAAGTCGGAGCCGATGAAGGCGACGTAGTCCTCGCCGGCCTTGGCCAGGTTGGCGTCGACGCTGCGGTCGATCAGGAACAGCGGGATGCCGGCCTTCTTGGCGCCCATCACGGCCGGGATCAGCGGCTTCTCTTCGCGCGGCGACAGGAGGATGACGTCGACCTTCTGGGCAATCATCGACTGCACGTCGGCGACCTGCTTGGCGGCCGATCCGGCGGCGTCGGTGTAAACGAGCTGCCAGCCGCGCTTGGCGGCCTCTTCCTGCATGCTCGCGGTCTGGGCGAGACGCCAGGGGTTGTTCGACTCGGTCTGCGCGAATCCGATCTTGTACTTGTCCTTCGGCGCCAGCTTCGGCAGAGCCGCGAATACGTCGCGGGCCGAGAGCGTGGCGAGGGTAAGGCCGCCGGCAGAGGCGGCGAGAAGCGAGCGTCTCGTGAGCATTTCGATCTCCCTGTCGGGCCATTGAGAGCGGGACCCGTTACCGCCACCGGCTCCGCCACCAAGGCGGGCCGCCCGATTCGTAGCACGGCGGAATGGGACCGTCTCCGGTCCTCCCCACGCGTTTACTCAGACAAATTATTCCAGCGTACGGACGAGGGTCAAGCGGAAGCGCGAGCCTCTTCGAACGGGGCACCAGCCATGCAGCAGGAACACCGGCAGGGCCGGCGAATTGACAGGCCGGAAACCCTCTTTGGATGCGTCATGTTCTTCGAATGGACGGGAAGGCCAGTCCTGATGATCCCGACCCTCGCCTACACCGTTCAGCGCGCTGGCGGCGCGTGGGAACGGGCCAGCGCGGGACGGCTCTCGCACGAGGCGAACCCGGTCAGCGAGCGCGAGTTCTGGCACCGCTTCGAACATTGGGGGCTGCCCGACTTCCCGGTGGCCTTCTCGCAAATCGACCGGCGGCGCGCACCTCCGTCGGGATCGTCCCCGGCGCAGGCGGCGCGGCCCTGGGAGGCCTGACCCTATGCAGCCCGACCCGACGTGGATGCTGCCCGACGGGGTCGCGGCCGGAAGCACAGGGGGTCCGCCCTCCCTGACGCGGGACGCCAGCGGCCTCGCCTCCGTCCTGCACCGGAACATCCAGGCCCTGCGCGAAAGGCGGCGCGAGGAGCGCGCCAATGCGGGCGCGGGATCGCGGATCGCAGACGCAATGACCCGTTTCGCCGGCAGCATGGCCTTCGTGCTGCTGCATCTCACGCTGGTCGCGGCATGGGTGGCCTGGAACTCCGGGCTCGTCGGATTGAAGCCGTTCGACCCGACTTTCGTGATCCTTGCCACCACGGCGTCGGTCGAGGCGATCTTCATCTCGACTTTCGTCCTCATCGCGCAGAACCGCGCCGCCACCGAGGCGGACCGTCGCGCCGACCTCGACCTTCAGATCAACCTGCTCGCCGAGCACGAGATCACGCATCTCCTGAAGATCACCGCCGCCATCGCCGACCGGCTCGGCATCGCCGAGGCGCAGGCTCCCGAGCTGACGGAGCTGAAGCGCGTCGTCGTCCCCGAGGCCGTCCTCGAGCGGATCGAGGAAGGGCAGAAGGACCTCGACGCGGAAAGCTGATGCCGCGCCGCAGGCTCGGCCTGACGGCGCTTCGCCGCGCCTTCGCCCGAACCTGAGCCGCCGGAACCTTACCCGCGTCTCGTCATTGCCACCGCTCGCCGGACCGGCGGCCCGCGCCGCCGCAGCAGGAGTGCGGATCATGGGCCACGTGACGACGACGGAGCGGACATTCGAGGGTGCGGAACGCTGGCGCGGTTCAGCCGGGCAGGCGTCCCGGGACGCCGACAGCGCCGGCCGCCGCATGGCGCGCTCGCTCGGCTGGTTCAGCATCGGCCTGGGGCTGGCCGAACTGATCGCCCCGCGAGCGCTCACCCGAGCGCTGGGCACGGAAGGGCACGAGACCCTCGTCCAGGGCTTCGGCCTGCGCGAGATCGCGGCCGGCGTCGGCCTTCTCGCCACCGAGAATCCGAAGCCGTGGGTCGAGGGCCGCATCGCGGGCGACGTGCTCGACCTCGCCAGCCTCGCCGCCAGCCTCCGCGACAATGGCCGGCAGGGCACAGTGGGCCTCGCCTTGACGGCCGTGCTCGGCGTGACCGCACTCGACATCTGGTGCGCCCGCCGGCTCGCCGCAGAGCAGCAGGACGAGGCCTGGCGCTTCGTCGACAGCTACCGCAGCCGTTCCGGCTATCCGCGCCCGGCAAGCGCGATGCGCGGCGCGGCCTCGGATTTCGAGACGCCGCGGGACATGCGCAACGAGGACATGCGCAACTGGAACGCGCGCGAAGCCCGCGCCTGAGCTCCGGCTCAGTCGTCGGAATAGCGCTCCTCGGCCCACGGGTCGCCGCGGTTGTGGTAGCCGCGGACCTCCCAGAAGCCGGGACGGTCCTCGGCCACGAACTCGATGCGGTTCACCCACTTGGCGCTCTTCCAGAAATAGAGCCGCGGCAGAACGAGGCGGACCGGCCCGCCATGCTCCACCGGCAGTGGCCTGCCCTGCCAGGAGTGGGCGAGCAGCACGTCCTCGCCCGCAAAATCCTCGAGCGTCACGTTGGTGGTGTAGCCGTCATAGCTGTGCAGCACGACGTGGTGCGCGTCGGCGCTTGGCCGCACGAGGTCAAGCAGGTCGAGCGTCGCGACGCCCGTCCAGCCATTGTCGTAGCGCGACCAGCTCGTCACGCAGTGGATATCGGACACGATCTCGACCTGCGGCTGGGCCATGAAGGCCGGCAAGGTCCAGTGCTGCGGGTTCTCGACCAGCCCGCCGATGTCGAGGGTCCAGCCGTTCGGCCGGATCTCGGGCTGCAGGCCGAGGTCGAGCACCGGCCAGTCCTTGACCAGATGCTGCCCCGGGGGCAGCCGGTCCGCCTCCGCGCGGGCCACCCGCCCGGTGATGAAGCGCCGCTCCTTCGCCCAGCGCTGCTTTGTCGTGGTGAGCTTGGTGTCGGGCGGCAGGCCGCTCTCGTCGGACATCGGGGGATCCCTTCGCGTCAGGCCGGGACGGCTTCGGCCGGTGCCGCCGCCCAGGCTTCGGCCAGCAATTCATACGAGCGCAGTCGCGCCTCGTGATCGAAGATGGCGGAGGCGATGATGAGCTCGTCCGCCTGCGTCCGTGCGGCGATCGCGTCGAGCTCGCGCCGCACGGTGCGCGGCGAGCCCACGGCGGAGCAGGCGAGCATGGAGGACGCGTGCGCCTTCTCCGTCGGCGACCAGAAGGTCTCGATATCGTCGATCGGCTCGGGCAGCAGGCCGCGTGTGCCCCGCACCATGCGTGCGAAGGCCTGCTGCACGGTGGTGAACAGCCGGCGGGCTTCTGCGTCGGTCTCACCCGCGACGACGTTCACGGCCACCATCGCGTAGGGCGCGGACAGCTGCCCGGAGGGCTGGAACGACGCGCGGTAGACGCGCAGCGCCTCGTCCAGCGCGGCAGGCGCGAAGTGGGACGCGAACGCGTAGGGCAGGCCGAGCATGCCCGCGAGCCTCGCCCCGAAAAGGCTCGAGCCCAGGATCCAGAGTGGCACGTTCGTACCCGTGCCCGGCACGGCCTGGATGCCCTGCCCCGGCCGGGCCGGGCCGAGCAGATCGCGCAGCTCGACCACGTCCTGCGGAAAGGTGTCGGCGCTCTCATAGTCGCGGCGCAGCGCGTGCAGCGTCCGCTGGTCCGTGCCGGGGGCGCGGCCGAGACCGAGATCGATACGGCCGGGATAGAGGCTTTCCAGCGTGCCGAACTGCTCGGCGATGACGAGGGGCGAGTGGTTGGGCAGCATGATGCCGCCCGCCCCGACCCGGATCGTCCGGGTTCCGCCGGCGACGTGGCCGATGACGACGGAGGTGGCGGCGCTGGCGATGCCGGCCATATTGTGGTGCTCGGCCAGCCAGAAGCGGCGATAGCCGAGCGCTTCGGCGTGCTGCGCGAGGTCCAGGGAGCGCATGAGCGCGTCCCGCGGCGTCGCGCCTTCCGGCACGGGAGCGAGGTCGAGGACCGAGAGCGGTGTCATGGCGTGGTCTCCGGGCCGCGGTAGCGGGCCACAGTACGGGAGCGCCCCTCGGGCGTCGTTCGCCCTATGAGATCGGGTCTCGGGGCGTACGCGCAAGAGCCGCGCCATGCGCGCCGAGGGATCGTGTCCTGCACGGGAGGGACCTCAGCCTCGCCCATAGATGCGGTCGAGCACCCGGGCCACGGTGACCAGGCTCTCGGCCTCGGGGTCGAAGCCCCGCCCTTCCGCAAGCGCCCGCGCCCACGCCACGGCTGCCCGGCCGCCCCACTCGTCGGGTGGTTCCGCCAGCGGCTCCCGCGTCGTGCCACGGTGCAGGGCGGCGTTGAAGTCGTAGAAGGATCCGCCGACGTTGCGGAACGAGGTTCCCCCCTCGGTGCCGTAGAACGACGCGGCGATTTCCGCTTCCTGGCCGGCCTGCAGCCGCCAGGAGCACGCGATCCGCACCACGGCGCCGTCCGCAAGGTCGACGGTCGCCACCGCGTGATCCTCCACCTGCGTGTGGGGATCCGTGATCGGACGGCCGCCCGCATGCAGGCGGGAAGACACACCCGCAACCTCGCGCGCACCGAGCACCCACAAAGCGAGGTCGACCAGGTGCACGCCGAGATCCATCACGCAGCCGCCGCCGGACAGAGCGGGATCGTAGAACCACGGCTTGTCCGGCCCATAGGCATTGTGGAAAACGAGGTCGGCCGCAAAGATCCGGCCGAGGGCGCCGGAACCGGCCAGCTCGCGGATCTGCGCCATGCCGCGCGTGTGGCGGTAGGACAGGTCGACGCCCAACAGCAAGCCGGCCTCGCGTGCCGTGTCCACCGCCCGGCGCACCTCGGCCTCGGTCCGCCCGAGCGGCTTCTGGCAGAACACCGCCTTCCCCGCCTCGAGACAGGCTATCGTCTGCGCCGCATGCCGGGCGCTGGGCGTGGCGATCACGACCGCGTCGATGTCCTGCGCCAGCATGGCGTCGAGATCGGGCACGAGCCGGGCACCTGGGGCGTCCCCCAGGGCCGCCTGAGCCATGTCGGGAGAGGGATCGGCGATGCAGGCGGCCTCGGCGGCTCCCGCCTCGACGATGGCCCGCATCCGGTGCCGGCCGATCCAGCCGGTGCCGAGAAAGCCGAGGCGCGGCACCCGCGGCGGCGCGCTCATGGCGTCACCACCGCCTTGATGAAGCCGTCGGGCCTGTCCCGCGTCGCATCGAGCGCCTCGGCCAGCTGCTCTAGGGGAAAGGCGTGGGTGACGAGCCCGGCGGGCTCGATCAGCCCGCTCTCCACGGCGGCGACGGCCTCCTCCATGCCGCGCACATAGGCGGCGGGATCGCGTTCATGGGCGTTGATGACGTCGAGGCCGCGCCAGTTCCACAACCACATGTTCACCTGCCGCGGGCCGTCCTGGTGGTAGCCGGCCACGATTAGTCGCCCGCGCTCGCGGGTGAGTTCGGCGGCGAGGTCGAGCGGCCACTGCTTGCCCACCGCCTCGATGACACGGTCGCAGAAAGCGCCGCCAGTCAGGTCCTTCACCCTGGCGATGATGGCGCCGTGGTCGTCCATGGCGATCGTCTCGGCGGCACCCATGCGGCGGGCGAGGTCGAGCGACCATTGCCGGCGGGAGATGGCGATCACCCGCGCCCCCGCGGCGCTGGCAAGCCGCGTCAGGATGGCGCCGAGGAACCCGGCACCGACGATGGCGACGGTCTGCCCCGCCTCGATCTCGCTGCGGCGGAAGATGTTCATGGCGCAGCCCAGCGGCTCGCCGGGGAAGGGCGAGCCCGCAAGCCGCTCCGGAAACCGCACGGCCTGGGTGTCCTGCGCGAGATCGTACTCGGCATAGGCGTGGTTGGAGAGGAAGGCGACGCGCTCGCCCGGAGCGAAGCGGTTGACACCCTCGCCCAGCGCGTCGACGACCCCCCACCCTTCGTGCCCAAGGCCGCCGGGCTCGGTGGGAAAGCTCATCCAGTCCGGTCCTGACCACGGCACGAGGTTGGAGGCGCAGACGCCGCATCCCTCGATCCGGACGCGGATCTCGCCCGGCCCAGGGTCCGGGACGGCAACCGCGATCGTCTCCGTCCGGCCCGGGGCGGTGACGATGGCTGCGCGCATCGTGGTTGGCGCGGCCGCGCGTGCGGCGGACGGCCTTTCGGCCTGCGGAGCGCTGTCTGGCAAGTCTGTTCCTCGCTACCGCCGGTCCGGGGCCGGCAACGAACAAACGCGCTGCTCCGAGCCGGAGTTGCGGCCGGTTTGATCTGGTTCAGTGACGCAGCGGCCGCTGCCTCTAGCGTGCGCGCAAAGGAGGGGCCGCCGGCCCCTCAGGGCACCGGAGGCGTCCATGAAGATCAGGGACCTCATCGTCAGCGTCGATCCGTCTGATAGTGGGCGCGACAGGATGCACTTCGCGATCCGCCTCGCGGCACGCTTCGGCGCGCGCCTGACGGGCTACTACACGGGACCGACCGTGGGCCTGCTCCCCGGCGGCCCCGCCTTCGAGGTCGTCAAGGAGCTGCACGGCCAGTTCGCGGACGAAGCCGCCGTCGCCGGCGTGGCGGGCCAGTGGCAGGTCAGCGGCGAGCCGCTGGTCGAGGATCTGCTCGCGCACATCCGCGTGCGGGACCTCGCCATTCTCGGCCTTGGGCCGCCGAACGGGCCGCAGGACGACCTGCAGGGCTTCCGAATCGAGCAGGTGGTGGTGACCGCGGGGCGGCCGGTGCTCGGCATCCCGGTGAGCGCTCTGCCGGACGTGTTTCCCGAACGCGTGCTGGTGGCGTGGGACGGCAGCCGCGAGGCCGCGCGGGCCCTTCACGACGCGCTCCCCCTGATCGGCGCGGCGAAGACCGTGACGATCGTGTCGCTCGGCAAGCGCGGGGCGGACCTCGCCCGGCCGGTCATCGACCACCTCGGCCACCACGGGATCGACGCCGTCTTCGACGGCCGCACGCTCGACTACAACGTCGTCGGTGACGAGATCCTGCAGCGCGCCGCGCTGCTCGGCGCCGATCTCCTCGTCGCCGGCGCCTACGGCCACCCGCGCCTCCTGGAGCGCGTCCTCGGCGGCGTCAGCGACCGCTTCGGCCGGCAGATGCTGACCTCCGTGCTGATGTCGCACTGAACGGCAGGAGCGCGCCCAGTCAGCCCGGGACGATGCCGGCGTCGGCTGGCTTGCGTGGCTGGTCGCGGTCGAGGAACTGGGCACGGGCCAGGGCTGCAAAGCGGCCACCCTTCCCGACGAGCTCGTCGAAGCCGCCCGCCTCCACGATCCGGCCCTGCTCGAAGACGAGCACGCGGTCGGCATTGCGGATGGTGGCGAGGCGGTGGGCGATGACGAAGGTGGTGCGGCCCTTCATCACCTCGGTGAGCGCCGCCTGCAGCTTCACCTCCGTGTCGGCGTCCAGCGCCGATGTCGCCTCGTCAAGGATCAGGATCGGCGGGTCCTTGAGCAGGGCGCGGGCGATCGAGAGGCGCTGGCGCTCGCCGCCCGACAGCGACCGGCCGCGCTCGCCCACGATGGCGTGCAGGCCATCCGGCATGCGGCGGATGAAGTCGGCCGCCTGCGCCCGCTCGATCGCCTTCTCGATGTCCTCGCGCGTCGCGTCGGGGCGCCCGACCAGCAGGTTCTCCTCGATGGCGCGGGCAAACAGCATGGGCTCTTGGAAGACGACGCCGATGTTGCGCCGGAGCGAGCCGAGGCTGACGTCACGAATGTCCTTGCCGTCGACGAGGATGCGGCCGGACTGCGGGTCGAAGGCCCGGTGCAGCAGACCGAGCGTCGTCGACTTCCCCGACCCGGTGGAGCCGACGAGCGCGATCGTCTCCCCCGGGCGGGCCACGAAGGACACGTCTGCCACCGCCGGGCGCTTGCCGTCATAGGAGAAGCTGACGCCCTCGAACGCCACTTCGCCTGTCGCCCGACCGAGGTCGGCGGCGCCCGGCACGTCGCGGACGGCCGGCACGGTGTCGATGATGCGGAAGAACTCGTTCAGCTTCGGCACCTCGAGGAGCAGCGTGTTGGTGAAGGTGACCACCTGCTCCATGCGCGCGATGAGCAGCGTCGCCAGGCTCATGAATGCGACGATCTCGCCCACCGTCGCCATGCCGCGAAGGTTGAGCCACGTCCCGAGCAGGAAGACGCCCAGGATGGTGAGAGTGGCCGAGGCCCTCGTCGCCACGGCGGCCACCGCCCACCAGGACAGCACGGGCAGTTGCGCCGCCAGCAGCTGGTCGACGATCGAGCGCATCGCCCGCGTCTCCTGGTCGATGCGGGTGAAGCTCTGGATGACCGGAACATTGCCCAGCGCGTCCGACACGCGCTCCGCCAGCATGGAATTGTGGCGTTCGACGTCGCCCTGCATGGTCTCCGTCTTGCGCAGCACGAGCGTCGTCAGGACCGTGAACAGCGCCAGGAGCGCGATCAGCAGAAGCCCCAGCGGCCAGTTGATGAAGACACTGAGCGGCAGCAGCACCAGGAGCGACACGAAGGACGCGCAATGGGTGCGGAAGAAGGACAGGATCAGGTTCTGGATCCCGCCCGCCCCGTCGATCATCACCTTCAACACGCGGCCCGAATGCGTCGTGGCGTGAAACGACAGCGGCAGCGTCAGCACGTGCTCGAAGAACCCCGTCATCACGGCGAGCCGGCGGCGGTGCGAGAGCCGGTCGGCATGCAGGGCGACGAGCACGCCGCAGCCGATGGTGAACAGGCCGAACAGGATCCACAGGCCCGCCAGCGGCAGCAGGTCCGACATCATCGGCGGAACACCGGTCGCCTGGGCGCGCGACAAAAGGTCGACGATCCGGCCGAACAGCAAGGGCTCGGCAAACTGCGCACCGGCCAGCAGGATATTGGCCAGCCCCAGCACGGTTCCAAGCCTTGCCTCCGGCCCGAGCTGCCGCAGCACGCGCCCGTAGAGTGCGAGAATTCCCATCCTGTTCCCCCCGGCCCCGACGAGGGGCGGTGACTTAACCGTTCCTTCAGGCGCCGAACCTACGGTGAATCGGCCGCACGGCAGCGCAGAAGCGCGAACCGCCGGCCGCGCTAGCGCAGGAACCTCGAACGATGGATTTCGCGACCGGCATTGGGCTTGCCTTTGGAGTCGGCGTGGTTTGTACGCTGATCCTGATGGGCGGGAGCTTCTCCCTCTACTACGATATTCACGCAGTGATCGTCATCGGCGGCGGCACCGCCGCTGCAACCATTATCCGCTTTCCGTTCAGCGCTCTCCTCCATGGCTTCCCCATGGGGATCCGCTTCGCGTTCACGATGCGCAGCATGCATCCGCGCGAGCTGATCGATGAGATCACCAGGATCGCCGAGACGGTGCGGCGAAACGGCCCGATGGCCCTGGAGAACGTCAAGGTCGACGACACCTTCCTCGCCCAGGGCATCCGCTACATCGCCGACGGCTACGACCGCGACTTCATCAAGGACACGATGGAGCGCGACCGTGACAATTTCCTCATGCGCCTCGAGGAGGGCACGAAGATCTACCAGTCGATCGGCGACGCCGCGCCGGCCTGGGGCATGATCGGCACCCTGATCGGCATGGTGCAGATGTTCGCCAACATGGAGGACCCCTCCAAGCTCGGACCCTTCATGGCGATCTCGCTTCTGGCGACCCTCTACGGCGCGCTCGTCGGCAACCTCGTCGCCCTGCCGATCGCCGACAAGCTGAAGCTGAAGCTGGAGGAGGAGGACATCTCCCGGACTCTGATCATCGACGGCATCCTCCAGATCCGCGACGCCAAGAGCCCGACCATCGTGCGCGAGATGCTGCTCGCCTACCTCCCGGACCACCACCGCCACGAGATGGCGGAAGCGGCCTGACCCGGAAAGGGCCGCGACATGGCGCGCAGGAAGGGAGGCCATGGCGGCGGCCACGGTGGCTGGTTCGTCACATTCGCAGATCTCATGGCACTGCTGATGAGCTTCTTCGTCATGCTCACGGCAATGTCGACGCAGGACCAGAAGAAGCTGCAGATCGTCGCCGGCTCGATGCGCGACGCCTTCGGCACGCAGCGTGAGTCACGCCTCTCCGGCATCGTCGAGGCTGACGGCATTCCGGTGCGCCCCAACCTCAAGAACGTCAAGCGCGCCCCGCCCGACCAGGGCTCGGACTTCACCGCGCCGAGCATCTTCGACCGGCCGGACGATGGCGTCGCCGTGACCTCGTTCGACCGCGCCTTTGCGCTCGCCGCCGTGTCGCTGCGCCAGGCCATGCAGGACATGCCGGAGATCACCGAGGTCTCCAAAAACATCATCGTCGAGGAGGGCAAGGACGGCCTCGACATCTCGCTCGTCGACCAGGATGGCCGCGCCATGTTCCCGGAGGGCAGCGCCGAGCCCTATGAGCGGATGAAGAAGATCCTCGCGCACATGGCCCCGACCATCCGCAAGCTGCCGAACCGGATCTCCGTCACCGGCCATACCTCGGCGCAGCGGCCGGGCTCCAGCCCGGGCTGGACATCGTGGGATCTCTCGACGGCGCGCGCCTCGGCGGTGCGCAACATCCTCGCCACGTCCGGCATCCCCGACCAGCGCTTCGCCCAGGTGGTCGGCAAGGCCGACACGGACCCGATGTTTCCCGACGACCCCTATCTGCCTGCCAACCGGCGCGTGACGATCACGCTGCTGCGCGAGGCGCCGCCGCTGCCGACCGGGCGCAAGTTCTGAGACGGCGGGCCGCGGTTCAGCCGCCGGCTACGATCAGACACCAGTAGACGCGGTACTTCGTCCCCGGCCGGTCAACGGCGGCGATGCCCATGCGCGTGCCGAAGGGAGCGAGCATCACCGCGTTGTGCTGCGGCGAGTCGCGCCAGCCCGAGAACGCCTCGGCGAGCGTCCGGTATCCCGCCGACACGCGTTCCGCGCGCTTGCCCCCTCCCGCCGCGACGTGCGTGATCTTCGGCATCTCGCCCCAGGTCGAGGTGTCGGTCGCCGCCACGCCGGCTGCGCGGGCACGGGCCTGCTCCGTCAGCGCGGGATCGAGGGCGAGCGGGCCGAGGCCCTTCTTCGCGCGCCAGGCATTGACGAACCCGGCCGCTGCTTCGAGGTCCAGCTCGGCCCCCTCGTCGAGCCGCTGGTAGAAGGCGGGCACGGGGCCTGCCGGCGGCGCGGTGTTGCAGGCGGCGAGTGGAAGAAGACCAGCGCCGAGGAGGCCGGTGGCGAGGAGGCGTCTGCGGGAGATCATGGGGCGGGGGTGTCCTTGCCGTTTCCGCCCTTGCCCGCCTTCGGCCGGGATTCGAGCTTCTCGCCGATCTCCACCAGCCGCTCCTGCAGGGTATCGAGCCCGGAAATCCTGTATTCCGGTGTCCCCGGCGCCACGACGAGGCCCGAATCCCGCAGCCTGCGGAAGATCTCGAAGGTGAGATCGCTGGACACGCGGGCGGCCGTATCGACCTCGCCGACGAAGCAGATGAGGTCGAAGGTCAGCGTCGATTCCGTCATGGTCCGGAACAGGACGCGCGGCGCCGGATCCTCCAGCACGTCCTCGTGGCCCCGCGCGACCTCCTTGAGGACCGTCGAAACCTGGTCGGCGTCGGTGTACCGTCCCACCGGAACGGTGATGAGCACGCGGCCGGTACGGTCGGAATGGACCCAGTTCTTCACCGAGCCCGACACGAGGCTCGAATTCGGGACGATGAGGGTGGCGCGGTCGAAGGTCTCGACCTCGGTGGCGCGCACGTTGATGCGCTTCACATAGCCCTGCTCGCCGCCGACGACGATCCAGTCGCCGACGCGGATGCTCCGCTCAGCCAGCAGGATCAGGCCCGACACGAAGTTGTTGACGATCGACTGCAGGCCGAAACCGATGCCGACCGACAGCGCGCCGGCGACGATGGTGAATTTGTCGAGGCTGAGCCCGACATAGGACGCGGCCAGCACCGCAGCGAGCACGAAGCCGAGATAGCCCAGCCCGGTGGTGATGGAGTCCTTCAGGCCGACGTCGAGCTGGGTGTGCGGCAGGTACTTGGTGCGCAGCCAGCGCTGCACGGTGCGCGTGATGACGATGCCCAGCAGGAAGACGAAGGCACCCAGCAGGATCGTCCCGACCGAGACCGTGACGCCGCCCACCGATATGCCGAAGAAGGCGGCCCGGACCGAGGACAAAAGGTCGGTCGACTCGATGCCCCACGGCGCGAGAAGCAGCGTGGCGGCAAGTGCGAAGAGGACCACCTTCAGGGCGCCGGCGGTGAGGACGCCGATCTGCTCCAGCGAGTGGCGCGACAGGCCGATGCCCGCCTGGGCGAGCCGCGCCAGACGCCCGTTGGGCGCGAAGCCGACGCTGCACCATTCGTCGGCGAGCGAGAGCAGCATCATCAGCGAGGTCAGCACGATGGCCGCCCACGCCATCTGGCTGACCAGGAAGGACGCGAAGGCGACATAGCCCGCGAGGACGGCGCCGATGACGATGGCGCAGAGCACCCAGCCGGCGAAGCGGATGGGCGCCGTCAGGTCAGGCGTGTCGGAGACGTGCGGCCCGAAGGCTGCCTCGTCGCAATCGTCCACCCAGCGGATCATGTTGAGGGCGCGGGCGATGACCAGGGCGACGATGACGGCGAAGATGCCCTGCGTCGCGACCGAGAGACGGATGCCCGCCGCGATGCTCTGGTAGACCGCCTCGACGGTGCGGCCGAGCACCAGGACGATTGCGGCCAGCGTCGCCAGGTTGACGAGCGCCCGCGCGCGGTCGTCGGAAATGTTGAAGAGCCGCCAGTTCATGCGGTCCGGCGCGAGCAGCGCGTCGGCGAGGCTGCGGATGAAGGCGACGAAGGCCGCGCCCCAGATCAGCCGCGCGAAGGCAGGCTCGACGCGGGCCGGGAAGAGGTCCGTCGTGTCGACGATCTTGATCAGCAGCATCGAGGCGAGCGCCGGGGCGATGGCCCCTAGGAGCGTGATCGACGCCGCCGCATTGGTGCGCTGCAGCCGCGTCGGGTGCCCGGCCAGCCGGTCGCGCTTGACGAAGCCGAGCGCGAAGCGGCGCACGGGCAGGACGAGCACGATGGCGAGCAGCACGGCCGCCAGCAGGCCGAGGCCGGTGGGCCAGGTGACGCGCTGGCCCATGCGAGCCGACGTGTCGGCGGCAACCTGCATGAGAGCCCGCAGGTCCTGCGGAAACGTGGAGACGATATCCGCCCACAGGTCGGGTGCCAGCAGGCTGGACGAGGATTCGAAGAGCCGCTGGGTGAAGAGGTCGCGGCGCCTGTCTGCGATCTCCTTGTCGGTCTGCTCGGCCTGAACGAGGAGCGTGCGGGCGAGGCGGACGGTCTCGTCGATGTCGTTCAGCGCGCCCTGGCGGTCCTCCCGCTCGCGGCTCACGTCGGTACTTTCCGGCGGATCGTTCTCGCCCGGCTTGGGTCCGAGCTCGGCGAGGCGCTGTCGGATGGCGTCTGCCCGCGGCGTCAGGTCGGACACCACGGTGCGCGCGATATCGGCGAGAGGAACGAGCTGCTCGCGCAGCCCGCCGAGGGCGGCGTCGGTCTGGCCGCTGCGCTGGACGGCAGCCTCGATCTGGTCGAGCTGCAGGCGCACGCTGTCGAGCTTGGCGCGCTGGGCGGCCATGGCGGCGCTCGGAGGCGCGGGTTGGGGCTTTGGCGCCGGCTGCTGCTGGGCCGGCTGGCCCTGCTGCTGCGCCGGCGCGGCGGGAGCCGGCGCCTTCTGGCCGGCCGGGCCGTTCGCAGGGGCCTGGGAGGCGGGTGGCGTCGGGGCCGCTTGCTGGGCGATGGCGCCGGGCGGCACCACCAGCATCAGCAGCATGGAAAGAAGAAGGGCGGCCTTCGCCGCCCCGGCCCGTGCGGGACGTCTCATCGTGCTTCCTCGCCACGGCTGAGACCGGGCTTCGATTCGCGGCCCGGGAAGCTTGCGCGCCGGTGCGACGGAAGCAAGGCGGAGAGGCGCGTCAGCCTTCCTTCTTGTTCGCCTTGTGCTTCTCGATGCCGATCTTGATGAGCTCGCGCGCCTCCTCGGCGTCGCCCCAGCGCACCACCTTCACCCACTTGCCCTGCTCGAGGTCCTTGTAGTGCTCGAAGAAGTGCTTGATCTGGTCGATGGTGATCATCGGGAGGTCCGTGTAGTTCTGGACCTTCTCGTAGCGGCGGGTGAGCTTGGTCGACGGCACCGCGACGATCTTCTCGTCGCCGCCAGCCTCGTCTTCCATGAACAGGACGCCCACCGGGCGGACGCTCATCACGGCACCCGGCACGATCGCCCTGGTGTTGGCGACGATCACGTCGCACGGGTCGCCATCGTCGGAAAGCGTGTGCGGGATGAAGCCGTAGTTCCCGGGGTACCGCATCGACGTGTAGAGGAAGCGATCGACGACGAGAGCGCCCGACGCCTTGTCCATCTCATACTTGATCGGCTCACCGCCGATGGGAACCTCGATGATGACGTTGACCTCGTGGGGGGCGTTCTTCCCGATCTGGACTGCGTCGATACGCATCGTGATCACTCCACTGGCGCAAGGCGCCGTCGGCACGTCTTAGGGTTCATGGCGGCCTGCGGCAAGACGACTTTACGACAATGATTGACGCGACATCCACTCAGACCCAGCCGAAGGCGTGCCGGGCCCGCACCTCGGCACCAAAATGCTCCTCGCGCTCGCGCACCTTGATGCCGCCGAGATGGCGGTAGAACTGGCAGGCCCTGTCATTGTCGGCGAGCGCCCAGACCAGCAGGCCGGGAATGCGGTTGCCCGAGAGGTCGCGCCGCGCCGCCGTGAACAGCCTGCGTCCAAAGCCCAGCCCCTGGCATTCCGGCGCCACGTAGAGCTCGAAGATCTCGCCGCGGTAGGGAGAGACGGTGAGGCGGTTGCGGCCGTAGCTGATATAGCCGCGCACGGCGTCGTCGAAGTCGAGCACGGCGATGCGGCCGCCGCGCTCGAGCACGGTCCGCCACCAAGACGGACCGCGGCGCTGCACCATCTGCTCGAGCTCGCGGCCGGGGATGATGCCGCGATAAGCCTCGCGCCAGGCCGCGTCGTGAACGACCGCGATCGCTTCTGCGTCGCGGGGCCGGGCGAGGCGGACAGTGATGGCGGCCTGGGTCACGCGGCGAGTCTGGACCGGCACGCGGCGTCCGTAAAGCCCCTCGCATGCGACGCCGGGGCGCGCTCCTCCCGCCATGGTTGCCCCGGCGCACGCGTGCTGGTATTGCCCCCCGGTCCCGCCGCCGGAACGCCTCTTTGTTAAGCCGCATCGTCAAGACCGGCCGCACCCCCAAGCCCGACAATCGCTGGGATCGCCGCATGGCGCGCATCGCGCGGTGGGACCGGCCGATCGAGAGCGGCCGGCAGCGCCTTGCTGCCTGGGCCAACATGCTGCTGGCCGACCACGGCATCTTCCGTGTCGTCTACCTCAACCTGCACCGGGTGACGCCGTCGTTCTGGCGCGCCGCACAGCCCACGCCGGGACAGATCGCCAGGCTGGCCGGGCAGGGCCTGAAGACGGTGGTCAATCTGCGGGGCGGCCGCGAATACGGATCCTGGCCGCTGGAGCGCGAGGCCTGCGAGGCGCATGGGGTGGCGTTGACCGACTTCGTCGTCCGGTCACGCGGCGCGCCCGACAGGGAGGCCATCCTGGAGGCCAAGGCGTTCTTCGAGACGCTCGACTATCCCGTGCTGGTCCACTGCAAGTCGGGCGCCGACCGGGCCGGCTTCATGGCGGCGCTCTACCTGCTGCTGCATGAGGGTCGCCCGCTCGAGGAGGCGACCCGCCAACTTGCGCTGCGCTACGGCCATTTCCGCTGGGCCAAGACGGGCATCCTCGATGCCTTCTTCGAGCGCTACCGGGTCGAGGGCGCGGAAAAGGGCCAGAGCTTCGAGGACTGGCTGCGCCACACCTATGATCCGGAGGCGCTCGAGCGCGAGTTCCGGCCCGGCCTCGTCTCCGATTTCCTGGTCGACCGCCTGCTCAGACGCGAATGAGGCCGGTGCCGGGGACGGCGTCGCTCTCGATGTCCTCGCCGCCGCTCTGCAGCCAGTGCAGGCGGGCATAGATCCCGCCGCGGCCCAGCAAATCCTCGTGGGTGCCGATCTCGGCCACCTGGCCCTCGTCGAGCACGACGATCAGATCTGCGGCCCTCACCGTCGACAGCCGGTGCGCGATGACGAGCGAGGTGCGTCCGCGCGCCAGCCGGGTCAGCGCGTCCTGCACGATCCGCTCGGACTCCGAGTCGAGGGCGCTCGTGGCCTCGTCCAGCAGCAGGATCGGCGCATCCTTGAGAATGGCGCGGGCGAGGGAGACACGCTGGCGCTCGCCGCCGGAGAGGCGCATGCCGCGGTCGCCGACCGGCGTGTCGTACCCCTGGGGCAGGCGCTGGATGAAATCGTGCGCCGCGGCGGCGCGCGCTGCATCGGCGATCTCGTCGGGCGTGGCGCCCGGGCGGCCGATGGCGATGTTGGCGGCGACGGTGTCGTCGAAGAGCACGACGTCCTGTGAAACGACGGCGATGCGGCGGCGAAGGCTGTCCAGGGTGACGTCGCGCAGGTCCTGCCCGTCGATGGCCACCACGCCCTTCGTCGGATCGAAGAGCCGCGGGACCAGCGACATCAGGGTCGACTTGCCCGAGCCCGAGCGCCCGACGAGCGCCGTCATGCTGCCGCCGGGCACGACGAGATCGATGCCGGACAGCGCCGGCCCGTCGCCGCCATAGGAGAAAGAGACGTCCCGGAACGCGATCTCGCCCGATCCGATGGCGATGGGCCGCGCCTCCGGCCGGTCGACGACGGTCGGCGGCTCGTCCAGCACCGCATAGAAGCGTGACAGCGACGCTGCCGCCTCCTGCAGCACGGCGCTGAGGTTGCCGAGTGCGCGCATCGACTGGGCCGCCAGCAGCAGCGCCGTGACGAAGCCGGTGAAGTCGCCGATCGTCGTCTGGCCCTTGACGATGCGCCAGCCGATGAAGACGAGGACGGCGGCGACGGCCAGGCCTCCGGCCACCTCTAGCAACGGGTCGAGCCGGGCGCGCTGGTTGGCGGCCTTCATCTTCAGCCGCCGGATTTCCTCGAACGTGCGCGCGGCGCGCTGCTTGAGGCGGCCCTCCATGCCGTAGGCCTTGGCGACCCGGACGCCGGCCAGGCTCTCGGTCACCATGCCGGCCATGATGCCGGTCTGCTCCTGGGTGGAGTGCGCCGTGCGCCGCAGCTTGCGGCCGAGGCTGGATATGGCGGGAGCGACGATGGGCAGGACCAGGAGGGCCGCGAGCGCGACCTCCCAGTCGATCCACAGCATGACGAAAACGAGCGCCACCGCCGTCGCGACGTCGCGCAGGAAGACGGTGGAGAGCCGGGTGAGGCCCTCGCGCACATAGGTGAAGTCGGTGGTGAAGCGCTGCGTCAGCGCGGCTGGCGTCTCGCGCGACAGGCGGGCGAGATCGGCCTCGATGAGATGGCCGTAGAGGGCCGACTGCATGTCGGCCTCGATCCGCGTGACGACACGGTTGGTGAGCACGGCCTGCGCCCACATGGCGCTGCCTTTCACCGCCGTCACCAGGATGACGATAAAGGGCACAAGCTGCACGAGCCGCTTGTTCTGCTGCTCGAAGCCGTCGAAGGCCGCCTTGATGACCACGGGATAGAGGCTCGACGCGCCCGCCAGCACGCCGACCAGGGCGACGATGGCGAGCAGCGCCGGCCAGTGCGGCTTCATCCAGTCGTGCCACAGCCGCAGCAGCAGGCCGCGCGTTTCTGCCTTGAGCAGCGCCGAGGCGGCGCGCCGGCTCTTTCGCGATGGCCTGGCGGCGGTACTCACCGGCCGAAGATGCCCTTGAGCGTCTTGGCCAGCGTGTTGCGCTTCTTCTTGCGCTCGAGCTCCTCGGCGTCGCGAACCCAGGCGACCTGCACGACGCGGCGCTCCCCGGCGAAAGGCTTGTGCCCGTGCCACGAATTGTCGGCGCGCAGGAAGGCGAACACCGTGCCCATCGTCGGAGGCACTTCCAGCACCATGTCCTCGAAGTCGTCCGGCCCGTTGAGGACCCGCAGCCGGCCGGCGCCGGCATCCTGCCAGGCATCGTTCATGTAGACGAGCAGGGTCATCACCTTGCTCTCGCCGTCGGTGTGGATCCGGCCGTCCTTGGCCTGCGAGATCTTGCGGATCGTGGTGAGGCGGGGGAACGGGTGGAGGTTGAGGCCGAATTTCTTCGACAGTTCCTCCGTGAGTTCCGGGCTCTCCAGCTCGTCGATGAGCGTCTTGAAGTTCCCGCGCACTTCGACGTCGTCGACCGTCAGGAACCCCGGCTTGGTGATGTCGGGAAACTCCTCACGCAATGCTCCGATCTTCTCCTCGCGCAGAAACTTCTCGCCGAGGAAGAACGAATATGGCTCGCGCGACAGCGGTGCGGAGCGGACCGCCTCGTAGTCGAGGACTTCCGGACTGGCGCTCATCGGGGACCTCCAGGAGCCGGTCGCAACGCCGGCACACGGGTGAATGTCCCGTGCCTTCTACCTCCGGTTGTATCCCGGGGCAATTGCGCTCGCTGGGCCGAAGCGGGGCGCTCGTGCAGCGTGTGCCTCCGGCCGCGGCAAGGCCCGGCTGCGGGCCAGGCCGGGCCGCGAGGCGCAGCGCGTGGTAGGGCCGGCGGCCCTACTCCGCCGCGGCCCTCCTGACGGGGGCGATCGGATCCGCCAGCGGCTGGCGGCGCTCGAAATCGCTGATGTAGTCGCGGGTCAGCGGCACCGTGTCGACCTTCTTTGCCACCTGGATCTGGAACACCATGTGGCCGGCATGGCGGAAGGTCGCCTCGCAGGCGGCGAGGTAGAACTCCCACATGCGGCAGAACCGCTCGTCGTAGATCTCGCGGATGCGGTGGCGGTTGGCGTTGAAGCGGTTGCGCCAGGCTCGCAGGGTCTCCGCATAGTGCAGCCGCAGGATCTCGATGTCGGTGACGTGGAGGCCGGCGCGCTCGATCGAGGGAAGCACTTCGGAGAGAGCCGGCGAATAGCCGCCGGGGAAGATGTATTTCGCGATCCACGCATTGGTCGCGCCCGGCCCGTCGGCACGCCCGATCGAGTGGATCATGGCCACGCCGTCATCGGCCAGAAGCTCCGCCACCTTCTGGAAATAGGTGTCGTAGTGGTTGACGCCGACATGCTCAAACATGCCGACCGAGACGATGCGGTCGTACTTGCCGGCCTCGAGCCGGTAGTCGAGCATCTTGAAGCGCACCCGGTCCGGCCGCCCGGCCTCGAGCGCGCGCTGGTTGGAGACGCGGTGCTGCTCCTCCGAGAGCGTCAGGCCCGTGACGTCGACCGGAGCGATCTCCGACAGGTAGAGCCCGAGCCCGCCCCAGCCCGAACCGATGTCGAGCACTTTCTGGCCCGGCTTCAGGAGGAGCTTCGCCGCGATGTGCCGCTTCTTCTGGGCCTGGGCTTCCTCGATCGTGTCGTTCTGGTCGAGGAAATAGGCGCAGGAGTACTGACGGTCCGGGTCGAGGAACAGGTCGTACAGCGTGTCCGACAGGTCGTAGTGATGGGCGACGTTGCTGCGCGAGCGGTGCGCCGGATTGTACTGGGAGAGGCGGCGGCCGAGGCGGCGGATCGCCGCCCATACCCGGGAAGGCAGGTCGGGCGTCTCCCACCCGGAATTGCTCATGATCAGCTCGAGCGCGTCGTAGATCGTCGCGTCCTCGACAGTGAGCCGCCCTTCCATGAAGAGCTCGCCGGCGGCAAGCTCCGGATTCGCCAGGAGCGCCCATTGCGCGCCGCTGTCATGGATCCGGATCGTGACCCGGGGTGAACCCGAGCCGTATTCGTGCGTGACGCCTGCGTGATCGACGACGCGGAGCGTCCCCTTCTTCATTCGCGCTTTAAAAACCGGACCGAGCAGGTACATGGCCAACAGCACCCCGCCAGAACACCCGGCGAAAGTTTAACAACATCTTTCAAGCGGTGGAAAGCGCTGAGGTCGGGGAAAATACGGATTTTATGTCAGGGGTGTGATTGGCAATGCGCCATGGCGCCGCGTAGGGGTGGGGAGCAGGCGCGGCACCGGTGCACGGCGCCGCGCCAGGCCGAGGCTCAGTTGTCCTTCTTGCCCGAGCCCAGCTCGTAGGGGATCGGGGTCTTCGTATCCGGCTTGGGGTCGTAGCTGCGCATTTTGCACTGGTCCCAGCGAGGGGCCTTGCCGCAGGCGCCGCTGGTCATCTTCATGCCGCCGGCGGGAGCAGGGCCGGCAGCGAAGGCCGGAACAGAAAGTCCGAGGGCCGCGATGAGGCTGCCGGTGAGGAAAAGGGTGCGCATGGGAGTCTTCCCGTTTTGGTTGTGATGCGCGCCTTCCTAGCTGGGCCTCTGCAATGGCCTGATGACGAAACGACGAAACTTCCGTGTCATGTTTCTGTGAGCATTACCGAAGGGTTCGGTTGAACGAAAAAGCCCCGGCGCAATGCGCCGGGGCTTCCTGGACCCGATCCTGGTGAGGATCAGAAGTCGCGCTGAACGCGGAGGGCGAAAGCGACGCCGTTCGTGTTCTTCTTGAAGGCAACGTCGTTCAGGCTGTCGTAAGCGATGTTCTTGGCCTGAAGAGCGACGTAGTTGACCGTGCCGGACACCGTGAAGTTCTTCACCGGCGACCAGTTGCCCTGGGCACCGACCTGCCAGTAGTCGAAGTCGCGGCCGACGAGGCCGACGCCGTCGACCGTGCCGCGGCCGTTGAACACGTCGCTGCCGTAGTCGATGGCGGTGTAGCTGCCCCACAGAGCGGCGCTCAGGGTGGGGGTGAAGGTGTGCTGGAAGGCCGCGAGGGCGTTCCAACCCTTGGTCAGCTGGATCGAGCCAGCGTTGTTCGGCAGGCCGTCAGCGCCGTACGCGATCTGCGTGGCCTTGCCGAAGCCGTAGGTGCCGCCGGCGCCGATGTACGTCAGAGCGCCCTGGGTGTAGGCAGCCTGCAGGTACAGGGCGTCGCCCGGACCGAACGACGGCACGTTGATCTTCACGCCGCCCTGGAGGGCCCAGCCGTACTTGGTGTCGTCGTTGAAGTCACCGGTGCTCGTTGCCGTGACAACGCCACCGCCGACATCGTTCAGGTCGAAGATGGTCGTGCTGGCACGCAGCTGGTGGACAGCACCAGACAGCTGAACCTGGCCCCAGCTGTCAGCATAGAGCAAGCGAGCCACGACGTCGGGAACACGGTAGCCGCCCGGCGTGGTGTTGGCGAAGGCGCTGCCGTATCCGAACGGACCGGTGCCGCCAGCAGCCACGGTGTTCGTGCTGCTGTTGCCGAAGTAGCCCGGCGAACCCCAGTTCGTGCTGAGATCTTCCAGCGAGAGGGCAGCCGAGAAGTTGCCGAAGATGGCCGTGTAGGCCGCGCCGACGACGGAGTGGTCGGAGCCGAGCGTGCCGATGTTGTTGAAGGCGTCGGCGTAGAAGTCGAAGTACGACTGATACTTACCGGCCTGGAACCCACCGAGCTGCACCCACGCCTTGTCGATGAAGCCGCCACCGCCGCCGTAGCCGGCGTCCGCGCGGATGTCGGCGAACGAACGGAGCAGGCCGTACTCGGTCTGCGTACGAGCGTCGAGCTGCACCGAGCCGACGGCGTACTGACCGGCGAAGCGCTGGCCGTAGCCGCGGCCGGAGCTGCTGAAGCGGCTCGTGCCGTCCGGGTTCACCAGGTAGAAGTTGGTGTTGTAGGGCGTGCCGGCAGTGTACTGCCAACGGGCAAAGCCGCCGACGCGCAGGCAGACGTCAGTGCCGGGCACGACATAGCCGACGAAGGCGCCCCCGCCCAGCGAGCAGATGCGAACGTACTCGACCGGCGCGGCCTTCTTCATCGGAAGGTCGGCGGCCTGGGCCCCGGCGACAGCGGCAAAGCCCGCGGCCGTCCCGAGGAGAAGGCTCTTCATGAGCTTCATAAGGATCTCCTAACAAGTTGACTGACTGAGCCCTGGCCTCCCCCGGATCCGCCCCTGTCGCGCGGCGTCCGCGGTATTCCAAAACCCCTGTTGGCGGGGACGTCCCCGAGGCTCACCGAGCGCTGGAGTGAACTCCCGCCGGGGCTACGTTTCCGTCCGACTCGAATGCGCCAAGGACCTCCCTGACCGCGGTCCAACCCTACTCACAACGTCCGGTTGCGCAACTTGGATATTGACTTAGATCCTCGTAGAATGAGATTTAGTACCCCGCTGTTGCAAAAATGGCATATCCCGGGCGGGCCCCGGCAATGGCGTGATTAAGCCGAAATGAATGCGTTTCCCGAGGTGTTGTGCCAATTCTGGCCAAGTACCGAGGGAGAAAGGTCTTCACCCGATGCTGCGGTACAAGATCGAGCTCGACGCTCCTCATCTCTCCGAGGCCAGAATTCGCGAGCTGCTGTTACGCGAGTTCAGCCCAACAGACGTAACTATTGAGCGTATTGCACGCAGAACGCGTACAACCCCACACTGTACCGTCGAGGGAATGATTACCGCTCTACTGTCTGATGGACAGGCTTGGAAGGGCCGGGAGATCGTCTCTGAACTGTCGTCGGACGTGGACGCTGGCCTGGTCCAGGCCGCCATGCGCCGCCTTGAGCGTCGCGGTGACATCCGCCGCATCCGGCACGGCACCTACATGCTCGTCGGCCGCGAGGCGGCGACCACTGCTGCGCCGGCCGCCAACGACCTCGCGCGAAGCGCCGTGCTGGCCCGCCTGGACGAGGCCCGCACCCGCCCTGAGCTGGAGGCCATGCTGCGCCTGCCGGGAGAAACGGTGGCCCGTGCCCTCTCCTCCCTGCTTGTCAGCGGCGAGGTGATTCGCTTCCTGCCCGAAGACGGCGCGGCGGAGCCGATCTATGCGACGCCTGGCTCGCGCACGTTCCAGCCGGCCCGGCCGTCCTTCGAACCCGACGCCCGGCTGCGCGTGCTCGCCGCACTGGAGCCCGGGCGTTTTCACCGGGCGGCCGACGTTGCCGCAGTCGCCATCGTCGGACAGGACGCGGTCAACAAGCTGATCGAGAGCCTCGCCGGCGACGGGCTGGTCGCGACGTTCCGGATGGGCCCGTCCCGCTATCTCGCCGTGACCCCGGAGGGGGCCGCCTTGCGCGGCGCAGGCAGGTCCGGACCGAAGGCGCCTGCTGCCGAACTCCTCGGCGACATGGGCCCCCGCCGCACGGCCTTTCTCCAGATCCTGGCGACGCTCGGCAGTGCCCGAACCGTCGACGTGACGCATGCACTGGCCGAAGACCTGTTCTCCGGCCCCGGCTGCAGCGCGGTGCAGGCGGCCCAGAGCCTCGCCGGCATGGGTCTGATCGAGGCCGCCGACGAACCAGACAAGCGCCAGCCCGCCTATCGGCTGACCGCGCTGGGGTCACTTGTCGTGAGCGAGCTCGACCGCCGGCAGGCGCCGCCCGATCCCGTCGCGCTCAGCCTTCGCATCGGCGCCCGGCGCCTTTCGCGACGCAGCACGACGACCGCCCGCCGGTAGGGTTTCTGCGGACAGACGCAGCCTCCGAGATTGAATATGTAAGTTCGAACGAATGACGAAGGTCACACGGCGATTGTCGCACACCCTCCAGGCAGTCCGGAGGGACAGCCGAACCGCAGGAGCCCGCAGTGAACGCTCTCGAGACGGCCAGCGTCTGCGTGCCAACGGATCCGGGACTGCCTGATGAGATGCTGGCGAGGGCCGCGCTGGCGGCCTGCGAGGCCCAGACGCGCGTCGCGCGGGAGACCCTCGGCCGGGCCGCTGCGCCCTGCCGCGTCCCGTGCAGCGGCTGCCTGGCGGCGGCGCGCGCCGTTGCCGATCTCGTGATGGGGACGAGGATGACCGGGATGGAACCCCAGGCCCCGGTCATCGTTCAACGTGTCGGGAAATAGTGGCCGGTCACTCGCCCGTGTTTCCCGGACGCCTCGGAGCGTCATGCAACCGGCGCGACGATCGGGGCAATGGAAACACGAACCAAGGGCTTGAGCCTTTCGTCCGTTCAGCGTGAAAATCCCGGCTCGCAGGGGCCGGATGGCTGGACCGGGGTGCCACTGTTCGAAGGCATTCGCACGCAATCTCTCGAACTCGTCGGGAAGCACGCCTTCGTCCAGCGCGTGCCGGCCGGCGCCATTCTGACCGAGGCGGGCGAAAAACCCCGGCTGCTCCACATCGTGCTCGACGGGCTCGCGCATTTGGTGGCCGAGCACGCAGGGCACGAAGCGGGGGTGGCCATCGTCGAGCCGGTAGCGCCCGCCATGCTGTCGTCCGTCATCGTCGACCGTCCACAGCTCGCCACGCTGCAGACGTTGGCGCCGAGCCGACTGCTTCTGGTGCCAGCCGACGTCGTGCGAACAGTGTTCGAGACCGACAGCGCCTTTGCCCGCAGCGTGGCGAGAACTCTCGTGGAGGACGAGCGGCGATCCTTCCGCGAGGTGAAAAACCAGAAGCTCCGCACCGCGCCGGAGCGGCTCGCCAATTGGATACTCGGCGCACTGCGGCACACTCCCGGGCACATGAAGCTGCCGTTCGGGAAGCACGTTCTGGCACTGCATGTGGGCGCCACCCGCGAGCGGCTGTCGCGCAGTTTCGCGCTTCTCGAGGAGCACGGGCTGATCTCGGGCCGCAAGGACCTCGAGATCGCCGATCTCGAGAGCTTCCGACGCTTCGCCAAGCCGGCACCCCTCATCGACGACGACGCGGGCTGAGCCTCTTCCCGGCGAAAGTCACCGGCCGGGGAACCTGCCGGGTGAAACGGCGTTACCCCACCAGACCCCCGACGAGCCAGCCTTCCCGGAACCATTCCGGGCAACCCGGCCCCGCCAGCACGCCCCCTCCTGCTGGCGGGGCCGGTGCGTTTATGCCCCGCTTTGGTCCCCATCGAACTTCGGCGCGTCCTGTGCGTTTGCCGGTCCTACGTACGGAGGATCGCTTGGCCGACAGACTTTCTCCCCTTTCCGACCGGCGACAGGACCTGCGCCCCGCCAGCCCGGCCCCTGCAACCGCAGCAGCGCAGGAGCGCCATGCCGTTCCGCACGGCCAGGACGAGCCGCATTCCGGCCTGCAGGGCGGCATCACCGTCGCGATCATCGCCGCCGCGGTGATCATTGCCGCAGTGGTCTTCACCCACGAATGGCAGACCACCGAACCGGCGACGACGCCCGCCGCGGCGCCCGCGGGATCGACGGCCGCCCCCGAACCGGCCAAGAGCGCACCCGCACCCGCAGCGCCTGCAGCGCAACCGACCCCGCCGGCTCCGTCCCAGACCGCACCGGCACCCGCGGCTCAGGAGCAGGCGCCTCAGCCGGCTGCCCCGGCGCCGGCACCCGCGGCAACTCCGCCGCAGCCACCGGCGGCCGTGACGCCGCCTCCCCCGGCCGCGAACGCACCGTCCCCGCAGGCTGCGCCCGAACCGCCCGCGACTCCGCCCGCCTCTGATCCAGCCGCCGGCGCCCAGCCGGAGCAGGTCACGCCACCCGCCCAGAACGCCCCGAGCGCGCCGGTTCCCGGAGACCAGCCGCAGGAAGCGGCGCCGGGCCCGGCCGGCCAGCCGCAGCCGGGCAACACCCAGGCACCCCCTCCCCCGCCCTGAGCGGAGACTGGGCAGGAAACCAAGTCGGAGGGAGCCGCGTTTGATGTTCCCGCGCCCGACAGGGCGCAGCAGCCGCGCACCACGCCGCAACTCCCCCGGAGAGCACCGCCATGAGCATCCTTTGGACCATCATCATCGGCTTCGTTGCCGGCGTCATCGCCAAGCTGATCACGCCCGGCCGCAACGAGCCGTCAGGCTTCATCCTGACGACGATCCTCGGCATCGTCGGCGCGTTCGTGGCGACCTATCTCGGCCAGGCGATCGGCTGGTACCGGGCCGGTGAAGGCGCAGGCCTGATCGGCGCCGTGGTCGGCGCCATCATCGTCCTCGTTGTCTGGGGAATGGTGGCCGGCCGTCGCAACGCCCTCACCTGATCCGGCGGCGCGGGGCAGCCTCAGCGGCTGCTCCGCCTGCTCCCCTGCCCGGGCTCGAAGCGCGCCCGCAGCTGCTCGTAGTGATTGCGCAGCCGCTCCTCGTGCCTGATTTCGCGCTCCCGCCGCAGCGCAGCCTCGCCGGCGGTCTCTGGCCGCTGCACCTCCACGGCGAAGCGCGGATGCGGCTCGCCATGGATCTCGTACGCGGCAATGTCGATGCGCGCCGCGCCATGGCGCTCACGCAGCGCGCTGAGCCGTTCGATCGCCGTGTCGAGCGTCACTCCGTCGAGTTCCTCGGTGAGGTCGAGCCGCTCGGTGACGAGCGTCTCCTGTTCCTTCGCCATGATGTCGTCCTCCTCCGCGCACGGCCGCCGCGCCGCCGCTTCGCAGGAGAATCCGCGAGACGCCATAGGGTTTCGCCGCCCATCATCGCGCGCTTCAGCCAACCGTCCGGGCCGGCTCCGTCGGCGGCACGATGATGGCGCTGTCGATGTCGAACGGCTCCGTCACTGCAACGAACGTGTCGGGATAGAAACCGTTGAAGCGGGTGCGCAACGACAGCGAATAGGCGCCGATGTGGCCGACCTCGATCCAGTCGCCCGTGCTCACCGTGTCCGGCAGCCAAAAGGGCCGGGTCAGGATGTCGACGGAATCGCAGGTGGCCCCGCAGATGCGGAACGATTCGAACTTCAGCCCGCCCGCCCGCGCCGGCCTCCGTCGCGAGGGATCCTCGATGTGCTGCACGGGGAGGCTGATCTTGCCCGTCCACGCGTCTGACAGCGACGACCAGATCCCGTCATTGATGTAGAGCCGCTGCCCCTTGCGCAGCAGCACACGCACCACGACCGAGAGGGAGCGCGCCACCACGACGCGGCCCGGCTCGGCGACGAGAGGCAAATCGTCCAGCCCCCATTCCCGCACCTCCTGCAGTACGTCGGCCAGCAGTTCGCCGACCTGGGGCACGCGCGCGGCCGACCGCTGCCGGTCCGGCCCGTATTGGGCCGGGAATCCGCCGCCGATGTCGAGCGCGGAGAGCTCCGCCCGGGTCCGGCCACGGATCCACGCAGCGCTCGCCAGGGCCCGCTCATACGTGTCGAGATCCTCGACCTGGCTGCCGACGTGGAAGGCGATGCCGCTGCGGAAGCCGATATTGTCGATGCGGTCCAGAAGCTCGACGGCGTGGCGCGGCGTGGCGCCGAACTTGCGCGACAGCTCATAGGCGGCATGCCCCTTGGTGGCGATGCGGACGAAGAGCGTGAAATCGGCAGGGTCGAGATCGAGGGCGTGCACGATGCGCAGGATCTTGGCGACCTCGTCCTCGTGGTCCACGGCCATGACCCGGATGCCGTAGCTCTCGACCGCGAGCCGGATGTCCGACTGCGCCTTCACGGGGTGCATGTACAGGAGCTCGGCGCCGGGCTGCGCCTCCCGTGCCCCCGCGAACTCGGCGGGGCTCGCGACATCGAAGGCGGTCACCCCCGCAGCCGAGACGGTCGCCAGCACCGCAGGGTCGCTGTTGGTCTTGACGGCATAGGCCGTCTTGCCCGGGAAAGCCTGCATGAAGGCCTGCGTGTCGGCGGTCAGCACGTCGCGGCGGAAGCAGTAGAGCGGCGTGTCGGGCCGCAGCGCCAGTGCGGCCTCTCGGGCGCTCGGAAAGGTCTTCATGGGGAGCCTTGGAGTCGGTGGCGGGTCGAGGTGTCGCGGCAGGTGACCGGGAAGGTAGCAGGCGGCAGTTACAGTGCCTATGGCGTGTAAACCGGTGCCGTTGCGTTCAGATTCTGCAAAGATTCCGGTGAGGGATCGTTTAGCTACAATTTTAGCGGCCGATTCAAGGAAGAGGACCATTGTTGTGGCGAAGGGCGGACACGCCGCCCCTTGGACAACGGAGTGCCAAGATGGACACGGATCGTCTTCGCCAGGCTGCCGACGACATCATCGGACGCGGCCGCATCGCCTTCGCCGACGTGCGCCGCCTGCGCCGCGACATCCTCCCCGACGGGATCTCGAGCCGCGAGGAGGCCGAGATCCTGATCCGCCTCGATCAGGACACCAGCCGCTCCGATCGCGCCTGGACCGAGTTCTTCGTCTCCGAGCTCGTCGACTTCGTGGTCTGGGCCGAGCGCCCGACCGGGATCGTCGACGAGGAGGCCGCGAAGTGGCTCTCCGACGCGCTCGAGCGCGGCCGGGCCACGCGTAGCTGCCGCGCCCTTGTTCACGCCATCGTGCGCGAGGCCGAACGGGTGCACGAGAGCCTTTCGGCCGGTGCTCCCTGCGACGTCGAGATCCTTGCGGTTCCCGCCGAACAGGCCGCCGCCGTGCTGGCAGCCTGACGTCCCGCGACGACGGGGTGCGGCCGCATGGCGCCTCCCCGCGCGCCGCTGCGCCCTTGACCGGCGTGAGGGGGCGCGCGACGGTTCGGCCCTGAGCGGGAGTTCGCCATGGTCTTCGCCGGTGCCGCCTCGCGGGCAGCCGCCTTTGCCCTTTCCGCAGTGCTGGCCTGGCCCGCCGCAGCGGCCGACATCACCGTCATGCCTTCGCGCGGCGGCGTGGTCGTCTCCATGTCGGGAAAGATCGAGCACGGCGATACCGACCGTCTAGAGGCCCTGCTGGACGGGCTGGCCGGCGCGTCCGTCACCGTCCATGCCCTGGCTTTGAACTCGCCGGGCGGTTACCTCATCGAGAGCCTGGCCATGGCCGACGTCGTCCGCGCCCGCCGCATGACGACATTCGCCTGGGACACCTGCGCCAGCGCCTGCTTCGTGGTCTATGCGGCAGGCTCGCGGAAACTGGCGACGCCGATGGCGCGGCTCGGCGTCCACACCGCCTACGAGCCGGGTGGCGCGACCAGCAGCAAGGCCACGGCGACGATGGCGGAAGCCTGCCGGCGCTTCGGCGTACCCCAGAGCGTGCTGGCCAAGATGGCCAAGACGCGTGCTCCCGACATCGCCTGGATCACGCGCAGGGAGGCGCGCGCCATGGGCGTGCGGCAGATCCGGGCGCACCCTAGCGGCGAGGGGTGAGGCTCACCGCCCCGCTCATCCCTCCGGGTCATGGCAGCACACGCACAGCTTGTTGCCGTCGGGATCCCGTACATAGGCGCCGTAGTAATCGGCGTGGTATTCGGGCCTGAGGCCCGGAGCTCCCTCCGACGCGCCGCCGGCAGCGAGTGCCACCGCCCAGGCGCTGTCGACCGCCGCCCGGCTCGGAGCCAGCAGCGCGACCATCTGCCCGTTTCCGGCGGCGGCCTTACCTGTGAACGGCCGACCGACGAGAAACAGCGGCCGGCCCCCTTCGGCCTGCTCCCAACCGGCCCAGGGTCTATCCGGGTCGAGAAAGCGCCGGCGGTGGCCGAGGGCCTCCATCAGCGGCGCATAGAACGCCATCGCGCGCTCGAAATCCGTGACGCCGACGAAGACATGCGACAGCAAGGGCCATCTCCGGAAGGGACGGCCTGAAAATAGGCGCGCCGGGAGCAGCGATTCAAGCTGCCCCCGGCGCTGTCTTGAGTGACTGGACGAGGCAGGCGGCTACTTGTCGCCAGCGCCCTTCTGCACCGCTTCCATCACCCGCTCCAGGTTGAAGCTGCCGGGCTTCTGGCGTGGCGGGAACTCGCGGAAGCTCTGCAGCCATGCGCCGACATAGGCACCGGCGGGCGCGATCGCGAACATGCGGTCCATGTACCAGCGCTGGTAGCCCATGGCGTTCTCATGCTCGGCACGCTCGAACGGATCCATGCGGAGGTTGGTCAGCAGCGGCGCGCGCAGCTGGGTGAAGGGATCCTGCCAGACCCGCAGGCCCTCTGCCTTCTGCTCGAGGAACGTCACCTTCCAGTCGTCATAGCGCAGCGCGGCGACGCTGCCGTCGTCGGTCCAGTAGATGAACTCCCGGCGCGGCCAGGCGCCCTCTCCCTTCAGCGCCGGCGCGAGGTCGTAGCCGTCGAGATGAACCTTGTAGGTGCGGTCGCCGATTTTGCGGCCGGTGAGCAGGTCCTGCTTGACGCTGGCGTCCCCGGCCGCCGCCAGGAACGTCGTCAGCATGTCCTCGTGGGCGCCGATGTTGTTGACCACCGTCCCCGGCTTCACCACGCCCGGCCAGCGGATCACGGCGGGGACGCGGTAACCGCCTTCCCAGTTGGTGTTTTTCTCGCCGCGGAACATCGTCGTTCCGCCGTCCGGCCAGGTGAATGTCTCCGCGCCATTGTCGGTCGAGTACATGACGATGGTGTCGTTCTCGATGCCGAGCTCCTTCAGCTTGGCGAGGAGCTGCCCGACCATGCCGTCATGCTCGGCCATGCCGTCGGCGTAGATGCCGTATCCGGTCTTGCCCTCCGATTCCGCCTTCAGATGCGTGAAGACGTGCATGCGGGTGGAGTTCCACCAGATAAAGAATGGCTTGTCGTCCTTCTTGGCCTTGTCCATGAACTCCAGCGCGCTTTTGGTGACCTCCTCGTCGACGGTCTCCATGCGCTTGCGCGTCAGCGGCCCGGTGTCGACGATCTTCTGCGTGCCGTCCGGGTTGGCCCAGGAGTGGATGACGCCGCGCGGGCCGAAGCGCTCCTTGAACTTCGGGTCCTTCGGATAGTCCGGGTTCTCCGGCTCTTCCTCGGCGTTGAGGTGGTAGAGGTTGCCGAAGAACTCGTCGAAGCCGTGCGCCGTCGGCAGCATCTCGTCGCGGTCGCCGAGGTGGTTCTTGCCGAACTGCCCGGTGACGTAGCCGAGCGGCTTCAGCAGCGTCGCGATTGTCGGATCCTCTGCCTTCATGCCCTCGGGCGTACCGGGCAGGCCGACCTTGGTGAGGCCCGTGCGGATCGGCGACTGCCCGGTGATGAAGGCGGCCCGGCCGGCGGTGCAGCTCTGCTGGCCATACCAGTCGGTGAAGGTCACGCCCTCGTTGGCGATGCTGTCGATGTTGGGCGTGCGATATCCCATCATCCCGCGATTGTAGGCGCTGATGTTGAACTGGCCGATGTCGTCGCCCCAGATCACCAGGATATTGGGCTTTTTCGGCTGCTGCGCCGCGGCGGGAAGCGCCACGGCAAGACAGGCGGCGGCTGCGAGAGCAAGTCTCGCCAAGTGTCGTGTCGGCATCATCCACCTCGTTTGGTCGAAGGTGGACGAACCTATGGCGCGAGCGCGACAGTAAGCTTACCATTTTGCGCAGGCTAAGCTTCACGAGCGTATTGTATGAGCCGCTTCCGCTTGACGGGCGTATCCGGCCTCGGCCCCCTCGCCAGGGTCTGCGACGCATCCGGCGATGGAAACTTCAGCCGCGTGCTGCGCAAGGCCGGTGTTCCCGCAAGCCTGATCGCCGCGCCGCACGCCATGATCCCCATGCAGGCCATGTACGCCCTCTTCGAGGAAGGCGCCCGTGCGACGGGCGACGAACTCCTCGGCCTGCGTGTCGGGGCTGCAATGGACCCGGGGGAGTTCGGCGTCTGGGTGCGCTATGCCATTTGCGCAGAGACCCTTCGCGACATGGTGAAGCGGCTCGACCGAACCCTCGAGTACCACCAGCCGGGGGCGACGATCCGGCTGGCAGACCGCGACGGCACGGCGCTGCTGCGCTATCGCGCGGCCGATAGCCGCGGCACCGGCCTCTCGTTCCACGCCGACCACGTGCTCGAACCGATGCTGGCCGCCGTGCGCGTCTTCGCCGGATCCCGCTGGATGCCGCTTGCCTACCACCTGCCCTATGCCCGGCCGGTCCACTGGCGGCGGATCGAGGAGGCGCTCGGCGCACCCGTCGTGTTCGGCAGCAGCGGGACGGGACTGGATCTCCCCTCCGCCCTTCTCGATGCCCCCGCCGTGCAGCCGCGCCCGCGCGTCACGATGGCCGACGTCCAGCGGGCCATGGCGCAGCGCGAGCCCGCCAGCACCGCCGGCGCGGTGGCGAGCCTCATCACCTTCTCGCCGGAAAATGACGGTGCCTCGCTGCCCACCATCGCCGGCCTGCTCGGCGTCTCGGCGCGGGCGTTGCAAATGGCTCTCCAGCGGGAGGGCACGTCCTTTCGCCAGGTTGTCGCACGCCTGCGCCTGGCCGAGGCCCGCTGCCTGCTTCGCGAGACGTCGATGAGCGTCTCCGACATCGCCTGGTCGCTCGGCTACAGCGAGCTGCCCCACTTCACCCGCGCCTTCACGAAGGGCACCGGCGTGGCGCCGAGCGTCTTCCGGGCCCTGGCGCCGGCCGAAGCGGCCGGGCGCGGCTAGCGAGCATCACGGCAGCGGCGGACCGCGAAAAACGAAAAAGCCGCCTCGCGGCGGCCTCTCGTACTGTCCTCTGGCGAGGAGAAATGGAGCGGGCGAAGGGATTCGAACCCTCGACCCCAACCTTGGCAAGGTTGTGCTCTACCCCTGAGCTACACCCGCATCCTGCCTGCCCATCGGCCGGCGGCCGGTATATGCCGCATATCGACTGGCGATGCAACAGGGTTGTGCCGGGCCTGGTTGCCATCTCCGTCACCCGGCTTGCCGGCCGGGCAGCCCGCTCCTAGAAGGGCTGCGGTCCAGCCGGAACACGCATCATGACAGCCACGCGAGCCACGCCCGACGACCTCTTCGCCGCGCTCGACGCGCTCGGCATCCGCCATGAGACCCAGCACCACCCGGCCGTTTTCACGGTGGAGGAATCGAAGCGGCTGCGCGGCCAGCTTCCGGGCGCCCATGTGAAAAACCTCTTCCTCAAGGACAAGAAGAGCCGGCTCTTCCTCATCTCGGCGCTGGAGGACACCCGCATCGACCTCAAGCGCGTGCACGAGATCATCGGCGGCAGCGGTCGCGTCTCCTTCGGCTCGGCCGACCTCCTCGGCGAGGTGCTGGGCGTGGAGGCTGGCTCGGTGACCCCCTTCGCCGCCCTCAACGACCGGGAGAAGCGCGTCACCGTGGTGCTCGACCGGCGGCTGATGGAGCACCAGCGCATCAACGTCCATCCGCTCGTGAACACGATGACGACGGGCGTATCGCGGGATGATCTCGTCCGTTTCCTTGTCACCACGGGTCACGAACCGCTGATCGTGGCGGTAGGCGAGGCCGCGGCCGAAACGGAATGACCGCGTTGAAGGCGCGGCGGTGATTGCCGCGGCGCCTGAAACGCCCCATCTTTACGGGCGAAGGATCGCGGCCGGCCCGCGACGCCAGAGGGCCATACGGCTCCGGAGAGATCGACCATGAGTTTTGAACCGATTGCGGCGAACGCCGGAGGTGGGGACGTTCTCGTCGCCGACACGACCACGGCCAGTTTCCGGCAGGACGTGCTGACGGAATCGACGCGGCGACCCGTCCTCGTCGATTTCTGGGCGCCCTGGTGCGGCCCGTGCAAGCAGCTCACCCCCGTCCTCGAGAAGGTGGTGAAGGCCTCCGGGGGCAAGGTGAAGCTCCTGAAGATGAACATCGACGAGCACCCGCAGGTCGCGGGGCAGCTCGGCATCCAGTCGATCCCGGCCGTAATCGCCTTCCAGAACGGCCAGCCCGTGGACGGCTTCATGGGCGCCTTGCCGGAAGCGCAGGTGCAGGCCTTCATCGAGAGGCTGGTCGGCCCGGCCGGTCCCGAGCCCATCGACGAGGTGCTGCAGGAAGCCGACGCGCTGGCCACGGCCGGGGATGCCACCGGCGCCGCGCAGCTCTACGGAGAGGTCCTGGCCGTCGAGCCCGACAACGTCCGTGCCCTCGCATCGCTGGCCAAGTGCCATGTCGACCTCGGCGACCTCGCCACGGCCGAGCGGCTGCTCGGGGCCATCCCGCAGGACAAGCAGGGCGACGCCGCCGTCGCAGGAGCCAGGGCGGCGCTCGAACTGGCCCAGCAGGCAGAGTCCCTCGGCGACCTCGCGGACCTGCAGCGGCAGGTCGAGGCCAATCCTGCCGATCACCAGGCCCGCTTCGATCTCGCCCTGGGCCTGGCCGCGGGCGGTGACCGCGAGGCAGCCACCGACCACCTCGTCGAGATCATCAAGCGCGACCGGACGTGGAATGACGACGGGGCGCGGCGGCAGCTCCTGCAGTTCTTCGAGGCCTGGGGCCCCATGGACGAGATGACCGTGGCGGGCCGCCGCAAGCTCTCGACCGTCCTGTTCCGATGAGGGCCGCCCGCGGCCGGGAGGTAACAATGAGCACCAACGTGCACTACCGCGGGGCGGGCGACCTGCCGGCGGTCATCCCGGTCTTTCCGCTGCCCGGCGCGCTGCTGCTGCCGCGCGGCGAGCTGCCGCTGAACATCTTCGAACCGCGCTATCTCGCCATGACCGACGACGCGCTGCGGACGTCGCGGCTCATCGGCATGATCCAGCCGGAGGGTGACGGCGAAAGCCGGGTTCCCAAGCTGCACGCGGTCGGCTGCGCCGGGCGCATCACCCAGCTCGCCGAGACGGGTGATGGCCGCTACCTGCTGACGATCACGGGCATCGCGCGCTTCCGGGTGCTCGACGAGCTTCCCTCGACCACGCCCTACCGGCAGTGCCGGGTCGATTTCGGCGCTTTCCCCGTCGATTTCGAGGCGCGGGCCGGCGAGGACCAGGTCGACCGCGAGGGCGTCATCCGGACGCTGAAGGCCTTTCTCGCCGCCAACGACCTGAAGATCGACTGGAGCGGCGTACACGAAGCCTCGAACGAGGCGCTGATCAACGCATTGTGCATGATGAGCCCGTTCGGGACGCGCGAGAAGCAGGCGCTTTTGGAGGCGCCGGACCTGAAGTCCCGCGCCGAGATCCTGATCGCCGTGACCGAGATGGAACTCGCCCGCGGCGACGACGGCTCGGACGCCCCGCTGCAGTGAGGCCCGCATGACCTCCCAGGACCGCAGTTCCCAGGACCGAGCAACCCAGGACCGCGGTTCCCAAGACCGTGCTCCGACGGATCGCGCAGCGCTCCCGACGCGCATCGATCCCAAGCTGCTCGAGATCCTCGTGTGCCCGTTGACCCGGGGACCGCTGGAGTACGACGCGGCCAAGCAGGAACTCGTCAGCCGGCAGGCGAAGCTTGCCTACCCGATCCGCGACGGCATCCCGATCATGCTGCCGGAAGAGGCCCGGCCGCTCGACATGTGAGGGCGGCGGAGGCGGCTACAGCGCCTCGCCTCGGAGCAGCCGCGGGCCGTTCGACGGAATTCCGGCCGCCTCGCGGATGAAGGCGCCTTTCAGCACCGGAAGGCGGTCGACCACGGACAGTCCGGCATCCCGCAGCATGCGCAGCACGCCGGCATCGTTGGAAAAGAGCCGGTTCAGCACGTCGGTGACGACGCCCATGCGCACGGTGTCGAAGCGGCGCGAGCGCTCATAGGCTGCGAGCACGTCCGGCGAGCCGGGATCGAGGCCGAGCGAGGCCGTCGCGATCACCGCCTCGGCCAGCGCGGCGACGTCGCGCAATCCCATGTTCAGCCCCTGCCCGGCGATAGGGTGGATCGTGTGGGCGGCATCACCGACCAGGGCCAGGCGCTGTCCGACGAAGCTGCGCGCGATGGCGTAGCGCAGGGGGTAGGCTGCAGGGCGGGTCTCCATGGCGATCGGCCCGAGCTCGAGGCCGAAGCGGCGCTCGATCTCGGCCAGGAGATCGTCATCGTCGAGGCCGAGAATGGCGGGAACGTCCGCCGTCCGCTCCGTCCAGACGATGGACGAGCGCCGGCCCCGCAGGGGCAGGACGGCAAATGGGCCCGACGGCAGGAAATGCTCGCGGGCGACGCCTTCGTGGTCCCGCTCGTGGGCGATCGTGGCGACGATCCCCGACTGGCCGTAGGGCCACGTGACGGTTCCGATGCCCGCCGCCTCGCGCAGCGGCGAGCGGCCGCCGTCGCAGGCGACCACGAGGCGCGTGTCCAGGGTTGTGCCGTCGGCGAGCGTCACCATCGTTCCGTCCGCATCTGCGGTGGCGGAGCTCACCTCCAGGGTTTGCAGCAGGACCCCTGCCTCGCGCGCCCGATCAGACAGACCGTCCAGCAGCGCCGCATGCTCGACCATGTGGGCGAAAGGCTCGCCGGGCTCGGCTTCGCCTTCGAAGGTGAGGAAGACGGGGCGGACGGGATCGCCGACCCGGCTGTCCGTGATGCGCATCGCCGTGATCGGCTGCGCCCGGGCCGCGGCGGCCTCCCACGCTCCCAGCGCCTGCAGCATCCGGCGGGGGCCGGCCGCGATGGCGAAGGCGCGGTCGTCTGGACCGCGGCGGGCCAGGGCGGGATCGCAGACGGCTACCGCCAGCGCGCCGCCGCGGGCCTGCTTCAGGGCCACCGCCAGCGACAGGCCGACGGCGCCGCCGCCGGAAACCAGGACGTCCACGACGGTGTCGGCGCTCATGCGATGCCCGGCCTCCCTTGCCTGTGCCGGTTCTAGTCCGCGCCCGCTGCCCCGGCAATGCGGCGGCCCGCCCCGCGACGCTGGCGGCTGGCGCGGGCGGGTGCGATAAGGGCCGGGGAGCGACCATTCGGACGGTACGGCCATGGCGGCGGCAATCGACATCCTCCTTTCCGTGCTCGATCTCGAGCGGCTGGAGGAAAATCTCTTTCGCGGCCGCAGCCCGGCCTCCTCCTGGCAGCGCGTGTTCGGCGGCCAGGTGATCGGCCAGGCCCTCGTCGCGGCCTGCCGCACCGTCGAGGGCCGGCGGGCCCACTCTCTGCACGCCTACTTCCTGCTCGCGGGCGACCCCTCGGTGCCGATCGTCTATGAGGTCGAGCGCACGCGCGAGGGCCGCAGCTTCACCACGCGGCGGGTCAAGGCCATCCAGCACGGCAGCGTCATCTTCACGCTCAGCGCCTCCTACCAGACCGAGGAGGAAGGCCTCTCGCACCAGGCGACGATGCCGGACGTGCCGCCGCCGGAGGCGCTTCCGCCGGAAGACGAGTATCGCGCCCGCATCCTGCCCAGCCTGCCGGAGGCGGCCCGGCGCTACTTCGAACGCGAGCGGCCGATCGAGCTCCGGCCGGTGGAAATCGAGCGGTATGCCTCGCCGAAACCGCTCAAGCCGGTGTTTCATGTCTGGATCCGGACCACGGGTCCTCTGCCCGACGACCCCGCGGTGCACCAGTGCGCCCTCGCCTATGCGTCCGACATGACGCTGCTCGATGCGACGCTCATCGCCCATGGCCGCTCGGTGTTCGACCCCGGCATCCAGGCCGCCAGCCTCGACCATGCGCTGTGGTTTCATGCGCCGTTCCGGGCCGACGAATGGATGCTCTACGCCCAGGACAGCCCGTTCTCGGGGGGCGGCAGGGGCCTGGCTCGGGGCTCGATCTACACACGCGACGGCCGTCTTGTTGCTTCGGTTGCGCAGGAAGGGCTGATACGTCCGCGGGTTGCAAAGAAGATGCCTAACGAATAAGCATTTGCCGATTTTCTGACCTGCCTATTTCATTGGCAGCCCACTTATGACCGGGCTGACTCGCTTTTTTGCAATTCTGCGCCTCTTGAAGGGCCAGTTGGCACGGCGCTTGTTTCCCGTCTCCCCGGCTCGAACCGTTCAGCGGCACGCAACGGTGGCGTAAGGGGACAGGACGACATGAAAATCGTGATGGCGATCATCAAGCCGTTCAAGCTGGAGGAGGTTCGCGACGCGCTGACCGCTATCGGCGTACACGGCCTGACGGTGACCGAGGTGAAGGGGTATGGCCGGCAGAAGGGCCATACCGAGATCTATCGCGGCGCCGAGTATGCGGTGAGCTTCCTCCCGAAGCTGAAAATCGAGGTCGCGGTGGCCTCGGACCTCGTCGCAAAGGTCATCGACGCGATCACCGGCGCAGCCAAGACCGGCCAGATCGGCGACGGAAAGATCTTCGTCTCCCCCATCGAACAGGCAGTCCGCATCCGCACCGGTGAGCGCGACGGCGACGCGCTCTGAGTCCGCGTGATCTCGAACAGGAGTTTCGACCTATGAAGTTTCGGTCTATTGCCAAGGCGGGAGCTCTGGGGCTCGCTCTCGCCGGCGCGGCGAGCGTCGTGGCCTTTGCCCAGGATGCGGCTCCGGCCGCGGCTGCGGCCCCGGTGCCCAACAAGGGCGACACGGCCTGGATGATCGTCGCCACCTGTCTGGTGCTGATGATGGCCGTCCCCGGCTTGGCACTGTTCTACGGCGGCCTCGTGCGCACCAAGAACATGCTCAGCGTCCTCGCCCAGGTGTTCGCGATCGTTTCGATCGTGGCCGTCATTTACGCGCTCTACGGCTACTCGCTGTCGTTCACCGGTGGCGGCGGCCTCAATGACTATGTCGGCGGGTTCAGCAAGGCCTTCCTGAAGGGCGTCGACGCCACGACCGTGGCCGCGACCTTCTCGAACGGCGTCGTCATCCCCGAATTCCTCTATTTCGCCTTCCAGATGACATTCGCCTGCATCACGCCGGCGCTGATCGTCGGCGCCTTCGCGGAGCGCATCAAGTTCTCCTCGCTGATGGTCTTCATCATCCTCTGGGTGACGGTGATCTACTTCCCGATCGCTCACATGGTCTGGTACTGGGGCGGCCCGGACGTCTTCGCCGCAGCCGCCAAGGCCGTCCAGACGGCGACCGACGATGCCGCCAAGCAGGCCGCCCAGGCCAATCTCGACGCGGTGCTCGCCGATGCCGGCCTGATCTTCAAGTGGGGCGCGCTCGACTTCGCCGGCGGCACGGTGGTGCACATCAACGCAGGCATCGCCGGCTTCGTGGGCTGCCTGGTGCTGGGCAAGCGCGTCGGCTTCGGCAAGGACCTGCTGGCGCCGCACTCCCTGACCATGACGATGATCGGCGGCTCGCTGCTGTGGGTCGGCTGGTTCGGCTTCAATGCCGGCTCGAACCTCGAGGCGAACGGGACCACCGGGCTGGTGTTCGTCAACACCTTCCTCGCGACGGCCGCCGCCGCCGTGGCGTGGCTCGTCGTCGAGTGGGCGGCCAAGGGCCATCCTTCGCTGCTCGGCATGGTCTCGGGCGCGATTGCCGGCCTCGTGGCCATCACCCCGGCCTGCGGCTTCGCCGGACCGATGGGCTCCATGGTCCTCGGCGCCGTGGCATCGGTCGTGTGCTTCTTCTTCTGCTCGACGGTGAAGAACGCGCTCGGCTACGACGACTCGCTGGACGTCTTCGGCATCCACTGCGTCGGCGGAATCCTCGGCGCGCTGGCGACCGGCATCCTGGTGTCCCCCTCGCTGGGCGGCGCCGGCATCGCCGACTACATCTCCAAGCCAGGCGAGCTGGTGGCCGGCGAGTACGTCATGGGCACGCAGTTCATGGCGCAGCTCAAGGCCGTGCTGCTGACGCTGGCGTGGTCGGGAATCGGGTCCTTCATCCTCTACAAGATCGTCGACGTGATCATGGGCCTGCGCGTCTCGACGGAAGAGGAGCGCGAGGGTCTCGACATCGCCGAGCATGGCGAGCGCGCCTACAACTACTGATATGGGGAGCCGCGCCCGCCCGGGCGCGGCCCTCTTTCCGTTTCCTCCCTGAACTCGGGGCGGCCGCATCAAGCGGCTGCCCCTTTTTCTTGAGTGAATGCATCGTTAACGGGATCGCTCGGTTAGCGAACCCTTAACCGCTCGCTTCGTAGTTTCCAGGCAATGTCCGGAGCCGCGCGCCCGGTCTCTCCAGTCCTGGGCACCCCGCGAATGCGCACAAGCCGCGCCAGCTCTTCAGGCCTCGACCACCTCGCGGAATCGGCCCGCGACTTCGTCCTGCGACGGGCCGCCGAAATCACCGGCCTCGCCATGCTCCTGCTGGCGATCGCCTGTGCCGTGGCGCTCGTCACCTGGAACGTTCAGGACCCGAGCCTCAACTACGCCACCAGCGGCCCCGTCCGGAACCTCCTCGGCCGGCCGGGCGCCATGGTCGCGGACATCCTGATGCAGCTCCTCGGAGTGGCTTCGGTGGCCCTGCTGGGCCCGCCCGCCCTGGCGGGCCTGCGCATGCTGGCCGGCAAGCCTGTCCGCCACGCGCGCTGGCGCGTCGTGCTGTGGGCCGCAGGCACCGTGGCGGCCACGGGAGTGGCGGCGATCCTGCCGGCGACCGCCCGCTGGCCGCTGCCGACCGGCCTCGGCGGCGTGGTCGGCGACTTCGTGCTCGGCAGCATCCACTCGCTCACCTCGCCCGGCCTGTTCCGCATCGCCGCATTCGGCGCCGTCGCTGCCGTGGCCATCCTGGGCCTCTCCGCTGCGTCCGGCCTCGGCCTCGATGGCGCGGACGACGCCGAGCGGCCGGTCCGGCCCGCCCGCCCGGAGGAATTCGACGACGACGACCGCGCCGGCGAGCCCAGCCTGGGGATCGTGTCGATCGGCGCCATCATCCACGCCGTGCTGAGCCTCAAGGGCGCCCTGATGCGGCGCCTGCGTGGCCGCGGGCCGGGGGTGGTGGCCAGGATCCGGCACGTCGTGGACGAGCGCCGGGCGGCCGACAATGAGGTCTTCGCCGGCGCGCAGAAGGGTGTGCGCCGCGAGCCAGGCTTCGCCCCGGCGGGATCCGCCGCGCCGGTTCGCCCGGCCGCCGCATCCCATGACGACGACGCTTTCGTCGAGGAAGACGACGATTTCGGCTACGAACCGCCGGCCCGCGGCTCCTCGGGCGGCTTCGGCGACGGACCCGTGCTGGAGGCTACCGCCGCGCCTCGCGTCGCTCCTCCCGCCGCGCCGCCGAGGCCCGGGAAGCGCCTCGCCCGCGAGGCCCAGCCATCCCTGCTGGAGGCCGACGAGTACCAGTTGCCGCCGCTGACGCTGCTCGGCGAGCCCCGCCGCTCCAACGTCCAGGCCATGTCGCCGGAGTCGCTGGAGCAGAACGCCCGCCTGCTCGAGGGCGTGCTCGAGGATTTCGGCGTCCGCGGCGAGATCATCAAGGTCCACCCCGGTCCCGTCGTCACCCTGTACGAGCTCGAGCCCGCCCCGGGCATCAAGTCGTCGCGGGTCATCGGCCTCGCCGACGACATCGCCCGCTCGATGAGCGCCGTCTCGGCCCGCGTCGCCGTTGTTCCCGGCCGCAATGCCATCGGCATCGAGCTGCCCAACCAGAAGCGCGAGACCGTCTATCTGCGCGAATTGCTCGCCTCGGAGGATTTCGAGAAGTCGAAGTTCAAGCTGGCGCTGTGCCTCGGCAAGACGATCGGCGGCGAGCCCGTCATCGCCGAGCTCGCGCGCATGCCCCACCTGCTGGTCGCCGGCACCACCGGCTCCGGCAAGTCGGTCGCCATCAACACCATGATCCTCTCCCTGCTCTACCGGCTCCGTCCCGAGCAGTGCCGGCTGATCATGGTCGACCCCAAGATGCTGGAGCTCAGCGTCTATGACGGCATCCCGCACCTCCTGACCCCCGTCGTCACCGATCCCAAGAAGGCCGTCGTGGCGCTGAAATGGGCGGTCCGCGAGATGGAGGAGCGCTACAAGAAGATGTCGAAGGTCGGTGTGCGCAACATCGACGGCTTCAACGCCCGCGTTGCCGAGGCGAAGACGAAGGGAGAGGTGATCACCCGCACCGTGCAGACCGGCTTCGACCGGGAAACGGGCGAGGCGGTCTACGAGGACGAGGTCATGGACCTCGAGCAGCTGCCCTACATCGTCGTCATCGTCGACGAGATGGCGGACCTGATGATGGTCGCCGGCAAGGAGATCGAGGGCACGATCCAGCGCCTGGCGCAGATGGCCCGTGCCGCCGGCATCCATGTCATCCTCGCCACGCAGCGCCCGTCGGTCGACGTCATCACCGGCACGATCAAGGCGAACTTCCCCACCCGCATCTCCTTCCAGGTGACGTCGAAGATCGACAGCCGCACCATTCTCGGCGAGATGGGCGCCGAGCAGCTGCTCGGCCAGGGCGACATGCTCTACATGGCGGGCGGTGGCCGCATCGGCCGCGTGCACGGCCCGTTCGTGTCGGACGACGAGGTCGAGAAGGTCGTCGCCCACCTGAAGACGCAGGGCCGGCCGCAATACCTGGAATCGGTGCTCGAGGACGAGGAGCCCGCGCCTTCGGAGGACGAGGACGGGGCGGTCTTCGACAAGGGCGATTTCGGCGCGCCGTCGGGCGACGTCTACGACCAGGCTGTCGCGGTCGTGCTGCGCGACAAGAAGGCTTCCACCTCTTACATCCAGCGCCGTTTGCAGATCGGCTACAACAGGGCCGCCTCGCTGATGGAACGCATGGAGAAGGAGGGCATTGTCGGACCTGCAAACCATGCGGGCAAGCGCGAGATCCTGATCGAGGATGCCGCAGACCGCGGACCGGCGCCCTTTGACGACGACTGAGGCGCCGCGAAAGCGCCACACCGGCGCAGTAGGGACGTGGCACATGATGCGTAGCCGTTTGCGTTTCCTCGCGTCGGGCGCCGCCTTGCTGCTGGCGGCCGGGACGGCGTTCGCGCAGTCCGCCGATGACCCGCAGCCCCTCCCGTCCGCCGCTGCAGCGGCCGCGGCCGCCGTGGGTGCGAGCCCGGGCAAGCCGGCCCCGGCCGCCGCAGTCCAACCGCCAAAGCCGAAGGTGGTCCGCATCCCGATGCCGCCTCGCCGGCCGGCCGGCCTCGAAGCCCTGGCGGGCTCGGATGGTGGCGCAGGCCAGCTCGGAGACGCACCGCAGTCCGCAGGCGCTGATCCCGCCTCGCAACGCGCCATACCGGCCGTGGACGTGGAGACCGGCGGCGTTACCCCGGCCCGGGTGCAACCCGCCGCTGCCGTGGCGACGTCGCCGGCCGCCATCCTCGATCGTGTGAATGCCTCGCTGAACGCCATGAACGTGCTGCAGGCCGACTTCGTGCAGACCGGTGCGAACGGCCGGCGCAGCGAGGGCCGGCTCTACGTGGTCAAGCCAGGGCGGCTCCGTTTCGAGTACGACCCGCCGAACCCGGTCGAGATCGTCGCCGACGGCTCGAAGGTGGCGATCCGCGACCGCAAGCTGAACACGCAGGACATCTACCCGATCGGCCAGACGCCGCTGAAGTTCCTGCTCAAGGAGAACGTCGACATCGCCCGCGACACAAAGGTCGTGGATGTCGAGAACGGCAAGGATCTCGTCGGCGTCACCATCGAGGACAAGTCGACCTTCGGGGGCACGTCCCGCGTGGAACTGCGGTTCGACCCGCGCAGCTACGCCCTGAAGCAGTGGACCGTGACGGATCCGCAGGGCTACCAGACCACCGTGAACCTGAAGAACGCCTCCGCGACGAAGCCGGACGATCCCTTCATCTTCTCCATCGACTACACGCGGATGATGGGCGGCAAGTGAGCACGGGTCTCGGGGTTGCCGCACCGGGCCGCAGAGCGTAGAGCGGAGCGGAACGACCGCTCCGGAGCTGCCGCGTGCGCCTCAAGATTGCGACCTGGAACATCAATTCCGTGCGCCTGCGCGCCGGGCTCGTCTCCCGCGTCCTGACGGAGGAGGCGCCGGACGTGCTCTGCCTGCAGGAAACGAAGTGCCCGGACGATCGATTCCCGTTCGAGGAGTTCCGCAAGCTCGGCTACGAGCACATCGCGATCAACGGCCAGAAGGGGTATCACGGCGTCGCCGTGCTCTCGCGCCTTCCCTTCATCGATCGCACCGTGCGCGACTTCTGCGGCAAGAGCGATTGCCGCCACATCGCGATCACGCTCGGCAAGGAGGCCGGCGCGGCGGCGGGGATCACGGTGCACAACTTCTACGTTCCGGCGGGAGGCGACATCCCCGATCCCGACCAGAACGAGAAATTCGCACACAAGCTCTCCTTCCTCGACGAGATGCACCTGTGGTGCGGCGACCACCGCCCCGGCAAGGAGAGGGCGATCCTGGTCGGCGACCTCAACATCGCGCCGCTGGAAAACGACGTCTGGAGCCACAAGCAGTTGCTCGACGTCGTGTCCCACACCCCGATCGAGTGCGAGAAGCTGACCAACGTGCTCGGGACGGGGGAGTGGGTCGACGCCATCCGGACCCTGAAGCCCGAGCCGGAGCGGGTCTTCACCTGGTGGAGCTACCGCGCGGCAGAATGGGAAAAGTCGGACCGCGGCCGGCGCCTCGACCATGTCTGGCTGTCGCGGGACCTGTCCGGCGTCCTTTCCGGCAGCAGCATTATGCGCCAGGCGCGCAGCTGGGAGCGGCCGTCCGACCACGTGCCCGTGATGGTCACTCTGGACGTGTGAGGGCCGTGTCGTTGTCCATCGACAGCAGCGTGCCGCGCACCTGCTGAAGCCGGTCGGCGAGGGAAAGCACGCGCTGCTCCATCTCCCGGCGCAGCGCCTCGGCCGAGTCGGGATGCTCCTCCAGCACACGCCGGAAGATGCGCCGCGTAATTTTCAGCGCATTGGTGGGCTCGCGGGCGATGGCCGTGGCCGGCCGCATGGTGTCGACGATCATGGCGAGTTCGCCGACCAGCGTGCCCTTGGGAGCCACATGCGCCGGCGCGCCGTCGTCAGAAGCGTCGAGCGCCACCGCCCCGCTGGTGACGAGATAGGCGCCGTCCGACCGGTCGCCGCGGCGGAAGATGACGTCTCCGGCGCGGTAGACCCGGGCCTCGGCGGAAAAGGCAATCAGGCGCAGCGCCTCGCGTTCCAGGCACGCGAACAGCGGCACGTTCTGGAGGAGGGCGATGTCCTGCGCGAGCGCCACCGGCCGGCTCAGGGCAGGAGCTTGTAGCCGCCCGCTTCCGTCACCAGGATCTGCGCGCTGGAGGGATCGCGCTCGATCTTCTGGCGGAGGCGGTAGATGTGCGTCTCCAGCGTGTGCGTGGTGACGTTGGCATTGTAGCCCCACACCTCCGCCAGCAGGATGTCGCGCGTCACGACGCGTTGCTCGGCCCGGTAGAGGAAGCGCAGGATGGCGGTTTCCTTCTCCGTCAGCTTCAGCTTGGACCCGTTGGCGGCCACCAGCAGCTTGGCGCCGGGCCGGAACGTGTAGGGCCCGATGTTGAAGACGGCGTCCTCGCTGGCTTCGTGCTGGCGCAGATGGGCGCGGATGCGCGCCAGCAGCACAGCGAAGCGGAAGGGCTTGGTGACGTAGTCGTTGGCCCCGGACTCGAGCCCGAGCACCGTGTCGGATTCGGTGTCGTGGCCGGTCAGCATGATGATGGGGGATCGAAACCCCGCTTTCCGCATCGCCTTCACCGCCTCGCGGCCGTCCATGTCGGGCAGGCCGACATCCATCAGCGCGAGGTCGATGCGCTCGTCCTTCACCGCGGCGATCGCCTTGCCGGCGGTGTCGACGGTTCTTGTCGTGAACTCGTCGTGAAGTGCGAGTTGCTCGGAGAGGGCGTTGGCGAGTTCGGGATCGTCGTCGACCACCAGGATGCTACGCACGTTCGACATGATGGCTCCGACTCGTTTCGGCTGCCGCGGACAAGATCCCTGATGTAGGATCAACATCACGGTTCAACTAGACCACGCAGACCGCCGCGTGCAAGCGGCGGCCCGCACTTCTTTGCGTACGGACAACGCCTTGCCACCGAAAACCTCGCCTGCGCGGGCACCTCGCCTCATCCACGTCAGGCGCCGGCCGGGCCTGCGCAGCCTCGGCTGGCTGCAGGCGGGGGCTCTGCGCTGGCCGTGCGCGCTCGGTCGCGGCGGTGTGACGCACGCCAAGCGCGAGGGAGACGGCGCCACGCCGGCGGGCATTCTGAGGCCCCTGCAGGGCTTCTGGAGGCCAGACCGTGTTCGCCTGCCCTCGACGACGCTCCGCTTCACGCCGACCCGCCCTGACGATGGCTGGTGCGATGCGCCAGGGCATCCCGCCTACAACCGCAAGGTCAGGCTCCCGTTTCCCGCGAGCCACGAGGAGATGTGGCGGGCGGACGGGCTCTACAACGTGGTGATCGACCTCGACTGGAACCGACGGCCCGCCATCGCCGGCCGGGGCAGCGCCATCTTCCTGCATCTCGCCCGGCCCGACTACGCCCCTACTGCGGGATGCATTGCCGTTTCGCCAGCCACGATGCGCCGGCTGGTGCGGCTTCTCACGTCGCGCACCCGCATTCTGGTGCACGGGTAGCCCGCACAGACCCCGGAGACCTCATGAGCCCCCGACCCAGCCTGCTCTTCGACCTCGACGGCACACTGGTGGACACCGACCGGATCCACTTCAAGGCCTTCAACGTGATGCTGGAACCCTATGGCCGCAGCATCACGCCGGAGGAGTACAAGACGCAGATCATGGGTTTTCCCAACGTCACCATCATGCCGCGCGTCCTGCCCGGCGTGCCGGCCGCGGAGCAGGAGCGGCTCGCCGCGCGCAAGGAGGAGATCTTCCGCGAGCTCGCCGACGAGCTGGAGCCCATCGACGGCCTCCTCGACCTCCTCGACTGGGCAGCAGGGCATGCCTGCCCGGTCGCCGTGGTGACCAATGCGCCGCGCGCCAATGCGGAGATGGTTTTGCGTGCGCTGAAGCTCGATCAGCGTTTCGACGCCGTCGTGATCGCCGACGACCTGCCCCACCAGAAGCCGCACCCCCTGCCCTACCTGACGGGGCTGGAAAGGCTGGGCTCGTCGGCCGCCAACACGGTGGCGTTCGAGGATTCCCGCTCGGGCGTCATGGCCGCCGCCGCGGCCGGCCTGCCGGTCGTCGGCATCAGGACATCGCTCGACGACGCCACGCTGGTCGCCGCCGGCGCGGCCATGACGGCCGACCACTTCTCCGAGGCGGCCGTGCGGGAGCTGATCGCCGCCCGGACGGGTCTCGCCTGATCCTCAGCCGCGATGGCCGAAGATGGCGCTGCCCACCCGCACATGGGTGGCGCCGAGCTGGATCGCAGCCTCGAAGTCTGCGCTCATGCCCATGGAGAGCGTACGCAGCCCATGCCGCGCGGCCGTCGCCGCCAGCAGGGCGAAGTGGGGCGACGGGGGATCGGCTGCCGGCGGGATGCACATCAGCCCCTCGACGTCGAGCTTCCACACCGTCGTGCAGAGGCGCAGGAACGTGTCCACCTCGGTCGGGAGCAGCCCGGCTTTCTGCGGCTCCTCGCCCGTGTTCAGCTGAACCAGCAGGCGGGGCAGCCTGCCTCCCCTGTCGCGCTCCTTCACGAGAGCCAGGGCCAGTCTCTCGCGGTCCAGCGTCTCGATGACGTCGAAAAGCGCCACGGCCTCTCGCACCTTGTTGCTCTGCAGCGGCCCGATCAGATGCAGCTCGATGCCGGGGTATGCCTGCCGCAGCCCGGGCCACTTACCCTGCGCCTCCTGCACCCTGTTTTCGCCGAAGACACGGTGCCCCGCCGCGACGACGGGCTCGATCTCGGCGGCCTCGAAGGTCTTGCTGACGGCGACGAGAGTCACGTCGGCGGGATCGCGCCCTGCCTCCCTGGCTGCCCTGGCGATGTCCGCCCGGACCGTCCCATAGCGCTGGAGAAGGCCGTCATCCTGCGTGCCCGTCATGCTGGCCTCCGGGTTTGCGGGGGCAATTGACCCCGTTCGTCAATCGTGTCCTAGTCCGGCCGGGCCGCGCCGCGCAAGCGGGCGCGAACCCTTCGACTCGACCGCCGGCCCAGCCGGCACCGCCATCAGACTGTGTGGAAGCAATCAGTATGTCCGAGCGCTACAACGCCCGCGAAGCGGAGCCCCGGTGGCAGCGCGTGTGGGACGAGCGCGAGCTGTTCCGCACCCGTAACGACGATCCGCGGCCGAAATACTACGTCCTCGAGATGTTCCCCTATCCGTCCGGGCGCATCCACATGGGCCACGTCCGCAACTATGCCATGGGCGACGTGGTGGCGCGCTACCGCCGTGCCCGCGGCTTCAACGTGCTGCACCCGATGGGCTGGGACGCGTTCGGCATGCCGGCCGAGAACGCCGCCATGGCCAACAAGACGCATCCGGCGGCATGGACCTACGCCAACATCGCGACGATGCGCGGGCAGCTGAAGTCGATGGGCCTGTCGCTGGACTGGCACCGCGAGATCGCGACCTGCGATCCCAGCTACTACAAGCACCAACAGCGCATGTTCCTGGATTTCCTGGCTGCCGGGCTGGTCGACCGCAAGACCGCCAAGGTGAACTGGGATCCCGTGGACCACACAGTGCTGGCCAACGAGCAGGTGATCGACGGCCGCGGCTGGCGTTCGGGCGCACTGGTGGAGCAGCGTGAGCTGACCCAGTGGTTCCTGAAAACTACCGACTATGCGCAGGACCTGAACGACGCGCTCGACCGGCTGGAGCGCTGGCCCGAGAAGGTCCGCCTGATGCAGCGCAACTGGATCGGCCGCTCTGAAGGGCTTCTGGTGCGGTTCGCGCTGGATCCGGCGACGACCCCGGCCGGCGAGCGGGAGCTGGAGATCTACACGACGCGCCCCGACACGCTGTTCGGCGCCAAGTTCATGGCCGTTGCACCGGACCATCCGCTGGCGCGCGCCGCCGCGAAGAAGGACCCCGCGCTGGCCGAGTTCATCGAGGAGTGCAAGCGCACGGGAACGGCGCTGGAAGCCATCGAGAAGGCCGACAAGAAGGGCTACGACACGGGCGTGAGGGCCATTCACCCCTTCGATCCGTCCTGGACGCTGCCGGTCTACGTCGCCAACTTCATCCTGATGGAGTACGGCACGGGCGCCATTTTCGGCTGCCCGGCGCACGATCAGCGCGACCTCGACTTCGTCAACACCTACGGACTGGGCAACATCCCCGTTGTGTGCCCGCCCGGGGTCGATCCCGCCACCTTCGTCGTCACCGACGTCGCCTATGACGGCGACGGCCGCATGATCAACTCCCGCTTCCTCGACGGCATGACCCCCGCCGAGGCTCGCGAGGAGGTGGCGCGGCGGCTGGAGATGGAGCAGCGGGGCAACCGGCCTGTCGGCGAGCGCAAGGTGAATTTCCGCCTGCGCGACTGGGGCATCTCGCGCCAGCGCTACTGGGGCTGCCCGATCCCGGTCATCCACTGCGAGACCTGCGGCGTCGTGCCGGTGCCGCGCCAGGACCTGCCGGTCAAGCTGCCCGACGACGTCACCTTCGACGTCCCCGGCAATCCGCTGGAGCGCCATCCCACCTGGAAGCACGTGGCCTGCCCGCAATGCCATGGGCCGGCGCGCCGCGAGACGGACACGATGGACACCTTCGTGGACTCGTCCTGGTATTTCGCCCGCTTCACCGATCCCTGGATCGAGGACGAGCCCACCGACAGGGCCGCCGTCGACGGCTGGCTGCCGGTGAACCAGTATATTGGCGGCATCGAGCACGCGATCCTGCACCTGCTCTACTCCCGCTTCTTCACCCGGGCGATGAAGCGCACCGGCCATGCCGGGCTGGACGAGCCGTTCGACGGCCTGTTCACGCAGGGCATGGTCGTGCACGAGACCTATCGCGGTCCCGATGGCGGCTGGCTGTCCCCGGCCGAGATCCGCGTCGAGGCCGAAGGGGCCGGACGCAAGGCTATCGTCGCCGCGACGGGAGCACCCGCCGAGATCGGCCCCATCGAAAAGATGTCGAAGTCCAAGCGCAACACGGTGGATCCCGACGACATCATCGGAACCTACGGCGCCGACACGGCACGCTGGTTCATGCTGTCGGACTCGCCGCCCGAGCGCGACGTGATCTGGACCGAGGAGGGCGTGCAGGGGGCCGCCCGCTTCGTGCAGCGCCTGTGGCGCCTGACGGGAGAGATCGCCTCTGTGCCGGCTCCTCCCGAGGCTGTCCCGGCCGAGTACGGCCCGGCGGCCCTCGACCTGCGCAAGGCCGCCCACAGGGCGCTGATCCGCGTCGAGGAGGACGTGGAGCGCCTGCGCTTCAACCGCTGCGTGGCGCACTCCTACGAGCTCGCAAACGCGCTGCAGGCAACGCTGGCCGGCATCGAGGAGCCGCCGGGGCCCGACATGGCGGCTGCCCTGCACGAGGCCGGCGGGATCCTGGTTCAGATCGTCGCTCCGATGATGCCCCATCTCGCCGAGGAGTGCTGGTCGGCGCTGGGCCATGACGGTCTCGTGGCGGAGCGGCCCTGGCCGGTGGCGGACCGCGCCCTTGTCGTCGAGGACACGATCGTCCTGCCAGTCCAGGTCAACGGAAAGAAGCGCGCCGATCTCACCGTCCCCCGCGACGCCGCCAATGCCGAGATCGAAGCCGCAGTGGTGGCTTTGGATGCGGTACAACGGGCGCTGGACGGAAAGCCGGTCCGCAAGATCGTCATCGTGCCGCAGAGGATCGTCAATGTCGTCGCCTGACACGAGCACGGATCGCCGGTCGTTCCTGCGAAGGGCCGCGGGGCTGGGCAGCATGGCCGTGCTGGCCGTCGCGCTCGGCGGCTGCTTCAGGCCGCTCTACGGGCCGTCGGCGTCAGGGCCGCTGGTGCAGGACATCCTCGCGTCCATCGCGGTCGACTCCGTCGAGGACCGGACAGGCCACTATCTGGTGGAGGAGCTGCGCTTCAACCTCCTGAACGGCCGCGAGCAGCCCGCCAATCCGAAATACATGCTTTCGATGAACATCACGGAGAAAGTCTCCAGCGCCATCGTCAGCAGCGAAACGGGCCGGGCCTCCAATGCGACGGTGACCGTGACGGTCGACTACACCTTGAAAAAGTACGGGACGGACCAGCAAGTCCTGAATGGGCTGGCGGTCGGCAGCGCCTCCTACGATCGCTCGGTGCAGCGCTTCGCCTCCGTGCGCGCGGCCCGCGACGCCGAAATCAGGGTCGCTCGCCTGCTGGCGGACCAGATCCGTACGCGGCTCGCCGCCGACCTCGCCTACCGGACCTGACGCAATGGCCGCCCTCAAGCGGGGTGGAGACATCGACGCCTTCGTTCGGCGCCCTGACGCCGCATATCCCGTCATTCTCGTCTACGGGCCGAATGGCGGCCTCGTGCGAGAGCGGGCGGACCGGCTCGCGGGGACGGCTGCAGGGGCCGATGCCGACGCGTTCCAACTCGCCCGGCTCGACGGCGACGACATTGCCGGGGACCCACTGCGGCTCGCCGACGAAGCCAACACCGTGGGTCTCTTCGGCGGGCGCCGCATCATCCGGGTAAGGGCGGGCAGCCGCAACCTGGCACCCTGCGTCCAGCCGCTCGTCAGCGCTCCGCCGCGTGATGCGCTCGTCGTGATCGAGGCCGGCGACCTCGCCAACCGCAACCCCCTGCGCGTTCTTGTCGAGGGCGCGAAAGCGGCGATGGCCCTGCCCTGCTTCGCTGACGAACCCCGGGATCTCGCGGCCCTGCTCGACGAGATGCTGGCCGAAGCCGGGCTCCGCATCGGGCGCGAGGCCCGGGATGCATTGTCAGGGCACCTCGGCGCCGACCGCCAGCTGGCACGGCGCGAGATCGAGAAGCTCGTACTCTATTGCGCCGGCCAGCAGGAGGTGAAGCTCGAGGATGTCGAGGCGGCGATGTCCGATACCGCCGTCGTATCGACCGATCCCGTCGTGGACGCCGCCTTCCTGGGCGACGCAGAGAGCGCCGACCGGGGCGTCGCGCGCCTGCTCTCGGAGGGCGAGGATCCTGGCGTCGTCGTCGGCGCCGCCCTGCGCCACGCCATGCTCCTGCACCGCTCTCGCGTCGCGCTGGATGGCGGCGCCATGATGGAGGATGTCGAGCGCTCCTCACGGCTGTTCTTCAAGCGCAAGCCGGCCTTCCAGCGGCAGGTGAACCGCTGGAGCGCGGCCGCGCTGGAAAGCATCATCGCACTTCTGCGGGAGGCGCAGGCGTCGTGCCGGCGCCAGGCCACGCTGGGCCCTGCCATCCTCGCCCGCGCATTGATGACGGTCGCCGTCCGGATCCGCGGACGCTAGCGGCGCAGAGGCGCGCCTTCAGGCCATGTCGGCCGATCTCAGTCCCGCAGGCGCTTGCAGACGTTCTCCAGCTGGTCGAGCGTGCGGTAGCGGATGCGCAGCTCGCCGCCGCGGTTGCCGTGGTTGATGGCGACGACCATCCCCAGCACGTCTTCCAGGGCCTTTTCCAGCGCGCGGGTGTCGGGGTCCTTCTCGGCCTTGCTCTTCGCTGCGGGCTTCGGCGCGGCGTCCTCCTGCGCCATGCGCTCGACGTCGCGGACGTTCAGCCCCTTCTCGACGATCCGGCGCGCCGCGCCTTCGGGATCCTCGACGGAGAGGAGTGCGCGGGCGTGGCCCGCGGTCAGCTTGCCGTCATTGACGAGGGCCTTCACCGGCTCGGGCAGGCGCAGCAGCCGCATGGTGTTGGCGACATGGCTGCGGCTCTTGCCGACGATGCGTGCCAGGTCAGCCTGGGTATGGCCGAACTCGGCGACGAGCTGCTCATAGCCCAGCGCCTCCTCCAGCGGGTTCAGGTCGGCGCGCTGGACGTTCTCGACGATCGCGAGTTCGAGGGCCTCGCTCTCCGTCGCCTCGACGACGAGCACCGGCACGTCGTGCAGGCCGGCCCGCTGCGCCGCTCGCCAGCGCCGCTCACCCGCGATGATCTCGAAGACGTCCGCCATGCCGGCCACGGCGCGCGCGACGATGGGCTGGATGATGCCCTTTTCGCGGATCGAGCCGGCGAGTTCATCGAGGTCGGACTCCTCGAAGCTCTTCCGGGGGTTGCGCGGGTTCGGGCGCAGGAACTCGATGGGGATCTTGCGCTGGCCGGCACCCTTGGCGCGGTCCACGAAGGCGACTTCGTCGCCGACATCGCCGATCAGGGCCGCCAATCCGCGGCCGAGACGCGACCGGACGAGTTCTTCCGCCATGGTGTTCTCCATTGTCTTTGCGAGGCCAGTGCCCCGGGTCACGCCGCGTGGAGCGCCCGCTCGCGCCGGATGATCTCCGAGGCGAGCTTGAGATAGGCCTGCGACCCCGAGCTCTTGAGGTCGTAGAGCAGCACCGGCTTGCCGTAGGACGGCGCCTCGGACACCCGCACGTTCCGCGGGATCACCGTCTCGTAGACCTTGTCGCCCATGAACTGCCGGACATCGGCGACCACCTGGTTCGACAGATTGTTGCGGGGGTCGAACATGGTGAGCACGACGCCGTGGATGGTCAGCTTGGGGTTCAGCGCGGACCGCACCTGCTCCACGGTCTTCAGCAGCTGGCTGAGCCCTTCCAGCGCGAAGAACTCGCATTGAAGAGGCACAAGCACGGCGTCGGCAGCCGTCATGGCATTGATCGTCAGCAGGTTCAGCGATGGCGGGCAGTCCACCAGGACGTAGGTGAACGTGTCGAGCCCATGCTCCACAAGTGTCTTGTGGAGTGCACCCACGGCGCCCTTGAGCCGGAAGTTCCTGTCCTTCTCCGCCGCGATCTCCAGCTCCAGGCCGAGCAGGTCCAGGGTCGAAGGCGCCACGAAGAGACGGGGAACCGCTGTCTCGTGAACGGCGTCGCCGAGCACGATGTCGCCTACCAGCACGTCATAGGTGGACCGGCGCCGCATGCGGCGGTCGATGCCCAGCCCCGTCGAGGCATTGCCCTGCGGATCGAGGTCGACGATGAGAACGCGCTCACCGATGGCGGCGAGCGCGGTGCCGAGGTTGATGGCGGTCGTCGTCTTGCCGACACCGCCCTTCTGGTTGGCGAGCGCAAGGATGCGGGGAGGGCCGTCGGGCCGTCCCGTGGTGATCGAATCGTCCATGACGTGCCGCAATCCCGATCCGTTCGGTTACGAAACGATGCGCGGCTCCAGGGAGTGGACGATCACGATCCCGGCCTCCGGGTTGGTGATGCTCGCCGCTATCGACGACTGGATTCTCCAACATTTAGCCGACTCGGTCAATTCGGCCTCTACATCTTGGCCCTTGGGGAAGAGTCCCAGCGACCCTGTTGTCAACAGCTTCTCGGTCCAGCCCAGCAGCATGGGCAGCGGCGCGAGGGCCCTGGCCGTCACGACATCAACCGGTCCTTGGATGTCCGGGACGGTCTCCTCGATGCGGGCGTTCACCACGCGCGCCGGAAGCCCGAGCACCCTCGCCGCCTCGCGCAGGAAAGCGCATTTGCGGCCATTCGCCTCTACGAGCGTCACCTCCGCCCCTGGGCGGCCCTTCAGCAAAATGGCGATCACGAGCCCGGGGAAACCGGCGCCCGAGCCGAGGTCGAGCCATCGGAGGGCATCCGGTGCGAGTGTGGTGAGCTGGGCGGAGTCCGCGATGTGCCGGGTCCAGACCTCGGGGAGCGTTGCCGGACCGACGAGGTTCTTGACGGACTGCCAGCGCGTCAGGAGCTGCACCAGAGCCTCGAAATCGCGCTCGGTTTCACGTGAAACCGGGAAGAGCGCCAGAGCCCTGCGGCGGTCGTCACCGTCTCCGGCTTCTCCGCGACTCACTGTACCGGGTCCGAATCGACCGTGGCGCGGCGGCAATGGGCAGCCAGCAACGCCAAGGCCGCAGGCGTCATCCCCTCGACACGCCCCGCCTGTCCCAGGGTCCTCGGCTTGACCAAAGCGAGCTTTGCCCTGAGTTCACTCGAAAGCCCGGACAGGCTGGCATAGGCGAGATCCGGGACGAGGATCTGCTCCTCCCGCCGGAATGCCGCGATATCCGCGTCCTGCCTGTCGAGATAGACGGCGTACTTGGCGTCCGTCTCCACCCGGTCCGCCACCCGCCCTGGAACACCCGCGAGCTCGGGCCAGAGCGGGATGAGGGAAGCGAGCGACAGCCCGGGATAGGAGAGCAGCTCGAACGCAGACCGCCTCACCCCGTCCTGGTTTATCGCGAGGCCTGCCGCCCGGGCCTGAGTCGGGGTGACCGAGCGCTCCGCAAGACGGCTCCGGAGAGCTGCGACCTCCGCTTCGAGGCGGCGGGCCTTCGCGGCCCGATCCGACCTGATCACACCTGCGGTCTCGCCCAGCTCCGTCAGCCGCTCGCCTGCATTGTCCACCCTCAGGCTCAGCCGGTACTCCGAGCGGGAGGTGAACATTCGGTACGGCTCGGTCACGCCCTTCGTAACGAGGTCGTCGACGAGGACCCCGATATAAGCCTGCGACCGGTCGATCACGACCGGCTGGGCCGCCCCGGCGAGCCTGGCAGCGTTCATTCCGGCGAGCAGTCCCTGGGCGGCCGCCTCCTCGTATCCGGTGGTCCCGTTGATCTGGCCGGCTAGGAAAAGCCCGGCCAGCCTCTTGACCTGAAGTGTCGGATCGAGAGCCCGGGGGTCGACATAGTCGTACTCGATTGCGTAGCCCGGCCGCAGGATGCTGGCATCCTTCAGTCCGGGGATGGTCCGCACTAGGGCATGCTGGACGTCCTCCGGCAGGGAGGTCGAGATTCCGTTGGGATAGACGGTGTGATCGTCGCGGCCTTCCGGCTCGAGGAAGATCTGGTGATTCGTTCTGTCGGCGAATCGAACGACCTTGTCCTCGATCGACGGGCAATAACGCGGCCCTGTCCCGGAGATGTCGCCGGAATAGACCGGTGCACGATGCAGATTGGCGCGAATCAGCGCGTGTCCCGCTTCTGACGTTTGAGTGATGCCGCAGCGGACCTGCTCCACGTCCAGACGATCCGTCATCGCCGAGAATGGCTCGGGCGGATTGTCGCCGTCCTGCATCGCAAGGCTGGCCCAGTCGATCGTACGCCCGTCGAGGCGCGGCGGAGTGCCCGTCTTGAGACGGCCGAGCGGCAGCGCCAGATCCGCGAGCCTGGCCGCGAGCGCCCGCGATGGGGCCTCGCCGACGCGGCCAGCCGGGATCTTGCGCTCGCCGATATGGATCAGGCCGTTCAGGAATGTCCCTGTCGTCAGCACCACGGCTACGGCACCAAGCTGGCGTCCGTCGGCGAGAGTCACGCCGGTGGCACGGCCATCCGTGACGAGCAGATCCGCGACCTCGCCTTCGACGATCGCGAGACCGGCTGTCTCGGCAAGCAGCCGCTGCACGGCCTGCCGGTAGAGTTTCCTGTCGGCCTGGGCACGCGGGCCGCGCACGGCGGGGCCCTTTCGCCGGTTCAGCACCCGGAACTGGATCCCGCCCAGATCGGCCGCTCGTCCCATGATGCCGTCGAGTGCATCCACCTCGCGCACAAGGTGGCCCTTCCCGAGGCCGCCGATTGCGGGATTGCAGGACATCTCTCCGATAGTTGCGGCGTTGTGCGTGACGAGGGCGGTACCCGCTCCCATCCTTGCCGCGGCTGCCGCAGCCTCGGTGCCGGCGTGCCCGCCGCCAACCACGATGACGTCAAACCTGATCAAAGTGCACTCGCTCCAGCAGAGGAGGGCGACTTAGCGTGCAGCGGCTGCTTCGTCAAAGTGGAACGAGCGTTTCGGAACCGAATCGACCGTTTCACGTGAAACGGCTGCCTCATTTTCCGATGCAAAACCGCGAGAATATGGCTCCCAGGACAGTCTCGACGTCAACCCGATCGACAAGGACGTCCAAGGCCCGCATGGCCCTGCGAACCTCCTCCGCCGCGAGTTCAAGTTCGCCCCCGGCCGAGAGCAGCCGCGTTGCGGAGCGCAGCGCCTGCTCCGCGCCCTCGAGTGCCCGCCGGTGCCGCTCGCGGGTTACGATGGCCGATCCCGTCCCGGCCAAAGAGCAGACGCGTGACGTCAGCTCTGCGACCAGCTGATGGGTCCCGTCCGGATCGACGGTCGAAACGGCGATCTCCGCACTGGAGCTTTCTTCTACGATCGCATCGCCGGCCAGATCAGATTTCGACCGGACCCGCAGGACCTTCCCGGCCGGAAGGTCCTCATCCATTTCGGCCGGTGCGTCGGCAGGAGAAAGCCAGAGAATCAGGTCGGCGTCGGCCGCCCTGTCACGGGCCCGCTGCACCCCGATCTGCTCGACGGCATCGGCGGTGTCCCTGAGCCCGGCCGTATCTGTCAGCACGACCCGGATCCCCTGAAGGTCGAGCACCACCTCCAGCGCATCGCGCGTCGTTCCCGGAACATCCGTTACGATCGCCACGTCTCGACCGGCGAGAGCATTCACCAGGCTGGACTTGCCGGCGTTGGGAGGCCCGAGCACGACGACGCGAACGCCTTCCCGCACGATTTCGCCGCTGCGGTCGCCGAGCGCCTTGTTAAGATCAGCTCTCAGGGACGACAGCTCGTCGACGATGGGTCGGGCGTCAAAGCTCGCAACGTCCCCCTCGTCCGCAAAGTCGAGCTCCGCGTCGAGCCGGGCGAGGATGCCGACCAGCGTGTCGCGCCAGCCTCCGGCGCGGCCGGACAGGGCGCCGCCCATCTGCTCCAGGGCCTGCCGGCGCTGCGCCGCGGTCTCGGAATCGACGAGGTCTACGAGGGCTTCGGCCTGAACGAGGTCCAGCCTTCCATTCCGCAACGCCCGGAACGTGAACTCGCCCGGTTCGGCAGGCCGTAAGCCGGGCAGGCGGCCGAGAGCTGCCAGAACGGCGTCGCGCACCGACCGGCCGCCATGGAGGTGGAGCTCCGCCATGTCCTCGCCCGTCTCGGTGTTGGGGCCGGCGAACCAGAGGACCAGCGCCTCGTCGAGGAGCTCTTTCGAAACGGGATCGCGCAGCCGGCGAAGACCGGCCTTTCGTTCCTCAGGCAGCCGCGAGACGAAGCCGGAGAGCGCCGGTACGGCAAGCGGACCGCAGATCCTGACGACCGCGAGAGCGGACCGGCCCGGCGGGGTCGCGGGAGCAAAGATGGTGTCGGACGCGGAAGCGTTGAACATCAGCGAGGTGACCCTCAGCTCTGATCCGCCGTCGTTGCGGTGCCGAATCGACCAGGCGGCTTGTCCTGGCGTTCGCGTCTCTGTCCATCGTTCCGGATGCGAATCGCCAGGGCCCGGCGACCGTTCAGGTGTTCATCGAATCGAAGAAGTCCGAATTCGTCTTGGTCTGCCGCAGCTTGTCCATGAGGAACTCGATGGCGTCGACGGTGCCCATCGGATTGAGGATGCGGCGCAGGACGTACATCTTCTTGAGCACGTCGGCGGGAACGAGCAGCTCTTCCTTGCGGGTGCCCGAGCGCGTGATGTCGAGCGCCGGGAACACGCGCTTGTCCGAGACCTTGCGGTCCAGGATGATCTCGGAGTTACCCGTTCCCTTGAACTCCTCGAAGATCACTTCGTCCATGCGGCTGCCGGTATCGATCAGGGCCGTCGCGATGATCGTCAGCGAGCCGCCTTCCTCGATGTTGCGCGCCGCGCCGAAGAAGCGCTTCGGCCGCTGCAGGGCGTTGGCGTCGACGCCGCCGGTCAACACCTTGCCGGAGGACGGCACCACGGTGTTGTAGGCGCGACCGAGGCGGGTGATGGAGTCCAGCAGGATCACGACATCGCGGCCGTGCTCGACCAGGCGCTTGGCCTTCTCGATCACCATCTCGGCGACCTGCACGTGACGGGCCGCCGGCTCGTCGAAGGTCGACGAGACGACCTCGCCCCGCACGGAGCGCTGCATGTCCGTGACTTCCTCGGGCCGCTCGTCGATGAGCAGGACGATGAGGTAGCACTCCGGGTGGTTGGTGGTGATCGACTGGGCGACGTTCTGCAGCAGCACCGTCTTGCCGGTGCGCGGCGGCGCCACGATCAGGCCGCGCTGGCCCTTGCCGATCGGCGACACGATGTCGATGATTCGCGCCGAGAAGTCCTTGCGGGTCGGATCCTCGACCTCGAGCTTCAGCCTCTCATTGGGGTAGAGCGGCGTCAGATTGTCGAAATTGACCTTGTGCCGCGCCTTGTCGGGATCCTCGAAGTTGATCGTGGTGACCTTCAGGAGCGCGAAGTACCGCTCGCCCTCCTTCGGGCTGCGGATCTGCCCCTCGACGGTGTCACCGGTGCGAAGGCCGAAGCGGCGGATCTGCGAGGGTGAGACGTAAATGTCGTCAGGCCCTGCGAGATAATTCGAATCGGGCGAGCGCAGGAAGGCAAAGCCGTCCGGCAGGACCTCGACGACACCCTCCCCGATGATCTCCACCTCGTTCGAGGCAAGCTGCTTGAGGATCGCGAACATCAGCTCCTGCTTGCGCATGGTGCCGGCATTCTCGACCTGCAGCTCTTCGGCGAAGGCGAGCATCTCTGTCGGCGACTTCGCCTTGAGATCCTGGAGCTTGATTTCCCGCATGGAGATGTCCTGGAGGCGCCCGCTCTGTGGCCGGGCGGTCGGGTGGGGAGAAAAACGGGGACGCGTCTGCGACGGTTCCGCGGAGCCGGGCCCTGCTCGTATGCTTCGTGAGAGCCGAAGCGAGACCTCGGGTGGACCGGCCGCATCTGGGGAGGTGGAGGTCAGATAGCGCGATTTACACGGCCTGACAAGTGGATCCGAGCGGGTGCGATGCCGTCAGAACGGTTTGACGATCACGAGGACGACGATAACCACCATCAGCACCGTCGGCACCTCGTTGAGGATGCGGAAATAGCGCTGCGGCTTGGCGTTGCGGTCCTCGGCGAAGGCCCGGACGTGACCGGCGAGCATGCCGTGCACCGCGCTCATGCCGATCACCAGAAGAAGCTTGGCATGAAACCAGCCGGCCATGTACCAGCCGCCCTGCCAGACGATCCACAGGCCCGCCAGCCAGGTGACGATCATGGCCGGGTTCATGATCGCCTTCAGCAGGCGCCGTTCCATGACCTTGAACGTCTCGGACGTGTTTGAGCCGGCAGCGGCCTGCGTGTGGTAGACGAACAGCCGCGGCAGATAGAGCAACCCCGCCATCCACGCGATGACGGCGATGACGTGCAGGGCCTTGATCCACTCGTACATGGCGTGCGCTCAGCCGTGCCGGAGCCGCTGGACGAGGCGGGCAACGTGCTCTGGATTGGTCTCCGGCACGATGCCATGGCCGAGATTGAGGATATGCGGCCCGTCGGCGAAGCCTTTCAGCACCCCGTCGAGCCCCGAATCCAGCGCCTCTCCACCGGCCACCAGAGCCAGCGGATCGAGATTGCCCTGCACCGGCCGCCGGGACTGGACGTGCTTGGCCGCCCAGGCGGGATTGACGGCCCAGTCGAGGCCGATCGCGTCGGCGCCCGTCTCGGCGACACGGGCATGCCCCGCCCCCGCCGCCCTGGCGAAGACGATAATGCGAGCGTCCGGAACCTGCGCCCGGACTCCCGCCACGATGCGGCTGATCGGCTCCAGCGACCAGCGCTCGAGGCCTTCCGGAGTCAGCGCGCCGGCGAAGCTCTCGAAGATCTGGACGGCCTCGACGCCGTTCCTGAGCTGCCGCACGAGATAGGCGATCGAGGAGGTCACCAGCCGGTCGACCAGCGCCTGCATGAAGGCCGGCTCGCGGTAGGCGAGCAGCCTGGCGGGTGCGAGCTCGGGGGTGGCCTTCCCCGCGATCATATAGCTCGCAACGGTCCAGGGAGCCCCGCAGAAGCCCAGGAAGGTGGTCTCGGCCGGCAGGGCCGCCTTGACCCTGCGGATCGTCTCGAAGACCGGCTCCAGCCTCGTCCAGTCCGGCTCCTCGCGCAGGGCCTCGAGCCCCGCCATGCCGTCGAGCGGCGGCAGGCGCGGACCCTCGCCCTCGGCGAAGGAAACCGGCTGGCCCAGGGCGTCGGGGATGACGAGGATGTCGGAGAACAGGATGGCGGCGTCGAGCCCGTAGCGGCGGATCGGCTGCAGGGTCGCTTCGGCGGTAAGATCGGGCGTGTAGCAGAAATCCATGAACCCGGAGGCCTTGGCCCTGATCTCCCGGTACTCAGGAAGGTAGCGACCGGCCTGACGCATGATCCAGACCGGTGGCGGGTCCATCCGCTCCCCGGCGAGCACGCGGAGGAGCCGCTTGCCGGCGGCGGTCGGGGTGGGCTTGGCGCTCGTCGGATCGGACACGGATAAAGAATCTTTCTTTCATATAGAGAGTCTTGTTCTTGCTTTTAGACCGCCCGCCCGCGGGACGCCACCTCGTCCACAGGCCACCCACAGACTGTCCCTGCCGGGTGAATCGGCCGGGGATCCTGCGACCGCGAAAATCCTTAACGAATCGTAAAGGGAATCGAACGCCTTGTGCGGGCGGCCCGGCGCGTCGCGTCGCGTCGAGGCCGGCGGCAGGAACGGCCTGTCGAGAACAGGGATGAATCCGGTCCCCAGCGCGAGGCCTGTTGATCGCCAGGCGGTCATCGGTGACAGTGCCGGGGCGCCCTCCGGACGAGCCCGACTTGCACCCGGATCTCCACAGGCTTCCACAGGGCTGTGGGAAAGGCGCCGGGGACCTCACGGAATTGGGCCGCAGCTATTTTCACCTTCATCTCGTCTCCGATGCGACCGGCGAAACGCTGATCGCCGTCAGCCGTGCGGCCGCGGCGCAGTACCAGGGCATCTCCGCAATCGAGCATGTCTATCCGCTGGTGCGCAACGCCACGCAGCTCGACCGCGTCGTCAGCGAGCTCGAGGCCGCTCCCGGGATCGTGCTCTACACCCTGGTCGAGCCCGAGCTGGCGCAGCGGCTGGAGGCCGCCTGCGCCGAGTTCGGCTGCCCCTGCCTGTCTGTCCTCGATCCCGTGCTGAGCCTCTTCCAGTCCTATCTCGGCACGGTCTCGACGCAGCGGCCGGGCGCCCAGCACGTGCTCGACGGCGAGTATTTCAAGCGCATCGACGCGCTGAACTACACGCTCCTGCACGATGACGGGCAGCTTCCCACGGACCTGGAGAGCGCCGACGTCGTGCTGGTCGGCGTTAGCCGCACCTCGAAGACGCCCACCAGCATCTATCTCGCCAATCGCGGCATCAAGACCGCCAACATCCCGCTGGTGCCGTCCATCCCCCTCCCCTCGCAGCTGGAGACTGTGAAGAACCCGCTGGTGGTCGGGCTCGTCGCCAGCCCCGAGCGCATCGTGCAGATCCGGCAGAACCGCCTCCTCACTCTGAACGCGCCGGAGGACAGCCCCTATGTCGACCGGACCATCGTCGCCGAGGAGATCGCCTTCTCCCGCAAGCTGTGTGCGCGGCACAACTGGCCCCTGATCGACGTGACGCGCCGCTCCATCGAGGAGACGGCCGCCGCCATCATCGATCTCTACAAGCAGCACCGGCTGCGCTTCATCGTGGAGTGAGCATGGCAGCCGCAACGCTGTGGCTCGCGCGTGAACCGCTGATCCTGGCCTCGCGCAGCGCCGGACGGCGGGCGCTGCTGGAAGCGGCTGGAATCCCCGTTCAGCTGCACCCCGCCGGCATCGACGAGCGCGCGGCCGAGGGGGAGGCGAGAGCGGCCGGTGCCGATGCAGAGGGCGTGGCGGCCGCACTGGCCGCCGCAAAAGCCCTCGCGGTCTCCCGCGACATGCCCGGTCGGGTGGTGCTGGGCGCCGACCAGACGCTCGCCGTGGACGGCGCGGCGCTGCACAAGCCGGCGTCGCTGGAGGAAGCCGCCGGCCATCTGCGCCTGATGGGGGGCCGCAATCATCAGCTGCACTCCGCGGTCCATATACGGCGCGGCGACACGGTGCTGCTCCACACTGTCGAGACAGCCACTCTGCACATGCGCGCCTTGTCGGAGGCAATGATCCGGCGCTATTGCGAGGCTGCAGGCGACGCTGTTCTCTCCAGCGTCGGCGCCTACCAGCTCGAAGGGCTGGGGATCCACCTCTTCGAACGCATCGAAGGCGATCACTTCACCATCGTGGGACTGCCGATGCTGCCGGTTCTCGACGCGCTGCGCCGGGCGGGCCTCGTGCAAGCCTGAGGATCACGGGTATGGCCAAGGAACCCCGCGCCTGCGTCATCGGCCATCCCGTCGCGCATTCCCGCTCGCCGATGATCCACGGACATTGGCTGCGTACCCTGGGGCTGCCGGGGTCCTATGGACGCGAGGATGTCGCACCCGGCGACATCGAGAACTTCCTCCGTTCGCTGCGCGAGCGCGGCTATGCCGGTGCGAATGTCACGATCCCGCACAAGGAAGCGGCGTTCCGCGTGGCGGACAGGACGACGGACCGGGCTCGTGCGGTGGAGGCCGTCAACACGCTGTACTATGAGGGCGACGTCCTCGTCGGCGACAACACCGACGGCGAGGGTTTTCTGGCGAGCCTGGAGGAGGGGTGCCCCGGCTGGGCGAGGAAGGCCCGCTGCGCGCTCGTTCTGGGTGCCGGCGGAGCGGCACGGGGCGTGATCGCCGCGCTGCGCGGCACCGGGATCCCTCGCATAGTCGTTGCAAACCGGACGCGGGAGCGCGCCGAGGCGCTGGCGCGGCTTTTCGGCCCGGGGGTGGAGGCGATCGCCTGGGCAGACCTTCCTGAAGCGCTGCGGGAGGCTGACCTGCTGGTCAACACGACCTCCCTCGGCATGAAGGGTCATCCGCCCCTCGACCTCGACCTCCATCCGTTGAAGGAGGGAGCCGTCGTCACCGACATCGTCTATGTCCCGCTCCTGACGGATATCCTTGTCCGCGCCCGGGCGTCCGGCCACCCAGTCGTCGGCGGGCTCGGCATGCTGCTGTACCAGGCCGTCCCCGGCTTCGAGAAATGGTTCGGCGTCCGGCCCAGGGTCACGCCGGAGCTGCGCGCGCTGGTCGAGGCCGATGTCGAGCCGCCGCGATGACCTTCGTTATCGGCCTCACCGGATCCGTCGGAATGGGCAAGTCGACCACGGCCGCCCTATTCCGCGGGCTGGGCGTGCCCGTCCATGACGCCGATGCGGCGGTGCATCGGCTCTACGCGGGCGCCGCGGTGCCGCTCGTCGAGGAGGCTTTTCCCGGCGTGACGCGAGATGGCGCGATCGACCGCGGGGCCCTGAAGGCACGCGTCCTCGGCGACAGCGAGGCCATGCGGAGGCTGGAGGGCATCGTCCACCCGCTCGTGCGCGCCGAGGAGGACGCATTCCTGGCCAAACACTCGGCCGCTTCGCTTGCCGTGCTCGACGTGCCGCTGCTGCTCGAGACAGGCGGCGATGCGCGCTGCGACGCCGTTCTCGTCGTGACGGCCCCGGCAGCTGTGCAAAAGCAGCGCGTTCTCTCCAGGCCGGGAATGACGCAACAAACGTTCGAGGCCATCCTCGCGCGGCAGATGCCTGATTCGGACAAGCGCGCCCGCGCGCACTTCATCGTCGACACCGGGCGTGGCCTGGACGCCGCGGCGGCCCAGGTCGCCGGCATCGTGCGGACCGTCGCCGGACGGCCTGGGCGGGGAGGGCGCGCGTGATGGCGCTGCGCGAGATCGTCTTCGACACCGAGACCACGGGTCTCAGCGCCAATGGCGGCGACCGGATCGTGGAGATCGGCGGCGTCGAGATGCTGAACCACATCCCGACCGGCCGGAATTTCCACGTCTACATCAACCCCGAGCGCGACATGCCGCCGGAGGCGTTCGCGGTTCATGGCCTGTCGACCGCCTTCCTCTCGGACAAGCCGGTCTTCGCCGCCGTTGCGGGGGAGTTCCTGGAGTTCATCGGCGACGCCCGCATGGTGGCGCACAACGCGTCCTTCGACGTCGCCTTCTTCGATGCCGAATTCCGGCGCCTCGGCTACCCGCCGCTGGCACCCGAGCGCATCGTCGATACGCTGGTGATCGCCCGCCGCAAGTTTCCGTTCGCCAACAACAGCCTGGACGGCCTTTGCCAGCGCTTCGGCATCGACAATTCGCGCCGTACGAAGCATGGCGCGCTGCTCGACGCCGAGATCCTCGCCGAGGTGTATCTGGAGCTGATGGGCGGGCGGCAGGCGAGTTTCGGGCTCGCGGATACGCGTCGCGTCGCGGGTCCGGCGGCTGGTGCGGGCGGGCGCAGGAGCCTAGCCCGGCCGCAGACGCTGCCACCGCGCCTCACGCAGCAGGAGCAAGCGGCGCACCGCGCCTTCGTGGCGACGCTCGGCCAGGAGCCGGTGTGGGGCGACTACTGGACCGAGGCGGCGGCGGAGGCGGAAGCCGCCTCCTGAGCCCGTCGGTCAGGCCTGCGCGACCGGGGAGCCACCGCCGCTCTCGGCCAGGCGCTGGCGATACAGGCCGGCGAAGTCGATCGGATCGATGAACAGCGGGGGGAAGCCGCCATTGCGCACCGCGTCGGCCACGATCTGGCGGGCGAACGGGAAGAGCAGGCGCGGGCACTCGATCATCACGACTGGATGAACTTGCTCCGCCGGGATGTTCTGCATGCGGAACACGCCGGCATAAAGCAGCTCGAAGCTGAACAGCAGGTTCGGCTTGTCGCCGGCACGCCCCTCCAGCGTCAGCTCCACCTCGAAGTCCGTTTCGGACATCTGCTTGGCGTTGACGTTGACCGAGATCGAGATCTGCGGGGGCTCGGCCTGCGGGGTCAGCGAGCGCGGCGCGTTGGGATTCTCGAAAGACAGGTCCTTTATGTACTGGGCGAGGGCGTTGAGGCTCGCTGCGTTGGCGTCTTGCGGCGCGCCGTTGGCGGGTGCGGACATGTCATTCCTCCCAGGCCCGGACTTCCGGGCGGACTGCTGGACCGGGCGCGGTGGGGCACCCGTCGGGTCGCGCGGGGGCTAGCACGGAACGCCGGGCCGAACAAGGCGGCGGCGGTGCCGTTGACGAGTGGAAGAATGAGCGCGAGAACCCATATGATGTGGCTGGTATTGCCAAGCGACGCCGCCCCCGGGAGTGGATTGGGCCCATGCAGGATACGTTCGACCTGACGACGATCATCTTTCTCGCTCTGGCGGTGATCGTGATCTGGCGCCTGCGCTCCGTCCTCGGCACGCGCACCGGGTCGGAAAGGCCGCCGGGCGAGCTGCCGCGCCGTCCCGCGCCTCCCGTACCGGCGCGGCCCGCGGACAACAACGTGGTGCGCCTGCCGGAGAAGACCGACGCTCCCGCAGGGGACACGCCGCCGGCCGAGCGCTGGAAGGGACTGGCCGAGGCGGGAACCCCGCTGGCAGCCGGCTTCGATGCCGTCCACGCGGCCGATCCCACCTTCGATCCGAAGGAGTTCCGGGAAGGCGCCAAGCAGGCCTACGAGATGATCGTGACGGCCTTCGCGCAGGGCGATCGCCGCACGCTGCGCGATCTGCTGTCGCGCGAGGTGTTCGACGGGTTCGTCGGCGCGATCAACGATCGCGAGAAGCGCGGCGAGCGTGTCGAGATGACCTTTGTCTCAAGCGAGAAGGCGGAATTCGCCGACGCCCAGATGAAGGGCAAAAACGCCCAGATCACCATGCGCTTCCTCTCGAAGCTCATCACCGCGACCTACGACAAGTCCGGCGGGGTCGTGGATGGTGCCGCCGACAAGGTGGTGGATGTCACCGACGTATGGACCTTCTCGCGCGACACGAGCTCGCGTGACCCGAACTGGAAGCTGATCGCGACCGAGTCCGGGCATTGATCGGCAGGGCCGGCCATGTGCTCGCCCCGCTCCTGCTGCTGACCATGACCGCCGCCGCCCCTTCCCCAGGTCCAGCGATACCAAGTGTCGGGCCGGGCGGGGCAGTTCTGTCACCGGTCTCCTTCGACGCCATCCCGGGCTGGTCCGGCGACGACCACGCCGCCACCATGGCGGCGTTCCTGCGCAGCTGCGAGGCCATCGCGGATGGCATCGCCGCGTTGCGGCCCGGCGTCGCGCCGCCTGCGATTCTCGCCTCCGCCTGCCGCGACGCCCTCGCGGCCCGGCCGGCGACACAGGCTGGGGCGCGGAGCTTCTTCGAGGAGCGGTTCCGGGCATGGCGTATCACCCCCCGGGACGGCGAGGGGTTCCTGACCGGGTACTACGAACCCGAGGTCGAAGCCTCCGAGGTGCGCACGGGCCAGTTTCCCGTTCCGGTCCTGGGCAGGCCTGCCGACCTCGTCACGCTGGCACAGGGCGAGACGGCGCCGGGACTGGACCCGGCCCTCGCGGCGGCGCGGCGCACGCCCGGCGGCCTCGAGCCCTACCCGGACAGGGCCGCCATCGAGGATGGCGCTCTCGACGGCCGCGGCCTCGAACGGCTCTGGCTGCGCGATCGGGTCGAGCTCTTCTTTCTCCAGGTGCAGGGCTCCGCCCGGGCGGTGCTCCCCGACGGCCGGGTCGTGCGGCTCGTCTATGCCGGCCGCAACGGACAGCCCTACACCTCGATCGGCAAGGTCATCGTCTCGGAAGGCCTGATGCGGCTGGAAGACATGACCCTGCGCTCCCTCAAGGCCTGGCTGCGGGCCAATCCGCAGGAGGCGCGCCGCATCCTGAGGATGAACCGGTCCTACGTGTTCTTCTCCGTCCGGGACGACCTCGATCCCGCGGAGGGGCCGATCGGCGCAGCTTCCGTGCCGCTGACGCCGCTTCGCTCCATCGCTGTCGACCGGACGCTCTGGCCCTACGGGCTGCCCTTCTTCATCTCCGCCGACCTGCCGGACGGAACGGGCAAGACCGGGCCGTTCGCCCGCCTGACGATCGCCCAGGATACCGGGTCCGCCATCCTGGGACCGGCCCGGGCAGATCTGTTCACAGGCTGGGGACAAGCCGCGGGCGACCACGCGGGCGACATCCGCCATCGCGGCGATTTAGTCGTCCTGCTCCCCCTGGGGATAACTCCGGGGGATCTGGTGCCGTGAAGCCGCGCCGTCGCAGGACCCTGACGGGCGACGAGATGGCGCTGTGGTCGCACGTGACCCGCCACGTCACGCCCATGCGGGGACGCCGCGCCGACACGCCGCCGCTCGAGCCGGCGCCGGCTCCTGCGCCCGAAGCCGCCGTCCCGGCTGTCGCGAGCGAGACCAGGCCAGGGAAGTCCAAGAGGTCCGCCGCGAACGCCGCCCCCGCGCCGAAGCCGGCGCCCCCGCCATCACCGCCCGTGCCGGCCCCGCTGGAGCGGCGGCTGCGGCAGCGCCTGGCGCGCGGTCACCACCCCATCGACGCAGTGATCGACCTGCATGGCATGCGGCAGGACGAGGCGCATGCCGCGTTGCGGGCGTTCGTCAGGTCCTGCCAGGCGGCGCACTACTCGGTCGTCCTGGTGGTCACGGGCAAGGGCGGTCAGGGGATGTCCGGCCCCGGCCATGTCTTCGACGAGCGCGGCGTGCTGCGCCGGGTCGTGCCGCACTGGCTTCGGCTGCCCGACATACGCGGCGCGATCGTCGGCTTCGAGGAGGCCGCCGCCCATCATGGTGGAGCGGGGGCGCTCTATGTCCGGCTCCGCAAGCCGGGGAGGGGAGGGGCGTCGTGACGCCTTTCGGCGAAAAGGTCCGGGCGCTGCGGGCGGAGCGCGGTATCGCGCTGAAGGACATGGCCGAGGAGATCGGCGTCACGCCCACCTATCTCTCCGCGCTCGAGCATGGCCGCCGCGGCCGGCCGACCTGGGACACCCTCCAGCGGATCATCCAGTACTTCAACGTCATCTGGGATGATGCCGAGGAGCTGCAGCGCCTCGCCATGCTGTCTCATCCGAAGGTGACCATCGACACCGCCGGCCTCTCCCCGGCCGCGACGTTGCTCGCCAACCGCCTGAAACGGGCCATCGGCGACCTCGGCGCGGACGACCTCGCAAGGCTGCACGGCATTCTCGACGAGGCCACCGGTCGCAGGTGACGCTGCACGCACTCGCCGCGAAGCTTGACCCTTGTCGCTCCGGATGCGACACGCCGCCGACGCAACCCCACCGGATTTCTCCATGCCCGCTCCCCGCTTCGACGTGCTCGGCCTCGGCAATGCCATCGTCGACGTCCTCGCCCACACCGAGGACGACTTCCTCGTCGCCAACGACCTGAACAAGGGGGCGATGCGGCTGGTCGACGAGGCGGAGACGGAGCGCCTCTATGCCGCGATGGGGCCGGCGCTCATCATCTCCGGCGGCTCGGTGGCCAACTCCACGGTCGGCGTGGCGTCCTTCGGTGGACGCGCGGCGTATATCGGCAAGGTCCGCGACGACGAGCCGGGCGCGCTCTTCTCGCATGATCTGCGGGCGATGGGCGTCCATTTCGGCACGGCCCCGGCGCAGGACGGCCCCGCGACGGCCCGCAGCTTCATCCTGGTGACGCCGGACGGCGAGCGCACCATGAACACCTATCTCGGTGCCTGCCAGAACCTCAGCCCTGCCGACGTCGATGCCGAGGTGGTGCGCGATTCCGCCTTTGTCTATCTCGAAGGGTACATGTGGGATCGCGAGCAGGCGAAGGAGGCCTTCCGCAGCGCCGCCGACATCGCCCACTCCGCGCAGCGGCGCGTGGCGCTCACTCTCTCCGACGGCTTCTGTGTCGACCGGTATCGCGAGGAGTTCCTCGGCCTTGTCCGCTCCGGCCGCCTCGACATCCTCTTCGCCAACGAGCACGAGCTGAAGAGCCTGTACCAGACAGCGGACTTCGACACGGCGCTGTCGGCGCTGCGGGCCGAGCAGCCCCAGGGACGCGATCTCCTCGGCGTCGTCACGCGCTCCGCCGAGGGCTGCCTGGTCGTCACGCGCGAGGAGACGCACGCGGTTCCTGCGTTTCCGGTCGAGCGCCTGGTCGACACCACGGGGGCGGGCGACCTCTTCGCGGCCGGCTTCCTCTTTGGCCTCGCACGCGGCTTCGACCCCATCACGGGTGCCCGCCTCGGCGCGCTCGCCGCCGCCGAGGTGATCCAGCACATCGGCGCCAGGCCCGAGGTGAGCCTCAAGGAGCTGGCCGAGCAGAACGGCCTTCCGGTCTGACCCGCCAAGAGGCGGCGGGCCGGTGGCCAGCGGGCGATGATTCACGTGAAACATCGCCCCGGACGCATTCCGTGATTCACATCGGGACGGGGGTCATCCAGCCCTGCGCTGCCCCGGTCGGGTCGAGCAGGATGGCGATTCGCCCGACGCCCGGCACGTCGAAGGCCGGCCGCAGGAGAGTCGCGCCGAGCGACACGGCATTGGCGACGGTCTTGTCCACGTCATCCACCGCGATGTAGCTGAACCAGTGCGGCGGCACGCCGGGTGGAGACACGCCGGTCATGTTCATCAGGCCGCCGACCGGACGGTCGCCGAGCTTGGCGACCCAATATGTGGATCCTTCCGCCATCGGCATGGCGTCGAAGGTCCAGCCCAGCGTGGCGCCATAAAAGTCCTTGGCGCGGTCCACGTCGTTGGTCATCAGCTCGTTCCAGTAGAACGTCCCGTTCTCGGCCATGGCGATCCTCCTGCACAGTGGCGCGCAGCGTAACATCGGGACATGACGGCTTCCATGCCGCTGCGGCCTTGCCATCCGCTCCCGCCTCGGCCACATCGCGCCCATGCGCCTCTTTGAAACTCCGCTGCCCATCGACGACGCACTGCCCGGGCTCCTCGCGGCGCTGGCAGGGGGAAACGCCGCCGTGCTCGTCGCGCCGCCCGGAGCGGGCAAGACGACCCGCGTGCCGCTGGCCCTTCTCGACGAGCCGTGGACGACGGACGGCAAGATCCTCGTCCTGGAGCCGCGCCGGCTCGCCGCACGGGGGGCTGCACACCGCATGGCCGCCACCCTCCGCGAGACAGTCGGCGAGACGATCGGCCTGCGCGTCCGGCTCGGCTCGAAGGTCGGGCCCCGGACACGCATCGAGGTCATCACCGAGGGCGTGTTCACGCGCATGATCCTCGACAACCCCGAGCTGCCGGGCGTCGCCGCCGTGCTCTTCGACGAGTTCCACGAGCGGTCGCTCGACGCCGATACGGGCCTGGCCTTCGCCCGGGACGCTCAGGGCGGCCTGCGCGAAGACCTCCGGATTCTCGTCATGTCCGCGACGCTGGACGGGGCGCGCGTCGCCCGCCTGCTCGGCGATGCCCCCGTGATCGCCAGCGAAGGCAGGTCATACCCGGTCGAGACCCGGTATGCCCCGCGCGATGCGCGGCGGCGGATCGAGGAGGAGGTATCCGACGCGGTGCTGAGGGCCCTGCGGTCCGAGCCCGGCTCCATCCTGGTCTTCCTTCCCGGCCAGAGCGAGATCCGCCGGACCGCGCGTATCCTCGCCGAGCGCGTCTCCGATCCCGCGATCGATGTCGCGCCTCTCTATGGGGCGATGGACCAGAGGGCGCAGGATCTCGCGGTGCAGCCGGCAGCCCCGGGTCGCCGGAAGGTGGTGCTCGCGACCTCGATCGCTGAGACGTCGCTGACCATCGAGGGTGTCCGGGTGGTCATCGATTCGGGCCTCGCGCGCGTCCCCCGCTTCGAGCCCGCGCTCGGCCTGACGCGGCTGGAGACCGTGCGCGTCTCCCGCGCTGCCGCCGACCAGAGGAGGGGCCGTGCAGGCCGCACCGAGCCTGGCGTCTGCATCCGGCTGTGGGAGGAGGCAGCGACGGGGGCGCTGGAGCCCTTCGCCCGGCCGGAGATCCTGGCCGCCGACCTTTCGGGCCTGCTGCTCGACTGTGCCGCATGGGGCGTCGCGGACCCCTGCTCGCTCGCCTTCCTCGATCCGCCGCCGGCTCCCGCCCTCGCCGAGGCGCGCGCGCTGCTGCACGAGATCGGTGCACTCGACACTGAAGGCCGGCTCACGGACGAGGGCAGGGCGATCCGCGACCTGCCGCTGCCGCCGCGCCTCGCCCGGATGGTGGTGACGGCGTCCCGCCGCGATGAGGGGCGGCTGGCCGCCGACATCGCCGCCGTGATCGTCGAGCGCGGGCTGGGGGGCGACGGCACGCATCTCGGGCACCGGGTCGAGGCTTTCCGACGCGATCGATCCGCGCGCGCCGAGGACATGCGGCGGATGGCGCGCGGCTGGGCGGGGGAGGGGGCTGCAGGCGACCCGTCCGGGGCGGGGCGCGTTCTGGCGCTGGCCTATCCCGACCGCGTCGCCAGGGCGCGAGGGGCCGCCGGCACCTTCGTCATGGCCAATGGCCGCGGCGCCTCGGTCGAGCCGCACGATCCCCTCGCACGCGAGACCTTCCTCGCCGTGGCCGAGCTGGCGGGGGCGGCGGGATCGGCGCGCATCCTGCTCGCGGCGCCGATGGAGCAGGACGACATCGATGCGGACTTCGCCGGCCGGATCGAGGACCGCGACGAGGTCACCTTCGACAAGGCCTCGGCCTCCCTGCGGGCCCGCCGGGTGCGCCGCCTCGGCGCGGTATCGCTGGCCTCGCAGACGCTGCCGGTCGAGCCGACGCCGGCCAACGCCGCGCTGCTGGCCGAGGGCATCGCGGCGCTCGGCATGGGTCGGCTGCCCTGGACGAAGGCGCTGTCGCAATGGCGCAACCGCGTCCTGTTCATGCGCCGGGCCGACCCGTCTTTCCCCGACCTCTCCGACACGGTGTTGGCCTCGACGGCCGCCGAATGGCTGGCGCCGTTCATCACCGGCAAGGCGTCGCTGTCAGCGATCGGAGCCGATGACCTCCGGCAGGCCCTCGAAGCCCTGTTGCCATGGGACCTGTCGCGCCGCCTCGAGGCGGAGTGCCCGACCCATTTCGAGGCGCCCACCGGAAACCGCCACGCCATCGACTACGAGAATGGCGACGAGCCGGTGCTGGCCATCCGCGTGCAGGAGCTGTTCGGGCTGCGCGATCATCCGGCCGTCGCGGGCGGCAGGCTGCCGCTGCTGTTGCACCTGCTCTCGCCTGCCCACCGTCCTATCCAGATCACCCGCGACCTCCCCGGCTTCTGGGCCGGATCCTGGTCGGGCGTGAAGGCCGAGATGAAGGGCCGCTATCCCCGTCATCCCTGGCCGGACGACCCGGCGTCGGCACTGCCGACAGCCCGTGCCAAGCCGCGCGGCACCTGACCTCCCGATTGCACAGTCATCGGCTAGTATTCGGTGCTGCCGGCTTCGCCGCCATGGCAGTGACGCAACACTCGGCGCAGACCCCGGCCGTACACGCGTTGGTGATCTGCTCAAGCAGTTCAACTGCCACGCTTAGGACGTAATTGGACAACTTATCCGGGCGGCTGCAGGGCGTGAGCCCGGCGGCCGAAGATTGCGCCAGTCTGTCGCAGTCCCGCATTCATTCTGATCCGTACGCAACCTGAAGCTGTAGTCGCTGCGGTACACCACTGGAGACGCTGTCGATGACCTCCCGTTCTTTCCTGGCCGGCGCCCTTGCCGTCCTCGCCACCGCCGGTTCGGCCCTTGCCGCCGACCTCCCGGCCCGCTCCGCTCCGCCTCCGGTCGTTCCCGTCGCCCCCGTTTTCACCTGGACCGGCTTCTATGTCGGCGTGAACGCCGGCTACGGCTGGAGCGCCTCGAAGAACGCGACCTACACCGGCACCGACAACTACCTGTCTCTGGTGCCTCTCGTTCCCGGCTCCGTCGGCGTCGAGAATGACGGCTTCGTCGGCGGCGCGCAGGCCGGCTACAACTACCAGATCGGCGCCTTCGTCGTCGGCGCCGAGGCCGACATCCAGTACTCCGACCTGAAGAAGACCAGCGTCGTCGGCGCCGACCTCGCCACATCCAGCGTCAAGCGTGACCTGACCTGGTTCGGCACCGTGCGCGCCCGTGCCGGCTACGCCATCGACCGCCTGCTCGTCTACGGCACCGGCGGTCTGATCTATGGCGAGACAAAGCTCGACAACACGATCACCGGAAACGGCATCGCCAGCGGCGCCTTCTGGACGGGCTCGAAGTCGGATACGGCGGTCGGCTGGACGGTCGGCGCCGGCGCCGAGTATGCCTTCACCAACAACATCACGGCCAAGGTCGAGTACCTCTATTACGACCTCGGCACGACGCGCGTCGATGCGCTGCCCGACGGCACCACCGCGGCTGCCCTGCCGGGCGTCGCCGGTTCGCTCAAGGCCGACAATCGCGGCAACATCATCCGCGCGGGCCTGAACTACAAGTTCTGAGCGCCTCCGCATCTCCTGTCGACGGCCCGGCCCAGCGCCGGGCCGTTTGCGTTCGAGGGCGGGAATTTGCGAGCCGGGCGTTCCGCGTCCGGCCGGGATGGGGCATAAGCGGCCAACCCGTCCCGGAGACCCGCCATGTCCGCCCTGCCCGCTCCGCGCGACCGCCTCATCGTGGCGCTCGACCTTCCCGACACCGCCGCCGCCGAGGCGATGGTGGACCGGATCGGCGACGCCGCGACCTTCTACAAGGTCGGCATGGAGCTCGTATATGGCGGCGGCCTGCCGCTCGTCGAAAGGCTGGTGAAGGCGGGCAAGAGCGTCTTTCTCGACCTCAAGCTGCATGACATCCCCAACACCGTCGCCCGCGCCACGGCGCAGGTCGCCGGGCTGGGCGCGGCCTACCTCACCGTGCACGCCTATCCGCAGACGATGAAAGCCGCCGTCGAGGGAGCGCGAGGCACGGGGCTGCAGCTGCTGGCCGTCACGGTGATGACCTCCTGCGACGACGCCGACCTTGCCGCGGCCGGCTACGCCTTCGGCGTGCGCGACCTGGTGGCGCGCCGGGCGGAGCAGGCCGCCGCCGCCGGCGTGCACGGGCTGATCCTGTCGCCGGAGGAGGTTGCGGCGATGCGCGCCCGCGTCGGCAGCCGCCTCGCACTGGTCACGCCCGGGATCCGCCCGGCGGGCGGCGAGGCGGGAGACCAGAAGCGCGTCGCCACGCCGGGCGCCGCCATCGCGGCCGGCGCGGACCGCATCGTCGTCGGGCGGCCGGTGACGCAGGCTGCCGATCCGCGGGCGGCGGCCGAGGCGATCGTGGCGGAGATCGCCGCGGCCGCGTGATCCGCGCTTGCTCCGCTTTCGCTTCGCGAAACGAAGCGTCCGCAACGTTTGACCCTGCCGCGTGCGCCTGTTTCTCTTGCGCCCCAATCAGGGAGAGAACGACCATGCCCAAGGGCTACATCATCGCGCGCGTCAGCGTCGACGATCCCGACAGCTATTCCCTCTATGCCAAGGGCGCCTTCGCCGCGATGCAGAAGTACGGTGCAAGGATCATCGCCCGCGGTGGCCGTTCCGAAGCGCTGGAAGGCGATGCCCGGCCACGCAACGTCATCCTGGAGTTCGAGAGCTACGACCAGGCGAAGACGTACTTCACCTCACCCGAATACCAGGAGGCACGCCGCCACCGCGTCGGCGGCAGCACCGGCGAATTCGTGCTGGTGGAAGGCTTCGACGGAGAGCAGCCGTGAACAAGGGCTACTGGATCGCACGCGTCGACGTTCACGATGCGGAAGCCTACCAGGGCTATCTCGCCCGCAACGGCAAGGCCTTCGCCAAGCATGGCGCGCGGTTCGTGGTGCGCGGCGGTCCGTTCCATGTCGGGGCCGGAACCGCGCGAGAGCGCAACGTCGTCATCGAATTCCCGAGCTACCAGGCGGCGCTCGATTGCCTCAACTCGCCGGAATACGCCGAGGCCGTCGCCTTCCGTGACAAGGGCGCTCATGTCGACCTGATCGTCATCGGCGGCTATGACGGGCCGCAGCCGGGCGAGAGCGCCTGAGGCCTCGCCTTTTGCGGGACGGGGCGCTATGGAGCGGCGGGGCAGCCCGTGGCCGCCCCGGCGCGGCGTGAGGAGCAGCTTGTCATGACGGAGATGCGGCTGGTCGTGGTCGGCGCGGCGGGGCGCATGGGCCGCATGCTGGTGCGCACCATCCATGACACGCCCGGCGCCGTGCTCGCGGGCGCCATCGAGCGTCCGGGATCCGAGGCCATCGGGCAGGATGCCGGCATCCTCGCGGGCACCGGCGAAGCAGGGATCCGCGTCACGGACGATGCCCTGCCGGTCTTCGCCGCCGCCGACGGCGTGCTGGACTTCACCTCCCCCGCCGCCACGGTGTCCTTTGCGGCGCTGGCTGCGCAGGCCCGCATCGTCCACGTCGTCGGCACGACGGGGATGGAGGACGAGCACCTGGCGAAGCTGGAGGCCGCGGCACGCCACGCCGTCATCATCCGCTCCGGGAACATGAGCCTCGGCGTCAACCTGCTGGCCGCGCTGGTGAAGCGGGTGGCCAAGTCGCTCGGCGAGGAGTTCGACATCGAGATCGTCGAGATGCACCACCGGATGAAGGTCGATGCGCCCTCCGGCACGGCGTTGCTGCTCGGCGAGGCGGCGGCCGAGGGGCGCGGCATCGCGCTGCGCGACAAGTCCGAACGCGGCCGCGACGGCATCACCGGCGCGAGGCGCCCGGGTGCCATCGGTTTCGCCTCGCTGCGCGGCGGCACGGTGGTCGGCGATCACGACGTCGTCTTCGCCGGCCCATCGGAGCGCATCACCCTTTCCCACCATGCCGAGGACCGCGCCATCTTCGCCCGCGGCGCCGTCAGGGCCGCCCTCTGGGGGCGGGGGCGAAAGCCGGGGCTCTATTCCATGGCCGACGTGCTCGGCCTCGCCGATTTCTGAACCTACGGAGAAATTCCATGGAGCGCCTGCTCGTCCTCGTCCGCCATGGCCAGAGCGACTGGAACCTCAAGAACCTCTTCACCGGCTGGAAGGACCCCGGCCTGACCGAGAAGGGCATCGAGGAGGCGAAGGCGGCAGGGCGCAGGCTGAAGGCGCTCGGGCTCGGCTTCGACATCGCCTACACATCCGCCCTCACGCGGGCCCAGCATACGCTGAAGCTCGTCCTCGACGAGCTCGGCGCGCCCGGCCTGCCGACGACGCGGGACGAGGCGCTGAACGAGCGCGACTACGGCGATCTCTCCGGCCTCAACAAGGACGACGCGCGCGCCCGCTGGGGCGAGGAGCAGGTGCATCTCTGGCGCCGCTCCTACGACGTGCCGCCCCCGGGCGGAGAGAGCCTGAAGGACACGGTGGCGCGCGTTCTCCCCTACTACTGCCAGGAGATCCTGCCGGAGGTCCTGCGCGGCAAGCGCGTGATCGTCGCGGCCCACGGCAACTCGCTGCGGGCACTGGTGATGGTGCTGGACCGGCTGACGCCCGCCACCATCCCATCCATGGAGCTGGAGACCGGCGTGCCGCTCGTCTACCGGCTCCACGCCGATTCGACGGTGCTGTCCAAGGACGTGCTGACCGCCTGAGCCGGAGCGCGATCTCGCCTTTGTCATCCCCGGCGGCCCGAAGGGCCGGGAAGGGGATCAGGCCTGTTCGCGTTTCACCACTGGATCCTCTTCTCGGGCGGCTTCGCCGCCCGCCGGGGATGACACGCGAAAGCCGTCGTTACGTGTCCGAATCGAACAGGGCGGCGGTCGCCGGCTGCTTGGGAGCCGGCGTTTTCGGCTCGTACCGGCAGAGATCATTGATCAGGCAGCGCCAGCATTCCGGTTTCCGGGCCTTGCAGACATAGCGCCCGTGCAGGATCAGCCAGTGATGCGCGTGCAGGCGATAGGGGGCCGGCACGATCTTCTCCAGCCCAAGCTCGACCTTCAGCGGGTTGTCGCCCGGCGCCAGCGGGATGCGGTTCGACACCCGGAACAGGTGCGTGTCGACGGCGATCGTCTCCTGCCCGAAGGCCATGTTGAGCACGACATTGGCCGTCTTGCGCCCCACGCCGGGCAGCGTCTCCAGCACGGCCCGATCCTGCGGCACCTCGCCGCCGTGCTCCTCGACGAGCTGCCGCGAGAGGGCGATGACGTTCTTCGCCTTGTTCCGGAAGAGCCCGATCGTCTTGATCGCCTCCCGCACCGCGTCCTCGCCGAGGTCGAGCATCTTCTGCGGCGTGTCGGCAATGTTGAAGAGCGGACGGGTTGCCTTGTTGACGCCGGCATCGGTGGCCTGCGCCGACAGCACGACGGCGACGAGCAGCGTGTAGGGATTGACGTGCTCAAGCTCGCCCTTGGGCTCCGGCTCGGCCGCATGGAAACGGCGCAACACCTCGGTCACCAGCGCCGGCTCGAGCGGCTTCGGAGGTTTCGGCGGCTTCTTGCCTGCCCGGCCCGCGGCCTTTGCCGGAACGGCGGTCCGGGAGGCGCGTTTGCCCGGGGCCGCGAGTTCCTCCCCGCCTCCCGGCGATGCGGCGTTGCGTCTCTTTGAGGCAGCGGGGGCGGGCTTTTTCGGAGGCATCGCCGCGTTATAGTCGACGCTGCCGCGCCCGCAAGGAGCGTCGCTTGGCCTCTCCTGCTCTTCGCCCTACCCCGGACATGTCCGCAGCCGATCCCGCGCCCCTTTTCACGACCGTCCTGCACCCGCACCGCTCCATCGGATTTCGCGGCATGCGCCTTGTCGTGCTGCTCGTGGCGGCGGCCAGCCTGGTGGCGAGCATTCCGTTCATCGTGCTCGGCTTCTGGCCGGTGGCGGGGTTCTACGGGCTGGACGTGCTGCTGCTCTGGCTCGCGCTGCGCGCCAGCCTGGCCGAGGCGAAGGCCTATGAGGAGGTCGTCGTCTCCCCGCTCGAACTCATGCTGCGCAAGGTGCCGGTGAAGGGCGTGCCGGCGGAATGGCGTTTCAACCCGCTCTGGACACGGTTGGAACGACACGAGCACGCCGAGTTCGGCGTGCAGCGCCTCGCCTTTGTCTCCCGCGGCCTGCGCGTGCCCGTCGGCCAGTTCCTGTCGCCGGACGAGAAGGCCCGGCTGGGCGACCGCCTCTCCGCCGCGCTGGCCGAAGCCCGGCGCGGGCCGACCTACAATCCCTGATCGGCGGCTCAGGCGGGCTAACTCCGGATTCCACTTTTGTTCTGCGCCTTGCTATCCTCTTGCCGGGAGGAAGCCCCTCTCCGGGCCGGAACATTCCATGAACTACGCCGAACTTGCGGTCACCACCAACTTCACCTTCCTCACCGGCGCCTCGCATCCCGAGGAGTTGGTGGCGGAGGCGGCGCGGCTGGGGCTGAAGGGGATCGGCATTGCCGACACCAACACCGTGGCAGGCGTCGTGCGCGCCCATGTCGCCATGCGCGAGACGGAGGCTGCGGAGAAATTCGGCCTGAAGCTCGTCGTGGGCACACGGCTGGCCTTCACCGATGGGACGCCGGACATCATCGCCTATCCGCGGGACAGGGCCGGCTGGGGCCGGCTGACCCGCCTCCTGACCCTCGGCAAAAGGCGGGCGCAGAAAGGCGAATGCCACATTGCCCTGCCCGACCTCCTCGCCGACGCCGGCGGCCTCTGCCTCATTGCCATGCCGCCGAGGCGGCTGGGGGCAGGGGCTGTCGCTGCCCTGTGCGCAACCCTTGAGATGCTCGCCAAAGCTGTCCCCGGCTCCGTCTGGCTGGGCGCCACACTGCCCCATGGAGAGGGCGACAGGCGCCGGCTGGCGCGGCTCTCGGAACTGGCCACGGCCGCAGGCGTGCCGCTCGTGGCTCTGGGCGACGTACTCTACCACTCCCCCGGACGCCGCCCGCTGCAGGACGTGATGACCTGCATCCGCGAAAAGACCACGATCGACACCGCCGGCCGGAAGCTGGAGGCGAATGCCGAGCGGCACCTGAAGGAGCCCATCGAGACGGCGCGGCTCTATCGCGCCATGCCCGAGGCCATGGCCGAGACGCTGCGCATCCTCGACCTCTGCCGTTTCTCTCTGGACGAGCTGCGCTACGAATATCCCGACGAGCCCGTGCCGCAGGGCAGCAGCGCGCAGGACCACCTCGCGGCGCTGACATGGGAGGGCGCCGCCCGGCGCTACCCGGCGGGCATACCGGAGGGCGTGCGCAAGGCCATCGACAAGGAGCTCGCCCTCATCGCGCAGCTCGACTACGCCCCCTACTTCCTCACCGTGAACGACATCGTCGCCGAGGCGAGGCGGCGGGGCATCCTGTGCCAGGGGCGCGGGTCGGCCGCCAATTCCGCCGTCTGCTACTGCCTCGGCGTCACCGCCGTCGACCCCACCGCCATCGACCTCCTTTTCGAGCGCTTCGTCTCGGCCGAGCGGCGCGAGCCACCCGACATCGACGTCGATTTCGAGCATGAGCGGCGCGAGGAGGTCATCCAGTGGATCTACCAGCGGTATGGCCGGGAGCGCGCGGGCCTCGCCGCGACCGTGATCTCCTACCGCGCGCGCAGCGCCATCCGCGACGTCGGCAAGGCTCTGGGCCTCACCGAGGACGTCACGGCGGCGCTCGCCAACACGGTCTGGGGCAGCTGGGGCAAGGGCCTCGACGAGACGCAGGTGCGCCAGGCCGGGCTCGATCCTGCCAACCCCATGATCGCGCGGGCGGTGGGGCTCGCCATGCAGATCCTGGGCTTTCCCCGCCACCTCTCCCAGCATGTCGGCGGCTTCGTGCTGACGCGCGGGCGTCTCGACGAGACGGTGCCCATCGGCAATGCCGCCATGGACGACCGCACCTTCATCGAATGGGACAAGGACGACATCGACGCGCTCGGCATCATGAAGGTCGACGTGCTGGCGCTGGGCATGCTGACCTGCATCCGCAAGGCCCTCGACATGCTGCGCCTGCACGGCGTCGCCGATCTCGACCTCGCGACGATCCCGCGCGAGGACCCCGTCGTCTACGCCATGCTGCAGCGGGCGGATTCCCTCGGCGTCTTCCAGGTCGAGAGCCGGGCGCAGATGAACATGCTGCCGCGCCTGCGGCCGGAGCGCTTCTACGACCTCGTCATCGAGGTCGCCATCGTCCGGCCGGGGCCGATCCAGGGCGACATGGTGCACCCCTATCTGCGGCGCCGGCAGAACCGCGAGAAGGTGGTCTATCCCCGGCCCGCTGCCGAGCACGGACCGCCGGACGAGCTGGAGCGCGTGCTCGGCAAGACGCTGGGCGTGCCGCTTTTCCAGGAGCAGGCGATGCGCATCGCCATCGAGGCGGCGAAGTTCACGCCGGACGAGGCCAACAGGCTGAGGCGCGCCATGGCCACCTTCCGGCGCGTGGGCACCATTCATCTCTTCCAGCAGAAGATGGTGGAGGGCATGACGAGCCGCGGCTACGACCCCGACTTCGCCGCCCGCTGCTTCCAGCAGATCGAGGGGTTCGGCGAGTACGGCTTCCCCGAGAGCCACGCCGCGTCCTTCGCGCTGCTCGTCTACGCCTCGTCATGGCTGAAGTGCCATCATCCCGCAGCCTTCGCGGCGGGCCTGCTCAACAGCCAGCCCATGGGCTTCTACGCTCCCGCACAGATCGTGCGCGACGCGGTGGAGCACGGCGTCGAGGCGCGCCACCCCGACGTCAACGCCAGCACCTGGGACTGCACGCTGGAGGAGCGGGACGACGGCGCCCTCGCCCTGCGGCTCGGCTTCCGCCAGATCGACGGCTTCCGCGAGGAATGGGCAAAGCGCATCGCCGGGCGCCGCAATGGCTTCTACCCCACGCCGGAAAGCCTGCAGCGGCGTGCCGGCCTGCCCAAGGCGGCGCTGGTGCGGCTGGCCGAGGCGGATGCCCTTCGCTCCATGGGCCTCGACCGGCGTGACGCCGCCTGGGCCGTGCGCCGCTTGCCCGACGACGTCGCCCTGCCGCTCTTCGAGGCGGCGGGTGCGGCCGAGCTCGCCGAGGAGCCGCTGGTGGCGCTGCCTTCCATGCCGCTGCCCGAGCACGTCGTCATCGATTACCAGACGCTGCGCCTTTCCCTGAAGGGCCACCCGATGGGCTTCCTGCGGCCGGTTTTCGCCCGCGAGCGTGTTCTGACCTGCCGGCAGGTGCGGGACCTCGGCGACGGGCGCCGGGTGCGCTGCGCCGGCGTCGTGCTGGTGCGTCAGCAGCCCGGCAGCGCCAAGGGCGTCGTGTTCATGACCATCGAGGACGAGACCGGCATCGCCAATTGCGTGGTCTGGCCGAGCCTGCGCGAGAAGTTCCGCCGCGAGGTGATGGCGGCGCGCCTCGTACTGGTCGAGGGGCGCATCCAGCGCAGCCCGGAAGGCATCGTCCACCTCGTCGCCGAGCGCCTCGTCGACCGCACCGCCGAGCTCTCCCGCCTGTCGCGCGAGGACATGCCGGTGCCGCTCGCCAATGCCGACGAGGTGCGCCGGCCCATCCCGGAAAACAGGGTATCAGGCGGCCACTCCCCCCGCCGGCACCCCAGGGACGTGCGGATCCTGCCGAAGAGCCGGGATTTTCATTGAGAGCGAAGTGTGATACTCAGTGCTATAGTACGTTGTCGATTTTCTTTGTCCCTTTCTCAGGCTTTTCCGCGGATGGAGATTTTCGCTCACGCTGATTTTCTCCAGCGTGCGGAGCGTATGGGCATAGCGCACCATGCGCTCCTCGCGGCAGTGGCGCGGATCGAACGGGGGAGCATCGACGCGCAGCTTGGAAGCGGGCTGATCAAGCAGAGGGTGCAGGCACAAGGCCGCGGCAAATCAGGCGGCGCCCGCAGCGTGCTCTTCCTCAAGCACGAGCACCACGTGGTTTTCATCCATATTTACGCAAAGAACCGTCAGAGCGACTTGAGCCCACGGGAGCTCGACGCACTGCGCAGAACCGCCAAACAGCTCGCCCAGCTAGGGGCCGAAGAGATCCGGGACCTCGTCAGGGCTGGCAAATGGAGCAGAATCGAATGACTGCCCGGAAGCGCAAGACATATCGGAGCGACGTTCTGCGCTCTGTCCATATTCTCGCAAAGGACCTTCATTCCATTGGCGCCCTCGACAAGGCGACGATGCGCGAGTTCGACGTCACCTGCCTGACCGACGTCTCGCCGCTCGCGCCAGACGACATTCGCCGGATCCGCGAGGATGCGCAGATGAGCCAGGCCGTCTTCGCCATGGCACTCAACGTCACGACCTCGCTCGTGAGCCAGTGGGAGCGCGGCGAGAAGAAACCGAGCGGACCGTCGCTGAAGCTGCTGTCCCTGGCACGGCGCAAGGGGATCGACGCGATTCTCTAGAGCCGCAAGCGCCAGCGTCTTGAACTCCACGCTTTCTGACGCTATTTTGCGTCAATGCATGTGGTCCAGGTTCGCTCAATGGCGCTCGCCCAGTACGCCGACGATGGTTATTTCGTCCCGCGCAAGATCGCGGAGGCGCTGCGTACGACGAGCGAGGAGGTCGCCCGTACGGCCGGGCTGGGCCGGGACGCCGTGCAGCGAAAGGATCGCGTGCGGGCCGACCGGACACAGCGCCGCCTCCGCGAGATGGTGGAGATCATCAACAAACTGGAGCCGCGCTTCGGATCGGCGTTGCTCGCCTATGCCTGGTACCGCTCGCAACCCTTGCCGGGGTTTTCCGGCCATACCGCGATGCAACTCGTCAGGAGCGGGCGGGCAGGCGAGGTTCTGGACTATATCGACGCCGTCGATGCGGGCGTACACGCCTGAGCGCGCCGATGCTGCGCTACCAGGGCCGGCTGTTTCGTGCCCTGAACCCCGTCTATGCCCGTGAGCCGCTCTCAGGCAAGGGCGCTTCGCTCTATGGCGGCCGCTTCAACCCGATCGGAACCCCCGCACTGTACTGCTCGCTCTCCGTCCTGACGGCGCTGCGCGAGGCCAACCAGGCCGGCACACTCCAGCCCACGACCCTCGTATCCTACGAGGCCGACATCGACGGCATTTTCGACACCCGGGACGAGGCCGCGCTTCAGGAGCAGGGGCTCGATCCGGAGGACATAACTGACGCGTCCTGGCGCGACCGCATGAAAGCGGCCGGCATCGCGCCGGCCCAGGCCCTCGCGCGCCGGTTGCTCGAGCGCGGCTTCAACGCGCTGCTCGCGCGCAGCTTCGCGCCGGGCTCGACGGACGCAGACCTCAACCTGGTCCTGTGGCGCTGGGGGGATGCCACGCCCACCCGCCTCACCCTGATCGACGACGAGGGCCGCCTCTCCTGACGAAGGGGACAAGGCCCAGCGGCAACGGAACATTGCGCACCCCGCGACGCCCGGGCATCCTGCCCGCGTCACCCCGTCGGGACGCCGCCATGACCTTCGCCTCCCTGATCCATATCCGCGACGCCACCGAGGCCGACCTGCCGGGCATCCTCGACATCCACAACGACGCGGTGCTGAACTCGACGGCGATCTGGAGCTGGCATACCACCGACATCGAGAACCGCCGCGCCGTGCTGCGCGAGCGGCGCGCCAAGCACTACCCGTTCCTGGTGGCGGCCATGGACGGCGAGGTGCTGGGCTATGCCACTTTCGGAGATTTCCGGCCCTGGGAGGGCTATGCCCACACGGTTGAGCACGCGATCTACGTGCACCGCCACCACCACGGCAAGGGTGTCGGCAAGCTCCTGATGGAGCCACTGATCGCAGCTGCAGGAGACCTCGGAAAGCATGTGATGATCGCCGGGATCGAGGCCGGAAACACAGCGTCGATCCATTTCCACCAGGGCTTCGGCTTTGTCGAGACCGGCCGGCTGAAGGAGGTCGGCTGGAAGTTCGACCGCTGGCTCGACCTCGTCTTCATGCAGAAGACGCTCGGGTAGGGCGACAGAAGGCTACCGTCCTCATGCATCTCGAGGGTGCAGGAACCCGCCGGGATGGCAGCGGCGGCCGCCCGACTCGCGGCCGGGAATACACGGCCGAGTCAGAGTCCCGTTGACTCTGCGGCCCGCCTCTGGAATCCAATAGAACAGAAACAGAACATTCCGCCTTCGCCGCCGTTGTGAAGGGGCTCGCCGGGATAGCCGCATGACCTGCGGAAGCCCGGACGGGAGCCCTTTTGCCCGGTCTCAGAACCCGAAACCCCGTGGAGCCATGCCCGCATCCGCGCCGTCCCCGCTTGCCTTGCAGCCATCCCGCCAGGGTTCCCTCGCAGCCCTGCGCCAGCGCGTCGCCGCAATCGGCGCGGATGGCGGCACGCGGGCGCTGGAGGGCGCACGCCGTCCCGTCCCGCTCGGCCACCAGGCGGCGGACGCGGCGCTCGGCGGCGGGCTGGCGCGCGGCGGCCTGCACGAGCTGCATCCGGCCGCACCCGGCCACGAGGCGGCAACGACCGGCTTCGCCCTCGCCTGCCTGGCCCGGCTCTCGGGAGGAAGACAGCCCTGGCTCTGGGTGCGGCAGGACATCGCCGCCCGCGAGACGGGCGAACCCTACGGGCCCGGCCTCGCCTGCTTCGGGCTCGATCCCTCGCGCCTGCGGCTCGTCGCCGCTCCCGATGCCAGGGCCGTGCTGCGCGCCGCCGAGGAGGGGCTGCGCTGTGCCGCGCTCGCCGGCGTGCTGGTGGAGCCCTGGGGCGATCCGCGCGCCCTCGACCTCACCGCCATGCGCCGGCTGGTGCTCGCCGCCGAGGCCTCCGGCGTCAGCGCCCTCGTGCTGCGCAGCGGCGGCCACGGCGCCACCGGGGGCGGGGCGACGCGCTGGCTGGTCTCAGCCGCGCCCAGCCTCGCCCTCCCGGCCGCCGGGCCCTGGACCGCGCTGGGCCGCCCGGCCTTCGAGGCCGTCCTCCTGCGCTGCCGGCAGACCGGCGGGGCAGGCGAGGGCGGCCGCTGGATCATGGAGTGGGATCCCGATGAGCGATGCCTCCGCGACCCTGCCGCGCCTGGCGGCGGTGTGGTTTCCCCGCCTCGCCAGCGACCGGCTGCGCCGCGCCGCCCGGCGGGAGAAGACGCCGTCCGCCGCGCCGGCTGACGCGCCGCTCGTGGTGGTGGAGAAGGTGGCAGGCGCGCTGCGCGTCGCCTGCCTCGACGCCGCCGCATCCGCCGCAGGCCTTTCGCCGGGCATGGCGCTCGCCACGGCGCGCGCGCTGCATCCCGGCATCGCCGTGGCGGAGGCGGATCCGGACGCTGACGCAGCCCTCCTCGAAGCGCTGGCCGACTGGGCGGAGCGCTACACCCCGTTCATCGGGCTGCAGCCGGCGGACGGCCTCGTGCTCGACATCGGCGGCTCCGCCCATCTCTTCGGCGGCGAGGAGGGGTTGTTGCGAGACCTGCTGCGCCGCCTCGGCGGTGCCGGCTTCTCCGTGCGCGGGGCCATCGCCGGCACGGCGCTCGCCGCAAGGGCTCTGGCCCGCCTGGCGCCGGAGAGCGGGCGCGGGCTGGTCGTGCCCCCCGGAGGCGAGCGCGAGGCGGTGTCGGCCCTGCCCGTCGCGGCCCTCGGCCTTCCGCCGGAGGCGCTGGCGGCGCTCGACAGGCTCGGCCTGAAGCTGGTGGGGGACCTCGACGCGCGGGCGCGCGGCCCCCTCGCCGCCCGATTCGGGATGCGTCTCCTCGATGGCCTGGACCGGGCGCTGGGGCGGGCGGGCGAGCCCATCTCGCCGCGCCGGCCGCTGCCCGCCTGCACGGCGGAGCGCCGCTTCGCCGAGCCGATCGGCCACGAGGACGACGTGCGCCGGTCCATCCTGTCCCTCGCAGCCGATCTCGCGGAGGTGCTGGAGCGCCGCGGCGAGGGCTCGCGGCGGCTGGAGCTCGTCTTCTTCCGCGCCGACGGCGCGGTGCGCCGCCTCGCCGTCGAGACCGCCCGGCCCTTGCGCGACCCCGACGGAGTGCTGCGCCTCTTCCGCGAGCGGCTGGACGCGCTAGCCGATCCGGTGGATCCCGGCTTCGGCTTCGACGTGCTGCGCCTCTCGGCGCTCCACACCGAGCGCCTGGACCCCGCCCAGACCGGTCTCGACAGCCATGGCGAGGACGAGGGCGCCCTGGACGACCTTGCGGACCGGCTCGGCGCGCGCTTCGGCGCACGGCGCGTGCTGGCCCTGGCACCGGTGGAATCGCATTGGCCGGAACGGGCGAGCCTCGCCGTTCCCGCCCAGGCGCTGGCGCGGGCCGCTGCCGGAGGAGCGGGCTGGGCCGCATGGGACCCGGCATCGGAAAGCCCGGCGCGTCCACTGCGCCTCTTCGACCCGCCGGAGCGCATCGAGGCTTTGGCCGAAATCCCGGACGGCCCGCCCATCCGCTTTCGCTGGCGCCGCGTCCTGCACGCCGTGCGCCGCGCCGAAGGGCCGGAGCGCATCGCGCCGGAATGGTGGCGCATGGCCGACGACACGCTGACGCGCGACTATTTCCGCGTCGAGGACGAGGCCGGCCTGCGCTTCTGGGTCTACCGGGAGGGCCTGTGGGGCCGCGAGACGCTGACGCCGCGCTGGTTCATGCACGGGCTGTTCGGGTAGAGGCGCGGAGCGCGGGTCTCCCGACCCGCATTCCACCGCGCCGGAAAAGGCGCGTCTGGAGACGCGCGCTCCGGTGCTACCCCGCGCTGCGCGCCCTGGCCCTGAGCGGCGTCACGCCTTCGAAGGGCGGCGGCGGGTCGGGCACGCGCAGCGCCGGAGCGACCACCGCGGACGATTTCAGCGTCGCGCGGATCTCCTCGGCCAGCGCAACCGCCTCGGCCGAGCGCCGGTCGTGCCCCTCGATCAGGCCGATGGCATTCATCGACAGGGCCGGCAACCCGTCGCGCTGGTCGAGGATGCGCATGCTTGTGCGAAGGCCGCTGGCGGGCAGCACGGTGACGGCGAGGCCGGCGCTGACCACCGGGCCGATGGCGGCGTGGTTGGCGGAAACGAGCATCTGCCGCCAGGGGATGCCGGCGGACTGCAGCGAGTCGGTGGCCTCGGCGCGCCAGGCGCAGGACGGGCCGGAGAGGGCGAGCGGGAGCGGCCGTGCCTCGTGCGCGCGGGAGGCCGCACCGGTTACCCAGTACAGGGGCTCCTGGCGCAGGATCTCGGCGCCGCGCACGTCGCTGCACACCGTCACCACCGCCATGTCGACCTCGCGTGCCGCGACCCTGTCGCACAGCGTCAGGCTGTCCTCGCACACCACCGTCATCTCGACGAGCGGGTGGCGCCGGCCGAAGCGGCTCATGATCTCGGGGATGAACGTCTCGGCGTAGTCGTCCGGGATGCCGAAGCGGATGCGTCCGGCCAGCGCCTTGCGCGAGATGTCCGCCAGCGCCTGCGCCTCCAGTTCCAGCATGCGGCGGGCGTATTCGACCAGCTTCTCGCCGTCGTCGGACAGTTTCACGCCGCGGCCCTGCTTGAGGAATAGGGCGCGGCCGAGCTGTTCCTCAAGCCGGCGTATGTGCATCGAAACGGCCGACTGGGTCTTGTTCACCCGCTCCGCGGCGCGGGTGAAACTGCCGGTGTCGACGATGGCGACGAAGGAGCGGAGCTGGTCTGTGTCGAGCATGATCGATCTCGTTTTTCGATTGCCGACATTACAACCATTCGTTGGACCGATCAATCGGCCTGCCCCATTCTCCTGATGTGGCCGGGCAATCCACCGGCGCGAAACGACGGGAGACAGAGATGGTTGCGAGCGTCACCACCCGCGATTGCGCGGGTATGAGAGAAACGGGAACACGGCGGGCGCTGCGGCTCGTCTGGCAGATCGTCGCGTGGCCGGTGCAGGCCTGGCGCATCCGGCAGGAATACGCCGTGCTGGCAGGCATGTCGGAACACGAGTTGCGCGACATCGGGCTGAGCCGCCAGGACGTCATCGACGCCTCCGCCTACAAGGCCGGCGAGGACCCCACCCAGATGCTGGCGACGCGGGCGGAAGAACGCAGGCGGTGGTCGCGCCGGCACTGAGGCCGGATCATGCACCACCGCTGCGCCGGCCAGAGGCCGCGACGACGAAAACGGCACTGCGACAGCCCCAAGAAATAACCCGCGCGGATCGCTCCGCGCGGGTTTTTTCGTCTCAGCGCCGGGCCGAAGCCCGGCTCAAGGGCAGGATCACTCCTTGCCGTTCTTGTTGGCGCGCTTCAGGGCGGCACCGAGGATGTCGCCGAGGGAGGCGCCGGCATCGGCCGAGCCGTACTGGGCGATGGCTTCCTTCTCCTCGTACATCTCGAGCGCCTTGATCGAGACCTGCACCTTGCGCGACTTGCGGTCGAACATGGTGACGCGGGCATCGAGCTTCTCGCCGGGGGCGAAGCGCTCGGGGCGCTGATCGGAACGCTCGCGGGCGAGCTCCGAGCGCTTGATGAAGGTCGTCAGGTCGGTGCCGGTGATCTTCACCTCCAGCCCGGACTCCTTGACCTCGATCACCTCGCAGGTGACGACGGCGTTCTTCTTGAGGTCGCCGGCAGCGGCCGCGTCGGCGAAGGGATCGCCGCCGAGCTGCTTGATGCCGAGCGAGATGCGCTCCTTCTCGACATCGACGTCGAGAACCACGGCGCGCACCATGTCGCCCTTCTTGAACTCCTCGATGACCTGCTCGCCCGGACGGTTCCAGTCGAGGTCGGAGAGGTGGACCATGCCGTCCACGTCGCCGTCGAGGCCGATGAAGAGGCCGAACTCTGTCTTGTTCTTGACCTCGCCCTCGACCACGGCGCCGGCGGGATGCTTCTCGGAGAAGCCCTCCCACGGGTTCTGCAGGGTCTGCTTGAGGCCCAGCGAGATGCGGCGCTTGACCGGATCCACCTCGAGGATCTGCACGTCCACTTCCTGGGAGGTGGAGACGATCTTGCCGGGATGGACGTTCTTCTTGGTCCACGACATCTCGGAGACGTGGATCAGGCCCTCGATCCCCGGCTCCAGCTCCACGAAGGCGCCGTAGTCGGTGATGTTGGTGACGCGGCCGGTGAAGCGGGCATTGACCGGATACTTGGCCTCGATGCCCTCCCACGGGTCGGCAAGCAGCTGCTTGATGCCGAGCGAGATGCGGTGCGTCTCATGGTTGATCTTGATGATCTTGACCTTGAGCTGCTGGCCGATGGTGACCACCTCGGACGGATGGTTCACGCGGCGCCACGCCATGTCGGTGACATGCAGCAGGCCGTCAATGCCGCCGAGGTCGACGAAGGCGCCGTACTCGGTGATGTTCTTGACGACGCCGTCGACGGTCTGGCCTTCCTCGAGGTTGGCCACGAGCTCGGAACGGGCCTCGGCGCGGGTCTCCTCGAGAACCGTGCGGCGCGACACGACGATGTTGCCGCGGCGGCGGTCCATCTTGAGGATCTGGAACGGCTGCGGCACGCCCATCAGCGGGGTGACGTCGCGGATCGGGCGGATGTCGACCTGCGAGCGCGGCAGGAAGGCCACGGCGCCGTCGAGGTCGACCGTGTAGCCGCCCTTGACCTGGTTGAAGATGACGCCGTTCACCTTCTCGTTGCGCTCATAGGCAGCCTCGAGCTTGACCCAGCTCTCCTCGCGGCGCGCCTTGTCGCGCGAGATGACGGCTTCGCCGAGCGCGTTCTCGATGCGGTCGAGATAAACCTCGACCTCGTCACCGACGTTCAGCGTGCCTTCCCGGCCCGGGCCGGAGAATTCGCGCAGGGCCACGCGGCCCTCGGTCTTCAGGCCGACGTCGATGACGGCCATGTCCTTCTCGATAGCGACGACGATGCCCTTGATGACGGACCCTTCGAGGGCGTCCGACTGGGCAAAGGACTCGTCGAGAAGGGCGGCGAAATCCTCACGGCTCGGGGTTTTCTGGACAGCTGCGGACATTTGTTCTCCTGGTGGGCCGCTCTGGGCCCGGGCGCCGGGGGTTCGTGTTGCGTTGGCTCCGTTCCGCCGATGCCCCCGGGAGTGGGGCCCCGCATGAGCGGGCCGGCGCGAACCGGCGGTCGGGAGCGTGGTCCTGGTTCAGTGTGACGTTCGGGGAGACGCCGTCCGGACGAGGTCCGCCGGGGCGGGCGAAGCGCCCGGAACCGGCAATCCTCAGGCCGATTTCCGGCCCGGGCGGGCACCCTCGACGATGCCGAGGGCCTCCCTGAAGGCCTGCTCTATATCCAAAGCGGTCGTGTCGAGCAAGCGTGCGTCGCCCGCGGCGGCCAAAGGCGCCGTGCTGCGGCCGGAATCGCGCGCGTCGCGGCGCCTGATGTCGTCGAGGATGTCCTCGTAGGCCGTCTGCTCGCCCCTGCCTGCGAGCTCGCGGTGACGCCGCCGCGCGCGTTCCTCGGGCGACGCCGTGACGAAGATCTTCACGTCGGCATGCGGGCAGATGACCGTGCCGATGTCACGCCCGTCCAGCACCGCGCCGCCCGGCCGCCCGGCGAAGGCGCGCTGGAAGTCGGTCAGTGCCGTGCGCACGGCCGGGATGGCGGCGACGACCGACGCCGCCTCGCCCATCTCGCGCCCGCGCAGCCGCGTCTCGTCGAGGTGCGAGGGATCGAGCGCCTGCGCCGCGCGCACCGCCGCCTGCTCGTCCTTCAGCGGATGGTCGAAATCGAGGAGGGCGCGGGCGACGGCCCGGTAGAGCAGGCCGGTGTCGAGATGCGGCAGCCCGAGATGCACCGCCAGCCGGCGCGCGAGGGTGCCCTTGCCCGAGGCCGCCGGCCCGTCGATGGCGATGATCATGCTGGCCTCGTCGTCTGGAAGTGCTCGGACCGCGTGTCTCCGGACAACTCTTCCACCCCGCCGGAAAAGACAAGGGCGAACCTGGAGGTCCGAAGTCCCATGCCGGACCGCGGGTTTTCAGACCCGCTTTCCCAGGACGCCACAGAAGCAGCGGACATCGAGGTCCGCGGTCCGGGACTGCCGCTCACGAGAACTGCGCCCCGAGCCCGCCCATCAGCGGCACGAAGACCGGGAAGCTCGTCTCGATCGTCTTGCTGTCGTCGACGGTCATCGGCTTGTCCGACGCCATGCCCATGACGAGAAAGCTCATGGCGATGCGGTGGTCGAGATGCGTCTTCACCGAGCCGCCGCCCTTCACCCGTCCGCCCGAGCCGCGCACGATCAGGTCGTCCCCCTCGATGGCGTGGTCGACACCGGCAGCGGCGAGGCCATCGGCCACCGCCTGGAGCCGGTCGCTCTCCTTGACGCGCAGCTCGTGCAGGCCGCGCATGCGCGTCTCCCCCGTGGCGAAGGACGCGGCGACGGCGAGGATCGGGTACTCGTCGATCATCGACGGCGCCCGCCCGGCAGGCACGTCGACGCCGGTGAGGGACGAGGTACGCACGCGCAGGTCGGCGACCTCCTCGCCGCCTTCCTGGCGGCGGTCGAGCACCGTGATCTCGGCGCCCATCTCGGTCAGCGTGGTGAGCAGGCCGGTGCGAAGCGGGTTCATCATGACGCCTTCCAGCACCACGTCCGAGCCCTCGACGATCAGGGCTGCGACCATGGGGAAGGCGGCCGACGACGGGTCGCAGGGCACGACGACCGGCGCCGGGCGCAGCTCCGGCCGGCCGGTCAGCGCGACCCGGCGGCCATGCTCGCCCTCGGGCGTCACCACCACCTCGGCGCCGAAATAGGCGAGCATCTTCTCGGTATGGTCGCGCGAGGCCTCGCTCTCGATGACGGTCGTGACGCCCGGCGCGTTGAGGGCGGCGAGCAGCACGGCCGACTTGATCTGCGCCGAGGCCACGGGCGTGCGGTAGGTGATCGGCAGCGGGTCGCGCGCGCCGCGGATGGTGATGGGGCAGCGCCCGCCCGGCGCCTCGGAAACCACCTCGACGCCCATCTCGACCAGCGGGTCGAGGATGCGCCGCATCGGCCGCTTGCGCAGTGAGGCATCGCCGTCGAACGTCGCCGTGATGGCGTTGCCGCCGACCACGCCCATCATCAGGCGCGAACCGGTGCCGGCATTGCCGAAGTCGAGCACGCCGGCGGGCTCGGAGAGGCCGCCCACGCCGACGCCGCGCACACGCCAGCGTCCCGGCCCGAGCCGGTCGACAGTGGCGCCCAGCGCCCGGCAGGCCTCGGCCGTGCGCAGCACGTCGTCGCCCTCCAACAGGCCCTCGACCGCCGTCTCGCCGACGCTGAGCAGCCCGAAGATGAGCGAGCGGTGCGAGATCGACTTGTCGCCCGGCACCCGCACGCGGCCACGCAGCGGACCCCCGCGCGTGGCGGTGAGCGGCGAAGGGCTACCGGCATGGCTGGACAAGGATCGGCTCCGCTCTGCACCCACCGGCCCCCGCGCCGGCGCAGGTGCCCCTAGCACGGGGGGACGGCGAGGTCACGGGGGGAGGGATCGAAGACGGAAGACCTCCTTGCCTGGCATTGAGACGGGTGTGGATCCTGCCCCACGCGTCCGGCCCAGTCGCAGTGTTAGTCGAACCCGTCGAACGCCGGCCTCGGCGACTCCAGGTTCAGCCAGTCCGACGGTGTCAGCTTGGCAGCAGCCGGGCAGGCCGGTGCAGCTTGCCCACCCGCCTTCAATTGCGCCTTCACCAGGTCGCGGCCGCGCTGGTCCAGTTCTGGCAGCCGCCATGCGATGAGACCGCGTGCGACGTATGGCGCTCCGTCCGGTTGGCAGGCGAGATCGCCCAGCGCTTTCGCCTGCGCTTCGCGGTGCCGAGACCCGTCCGGGTCGCTGGCTTCGGAACGGCTTTGCACATCGGCCCAGAAGGCGTCGGCCTCATTGGCGGAGGAGGGATCGCGGAGAAGGCGCAGCAGGTTCTCTTCCAGGTCGCTCTGCGAGCCTATGGAGCAGGAGGGCGGCGGAAAAGGGTCTTCGCCGTCCCGGAGCCAGCGTCCGACCTCCGTCTCCGTCAAAGCGATATCCGTGGCCACCCTGCCGCCGCCGTCCCATCGCCAAGCCTGCATGACGGGCTTCGATCGGGTTCGCTCGATCAAGCTCTTGGACAGGAAAGATTCCGGGCCGACGAGCGGTTCGTCCAGGTCCGCTCCGAATGTCTGGTTGCCAACAAAATCCACTGCGGAGCCGTTCGCACCCTGCAGCAAAGAGCCTTCCAGGAAGGCGTCGGCGATCCGCGCGCCCGTCAGGTCGGTGCGTCGCAGATCGGCGAGGCGCATCGCCGCTCCCGTGAGAAGAACGCCACGGAGGTCTGCGCCACGCAGGTCCGCACCGGTCATCGTGGCGGAGTCGAAACTCGCGCCACGGGCCGAGACACGCTGGAGGAGCGTGCAATGGAGCTTGGCGAAAGGAGCGGCAACGCCGTCCATGACGGCGCTTCGGAGGTCGCCACCGGACAGGTCGGCCCCCGTGAGATCGGCCGCATCCAGCCTGGCGGAGGCCATCCTGGCGTCCCGCATGTCGGCCTTGCGGAACCGCGCTTCGGCCAGCAGCGCGGCGTTGAGATTGGCGCGCCAAAGGCTGGTGCGCACGTCAGGTGATCCATCGAAGCGTTCGACGGCTGCGAAGTCGACGCCCCGGAGGTCTGAACCCGAGAAGTCGGCGAGGGTGAAGTCACGACCCTTGAAGTCGCGCGTCGGCAGCAGGCGGCGGGGATCGTCGGCAGAGTCCCGCTCGCGCTTGACCTCGTCGAGTCTGGACGTTCCGACGATGATTTCGCGAGACAGGGCCAGGCGGTCGGCGAAGAGACCGCTCCAGTAAAGGGGCCGCAACCCGTGATCCCTGATCGCGGCCGCCACCCGGTCGCCGAGTGTGGGATCTCGCGGCGGCGGACCCCGCAGCAACAAACCCGAAATCCCCAGGACATGAAGTCTGCTGACGTCGCCGAGGTCCGTTGGGTCGAGTCCCGGTTCCCCCGCCCATCGGCCTTCGCACCCGCTCAGCCAGACGACGACCAGCCACGGAACGGCCCTGGCCATCACGGCAGGCGGAAGCCGAAGCTGCCAGAAACGCCTGCGGCCGCGCCAGAACGCACCGGGACCTCTCGGCAAAGCCCGTCCCCACCGGTAGCGGAAGCCACGCCAGAGAAGCGTCACCAGAACCATGTCGAGGCCTGCCAGAAGCCGGTGCAGCCAGGTGATGCGCCAATGGTGATAGGGCAGGAACTGCCATTGCATCACGACCAGCGTCACGACGGGAGCGACAGCAACCGTGAGTGCCGCCATGAGCGCGAGCACCAGGCTGTTGAATCCAGTCCGCTCTTCCCTGGCTCCGCACAGCATTTGCAGGAATGGCGCATTCTCCAGCCGCATGCGGTAGCGCTCCCGCTCGCTCTCAATGGGCAGAGTGTCGCCGAGGCTAACCTCAAAGACCTTGGCCGAGCGTGACAGCAGAACAAGCATAAGCAGCACGTAGAAATGCAAACCCAGATAGAAAATCGGCGCAATGACGTAGAAGGGTAGAAGCGGTACCTTCAGGTTTACGATGGGCAAATTCTGCGGCTCTTCAAGAAGCAGCATGCGATGCGTGGTGGTCAGCGCCGTCAGAACGAAATAGAGCGTCAGGCCAATGAAGGTAAACCAGAGCGCCTGCATGCGCTCGGCCGAGCGGTTCAGGGCCGCGAGGAGCGCGTCGAGTTCCGAGCGGTCGCGCATGGCGCCATGGCTCCGGCCAGCGGCGCGGCGGAGCAGACGGCCGCGTCGGAAGAAGGGTGCGGGCCGCGCCAACGGGGCCGCGCGGGGCAGCGTGAACGTAGCAAGCGGCGGCCGCTCCGGAGAAGGGAACGGCACGTGCAGTCGGGTTGTGCTGCACGACGGCGGGTCAGGCGCGCCCGTGCACGGGGCAGACACGCTATCCAGGGCCAAGCCGGACGGCGTGCCTTGCTCCCGGCTCTCCGCTGCGCTTCGGCCGGGATGACTCCTGCCTTCCCTTCGTCTGTCCATTGGCCGAACGAGGACCACCGTTGACAGCCGCCCGCGCCGCGACTAACGGGGTGCGCTTCCCATTCACATCGAGGCTCAACCCGTGGCGAAACCGGAACTCGGCACCAAGCGCCAATGCCAGAGCTGCGGCACCAAGTTCTACGACCTCAGCAAAGACCCGATCATCTGCCCGAAATGCGGAACGCCGTTCCAGGTGGCGACGGTCCGCGGCCGCCCCGAGGTCGTGGCGGCTCGTCCTGTCGAGGAAGAAGAGACCGAGCTCGACACGGCCGCCGGGCCGGAACTCGTCTCGCTCGACGAGGTCGAGGCGGAGGAGTCCGCCGAGGCGGTTGCCGATGACGGCGTCGAGATCGAGGACGACGTGGCCGACGACGACACCTTCCTCGCCGAGGAGGAGGAAGGCGACGACGACGTGGCCGACCTCATCGACGGCGACATCGAGGACGACGAAGAGGCTTGATCCGCCGGACGGGGGGGTCTATAGGACAGCCCGCCGCCGGAACAGGCGGCGCGGAGGTTCGCCTCCCCGGAGGTCCCCAGATCTCCGTGACGAACTGCAGTGGGGCCATAGCTCAGCTGGGAGAGCGCTTGAATGGCATTCAAGAGGTCAGCGGTTCGATCCCGCTTGGCTCCACCAGTTCTCTTTCGACGATCTTGAAGCAACCGCGCCGCTGGCGCGGTTTTTCATTTTGGGGTTGCTTGAGGTCAGGATTTGCCCGCGGCGCATGACGCGCGGGTGACGCCCGCCATCGTCCACCACAGGATGAGGCCGGCAAGGGCGAAGCCGCCGAGCATGAGATAGGCCGCGGGGAAACCGAGACGCTGGGCCACGAAGCCGGCGATCGCCGGGCTCAGCGAGGCACCCACGCCCTGCACCGTCATCACCGCGCCGAGGCCGGCATTGACGTGGCCGGTTCCGCGCAGGATGCGGGCGACCAGGCCGGGCACGGCGACGCCGAGCAGCCCTGCGCCGACGCCGTCGAGGATCTGCACGGGCACCACGGCCCAGACGCTTCCCCACCCCGCGGCGATGAGGGCGCGCACCGGCAGGGCCACCAGCGCCGCGACGAGGATCGGGAGATAGCCACGCGATTCGGCGACCCGGGACGCACCGAGCGCCATCGGGATCATCGTCAGCTGGGCGATGATGATGGTGGCCGCGGTGTAGGCGGCCGGATCGACGGAGGCACGTTGCGCCGCCGCTTGCTGGCCGAGCAGCGGCAGCAGCGCGCCGTTGCCGAGGTGGAAGAGCATCATCGTTCCCGCCAGCACCAGCAGCGGCGTGCAGCGCCAGAGCACGGCGAAGCTCGCGGGCGCCTCTGAAGCGCCCTCCGAGGAGCGCTCCAGCCCGCGCGCGGCCGCGTGGTCGATGCGGCTGGGGTCGATGAACAGCAGGCTCGCGATGGAGAGCACGGCCATGGCCGTCATCAGCGCGAACACCGCGACGAGGCCGTAGAGCCAGCCGAACAGGCCGGCCAGCGCGGCTGCGATGACGTTGCCGCCGTGGTTCCACGCCTCGTTTCGCCCGAGCTGGTGCGCGAGGCCCGCCTGGCCGACGAGGCCGAGGGTCAGGCCGGCGATGGCGGGGCCGATGGCGGCTCCGGCGATCCCCGTGGCGATCTGCGAGGCGGTGACGATCGCCACCGACGGCAGAATCAGGATGGCGAGCGAAGCGACGATGGTGAGCGCCGCGCAGATGCCGACGACGAGCCGCTTGGCCTTCGTCGCGTCGGCGAGCGCGCCGAAGGGCGTGGTGGCCAGCATGCCGGCAAGGCCGCCGGCGGTCATCACGAGGCCGATCGTGCCGGTGTTCCAGCCCTTCTCGATCAGGAAGACGCCGAGGAAGGGCCCGAGCCCGTCCCGCACGTCGGCGAGGAAAAAATTGACGGCGCCGAGAGCCCGGATCGAGCGGTCGGCGGCGGACCGGGGCACCTGTCCGGCGGCGGGGGAGGCGATGGTCATGGATGATCATTCCCGGCGAGCCCCCTCGCAACGAACGGTTCAGAAGCCGGGCGTCAGCAGCAGCGCGGCCAGCGCGGCGGCCAGCGCGGGCGGCATGACGACGAGGCCGAGCTTCAGGAAGGTCCAGGCGCCCACGTGCTCGCCCTCCCGGCGCAGCGCCAGCAGCCACAGGATGGTGGCGAGCGAGCCGGTGACGGACAGGTTGGGGCCGAGGTCGACGCCCACCAGCACGGCGCCGCGTACCACCTGCGGCACGTCCGCGGCCTGCACGGCCTGTCCGGCGAGCAGTCCGGCGGGGAGGTTGTTCATGAGGTTGCAGGCGATGGCGACCAGCGTCCCGGCCCCCCACACGGCCTGGGTCAGCGAAGCCGCGGCGGCCTGCTCCAGCGCGCCGCTGAGGGCCGCCTGCACCCCGGTGCGGCCGACCGCCTCGACGAGGACGAACAGGCCCGCGACGAGCGGCAGCACGCTCCAGGCGACGCCGCTGACAAGTGGGATGGGCGATTCCCGCTTCGCTACGAGGACGAGCAGGCACGCCCCCAGCCCGGCGGCCGCCGTCGGCGGTCCGAGAGGGCGTCCCAGGGCGGAGGCGCCGAGGATGGCCACGGCCGTCATCGCCAGGCCCACGGCCGCCCAGCGGCCGCCGCTGCTGAGGGGGACATGGTCACGGACCGGCTCAAGCCCGCCGCGCAGCAGCCGGCGCTGCGTCAGCCACAGGGCCGCGAACGTCGCGGCGATCGCGGCCAGCGACGCCGGCCCGAAACGCAGGATCCACTCGCCGAGAGGTGGCATGGCGTTGCCGAAGACCACGAGGTTGGCGGGGTTCGAGATGGGCAGAACGAAGCTCGCCGCATTGGCGATGAAGGCGCAGACCAGCAGGTAGGGCAGGGGCTCCGCCCGCGCTGCCCGCGCCGCCGCGTACACCGCGGGCGTGAGGACAACCGCCGTGGCGTCGTTGGAGAGCAGCGCCGTGACCACCGTGCCGACGAGGTAGACGAGCACGAAGAGGCGCAGGCGCGAGCCCTTCGCATGCTCCACCGCAAAGCGCGCCAGCCAGTCGAACAGCCCCTCCCGGCGCGCCAGCTCGGCGGCGAGCATCATCCCGGCGAGGAACAGGTAGACGTCGGTTCCGCGCAGCGCCGCATCGAGCGCGTCGCGCCACGGCAGCAGGCCGAGGGCGATGAGCGCGATCGCTCCGGCCAGAGCCCACACGGCCTCCGGCCAGCGGAACGGCCGCAGGATGACGCCGCCGGTGGCAGCCGCCGCCACGGCCCAGATCGCATAGGTCGTTTGAAACATGCAGGGGTCCGGGGGAGGTTTCGTCAGAGCGGGTTGCCGGATGCGTCAATGCGCGAGACGACGATACGCGGCAACCCTTCATCCCGTTCCCGCTACACGGCTGCGTGAACGCTGCCATGCGTGAGGTGCTTCACAGCGCACCCCCGCCCAATTCGCGACCATCCTCCCACGCCGGGCTGTCCGGCGTCGGCAGGAGGCTCAAATGGCCCGCACCCGGCTCACCCTCGCCCGCCCCGGCCGGTCGTCCTCGGCCCCGGGCCTCCTGCCCCCCTTTCTCCTGCCGCTCGCGATCCTCGGCAGCCTTGCCGCGGCCCGGCCCGTGCCGGCCTCGGCCGCCGCAGCGCCGCAGCACCTCGTCTATGTCGCAGCGCTTGCCGCCGACGGCACGGTGACGGACGAGCGGAGCATCGGCTGCGATCTCGCCTTGCCCTGTGAGGTGGTGCTGCCGGTCGGTGACGGCACGGTGATGCTGCGCCTCTTCGCCGAGGATGCGAGCGGCGTCAGCCTCTCCCCGATCGTGGAGGATGGCGATGGCCGCCTTGCCCGGGGGCGTCGCCAGGACATCGCCTGGGGCCGCAGCCGCTCGATCCAGGCGACCGTCCCCGTGCGCGCCCTCGCGGAAACCGGCGGCGACGGGCTCTTCGACCGCGGCCTGCGCGAGGACCTGCCGCCGCACGCCACGCTGCTCGTGGCGGTCACGCAGGCTGCATCGCCCGGCGAAGCGAAAGTGACGCTCGCCGCGCAGTGATATGCCCAGCGGCGATGCGCTGTCCCGGGCCCCGCCTTCGCTTGACGCGGTGCATGGCCGAGCCTAGTTTCCGGTCACAACCAGGGGAGCCCCGACAGGGGGCTGAGAGGTCACCAGGGCGCCTGCGCCGCGTGACGACCCTTCGAACCTGATCCAGGTCACACTGGCGTAGGGACGGTCGTGCAGGCAGCCACTCCCAAAGAGAAAGCTCCTCCCGCCGGTCCCTCCGGCCAGGGCGCCTGACAGGCGTGCGGGAGGAACCGGGCGTGCGAGACTTTGCCTGCGCCTTGAAGACGGGATGCACGCCGTGAGCGGCGCTCCCGTCCGCATCGTCGGCGCCGGCGTGGCCGGCCTTGCTTGCGCGCTGACGCTGGCCGAGCGAGGCGTCCCGGTCGAGGTCATCGACCATGGCGAGCGGCTCGGCGCGCGGTCGTGCTCCTGGTATGCCGGCGGCATGCTCGCTCCGTGGTGCGAGGCCGAGAGCGCGGAGGAGACGGTCGTGCGCCTCGGCATCGAGGCGCTCTCCTGGTGGAAGCAGCGCCATCCCGGCACGGTGTCCCTCGGCAGCCTCGTCATCGCGCCCGACCGCGACACCGGTGAGCTCACCCGCTTCGCGCGCCGCACGTCCGGCTTTGAATGGGCGGACGGAGACCGGGTGGCGGAGCTCGAGCCGGACCTCGCCGGCCGTTTCCGAAAGGCGCTGTTCTTCCCCGACGAGGCGCATCTCGATCCGCGCGCCGCGCTGGCCTCGCTGGCGCAGGCGCTGGCAGCCCGCGGCGTCCCCGTGCGCTTCGGGACCGGGGCGGGCGACTTGCCTCCCGCCGCCCTCACCGTCGACTGCCGCGGCTTCGCCGCGCGCGACGCCCTCCCCGACCTGCGTGGCGTCAAGGGCGAGATGGTGGTGGTGCGGACGCCGGAGGTCGCCATCTCCCGCCCCGTGCGGATGCTGCACCCCCGCTTCCCGCTCTACATCGTGCCGCGCGGCGACGGCGTCTACATGATCGGCGCCACCATGATCGAGAGCGAGGAGCGCGGACGCGTGACGCTGCGCTCCGCCATGGAGCTCCTCGGCGCCGCCTATGCCCTGCATCCCGCCTTTGCCGAGGCCGAGATCCTCGAGATGGGCGCCGACGTGCGCCCCGCCTTTCCCGACAACCTGCCCCGCGTGCGCCGCCATGGCCGCACGCTCTACGCCAATGGCCTCTTCCGGCACGGCTTCCTGCTGTCACCCGCTTTGGCGCGGATGACGGCGGACGCCGTCCTCGACCCCGGCCAGGTCCCGGAGCTGATGGATGAAAATCACGGTGAACGAAGAAGCGCTTGAGGTGGAGGCCGGCACCCTCCAGCTCGCGCTGAACGAGCTGGGCTATGGCGATGCCGCCGTCGCCACAGCCGTGAACGGCCAGTTCGTCCCCGCCTCGCTGCGCGAACGCAGGGAGATCTCCGAGGGCGACAGGATCGAGATCCTCGCACCCATGCAGGGAGGCTGACATGCCCTCCGACACCCAGCTCGAGGTCTACGGGACGCCGCTGCGCTCGCGGCTGTTCCTCGGCACCGCGCAATATCCCTCGCCCGCCATCCTCGCGGAGGCCGTCAAGGTCTCCGGCACGGAGGTCGTCACCGTCTCGCTGCGCCGGGAATCAGGCGCGCAGCGCGCCGGCCAGGGCTTCTGGCAGCTGATCCGCGACCTCAGGGTGCGCGTGCTGCCCAACACCGCCGGCAGCCATTCGGTGAAGGAAGCGGTGACGACCGCCCACATGGCGCGCGAGCTGTTCGACACGCCCTGGATCAAGCTGGAGGTGATCGGCGAGGCCGACACGCTGCAGCCCGACGTGTTCGGCCTCGTCGAGGCGGCGCGTATTCTCTCCGAGGACGGCTTCCAGGTCTTCCCCTACACCACCGAGGACCTCGTCGTGTGCGACAGGCTGGTGGAGGCGGGCTGCAGGGTGCTGATGCCCTGGGGCGCGCCGATCGGCTCCGGCCGCGGGCTCAACAACGTCTTCGGGCTGAAGGCGCTGCGCGCCCGCTTCCCCGATCTTCCGCTCGTCGTCGATGCCGGGCTGGGGGTTCCCTCCCACGCCGCCCAGGTGATGGAGCTCGGCTACGACGCAGTGCTCCTCAACACGGCGGTCGCCAAGGCCGGCGACCCGGCCCGCATGGCCCTCGCCTTTGCCCGGGCGCTGGAGGCCGGCCGCGCCGGCTACGAGGCCGACCCCATGGAGCCGCGCGACATGGCCGCACCCTCCACGCCCGTCCTCGGAAAGGCTGTCTTCACGTGAACCGCCTCGATCCGTTCTACCTCATCGTGCCCGACGTCGGCTGGATCGAGCGGCTCGTGCCGCTCGGGGTCAGGCTGGTGCAGCTGCGGCTCAAGGATGCCAGTCCGGAGGAGACCCGCCGCCAGATCGCCCGTGCGAGGGAAGTCTGCACCTGGCGCGGCGCGCAGCTCGTCGTCAACGACTACTGGCGCGAGGCCATCGACCTCGGCTGCGACTATGTCCATCTCGGCCAGGAGGACCTGGCGGAGGCCGACGTGGCCGCGATCCGCAAGGCCGGCATCCGGCTCGGCGTCTCCACCCACGACGCGGACGAGCTGGACACTGCGCTGTCCGTGCAGCCGGACTACGTCGCCCTCGGCCCCGTCTATCCCACCCTGCTGAAGCAGATGCCCTGGGCGCCGCAGGGGCTCGATCGCGTGCGCGAGTGGAAGCGGCTCGTCGGCGGCGTGCCGCTGGTCGGCATTGGCGGGCTGACGCCCGAGCGCCTGCCTGGCGTCTTCGAGGCGGGGGCGGACAGCACCGCCGTCGTGACCGACATCGTCATGGCGGCCGACCCGGAGGCGCGCACGCGGGAATGGATCGCCGCGACGAGGGCCTTTGCGTGAGCGACCGATACGCCCGCCAGATGCGGCTGCCAGAGGTTGGCGAGGCCGGACAGGCCCGCATCGCCGCGGCGCGCATCCTCGTGGTGGGGGCAGGCGGGCTGGGCTGTCCGGTCCTGCAATACCTCGCCGCTGCCGGCGCAGGGCGCCTGACGATCGTTGACCACGACACGGTCGAGGAGAGCAATTTGCACCGTCAGCCGCTCTACCGCATGGCCGATCTCGGCCGGCCGAAGGCGGAGGCTGCTGCCGAGGCTATCGCCGGGCTCAATCCCGAGGTCACAGTCCAAACCCGTGTCACCCGCCTGGATCCCGCCAACGCGCCCGCGCTGGTCGCGGCGGCCGACATCGTCATCGACGCCGCCGACAGCTTCGCCGTGACCTACACACTGAGCGACGCGTGCCTGGCCGCGGGCAAGCCTCTTGTTGCCGCGTCTGTGCTGGGGCTCACCGGCTATGCCGGCGTCTTCTGCGCGGGGGCGCCGAGCGTGCGGGCCGTGTTTCCGGACCTGCCGCAGCAGGCTGCCACCTGCGCCACGGCGGGCGTCCTCGGCCCCGCCGTCGGCATGGTCGGCGCGCTGCAGGCGCAGATGGCGCTGGCGCTGGTGCTGGGGACCGAGCCGTCCCCGCTCGGCCGCATGACCACGCTCGACCTGAAGCGCTGGTCGTTCGGCGGCTTCGATTTCAGGGATGCGCCGGAACCGGCGGCCGGCGAATTCGCGCCGTTCGTCGCGGTCTCGCAGGTTTCGCCGGGCGACGTGGTGGTCGAGCTCCGCCCGGAGGACGAGGCGCCCCGCCCGGCCGCACCCGGCGCCGTCCGCGTCCTGCCGGAGGAACTCGCCGGCTGGAGCGGCTCCGTGCGCCGCGAGGCGCGTATCGTGCTGTGCTGCCGCACCGGCCTGCGCTCCTGGCGCGCGGCGTCGACCCTGCGCAAGCGGGGTTTCAGCGATCTCGCGCTGCTGGCCGCGGGCTAGGACGGACCGCGTGTCCAAAGACGCGCTCTCCTTCGCAGGCCGAAAAAGGCGGGTCTGGAGACCCGCGCTCCTATCCGCGGTTCACGGCGACGCTGAGCTCGGGCTTCCGGTTGATGGTCTGGAACACCACGCAGTAGCGCTCGGTGAGCTTGATCAGGCTGTCGACCTTCACCTGCGGCGCATCGGTGTCGATGTCGAAGGCCAGCCGGATCTCGCGGAAGCCGACGGGGGCCTCGCGGTCGACGCCGAGCGTGCCGCGAAAGTCGAGGTCTCCCTCGGCCCGCACCACGCCCTTGCGCAACTCGACGCCGAGCGCCGTGGCGACGGCCTTCAGCGTCACGCCGGCGCAGGCCACGAGCGCCTCCAGCAGCATGTCGCCGGAGCACAGCTCGGCTCCCGAGCCGCCGGTCGCGGGATGCAGCCCGGCAATGGCGAGGGCCCGGCCCGTCTCGACCTTGCAGGCGATGTGCTGGTCGTCGAGCTCGCCCTGGGCCCTGAGCGTGATGACGGCCGCGTCCGGCTCGTTCCGGTAGCGGTCCTTGATGGGGGCCTGCATGGCGCGCAGCGCTTCGGCATCCATGGTCGTCTCCTGTCGGTTCGGGAAAGGATAGGCCGCGGCGGCGGTCACCACCACAGCGAGTCGCCCTCGGCGGCGTCCTGCCGGGCTTGGGCGTTGGGGCTCTTCAGGGATCGGTCGAGCGCACCGAGGATGCGGCGCTTGGCGCGCTCGAACCCCGTCGCGAAGCGGTCGCGGGGCCGCTCGGCCCGCACGCTGATGGTCTCGTAGACGCGGCCCGGGCGCGGCTGCATCACGACCACGCGGTCGGCCAGCGTGATCGCCTCCTCCACGTCGTGGGTGACCATGACGATCGTGGGCCGGCTCTCCGCCCACAGGGCGAGCAGGTGCTCGTGCAGGCTGGCGCGGGTAAAGGCGTCCAGCGCCGAGAACGGCTCGTCCAGCAAAAGCACCTTGGGCCGCGTGACGAAGGCTCGCGCGATGGCGACGCGCTGCTGCTGGCCTCCCGAGAGCTCGCGCGGCCACCGCCCCGCATGTTCGGAGAGGCCGACGCGCCCCAGCGCCTCGGCCGTGCGCGCGCTGCGCTCGGCACGCGGCACGTCGGCGATGCCGAAGGCGACATTGCCGGCCACGGTGAGCCAGGGCAGGAGCCGGGGCTCCTGGAAGACGATGCCGACGGCGGGATGGGGCGACGCAATCACGTCGTCGTCGACCGCGATCGATCCGCCGCTCGCCGTGTCCAGCCCGGCGACGAGGCGCAGCAGCGTCGTCTTTCCGCAGCCGGAGCCGCCGATGATGGCGAGGATCTCGCCCGCCTCCACGCCGATGTCGATGCCGGCCAGCGCGCGCGTGCCGTCGGCATAGGTCTTGTCGAGGTGGCGCAGTGTCAGCATCAGAGCCTCGCGCGCACCGTGTCCTGCCAGCGCAGGACGGGCCTCGTGGCGGCCACGAGCGCGGCGTCGCAGGCCTTGCCGAGCAGCGCAAAGGCGATGATGGCAGCGAGGATGCGGTCCGGCCGGCCCATCTGCTGGCCGTCGACGAGCAGGTATCCCAGCCCCTCCGAGGCGCCCATGAACTCGGCGGCGACGACGAACATGAAGCCGAGCCCCAGCCCCGAGCGCAGCGAGATGATCCAGGACGGCAGCACGGCCGGCAGCATCACGCGCCTGACCAGCCCGAAGCCGGAGAGGCGGAAGACGCGGCCGACCTCGATCAGCTTGCGGTCGATGCCCTCGATGGCGCCGGCGACGCCGAGATAGACGGGGAAGAACACGCCGACGGCGATGAGCGCCACCTTCGACGCCTCGAAGATGCCGAGCCAGAGCAGGAACAGCGGCACCCAGGCGATGGAGGGCACCGCCCGGAGAGCCTGCAGCGTCGGGTCCATGACCGCGCGCGCCACCCTGGAGGCTCCGGCGAGTGCACCGAACACCGTACCGGCAGCCGCTCCCAGCACGAACCCCGCCAGCACACGCCAGAGCGTCGCCCAGACATGGACCCAGAGTTCGCCCGTCTCCGCCAGCTCCCAGAGGGTCGCGGCGATGCGCGAGGGTGGCGGCATCAGCCGCCCGGTGGCCAGCCCCAGCCGCACCGCGGCTTCCCAGACGAGTGCGAGCCCGAACGGCAGCAGAAGGCCGAGCCACAGCAGGCGCAAACCCGTGCCGCCGCGCGAGGCGGCAGGCGTGGCCGTGGCGCGGGGGCGCTCGGTCTCGATGGCCTGGGGAACGCTCATGCCGTGGCGGGAGGCTCGTCCTGCGGCGGCAGGAACGCCGCCGGGGCATCCTGCCGCAAGGACCTCACTGCGTCGAGGACAGGTATTTCGGCTGGATCAGCTTGGCCACCGTGGCCTTCACGTCCGCCTCGGCCGGCAGAACGCCAGCCTGCTGCAGGGCGAGGCCGGCGGCGGTGATGGTCTCGGCCTGGGGCGCGCCGATGGCGCCGTTCTTCAGATCGGTGCGCTCCAGCTGCCGGGCAATGACGGGCTCCGGCAACTTCGTCGCGGCGACGAGCACGCGGCTCACCTCCGAGGGGTTGGCCAGGGCGTATGTCCGGCCCTCCTCGTACACCTTCAGCACGCGCTTCACGATCTCCGGGTTCTCCTGCGCGAAGGCCTCGCGCACGTTCAGGACGCCCCAGGAGTTGGCGGCGGGGTTGCGGTAGAACAGTTTGGCGCCGCCCTCGATCTCGGACGCGGCCATCAGTGGGTCGAGGCCCGCCCACGCGTCGACGTCGCCGCGCTCCAGCGCCAGGCGTCCGTCGGGATGCTGCAGCAGGACGAGCTTCACGTCCTTTTCCGTCAGGCCGTTCTCGGCCAGCGCGCGCACCAGGAAGATGTGCGGGTCGGTGCCGCGCGTCACCGCGATGCGCTTGCCCTTGAGGTCGGCCACCTTGGTGATGTCCGCGCTCTTGGTGACCAGCGCCGTCCATTCCGGCCGCGAATAGACGTAGATGGACTCGATCGGGTTGCCGTTGATCTTCGCCACGAGCGCGGCAGCCCCTGCCGTGGAGCCGAAGTCGAGCGATCCCGCGTTGAGGAACTCGAGCGCCTTGTTCGACCCCAGCGACTGCACCCAGCGGATGCTGATGCCGTCCTTCTCGAACTCCTTCTCGAGCAGGCCCTTGTCCTTCAGCACGAGGCTGACGGGATTGTAGGTGGCCCAGTCGATGCGGATTTCCTTCGGCGCCTCCGCCCGGGCGGGAACGGCGAAGGCGAGGGCGGCAGCCGCGAGGCCGAGCACGGCGCGACGGTCGAACAGGGTCATGGGTCGGTCTCCCGTGAGAAAACTTTGTTTGAAAGAAAGGACGAACGGACCGGTTTGTCAAACAATTCCGCACAGCCAGCGGGAATTTACCTTATTGCACAAGGAGGATGTGAAATTGGCGGCTCCGCCAAATGCCGGGCCTGGAGGACACTGCTCCCGGCCCGCGCGCCTCACGCTCCTGTCCTCTCAAACGTCAGGTAGGACGGCGTGCGGCCCTCGCGGATGGCCTTCGCCTCGTAGCGTGTGCCCGGCCAGCCGGGGTACGGCTCGCGCCAGTCGGCCGGGCGGCGCGCGGTCCAGGCGAGGCCGGGATTCCGCGCCACATGGGCCAGGGTCCAGCCGACATAGTGGTCGATGTCGGACGCGAAGTGAAACAGTCCGCCCGGCGGCAGGAGGCGGACGAACTCGGCCACGGTCTCGTCGCCGACGAAGCGCCGCTTGTGATGGCGGCGCTTGGGCCAGGGGTCGGGGTAAAGCAGGAAGATCCGCTCGAAGGCGGCGTCCGGCAGGGCCGGCAGGAGCTTCGTCGCGTCGTCGTCCCACAGCCGGATGGTGTCGATGCCCTCCGCGTCGATCGCGGACAGCATCTTGGCCATGCCGTTGACGAAAGGCTCGCAGCCGATGAAGCCGATGCCAGGGTTGGCGCGGGCGCGGGCGAGCAGATGTTCCCCGCCGCCGAAGCCGATTTCCAGCCAGACGGCGCTCACCGGGCGCGGGAACAGCGAGGCAAGGTCGGCGACAGCTTCCGGGTCGACGCGCAATGACGGGAGCAGGTCCTCGACGAGGCTGCTCTGCTGCCCGCGCAGGCGCTTGCCCTTCCGGCGGCCGAAGAACGCGCCGGACGGGCGGTCGGTAACGGTCATGGCCTCAGCGCAGCGCGGCGCGCAGCTTGTCCACGAGGTCGGTGCGCTCCCAGCTGAAGCCGCCATCGGCTTCCGGGGCGCGGCCGAAATGGCCGTAGGAGGAGGTGCGGGCATAGATCGGCTTGTTCAGTCCGAGATGCTCGCGGATGCCCCGGGGCGTCAGGTCGACGAAGCCCTTGTCGTCCAGCACCGCCTCCAGCTTCGCCTCGTCGACGCGGCCGGTGCCGTGCAGGTCGGCATAGATCGACAGCGGGCGGGCGACGCCGATGGCATAGGAGAGCTGGATGGTGCAGCGCTCGGCGAGGCCGGCTGCGACCACGTTCTTGGCGAGATAGCGCGCCGCGTAGGCGGCTGAGCGGTCCACCTTGGTCGGATCCTTGCCGGAGAACGCGCCGCCGCCATGCGGGGCCGCGCCGCCATATGTGTCGACGATGATCTTGCGGCCGGTCAGCCCGCTGTCGCCATCGGGGCCGCCGATGACGAACTTGCCGGTCGGGTTGACGTGCCACACCGTCGACTTGTCGATCCAGCCGTCCGGCAGCGCCTCGCGGACATAGGGGTCGACCAGCGCGCGCACGTCGTGCGAGCTGAGGTTCTCGTCGAGATGCTGGGTGGAGACGACGATCTGCGTCACGCCGACGGGCTTGCCGCCCTCGTAGCGCACCGTCACCTGGCTCTTGGCGTCCGGGCCGAGCACCCGGCTCTCGCCGGAGCGCCGCGCCTGCGACAGCCGCTGCAGGATGCGGTGGGCGTAGTGGATCGGCGCCGGCATCAGGTCGGGCGTCTCCGAGCAGGCATACCCGAACATGATGCCCTGGTCGCCGGCGCCCTCGTCCTTGTTGCCGGCCTGGTCGACGCCCTGCGCGATGTCTGCGGACTGGGCGTGCAGCAGGACCTCGATGTCCGCGTCCTCCCAGTGGAAGCCGGACTGCTCGTAGCCGATGTCGCGGATCGCGAGGCGGGCGATGTGGGCGATGTAATCGCGGGTCAGCGCGGCCGGGCCACGCGTCTCGCCTGCGATCACGACCCGGTTGGTCGTGGCCAGCGTCTCGGCGGCGACGCGGATGTCCTTGGGATCCCAGCCCTGCTCGGGGCCGATCCGGAAGAAGGCGTCGACGATCTCGTCGGAGATGCGGTCGCACACCTTGTCGGGATGGCCTTCCGAGACCGACTCGCTGGTGAAGAGATAGTTGGACCGTGCCACGTGTAGCGCTCCTGAACGCATCGCCGGAGGCCTCACCGGCGACAGGTGTGGGTTGTCCGCTAACTGACAGCCCGCGTTCTTCAGGTCAAGCCGAATCGGCGGATTCGTTCGTTACTCCGAACGGTACGATGAACGAGATCGTATGCCCTTGGACTACCGGGGATGCCGGCGCACGAACCTGGGCCGCCCTGCCGGTTGTTTGGACGGGGACGGGCTCCCGAAATTCCTCAGGCAGGATCCCCGGCACTGCAATCATCCTACAATTAGAGGTTCAAAGCAGGGATAAACGATTGGAGGGCCCTCCGCCTCGCTCCCGCTAGGCCGTATTGCCCTACAATACGCTTGACTCGCCTGTCGCCGGAGCCTTAGCGTCCAGTCAGTCGGAGGTGCCCGTGACGACACTGCCAGATCTCGGCCGGGAGGGACCGCCGCAGGAACGCGGCTCGGCGGTGGACGCCGTCGTCGACGAGATCCGCAGCATGATCCGCGACCGCGGCCTGACGGTCGGCGACGCCCTGCCCTCGGAGATCGAGCTTGCCGTGATGTTCGGCGCCAGCCGCAACACCGTGCGCGAGGCGATCCGCACACTGAAGGCCTATGGCGTCGTGGAGTCTCGGCAGAAGGTCGGCGCCGTCCTGACGGACCGCCGGCAGGCCGCCGTGATGGACCTGTTCTCCTTCGCCATCGACGTCTCTGCGGAGACGTTCCGCGACATCCAGGGCTTCCGCCGCCTGATCGAGATGAATTTGGGCGACGCGCTCATCGGCGGGGCCGCGCAGGGCTTCGTCGCGGACGCGGCCGAGATCAACGACCGGCTGGCCCTCGAAACCGACCCGATCGAGGCCTCGCGCCTCGACTTCAGGTTTCACCAGACCCTCGTCGAGGCCGTCGGCAACCGCACCCTGTGCGAGATCTACGGCATTCTCGAGCCCGTCATCCGCAAGGTGATGGAGCTCGGCAAGACGCAGCGCGTCGCCATCCACCACGCCGCCGACGAGCACCGCGGCATTCTCGATGCCCTGCGCGAGGGTGACAGGCTCGCCTTCGCCTACCGCATGCACCGCCATCTCGACGCCGGGCTGCAATACATCCCGGCGGCGAAGGGAGGGCCCGGACCGGCCGGGGACTGACGCCATTTCCCTGCGCGGGCGTGCCCGGCGGGCCCGCGCGGTCGAAGCAAACCATCCGTCCCGCGGCGGAAGGCAGGACGAGCAAGGCAGGACGAGCAAGGCAGGGCGGGCGCGGGTGACCGCGCGACGACCCTGCCGGAACACACCAAGAGGAGGAAACTCATGAAACTCGCATATCTGTTGGGCGCCGTCGCGTTTGGCGCAATCGCAGTGTCCGGCGCCGCGCGCGCCGAAGAGATCGCCGTCGGCGGCATCGTGTTCCAGCAGGACATGTATTTCCGCGGCGTCCAGCTGGGCCTCGAAGCCGGCGCCAAGGACAACAAGGCGACGCTCCTGCAGGGCAATTCGGAGTCCAAGCCGGAGAAGGAGGCGAGCTTCGTCAACACCTTCGTGAGCCGCGGCGTGAAGGCGATCGTGGTCGCGCCGATCAGCGCCAAGGCGTCCGTCAAGGCTCTCCAGGCCGCCCATGACAAGGGCGTCAAGGTCGTTCTCTACGGCACCCATCTCGACGCCGACTTCCCCGTCGCCTTCATCGGCACGTCGGACGCCGACATCGGCAAGGGCACCGGCTCGGTCGCGGCTGCCTTCCTGAAGGACAAGATGGGCGGCAACGCCAACGCCAAGGTGGCACTGCTCGGCTTCCGCTCGCAGCTCCCCGAGCAGAGCGACGCCCGCACCAACGGCTTCCTCGACCAGGTCAAGGGCGTGAACGTCGTGGCCCAGCAGGATGCCTGGCTCGCCGAGAAGGCCGTGGCGGTCGCAAGCGACATCCTGACGGCCCATCCGGAGGTCAACGTGATCTACGCCGCCAACGAGGGCGGCACCGTCGGCGCCGTCCAGGCGGTGCGCCGGGCCGGCAAGCAGGGCAAGGTCTTCGTGTTCGGGACCGATGGCTCCGAGCAGCTGGCAGGCATGCTCCTCGATCCCGACAACGTTCTCGTTGCCACCACCGCCCAGCAGCCTTTCGAGGTCGGCAAGAAGGCGATGACGGCGGCGCTCGACAGTGTCGCCGGCAAGCCCGTCGAGAAGACGGTCATGGTGCCGGTGCTGCCGCTGTCGCGCATGGACAAGGCCGGCGTCGACGCCTTTCTCGCCGACGCGAAGAAGATGAAGTGAGGCAGATCCAGGCGGCGGCGGGTTTCCCGCCCGTCGCTGCCGGGAGCCGGCCATGCGCGGATCGATCGAGTTCCAGGACGTCAGCAAGGTCTACGGGGTCACGACGGCCCTCGACCGCTTTTCCTTTGCCTTCGCCCCGGGGCGCATCCACGCCCTGATGGGCAAGAACGGCTCCGGCAAGTCCACCGCGATCAAGATCCTGGCCGGCGCCACGCAGCCAACGCAGGGGCGTCTGGTCGTCAATGGCGAGCCCGCCTCCTTCTCCGGCCCCCAGGACGCGTTCGACGCCGGTGTCGTGACCGTCCACCAGGAGCTGTCGCTGGTCCCGTCCCTCTCGGTGGCCGAGAACATCTTCATGGGGCGGATGCCGGTCCGCCGCAGGCTCGGCCTCGACATCGTCGACTGGAAGGCGGCCGTGCGCCGGGCCGGCGAACTGCTGGCGCAGATGGGGATCGACATCGACCCGCGCACCCCGGCGTCCCGCCTGAGCGTCGGCCAGCAGCAGATGGTCGAGATCGTCAAGGCGATGGGATCCTCGCCCTCAGTGCTCCTGCTGGACGAGCCGACCTCGGCCCTGGCGAGCCGGGAGGTGCAGCAGCTGTTCGAGCTGTTGCGGCGGCTGCGCCAGTCAGGCGTCACCATGATCTACATCACCCACCGCATGAGCGAGCTGTTCGAGATCGCCGACACCTGCACGGTGCTGCGCGACGGCCGTCTCGTCGGAACCCTCGACATGGCGGATGCCACCCCGGCCGGGATCGTCGAGATGATGTTCGGGGACGTGGCGCGGGCCTTCCGGCCACCGCGGCGCGACGTGGCGATGTCGCAGCCCGTCCTCAGCGTGCGCGGGCTCGGCCGGGCGCATGCCTTTGAGGACGTCAGCTTCGATCTCCACCGCGGCGAAATCCTCGGCTTTGCGGGCCTGCTCGGCTCCGGCCGGTCGGAAGTCCTGCGCGCCATCTTCGGGGCCGACCCGCACGACAGCGGGACGATCACCGTGGACGGCGAGGAGATCCGCACGCCCACGCCTCCGGCGATGAAAGCGCGGGGGCTCGGCTACACCCCGGAGAACCGCAAGGAGGCGGGGCTGGTCCAGAGCCTCGCCATCCACGACAATCTGATCATGGCCAGCCTCGCGCGCATCGCGCCGGGCGGCTTCGTGACCCGCGGCCGGGAGAAGCCGTTCGTCGCAACCCAGGTGCGCGATCTCGCGATCAAGGCGCCGGACCCCATGCTGCCGGTGTCCTCCCTCTCGGGCGGCAACCAGCAGAAGGTGGTCATCGGCAACTGGCTGAACACCCAGCCCAAGGTGATGTTCTTCGACGAGCCCAGCCGCGGCGTCGACGTGCAGGCCAAGCAGCAGATCTTCGAGATCATCTGGGCCCAGGCGGCGGCCGGGCTGTCGTCCATCTTCGTCTCCAGCGAGCTCGAGGAGGTGCTGGAGGTGTGCGACCGCATCCTCGTGATGCACCACGGGCGCATCGTGGCGGAACGGTTCCCCGCCTCCACCTCGCTGGCCGAACTCTACGAAATCTGCATGCGGGGACGTGAATGAGCACCACCACCCAGACGGGCAAGGCAGAGGCGGCCGCAGGCGGCGGCGGGGCGATGCGGCTGCAGCTCTACGCCATGGAGGCGATCCTCGTCGTCCTCGTCGTCATCCTGGTGTTCACGGCGCCCGGCTTCGCCTCGCTCGGCAACCTCCTCAACGTCCTGCGCACGGTGTCCATGCTGGGCATCATCGCCTTCGGCATGACCGCCGTGATCATCAGCGGCGAGATCGACCTGTCGGTCGGCGCCGGGGTCGCGCTGGCCGGGTGCATCGTCGCCTGGGTCTGCGGGGTGCTGACGGACCCGCTCGGGCCGGTCTTGGCGGTGATCCTGGGGGCTGCCGCGGCGATCGCCGTCGGCACGCTGTCGGGCGTGTTCACCGGCAAGATCCGGCAGTGGTTCAACGTGCCGACCTTCATCACCACGCTCGCTTTGTTCACGGCGCTGCGCGGCGCCGCCAATCTGATCACCGGCGGCTTTCCGCTGACGACCTTCCCGTCCTGGTTCGACGTGCTCGGCGCGGGCGACCTCTTCGGCATTCCCGTGCCGGTCTACTTCTTCGCCGCGACCTTCGTCGCAATGCATGTCCTGATGACCTATACGCGCTTCGGACGCGCGGTTTACGCGGTGGGCGGCAATGCCGAGGCGGCCCGCCTCTCCGGCATCGACGTATTCGGCGTCAAGACCACGACCCTCGCCATCACCGGCGCGCTGACGGCGGTGAGCGGCATCCTCATCGCCTCGCAGATCGGGTCCGGCACCGGCACTACCGCCACCGGCATGGAGCTCGACGTGGTGGCCGCCACCATCATCGGCGGAACCAGCCTGTTCGGCGGCAAGGGCCGCGTCTGGGGCACCCTGCTGGGGGTCCTGTTCCTCGGCTGCCTCAGCAACGGCATGACGCTGTTGAACGTGTCCGAGTACTGGCAGTACGTCGCCCGCGGCGGGATCATCCTGGCGGCCGTCCTGATGAACCAGATCCTGGAGCGCGCGCGATGAACGACTTCACCGGCAAGGTGGCCCTGGTCACCGGCACCACGGGCATCGGCAGGGCCGTCGCCCTCCGGATCCTGCAGGGCGGGGGCCGGGTTCTGGCGGCCGGCATCGACGAGGCCGCCAATGCGGAACTGCTGCACCTCGCCGGCAGCCCGGCGTTCGTCAGCCGCCGCTGCGACGTCAGCGACCCCGGCGACGTCGAGGCGACGGTCGGCGAGGCGGCGGACCGGTTCGGCGGGCTCGACATCATCGTCAATGCCGCGGCGGTCCATCCCTTCGGCGATGTCGTGGAGACCGACCTCGAGACTTGGAACCGCTGCCTGGCGGTCAACCTGACCAGCGTCTACCTCACCGCGCATCACGGCGTGCCGCTGATGCGCCAGCGCGGCGGCGGGTCGATCGTCAACCTCTCGAGCGTCCAGGGGCATGCCTGCCAGAAGCGGGTTGCCGCCTACGCCACCTCGAAGGGGGCCGTGCATACCCTGACCCGCGCCATGGCGCTCGATCTCGCCGCCCACGGGATCCGGGTCAACTCGGTGTCGCCGGGCTCGGTCCGCACGCCCATGCTGGCCATGGCGGCGCGCACCTTCGACGGTCCCGACGCGGATGTCGACGCCACCTTCGACCGGTTTGGCGCCGCCCACCCCCTCGGGCGCATCGGCGAGCCGGAGGAGGTCGCGGAACTCGTGGCCTTCCTCGCCTCGGGCCGCTCGGGCTTCTGCACGGGCGCCGACTACCTCGTCGATGGCGGGCTGAAGGCGGGCATCGGCGTGGCCTGAACACGGTCGAGCACGCCCGGGACATTGCGGAGAGCTTCCATGAAGATCGGTTTCGGCCTTTATCGCCACATGCTCGACGACGAGCATTTTGCGTTCGCACGCCAGTGCGGGGCCACCCACATCGTCGCCCATCTCTGCGATTATTTCCGCAAGAACGAGTCCTTCTCGCGCTCCGACCAGCCGGTCGGCGACCTCGCCGGATGGGGCCATGCCGACGGCCGCGTCTGGACGGTCGAGGAACTCGTCGACCTGCGCGAGCGGATGGCCAGGCACGGGCTCGTCTTCCATGCCATCGAGAACTTCGATCCCGCCTTCTGGTCCGACGTGCTGTTCGACGGCCCGCGCCGGGACGAGCAGATGGAGACGGTGGCCACCGTGATCCGCAACGTCGGCGCCGCCGGCATCCCTGTCTTCGGCTATAATTTCAGCCTTGCGGGCGTGGCGGGGCGCGTGCACCTGCACGGCGCCCGGGGCGGCGCGCAGACGGTCGGCCTGGACGGCCTCAACCCTGTCATCCAGGCGCCACTGCCGGCCAGCATGGCGTGGAACATGGTGGTCGATCCCGATGCGAAGGGGGTGCGCCCGCCGACCCCGGTCGAGGAGCTCTGGGGCCGGCTTCAGCGCTTCCTCGACATCATGGTGCCGGTCGCAGAGAAGGCCGGCGTCACGCTGGCGGCCCACCCCGACGATCCGCCGCTGGAGTTCGTGCGCGGCCAGCCCCGCCTGGTCTACCGGCCCGAACTGTTCCAGAAGCTCCTGGACATGGCGCCCAGCAGGAACAACGCGCTGGAGTTCTGCCTGGGCACCATCTCGGAAATGCAGGGTGCCGACGTGCTCGCCACGCTGGAGAAGCACGCCCGCCAGAAGAACATCGCCTACATCCACTTCCGCAACGTGCGGGGCAAGGCGCCTCATTACGAGGAGACCTTCATCGACGAGGGCGACATCGACATGCGCAAGGTGGTCGAGATCCTCGACCGTTGCGGCTATGACGGGGTCATCATCCCCGACCACACGCCGCAGATGACCTGCGCCGCGCCGTGGCACGCCGGCATGGCCTTCGCCATGGGCTACATGAACGCGCTCGTCAAAAGCGTGGCCGAGGACCGGGCCAGGCGCCCCGTCCAGACCGCGGCCGAGTGAGACGGCACGGCAGCGGGCGCGTGCTTTCCGCCGTTGCCGTAACCTGCGGGCCTACAGCACGAAGCGGCTGAGGTCGGCATTGGCGGCGAGGTCGCCCACCGCGTTCTCGACATAGGCGCCGTCGATGGCGATCGTCTCTCCCCCGCGGTCGGGCGCGGTGAAGGAGATGTCGTCGAGGATTCGCTCCATCACCGTCTGCAGGCGCCGCGCGCCGATGTTCTCGACCGTCGAGTTCACCTTCACCGCGATGCGGGCGATGGCGTCGATGGCATCGTCGGCGAAGGAGAGGGTGACGCCCTCCGTCTGCATCAGCGCCACGTACTGCTTGACCAGGCTCGCCTCGGTCTCGGTGAGGATCCGGCGGAAATCGCCCTCGTTGAGCGAGGAGAGCTCGACGCGGATGGGCAGGCGCCCCTGCAATTCCGGCAGCAGGTCGGACGGCTTGGAGACGTGGAAGGCGCCGGACGCGATAAAGAGGATGTGGTCGGTCTTCACCGGGCCATGCTTGGTCGACACGGACGTGCCCTCGATCAGCGGCAGCAGGTCGCGCTGAACGCCCTCGCGCGACACGTCGGCGCCGGAGCGTCCCTCGCGGGCGCAGATCTTGTCGATCTCGTCGAGGAAGACGATGCCGTTCTCCTCGACCTGCCGTATCGCTTCCGAAACGATCTGGTCCTGGTCGAGCATCTTGTCGCTCTCCTCGGCGACGAGCGGCTCGTGCGCCTCGGTGACGGTCATCCGGCGCGTCTTGGTGCGACCGCCCATCTTGCCGAAGATGTCGCCCAGCGAGATGGCGCCGACAGAGGCGCCGGGCATGTTGGGCAGCTCGAACATCGGCATGCCAGAGCTGGACTGCGCCAGCTCGAGCTCGACTTCCTTGTCGTCGAGCTCGCCCGACCGGAGCTTGCGGCGGAAGCTGTCGCGCGTCGCGGGGCCGGAGCCGGGGCCGACCAGCGCGTCGAGGATCCGCTCCTCGGCCGCCTTCTGGGCCCGCGCCAGCACGTCCTTGCGCTTGCCGTCGCGCACCAGCCCGATGCCGACCTCGACGAGGTCGCGCACGATCTGCTCGACGTCGCGGCCGACATAGCCGACCTCGGTGAACTTGGTCGCCTCGATCTTGAGGAAGGGTGCGCCCGCGAGCCGGGCGAGGCGGCGCGAAATCTCGGTCTTGCCGCAGCCTGTGGGCCCGATCATCAGAATGTTCTTGGGCAGCACCTCCTCGCGCATCGGGCCGGTCAGCTGCTGGCGGCGCCAGCGGTTGCGCAGGGCGATGGCGACCGCGCGCTTGGCGTCGCGCTGGCCGACGATGAAGCGGTCAAGCTCGGAGACGATCTCGCGGGGAGAGAAGGTGGTCATGGATCAGGCCGATGCTGGTAGCTTGGCCACCAGCCCCGGCAGGGGCAGGCGGCGGAGAAAGGCGGCGCGCACGTTTCGCCATGCGGCCCCGAGAAGAATGACGTAGATGCCGATAGCCGCCAGCGTCGCCGACAGCGCCACGGCTGTGCCGACCCCGGCCTTTCCCAGCGTGAGCCCGATTGCGACGGCGACATAGGCGAGGGTCGAGATGACCGGCGAACGCCGGTCGAGGAGCAACCCGAACAGCGTCACGGCGGCGGCCGAGACGAGGAGAGCCGCGACGAACGGCACGAAGTTCCTGTCCGCGTCCCCGCCGGATACCTGGCCCAGCACGGTCAGGAACAGCGGATGCACGAACAGCGGCGAGCCCGCGACGTAGAGCCAGAACGCGAACTGGCTCGACCGCTTCATGCGGCCGGGATCGCGCAGGTCGAAACGGACGGCAAGCACAAGGAACACGAGGCCGCACGCGGCTGCCGCCAGCAGCGCGGCATCGCCCGCCCGCGACGCCACGGCCCAGGCGATGGCGGCAGCCAGCGGAAGAACCAGGAACGGAATGCGGAAGCGCAGGAGCGTCACCGCGAGCGCGGCGATGCCGACCCCCTGCACCGCGCCGTCTGACGGTCCCGCCAGACCGGGAATGCCGGATGCGGCAGCCGCCGCCGCGGCAAACCACGCCACGGCCAGCGCGGCGACGATGCCGGGAGCCATCATCCGGCGGCGAAACACAAAATACTCGCCGAGCGCCCAGAAGACGGCCATCGCGCCCAGGGCGCCCGCGAGACCGGACCCGCCGGAGCGCAGGTAGACATTGGCGGCGGTGGCCAGGATCACCAGCCCCGCTGCGACGAAGAACTCGGCGAAGTTGTTGACGATGACGAAGCGCTCGTCGGACGCATGCGGCCGTCCGGCGCGGCCGGCGGCGAACTCCTCCAGCGCATCCGCCTGGGCGCGCGTGATCACACCGGCCACGACGGCCGCGTCGAGGTCCGGGCGGCGCAGGAGCGTCATGCCGTGTCGAGCGCCTCGATGGTGAGATTGGAGTTGGTGTAGACGCAGATGTCTGCAGCGATGCCGAGGCCCTTGCGCACGATCGTCTCGGCGTCGAGATCCGTGTTCTCGACCAGTGCCCGGGCGGCGGAGAGGGCGTAATTGCCGCCGGATCCGATCGCCATCAGCCCGTCAGGCGGATCGAGCACGTCGCCCGTGCCGGACAGGACGAGCCCGACCTGGCGGTCGGCGACCAGCATCATCGCCTCGAGCCGGCGCAGGTAACGGTCGGTCCGCCAGTCCTTGGCGAGCTCGACGCAGGCGCGCATGAGCTGGCCGGGATACTGTTCCAGCTTGCCTTCCAGCCGCTCGAACAGCGTGAAGGCGTCGGCCGTCGCCCCGGCGAAGCCGGCGATGACCTCGCCCTTGGCGAGCCGCCGCACCTTGCGGGCGTTGGACTTGATCACGGTCTGGCCCAGGCTCACCTGGCCGTCGCCGCCGATGACCACCTTGCCGCCCCGGCGCACCATCAGGATGGTTGTGGCGCGCCAGCGCGCGTCCTCGTCATGGCTCATGGTGACAATTTCCGCTGTCTGATGGTTCTCATGTAGGCGATAAGCGGGCCGTCACCAACCCGCCGCCTTCGCACACGGGATGGTCACCTTCGCATGGCAGCATGCCGGACAGGCATGGTGGCGCACCGGCGCGCGACTTGCTAGAAGGCCGCCGGCGGGTCCGCCGGCCGGGCCGCGGGAGTAGAAGCGATGCGTGCCGCGAGCGTGACGCGGAAGACATCGGAGACCTCTGTCTCCGTCAGCCTCGGCCTCGACGGGTCGGGCAAGGCCGATATCGCCACGGGCGTCGGCTTCCTTGACCACATGCTGGAGCTCTTCGCCCGGCACGCGCTGTTCGACCTCACGGCGCGCTGCGACGGCGACCGGCACGTCGACGACCACCACAGCGTGGAGGATGTCGGCATCGCGCTGGGCCAGGCCTTCCTGCAGGCACTCGGCGACAAGAAGGGCATCGCCCGCTACGCCTCGCTCGACCTGCCGATGGACGAGACGCTGACGCGCGTCGCCGTCGACATTTCCGGCCGGCCCTTCCTCGTGTTCCGCACGCAGTTCCCGCGCGAGAAGATCGGCACCTTCGACACCGAGCTGGTGCGCGAGTGGTTCCAGGCCTTCGCCATGAATGCCGGCATCACGCTGCATGTGGAGACACTCTACGGCGAGAACGCGCATCATATCGCCGAGAGCTGCTACAAGGGGCTGGCACGCACCCTGCGCGCGGCCTGCAGCGTCGATGCACGCGAGGCCGGCCGGGTGCCGTCCACCAAGGGCTCGCTCTGAGGCGGGCGTGACGCCCGCGTCCTGAGAGCGGGCGGAAAGCGACGGGAAGTCCGATGACGATCTACGCGGTGCACGTTCCGGAAGAGGCGAGGCGCGGCTCGGACGAGGGCCTCGAGCGCACGGTCCTGGTCAAGGACGGCTTCCACTGGCTCGCCCTGGTCCTCCCCTTGCTCTGGCTGCTCTTCAACCGCTGCTGGCTGGCGAGCCTGTTCTTCATCGTCGTGGCGTTGGCCATCGCCCTGGGCGGGCCGGCGATCGGCCTCGGCGAGACCTCGGTCGCCTTGCTCGAGATCCTGCTGTCGCTGGGAATCGCCTTCCATGCCGGGGACATCAAGTCCCGCGCGCTGGAACGCCGGGGCCTGCCGCTGGCCGACATCGTCTCGGCCTCCAGCCGCGAGGAGGCCGAGCTGCGCTTCTTCCAGCGCTGGCGAGCCGGCCGGACGACCGGCGGCACCAATCCTGTGGCGCAGTCCTCGCAGCCCTGGCCGCATCCCGCCGGTCCCCAGCCGGTGCTCGGCCTCTTCCCGCAGGCGGGGGGCCGGGCATGACGGTCGCCATCGTCGATTATGGCTCCGGCAACCTGCACTCCGCGTTCAAGGCCTTCGAGCGCGCCTCCCGCGAAGGCGGTACGGGCGAGACGATCGTCCTCACCAGCGACCCCGACGTGGTGCGGGCGGCCGACCGCATCGTGCTGCCGGGCGTCGGCGCCTTCGCCGACTGCCGGGCAGGGCTCGACGGCGTGGCCGGCATGGTCGAGGCGCTGGAGGAGACGGTGCGCGGCCGCGGCCGGCCCTTCCTCGGCATCTGCGTCGGCATGCAGCTGATAGCCGAGCGCGGCCTGGAATACGTGACCACGCGGGGACTGGGCTGGATCCCGGGTGACGTCACCCTGATCGAGCCGTCCGATCCCGCGCTCAAGATCCCGCACATGGGCTGGAACACGCTCGACCAGGCGCGCCCGCACGCGCTGCTCGACGGCATCCCCACCGGCCCCGACGGCTGGCACGCCTATTTCGTCCACTCCTACCACCTCGCCGCCAGCGACCCCGCGACCGTCGTGGCACGCTGCGACTATGCCGGGCCGGTGACCGCCATGGTGGCGCGCGACACGGTGGCCGGCACGCAGTTCCATCCCGAGAAGAGCCAGAAGCTCGGCCTCGCCCTCATCGCCAATTTCCTGAGGTGGCGGCCGTGATCCTGTTTCCCGCCATTGACCTCAAGGAAGGCCGCTGCGTCCGCCTCGTGCAGGGCGACATGGAGAAGGCCACCGTCTTCAACGACGATCCTGCCGCGCAGGCCGCCGACTTCGCATCGCAGGGCTTCTCGTGGCTGCACCTCGTCGATCTCGACGGCGCCTTCGCCGGGCGCCCGATGAATGCCGTGGCGGTCGAGGACATCCTCGCCGCGACCACGCTGCCCGTGCAGCTCGGCGGCGGCATCCGCGACCTGCGGACCGTCGAGGCGTGGCTCGCGCGCGGCGTGCGCCGGGTCATCATCGGCACCGCCGCGGTGCGCGATCCCGCCTTCGTGCGGGAGGCGGCCCGCCGCTTCCCCGGGCAGGTCGCGGTCGGCATCGACGCGCGCGACGGCCGCGTCGCCGTCGAGGGCTGGGCCCGCCTGTCCGAGATGTCCGCGGATGAGCTCGGCCGGCGCTTCGCCGATGCCGGCGTCGCCGCCATCGTCTACACCGACATCGCCCGCGACGGCGTGCTGAAGGGCCTCAACATCGAGGGCACGCTGGCGCTGGCCGGCGCCGTGCCGATCCCGGTGATCGCTTCCGGCGGCCTCGCCTCGATCGAGGACATCCACCGCCTGCTGGAGCCGGACTGCGCCGTGCTGGAAGGAGCCATCTCCGGCCGGGCGCTCTATGACGGCCGCCTCGACCCGGCGGAAGCCCTCGCCCTGATCCGGGCGGCGGAGGAAAAGGGAGGGGCCCGTGCTTAAGGTCCGCGTCATCCCCTGCCTCGACGTCAAGGACGGGCGCGTGGTGAAGGGCGTCCAGTTCGTCGACCTGCGCGACGCCGGCGACCCCGTCGAGAGTGCCATCGCCTATGACGCGGCCGGGGCCGACGAGCTCTGCTTCCTCGACATCACCGCCAGCCACGAGAACCGCGGCACGTTGCTCGACGTCGTCACCCGCACCGCCGAGCGGTGCTTCATGCCGCTGACCGTCGGCGGCGGCGTGCGCACGGTCGAGGACATCCGAGCCCTCCTGCTGGCGGGCGCCGACAAGGTCTCGATCAACACCGCCGCCGTGAACGACCGCGACTTCGTCCGCCGCGCCGCCGAGAAGTTCGGCGTGCAGTGCATCGTCGTCGCCATCGACGCCAAGAAGGTCTCCGGCGAGGGCGAGCCCGACCGCTGGGAGATCTTCACCCATGGCGGCCGCAAGCCGACCGGCATCGAGGCCGTCTCCTTCGCCGAGGAGGTGTGCGAGCGCGGCGCCGGCGAGATCCTGCTGACCTCCATGGACCGCGACGGCACCAAGGTGGGCTACGATACTGCGCTGACCCGCGCCATCGCCGACGCGGTGCCCGTGCCCGTCATCGCCTCCGGGGGGGTCGGCACGCTCGACCACCTCGTCGACGGCGTGCGCGACGGCCATGCCAGCGCCGTGCTGGCGGCCTCGATCTTCCATTTCGGCCAGCACACGATCCGCGAGGCCAAGGAGCGGCTGGCCGCGGCCGGGCTGCCGGTGAGGAACGACTGACATGGCGTTCTCGTTGAGCGACCTCGACGCCATCCTGGCCGAGCGGGCCAAGGCAGGCCCGGAGGCGTCCTACACGGCCAAGCTCCTCCAGGAGGGCCCGTCCAAGGCCGCCAGGAAGCTGGGGGAGGAGGCTGTCGAGGCCGTGATCGCTGCCGTCGAGGGCGACCGGACAGGCCTCAAGATGGAGGCGGCGGACGTGCTCTATCACCTATTGGTCGTGCTTCGCGCGCGCTCCGTCCCGTTGCAGGATGTGCTGGACGAGCTGGCGCGCCGCACCGGCCAGTCAGGGCTCGCGGAAAAGGCCTCGCGCCCGAAGGACTGAACAGGCCGCGGCCCGGAGAAGGAACGTCCGGCATGGACGAACGCGTCACCTCCGACCTCGAGGGCGAACTCTCGCCCTACCGCGTCTTCCATCGCGAGGAATGGGCGGCGCTGCGCGCCGACGCGCCGCTGACGCTGTCGGTCGAGGACCTCATCAAGCTGCAGTCGCTGAACGACCCGATTTCGCTCGAGGAGGTCGTCGCCATCTACCTGCCGCTGTCGCGCCTGCTGTCGCTCTACGTGGCCGCCACGCAGGGCCTGTTCAAGGCGACGCAGCGCTTCCTGCTCGCCGAGGACGGCAAGGTTCCCTACGTCATCGGCATCGGCGGCTCGGTGGCGGTGGGCAAGTCGACCACGGCGCGCGTGCTGACGGCGCTGCTCGCCCGCTGGCCCAACACGCCGAAGGTGGAACTCGTTACCACCGACGGCTTCCTGCACCCCAATGCCGTGCTGGAACGCCTCGGCATCATGGACAAGAAGGGCTTTCCGGAGAGCTACGACACCTCCGCCCTGCTGCGCTTCCTCTCGCAGGTGAAGGCCGGCAAGCACCATGTCGAGGCGCCGGTCTACTCGCACCTCACCTACGACGTCATTCCCGGCCAGACCGTCAGCGTCGACCGGCCGGACATCCTCATTGTCGAGGGCCTGAACGTGCTGCAGCCCAGCCGGCTGCCGCGCGACGGGGCGGCGATCCCCTTCGTCTCCGACTTCTTCGACTTCTCGGTCTATCTCGACGCCGACGAGGACCTGCTGGAGCGCTGGTACGTCGCCCGCTTCATGCGCCTGCGCGAGACCGCCTTCCGCGACCCCCGCTCGTATTTCCGCAAATACGCCGAGATCAGCGACGCCGAGGCCGAGGAGATCGCCCGGGCCATCTGGAACCGCACCAACCTCACGAACCTGCGCGAGAACGTGCTGCCCACCCGCCCCAGAGCGAGCCTCGTGCTCACCAAGGGCGCCAGCCACCGCATCGAGAAGGTGGCGCTGCGGAAGCTGTGAGGAGCGGGGGCCTGCGATCGCGAAGGCTCACCTTGTCATCCCCGGCGGCCGGCGTAGCCGGCCGGGAAGAGGATCCAGTCCTCGTCACCAATAACGTCTCCAACGGGCTCTTATAAACAGGGGCAGACTCTGGATCCCCTTCCCGCGCCGCTTCGCGGCACGCCGGGGATGACAAGAAAAGCCCCCGCCCCGTCACCCGCCCACGTTGAACGCCGCCAGCGCCGCCATGTTGACGATGTCGCTGTCCTTGGCGCCGAGCGGGACGATCTGCACGGCCTTGTCGAGGCCCACCAGCAGCGGGCCGATGACGGTGGAGCCGCCCAGCGACTGCAGCATCTTGGTGGAGATGGAGGCCGAGTGGAAGGCCGGCATCACCAGCACGTTGGCGGTGTCGGACAGGCGGCAGAACGGGTACTGCGCCATCAACTCCCTGTTCAGGGCGACGTCGGCGGCCATCTCGCCGTCATACTCGAAGTCGACGCGGCGCTGGTCGAGGATCTTCACCGCCTCGATCACCTTGGCCGAGCGCTCTCCCGGCGGATGGCCGAAGGTGGAGAAGGCGAGCAGGGCGACGCGCGGCTCGTAGCCGAGCCGGCGGGCCGTCCCGGCCGCCTCCACCGCGATGTCGGCGATCTCCGTGGCGGTCGGCATCTCGGTGATGGCGGTGTCGGCGACGAGCACCGCCCGGCCGCGCGCCAATACCAGCGACACGCCGATCATTTTGTGGCCCGGCTTGGGATCGATGACGTTGCGCACGTCCCCCAGCGCCACAGAGTAGTTGCGGGTGACGCCGGTCACCATGGCGTCGGCGTCGCCCAGCGCCACCATCGCCGCGGCGAAGTGGTTGCGGTCCTGGTTGATCAGGCGCTGGCAGTCCCGGTACAGGAAGCCTTTCCGCTGCAGCCGCTCGTAGAGGTACTGCGCATAGGCCGAGTTGCGGTGCGACAGCCGGGCATTGTGGACCTCGACGTGATCCTTGCCCTCGAGATCGATGCCGGCGAAGGCGGCGGTCTCGAAGATACGGTCCTCGCGGCCGACCAGGATGGCCTTGCCCAGCCCCTGGTTGACGAAGGAAACGGCGGCGCGGATGACCTGCTCCTCCTCGCCCTCGGCGAAGACGACGCGCTTGGGATAGCGCCGCACGCGCTCGATGGTGCGCTGGAGCGCTCCCGCGATCGGGTCACGCCGGGCCGAGAGCTGCGCGCGGTAGGACGTCATGTCGACGATGGGCTTGCGCGCTACGCCCGTATCCATCGCGGCCTGGGCCACGGCGGGCGGGATGACCGAGATCAGCCGGGGGTCGAACGGCACGGGGATGATGTAGTCGCGCCCGAAGCGCGGCCGGGCGCCCTGGTAGGCCACGGCAACCTCGTCCGGCACGTCCTCCTGCGCCAGCTCGGCCAGCGCCCGGGCCGCGGCGATCTTCATCTCCATGTTGATCGTCGTCGCGCGCACGTCGAGCGCGCCGCGGAAGATGTAGGGGAAGCCCAGGACGTTGTTGACCTGGTTCGGATAGTCCGAGCGGCCCGTGGCGATGATCACGTCCTCGCGGACGGCGTGCGCCTCCTCGGGCGTGATCTCCGGGTCGGGGTTGGCCATGGCGAAGATGATCGGATCCGGCCCCATGGAGCGCACCATCTCGCTGGACAGGGCGCCCTTGGCGGACAGGCCGAAGAACACGTCGGCGCCGCGCATCGCGTCTTCCAGCGTGCGCGCGTCGGTCTCGGTCGCGTGAGCCGACTTCCACTGGTTCATACCCTCGGTGCGGCCCTTGTAGACCACGCCCTTGGTGTCGCAGAGCAGGACGTTTTCCGGCCGGAAGCCCATCGCCTTGATGAGCTCCAGGCAGGCGATGCCCGCCGCGCCCGCGCCGTTGCAGACGAGCTTCGTCTTCGAAATGTCGCGGCCGGTCAGCTGCAACGCGTTGAGGATGCCCGCCGTGGCGATGATGGCCGTCCCGTGCTGGTCGTCATGGAACACCGGGATGTCCATGAGCTCGCGCAGTCGCTCCTCGATGATGAAGCACTCGGGAGCCTTGATGTCCTCCAGGTTGATGCCGCCGAAGGAGGGCCCGAGATAGCGCACCGCGTTGATGAAGGCGTCGGGATCCTCCGTGTCGACCTCGAGGTCGATCGAATCGACGTCGGCGAAGCGCTTGAACAGGACCGCCTTGCCCTCCATCACCGGTTTGGAGGCCAGCGCGCCGAGATTGCCGAGGCCGAGGATGGCGGTGCCGTTGGAGATGACGGCGACGAGGTTCCCCCTGGTCGTGTAGTCGAAAGCCCGAGACGGGTCTTCCGCGATCGCCTTCACCGGCACAGCGACGCCCGGAGAGTAGGCGAGCGACAGGTCGCGCTGGGTGGCCATCGGCTTGGTGGCGACGATCTCCAGCTTTCCCGGGCGCCCTTGCGCGTGGAACTGCAGCGCCTCCTGGTCCGAGATGGTCGGGCGGCTACGCTTGGCGGGCTTCTCGGTCGGCTTGCGCATGGCGGGTCCACTGGGGGCAGGGCGGGAGCGTCACCCTAGAGCACGCCATGCCCCCGAGGAAAAGGGTTTCGCGTGAAACACATCGGCTGGAGGGAAGGGGCCAGTGCGCGAAAGGCGTGGATGGCGGGCATGCCGCCGTGCGCCGGCGGGCCGGCTTTGCTAGCGTGCCGGCCATGAACGCCCTCGCTCCCGACCGCCAGGACACGCAGCCCGAGGCCCGGGTCACGCCGATGATGGCGCAGTACCTGGAGATCAAGTCCGCCAACACGGACTGCCTGCTCTTCTACCGGATGGGCGACTTCTACGAGCTGTTCTTCGAGGACGCCGAGATCGCCTCGCGAACCCTGGGCATCGTGCTGACGAAGCGCGGCAAGCATCTGGGCGACGACATCGCCATGTGCGGCGTGCCGGTGGAGCGCGCCGACGACTACCTCCAGCGCCTCATCGCCGCCGGCCACAAGGTGGCAGTCTGCGAGCAGACCGAGGATCCCGCCGAGGCGAGGAAGCGCGGCGCCAAGTCGGTGGTCCGGCGCGAGGTGATCCGCCTCGTCACCCCAGGCACCATCACCGAGGAGATGCTGCTCGAGCCCGGCCGGGCGAACCTGCTCGCCGCCGTGGCGCGGATCCGGGTGCCGGACGGAGGCTGGCTCTACGGCATTGCCACGGTCGACATCTCGACCGGCCATTTCGTCGTCGCCGATGCGGTGGAAGGCCAGCTCGGCGCCGAGATCGCCCGGCTCGAGCCTCGCGAGATCCTCGTGCCCGACGCGCTGATCGACGACCCCGGCCTGCGTGCGCTCTGGCGGGAGACGCGCGCACAGGTCACCCCGCTGGCCCGCGACGGGTTCGACGCGGCCTCCGGCGAGCGCCGGCTGGCCGGTTTCTTCGGCGTCGCCACGCTCTCGGGCTTCGGCGCCTTCTCGCGCCAGCAGGTCGCGGCGGCGGCGGCGATCGTCGCCTATGTCGAGCGCACGCAGAAGGGGGCGCGCCCGTCGCTCTCCCCGCCGCGCGCCGAGGCGCCGGGCGGCACCCTGCAGATCGATTCCGCGACCCGCGCCAATCTCGAGCTCACCCGCACTCTCTCCGGCGAGCGGGCAAGGAGCCTGCTCGCCTGCATCGACCGCACGCTGACGCCCGCCGGCGGTCGCCTTCTCGCCGAGCGCATGGCCGGACCGCTGACGGACGCCACCGCCATTGCGGCCCGGCACGACGCCGTGGCGTGGTTCCTCGACGATCCCATCCAGCGCGGCCGGGTGCGCGACGTGCTGAAACGCGCTCCGGACATGGCCCGCGCCCTGTCCCGGCTGGCGCTGGACCGCGGCGGCCCCCGCGATCTCGCCGCCCTGCGCGACGGCCTTGCAGCCGCACGCGCCGTGGCCGTTCTGCTGGCGGGCTCGCCTCTGCTGCCGGCCGAGCTGGCGGAGGCGGCCCGCCGCCTCGCGCCACCGAACGACGCGCTGGAGCGCGAACTCGCCGCCTGCCTCGCCGACGACCTGCCGCTCAACCGCCGCGACGGCGGTTTCGTCCGCACCGGGTTCGATTCCGCGCTGGACGAGGCGCGGGCCTTGCGCGACGCGAGCCGGACGGTCGTCGCCGGCCTGCAGGCGCGCTACGCCGAGGAGACCGGCTGCCGCACGCTGCGCATCAAGCACAACAACTTTCTCGGCTGGTTCATCGAGGTGCCGCAAGGAGCAGGCGAGGCCTTCCTGAAGCCGCCTCACAACGCCGCCTTCATCCACCGCCAGACGATGCAGGGCGCGATGCGCTTCTCGACGGCGGAACTCGCCGACCTCGAAAGCCGCATCTCCCGGGCCTCGGACGAGGCACTGTCGCTGGAGCTCGCGCATTTCGGCCGCCTCTGCTCCGACGCAGTGGCGCTGTCGGCCGGGCTGCGGGACGTAGCGGCGGCGCTCGCCGTGGTCGATGTCGCAGCGGCGCTGGCCGAGACGGCGGAGGTCTGCGCCTGGGTCCGGCCGGAGGTCGAGGACGGCCTCGCCTTCGCCGTGGAGGGCGGCCGCCACCCTGTCGTCGAGGCGGCGCTGGCCAGGGCCGGCTCGCCTTTCGTCGCAAACGATTCCGACCTCACCGGCACCGCCAGGGGCGGGCGCATCGCGCTCGTCACCGGCCCGAACATGGCGGGCAAGTCGACCTTCCTCAGGCAGAACGCCCTGATCGTCGTGCTGGCCCAGGCCGGCAGCTTCGTGCCCGCGCGGCGCGCCCGGCTGGGGGTGGTCGACCGGCTGTTCTCGCGGGTCGGAGCGGCCGACGACCTGGCGCGCGGGCGCTCCACCTTCATGGTGGAGATGATCGAGGCCGCCGCCATCCTCAACCAGGCGACCGACCGCTCCCTGGTCATCCTCGACGAGATCGGGCGCGGCACGGCGACCTTCGACGGTCTCTCCATCGCCTGGGCCGCGATCGAGCACCTGCACGAGGCCAATCGCTGCCGCGCCCTCTTCGCCACCCATTTCCACGAGCTGACCGTGCTGGCGCGGCGCCTGCCGCGCCTCGTCAACACCACGGTGCGGGTCACCGAGTTCAACGGCGACGTGGTGTTCCTGCACGAGGTGGTGCCCGGCGTCGCCGACCGCAGCTACGGCATCCAGGTGGCGCGGCTCGCCGGACTGCCGGCCGGTGTCGTCGAACGGGCCCGCACCATCCTGGACGAGCTGGAAGCCTCCGACCGCATGGCGCCGGTGCAGCGCCTGGTCGACGACCTGCCGCTCTTCGCCGCCGCCCGCCCGGCGCCGCCGCCTTCCGCCGCGCAGGATCCCCTGCGCGAGGCGCTGGCCGGCATCGACCCGGACGAGCTGACCCCCCGCGAGGCACTGGAAGCCTTGTACCGGCTGAAGAGAATCGACAACCCGAAGTAGAACATTCGAAATTTTCGCAAAGTGGATTGTATCCACTCGTATTGGGCTTGAGTTTCCGACTCGGAAAGACTTGCTTTCGTGTCGCCGTTACGGTCCGCTTCCATTCATCCGGAGCGGAGGGAGCGGCGGAGCATGGTCGTCCACGTCGCGACGGTTGCGTTCGACGGGATCGAGGCCCGGCCTGTCGATGTCCAGGTGCAGCTCGTCCCGGGCAGCGTCGTCTTCACCATTGTCGGGCTGGGCGACAAGGCGGTGGCCGAATCGCGCGAGCGGATCCGCTCGGCGCTGATCGCCTCCGGCCTCGCCATGCCGGCCCGGCGCATCACGGTGAACCTCGCGCCCGCCGACCTGCCGAAGGAGGGCAGCCACTACGACCTGCCCATCGCGCTCGGCGTGATGGCGGCCATCGGCGCGATCCCGGCTGATGCGCTGGAAGGTTTCACCGTGCTGGGCGAACTCGCGCTGGATGGTGCCATCGCCCCGGTCACGGGCGTGCTGCCTGCCGCCGTCGCGGCCAATGCCGACGGGAGGGGGCTGATCTGCCCCGCCCAGTCCGGGCCGGAAGCCGCCTGGGCGAGCCCCGACATGGAGATCGTGGCGCCACGTTCCCTCATCCAGCTGGCCAATCACATGCGCGGCGTCCAGGTGCTCGGCCGGCCGGAACCGGCCGTGCGGGCCGCTGTAGGCGACCTGCCGGACCTGCGCGACGTCAAGGGGCAGGAAAGCGCCAAGCGCGCCATCGAGGTCGCCGCGGCGGGCGGGCACAATCTGCTGTTCTGCGGGCCGCCGGGGGCCGGCAAGTCGATGCTCGCCATGCGCCTGCCCTCCATCCTGCCGCCGCTGAGCCCGCCGGAGCTCCTGGAGGTGTCGATGATCCATTCCGTCGGCGGGCTGCTCGCCGACGGCGCTTTGACCGACCGCCGGCCGTTCCGCGCGCCGCACCATTCGGCGTCGATGGCGGCATTGGTCGGCGGCGGTGTCACGGCGCGGCCCGGCGAGGTCTCGCTTGCCCATCACGGCGTGCTCTTCCTCGACGAACTGCCGGAGTTCCAGCCGCAGGTGCTGGACAGCCTGCGCCAGCCGCTGGAGACGGGCGAGATCGCCATAGCCCGCGCCAACCGCCGCGTGGTCTATCCCGCGCGCTTCCAGCTCGTGGCGGCGATGAACCCCTGCCGGTGCGGCCACGCCAACGACCCCGGCTATGCCTGCCGCCGCCAGCCGAACGAGCGCTGCGTGGCCCAGTATGCGTCGCGCATCTCCGGTCCCTTCCTAGACCGCATGGATCTGTCCCTCGACATTCCCGCCGTCAGTGCAGCCGACCTCATCTTGCCACCGCCGGCGGAGGGCTCGGCCGAGGTGGCCGCCCGCGTCGCCGCGGCGCGCCGGCGCCAGTCGCAGCGCAACGCGGCGGCCGGCCTTCCCGCGAGCACGACCAATGCCGCCCTGCCGCCCGCGCTGCTGGAGACCATCGCCGCCCCCGACTCCGCCGGCGCGGCGCTGCTCCGCCAGGCTGCCGACAGCCTAAGGCTGAGCGCGCGCGGCTTCCACCGCGTCATGCGCATCGCCCGCACGCTCGCCGATCTCGACGCGCGCGAGAAGGTCGGCCGGGTCCACCTCGCCGAGGCGCTGTCCTACCGTGCCGCAGTCGAGGCCCGGCGCGGGGGAGGCTGAACGGTTTCGAAACGACGTTCGCGCAGAATGGACCGGTTTTTCACGGCAGGACGCGAGCGTGACGGCGGTTTGGGTCTTTCAGGTGGTCGCGATTGCCGCGTTCCTGGCGCTGTGCGCCGGCGCGGCTCTCGGGCTGGCGCGGCTGGCGCGCTCGAACGCAGCCCTCCGCTGCCGCGCCGACCGGCTTGCCGGCGCGCTGGAACACGCCCAGGACGCGCTGTGGGAGGCGCGCGAGCGCGAGGAGCGCTACCGCAGCCTCATCGAGGGCCATGGCGACCTCCTGCTGCGCCGCGATGCCGCCGGCCGCGTGGTCTGGGCCAACGACGCCTTCGTGGCCCTGGCAGGCGAACCGCTGGAACGGCTGATCGGCTCGTCCTTCGCACTGCCGGGCTCCATCTCCGTCGAGCATGCGACGGCGTCGGGAGCGCAGTCCTACGACCAGGAGGTCGAGACGCCGCACGGGACGCGCTGGATCGCCTGGGTCGAGACGCCGGTGCGCGCGGCATCGGGCGGCGCCGAGATCCAGGCCGTGGGCCGGGACGTCACCGAGCGCCGCGCCGCCGAGGCGGCGCTGGCGGCCGAGCGCCGGCGTGCCGAGGCTGCGAGCGAGGCGAAGTCCCGCTTCCTCGCCAGCGTGACGCACGAGCTGCGCACCCCGCTCAACGGCGTTCTCGGCATGGCGCATCTGCTGGAGACGACGGGCCTCACGCCCGAGCAGGGGACATATGCGGCAGCCATCAGGACCTCCGGCGAAGCGCTCCTCTCGCTGATCACGGAGATCCTCGATTTCTCGAAGATCGAAGCCGGCAAGCTGGAAATCGTGCACGAGCCCTTCGATCTCGTCGCGCTGGTCGAGGGCACCGTGGAACTCCTCGCGCCGCGCGCCCAGGACAAGGGCATCGCGCTCGCCGCCAGCGTGGCGCCGGACGTCGCGCGCTTCGTGTTGGGCGATGCCGGCCGCATCCGCCAGGTGCTCACCAACCTCGCCGGGAATGCCGTGAAGTTCACCGAGACCGGCGGTGTCGGCGTGTCGGTGCTGTCGCACGAGGGCCGGCTCGTCTTTGCCGTGTCGGACACCGGCACCGGCATTCCCGCCGACAGGCTCTCCGGCATCTTCGCCGAATTCGAGCAGGTCGACGGCACGGCGACACGCCGGCACGAGGGCACCGGGCTCGGCCTCGCCATCTCGCGCCGGCTGGTGCAGGGCATGGGCGGCGACATCACGGTAGAGAGCGTCGAGGGCAGAGGCTCGGTGTTCCGCTTCGGCCTCGCCTTGCCAGCGGTGCCCGACGCTCCCGAGCGCGTTCGTCTGCCCGCCGGCATCGAGGGCTGCACGGCCCTGCTGGTGTCGCCCTCGCCCTTCGAGCAGGCCTTCCTCGCCGATCGCCTCACGGCAGGCGGCGTGACGGTGACGGTGGCCGAGACCGCCGAGGCCGGCATGCGGTCTTTGGCCATGCGCGTACCCGACATCCTTGTCGTCGACGGCGCACTGCGCGAGCCCGGCGTGCGCGCCCTCGCGTCCGCAGCGCGGGCGGCGGGCGTGTCGCGCCGCATCGTCCTGCTGTCGCCCTTCGAGAGACGCTCTTTCGGGTCGCCGGCCGCGGCGGGGTTCGAATCCTATCTGGTCAAGCCGGTGCGCGAGCGTTCGCTGGCAGCCCGGCTCGACGCGCCGGAGGCCGAGCCGCTCGCTCCCGCCCGAAGCCGGCGCAAGCCGTCCCGCGCCGCGCCGGTCCGCGTGCTGCTGGCCGAGGACAACGAAATCAACGCGCTGCTGGCGACCAAGCTGATGGAGCGCTCGGGCGCCGCCGTGACGCGCGCCGCCGACGGCATCGAGGCGGTTGACCTCTACCGCGCCGCCTGCGAGGAGCCGGGCCGCGGCTTCGACCTCGTGCTGATGGACGTGCGCATGCCCGGCATCGACGGCCATGAGGCAGCGCGGCGCATCCGCGCCGTGGAGCGCGACCATGGCGTCCCGCCGGTGCGCCTGCTGGCTCTCACGGCGAACGTGTCGGACGAGGACCGCCGCCGCGCTCTGGCCGCCGGGCTCGACGGCATGCTCGCAAAACCCCTCGACGCAGGGCAGCTCGGCGACCTTTTGCGTGCCGCGCGCCCGGGAAAGGCAGCGTCCGCCTGACGCAATTCCGTTTGTGACAACCCGCAGTCACATTGTCATGTGGCCGTCAGACGCGTATCTCAGAATCATGTCAGACGCCGGGGGCGGTGAAGCGGGTACGGCAGGACCGTGCCGCCCGGACGGCGCGGAAACGCGCATCCATGGACTCCGTGCCTTCCCGCCTCATGTCTGCCGCGTCCGGCTCCCCGATGGCGGCACGCCTGATCGGCGGCCTGCAGCGCTCCCGCAGCATCCTCGTCCCGCCCAGCTTTTCTCCCGCCCCCAAGCCGAGGCCGGCCAACGGCCTGGGTCCGGTGCTTGGCCGGATCGGCAGCCTCGAGGTGCGCCTCGCGGTTACGCGCAAGGACGTCATGCGTGCCCAGAAGCTGCGCTACAGCGTCTTTTACGAGGAGATGTCGGCCATCCCCGACATGATGTGCCGGCTGACGCGGCGCGACATGGACGCGTTCGACGCGCTGTGCGACCACCTGCTGGTCGTCGACCATGCGGCCGCGGCTCCGTCTTTCCAGCCTTTCGCCTCCGGGCCGGACGGGAAGAAGCGGCGCAAGCCCCGCGTCGTCGGCACCTACCGCCTGCTCCGCCAGGAGGTGGCCGAGCGGCATGGCGGCTTCTACACCGAGAGCGAGTTCGACATCGGCCGGCTCGTCGCCGCCCACCCCGGCCGGCGCTTCCTGGAGCTCGGGCGGTCCTGCGTCCTGCGGCCCTACCGCGACAAGCGCACGGTGGAGCTGCTCTGGCACGGCATCTGGGCCTATGTCCTGCACCACCGCGTCGACGTGATGTTCGGCTGCGCCAGCCTGGAGGGTACCGACCCTGCCCGGCTGGCCGTGCCGCTCTCCTTCCTCCACCACTCGGCCCGGGCTGAAGACGGCTGGCGCGTCAGGCCCGTGGACGGGCGCGGCGTCAGCATGGACCGGCTGCCGGCCGGCGCGGTGCAGCCCCGCGCCGCGATGCAGGCGCTGCCGCCGCTGATCAAGGGCTACCTCCGCGTGGGCGCCAGGTTCGGCGACGGTGCCGTCGTCGACCACCAGTTCGGCACGACCGACGTGCTGGTCGTCCTGCCCGTCGAGACCATCAACCCACGCTACATCGGCCATTTCGGCGCCGACGCCAGCCGCCACGCGGCCTGAGCGCGGTTCGTTCGGCACGTGCCGGATGAGGGCCGCTGTCAGTACCCGGCTGCCAGGCTGCCGCGGACGCGCGGGTCGGCGGTGCCGGCGAGGCCGCCGGGCGCGACCATGATGCTGTTGGCCGACCCCATGGTGGGGCCCAGCTGGAGCGTGTGGCCGCGCGCCTGCAGGATGCGCAGCGTGTCGGCCGAGAAGCCGCGCTCGATGCGCAGCGTGTCCGGCGCCCACTGGTGGTGCATGCGCGGCGCGGCGACGGCCTCGGCCACGTTCATGCCGTGGTCCACCACGTTGGAGATGACCTGAACCACCGTCGAGATGATGCGGCTGCCGCCGGGGCTGCCCGTCACCAGGAAGGGCTTGCCCTCCTTGAAGACGATGGTGGGCGACATCGAGGACAGCGGCCTCTTGCCCGGGCCGGGGGCGTTGGCGTCGCCCCCGATCAGCCCGAAGGCGTTGGGCACGCCGGGCTTGGCGGCGAAGTCGTCGAGCTCGTTGTTGAGCAGCACGCCTGTCCCCTCGGCCACGAGGCCGAGGCCGAAATTCAGGTTGAGCGTGTAGGTGTTGGAGACGACGTTGCCGTCGGCGTCCACCACCGAGAAATGCGTGGTGTGGTCGCCTTCGAAAGGCGCGAGGTTGCCCGGCTTGATCTGCGCGGCCGGCGTCGCCTGGTCCAGTGTGATGCCGGCCCGGATCGCGGCGGCGTAGTCCTTCGAGATCAGCGCCTTCAGCGGCACCTTCACGAAGCCGGGGTCTCCCAGATACTGCGAGCGGTCGGCATAGGCGCGCTTCATCGCCTCGGCCTCGAGATGCAGCGCGTCGGCCGAGCCGGCGCCCATCTTCGCCAGGTCGTAGCCCTCGAGGATGTTGAGGATCTCGATGACATGCGTGCCGCCGGAGGAGGGTGGCGGCATCGAGGCAATGGCATAGCCGCGGTAGCTGCCCGTCACCGGCTCGCGCTCGACCGCCTGGTAGGCCTTGAGGTCGTCGACCGTCATGGCGCCGCCGGCCGACTGCACGGCGGCCACGATGCGTTCGGCCGTGGGGCCCTCGTAGAAGCCGGCCGGTCCGCTGCGGGCGATGCGCAGCAGCGTTTCCGACAGGTCGGTCTGCACCAGCGTGTTGCCGGGCTTCAGCGGCGTGTCGTCGGCCCCGAAGAAGATCGCCTTGGTCGAGGGATAGCGCGCCAGCACGGCCTCCGCCTGCGGCAGGCTGTCGGCGAGGTCCTCCTCGACCGGGATGCCGTCGCGGGCCAGCGCCACGGCGGGGGCGGCGAGGTCGCCGATGGTGAACTTGCCGGAGCCGTGCCGTTCCAGCGCCAGCGCGAGGCCGGCCACGGTGCCGGGCACGCCGACCCCGAGCCCGCTGGCCGTCGACTTGGCGGCGTCGGCATTGCCCTGCGCGTCGAGGAACATCTCCTTCGTCGCGGCGGCGGGGGCGGTCTCGCGGTAGTCGATGGCGACGGTGCGGTTGTCCTGCGCCTTGTGGATCAGCATGAAGCCGCCACCGCCGAGATTGCCGGCCCGCGGCAGGGTGACGGCGAGCGCGAAGCCGACCGCGACAGCCGCGTCCACGGCATTGCCGCCGCGCCTGAGGATGTCAACGCCGATCCGGGAGGCGCGCCCTTCCTGGCTCGTCACCATGCCGGAGGTCGCCGTGACGGGCTGCAGCCGCGCCCAGGGCGAGACGAGCGGCTGGCCGGCGGGAATGGGCTGGTCGGCCGTCACGGGCTTGGCCTGGCCGAAGGCGAGGCCAGGCAGGAGCACGAGGGCAGAAAGAAGGGCGGCGCGACGCATGGAAGATCTCCGCTGACGCCGCATCATGCCCGACCGTCCCGCGGGATCAATGCCCGCGGCGAACCGCATGCGCTCAGCCGGCCTCGCGCGGGCGGATCATGCGCCGCTGCATGCGTTCGAGGATGCGCGTGCGCAGCCCATCCACGGCGACCGCGACGAAGATGATGGAGGCGGTCACCAGCGGGTAGATGTACGGGTCGGCATTGATGATGTTCAGCCCGTTCTGAGTCGTCTTGATCAGGATGGCGCCGAACACCACGCCGGCCACGCCGCCGCGGCCTCCGAACAGGCTGACGCCGCCCAGCACCGCCGCGGCCACCGCCGCGAACTCGATCTGGTCACCGTATTTCGGGCCGACCGCGCCGATCTGGGTGACGGTAACGAAGCCGCCGAAGCTCGCGAACAGCGCGCAGAGAACGAAGCAGGCGAAGGTGATGCGCTTGACCGGCAATCCCGCCTTCTTGGCCGCCTCGGCATCCTCGCCCACGGCGTAGACCTGCCGGCCGAAGGGCGTGCGGTGCAGGATGACCCAGGCCACGGCGAAGATCACGACGAAGGCGGCGATGGCGGAGGGCACGCCGAAGAACGAGGTGCGGTTGAGGTTGGTGATGGGGTCCGGGAAGGGCAGCGTGCGCGTGTTCGACAGGTACATGGCGAAGCCGCGCAGGATGAAGAGCGTGGCCAGCGTCGTGATGAAGGAGGCGACGCCGAGCACGGTCACGACGAAGCCGTTGATCGCACCGATGATCGCACCGATGCCCATGACGATCAGCATGGCGAGCGGCCACGGCACCTGCGGCAGGTAGAGCGCCATCAGGCAGGCTGTCAGGTACATGGTGGCGCCGATCGACAGGTCGATATGCGCCGTCAGCAGCACGAAGGTCATGCCGATGGCGAGGATGGCGATGGGCGCCGCCTGGATGACGATGTTGCGGAAGTTCGCGAGGTCGAGAAAGCGCGGCGACTGCAGGCCGAACACCAGCAGCACCAGCGCGAACAGCACCAGCGGGGCGTTCTGAAGCAGCAGCAGGACGAGGCGGTTGCCGGCGCTCATCGGGCTGCCTCCTGCGGGGCGAGCCCGCTGCGCGTCGCCGCGGCCATGATGGCCTCGCGGTCGAAGCGGCTGCGCTCGAAGCCGCCGGTGATCTCGCCCTTGTTGATGGTGAGAATGCGGTCGGACAGTCCGATCAGCTCCTCGATCTCAGAGGAGATGAGCAGGACGGCGCTGCCGTCCTCCACCAGCGCGTTGATGATCTTGTAGACCTCCTGCTTGGCGCCGACGTCGATGCCGCGCGTCGGTTCGTCGAGGATGAACACCTTCGGCTTGCGCATCAGCCACTTGCCGATGACGACCTTCTGCTGATTGCCGCCGGAGAGGTGCTTGGCCCTGGTCTCCGTGACGCGGTCCGTCGAGAGATGGACCTTGCGTGCCATCGCCTTCGCCGCGTCCGTCACCTTGCTGCCGTCGACGAGGCCGGCGGGGCCGGAGAAGTCGGCGAGGGAGGCGAGGATGGTGTTCTCGGCGATCGACGAATCCATCAGCAGCCCTTCGTGGCGCCGGTCCTCCGTGAGGAAGGCGATGCCCGCCTCCATGCTCGCCGCCGGGCCGGGCTCGGCGATGCGCTGGCCGTCGACGATGATCTCGCCGCGCGCGAAGGGGTCGAGGCCGAACACCATGCGGGCCAGCTCGGAGCGTCCCGAACCCATCAGCCCGGCAAGGCCGACGACCTCGCCCGCGCGGATCGAAAAGGAGATGTTTTCGGCCACGCCCGGCTGCGACAGGCCGCGCACCTCCAGCATGGTGCGCTCGCGCGGAACAACCGTGCGGGCGGGGAAGATGGCGTCGATCGAGCGCCCCACCATCATGCCGATCACCTTGGGCACGGTGAGCTCGGCGGCGAGAGCGTCGCCGATCACGGCCCCGTCGCGCAGCACCGTGACGTGCTCGCAGATCTCGAACACGTCATCGAGCGCGTGGCTGATGTAGACCATGCCGATGCCGCGGTTCTTGAGCCGGCCCATGATGGCGAAGAGGCGCTCCACCTCCCGGCGGGTCAGCGAGGTGGTGGGCTCGTCGAGGATGATCACCTTGGGATTGGCGGAAAGCGCCTTGGCGATCTCGACGAGCTGGCGCTCGCCCTGGCTGAGCCGCCCCACCAGCGTTCCCGGCGGCATGTGAAGGTCGACCTGCCGCAGCAACTCCTCGCTCGCCGAGCGGATCGCCTTGCGGTCAATGAAGGGCAGGCCACCGCGCCGGGGGAAGCGGTCGATGAAGACGTTCTCCTCGATCGACAGGTTGGGAAAGAGGTTCAGCTCCTGGTGGATGAAGGCGATGCCGGCCTGCGCCGCGTCGCGCGGGGTCGCCGGCCTGTAGGGCTGCCCGTCCAGCAGCATGTCGCCCGCGTCCGGCTGCAGGACACCGCCGAGAATGTTCATGCTGGTCGACTTGCCGGAGCCGTTCTCGCCGACGAGGCCGAGCGCCTGCCCGGCGCGGATGGCGAAGTGGACGCCGTGCAGCACCTGCACGCCGAAGAACTGCTTGGCGATGCCGCGCACCTCGACGACGGGGGTGGCGGGGGCCGATGCAATAGGTTGCGTGTCCATGGCCAGCCTCAGCGGTCCGCGAGGATCTTGTTGCGCAGCGTGTCGATGAGCGCCGCGAGGAGGATGACGCTGCCCTTGATCATGAAGATCGCGAAGAGCGAGGCGCCCAGAAGCTTCATGGTCGTGTCGAGCAGCACCAGGAACAGCACGCCGAAGACGGTCCAGATGATCTTGCCCTTGCCGCCGAACAGGCTGGTGCCGCCGATCACCACCGCGCCGATGACATCAAGCAGGATGTTCTCGCCGGCGATAGGGGAGCCGGTCTGCATGCGGCTCGTGTACATCACCGAGGCGATGGCGGCGCAGACGCCGCTGATCAGGAAGGCGATGACGATGGTGCGCGCCACCGGTACGCCCGAGACGCGTGCCGCCTTCGGGTTCAGCCCGACGGCATAGATCCAGCGCCCCAGCACCGATCGCGACAGGGCAAGATGGGCGACGACGCCTACCACCAGGGCGATGGCGAAGGTGAGGGGGACGACGAACGTCCCCTCGCCGATGCTGAAGCTGGCGATCTGCCCGTCCGCGATGGCGGTGAAGGGGTCGGGCAGATTGGCGATCGACGACGACTTCGTGTGGAAGGTCGTGTACCAGATCGCCGCGCCCGCGAAGAACATGCGCGTCGCCAGCGTGACGATGAAGGACGGCATGTTGAGCAGCACCGTCGACAGCCCGTTGACGGCACCGATGAGAAGCCCCACCGCCAGCATCAGCGCGATGGCGCCCGGAACGGCCAGAGGCCCCTCGCCGAAATAGCCGCCCGACAGCGTCATGGCGGAGGCGCCGACCACGGCGGCCAGCGAGATGACGGCGGTGACCGACAGGTCGATGCCGCCGACCACCAGCACGAAGGTCTGGCCAATGGCGACGACGAGCAGCGGCATCATGTCGGAGAGGATGTTCGTCGCCACCTCCACCGAGAGGATTTCTGGCACGAACGGGTAGATGGCGATCGTGTAGGCGACCGCGATCAGCAGGACGAGGTATTCCGACAGCAGGATGCGCACGAACTGGCTTCGGCCGGCGCGGCGGCCCGCGGGTGGCGCGGCCGTGGTTGACGGTTCTGCCGTGGTCATCGACCGCTCCGGGACCGGCATGCGGCCACTGTATCACAAAGGTCCGCGCGCCGCCGGGAGGGGCGGCGCGCGGGGAGGAAGCCGAAGGAGAGGGGACCCCTCGGCATCAACCGGAGTTCTTCTGCTTCCAGAGCACGTAGCCCCACATTTCGCCCTTCTTTGCCTGGAGATTGTCCTGGGTGATCGCGAAGCCGGGGTCGAGGAGAAGCTTGTCGACTTTCTTGCCCGCCTGCAGGTCGAGGATGGCCTGGATGGCGAGGGTGGTCTCGAAGAACAGGTTCTGCACGCCGCAGGCGTCCATGTACTTGTCCTTCATGAGCTCGTAGGCGGAGGGGAAGCCGTCGAAGCCCGTCAGGATGACGTGGTTGGGATCGCCGATGGGCGCCCATTTGTTGGCCGCCTTCAGCGCCTGGATGATCTGCGGCAGCAGGAAGTCCGAGGAGGTGAAGAGGAAGGAGATGTCGGGGTTCGCCTGCAGCGCGTTGGTGAGCCCGGCGAACGCCTTGTCGGCGTCCCACTCGGTGGGAATGCGGGCGACGACCTCGATCGTGTCCTTGAACTGGCCGACCGCCTCGTCGAAGCCGTCGCGGCGCTGGATGGCGTTGGGGTCGCCGAGATTGCCGATGAGGATGGCGGCCTTGTGCTTCTTGCCGGAGGCCTTCGCCACGCCGCAGGAATGCAGCACGGCGTCGCGCGAGATCTTCTGGTTGTCGGCCTGGATCGCCACCGAAAACGCGTCCGACGGTGCCGGCGGACGGTTGAAGTGCACCATCGGGATGTTGGCCTTGTTGGCGGCCTTGATGGCGGGAATGACGGCGTTGGAGTCGGTCTGGACGATGATGATGCCGTCCACCTTCTTGGTGATGGCGGCGCGCACCTGCTCGAACTGCTTGTTGTCGTCCTTGTCCGAGATGGCTTCCATGATCTCGAAGCCGCGCTTCTTGAGATCGTCGCGGATGATCTGGATGCCGGCGACCCAGAACTCCGAATAGAGCCCGTCGAACAGCACGGCGATCGTCTTCTTGCCTTCCGCCCTGACGGCGACGGAGAGGCCCGACGTCGCGGCGAGGGCCACGAGCGTGCCGACGGTGAATTCGCGTCTCGAGAGTGCCATGGCGGTCGTTTCCTCCTTCAGCGGCCCTGTCCGGCCCGGCCGGCGGCCTTTCGCCTGCCCGTTCCCGCGGCGCGCGGCGGGCATGTCGCCTCTTGTCTGGCCGGAGATTATGTCATCATATCTGTTTGTCAACGCGTGCCGGAGAGGAGCTGAGTCTCGGCCGGTCGTCATTCCGGCGTCGGCGCGCTATGAAGAAAGAGACAGCAGGGGCTGCCGGAGGGGACGGACCATGGCGCCGATCGTGCGGCGGAAGCTCTACCAGGAGGTGCTGAACCGCCTGATCGAGGGCATCATGAGCGGCGATTTTCCGCCGGGATCACAGATGCCGTCGGAGAAGGAGCTGATGGTCCGTTTCGGCGTCGGCCGGCCCGCCGTGCGCGAGGCGATGCTGACCATGCAGCAGATGGGCCTCGTCCGCATCTCCCACGGTGAGCGGGCCCGCGTCACCAACCCGTCTGCAGACACGATCATCGGGCAGATGTCGAGCGCCATGGTCATGATGCTCGCCACGTCTCCACGCGGCCTGGAAGACCTGAAGGAGGCTCGGGTCATGATGGAGACCGGTCTCGTACAGATCGCAGCACGCAAGGCGAGCGGCATCTACATCGAGAAGCTTACCGATATCCACGAGAGACTGGAGCAGGCGCGCGGCAATCGCGAGACATTCATCCAGATCGACATGGAATTCCATGGGCTGATCGCGGAGATGTCTGGCAACGCCATCATCGCTGCCGTCGTGCGCGGAATGCTGGGCTGGCTGACGCGGTTCCGCACCGAGATGGTGTCCGTGAAGGGCGCCGAGCGCGTCACCGTGGAGGAGCATGCCCGCATCCTGAAGGCCATCGCCGCGGGCGACGCCGCCGCCGCCGCCACGGCCATGTCGGATCATCTCAGCCGTGCCAGTTCGCTCTATGCCCAGTTCGCCACGCCCGAGCAGGGCGAGGCCGCCGGCCGCAACGCCTGATTCCGCGCAAGCCGCAAAAATCCCGGCGCACGAAGCCGGATTGCGTTCCGCCAAACTTGTATGATGACATGATGTTTGGTGCGTGCTAGCCCTTTTCCGGACCGATGGCACTCCCATGAGCCCCGACCGCATCACCGCCCTCTACCGCATCGAGACGCGCTTTCCGCTGGAGCAGGCGGCGGCCTCCATGGCGGGCGAGCAGTCGAGCGGCACCTTCCGCCCGGTGCCCGGCGAGACGCCGGAGCTCGTGCGGCGCTTCGGCGCGCGCGTCGAGGAGATCGTCGACGAGGGCGAGGCCGAAGCACCCTCGCTCCCCGGGTCGCGCGCTCCCGCCGGCCGCGAGACCGCGAAGCCGCGCCGCGCCCGGGTGCGCCTGTCCTGGAGCATCGAGAATACCGGCCTCAGCCTGCCCGCGGTGTGGACGACGGTAGCGGGCAATCTCTTCGAACTGTCGCAGTTCTCGGCGTTGAAGCTGCTCGACGTCTCGCTGCCGCCCGCCTTCGCCACGGCGTATCCGGGCCCGGCCTTCGGCGTCGAGGGCACCCGCAGGCTGACGGGCGTCGAGGGGCGACCGGTGATCGGCACCATCGTCAAGCCCAGCGTCGGGCTTTCGCCGGAGGAGACGGCGGACCTCGTCGACCGCTTCCTCACCGCCGGGCTCGATTTCGTGAAGGACGACGAGCTCATCGCCGATCCGCCCTACTCGCCCTTCGGCAAGCGCGTCGCCGCGGTGATGACGGTGGTCGAGCGCCACGCCGACCGCACCGGCCGCAAGGCCATGGTCGCCTTCAACATCTCGGGCGAGATGGACGACATGCTGCACCGCCTCGACATCGTCGAGAGGGCGGGCGGCACCTGCGCCATGCTGGTGCTGCAGGCGGTCGGGCTGCCTGCCCTTGACGCCGTCAGGCGGCGGAGCGCCGTGGCGCTGCATGGCCACCGGGCCGGCTGGGGTGTCTACGACCGCTCCCCCGGCATCGGCATGTCCTACCTCGCCTATCAGCGCTTCTGGCGGCTCGCAGGCGCCGACCACCTGCACGTCAACGGCATTCGCAACAAGTTCTGCGAGCCCGACGCGTCCGTCATCGCCTCGGCCCGCGAGTGCCTGTCGCCACTGTTCCCGCCTCCCGGCAGGCCCGACGTCGTGATGCCGGTGTTCTCGTCGGGCCAGTCCGCGGCGCAGGTCGCCGATACGTGGGACGCCATGCGCACGCCCGACCTCATCTTCTGCTGCGGCGGCGGCATCGTCGCCCATCCCGACGGGCTGGAAGCCGGCGTCGCCAGCGTACGGGAGGCCTGGGAGGCCGCGCAGTCCGGCATTCCCGCGGAGGAGTACGCCCGCACCCATCCCGCGCTGGCCACGGCGCTCGAGAGCTTCGGCAAGGGCGGCTGAACCGCCTGCCGCAACACCACCAGGAGGACACCCCATGACCACGTCCATCGCGATCCTCGGCTCCGGCGGCAAGATGGGCTTCCGCATTACCCGCAAGCTGGTCGATGCCGGCTACGACGTGCGCGCGGTGGAGATCGGCGAGGCCGGCAAGGCCCGCCTGGCGGAGGCCAATATCCCGGCCGTGACGGCCGAGGAGGGCGTGAAGGGCGCGCGCGTGGTGATCCTCGCGCTGCCCGACAACGTCATCGGCAAGGTCGCCGCCGATCTGTCGCCTAAGCTGCAGGCCGGCACCATGCTGCTGATCCTCGACGCCGCCGCGCCCTACGCCGGCGACCTCCCCAAGGACCGGCCGGACCTCACCTATTTCGTCGGCCATCCCTGCCATCCGCCGCTCTTCAACGAGGAGACGGAGTGGCCGGCGCGGCGCGACTACCACGGCGGCATCGCCCGGCAGTCGATCGTCTGCGCCCTGATGCAGGGTCCCGAGGAGGATTACGCGCTGGGCGAGGAGATCTGCCGCGCCATGTGGTCGCCCATCATCAAGGCGCACCGGGTGACCGTGGAGCAGCTCGCCATCCTCGAGCCGGGACTTTCGGAAATGGTCGCCATGCCCTTCGTCGACACGATGGTGGAGGCGGTGGAGGAGTGCGAGCGCAAATACGGCATACCCCGCGAGGCGGCCTTCGACTTCCTGATCGGGCACCTGAACGTCGAGATCGCGATGTGGTTCGGGTTCTCGCCGAAGGTGCCCTCCGACGCCGCGCTGCGGCTGATGCGCTTCGCCAAGACCGTGGTAGTGACCGAGAACTGGCGCGACGCGCTGGCGCCAGCCAAGGTCAAGGAAGCCTCCGAGCTGATCGTCCGGTCCTGAGCCGGACGCGGCGATAATCATGGCGGGAACGGCCCCCGTTCTATCCCTGTCCACCGTCGTCTTCGACGGGTGGGGTCTTGACGTGGCGGTCGCCGAGACCGCCGCGCTCGGCCTGACGCGGATCGAGCCCGCCTACATTGCCGGCTATCTCGACTTCGACGAGACCGCCTTTTCCGATGCTGCCGCGTCCGGGTTGCGCGGCCTCATGGAACGGGAGGGCCTGGGAGCACAGGCCGTCTCGGCGCACATGGACCTCGGGCTGCCCGGCGCGCCGGACATGCTGGCGCGCCGCGTGCGGTTCGCCGCGCGCATAGGAGCCCCCGTGCTGATCACCAACTTCTCGACCGCCGAGCACGAGGCCGCTGCGCTCGCCACGGTGGAAGGAGCGCTGCCGCTGGCGGAGCAGGCCGGCGTCGTAATCGCGCTGGAGAACCCCGGCCATGGCGACGGCAGTCTGATCCCGAGCGGCCGGGAGGGTGCGAAGCTCGCAGAATGCTTCGACCACCCGCAGCTGCGGCTGAACTGGGATGCCGGCAACGTCGTCACCTACAACCGGGGCGCGGTGGATCCGCTCGCGGACCTTGCGGCGGCGATGCCCTGGCTCGCGCACCTGCACCTGAAGGACGTCGCGGAGGAGGGGCCCGACTGGCGCTTCTGCGCCATCGGCGAGGGGATGGCCCCGTGCCGGAAGGCGCTGGCAGCGGCCTGCGGCATACCCGCCGGGCTCGAGCTGCCACTACGGCTCTGGCGGCCGGGCCGGGGCGATCCGCAGCGCCGCAGTGAGCGGCTGCCGCTCGACACCATCAGGAATGCGGTGCGGCGATCCCTCCAGGCGCTGGCGTGACCGTGAAGGAACGCTGCGGAAGGATCCACCAGTATCCGGCAACCAAACTGCGTGGGCGTCATTGACGGTTAAGCATTGCAGTGCTTGTGTGCGCCAAGCTTCGGAGGTCCGCATGCGCGCCCGTCTTACCCTTCTCGCCCTCGTCATGGCGAGTGTCGTCGCAGTCCCCGCCGTGTCGCAGGCGCAGACCAAGCGCAAGCCGGTGCAGCGCTATGACGCCGCCCGCACCTATCCGCAGGACGACCAGAGCTATCTCTACCTGTCCCCCGGCTCGGCCCAGGGGAAGGGCTCCCCGACCTACGTCACCAGCGGCAGCCGGCGGTTCAACCAGCCCTGGGCCATGTCCCAGTTCGACTGGATCGGCGACTTCAACTGATCCGCCAAAGCAAAAGGGCCGCCCCTTTCGGGACGGCCTCAGCCTGATTCAGGAGCCCGGCTGCCGCAAGGAGCCGGGCTTTGTCGTTCAGCGGTCCCAGTCCGCGTCCCGCTCGACATCCCAGCGGTCGGGGGCCGGACGATTCGGTTGCGTCTTGATCGTGCTCTCGATGGCCGGAGGTGCCGGCAGCTTCGCGAGCAGCGGGCCGGCCACGACGCCGGTCGCGAACACCGCAGACACCGCGACCGCGATCACGGCAGTGAAGAAGAGGATGCTCGACACCAGGGAGCCCGCGGCATTCGTGATGCGGCGCAGTCCCGGTGTGGGCTTATGAATATTCGACATGGTTGCGTCCTTTCGTTCGCTATGTGGTTCTCCTTACGGCAGATGTCATCCCCCGGTTTTGTGCAATGCGATCACGACGGCGAGAGCAACCCGTAAACTTGGTGCAGATCCAGTGACTTTTTCGAATGCTGCGCATGCGCAATCCAATGTTTGCGGAATTGCGGGCCAATGCTTGCGGCTACGCTTGCGCTAGCCGACTGCCCGCCTTGAGGCAGGTCATGGTCGGTCCTTGGTGCGCGCCGTAGAGCAGGTGCCGAGCCCGTTGCTGCCGCGCCGCACGATGCCGCTGCTCCACCGCGCGGCCAATTCCCCGGGCTGCGGATCACGATTGGACTGCACGGCTGCGCCACGACCGGACGTTGCAATCTCTGGCGATCCGCACTATGACTGACTGGTCAGTCAAACAGGAGCCTTTGATGCCCGCTCGCCAGGTCCGCTCCCCGAGGATGCCGGATCGCCGCGAGGCCATCCTCGACGCGGCGCTCGACGTCTTTTCCGCCCAGGGCTTCGCGGCGGCGCGCCTGGACGACGTGGCCGCGCAGGCGGGCGTTGCGAAGGGCACGCTCTACCTGCACTTCCGCAGCAAGCAGGATCTCTTCGAGCAGCTCGTAATCCACGCGGTGAAACCGGTGCTGGATAGCGCCGGGCTGCTCGCGACCGATCCCGACAGGCCCATGCGCGACGTCGTCGCCTCGCTGCACCACCTGTTCCGGCGCGAGGTGCTGGGGACCCGCCGCAAGGAGATCCTCCGCCTGGTTCTCGCCGAGGGGCCTCGCTTCCCCGCCATCGCCGCCTTCTACCATCGCGAGGTGGTCACGCGCGGGCTGGGCCTCATCCGCCGCCTTGCCGAACGCGGCGTTGCGCGCGGCGAGATCCGGAGCGATGCCATCGCCCGCTTTCCGCATCTGGTCTTCGCGCCGCTGCTGCTGGCGGTGCTGTGGGACGGACTGTTCTCGCAGCTGGAGCCTCTCGACGTAGAGGGACTTCTGGAAGCGCAGCGCCGGCTGGTGTTTCCCGAGCCGTCCTCCCGCGAGGAGGCCGGGTCATGAGCCGGGTCCCCGTCATGGCCGGCATTGCCGTGCTCGCCACCGCGGCCGCATGGGTCGCCTGGGCCGACCCGCTGCACTGGCGCGCGCAGGGACCCGTCACCTACCAGGGCTGGATCGAGGCCGACACGGTCTTCGTCGGCGCCGAGGATGGCGGCCGGCTGGCCTCCCTCGCCGTGGCCGAAGGCCAGGAGGTCAAGGCCGGGGATGCCCTCTTCTCCATCGATTCCAAGACCCAGACGGCCGACGTTCAGGCGGCCCGGCAGGCGCTGGACGAGGCCTCCTCCCGCCTCGCCAGGCTCGAGGCCGCGCAGCAGCGGCCGGAGGAAATCGCCATCCTGGAGGCCGCGCTGCAGCGCGCCCAGGCGACGCTCGACTACTCGAAGTCCGAGCTCGCCCGCGCACAGGAACTGGTGCGCAAGGGCTTCGCCACGCAGGCCCGCGCCGACCAGGCGCAGTCGAGCTTCGACCAGAACCAGGCGGCGGCCGAGGAAGTCCAGCGCCAGATCGCCGCCGCGCGCCTCGGCGGTCGCCGCGAAGACCTTGAGGCTGCGAGCTTCGTCGTCGGCCAGGCGAGAGCCCGCCTCGCCTCCGCGCAGGCGAAGCTCGACAGGCTCGCCGTCGTCGCGCCGGACGCGGGGCGGGTGCTCGAGGTCTACTACCGGCCGGGCGAGGTGGTGCCCGTCGGCCGGCCCGTCGTGTCCCTGCTGCCGCCGCCCAACATGAAAGTGCGCTTCTTCGTGCCGCAGGCGGTGCTGCCGCGGCTCGGGATCGGCCAGAGCGTGGCGGTACGCTGCGACGGGTGCGAGCCGGGGCTCACCGCCTCCATCACCTATCTCGCGCAGGAGGCCGAATACACGCCACCGGTTATCTACAGCCTCGAGGAGCGGCGCAAGCTCGTCTTCCGCGTCGAGGCGCGGCCGGGAAAGCCCCAGGCCCTGCGCGTCGGCCAGCCCGTCCAGGTGTCGCCGGCTGCGATGCAGGGAGGCAGGGATGGCGCAAGCTGACGCCGTTCGCCCCGCCGCGGAGGGGACCGACATCGTCATCGCAGTGAAAGGGCTCACCAAGCGCTTCGGCGAGCGCGTCGTGGTGAAGGACCTCACCATGCAGGTCCGGCGCGGGCAGATCTACGGCTTCCTCGGACCCAACGGGTCGGGAAAGACGACCACCATTCGCATGCTCTGTGGCCTGCTGACGCCCGATTCCGGGACGGGTACCTGCCTCGGCTACGACATCGTCACCCAGAGCCAGCTCATCAAGCGGCGCGTCGGCTACATGACGCAGCGCTTCTCGCTCTACCAGGACCTTTCGATCCGGGAGAACCTGGAGTTCGTCGCCCGCGTCTACGGTCTCGCCGACCCGCGCGGCGCCGCCGGCGCGGCGATCGACCGCCTCGGCCTGCGCGGGCGCGAGGAGCAACTGGCCGGCGAGCTCTCGGGCGGCTGGAAGCAGCGCCTGGCGCTCGGCGCCTGCATCCTGCCTTCGCCGGACCTGCTCCTGCTCGACGAGCCCACGGCCGGCGTCGATCCCAAGGCGCGCCGCGACTTCTGGGCCGAGATCCACGCATTGGCGGCCGAGGGGCTCACCGTGCTGGTCTCGACCCACTACATGGACGAGGCCGAGCGCTGCCACGAGATCGCGTACATCGCCTATGGCTCGCTGCTGGCGCACGGGACGGTGCCGGAGGTGATCGCGTCGGCGGGGCTCACCACCTACACGGTGCGCGGCGAACACCTGCAGGGGCTCGCTGACCGGCTGGCGGACGCGCCCGGCGTCGACATGGTCGCGCCCTTCGGAGCCAGCCTGCACGTCTGCGGCCGCGACGCCGCCGCGCTGGAGAGAACCATCGCTTCGTTGCGGGCGGATCCCGCCCTGACGGTCGAGCACGACCAGCCGACGCTGGAGGACGTCTTCATCGACCTCATGGGCCGGGCCCGGGACAATTTCCAGTGAGCGCCTCGCCCCAGCCAGCCCGCCGCTCGCCGGCCTCGCGCTTCGCCCCGCTTTCGCGGATCTGGGCGATGCTGGCGAAGGAATTCATCCAGCTCCTGCGCGACCGGGTGACGCTCGCGACCATGGTCAGCGTGCCGCTGATGCAGCTCTTCCTGTTCGGCTTCGCCATCAACACGACGCCGCGCCACATGCCGGCGGGCGTGCTGCTGCAGGAGCAGAGCGACGCCGGCCGCTCGATCCTCGAAGCGCTCCAGCACACCGACTTCTTCGACTTCCGGCTCGTCGCCGGCAGCGAGGCGGAGATCGACTCGGCGCTGCGGTCGGGCGACATCCTCTTTGCGCTGGAGATCCCCGCCGGCTTCGAGCGCGCGCTCCGGCGCGGCGAGACGCCGGCCCTGCTCTTCGTCGCCGACGCAACGGACCCCGTGGCCTCCGCCTCGGCGCTCGGCGCGCTCTCTCAGACCGTGCAGACGGCGCTGGTGCGCGACAGGATGACCTCGGACGGCGCGCCGTCCTCGCCGCCCTTCGAGATCCGCCAGCACCGGCGCTACAACCCCTCGGGCTCGAGCCAGCTCAACATCGTGCCCGGCCTGCTCGGCACCATCCTGACGATGACGCTGCTCATCTTCACCGCACTCTCCGTCACCCGCGAGGTCGAGCGCGGGACGATGGAGAACCTGCTGGCCATGCCGATCCGCCCCATCGAGATCATGCTGGGCAAGATCGCGCCCTATGTCGTGGTGGGCTTCCTGCAGGCGGCGATGATCGTTGCCGCCGGGGTCTTCGTATTCGGCGTGCCTGTCATCGGCAGCCTCGTGACGCTGGCCGTGATCGCGACGCTGTTCATCGCGACCAACCTGTCGATCGGCTACACCTTCTCGACCCTGGCCCACAACCAGCTGCAGGCCGTGCAGATGGCGATGATGTTCTTCCTGCCAAACATCCTTCTCTCCGGCTTCATGTTCCCGTTTTCCGGCATGCCGGTCTGGGCGCAATGGGTCGGGGAGTGCCTGCCGCTGACGCATTTCCTGCGCGTCGTGCGCGGCGTCATGCTGAAGGGCTCCGACATGCACGACCTCGCCCGCGAGGCGCTGTGGCTCGCCGGCCTGATGGGCTTGGCCATGACCATCGCCGTCACGCGCTTCCGCCAGACGCTGGACTGAGTGTCCGCGGCAGTGCGCGCCCTCATTGCACCCGGACATTGTTCCGCCGCCGGCGCCGTGCTCTAGGATGCGCTCCATGAGGACGGGTCTGAACGGCCGGGCGAGATCCGGCGGCATGATGGCGGTGCTGGCGCTGTGCTACGCGCTGGCCCTGCAGGCCATGCTCGCGCCCCAGGCCGCCCTCGCCGCCATGGCACGCGACGCGGCCGGTCATCTCCTCTGCGACACACCTGTCACGCCGGACCCCGCCGCCCACGACGGCCAGAACGCGTGCTGCCTGCCCGGCTGCGCAGCGTCCTGCGCGTCCCGTACTGCGGCGAAGGACCTGCCGCCGCCATTGCTTCCGCTGTGTCCTGGTATCGGGCCAGCGGCACTGCGGACTGCCATCGTCCTTCCATCAGTGCTGCCTGCGGCCACGGGCGAGCCCAGTGTGGCGGCGAGGCCGCCCCAGGCTCATCCCCGCGCGCCCCCGGGCGCCTGAGCGCGGACTTTCCTCACCCTTCTCGTACTTTCCGGGCGTCCGCCGACGCGTCGCGTTCGCCCGATATCCGCAGAGCACGTTCCATGCCCATTTTCACCTTCACCCGCTTCGCTTCTCACGCCGCCGTCGTCGCCACCGTCATGGCGGCCCAGGCGCCAGCCTTCGCACACGAGTACAAGGCCGGGGCCATCGTCATCGAGCATCCCTGGTCGCGCGCTACGCCCGGCGGCGCCAAGGTCGGCGGCGGCTATTTCGTGCTGCAGAACAAAGGTGAGGCGGACCGCCTGGTCTCCGTGGCGGCCCCCTCGATCAGCGAAAAGGTCCAGCTTCACGAGATGACCACCGTCGACGGCGTCATGAGAATGCGCCCGCTGCCCGATGGCGTGCCCGTTCCCGCCGGCGGCGAAGTGGCGTTCAAGCCGGGCGGCTACCATGTGATGTTCATGGACCTGAAGCAGCCCTTGAAGAAGGGCGACAAGGTCAAGGCCACCCTCACCTTCGAAAAGGCGGGGACGGCCGACGTCGAGTTCAACATCGAGGACATCGGCGCGCCGGCGCCGGAGCATCATCACGGCGCGATGAACTGAACACCGGGAAGGCGGCCGGAAACCGCTCCGGCCGCTTCCGCAAGGAGAAAAGCATGAGCGCACCCGCCGCCCTGGCCGCCCGGACCGTGGCCGACATCGTCACCTTTCACGACAGGCCGCTGGATGGCGCGGCCACACCCATCGATCCCGCCAAGGTGCTCACCGGCACGCCGGCGGAGAAGGTCGAGGTGCTCTATGCCGATCCGCGCGAGGAATTCCTCGTCGGATTGTGGGAGTGCACGGCGGGCTCCTGGCGCTGCCGTTTCGACGAGGAGGAGTACGTCCGCCTCATCGCCGGCGAGGTGAGGCTGACCGACCAGGACGGCGGCTCCCGCCTGTTCCGGCCGGGCGAATCCTTTCACGTGCCGTCGGGCTTCGCCGGCACGTGGGAGAACGTCACGGACGTTCGCAAGATCTTCGTCGCGCTGGTCCGCAAGGCCTGAGCAGGGCTCAGGTCGACGAGACCTGCGTGCTGCTGGACGATGAGGCGGTGTCGCTCGCGACCGTAGGTGAGGACTCGCGCAGGCGTTGTGCCATGCCCTTCAGCCAGTTCGACAGCTCGTCGCTCGACATCTTGCCGTCGCCGTCCTTGTCGAGCCTGGTGAAGAGCTGATCGATCCGGCCGGACGCATCCTTGCCGTCCTTCTCGTGCCTGCCATGGGCGCGGTAGTTGCTGTGATCGGCCTGGATCTGCGTCAGCTGGGCCTGCAGCGCCTGCTTCTGCTGCTCCACATAGGTCTTCAGCTCGCTCTTCGAGACAGAGCCGTCATTGTTGCCGTCCATGGCCTTGAACAGGTCCTGGACGGACGAGGTGGGATCTTTCGACCCGGTCCCCGGCATATTTTGCCCGGTGATTCCGAACGGGCCCTGCGAGCCGTCGGATTCGTCTTTTTTGCCGACGCGATCGAAAAGGGCGTTCAAGCCCTTGGAAAGTATGGACGATCCGGCGCCGATGAGCGACGTGGCGATGATCGGTGTCATGGCTGGCCTCCCTGGCCGGCCGCCGATGGCGGCCCTGTGTGCCGGGAGACCACGCAGGAAGCGTGCCGCGCCCTCAGCGGTGGAAGGCGGTCCAGTCGGGGTCCAGCACCGCGTCGTCGCAGATGGCCGCGACGATGGCGGCCGTCAGCGGCATGGCCGCGCGCTCGAGCCTTCCGTCCTGCCACATGCGGCGAAGGGTGGGGCCGACAGCCAGCGCGAGCTCCGCGCCCTCCACCGTGTCGGCCGCCATGTGCTCGGCCTTGGCCTCAGAATAGGGCAGGCCGAGGCCGAGCAGGCGCCCCATGCGCGAATTCCGCCCGGCCAGGCAGGTGACGTAGAGGTCGCCGGCACCCGGCAGCCCGCCGACGCTGCCCTGATCGCCGCCCAGCACACGCGTCAGGAGGCCGAGCTCCCGCAGGGCTTGCGTGAACAGGCTGGCGGAGAGGTTGAACATGCCGGCGCCGTTGCCGGCCTTGCCCTCGCGTTCCAGGCGGCCCGTCGCCCAGCCCACGCCGATGGCATAGAAGTTCTTGAACGCCGCGCAGACCTCCACTCCGACGACATCGGTGGACGGCCGGGCGTGGTAGAACTCCGCGACCAGCATCCCGATCGTGCGCTCCACAAGGCCCGGGTCATCTCCGGTGACGACGACGCCGGTGTGGCGCCCCGCCGCGAGTTCGCCCGCGATGCAGGGGCCGCCCACTGCCATCACCGGCACGTCCATGCCGAGCCGCTCCTTCAGGGCGCTGCGGACGACATGCGGCAGCACGTCGATGCCCTCGCCGGTCGGGGCGAGGCCCTTGGTGATCATCAGCACCGGCACCGGCCGGTCCAGCGCCTCGCACAGCCGGTCGATGGCCCAGCCGACGCCGGCCGAGGACACGCCGAGGATGACGAGGTCGACGTCCGGCCCGACGAGGCCCCTGAAGGCCGGCCAGTGATGGGCCGTGGTGGCGGCGGGCAGCGTCACCCCCAGGCGCGGGTGGAAGCCGTTGCCCTGGACCGAGCGGACGATCTCCTCGTCGAGATGCGTGCCGACGAGATCGATGCCGTGGCCGGCAGCGGCAGCGGGCAGGCACATGGCCGAGCCCATCACGCCGGCGCCGAGGATGACGATGCGGCCCATGAGGAGTTCCGTTTCGAAGGCGTCAGAGGGAGGCGGCGAGATCGCTCGCCGTGGGAAGGTCGGCGCCGCGCCGCGTGCAGGTGAGCGCCGAGGCCGCAATCGCCTCGTCGACGGCGGCGCCGGCCTGTTCCGCGTCGAGGCCGCCGACGCCCGCCGGCGTCAGCAGGCCGCGGCGGTCGAGATGAGCGAGCAGCGCGGCGTGGAAGCTGTCGCCCGCTCCCACCGTGTCGATCACTTCGACCCGGCGGCCGGGACGGTCGACGACGGCACCGCCCGAGGTGAAGGCCACGGCGCCGTCCGGCCCGCGCGTGAAGACGACGAGCTTCGGCCCGGCGGACAGGAGGTCGCGGGCGATGGCTGCGAGGTCCGGCCCCGTCCCGTAGAGCGGCTCCATGTCCTCGACGCTGGTTTTCAGGATGGTGGCGCGCGAGACGAAGCGCCGGAAGCGCGGGCGCCACGCGTCCATGTCCTCGATCAGCCGAGGCCTCAGATTGGGATCGAGGGAGACGACGAGGCGTCCGGCCTCGCGGTCCGTCAGCCATTCCAGCGTGGTGGCAATGGGCTCGACCGCCAGCGGAAAGCACCCCAGCACAAGAGCGTTCACCTCGGGCGGGAACGCGGCTGGTATGTCGGCGGGCAGCAGCGCGCGGTCGGCGCAGCCGTCCCCGTAGAAGGAATAGGTCGGGTGACCGTCGGCCGAGGTCGCCACGACGCTGATCGTCGTCTTCTCCGGGCCACGCCGCAGCCAGCGCGTGTCAACGCCGTCGCGCAGGAGCGGGCCGGCCAGGAAGTCGCCGAAGGCGTCCTTCGAGATCGAGGCGAGAAAGGCGACGTCGCGGCCGAGCCGCGCCAGCCCGAGGGCGACATTGTAGTTGGATCCGCCGCGCACCGGTTCTGACCGCATTCCGTCCGCCCCGGCCGGGCTGACGAAGAGGTCGATGAGCGCTTCCCCCGTGACGACGATCATGTGCGTTTGCGGCAACCGTTCTGCAGCGGTGGCCTTTCCTCCCGGGTCCGGACCATAGGGAAAAGGCGGCCTGGACGGAAGGGCAGAGCAGGCGAAGACCGGATGCGCTGATTCGCGTCGTGGCAAAGGCGGAAAGCTCGGTTGTACTGTTGCGGTCGACAAAGACCTGCCTGAGTCAGGTCAATCCGCATGTTGCTCCGCTTCTCGCGACCAGGCAGGACATGACATTGGTCAAGACATCGATCCGCAATCCGTGATATCGGTTTTTTGCTTGCGACCTTTCTTCCAATTGGAACCATGACGTGACTGGAGAGAACTTGCCGGATTAAGTGGCGTGGACTAAACTTTACCTTCCTGGGGGGTCGACGTATGACAGCGGCCAAACGCGAGGAGACTGATTATCTCCGCGAACTCAGGTTGTTCCGCGGCATTTCCGACGACAACTTCGAAACGCTGCTGCAACCGGCCTTCCTCCAGCGATTTCCGCCGCATGTCGTGCTGATCCGCCAGGGCGACCCGGCTGATTTTCTCCACATCGTGCTGGACGGCCTCCTCGAGCATTTCGCCGTGCACGAGCAGCGTGAGTACGGGTTGTTCATCACGGGCCCCGGCGAGGTCTTCCCCCTCGCGTCGGTCATCGGCGAGCGCCCCTGCATCGCATCCGTCAGGGTGATCGAGCCCTCGCAGGTGCTGATGCTGCCCACCGGCGTGTTCCGCACGGTGTTCAACCGCGACCCTGCCTTTGCCCGCGCCGCGGCGGCCGAACTGGCTGCCAGTTCGCGCGAGACGACGAAGGAACTCGCGAGCCAGAAGATGCGGCCGAGTTCCGAGCGGCTGGCCAACTGGATCCTCCGCCAGATGGTGCAGGACGGCGAGGACGGCACGCTGACCCTGCGCATCGACAAGCGCACGCTGGCCTCGCTGATCGGCACGACCCCCGAAAACCTGTCGCGCAACTTCGGCATCCTGTCGGGCCATGGCGTCGCCGTGCGCGGCCGCCAGATCGTCGTCGAGGACGCGGCGGCGCTCACGGCCTTTGCCGCGCCGCACCCGCTGATGGACGACCCCGCCGCCTGAAGGTTCGCCTCAGCCCGTCCTGCCGCTCGCAGGCGCCGGCCCGGCGCTCTCGCGGAAGACGATCTCGACCGGCCACACCTCCCGGAACGCCTCCGGGTCGCCGCCGTCGGCCAGTGCCAGCGCGATCTCCGTGATGCGCCGGCCAGCGTCGCGGATCGCCGAGGTCGTCGTGGTCAGCGGCGGCACCAGCGTCTCGGCCTTGATCGACGGCATGCGGTCGTCATGGGCGACGACGGAGACATCCGCCCCGACGGCGAGGCCGGCGTCGCGAATGGCCCGGCAGGAGCCCAGGGCCAGCAGCATGCTGGAGCACAGGATGGCGGTCGGCGGTGCCTCGAGCGCGAGGAAATCACGGGTCACGCGGTACCCGTTCTCCTCGCTCATGTCGCCCTGCACGGTCATTCCGGGCGAAGCCTGCAGGCCGCGGGCATCCAGCCCGGCGCGCCAGCCGCGCTCGCGGTCGCGGGCGAAGGTGAGGGCTGTCGGGCCGTTGACCAGCGCGATCCGGCGATGGCCGAGGTCGGCCAGCATCTCGGTGGCGCGCCGGAACCCGCCCTCGTTGTCGACGTCCAGGAAGGCGAAGGCTCCGGGCGCCTCGGTGCGTCCGTGCACGACGAACGGTACGCCCATGCGCGCCAGCATCGGCACCCGCGGGTCGCGCACCGCCGGACCGCTGACCACGAGGGCATCGACGGCGCGCAGCCGCGAGGCCCGCACGGCGCCGTCGAGCGAGGGCACGATGAGGACGTCGCTGTCCGTCTCGGCGACGCGCCCGGCGACGCCTGCCAGGAACTCCGCGAAGTGCGGGTCGATGGTGAGGCCGTAGTCGAAGGGAAACAGCACGCCGATCATGCCGGCACGCCCCGTGGCCAGACGCCGCGCGCTCGGGTTGGGGCGGTAGTCGTGGCGGCGCGCCGCCTCCATCACGCGCCGGCGTGTCTCCTCGCCGACCTCCGGATAGCCGTTGAGGGCGCGGCTCACCGTCGTCTGCGACAGTCCGAGATGGTCCGCGAGTTCCCGCAGATTCACGCCGTTTCCCCCGATCTTGCCCAGCATCCAAACCGCTTTGAATCCCGATTGCAACTCCCGCCGGCTTTGTGCGTGCAGCAAAGCCTGAGCTGATCGTGCGCAAGACTGAAATTCGCTCGATCCCGTGCGGTTGCGCTCAGGCCGGATGGTTCCGGCTTGACAAGGAGCGCACTCTGTCACAGCTTCTCAAAGCGCTTTGGGACAGAGCCGGGCATGGATCCGGGGTCCCTGGCGAGGAAACGCATCCCGTATCAACCCGGCGGCCCGGGCCGCTCCAGGGAGGCACCATGTTCAAGAGCTTTGTCCTGGCCGCGACGGCCACACTCGCCCTGGCGAGCGCCGCATCGGCGGCGGAAATTTCCATTTCATGCGGCGCGGTCGGCGCCGAGCTCGAATTCTGCAAGCAGGGCGTTGAAGCCTGGTCGAAGAAGACCGGCAACACCGTCAAGGTCGTCTCGACCCCCAACGACACCAATGAGCGCCTGGCGCTCTACCAGCAGATCCTCGCCTCGGGCGCCGCCGACATCGACGTGTTCCAGATCGACGTGATCTGGCCGGGCATCCTGGGGTCACACTTCATCGACCTGAAGCCCTACACGAAGGGCGCCGAGAAGGATCACTTCCCTGCCATCGTCGACAACAACACGGTGGGCGGCAAGCTCGTCGCCATGCCGTGGTTCACCGACGCCGGCGTGCTCTACTACCGCAAGGACCTGCTGGAGAAACACGGCGCGCAGCCGCCGGCGACCTGGTCGGACCTCGCGGCGACGGCTCAGAAGATCCAGGACGCCGAGCGCAAGGGCGGCAACGACAAGATGTGGGGCTTTGTCTTCCAGGGTAAGGCGTATGAGGGCCTCACCTGCGATGCGCTGGAGTGGATCGACAGCTTCGGCGGCGGCGCCATCGTCGACGGCAAGGGCGCCATCACCATCAACAACCCGAAGGCGGCCGAGGCCCTGACCACGGCGGCGAGCTGGGTGGGCAAGATCGCGCCCGATGGTGTGCTGAGCTATGGCGAGGAAGACGCCCGCGGCGTGTTCCAGTCCGGCAATGCGGTGTTCATGCGCAACTGGCCCTACGCCTGGGCGCTCGGCAACGGTGCAGACAGCCCGGTCAAGGGCAAGATGGGCGTTGTCGCCCTGCCCAAGGGCGGCGCCGACGGCAAGAACTCCGGCACGCTCGGCGGCTGGCAGCTCGCCGTCTCGAAGTACTCCAAGAACGCCGAGGCCGCCGCCGACCTCGTCGTCTTCCTGACCAGCCGCGAGGAGCAGAAGCGCCGCGCCATCCAGGGCAGTTACAACCCGACCATCGCAGCCCTCTACGAGGACCAGGAGGTCGTGACCGCGGTCCCGTTCTTCAAGGACCTCTACTCGACCTTCACCAATGCGGTCGCCCGCCCGTCCAAGATCACCGGCTCCAACTACAACAAGGTCTCCAACGCCTTCTGGAACGCCACGCACAGCGTGCTCTCCGGCAAGGCGAAGGCGCCCGAGGCCCTGGCTTCGCTCGAAGGCGACCTCAAGAAGATCAAGCGCTCCGGCTGGTGAGCGCCCGGGGCGGGAGCGGCATGCCGCTCCCGCTTCCCCCACCCCGATAGTTCCCGGTTGCACCGCCCCGACTTCTCTCGACCGGCCGAGGCCGGCAGGAGGCCGCGATGTCCCGTTCGGCCCTGACCCGCACGCGCGTGCGCTCGGCCTGGCAGTTCCTGGCGCCGATGCTGGTGGTCCTCGCCCTCGTCGCGGCCTGGCCGCTCGGGCGAACCATCTGGTACAGCTTCACCGACGCCAACCTGACGGACCTCTCCCAGAGCAAGTTCATCGGCTTCGAGAACTACCTCGCCAACTATGACGGCGAGTGGGCCGGCATCCTCGCCGATCCCGTCTGGTGGCGGGCGGTGGGCAACACGCTCTGGTTCACCGTCATCTCGATCATCCTCGAGACGATCCTCGGCTTCATCGTCGCCCTCGTCCTCAACGCCGAGTTCCGCGGCCGGGCCTTCGTGCGGGCCGCCGTGCTGATCCCCTGGGCCATCCCCACGATCGTCTCCGCGAAGATGTGGGGCTGGATGCTCCACGACCAGTTCGGCGTCATCAACGACATGCTGCTCGGCATCGGGCTCATTGCCCAGCCCATCGCCTGGACGGCGAACGCGCAGACGGCGATGTGGGCGGTGATCATCGTCGATGTCTGGAAGACGACGCCGTTCATGGCGCTGCTGATCCTGGCCGCGCTGCAGATGCTGCCCGGCGACATCTACGAGGCCGCGCGGATCGACGGCGTCCACCCCGTGAAGGTGTTCTTCAGGGTGACGCTGCCTCTCGTCCGGCCCGCGCTGATGGTCGCCATCATCTTCCGGGCGCTGGACGCGCTCAGGATCTTCGACCTCATCTACGTCCTGACCTCCAACAGCCGCGACACCATGTCGATGTCGGTCTATGCGCGGCAGCAGCTCGTCGACTTCCAGGAGGTCGGGCTCGGTTCGGCCGCCTCCACCCTGCTGTTCCTCGTCATCGCCACCGTCACCATCATCGCCATCACGGCGGGCCGGGTGAAGCTCGGAGCGGAGAACGCGTCATGACCAGCCGCAGGCGCAACGGGGCCATCAAGGCGATCGGCTTCTGGCTGCTCATCGCCGCCATCGTCATCTTCGCCGTCTTTCCCTTCTACTACGCCATCCTGTCCTCTCTGCGGACCGGGACGGCCCTGTTCGAGGCCTCGCTGCTGCCCGACCAGGTCACATTCCAGAACTATGTCAGCGTGTTCAGGGAGCAGCCCTTCGCGCGCAACATCCTGAACTCGATCATCGTCGCGGTGTCGGTGGTGGCGCTGTCGCTTTTTCTCGGCGTCACGGCCGCCTACGCGCTGGGCCGCGTGCCCTTCCGCGGCCGGGGCGTGCTGCTGCTGACGGTGCTCGGGGTGTCGATGTTCCCGCAGGTCGCGGTGCTCTCCGGCATGTTCGAGCTCATCCGCGGGCTCGGCCTCTACAACAGCCTCGCCGGCCTCGCGCTGTCCAACCTGATGCTGACGATGCCCTTCACCGTGTGGGTGCTCACCACCTTCATGCGCGAGCTGCCGAAGGAGCTGGAGGAGGCCGCCTTCGTCGACGGCGCCACGCCCTGGATCGTCGTGCGCCGGGTGTTCCTGCCGCTGATGTGGCCGGCCATGGTCACCACGGGCCTGCTCGCCTTCATCGCGGCGTGGAACGAGTTCCTCTTCGCGCTCACCTTCACCCTGTCGAACGAGGTGCGGACGGTGCCCGTCGCCATCGCCCTCATCACAGGCGCCAGCCAGCACGAGCTGCCCTGGGGCAACATCATGGCCGCCTCGGTCATCGTGACGGTGCCGCTCGTCGTCCTCGTCCTCGTCTTCCAGCGCAAGATCGTCTCCGGCCTCACCGCCGGCGCGGTCAAGGGCTGACACCCCAACAGCAAGAAGCATCCGAAAGGCCGGCTCCATGTCCGAGACGATCGACCGCCCCGACGCTGCAGCGACGGCCGGGCTGCCCTGGTGGCGGGGCGGGCTGATCTACCAAGTCTATCCGCGCAGCTTCCTCGACACGAACGGCGACGGCATCGGCGATCTCGAGGGTATCCGCCGCAAGCTGCCCTACATCGCCTCGCTCGGCACGGACGCGATCTGGATCTCGCCCTTCTTCACCTCGCCAATGAAGGATTTCGGCTACGACGTGGCCGACTACCGCGATGTCGACCCGATGTTCGGCACGCTGGCGGATTTCGACCGGCTCGTCGCGGATGCGCGCGGCCACGGCATCCGCATCATGATCGACCTCGTCCTCTCCCACACCTCGGACCGGCATCCCTGGTTCGCGGAGAGCCGGTCCTCGCGCGACAATCGCAAGGCCGACTGGTACGTCTGGGCCGAGCCGAAGCCGGACGGCACGCCCCCCAACAACTGGCTCTCCGTTTTCGGCGGGTCGGGCTGGGAGTGGGATTCGAGGCGCAGGCAGTACTACCTGCACAACTTCCTCGCCGCCCAGCCGGACCTGAACTTCCACAACCCCGCCGTGCAGGACGCGGTGCTCGACGTGGCCCGCTTCTGGCTCGAGCGCGGCGTCGGCGGCTTCAGGCTGGACACTGTCAACTTCTACTTCCACGACCGGGATCTGCGCGACAACCCGCCAAAGCCCGTGATGCCGGACGGCCCGTCCGGCTCGGTGCCGAGCGCCAATCCCTACGGCCGGCAGCTGCACCTCTACGACAAGGACCGGCCGGAGAACCTCGCCTTCCTCGAACGCCTGCGCGCGCTGATGGACCAGTATCCCGACGTCGCCGCCGTCGGCGAGCTCGGCACGGACCACGACATCTACGCGCTCACCGCTGCCTACACCGAGGGCGGCCGGCGCCTTCACATGGCCTATTCCTTCGACCTGCTGAGCACCGGGATCAGCCCGGCCCATCTCAGGCGCGGCGTGGCGACGCTGGAGACGGGCATCGGCTCGGGCTGGCCGAGCTGGGCGCTGAGCAACCACGACGTGATCCGCGTCGCCTCGCGCTGGAAGGGCGCCGATCCCGCCCGCCTCCCGGCCCTCGCCACGGCGCTCCTGACCAGCCTGCGCGGCACGCCCTGCCTCTACCAGGGCGAGGAACTCGGCCTGACCGAGGCGGACGTGCCCTTCGAGCTGCTGCAGGACCCCTACGGCATCCGCTTCTGGCCGGACTTCAAGGGCCGCGACGGCTGCCGGACGCCGCACCCCTGGACCGCTGACGCGCCGAACGCCGGGTTCACGACGGGCCGACCCTGGCTGCCGGTACCGCCGGAGCACCTCGCTCTGTCGGTGGCCTCGCAGGAGCCCGACGCGAACTCCACGCTCAACCGCGTCCGCCGCTTCATGGCGTGGCGGAAGGAGACGCCGGTGCTCCTCGACGGGTCTATCCGCTTCATCGACGGGCTGGACAGCTGCGTGATCTTCGTGCGCGAGGCCGGCAATGCGCGGCTGCTCTGCGCCTTCAACCTCGGGCCGGACGCCGTCACCGTCCCGCTCGCTGAGGTGAGCGGCGCGCCGCAGGCGGAGGCGACGGGCTTCAAGGGATCCTGGGAGCCGGGCGGCCTCGTGCTGCCCGCCTGGGACGCCTTCTTCGGCTGGATCTGAGGCGCGAACGGGACGAAGGGGAGGGACAGTCCATGGCCGAGGTTGAGATGCGCGGCGTGCGCAAGGCCTTCGGGGCGATCGAGACGATCCACGGGGTCGACCTGCACATCCGCTCGGGCGAGTTCGTGGTGTTCGTCGGGCCATCCGGCTGCGGCAAGTCCACCCTGCTGCGCCTGATCGCGGGACTGGAGGACATCACCAAGGGCGAGCTTCTGATGGACGGGCAGGTCGTCAACGAGCTGACGCCCAAGGAGCGCGGCATAGCCATGGTGTTCCAGTCCTATGCGCTCTACCCGCATATGACGGTCTACGAGAACATGGCCTTCGGCCTGGAGCTGTCGAAGACCGGCAAGGGCGAGATCGAGACCCGCGTCAAGCGCGCCGCCGAGATCCTGGCGCTCACCCCGCTGCTCGAGCGCCTGCCGCGCCAGCTCTCCGGCGGCCAGCGTCAGCGCGTCGCCATCGGCCGGGCCATCGTGCGCGAGCCGCGGGTGTTCCTCTTCGACGAGCCGCTGTCCAACCTCGACGCGGCCCTGCGCGTGCAGACGCGCATCGAGATCGCCAAGCTCCACGCCGACATGGGCGTGACCATGGTCTACGTCACGCACGACCAGGTCGAGGCGATGACCCTCGCCGACAAGATCGTCGTGCTCAACGCCGGCAATGTCGAGCAGGTCGGCAGCCCGCTGGAGCTCTACCACCGCCCCGCCAACCTGTTCGTCGCCGGTTTCATCGGCTCGCCGCAGATGAACTTCGTCGAGGGCCGCGTCGAGAGCGCCGACGCCACGGGAGTAAAGGTCGCCCTGCCCGGCGGCGGTCTCGCGGTCACGCCCGTGTCCGGATCCTCGCTCCACGCGGGTGACCGCGTCACCTTCGGCGTCAGGCCCGAGCACCTCACCTTTGGCGGCAATGGCTCCGGGCTGAAGGGCCGCGTCGAGGTGGTGGAGGAACTGGGCGAGAGCCACTTCGTCTACCTCCGCACCGCCGACGGCTCCCTCGTCACCCTGCGCGGCTCGGCCGGCTCTCCCGTGCAAACGGGCCAGGACGTCTCCGTGGCCCCGGCGCCCGGGGAGACGCACCTCTTCACCCCCGACGGCCGCGCGCTCCCCCGCCTGAACTGACCGCCCTCCGTCATCCTCCGCCCCCATCATCCCCGGCGGCGCGCAGCACCGGGACGGGGATCCAGAAATTTGGCCAATCACGGGGGGCTGGATCGCCCCCGTGCGCCTGCGGCGCGCCGGGGATGACAGGCTCAGAGGCAGACTTGTCACCGGAGCGCGATGAAAATGGGCGACGAGCGGGTCTGGAGACCCGCGCTCCTCCGTCGCCGCTACCCCATGTCGCTTGGAAATTAAGGCCCGCGCTGCTATTTGCCGCGCATGAGCGAGCACCCCATCGACAACATCCGCAACTTTTCCATCGTCGCGCATATCGACCATGGCAAGTCGACCCTGGCCGACCGCCTGATTCAGGTGACCGGCGGCCTCGCGGAGCGCGAAATGGTCGAGCAGGTGCTGGACTCGATGGACATCGAGCGCGAGCGCGGCATCACCATCAAGGCCAACACGGTGCGGCTCGACTACCGCGCCAAGGATGGCAAGGACTACATCCTGAACCTGATGGACACGCCCGGGCACGTCGACTTCGCCTACGAGGTCAGCCGCTCGCTGGCGGCGTGCGAGGGCTCGCTGCTCGTGGTCGACGCCTCCCAGGGTGTGGAGGCGCAGACGCTCGCCAACGTCTACCACGCGCTCGACGCCGACCACGAGATCGTGCCGGTCCTCAACAAGATCGACCTTCCCGCCGCCGAGCCGGACCGCGTCAAGGCGCAGATCGAGGAGGTCATCGGACTCGACGCGTCGGACGCCGTGCCGATCTCCGCCAAGACCGGGATCGGCATCGACCTTGTTCTGGAGGCCATCGTCAAGAAGCTGCCGCCGCCCAGGGGCGACGAGAAGGCGCCGCTGAAGGCCCTGCTCGTCGACAGCTGGTACGACGCCTATCTCGGCGTCGTCGTCATGGTGCGCGTCATCGACGGGTTCCTGAAGAGGGGCACCGACATCACCATGATGGGCACCAACGCCCGCTACGAGGTCGACCGGATCGGCGTCTTCAAGCCGAAGATGACCGATGTCGAGCGGCTCGGGCCGGGCGAGGTCGGCTTCATCACCGCCCAGATCAAGCAGGTGGCGGACACCCGCGTCGGCGACACCATCACCGAGACGCGCCGGCAGACCGCTTCCGCATTGCCGGGCTTCAAGCCGGCGCAGCCGGTCGTGTTCTGCGGCCTCTTCCCGGTCGATGCCGCGCAGTTCGAGGATCTCCGCGCCGCCATGGGCCGGCTGCGCCTCAACGACGCCAGCTTCAGCTACGAGATGGAATCCTCCGCCGCGCTGGGCTTCGGCTTCCGCTGCGGGTTCCTCGGCCTGCTCCACCTCGAGATCATCCAGGAGCGGCTGGAGCGCGAGTTCAACCTCGACCTCATCGCCACCGCCCCGTCGGTCATCTACCGCATCCGCATGCGGGACGGCACGGACATCGAGCTCCACAACCCGGCCGACATGCCGGACGTGATGAAGATCGAGGAGATCCAGGAGCCGTGGATCCGGGCCACGATCCTCACCCCGGACGAGTATCTCGGCGGCATCCTCAAGCTCTGCCAGGACCGGCGCGGATCGCAGGTCGACCTGAACTATGTCGGTAAGCGCGCCATGGTCGTCTACGACCTGCCGCTGAACGAGGTGGTCTTCGACTTCTACGACCGGCTGAAGTCGATCTCGAAGGGCTACGCCTCCTTCGACTACCAGCTCACCGACTACAAGGCGGGCGACCTCGTGAAGATGTCGATCCTCGTCAATGCCGAGCCGGTGGACGCGCTCTCCATGCTGGTGCACCGCAACCGTGCCGAGATGCGCGGGCGCGCCATGTGCGAGAAGCTGAAGGAGCTGATCCCGCAGCATCTCTTCCAGATCCCGATCCAGGCGGCGATCGGCGGCAAGATCATCGCCCGCGAGACGATCTCGGCCCTGCGCAAGGACGTGACGGCCAAGTGCTATGGCGGCGACATCAGCCGCAAGCGCAAGCTCCTCGACAAGCAGAAGGAGGGCAAGAAGCGCATGCGCCAGTTCGGACGCGTCGAGATCCCGCAGGAAGCCTTCATCGCCGCGCTGAAGATGGACGCCTGAGGGCCGCTTCCGGCCCATCCCGCGCGCGCCGCTCCGGCCCGGGATGACGCACCCCCTCCGCATGCGCTAGGGAAGGTCCGGCGGGCCCGTTCGGGCGCTCGCGGACGGGGTCGAGGATCATTCCATGAGCGTAGCGATCGACGGGCGCACCCTGCAGGCGGCAGACGTGGTGCGGGTGTCGCGTCCCGGGTTGCGCGGCGAGGCGCCGGAGCAGGCGGCGCTGGCGCCCGAGGCGCGCGAGCGGATCGCAGCGACGCGGACCTATATCGACGCGCACTGGATGCACGACGACGCGCCGCTGATGTACGCCTTCAACACCGGCGTCGGCCTGTTCAAGGACCAGCGCGTGCTGATGGCCGACATGGCGGCCTACCAGACGAAGACGATCTTCGCCCATGCCACCGGGGTCGGCGAGCCGCTGCCGGAGGACGCGACGCGCGCCACGATGATGCTGCGCGCCAACGCCTTCGCCTCCAACTATTCCGGCCCGCGGGTCGAGCTGGTCGAGCGGCTCCTCGCCTTCCTCAATGCGGGGCTCCACCCGGTGATCCCGGCCAAGGGCTCGGTGGGCGCCTCGGGCGACCTCGCGCCGCTCGCGCATCTCGCCGGCGCGCTGTGCGGCTTCGCCGAGGCGGAAATGATGTATCGCGGCCGCCGGCTGCCGGCGCGCCAGGCCATCGCGGAGGCCGGCTTCTCGCCGGACTTCGAGCTTTCCGCCAAGGACGCCTCGGCGCTGATCAACGGCTCCACCGTGTCGCTCGCCCTCGGCGTGCTGGCGCTGGAGGACGCACGCCGCATCCGGCGCACCGCAGACATCGCGCTGGCCCTGTCGCTGGAGGCGATGCGCTGCGAGCTCGCCGCCTTCGACCCGCGCGTGCATGCCGCCCGGCCGCATCCCGGCCAGCAGGCGGTGGCTCGCAACGTGCTGCGCCTCATCGGCGATTCCAGGCGCTGCTCGGAAGCCGCCCGCCTCGTCGTCTTCCCCGAGGAGAACCGCAAGGAGGGCGTGCCGCCGGCCCCGCGCGTCCAGGACGTCTACTCGCTGCGCTGCGCCCCCCAAGTGCACGGCCCCGTCGTGCAGGCGCTGGACTATGTCGGCGGCATCGTCGGCACAGAGATCAACTCGGCCACCGACAACCCGCTGATCTTCGACAATGGCGAGGGCGGTTACGTCTCGATCTCCGGTGGCCATTTCCACGGCCAGTACATGGCGCAGGCGATGGACGTGCTCGCCATTGCGATGGCCGACCTCGGCTCCATCTCCGAGCGCCGCCTCGCCCGGCTGATCGACCCCGCCATGAGCTACGGCCTGCCGCGCAACCTCCTGGCCGGCAAGAAGGGGCTCAACACCGGCTTCGCCACCGTGCAGTGCTCGATGTCGGCGCTGGTCATGGAGAACCGCACGCTGTGCATGCCGGGCTCGGTCGATTCCATCCCCGGCAAGAGCAATGCCGAGGACCACGTGTCGAACTCCACCTGGTGCGCCCGCAAGGCTCGCACCGTGGTCGAGAACGTCGAGCAGATCGTCGCCGGCGAGCTGCTCATGGCGGCGCAAGCGCTGTCGCTCGTCGAGCCGCTGGCGAAGGACCATCCGCTCGGCACGGGCACCCGGGCCGCGATGGAGGCCATCCGTGCCGCCATCCCGCCCGCGCTGGACGGCGACCGCTGGTACGCGACCGAGATGGCCCAGGCGCTCGATCTCGTGCGCAGCGGCGCCGTTCTCGATGCGGTCGAGGGCGCGGTGGGCGAACTGGAAGGGTAGGACCGCGCGTCTTCAGACGCGCACCTGGCGCCAGAACCAGGAAAGTGCGGGTCCGAAACCCGCGCTCCGGCCGGGGATGACGGGGCCCGCTTCCGGCGGCCGGGAGGTTACCGGCCTGCATCTCCGAGAAGCGGATCGTTCTCCAGCGTGATCGGCTGGCCATGGGGCGTGGCGTGGGCGGCGCGGTGCCAGGCGTCGCGGGTTTCCGCGAGCCGCCCGGGGTCGGCTGCGCCCTTGGCGACGACGAGCGTCTCGAGCGCGGCGAGCCAGTGCTGGTAGTAGGTCTCGCCCGTGTCGGGATCGCCGCGCTCCTGCGCGTCGCGGATGGCCGTGGCGAGCGCGGCCGCCCATTCCGGCCAGGTGAACAGCCCCTTCTCGTGCAGCGCGAGCGCCATGGCGAAGGCCTGCGCCTCCCAAGGCTCGCGGAAGACCGGGCCACCCTCGTCGCGCGGCAGGCCGGGCGAGGCGTCGAGGAGGCCCGGCGTGGCGGCGCTCACGGCGCAGCCTCCAGGTAGGGCTCCCAGCAATCGACCACGACGCGCAGGCCGGGGTCGCCGTCGCGGCCCCACAGCTCCGGGCCTGTGAACTCGACCGCGTAGAGCCAATGCGGGTCCTCGCCGCCCCCATGCGCATTGGAATCGGGGAAGACGTGGACGCCGTGGACGCGCAGCACCGTGCCCGTCTTGCCGCGGGCATAGCGGGGCAGGCGCGTATGGCCGGTGTGATGAATGACCACCGTCCGCACGGTGTCGCCCGCGGCGAACCGTGCGGCCTGTACCGCGGGCCGCTCGGCCGGCGCGCCGCCCGCGAGGATGCGCGCGGCACCTTCGGCGTCGGGTGGCGGGCGCCTCGTGGGAGCCGCCGGATGCAGGGCCCGGCCCGCATCGAGCTCCTCGGCGCCGACCAGCCCGTGGCGGTGAAGGAGCTTCGTCAGCCCCTTCAGCCAGATCTCGTAGTAGCTCGACGAGAGATAGTCCTGCGGGGCCAGCGTCTCGCGGGCGTGGCGGCTCTCGTCGATGCTCCACATGCCGAGGAAGCCGGAGGCGATGGTGACGGCGAGCGCCCGCTTCTCCCACTGCGCGTGGAAGACCGGCTCGTCCTGTTCCGGCGCGATGGGGCCGAAGCCCATCATGCCGCCGAGATCCTGGCCGCCGTTCATGCCGGACCTCCCGCCGTCCCGGGCGAGCGCGGCAGGCCCGCCCCGATCATGCTGTCGCGCGTGACGAGGGTCGCGAGCGCCTCCTCGTCCCAGCCTTCGGTGCCGGGAGGACGCATGGGGAGCACGAGGTAGCGCATCTCGGCCGTCGAATCCCAGACGCGGATGCGGGTGTTTTCGGGCAGCACCGTGCCGAACTCGGCCAGCACCCCACGGGGATCGTAGACGGCGCGCGATCGGTAGGGCGCCGACTTGTACCATACTGGCGGCAGCCCCAGCACCGGGATCGGGTAGCAGGAGCACAGGGTGCAGACGACCAGGTTGTGCTCGTCCGGCGTGTTCTCGACGACGCGGATGTGCTCGCCCTGCCGGCCGCCGAAGCCGAGCTCTGCGATGGCCGCTGTGCCGTTCTCGCGCAGGCGGGCGAGGTAGGCCGGGTCGTTCCACGCCTTCGCCACCACTTTGGCGCCGTTGCGCGGGCCGATCCTCGTCTCGTAGGTCTCGACGATTTCGTCGAGCGCGGCGGGATCGACCAGGCCCTTCTCGGTCAGGATCGTCTCCAGGGCGCGCACGCGCAGGGCCGGGCCGGAGAGGTCGGAACCCTCGTGCCCGTGGTCGTGGTCGTGATCGTCGTGCTCGTGTGCCATGCGGCGAGCTTAGCGCCGTGCCTTCGCGGAGGCGAGCGGCGGGCTGCGCCCCGGGCGCAGCTGCGCTATGCAGGGGCGGGAGGAACGCCACATGAAGGCCCAGGATCTCTTCGACCTCTCCGGCGAGGTGGCGCTCGTCACCGGCGCCTCCGGCGGCCTCGGCGCCCGTTTCGCCGCGGTGCTGGCCGCAAACGGCGCCAAAGTGGTGCTGGTCGCGCGGCGGGCAAAGGAGCTTGCCACGCAGGTGGAGGCGATCCGCGGCGCCGGAGGCGAGGCGATCGCCGTCGAGGCGGACGCCACGAAGCCGGAGGATCTCGCCCGCGCCTTCGACCGGGCCGAGGGCGCCTTCGGCACGGTGACCGTGCTGGTCAGCAATGCCGGCATTGCCCCGGCGCAGCGGCTCGTGGACATCACGCCGGAGCAGTGGCACGCCGTCATGAGCCTCAACCTCGACGCGGTGCTGTGGGGGGCGCAGGACGCCGCCCGGCGCATGATCGCCGCCGGGACGGGCGGGGCCATCGTCAACATTGCCTCCATCCTCGGCTTCGGCGTGACACGCGGCGTCGGGGCCTACGCCACGTCCAAGGCCGCCGTCGTGCAGCTGACGCGCGCGCTGGCCCTGGAATTCGCTCCCAAGGGGATCCGGGTGAACGCCATCGCGCCCGGCTACATCGTCACCGACATCAACCGTGAATGGCTCGCCTCATCCACCGGCGCCGCCATGCTGGACAGGATCCCGCTGCGCCGCTTCGGCGAGCCCGACGATCTCGACGGGGTTCTTCTCCTGCTCGCCTCGCGGGCCGGCCGCTTCATGACCGGAGAGACGGTGGTGGCCGATGGCGGCCATCTGCTGCCACTCTAGGCGGCGGAGCTCGGCGCCGGCCTTGATCTTCGCTCATATTTGAGCGATTGGGGCGGGCCTTTGGCCCGGAGGAACAGTTCTTGCCTCCATCCGGGATGCATTTCTCGTAGCGCTCGAGGCGGCAACCGCGCCGCCGGTCCCCCAGGAGGTGCGGCCATGTCCGCCATCGAACTGCCGGTCCAACAGACCTCCCGCGCCAGCGACAAGGACAAGCCGCTCTACGACGACGTGCGCCTGCTCGGCCAGATCCTCGGCGACACCGTGCGCGAGCAGGAGGGCGAGGCGACCTACGAGCTGGTCGAAGCCATCCGCCAGCTGAGCGTCGCCTTCCAGCGCCGGGCCGACGCCGAGGCCGGTCGCAACCTCGACCAGCTGCTGAAGCGCCTGAGCCCTCCGGAGACGGTCTCCGTCATCCGCGCCTTCAGCTATTTCTCGCACCTCGCCAACATCGCCGAGGACCGCCACCACGTGCGCCGCCGCGCCGCCCACGAGGCCGTCGGCGACCACCAGGACGGCAGCCTCGCCGCGAGCTTCGAGAAGCTGCGCGGCGCCGGCATCGATGGGGACCGCATCGCCCGCGCGCTGTCGCGCAGCTACGTCTCGCCGGTGCTCACGGCCCACCCGACGGAGGTGCAGCGCAAGAGCACGCTCGACGCAGAGCGTGCCATCGCCGAATTGCTGGCGCAGCGCGACACGCTGGTCTCGGCGCGCGACCGGGCCGAGAACGAAATGCTGCTGCGGGCGCGCATCGCCCAGCTCTGGCAGACCCGCATCCTGCGCTACGCCAAGCTCACCGTCCGCGACGAGATCGAGAACGTGCTGAGCTACTACCGCTCGACGTTCCTGAAGGGCATTCCCCGCCTCTATGCCGAGCTGGAGCACCATCTCGGCAAGCGCGTGCACACCTTCTTCCGCATGGGGAACTGGATCGGCGGGGACCGGGACGGCAACCCCAACGTCAACGCCGAAACGCTGCGCATGGCGCTGAGCCGGCAGTCGGAGACGGTGCTGCGGCACTACCTCACCGAGGTGCACGAGCTCGGCGCCGAGCTCTCCGTGTCGCGCATGCTGACCGGCGCCACGGCCGATCTCGACGCGCTGGCGGACGATGCGGGCGACGACAACCCGCACCGGGACGACGAGCCCTATCGCAGGGCGCTGATCGGCATCTATGCCCGCCTTGCCGGCACGCTGCGGGCGCTGACCGACACCGAGGCGACGCGCCATGCCGTGGCGCCCGGCCGGCCCTACGCCAGCCCGGAAGAGTTCCGCGCCGACCTCCTGGTCATCCAGGACAGCCTGAACAGGAACCATGGCGCGGTGCTGACGCGCCACCGCCTGCAGCCTCTGCTCCGGGCCGTCGAGGTGTTCGGCTTCCACCTCGCCACCACCGATTTGCGCCAGAACTCCGACAAGCACGAGGAGGTGGTGGCTGAGCTGCTGGCGACGGCGCGCATCGAGCCGGCCTACGCCTCCCTCCCAGAGGAGCGCAAGCAGCAGCTGCTGCTCCAGGTGCTGCAGGATCCGCGTGCGCTGCGCGTGCGCAATGCCGGCTACAGCGACACGGCCATCGGCGAGCTGGCCGTCTTCGAGACGGCGCGGGAGATGCTGCAGGCCTACGGGCCGCAGGCCATACGGCACTACATCATCAGCCATACCGAGAGCGTCAGCGACCTGCTGGAGGTGCTGGTCCTGCAGAAGGAATGCGGGCTGATGCACGGCACGCTGGCGCCGCAGGAGGCGTCATCGGCGCGGGCCGACCTGATCGTCGTGCCGCTCTTCGAGACGATCGAGGACCTGCGGGCCGCAGAGCCGATCATGAAGGCCTTCTACGACCTGCCCGGCATCGAGGCGCTGGTCCGCCATTCCGGTGGCGAGCAGGACGTGATGCTGGGCTATTCCGACAGCAACAAGGATGGCGGCTACTTCACCTCGAACTGGGAGCTTTATCGCGCCTCGACCGCGCTGGCGCGGTTGTTCGAGGCCAAGCCCGGCCTGACGCTGCGGCTCTTCCACGGCCGCGGCGGAACCGTGGGCCGCGGCGGCGGCCCGAGCTACCGCGCCATCCTGGCTCAGCCGCCGGGCACGGTAAAAGGCCAGATCCGGCTCACCGAGCAGGGTGAGGTCATCAACGCCAAGTACGCCAACCCCGAGATCGGTGCGCGCAACCTCGAGACCTTGATGGCCGCGACGCTGGAGGCGACGCTGCTCGCCCCTCGCACCGCCGCCGCTTCGGAGTTTCTGGAGGCCGCCGAGGAGATCTCGCGGCACAGCATGAAGTCCTACCGGGCGCTGGTCTACGAGACACAGGGGTTCACCGATTTCTTCTTCGCTTCCACGCCGATCACCGAGATCGCGGAGCTGAACATCGGCTCCCGCCCGGCGTCGCGGAAGGCGAACCGCAGGATCGAGGATTTGCGCGCCATCCCCTGGAGCTTCTCCTGGGGCCAGAGCCGCCTGAACCTGCCGGGCTGGCTGGGCTTCGGCTCGGCCGTCGAGGCCTTTCTGGCGCCAGACCCGAAGGCGCGGCTCGCCCTGCTGCGGCGCATGAACTCGGAGTGGCCGTTCTTCTCCACGCTGCTCTCCAACATGGACATGGTGCTCGCCAAGGCCGACCTCGCCGTCGCCCGCCGCTATTGCGACCTCGTCCCCGACAGGGCGCTCGCCGAAAGCATCTTCGGCGCGCTGGAGGCGGAGTGGACCCGCACGGTGAAGGCGCTCGAGGAGATCACCGGGGAGACGCGGCGGCTCGCCGACAACCCGGCGCTGGCGCGCTCCATCGCGCACCGCTTCGCCTACATCGCGCCTCTCAACCACCTGCAGGTCGAACTGCTGAGGCGCCGCCGGTCCGGCCAGGTGGACGAGAAGGCCCAGCGCGGCATCCTCATCTCCATCAACGGCATCGCCGCCGGCCTGCGCAACACGGGCTAAGGGAGCGCTCCGTCCCCTTGTCGTCCGCATTCCTCAATAAAACGCATGCGCTTACCCCTCTCCCGTATGGGGAGAGGGGCAGGGGTGAGGGATAGACTTTTGAGGGAAGGCGAAATCGGCAACGTAGGCCGGGATCCCACGCTGTGTGAGCGATGGTCCCTCACCCCTGCCCCTCTCCCAAAAGGGAGAGGGGTTTCCCGTGCTTCCTGGACGACGGTCGGGTGCTATCGCCAGCCCTGCTCGCCGACGAGGGGGACGAAGGTCACGTCCTGCAGGGTCTCCTGCTCGAAGGTCACGGCGCCCATGCGGGTGACCCTTACGAGCGTCTGGTGACCGCGCCCGCCCACGGGGATGACGAGCCGGCCGCCCGGCGCGAGCTGGCCGGTCAGGGCCGGGGGCACTGAGGGGCCGCCGGCCGAGACGACGATCGCGTTGAACGGCGCTTCCTCCGGCCAGCCCAGCGTCCCGTCGCCAATACGCTGGCGGATGTTGCCGTAGCCCAGATCCGTCCAGCGCCGCGCGGCACCGTCGGCGAGAACTGCGTGCCGCTCGATGGCGAAGACCTCGCGACAGAGGCGGCTCGCGACGGCGGCCGCGTAGCCGGAGCCCGATCCGACCTCAAGCAGGCGGTCACCCCCGGCCAGCCGCGCCGCTTCCAGCATCAGGCCGACGACGAAAGGCTGCGAGATGGTCTGCCCCTCGCCGATGGGCAGGGGACCGTCCTCATTGGCGCGGTCTGCAAAGGGCGCGGGCACGAAGGCCTCACGTGGCACGATGCGCATGGCCGCGAGCACGCTGGCGTCGGTCACACCGCGCCCGGCGATCTGGGTCTCGACCATGCGCTGGCGCGCCGTCATGCCGTCGGTCATCCCCGGTATCGTAGCGGGACCGGGCGGCTCAGCAACCCGAGGGAGCGATGATCCGGGCGATCCTGTAACCCTGCGACGTCTCGCGGACGGTCACGGTCGAACGCCCCTCGCATACCGCGCCGCCCCTGGCCGTGAAGCGGTAGCGGACCGACACTGTGGCGGGGCCCGTTTCCTCGGCCGACAGCACCGTCAGGGGCTCCGGCAGCGTGCCGTAGAAGCGCTCGATGCGGGCGGCGACGAACGGGCCGGAGCCGCGCTTCTCCCGCACGACATACCATTCGGCTCCGATGCCGTCGCCACGTGCCAGCGCCTGGTAGAAGCCGAGCGCGGCCTCGCGCGGCGTCTCCGGGCGCGGCGGGGTGCTGGGCAGGTCGGACCCGCCGCGGACCGGCGCGGCCGGCGGCTCCGGGACGGGAGCGGGAAGAGGAGGGTTCTCGGCCACCCGAGGAGGCGGCTCCTCGGCCAAGGGAGGAGGAGGCTCCTCGGCCAAGGGAGGAGGCGCGTCGTTGGCGGCACTGCGGGGGCGGGCCGCCGCCGTGTCCGGCCCGCAATCCCCGACATCGGTGCAGCGCAAGGGCAACGCGCAGACGGACCGGGCGAGATCGGCGGCGAGCCCCATCGTTCGCAAGGCCGCGATGGCGGCGCGCGTGGTGCAGGCGCCGTCATGGGCGCAGGCCGCCACGTCGGCCCGGCCCGCCTCGACCACGTCCTCGCGCTTGGCCTCCGGCAGCCGCTCGATGAAGTCGCTGATGCTGCGGGCGGTCTGGTCGTCGGGCAGGAAGTCGAGGTTCTTCGCCGGGCATTCCCGCCGGAGCGTGCCCTGGTAGGACGGCTGCTGCGGCTCCTGTGCGGCGTCCTGCGCGCGCGGCGCGGCGGGCCAGGCAGCCAGCCCGAGAAGCAGGATTGCGCTAGCGAGGCGTTTCACCATGGCGTGGCCGACGCCTCCCTTGCCTGGACGGCAAGACAACCCCCGCTCACCGGCAAGGTTGCGGGCGGGGATGCAGGAGTGGCGGGGCGCTCAGTGAGCCGGGCCGGATCCATCCTGCCCGCGCTCGGCGATCTCGAGCGCCCGCAGCAATTGCAGGATCGTCAGCGGCGGCGTCTCCAGCAGAGCCTGGTTGACGTGACCCTGGATGCCGACACCGAGACGCCGCAGGACGTCCTGCTCCGGGTGCAGGATCTCGCGCAGGCGCTGAGCGTCTTCGTTTTCTGTGGGCTTTTCAAAACTTGGCATTGCGGTGCATCGAATCACTGATTCGTTGGAGAATGCGACGAAGTGGCGCCCTTGTCTTCATGCTATTTGCGCGGTGATGCACAGTATCGTAAACAGATTGTCGCAGTCTCAGCAAAGCTGCACCTTGCGTTGCCGCGAATTCTTGCCAAGCCCACGCTCTTCGAAGTGAAGAGTTATGAAGCGTCTTCCGTCGCGGTGCAGTTGGCGTCGAGGCCTTCTTTCGTGCCCCTCCCGGCCGTGCTACGCGGAACACAAAACCACAAGGGAGGAGCAACCATGACGGGGACACCGACGATCGAAGCTTTGCTCGCGCGCTGGATCGACGCCTTCAACCGTCATGATCTCGACGATCACATGGCGCTCTACCGCGACGACGCCGTTCTGTTCGGCGCGGTCGACGAACTCCAGGTGGGGAAGGCCGCGGTCCGGGCCTATTTCGGCGGGCGCGGGGCGGGCGTGCGCGTCATCAACTATCCGATGCCGCGTGTCGTCGAGCTCGGTCCGGACACGGTCTGCACGGCGGGGCATGTCGACTTCGCCGACGGCGACGCCCCCATGCCGTACCGCATGACGTGGGTGCTCGTGCGCGAAGGCGGGAACTGGCGCATCGCCCAGCACCACGGCTCTCCGCGGCGGGGCGTGTGACGGATCCCACATCGCGAGCGCAGGCTTTGCGTCAGGGTCACTGGGACCGCGCTCACGGAGGGCGCGGCGAGGGGCAGCCATGGCCACGCGGTTTCACGCGCTTTTTCGGTATGCGGGCGTCGACGACGACGGTGACAAGCCCGGCATGATCGTGCCGGTGGGCGGCAGCAACCTCGTCGCCGTCGACCTGCGGGCGGACGAGCAGCTGAAGGCTTCCCGGCCGCACGACATTACCCTGCAGGAGCTCGGCGAGAAGGACCGCGCCAAGACCGATGCGACGCGCGAGTGGATCTTCGGCCTGCGTGACTTCGCGGCCTACAGGGACGCCCCTGTCGCGGTGACCCCGGTTCCCAAGGGCCGGATCTACCGGGTGGGCGTGAAGAAGAGGATCGGGATCGAGCAGACGCTCACCATCCACGCGAAGGACGGGTCGGTCGTGGAAAAGTTCCCGGTCGTCGGGCTGGACAAGAAGACCGTCGCGATCTCCATCAGGCCCGTGAAGGTGAAGGCTTCCGGAGGGAAGGAATACCGCGACCACGGCAAGCCGAACCCCGTCATTGCCGACGTCCTCACCCAGATGAACGTCGTCTGGCACCCGCAGGCCAATGTCGTGTTCACGCTGAGTTCGAAGGAGCCCTTCGAGCTCGACGCCCTCCCCGACGTCGTCGTCCTCGAGGACAAGGACGTCAGGGCGCTGTTCAAGTCCGGGAAGGACGTCAGGTCGAGATACACCTTCTTCCTGGTGAAGGAGATCGCGACTGGCAGCCACGACGACAACGGCGCCGCTGACGTCGAGATCGGAGTCGCGTTGCTCGCCGACCGTCGCAAGCCCACGACCGCGGCCCACGAGGCAGGGCACCTGCTGGGATCGTCGTCGGGACCGACGGGCCGCATGGATTACGGCCATCCGACGAAGGCCGCCGACCGCCTGATGCGCGACGGTGGCGCGGCATGGAAGGTCACCTTCAGCGAGGCGATCGGCTACTTCAACGGAAGCTACTGAGGCTGGCCCATTGCCCGAACGCATGCGATCATATGCCGCATTCAGCCTTTCCGATTAGCGACTTTCCCGAGCCTCTGGAGCCATGACGGCGCGCTGCGGCACAGCTAGCGTTTGCAATCAATGTTAGGTTGTACAACTCAGACGCGATTCACCCCGACCTCTCCATGGTCGACCGCATACGGAAGTCCACGATGACCGCACGCGACGATGTCCGCACGATCGACACCATGGCGGAGGTTGCCGTCCTCATCGCCCGGGAAGAGCGGCTTCGCCTCGCCATGCAGGCGGCACGGGTGTTCTTCTGGGACTGGGACGTGGTGCACGACACCATCGTCTGGGACGAAGGCCTCGCCGGTGCTCTTCAGATGCGGATGGACGAGGTTCCCACCTCTGCCGCCGGGGTGAAGGAGCTCATCCATCCCGGGGATGTCGAGCGCGTCGGCCACGCCATCGAGGCCGCGCTGGAAGGGCGCTCCGACTACGATCTGCGCTTCCGCATGATCCGCAAGGACGGCTCGGTGCGATGGACCGATACGCGGGCGATCGTAGTCCGTGATTCCTTCGGCCGGCCGGTCCGCATGGTGGGCTCGGACCGCGACGTCACGGACCGTGTGGCGCTGGAGATGGAGGCGCTCGACGCCAGGCACCGGCTGGCACGCATCGCCGAGGCGGCGCGCCTCGCCTGGTTCGAGATCGAGGAGAGCGAAGACGGCCAGCAGACGGAGCTCTCCGAGCACTGCCGCGCGCTGCTCGGGCTTGCGCAGTCGGAAGCGCTGCCGGCCGACATCAGCAGCCGCATTCATCCCAAGGACAGGCCGGCCTACGGCTCGCTGCGCGAGCGGCTGGCGCTGTGGGGCGGCGAGTTCGACGACGAATTCAGGATCGTCCTGCCCTCCGGCGTGGTGCGGCGCGTGAGGTCCATCGGCCGGGCCCAGGGCAGCCCGGAAGGCGCCGTGAAGCGTGTCACGGGCATCTACATGGACGTGACGTCCCGGCCCTTGCGCGATCCCGAGCAGGACGGAGCGGACCTGTCGACGGCCATCCATCCGCCCTCCACCCCGGCGCTGTCCGCTGCCATCGCGGAGGCCGCATGGCACCTGACGCGCGACGCCATCCAGCTCCTCGACGACACCGGCGGAGTGGTCGACCAGAACGAGGTCGCGGAAACCCGCTTCGGACCCCGCCGTGAAACGTCCGGGTCGTGGGTGGCGACGTTTACGCAGGAGAGCCGCACCGAGGCCGACCGCGCTCTCTCGCGGGCCTCGGACGGGATGTTCACGTCGTTCGTCGCCTCGCTCCCGGTTGCCGATGGAGGCGAGCGGCTGTTTGCCATCGAGCTCTCGCCGCTGCTGGACGGGCGCAGCCGCTGCATCGGCATTCTCGTGCGGTCGCGGCTCCTCACCGAACCCGAGAGCTGACGGAGTCCCGGAACGAAAAGACGAAAGCGACGTTCGGGAAGGCCTCGCAGGGCAAGAACCGCGGGGCGGCGGAGAATCCCGCCACCGTTAACCCCGACCGGAGCGATACCATGAGGACGCTGCCCCTTCTCGCCGTCGCGGCGATCATGCTGGCGGGTACGCCCGCCTTTGCGCAGGATTCGACCACGACCACCACCACGACGACCCAGACGCCGGGCACCAGCGTGACGATCGAGCAAAATGCACCCGGTACGGTCGAGAGCCGCGAGGTGACGGGTTCGGTAACGGAGTGCAAGTCGAAGACGGTGACGTCCCAGAACGACATGGGCGACACACAGACGGTGCACAAAGAAAAGTGCAACTGACGTCGACAGGCCGGCCAGTGCCAGGGGCTGGCCGGCTCGGCATGGCAACCGCCGACGGCTGATCGCCGCAGCTCTGCTGCAGGATTGATCAGGTCGGACCTTGGTCAGGCCTTGGGAAGTGTCGGCAGGTCAGGCGGGCGGAGCGCTTCTTCGTGGTACCAGCTGTCCCAATTCACCACCGGCTTCGGCGTGGCGGGGATCGGCAGGGCGGGACCGCGCGACAGACCGTTCCGCAGGCGGATCCGATCGGCCAGGCGGTAGACGTTGGAAGGCAGATCGGCGACTGGGCCGTGCGTCCGGGTGTCGTTCATGGCTCCCTCCTTCCGCGCCGTGGTGGCGCTCGGAGTGAATGGGGAACGCGCTTCTGAAAGGTCCTGTTCCACGCTACAAGCACGAATTCGAGCACAACAGTGTTAAAGTTTGGGCAAGCTGCTCATTCATAAGCCTCCACCCTAGCCTCTGGCGCGACCTTGTGCATAGCCGCGCTTGTTGCGTGCCCAAGGCATGCGCTGGCCGGGCGACGGGCGGTTCCTGGCCCGTGAACTGGCACGCAATATGCCTCCTCTCCTCCGGGTCCGTGACGGCCCGAGGCCGCCGTCCGTGCAGGCGCGGAGCCCTCGGGAATCGGCCCGTCAGGAGCGAGAGGACATGACGAAGTACAAGCTCGAGTACATTTGGCTGGACGGCTACACGCCGACGCCCAACTTGCGTGGCAAGACGCAGATCAAGGAATTCGACAGCTTTCCGACGCTCGATCAGCTGCCGCTGTGGGGCTTCGACGGCTCGTCCACGCTGCAGGCCGAGGGCCACAGCTCGGACTGCGTGCTGAAGCCGGTGCGCGTCGTTCCAGACATCACCCGCACCAATGGGGCGGTGGTGCTCTGCGAGGTGCTGATGCCGGACCTCACGCCGCACCCGTCCAACAAGCGTGCGACCGTCCTCGACGACGAGGGTGCGTGGTTCGGCTTCGAGCAGGAATACTTCTTCTTCAAGAACGGGCGCCCGCTCGGCTTCCCTGACGCCGGCTATCCCGCTCCGCAGGGGCCCTATTACACGGGCGTCGGCTACAGCAAGGTCGGCGACGTCGCGCGCGAGATCGTCGAGAAGCACCTCGACATCTGCCTCGCGGCCGGCCTGAACCATGAGGGCATCAACGCCGAGGTGGCCAAGGGCCAGTGGGAATTCCAGATCTTCGGCAAGGGCTCCAAGCGGGCCGCCGACGAGATGTGGCTCGCCCGCTACTTCATGGAGCGGCTGACCGAGAAATACGGCATTGACATCGAGTACCACTGCAAGCCGCTCGGCGACACCGACTGGAACGGCTCGGGCATGCACTGCAACTTCTCGACCTCCTACATGCGCGAGGTTGGCGGGAAGGAGTACTTCGAGTCCCTGATGGCGGCCTTTGCAGCGGCCCGCGAGGACCACATCGCCGTCTACGGCCCCGACAACCACATGCGCCTGACAGGCAAGCATGAAACGGCGTCGATCCACACCTTCAGCTGGGGTGTCGCGGACCGCGGCTGCTCGATCCGTGTCCCGCACAGCTTCGTCAACAACGGCTACAAGGGCTACCTCGAGGATCGCCGCCCGAACTCCCAGGGGGACCCCTACCAGATCGCGTCGCAGATCCTGAAGACGATCTCGACCGTGCCCCTGAAGGCGACCGCGGCCGCCTGAGCCGACACCGATCAATCAGCCGGGCGGGCCACGGGAAAACCGTGCGCCCGCCCGTTTTCGTTCAGGGGGTGATTTCACTTGATCGTCTTAACGAACGATTCAGACGCGTGCACGGCGCCGGGTATTCCGTCGTTCACACTGCATAGACATTGCGATGTCTTTTTCATTCAAATGCGCGCAAACCGGGTGTGCCGCGTGCAGTGACAGGGGTTCCCGTGTTTGAGTTGAGAATGAGCATCGCGCTTACCGTCGCGTCCTTCATCGGCGCAGTCGCTGCCGTCGCGGTCAAGCTCGGGGTCTTGGGCTGACGCTGGCTCGAAAGCAGCCGATCCGAACGGTACGGCCTCTCCGGGCAACAAACCCTTCGCGCGTCATTCGGCAAGCAGTCCCCGTATCGACGGAACGCCGCCGCACCGCCCGAACGAGCGGCTGAACGAGGCCCAGACAGGCGGGCAAAAGGCCCTCGAAAACTTTACTCCCGCTTCACTCGCTGGCGTTACTATTGACTTGAGTAAAGTCAACGAGCGGTCCGGAGGGGAAGCCCATGGCCACCGTATCCGCACCGGTCCGGCGCTACCTGATCGTCGTGAGAAACGCGGGATCGACGGTCGCCGACCTGCCCCCGTCCACCTGGATGCTGGTGGAAACCTGTTCCAGCGAGACCGCGGCGCAGTCCCGCTACTTTGCACTGCGGCCCTTCCTCGAGGAAAGCGGCGCGCCTTGCCTCGTCATCGAAGCCGTGAAGCCGGTTTTCGGACCCGAGGAATTCCGCGTGCTGGTCAGCCGCTCCGCCGTGCTCGAAAAGGGGTGGGTGCCCGAGGCCGTGCGGCTCTCGCGCGAGCAACTCGCCGCTCTCAAGGCGGCCATCGAAGACGCGTCGCAGAGGGTCCGGAAGGGTTTCGGGCCGCTGAAAGCCCGCCGCCGTCATGCCGCGGCGTGGATGTCGGCCCTGGCCGGCTTCGTCGTGACGATGGTCGGCATCACCGGGTTTGCCCTGTGGGATGGCGCGCCGGAACCGGCCACCGTCGCCGCGGCTGATGCCGCGCCGGAACCCGCCGGATCGCTGGTCGTGCTGCCGGACGGCAACGCGAAGGATCGCTTCGTCACGTTCCGCCTGCTCCCCGACGGCACGCGCACCGAGGAGAGGCGGATCAACAAGGCCGAGTACGATGCCCTGCGGGCTCGCAGCGGCCGCGCCTCCGGCGACAAGGAGCCGCCTGGCGCCTCCCGCACCTCGTCGCTGGCGGAACGCGCCAGCCTGTTCGCCCGCGTCCGCTCCAACGACTAGGGACCCGCCTGCGGATCGGCTTCGGCCAGGGCCTTGGCGCGGCCGATGTCCTCGACGAAGGCGAGCCACTCCCGCTGGCGCGCGTCGGGGTCGGGCTGGCGCAGCAGCGACGACGGGTGGATGGTCACAAAGGCCCGGCGCCCCGTCGCGAGCCGCAGCGGCCCGCGATTGCGGTTGACCGGCATGGCCTTGCCCGCCAGCGCATGCAACGCGGTGCCGCCCAGCGCCACGACGAGGCGGGGCGCGACGAGGCCGATCTCCTTCTCCAGCCACCAGCGCTCCTTGCGGATCTGGTCGGTGGTCGGCTTTTCGTGCAGACGGCGCTTGCCGCGCTGGGAGAAGTGAAACCGTTTCACGGCGTTGGTCAGGTACACGTCGCCGCGCCCGAGGCCGATTTCGTCCAGCGCGCGCGCCAGCACCTGGCCGGCGGGGCCGACGAAGGGCCGTGCCGCGAGGTCCTCCTGGTCACCGGGCTGCTCGCCGACGAACAGAAGCGGCGCGTTGGCCGGGCCCTCGCCGGGGACGAAGCGGCCGGTGCCCGCGCCCTCCTCCTCGAGGGCGGCCTGCGCCGCGTAGAGCGCGTCCAGCGTGGCGGGTTCAGCGGCGGGGCCGCCGACGGGGGCTGCGGCGCCATCGAGGCGCTCGAAAAGATCGCCGGTCATCACGGCACGCCCGGAGGTGCTTCGGGCACCGCCGTCCAGAGCTGAACCAGGGCGCCGCCAGGCCCCGTCACCGGGTCGCCGTCCGGCAGCGGAACGCGCGACGCGGCCAAGGCGGCGGCGTCCACGTCCTCCTCCGTCCCGCGCCGCAGGTCGGCGGTCCGGCCGCCGGCATAGGCGCCGACCACGAGGAGATCGGAGGAGGAGCCGAGATTGCGGTGGCTCATGCCGGCCGGCAGCACGACGACGTCTCCGGCCTGCAGCTTGACGCTGCGGCCATTGGGTCCGCCGAGCAGGGCATTGACCTCGCCGGCGGCGATGCCGAGCACCTCGTGCGCCGTCGTATGGAAATGGTCGAAGCCGTAGATGCCGTTTCGCCAGCTCCCGGTCCAGCCGTTCGCGGCGAACAGATCCTCGAATGCAGCCGGGCCGGACTGGGTCCCGATCACCCGGCGATAGACGAGCGCAGGATAGGGCGAGTTGGGGAAGGGCCCGTCGCGCCCCGACACGATCGTCTCGGGGGCGGCGGGGGCGAATGCAGCACTTGACGGTCGTTCGGTCATGGTCTCTCCCGTCGACCGGCGCTCAGCGCGCGCCGGCCTTGTCCTCCTCGATCTCGTCCTCGGCCGCGCCGGTCGCGTCATCCTCCTCGGTGTCGGCGAGAAGGTCGTCCAGCGCATCGGCAATCACGTCGAGCTGGTCGCGCGTTGCGGCGAGTTCGAGCGTTCCGCCGCTCTCGTCCTCGATGTGAAGCGTGAAGCTGTCGCCGCCCTGCTTGGCGGTGAAGCGGGACAGCATTTTGGTCTTGATGTCGGCCATGTTCGATCTCCGTATCGGACGCGGCAACGTCCGGACGGCGCGATCGATCCCGCGAGGAACGAACCTGCACGGCGGGGTTGCATCCGGCTGATGTCCGGAGCTTCGTTTCAGTCCTGTTAACCATGCCGAAAGCCCGGCTGATGCACGCTGTCCGGGGCGGCTGCGGCCGCGACGGACCTGCCGGCTTGGCCAAGCTCACGGCATCACGCATGCGTTGGCTCCTCGCCATCCTCGCCGCGGGGCTCCTCGCGGCGTTCGCGGTGGGCTGCGTGTCGGCGTGGCGCTCTGCCGTGGCGGCCGACGCGCTGACGGACGGGCGCGAGCTGACCGCCATCAAGCGGGCCATCGGCCTCGCCGGGGAGGTCGCCGCGGCGGAAGTGTTCCCACTCGTCAACGGCGACGAGCAGGCCCAGAAGGTGGCGGTCGGGCGCGACCTCCCCTGGCTGCGCTCCGTCTTCGGCTCGGCCGTCTTCCCGCCCGACACCGGCGAACACGCCATCGTGCTCGCCCCGGATGGCAAGCCGCTCTTCCACAGCGGCACCAACGCCCCGCCGACCGTGGAAGAGGCTGCGCCGGTGCTGGACGCCGCCGCGCCGCTGGTGGAACGCGTGCGGCGGGTCTACCGCAACTCCGTGCAGCCCGACCCGGCCGAGCCCGGCCGCTTCATGCTGCAATTGCCGCAGTCGGGGGCGATGGTGCGTGCCATCTACGACCATGACCTCGGCGTGGTCTCCGGCATGCCGGTGCTCCTCACCGTCGTCGCCATCCAGCCCGTCTCGCCGCCGCTGCTGCGTCAGGAAGACCCGACGGTGCTGATCGACGTGCGCGAACTGGTCGGCAACCGGGTGGCGGATCTCGGCCGCACGGCGCAGGTGGACGACCTGCGGATCGTGCCGGTGCCGAGGGGCATTCCGCCCAATCCGGACGGGCGCGTGCTCACCGATGCCGCCGGCCAGCCCGCGGCCGTGGCCATCTGGACCCGGGCCGCCCCCGCCAAGAGGGCGCTCGCCTCGGCTGTGGCGCCCGTGGTGGCGCTGCTCATGCTGGCGGCGATCGGCGGGCTGGCCGGTGCCATCGCGCGGCGCGAGATCGCCGGCCGCCTCGGCCTGCAGGAGGAGGCCGTCCTGCGGGCGGCGCGCCACGACGGTGCGACCGGGCTCGCCAACCGCCTCTGGTTCCGGAGCCGGCTGGAGGCCAACCTGATGGGCGCCACGGCGAAGCCCTTCGGCGTGGTGCTCATCGACATCGACGAACTGCGGCTCGTCAACGACACGCTGGGCCAGCGCGCCGGGGACGCGGTCGCAATCACCATCGCCATGCGGCTCCGGGAGGCGTTTGGCGGCGGATCGGCCCTGCCGGCCCGGCTCGGCGGCGATGAATTCGCGCTGATCACGACACCGGCCGCCACACGCGCCGAACTCGCCGGCCTGCTCGCAACGCTGGTGGCCGCGCTCGGGAAGCCGGTGTCATTCGAGGGACAGTCGATCCCGGTCACGGTGGCGGCGGGGGCGGCATGGTGCCCCGCGGACGGCGCGAGCACCGACCAGATCCTCCGCCACGCCGACATCGCCCTGATGCGGGCCCGCAAGGACGGCCGGGGCAAGGGTGTCGTGTTCGACCCCGTCTCTGCCGACGCCGCGCTCGCCCGCGCGCTCGCCGCCGCCGACACGAGCCTGGCGGCGCTGCGGAAGGTCGCCGCGGCCGGGAAGAAGGACGGCGGCTCCAGGCCGAAGGTCGAGGACGGCGACGACCAGGAGATCCTCGACCTCACCCCGAACAAGGGCGCCGCGGCCTGACGCGGCCGCATGGCGCGGCCGCCACCCGGGCAGGCGACGAGGGCCGCGGGCCGGTGCTATACCTCGGACGGGAAACGCCGACCGCCCGGAGGGCCCGTGAGCGACGACAAGAGGATCCTCGACGCGCTGTTCCAGGCGGCGCTCTCGGTGGCGCTGCCGGACGGGCGCTTCGAGGGCAGGCTGCCCGCCCCGCCGAAGGGCCGCACCATCGTGCTCGGCGCCGGCAAGGCCTCGGCCCGCATGGCGCAGGCCTTCGAGCATGCCTGGAGCGACGCCTGCAGCCGCCCCTGCGAGGGCGTCGTCGTGACGCGCTACGGCCATGGCGCACCGACGCGCTGGGTCGAGGTGGTGGAAGCCTCCCATCCCGTGCCCGACGAAGCCGGCCGCGACGCGGCCCGGCGCATCCTGGAGCTGGCGCAGTCGGCGGGGCCGGACGATCTCGTCGTCGCGCTCGTCTCCGGCGGAGCCTCGGCGCTGCTCACCCTGCCCGCTCCCGGCGTGACGCTGGAGGACAAGCAGGAGATCAACCGCGCGCTGCTGCGCTGCGGCGCCCCCATCGGCGAGATGAACCGCGTGCGCAAGGCGCTCTCGGCCATCAAGGGCGGCCGGCTCGCCGCCGCAGCGCGCCGTGCGACGCTGGTCACCTATCTCATCTCGGACGTGCCGGGAGACGACCCCGGCGTCATCGGCTCCGGGCCCACCATCCCCGAGCCGGGCGATGCAGAGCTCTCCCTTTCCATCCTGCGGCGCTACGGCATTGCGCTACGGCCGGGCCTCGAGGAAGCGATCCGGGACAATGCGATCGACGGCCCGGTGCCGGGCGGTGCCGTGCACATGCTGGCGACGCCGCAGATGGCGCTCGAGGCCGCGGCCCGGGCGGCGCGCGACCTCGGCGTCACGCCGCTGCTGCTGGGCGATGCCATCGAGGGTGAGGCCCGCGAGGTGGCGCGCGTCTTTGCCGGCGTCACGCGGTCGGTCGTCGAGCACGGTCAGCCGCTGCCCCGGCCCTGCGTGCTCTTGTCGGGCGGCGAGACCACCGTGACGCTGAGAGGCCATGGACGGGGCGGACGCAACGCCGAGTTCCTGCTGTCCCTCGCCGTGGCGCTGGGCGGGCTCGCGAACGTCTCGGCCATCGCCTGCGACACCGACGGCATCGACGGCTCGGAGGACAATGCCGGCGCGTGGTTCGACGACCGGCTGGCCGCGCAGGCCCGTGAGGCCGGGATAGACCTCGTCTCCCGCCTCGAGGACAACGATGCCTGGGGAGCCTTTTCCGCGCTCGGCCGTCTGGTGGAGACTGGCCCGACCCTGACCAACGTCAATGATTTCCGCGCCATCCTGATCCGATGAGGAGCCCGCCGTGACCGCCCCGACCGACTCCGCCAGAGGCATCACCATCCCCATCGCCTATGGCCGCGGGCACCTGCCGGTGACGCTGCCCCCCGGCGCGCAGCCGACCGTCATCCGCAAGGCGGTGCTGCCCAAGCTGCCCGATCCGGCGGCGGCGATCCGGGCGGCCTTCGACAACCCCATCGGCTCGGCCCCGCTGGCGGACCTGGCACGCGGCAGGGACAGCGCCTGCATCCTCATCTGCGACATCACGCGGCCAGTGCCGAACCGGCTGTTCCTGCGGCCCATGATCACGACGCTGGTCGAGCAGGGCATCCCGCTCGACAACATCACCGTGCTGGTGGCCACCGGACTGCACCGTCCCAACGAGGGAGAGGAGCTGGCCGAACTGGTGGGCGACCCCTGGGTGCTGGCGGAGGTGCGCGTCGAGAACCATTTCGCCCGCAGCACGGAAGACCACGTCGACCTCGGCCGGACGGCCACGCGGGGCACGCCGGTGAGCATCGACCGGCGTTTCGCCGAGGCCGGGCTGCGCATCGCGACGGGTCTCGTCGAGCCGCACTTCATGGCGGGATGGTCGGGCGGCCGGAAGGTGGTGGCGCCCGGCGTCGCGGGTCACGAGACCATCCGCACCTTCCATTCGGCGCGCTTCATGGAGGATCCGCTCGCGGTCCAGTGCAACCTCGTCGGCAATCCGCTGCACGAGGAGCAGCTGGAGATCATCCGGATGCTGGGCGACGTCTACGCCCTGAACACGGTGATCGACGAGGACCGCGATCTCGTCCACGTCACCTTCGGCGAAATCATCGGCAGCCATCTCGCGGCGGTCGACTTCATCGCTGGCGCGACGCGCATCGAGGTGCCCCGGCGCTTCAGCACGGTCGTCACCTCCTCCGCCGGCTACCCGCTGGACAAGACCTACTACCAGACGGTCAAGGGCATGGTGACGCCGCTCGACATTCTCGAGCCCGGCGGGACCCTCATCATCGCCTCGGAGTGCTCGGAGGGCTTCGGCTCGCCGGAGTTCCGCGAGGCGCAGGCGCGGCTGGTGGAGCTAGGCCCGGAGCGGTTTCTCGCCACGCTCACCGCCAAAACGCTCGCCGAGGTCGACGAGTGGCAGACCGAGATGCAGCTGAAGCCGATGCGGCTCGGCCGCATCGCACTCTACACCACCGGCCTCGACACCGAGGAGCGGCGCATCACGGCAGTGGAGATCATCGACAACATCGACCGGGCCGTGGCCGAGAGCATCGACCGGTCGGGCGACCCGGCCGTCGCATTCATCCCGGAGGGACCCTACGTCGTGCCGGTGCGCGGCTCGGTTGCCTGACGAAATCCCGGTGGCGGCTCTCCACGTCCATCTCGACGCGGTCGGCGGCGTTGCCGGCGACATGCTGGTCGCAGCGCTGCTGGATGCGCGGCCGGACCTGCTGGACCGGGTCGAACGCGACCTATCCCGCGTGCTCCCGGCCGAGGCCGGGCTGCCAAGGCTGGTGGAGGGCTTCAGCGGAGGCCTCAGGGCGCGGCGCTTCCGGCTGGACGGAGAGCCGGCTCCGGCGGGCGCCCATGGCGGGCCGGCGGGCTCCTATAGCGACATGCGCGAGCGCATCGAGCGCGCGGACCTCTCTCCGGGAACGGCAGGCCACGCGCTCGCCATCCTGCGCCTGATCGCCGAGACCGAGGCCGCGCTGCACGGCGTCGCGGTGGAGGAGGTCCATTTCCACGAGATCGCGGACTGGGACTCGCTGGCCGACGTGGTGGCCGTCGGCAGCCTCGCCGCAGCGCTGGGTCCCGCCACCTGGAGCGTCTCGGACCTGCCGCGCGGCGGCGGCCTGGTGAAGACGCAGCACGGCCTGCTGCCGGTGCCGGCGCCGGCGACCGCGGCGCTGCTGGCGGGCTTCCGCTGGCGCGACGATGGCGTGACCGGAGAACGGGTCACCCCGACGGGCGCCGCGGCCCTGCGCCATCTCTGCGGCAGCGAGCCGGCCCGAATCGCGGCGGGTCGTCTTCTCGCAACCGGGACGGGGGCCGGCACGCGGGACCTGCCCGGCCTTCCCAACGTGCTGCGCGCCCTGCTGTTCGAGCAGGAGGTGCATGCGGGCGCCGCCGACAGCGTCGGTGTGATCACATTCGACATCGACGACATGACCGGCGAGGAAATCGCCACCGCCTGCGACCGGCTGCGGGCGCATGCCGGCGTGCTCGATGTCAGCTCCGGCGCACGCATGGGCAAGAAGGGCCGACCGGCCCAGGAGGTTCGCGTGCTCGTCCGGCCCGAGGCGCTGGAGGACGTCATCGCCCGGTGTTTCGTGGAAACGGCGACGATCGGGCTGCGCTGGAGGCTGGAATCGCGCCGTGTGCTGCCCCGGGCGATGTCGGAAGGCACGGGCGGGGTCCGCCTCAAGACGGTCGAGCGCCCGGGCGGCGGCAGGACGGCGAAGGCGGAGAGCGACGATCTCGCCGGCGCAAGCCTTGCTGCAAGGCGCCGCGCCGCTCAGCTGGCCGAGGAGACTGACCGGGCGTCAGATCAGACCGGCTGACTGGTTGTCTCGTCGACTGATGTGATCAGCTTTTTTCTGGAAGGACAGCGGCTGCTCTGAGGAGGGCCTACGTATTCCACCGATCCGGTTCAGGGCATACGTACCTATGATTGCACACAATCCTGCTTCTACTTTATGGTGAGCTTGTGACGAACACAGCTCCGGCTGACGGCAGGTGAATCGATACGATGCGGGAAAATCCTCTCGAAGTATTTCGCAGGCTCGCGCTGTTCTCCGGCGTCTCTGACGAAGTCATTAGCCAGATTGCCATGACCAGCTTGTTCCACAGCTTTCCTGAGGGCGTCGAGCTGATCAGGGCGGGGGACCGGTTTTCCTTCCTCTACGGTCTGGTCAAGGGGAAAGTGGAAGCGAAAGCGGAGCACAATGGTGTCGAGACAATTCTCTACATCGTACGGCCCAGCCACTGCTTCGCGCACTCTTCCGTGCTTCTGGATGAACCGGCCTTCAGCTCCTACGTCACGGTGGAGCGGTCGGACATCCTGATGATCCCGGCCGATTCGATCCGCCATGCCGTGCGCAACGAATCCGGGCTTGCCTATCGCCTGGCCTGCGAGCTCGCCCGCACCACGTCCCTGTCGGCCCGCGAGATCCTGAACCAGAAGCTCCGCTCGGCCGTGGAGCGCCTCGCCATCCGGATCCTGCGCGAGCAGAAGAACGCGCCCGACACCAACGTCGTCGACTTCGGCTTGTCCAAGCGCCAGCTCGCAGCGGCCGTCGGGGCATCGCCGGAGACGCTGTCGCGTGCGCTGAACGTGCTGCGCAGCTCCGGCGTGGACGTGAACGGCAACCGCTTCATCGTGCTCGACCACGACGCGCTGCGCGATCTCGCCCGTCCGGCCCTGCACATGGATGGGCCGATCTGAGGTTTCGGATCCCGCTCGCCTTGGCGACGTTGCCCGATCGGCGGGGACGCCGCTAAGGTCGGCAGCCGCGCTTCCCGGCGCATGGCCGCGAGGAGCCGGATGATCGCCGAAAGACAGGACGCCCAAAGTCCCGAGTTGCCCGCTCCCGAGGTGCTCGCGGCGTCGCTGCGTGCCGTGCTCGCCGGAATGGGCTCCGCCGCCGTCGCCGTCAGCGGTGGCGTGGACAGCATGACCCTGGCGGAGATGGCGCATCGCACGCTGGGCGCTGCCAGCATGATGCTGCACGCATCCTCGCCGGCGGTCCCTGCCGAAGCGACCGAGCGCGTGGTCCGCCACGCCGCCCTCGCCGGCTGGCGGATGCGCGTCATCGACGCCGCGGAGCTCTCAGACCCATCCTACGCCGCGAACCCGGTCAATCGCTGTTTCTTCTGCAAGACCAACCTCTACGCCGCCATCGGGCGGGCGACGGACATGCCGATCGTCTCCGGCGCCAACCTCGATGACCTCGGCGAGTACCGGCCGGGGCTGGACGCCGCCCGCGAGCATGGCGTGCGCCACCCGTTCCTCGAAGCAGACATCGGCAAGGCCGGCGTCCGGGCGCTGGCGCGGCACCTCGGCCTTGCCGAAGTCGCCTCCCTCCCGGCCGCACCCTGCCTGTCGAGCCGCGTGGAAACCGGCATCGCCATCCGGCCACGGCTGCTGGCGGCGATCCATGCAGCCGAGCGGATGGTGGCCCGCGCACTGCCGGAGATCGGCCAGGACAGTGCCGTGAGGTGCCGCCTGCGGCGCGCCGGCGTCGTCGTCGAGCTGGATCCCGCCAGCCTTTCGGCCCTTGGAGAGGATGCGGCACTGGCCGGGCACATCGCCGCGCTCTTCCGCGAGGCGGGCGTGGAGTCCGCCGTGTCCTTCGCGGCCTATCGCAACGGCAGCGCCTTCCTGCGCGAGGGTGTCGCGTGAGCGAGACGGTTCTCGACCATGGCCGCCATGCGCGCATCGGCCTCGACGAGGCCGTCTACTGCGCCGGCAAGACATCCGGACAGATCGATCACATTCTCGATGAAGTCGCGGCGCGCGGCGGCGGCATTTTCCTCACCCGGCTCGATGCGGAGCGCCACGGAGCGCTCGCGCCGGCCCATCGCGCCGCGATGGACTACGACCCCCTGTCCCGCACGGCTCTGTTCGGCCCTTCCCATCCCGCCCGGGCCGGCTCACCCGTCGCCGTCGTCGCAGCCGGCACCTCGGACCTGCCGATGGCGCGCGAGGCTCTCCGGACGCTTGCCTATTACGGCCAGCCGGCGCGCGAGATCGCCGATGTCGGGGTTGCCGGGCTCTGGCGCCTGCTCGACCGTATCGAGGAGATCCGCGCCTGCCCTGTCGTCATCGTGGCGGCCGGCATGGACGCCGCATTGGTCAGCGTCGTCGGCGGTCTGGTGCCGGGACTCGTCGTCGCACTGCCCACCTCCGTCGGCTACGGCGTGGCCGCGGGAGGCCGCCCGGCTCTCGAGGCATCGCTCGCCACCTGCGCGCCGGGGGTCGCCGTCGTCAATGTTGATAACGGATATGGCGCCGCCTGCATTGCGTTACGCGCGCTCCGCTTGTGCACCGCTCCGAGCTGACACGTGTCAAGAATCGCACCAGGAATCCCTTGAACCCTCGGATATTGCTCGCGAAAGCACGAATTCGTACGTGTTGGGGTTGCGGGTGGGCGAAAATATGTCCTTAATCTAGATTGATCAAGTGGCGTAACCGTCTCATGGGGGACGAACCGGCAACGACCGGGAGTTGGCGTTCGGCGTGTCTGCCGGCGCAGGAGGACAAGGCATGACGACCCAGAGATCGCTCTACCGGACCCTTCTGACGGCCGGACTCATCGCCCTTGGAGCACTCGGCGCGACGGTGGCCGTGCTCGGGCTCAATGCCATCGCGACCATCTCCCTGAAGGCCGCCCAGATCACGGAACGGCATCATCTCCCGGCGCTGGAGGCCGTGCTTGCGATGGTCGCGGCATTCGCGGTGCTGCTGTGGCTGGGCCGCGCGGTGACCTCCGCCGGCCGCGAGGACGCCTGAGCCGCAGGCCGGCGACCACCCGACACGGTTGACCCGCAGGGTGCGATCCCGTTTGCTGGGAGCCCGCGCCTGCCGGCGCCGAGCCCCGAGGCCGTCATGCCCATCGTGAACCGGGTCGCAGCCGTCTCCGAAGAGATCGCCGGATGGCGACGGGAGCTGCACGCGCAGCCCGAGCTCGACTACGACGTCCACCTCACCGCCGAATTCGTGCGGCGCAAGCTTCTCGCCTTCGGGTGCGACGAGGTCGTGCCGGGGATCGGCCGCACCGGCGTCGTCGGCGTGATCAAGGGCAAGGGCAGCAGCGACGGCGTCGTCGGCCTGCGCGCCGACATGGACGCGCTGCCCATCAACGAGACGACAGGCAAGCCCTGGGCATCCCGCACCGCCGGCAAGATGCACGCCTGCGGCCATGACGGCCATACCGCCATGCTGCTCGGCGCGGCCCGCCACCTGGCGGAGACGCGCAACTTTTCCGGGACGGCCGTGGTGATCTTCCAGCCGGCCGAGGAGGGCGGCGGCGGCGCCCGCGCCATGCTCGACGACGGCCTCGTGACCCGCTTCGGCATCGGCAAGGTGTTCGGCATGCACAACATGCCGGGCCTGCCCGTGGGCAGCTTTGCCATCCGGCACGGAGCGATCATGGCGGCCGCCGACCGCTTCACCATCGCGGTGGAGGGGCGCGGCGCCCACGCCGCCCTGCCGCATCTCTCGGTCGACACGGTGCTCGTCGCCAGCCAGATCGTGGTGGCGCTGCAGTCCATCGTGGCGCGCAACGTGGATCCGCTGCAGAGCGCGGTGCTGTCGGTGTCGACCTTCCACGCCGGAGACGCCTTCAACGTGCTGCCGCAGACGGCCGAGCTTCGCGGCACCGTGCGGACCCTGCGCAAGGACGTGCAGGCGCTGGTCGAGCGGCGAATGCGCGAGGTGGTGGAGGGCGTCGCCGCGTTGCATGGCGGCACGGCACGGCTCGACTACGCCCACGGCTACCCCGTGACGGTGAACCACGACGCCGAGACCGACATCGCCGCCGCTGTGGCCGGAGACGTGGTAGGGCCGGACCGGGTGATCACCGGCGTCGACCCGATCATGGGCGCAGAGGACTTCTCCTACATGCTGGAAGCGCGGCCGGGAGCGTTCATCTTCGTGGGCAACGGCTCCTCGGCGGGGCTGCACAACCCGAACTACGATTTCGACGACACGGCCATTCCCGTCGGCACCAGCTACTGGGTGCGGCTGGTCGAGACCCTGCAGCCGGCGTGACGAAGGGCGCAGGCGCGCCGGCGCTCGCCAGACGGCGCGTGATCTGGTCTAACGTCGCGCACCCCGCACGCCGTTTCCAGCGCCCATGCACGCCCTTCAGCCCGGCCTCCTCGCCTTCCTCGCCGTCACGGCACTGGCCACGGCGGTCCTGACTGCATCATCACTGCCGCTGCTCATGCCGCTGCTGCGCCGCTATGCGCTGGCGCGCCCCAATGCCCGCTCCAGCCACCGCGTGCCGACACCGCAGGGCGGCGGCATCGCGGTCGTCGGCGCGGTCGTGGTCGCCATCGCCGCGGCACTTGCCTTCGGCTCGGCCATGGGGCCGGGCGAGGCGCGCAGCCTGTCCGTGCTGATGGCGTCCGCCGTGGGTCTCGCCCTGCTGGGCGCGGTGGACGACATCCGGCCCCTGCCGGCGGCGCTGCGCTTCGTGGTGCAGGCTTTCGCGGTGGCGGCGGTGCTGTGGGCGCTGCCGGAAGGGGTGCGGGTGTTCCCTGAGGCATTCCCACTGTGGGCCGAGCGGATCCTGGTGCTCGTCGCGGCGCTCTGGTTCGTCAATCTAACCAACTTCATGGACGGCATCGACTGGATGACGGTGGCGGGCTTCGTGCCCCTGCTCGCGGCGCTGTGCCTGCTGGCCGCGCTCGGCGCCTGCGCCCCCGCCGGGGGTCTCGTCGCCGCGGCGCTGCTGGGAGCACTGGCCGGCTTCGCCCCGCTGAACCGCCCGGTGGCGCGCGTCTTCCTCGGCGACGTCGGCAGTCTTCCGGTGGGGCTGCTCGCGGGCTACGCCATCCTGCGCCTGGCTGCCGAGGGGCATTTCGCAGCCGCCTGCATCCTGCCGCTCTACTATCTCGGCGACGCCACCGTGACGCTGCTGCGTCGTCTCGCCCGGCGCGAACGCGTTTGGGAGGCCCACAGAACCCACTTCTACCAGCGCGCCACGGATCTCGGCCTCACCGTGCCGCAGGTGATTGGACGCGTCTTCGCGGCCAATGCCGTCCTGGCCGTGCTGGCGACCGTCGCGGCCGTCCGTGCCACCACCGCGCCGGTGCTGCTCGCCACCGCCGCCGCGATCGCTGCTCTGGTCGTGCTGCTGGCCGAGTTGTCGAGGCCCCGGCGCAGGACCGCAGGGGACACAGCGGCCGCCGAGAAGCCGCGGTGAGCGGCCCGCTCCGCCGGGTGCTGCTGACGGGTGCGGGAGGCTTTGTCGGCCAGCACCTCGTCCCGGCGCTCGCAGCGGCCGGCTGGACGGTGCGGGCCGTCTCGAGGCGCGCACCGGAGGATCTGCCGCCCGGCGCCGAGCATCGCTCTGCCGGAGACCTGGCGCGGCCCGTCGACTGGGCCCCCTTGCTCGACGGCGTCGATGCCGTCGTGCACGCCGCCGCCATCGCCCACACCACGGGCGTCGAAGACGCACTCTACACGGCCGTCAACACGCGGGCGACCCTCGACCTCGCTGCCGCCGCGAAGGCGCGGTCCGCCCGCTTCGTGTTCCTGAGCTCGGTCCGGGCGCAGTGCGGCCCCGTGTCCGCCGCGGTTCTCACCGAGGAGGACCCGCCCGTTCCCACCGATGCCTATGGCCGCTCCAAGCTGGAGGCCGAGCGCGGTCTGGCACGGCTCGACATGGCGTGGACGGCGCTGCGGCCGGTGGTCGTCTATGGGCCGGGCGTGCGCGGCAATGTCGGCGCGCTGCAACGTCTCGCCGGACTTCCCCTGCCGCTGCCTTTCGGCGGCCTGACGGCCCGGCGCTCGTTCTGCAGCGTATGGAACCTCGCTTCCGCCGTCGCCCTCGCGCTGGAGGGGGGCGTGACGGGGCCGGTGCTCGTCGCGGATCCCGTCCCGTCCAGCCTCGCCGAGCTCGTCGCCGCGATGCGGGCGGCGCAGGGCCGCGGGGCGGGGCTGGTCGGAATTCCCCCGGAACTGCTCGGCAGCCTCGCGCGGCTCGCGGGCCAGGGCAGCGCCTGGGAGAGGCTGGCCGGGCCGATGGAAGTTTCGACGGGAAAGCTCAGCGCCGCAGGGTGGCGACCACCTTCGGCAACGACTCCGGAAGGCGTGCGTCGCTGGCTGGGGCAGCCGCCTCGCGGGTGAGGGCCGGCACCGCGTCGGCGAGGGTGGCCTCGGCGCGGGCCCGGTCGACGCCGTCCACCGCGGCGCGAAGGTCGCGCAGCCAGGCTTCCATGCGGGGGCGGTCGGCAAAGAAGGGCTTGGCAGCCATGACACCGGGCACCTCGGTGTCGGCCGTCGGCTCCTCCTTGCCGAAGAGGATCTCGTGCAGCCGTTCGCCGGGCCTGACGCCGGTGACCTGGATCTCGATGTCGACGCCCGGCTCGAAGCCGGCCAGCCGCACCATGCGCTCGGCCAATTCCATGATGCGGACGGGCTGCCCCATCTTCAGGACGTAGACCGACGGCTTGTCCTGTCCGTCGGCCTCCGGCCGGCGCAGATCGCGGTCGGCGTGCGACGCGGCGGTGAGCACGAGGTCGGCCGCCTCGCGCACCGTCATGAAGAACCGCACCATGTCGGGATGGGTGACGGTGACGGGGCCGCCCAGCGCGATCTGCTGCTTGAACTTGGGCACCACCGAGCCGTTCGAACCCAGCACATTGCCGAAACGCACGGAGATCACGCGCGTCGGACGCCGCCCGGCGCCCTCGGCGTCGAGCGCCTGGGCGTACATCTCGGCCATGCGCTTGGTCGCGCCGAGCATCGAGACGGGCTCGATGGCCTTGTCGGTCGAGATCATCACGGCGGCGCTGGCGCCCGCCTCGACGGCGGCGTCGAGCACGTTGACCGAGCCGAAGACGTTGGTCTTGATCGCCTCGTCCCAGTCCTGCTCGAGATAGGGCACGTGCTTCAGCGCGGCGGCGTGGAAGACGAGGTCGGGCCGGTAGTCCTTCATCACGCGCACCATGCGGGCGCGGTCGCGCACGTCGGCGATGATGCCGGAGACGCGCGTCGAGCCAGCCTGCCGCAGCAGCGTCTCGGTGATCTGGTGCAGGGCCGGCTCGGAATTCTCGATGACGAGGAGGTCGGACGCGCCGAAGGCGGCGACGCGCAGGGCGATCTCGCTGCCGATGGATCCGCCGCCGCCGGTGACGGCGACACGCCTTCCGCGCAGCAGGTTCTCCAGCCGCACCCGGTCGGTCTCCACTGTCGGGCGCAGCAGGAGGTCCTCGATCTCGACGGGAGCCAGCGCGATATCGCCGGTGACGCCCTCCTCCAGCGTCTGGAAGCGCGACAGCGGCACGCCCAGCCGCCGGCAGGCGGCGAGCAGCGTCTCCGGCTCGGCGTCGGGCGCCAGCGCCGAGGGGGCCAGGATCACGCGCTTCACCTTGATGCCGCGCTCCAGCAGGTCGGCGGCGACCTTTTCGAGCTGGGTGGAGCGCCCGAGCAGCGGAACGCCGCGGATGGACTGGCCGAGGTCGCTCTGGCGCGGCGAGAGGATGCCGGCGGCGTGCATGCGCTTCAGCCCGCCGCTCTCCATAGCGCGCAGGATGATCTCGGCTTCCGCGGCGCGCCCGACGATCAGCGCCGGCTGCGTGCCGAGCCGCTGCACCTGGTCGCGCGAGCGGACGTACCGCCCATAGCGATAGGCGACGCGGGGACCGCCGAGGCAGAAGATCTGCAGCATCCAGTAGAGGAGGATGGTGACCTTGCCGATGAACACGCCGGGGTAGAAGCCGGAGGTGGTCAGTACGTAGTCAAAGACGAGCAGCGCCAGGGCGAGGACGGTGCTCGCCTTGACGATGTTGGACAGGTCCGGCAGCGAGGCGAAGCGCCAGCGCGACTTGTAGAGACCGAAGAAGGCGTAGACGATTCCGGCCAGGACCACGAAGGGAAGCACGAGCCGTGGCAGGTCCGGGATGCGCTCCTCGAGCCGCGCGTCCTGGAAACGCAGGAAGAACGCCCCGGTGAGTGCGACAGCGGTGGCCAGCAGATCGTGGACGACGATCGCCAGCTTCTTCCAGTCGGGCAGGCGCGGGGCGAGGCTCATGGACAGAGCCGGGTATCCGCCGCGCCGGGGCGGAAGTCAACCTATGCGAGTACCTGCGATTGCAACGCGCGGAGGACGTTCCGGCGCTTGCGCGCTCAACGCTTGCGCAGGGCGCGAAGCAGGAAGTCGGTCATCGCGTCGAGTTCCGGCTTCAGGTTCTCGGCCGCGCATTCCGCGATCATCTGCGGGTGCGTGAACTTGATCACCGCGGCGTGGACGCAGCGCGCCGCCAGCGCCGGGTCCGGCACGTCGAACTCACCCGTCGCCACGCCGTCGGCGATGATCCCGTACAGCATGCCGTGCAGCCGCTCGACATGCGCGTGCACGATGGACCAGCTCTCCTCGAGCGCCACCGCCACCATCTCGTGCATCTTGCGGTCGCCGATATAGCGCTCGGCGCTCGTCGCGCTGACCGTCTTCAGGAACTCCCTCAACCGGTCGGCGGCGGGCCCGCTCCCCGAGGCGATGGCGCCGGCGGCCGCCTCGACCTCGCCCATCAGCACTTCGGCGACGGCCTCGTTGATGGCCTTCTTGGACTCGAAGAACCGGTAGACGTTCGCCGGGCTCATCCTGAGCGCCTTGGCGATGTCGGCGACGGTCGTCTTCTGGTAGCCGTAGAGGCGGAAATATTCCTCCGCCTGCGCAACGATGCGGGCGCGGGTATCTGTTTCGGGCTTGTCGAGCATGGAATGATTATCTGACGGCTGGCGTCATTCGTCAATCGTCTGGAGCGCTGCAGTTGCCGTGCTCGGCCCGATGACTTTCCATGACAGATTGATGACGGTTTTGCGATGACTGGATCGGGGTCCCCGGCCTAAGTTCCGCCCACGCAGCGGACCGTCCGCCGGCGCGGAGCGGACCGATGCGGCCGGTGCCATGAGCCTCGACGTCTTCCTCGCGGTGCTTGCCGCGGCGGCGCTGCATGCCGGCTGGAACGCCGTGCTGAAGGTGAAGATCGAGCCCTTTCTGGCCATGGCGCTCGTCAACGGCGCGGCGGGCCTGATGGGTCTGGTGCTGCTCGCCGTCACGGGACCGCCCGCCATGGCCTCGTGGGGCTGGCTGGCCGCGTCGACTGCGCTCCACCTCGCCTACTTCCTGTGCCTGACCGAGGCCTACCGCCACGCCGACATGGGCGTGGTGTACCCGATCGCGCGCGGCACCGCGCCGCTGGCGACGGCGCTGGGTTCCCTCGTCCTGCTGCACGAGGGGCTGACGGCGCAAGCGACCGCCGGCATTGCCGTGCTCGGCCTGGGCATCGGCCTCCTCGCTGTCGGCGGCGGTCGCAAGGTCCCGGCCAAGGGAGTGGCCTACGCGCTCGCCACTGCAATGACCATCACCAGCTACACGCTCACCGACGGCCTGGGCGCCCGCGCCTCCGGCAGCCCGCACGCCTATACCGCGGCGCTGTTCGTGCTGGACGGCCTCGCTTTGTGCGGCTTCACCTTCGCCCGGCGCGGCTGGTCGGCCGTGGCTCCGATGCGCAGCGCACTCTGGCCCGGCGTCGCCGGCGGCGCCATGTCGCTGGGCGCCTACTGGATCGCGATCTGGGCCATGACCGTGGCACCCATCCCGCTCGTCGCGGCCGTGCGCGAGACCAGCGTCCTGTGGGCCACCGTGATCGCCGTGGTGATCCTCAAGGAGCCGCTGAAGGCCTACCGGGTCGTGTCCGCCGCACTGATCGTGGCGGGACTGGTGATAATGCGGGTGGGATGATGGCGTCCCTGTTCTCAGGATCACCGCAGCGTTCCGCGCCCTTGCGCCCGCGCTCGCCCGCCCGCACCTTCGCCGTCGCATGGAGGGGACCGGCGCCGTGACAGACCTGCTGCTGACGTTGAACGCCGGCTCGTCCTCGGTGAAGTTCGCGCTGTTCACCGCTGAGGCGTCGCCCGTCCGCCTCGCCGCGGGGCAGGTGGAGAACCTGGCGCGCCAGGCCCGCTTCAAGGCCGCCCGCACCGGCGAGACGGCCGTCGCGGTGGCCATGGAGCCGCAGGGCCCTGCCACGCACGGGCAGGCGGTGGCCGCGATCCTCGCCTGGCTGGAGCAGCAGGACTTCCAGGGCCGTGTGATGGCGGTCGGACACAGGGTCGTGCATGGTGGGCCGCGCTTCGCCGACCCCGCCATCATCGCTCCCGCCGTCATGGAGGCGCTCGCCGCGCTGGTGCCGCTGGCGCCCCTGCACCAGCCGCACAACCTCGCCGCGATCGCAGCGGCACAGGCGCGCTTCCCCGGCGTGCCGCAGATCGCCTGCTTCGACACGGCGTTCCACCGCGGCCAGCCCTTCGTCGCGGACGTGTTCGGCCTGCCGCGCGCGTTCTATGCGGAAGGCGTGCGGCGCTACGGCTTCCACGGCCTCTCCTACGAGTCGATCGTCACGCAGCTGCGAGGCATTGATCCGGCGCTGGCGCAGGGGCGGCTCGTCGTCGCCCATCTCGGCAACGGGGCCTCAGCCTGCGCCATCGCGGCCGGGCGCTCAGTGGCGTCGACCATGGGGTTCACGGCAGTCGACGGACTGCCGATGGGAACGCGCAGCGGCCAGCTCGACCCGGGCGTCCTGCTCTATCTCATGGCCGAGCACCGCATGGACCATGCGGCCCTGACGGACCTGCTCTACAACCGGTCCGGCCTGCTGGGCCTGTCCGATCTGTCGAACGATATGCGCGAGCTCGAGGCGTCGGGCCGGCCCGAGGCGGGCGAGGCCATCGCCTACTTCGCCTACAGGCTGCGCCGCGAGATCGGCTCTCTCGCCGCGGCTCTCGGCGGGCTCGACGGCATCGTCTTCACCGGAGGCATCGGCGAGCACTCGTCGCGGTTGCGCGGCGAGGTGCTGCCGCATCTGCAATGGCTCGGGGTGGAGTACGACGACGACGCGAACAGGAGCGGCACCGGCGTGATTTCCCGCCAGGGCTCGCCCGTCACCGTGCGGGTCGTCGCGACGGACGAGGAGGCGATGATCGCCCGCCACGCGCTGCGGGCCGCCTCCGCTACGGGGTAGGCCAGCTTCAGGTGGCGCCTTCGGTCTTCTCGTCGCCGATGCGGTGCTCGACCGCGCCCGTCAGCCTGTTCCAGCCGGTCCGCACCTGCTGCCCGGCCGACTGGAGGTTGCGGTTCACGACCTCCCAGTTGACCATCCGCGCGTCGCCAGCGGTCGCCGTCGAGTCGGCAACATAGGCCGCTCCCACCGTCAGCAGCACGCCGAACACGATCCCCAGCAGCATACGCATGGCACGTCCCCGCCTTTTCCGCCCGGCACGCGCCGGTGAGGGCAGAACAAACGGGGGCGTCGCGGGTTCCTGCGGCTCTTCTATGTGTGCCCGGGCGGCTGGGCGAAGGCCCAGTCCCAAAGCGATGGGGACGCGCCGCCGCTAGGCCTCGTGGTCGGAGACGACGATGCCGTCCGTCCCGCCCTCGCAGACGGAGACGAGGGCAGCGGCGGCCTTCTGGTGTTCCGGGTGAGGCAGGTAGCCGTCGCGCGCGGCGGCGTCGGTGAAGTCGACGACGAAGCCGTGGTCGTAGCCGCGACCCATGCCCTCGGGGCTGACGTTCCGGCCGATTGTGAACGCCGTGATGCCGGGCACCGTGCGCTTGAGATCGCGCAGGGCGGCGTAGACGGCGTCGAGTTCGGCGGGGGTCACGTCCTTCCGGGCCTTGAACAGGACGACATGGCGGATCATGCGCGAACTCCGATGGTGGGCAGGTCCCGCACGGTCACGTAGCGGGCGGGGGCATCCTCCTCGACCGGGTCGGACGGACCCAGCGGCGGCAGGAAGTAGTTGTCGGTGGCGTCGTCGTTGACCAGCGAGATCTCGCCGGCCAGCGCCGTGCCGCCTTCCGCCCAGAAGGCGTGGGCGACATAGGGGTCAAGCACGAGGCTCTCGCCGGGTTCCAGCACCACGCGCCCGTTCGGCGGCACGCGGATCAGCTCGAGGTCCTTGCGGGCCGTGACGATCTCCCCCGTCGGCGTTCCGTCGCGGCCGACCGCGACGAGCTCGACGACGAAACGGGCTCCGCCCCTGTTGAGAATGTCCTCGGTCTTGACCACGTGGTAGTGGAAGGGCGTCCTCTGCCGGTCGCGGGCAACGATGGCCTTTTCACCGTAGAGGCGCCCCCGCCCTGACGGCAGCTGGTCGACATCGCCCATGCGGCTGGTGAACACCACGATGCCCTCGCGCTCGAAGGCGCCGGGTGCGAACTCCACAACGTTCCAGCCGAGAAACCCGGCACGCATCGCGGCCAGCGCCTCCGGGCGCCCCGAGAGCTCGCGCGGCGTCCAGGCCGCGAAGGGCGGCAGCTCGTAGCCGTGCCGGGCACAGACCTCCCGCGACTCGTCGATGATCCGGTCGATGCTCGAACGCCGCATGGGGCATGCTCCCGCTACGCATGGCGCGCGCGGCGCTTGCGCTTGACTTGGTGTCGGCCTTGCCGGCTTTTCTGCCGCCAGGCCGGCGGCATCCAAGCACGCCGCACCAGACGGCGCAAAGCCCGGCCTGCCCTTGGCTGACCCCGGAGGGGACAACCCGGAGACCCGCATGCCGAGCCTCGTCCTCCCCCGCGCCGATGGCGGCGTCGAGACCTTCACGCTCTCCCCCGCCTCGTCCTTCCCCGCGACGCATGCGGGCGGCTTCCCGCGCACCGTCTATGCGGCCGCCCACGTGGTGGCCGACCCCCGCCGCCAGGCCGAGCCATGGCGGGTGCCGGCCGTCGACTGGGACGCCACCCTCGCCTTCCGCCACCATCTCTGGGGGCTGGGTTTCGCCATCGCCGAGGCCATGGACACCTCCCAGCGCGGCATGGGGCTCGACTGGTCCGGCGCGAAGGACCTGATCCGCAAGTCCACCGCCGCCGCCCGCGACGTGCCGGGCGCCGACCTCGCCTGCGGCGCCGGCACGGACCAGCTCGACCCCGCCGCCGCCCGCGGCGTCGACGACGTCATCCGCGCCTATGAGGAGCAGATGGAATATGTCGAGAGCTGCGGCGGCCGCATCATTCTGATGGCCAGCCGGGCGCTCTGCCGGGTGGCAAAATCCCGCGACGACTACCTCGCCGTCTATGGCCGCCTGATCACGCAGGCGAAGGACAAGGTGATCCTGCACTGGCTCGGCGAGATGTTCGACCCGCAGCTCGCCGGCTACTGGGGCTCGAGCGACGTCGACCAGGCCATGGCCACCGTTCTGTCGCTCATCGAACGGCACGCCGGGCGTATCGACGGCATCAAGATCTCGCTGCTGGAGCAGGCGCATGAGGAGCGCATGCGCAAGCTGCTGCCGCATGGCGTCAAGATGTACACCGGCGACGACTTCAACTACGCGGCGCTGATCGCCGGGGACGGGCAGAACATCTCACACGGCCTGCTCGGCATTTTCGACCCCATCGCCCCGGCCGCGGCTGCGGCCTTCGACCGGCTGGCTGCCGGCGATCTCGACGGCTACCACGCCATCCTGGCGCCGACCGTGCCGCTGTCGCGCAAGATCTTCGAGGCACCGACGCAGTACTACAAGTCCGGGGTGGTCTTCATGGCCTGGCTGAACGGGTTCCAGGACCATTTCCGCATGCTGGGCGGCATGGAATCGGCGCGCGGCGTCATGCACTACGCCGACGTGTTCCGCCTCGCCGATGCCTCCGGCCTGCTGCGCGACCCCGACCTCGCCGCCACCCGTATGAAGGCCCTGATGGCGGTGAACGGCGTCTCCTGAGACCGGAACCGCTCCGCCGCGCCGACGTTCGCCTGACCCTGCGGGGCTCTGAGCGAGAGACGGAGGCGCGAATGGGTTTTTACTTGATCAGCCCGCTCTTCACGAGCGGGCAGCCGATGCCGGTGCGGTTCACGCGTGACGGCGAGAACATCTCGCCGCCGCTGGAATGGCACGGCGCGCCCGAGGGCACCCGCAGTTTCGCGCTGGTGATGGACGACGCCGTCACAGGCCAGTGGCACTGGGGCGTCTACGACCTCACCACGGCCAGCCTGCCCGAAGGCTCGGGAGCCGAGGGCGGCCCACTGCGCCAGGCGGTCAACGATTTCGGGCGCGCCGCCTATGACGGCCCGGCGCCCCCGCCCGAGGAAACCTACCATCCCTTCCGGTTCCGCCTGGCGGCGCTGGGCTGTGCGCGGCTGAATGTGCCGGAGGGGCTGCGGGTCAGCGAGTTGCGCGACGCGCTCTTGGCCAACCTCATCGAGGAGGTGGAGTTCGTGCCGCTCTACACGCGGATCGACCCGGGAGTTCTCGTGCACGGCTGATCCCGGGCGGCCGGTTCGTGCACGGTTGACCCGCTTGCGGCGGGGCTGTCGCGCGCCGCCGCGCCGCCCTAGAATGGGCTCATGCCGTCCCGCCGCACAGGCCGCCGCTCCGGCGGCTCCGTTCCCCCGGTCGTCTTCGACGAGGTTTTCGCGCTGGTCCTGTCGCTGCCCGGCCGCAAGCCGGCCTCCGGGCAGGCCCGGCGTCTCGAGACGCTGTTCCGCGAGCTCGCCAGCGAGGATCCGCCGCGCGACCCGGAGGAGATCTCCGACCTCATCTGGGCGCACTGGATCGCGCACCGCGACCGCGACGCGAGCGGCGCCATGGCGGCCGCCATCGAGGCGATGGGGCTCGGCGAGTTCGACCTCGCCCGCCCCATTCTCGACCGGCTGGTGGAGAGCGAGCCGCGCTGGTCGGAGGCGTGGAACAAGCGCGCCACCCTCTCCTTCATCGAGAAGCGCGACGCCGACGCGCTCGCCGACATCGCCCGCACGCTGATGCTGGAGCCGCGCCATTTCGGCGCCGTCTCCGGCTTCGGCCAGATCTGCGTCCGGCAGGGCCGCCTCACCGAGGCGCGGGCGGCGTTCCAGGTGGCGCTCGCCATCAACCCCTGGCTCGACGGAGTGAGCGAGGCCATCGACCAGCTCGAGCGCGTCACCCGCAGCCGCCTGCACTGAGGCGGTGCGTGTCATCCCTGGCCGGAGCAGCGCAGGGGGAGGGGAAGGTGATCCAGGGGCAGAGCCCCCGGCGAAAGTTACGCTTGGATCCGCATCCCGGCCCTTCGGGCCGCCGGGGATGACAAAGAAGAGCCTGACGGGCCGCCATGCCGCTGCGGCCCGGGACGCCGGCGAAGGGCCAAGGGGAATTGCGGCGGACCCGAAAAAGGGATTTGCTGCGGGCCATGCCGCCGCGAGGCGGTACAAGAACGCGCAACAAACATCAGGGGAAATCCATGACGTTGACACTTCGGCCGTCGCGACAGGCACTCGTGGGAGCCGGCCTCGGCCTTGCGGCCCTCCTGCTCGCCGGTACCGCAGCCTCGGCCAAGACGCTCGTCTACTGCTCGGAAGGCAGCCCGGAAAATTTCACCCCCGCCATCAACACCACCGGCACCAGCTTCGACGCGGCCCGGCCCGTCTACAACCAGCTCGTCGAGTTCGAGCGCGGCAGCACGAAGGTCGTCCCCGGACTGGCCGAGAGCTGGACGGTGAGCGAAGACGGCAAGGAGATCGTCTTCAAGCTGCGCAAGGGCGTGAAGTTCCACTCCACGAAGGACTTCAAGCCGACGCGCGATTTCAACGCCGACGACGTCCTGTTCTCGTTCAACCGGCAGTGGAAGGAAGACAATCCCTACCACAAGGTGTCCGGCGGCAAGTACGACTACTTCGCCGACATGGACATGCCGACGCTCCTGAAGAGCATCGACAAGGTCGACGACTATACCGTCAAGTTCACCCTGAACGAGGCCAACGCGCCGATTCTTGCCAACCTGGCCATGGATTTCGCCACGATCCAGTCGGCCGAGTTCGCTGACTTCCTGCAGAAGCAGGGCAAGCCTGAGATGATCGACCAGATCCCGGTCGGCACCGGGCCGTTCACCTTCGTCAACTACCAGAAGGACGCGGTCATCCGGTACAAGGCGAACCCGGACTACTGGGCCGGCAAGCCCGCCATCGACGACCTCGTCTTCGCCATCACGCCCGATCCCACCGCCCGCCTCGCCAAGCTGAAGAAGGGCGAGTGCCACGTGATGTTCGGACCGCGCCCGGCGGATCTCGAGGAAATCAAGAAGGATCCGGCGCTGAACCTGATGTCCCAGCCCGGCCTGAACATCGCCTACTGGGCTTTCAACGTTCAGAAGAAGCCCTTCGACGACAAGCGCGTCCGCCAGGCCTTCATCCACGCCATCGATCGCGAGGCGATCCTGCGCGACGTCTACCAGGGCGCCGGCCAGCAGGCGAAGAACCTGATCCCGCCGACGATCTGGTCCTATAATGACAAGATCGTCGACTACAAGTACGACCCCGAACTGGCCAAGTCGCTGCTCAAGGAAGCGGGCGTCACGACGCCGATGGACATCGACCTCTGGTACATGCCCGTCCAGCGACCCTACAACCCGAACGCCAAGCGCATCGCCGAGATGATGCAGGCGGACCTCGCCAAGCTCGGCATCAACGCCAAGCTCGTCACCTATGAGTGGGGCGAGTACCGCAAGCGGCTGCAGCAGGGCGAGCACATGACCGGCCAGCTCGGCTGGACGGGCGACAATGGCGATCCCGACAACTTCTTCTTCCTGCTCGGCTGCGCCGCGGCGCGTCCCGGCGGCCAGAACCTCTCCAAGTGGTGCAACAAGGACTTCGAGGATCGCTTCGTGAAGGCCCGTGCGAGCTCCGACATCCAGGAGCGCACCAAGCTCTACGAGGAGATGCAGCAGATCCACCACGACGAGGCGCCGAACATGACGATCGCGCACTCGGTGGTCTACGAGCCGACCCGCAAGGAAGTGCAGGACTGGAAGATCTCGCCCTTCGGCCGGCACGAGTTCTACGGCGTCAGCATGAAGTGACGCGACGAGGGCGGCGGGCAGCCCCCGCCGCCTTTTTCACGCGGGCCATGTCATCCCCGGGGCGCCGGGGATGATATGGAGCGTCAGGGCTCCTCGCCCTCCACGGCCCAGGCCCGCATCAGATGGTGGGCGATGGCGATGGGAGGCGGGCAGGTGAGGCCGTCGGGATGGCGGCCATCCAGCATGGCGCGGACCTCCTCGCGCGAGAACCAGCGCGCGTCCTCCAGCTCGATCTCGTCGACCGTGAGCCGGTCGTCAGTGGCCTGCGCCAGGCAGCCGATCATCAGCGATGCCGGGAACGGCCAGGGCTGGGAGGCGAGGTAGCGCACGGCCGACGTCGCGACGCCAGCCTCCTCGTGCAACTCGCGGCGCACCGCATCCTCCAGCGTCTCGCCCGGCTCGATGAAGCCGGCGAGGCAGGAATACATGCCGGGCGGAAAGCGCGACTGGCGGCCCAGCACGCAGGCTTCGCCGCGAACCGCCAGCATGATGGCGACGGGGTCGGTGCGCGGGAAGTGCTCGGCCTCGCAGGACGGGCATTCGCGCTTCCACCCGGCGGCACGCGGCGTCGTGGCCGTGCCGCAATTCGAGCAGAAGCGATGGCGCTGGTGCCAGTGCATCAGGCTCTTGGCCTGTGCCAGCTCTCCCAGCACGGACGGGGGCAGCAGGCCCTGCACCGCGAGGCTGCGCAGGTCGAGGCTGACGAGATCGCTGCCGCCCTGGTCCGAATCCGGGCTGCGCGCATCGATGAGGACGGCGAAGACGGGTACGGCGCCGTCGAGCCCGAGGAAGGCGCGCTCGCGCACCGTGCCGAGCCCGTCCGCCTCCGCCAGCGTGAAGCGCCCCGCCAGCCCCTCCGGCCGGCCCCGCAGCAGCGGCGTGTCTCCGGCCAGGACATAGGCCCGCGCCGCCGGATCGGCGGCGAAGCCGGCGAGGCGTCCAGTGTCCTCGCGGTGCTCGGCGAGGCGGTCGAGCCGGTTGGCGGCATAGCCGAGGGCGGCCGAGCGGTCGGGGCGATCGGGAGAGGTCATGCGATGATGTCCGGGCTCAGAGGCGGCCGAGGGCGGCGGAAAGCCGGGCGGCTTCCGCCTCGCCCTCGCCCGGCGGATAGGGTTCGGCCTGCCCGACGCCCCAGACCGGGCGCGGCCAGGCGGGATCGCCGTGAAAGCGGCCGATGACATGGACGTGCAGCTGCGCCACGACATTGCCGAGCGCGGCGACGTTGAGCTTGTCCGGCGCGTGCAGGGCCCGCAGCGCGGCGCAGGCCGCGCGGATCTCGCGCAGGAGGGCGCTTTGGTCGGCTTCCGCGAGGTCCACGAGTTCCACCGCGCCGGCGCGGCGGGGAACGAGCACCAGCCACGGAAAGCGGCGGTCCTTCATCAGGCGCACGCTGGACAAGGTGAGGTCGCCGACCGGCAGCGTGTCTTCCACCAGGCGGGGGTCGAGGCTGAATCCGTCGCTCATGAAAACAGTCTAGGCCTGTCCCCGAAGAGGCGCCAGCGCCGCTCCGGCAGGGCCGCTGTGCATCGGGCGATCAGGCGCAATCGGGCCGCCACGGCGCAGAAAAAAAGGCGGCCCCAGGGACCCGCCATCGAACACTCGCGCTCCGAGGAGCAGGTCCGGACCGCGGGATCCGCGGATCCCTCGTCCGGACAAGGAGATGGGACGGACGCCGCGCTCAGCGCGGCGCCATCACCATGATCATCTGGCGGCCTTCGAGCATCGGCTCGGACTCGACCTTGGAGACGTCGGCCATCTCGCTGCGCACGCGGTCGAGGAGCTTCAGGCCGAGATCCTGGTGCGCCATCTCGCGTCCGCGGAAGCGCAGCGTGACCTTGACCTTGTCGCCTTCCTCGAAGAAGCGGCGAACGGCGCGCATCTTGACCTCGTAGTCGTGGTCGTCGATGCCGGGGCGGAGCTTGATCTCCTTGACCTCGACCGTCTTCTGCTTCTTGCGGGCCTCGGCGGCCTTCTTCTGCTCGTTGAACTTGTACTTGCCGTAGTCGAGGATCTTGCACACGGGCGGCGCGGAGTTGGGAGCGATCTCGACCAGGTCCAGCCCTGCGTCCTCGGCGGCCTTGAGCGCATCGAAGAAGGCCACGACACCACGGTTCGTGCCACCCTCGTCGATGAGCTGTACCTCCCGGACGCCGCGTATGTCTCTGTTTGCGCGCGGTCCATCCTTTTGCGGGACCGGTGCGGCTCTCATGGGTCTGCGAATGGCGTCTGTCTCCTGTGCTGCCGTTCCCGGCGACGAAGCCCAGGGCGTCGAGGCCGATCTCGGACCTGTCGTTGAAACGAGGGAAAGGAAGTTGGCAGATAGCGATCCGTTGTCAACTCGTCAATTGCCGGTCGCGTTGCCGAATTCTTGCCGGAGTAAAACTTTCGCCGGATGCAGCCAGGCTCAGCCGCCGCGGCGTTCCAGCAGCGCGCCGTAGAGGTCGAGCGTCTCGCCCACCATCTTCTCCAGCGAGAAATGCGCCTCGACATGGGCGCGGGCGCGGGCCGCCATGCCGTCCCGGGCGCTGGCACCGAGCGAGAGGGCAGCCTTCAGGGCATCGGCGAGCGCCGCGACGTCGCCGGCCGGGACGCGCCAGCCGGTGCGCATGGCGGCCGGCACCTGCGGGGGCGCCAGCACCGTCTCTGGCACGGCGCCGAGGTCCGACACCACCACCGGCGCGCCCATGGCCTGCGCCTCGACGGCCGAGCGGCCGAACGCCTCCGGCTCGGTCGAGGGCACCGCCACGACGGAGGCCGCCAGGAACGCCGCCGGCATGTCGGTGCAGTGGCCGGCGATGGAGACGACGTCGTCGAGCTTCAGACGCGCCACCAGCGACGTCAGCTCCCGCACATAGGCGTCGCGGCCCTGCGCATCCCCGACGAGCAGGACGGCTAGATCCTGGACGCCCTGCTCGTGCAGTCTCGCCGCCGCCTCGATTAGGACGCGCTGGCCCTTCCACGCGGTGAGCCGGGCTGCCAGCAGCACGATGCGCCGGTGCGGGGCGATGCCCCATTCCTTGCGCAACTTCTCGACGCGCGCCGGATCGACGGCAAGTCCCGAGAACACCTTCAGGTCGGTGCCGCGGTGGATCACCCGCACCCGTTCGCGGGCGAAGGGATGCATGCGGCCGATCAGGTCCGCCGTGAAATGCGAGTTGGCGATGACCGCGTCGCCGCGCGCCATCACCGAATTGTAGAGCACCTTCACGGCCGATCGCCCGGCATAGCTGCCGTGATAGGTGGTGACGAAGGGGATGCCGAGCGCCTTGGTGGCGAAGAAGGCGCTCCAGGCCGGCGCGCGCGAGCGGGCGTGGACGAGGTCGACACCTTCGTCCAAACAGACGGCCCTGAGCCGGCGCACATTCGCCGCCATCGTCATCGGGTTCTTGCTGCGGGCCGGAAACGGGATCCAGATGCCTCCCTTGGCCTGCAGCTCGGCGACGAGCCTCCCGCCCTCGGTCGCCACCAGCGAGCGCGCCCCCACGGCGGCCAGCGCGGCGGCGATGTCCACCGTCGTGCGCTCGGCCCCGCCGGCGTCGAGGTCGGGCACGATCTGCAGCACCGTGTAGCCGGCGAGCGGAGAGAGACCCCGGTCGGCGAGGGGGTGCGCGGCCTTCCTCATCAGACGGGCCTGCCGTAAACAGGCCGGGCGGCGCCGCAGACGGGGCCGGGCCGCGAATCAGCGATTTTCAGGGCGGCGAGCATCGGGAGAGGAATAAGGTGGCCCATACCGTTGCGCAATTTCAGAGCGTCGGGCAGGGCGACGCGTCCCGGGAAATCGCCTTCCGCCGTCGCGACGGCCGGGCGCCGGACGTGGTCTGGCTCGGCGGCTTCCGCTCCGACATGCTGGCGACCAAGGCCGAGGCGCTGGATGGCTGGGCGGCCGAGACCGGCCAGGGCTTCCTCCGGCTCGACTATTCCGGCCACGGCGAATCGGGCGGGCGCTTCGAGGACGGCACGATCGGGCGCTGGCTCGAGGACGCGCTGGCCGTGGTCACCTCGCAGGCCCGGCCGCGGCCCGTGCTCGTCGGCTCATCCATGGGCGGCTGGATCGCGCTTCTGGCGGCGCGCGCCATGCGAGACCGCGGCACGCCCGCGTCCGGGCTGGTGCTCGTGGCCCCCGCGCCCGACTTCACGCAGACGCTGATGTGGGACGCCTTCCCGCCGCAGGTGCGCGAGGAGATCGAGACCACCGGGCGCTGGCTGCGCCACTCGGAGTATTCTCCAGAGCCCTATCCCATCACCCGCGCGCTGATCGAGGAGGGCCGCAACCACCTCCTCCTCGACGGCCCGCCGCTGGTGCTGGGCTGCCCTGTCCACATTCTGCAGGGGATGCAGGACCCCGACGTGCCCTGGCGTCACGCCCTGAAGCTGGTCGAGCACCTGCCCGGCGACGACGTGGTCACCACCCTGATCCGCGACGGCGACCACCGCCTCTCCCGCCCCCAGGACCTCACCCGCCTCGTCTCGGCCGTCGAGGCGATGGTGGAGGAGGCGCGGGCCGAAGGCTAGGGGAAGAGCGGCTTCCCCTTGTCATCCCCGGCGGCGTGCAGCGCCGGGAAGGGGATCCAGAGCCTGTTTTCCAACTACGAATCGAAAATCGCGCGCCCCGCCGCCCCTGGATCCCCTTCCCGCGCCTCCGGCGCGCCGGGGATGACAAAGTGCGGGGCCGGGGAGAGCTAATCCATGCGCAGCGCGAGATCCTTCGGGCCCGAAAACCTCAACCTGTCATCCCTGGCGCGTCGCGCAGCGGCGCGGGAAGGGGATCCAGGCCTGCTTTCCCAACTGCGCCCTGCCCTGCGCCGCTGCGGGGATGACAAGGGCGCAATTGGGAGTTGGTGGACAGCGGGGTGTCGCAGGAGTTTGGCTTGCGCCGGGAGAGGGCCATGGCCGAGCGCTACGCCGTCTACATCCTGGCCAGCAGGCGCAACGGGACACTGTATGTCGGCGTGACCGGAAACCTTCCCCTCCGCATCGAACAACACAGGGCAGGCATCGTCCCGGGCTTCACGCGGATGTACGGGGTCACGATCCTGGTATGGTTCGAGCTCTTCGCCGATGTGCGCGAGGCGATCGAGCGGGAAAAGCAGCTGAAAGGCTGGAACCGCGCCTGGAAACTCAAGCTGATCGAAGCCTCAAATCCGGGCTGGCATGAACTCAGCCCCGACTGACCTCATGCATCACCACCCTTGTCATCCCCGGCGGCCCGCAGGGCCGGGAAGGGGATCCAGGCCTGTTCAGTGACAGCGGAAGGTGAGCGTCCCGCCCCGCCGCCCCTGGATCCCCTTCCCGCGCCTTCGGCGCGCCGGGGATGACAAAGTGCGAGACCGAGAAGTATTCGATGCGCGCTGCGCAAGGTCCCACCGGCCGAAAAACGCCACCCTTGTCATCCCCGGCGGCCCGAAGGGCCGGGAAGGGGATCCAGGGCTTTTAGCCCGAGGGCGGCGATGAGGCTCTGAGTGCCTCCCCGCTACATCGTCGCGCCGATCTGCCAGGGGACGAACTCGGTGTCGCCGTAGCCGAGTTCCTCGGACTTGGAGCGCGTGCCGGAAGCGACCTCGAGGACCTTGGCGAAGATCTCGCGGCCCTTGTCCTGGATCGAGACGCCGTCGAGCACGTCGCCGCAGTTGATGTCCATGTCGTCGATCATGCGCTCGTAGATCGGCGTGTTGGTGGCGAGCTTGATGGAGGGCGTCGGCTTGCAGCCATAGGCCGAGCCGCGGCCGGTCGTGAAGCACAGCACGTTGGCGCCGCCCGCCACCTGGCCGGTCGCCGAGACAGGGTCGTAGCCGGGGGTGTCCATGTAGACGAAGCCCTTGGTGTCGACCTTCTCGGCATAGTGGTAGACGCCGGCCAGCGTCGTCGTGCCGCCCTTGGCGGCCGCGCCGAGCGACTTCTCCAGGATGGTGGTGAGCCCGCCCAGCTTGTTGCCGGGAGACGGGTTGTTGTTCATCTCCATCTTGTTGCGGGCGGTGTAGTCCTCCCACCAGTTGATCATGCCGACGAGCTTCTCGCCCACGTCGCGGCTGGCGGCGCGACGGGTCAGGAGGTGCTCGGCGCCGTAGATCTCCGGCGTCTCGGAGAGGATGGCCGTGCCGCCGTGGCGCACCAGCTCGTCCACGGCGGACCCCAGGGCCGGGTTGGCGGTGATGCCGGAATAGCCGTCCGACCCGCCGCACTGCAGGGCCAGCACCAGCTCGGAAGCCGGTACGGTCTGGCGCTGAACGGCGTTGACCTTGTCCAGCATGCCCTTGATGGCGTCGACGCCGGCCTGCACCGTCTTGCGGGTGCCGCCCGTCTCCTGGATGGTCATGGTGCGGAAGGTGTCGTTCTCCTCGATGCCGTAGGCCTCCTTCCAGCGCGGAATCTGGAAGCCCTCGCAGCCCAGCCCGACCATCACCACGCCACCGACGTTCGGGTTGGTGGCATAGCCCCACTGCGTCCGCTTGAGCACCTCGTAGCCCTCGCCCTTGACGTCGATGGCGCAGCCGCCGCCCTGGGTGAGCGCGATGACGCCGTCGATGTTGGGGTAGTCCCGCAGCAGGCCGGAGCGGTTGATCTCCTCGCCCATGAAGCGGGCGACGGTGGCCGAGCAGTTCACCGAGGTGAGCACCGCGATGTAGTTGCGCGTCCCGACCTTGCCGTTCGGCCGGCGGAAGCCCTGGAACGTCGCCTGCATCTCGACCGGAAGAACGTCCTCCTGCCGGGCATCCTCGGCGAAGCGGTAGTCGCGCGCGAAGGCATGCATCTCGACATTGTGCTCGTGCACCCATTCGCCCGGCGAGATCGCCTTCGACGCAAAGCCGATGATCTGGCCGAACTTGAGGATGGGCTGGCCCTCGGCGATCGGCACCGTCGCCATCTTGTGGCCGCGCGGCACGCGGGCGAGCGCCTTCACCCCCTCCGGCGCGGCGCCGGCGTCGATCGCGTCCACCGCGACGATGACGTTGTCCGCGGGATTGAGGCGGATGGTGCGGGGGGCGGCCATGATTGTTTCTCCCATAGGTCGTCAGGGCGCGACGAGGCGGGGGTTGTCGCGCGCGAAGCTCTCGAACTCGTCCAGTACGCGTTGCAGATGGTGGCTCATCGCCGCGCGGGCAGCGCCGGCGTCTCCGGCCGCGATGGCGGCATGGATGGCCCTGTGCTCGTCCAGCGTCCCGGTGAGGCGACCCTGCAAAGGCAGCATCAGCCGGCGCACCCGGTCGATGCGGGCGCGGACGCCGTCGAGCACCGAGGCGGCATAGGAAAATCCCAGCGCAGACGCGATCTGGGCGTGGAACAGCAGGTCGAGCCGGTGAAAGTCGGCCCGGTCCTCGACCTCCGCCGCGACGGCGGCGTAGCGCAGGGTGCGCGAGAGGCCCTCGGCCTGCTCGGCCGTGACGGAGATGGCCGCGAGACCCGCGAGTTCCGCCTCGATGCCGCGGCGCACATGCATCAGTTCGCGCGTTTCGCCGGCGGCGATGCGCGACACGAACGTGCCGCGCTGCGGCTGCACGTCGACGAGATGCTCGAAGGCGAGGCGGCTCAGCGCGGCACCGACCGGAAAGCGCGACAGGCCCAGCCGGGCGCACAGGGCCGGCTTGTCGATGGCGCTGCCGGGAGCGAGCTCGCCATCGAGTATGGCGGCGCGGATCACCCGGTAGGCCTCGTCCGCCTTCGTCCGCGCGCCTTCCCGCTGGGGGCCGGCGGCGGCCTCCGGAGACGGTGCGGTACTGGCGGCGGGATGCAAGGTCATCCCATCTGTCCGGCTAGCATGCCAGTTGTGTGTACCCGATCGCCTGCCGCGTCAAGCACTGCGGCGCCGCGAGAGAGCAGCGGGCCCCGTACCCTTAACCACCCCTTAAAGCAGCCACACTTACCGTCCAGATCGCTGCGCCGGACAGAGTGCGCCCCGGTGGGGCGTGCAGGATCGGTTTCTGGGCGGGTACCATGACGGAACGGGGGCGCGCAGGCGGGTCCCGGCAGGAGCCGGGCTTCGGATCGCCGCGCAAGCGCGCGGATCTGGACTTGCGCCTCTCCGCGGCCGACAGGCCGGGCGGACCTGTGCCCGGTGGACGGGACAGCGGCGGACGCCGCGAACCCGACCACTCGCCCCGCATCGTTCCCGGTGAGGAGCGCAGCCGTGATGCCGGGCGCACGCCGCCGCCGGGCGCTGACGAGGCCACGGGTGCGATGGGCGGCACGAAACGCAGGACGGCGCCGAAAGCCCGCAAGGCCGCGCCGAAGGCGCGCCGCCGGCGGTCCTTGCTCGGCCACATGGTCTACTGGACCTTCGTCCTCGGCCTGTGGGGCGCCATCGGCGTCGGTGGGCTGGTCGTCTACCACGCCTCCAAGCTGCCGCCGATCGACCAGCTCGCCGTGCCCAAGCGGCCGCCCAACATCGCCATCGTCGCCGATGACGGCGCGCTGATCGCCAACCGCGGCGAGACCGGCGGGCGCACGGTGACGCTGAAGGAGCTTCCGCCCTACCTGCCGCAGGCCTTCGTCGCCATCGAGGACCGCCGCTTCTTCGACCATTACGGAGTCGATCCGCTCGGCATCGCCCGCGCCGTGGTGAAGAACGTCACCGGCAGCGGCGGCATGCAGGGCGGCTCGACGCTGACCCAGCAGCTCGCCAAGAACCTGTTCCTGACGCAGGAGCGCACGGCATCGCGCAAGATCCAGGAGGCGATCCTCGCCATCTGGCTGGAGCGCAACTACAGCAAGAAGCAGCTGCTCGAGCTCTATCTCAACCGCGTCTATTTCGGCTCGGGCGCCTATGGCGTCGAGGCGGCGGCGCAGAAGTACTACGGCAAGAGCGCACGCGAGGTGACGCTCGCCGAGGCGGCGACCTTGGCCGGGCTGGTGCAGGCGCCCTCGCGCCTGGCACCCAACCGCAACCCGGATGCGGCGCAGGCCCGGGCCTCCCTCGTCATCGCCGCCATGGCGCGCGAGGGCATGATCACCGACCAGATGGCGAAGGTCGCGCTGATGAACCCGCCCACCCCCGCCAGGCAGGCCGGGGCGGGATCCATGGACTACGCCGCCGACTATGTGATGGACGTGCTCGACGACTATGTCGGCACGATCGACCGCGACATCGTGGTGAGCACCACCATCGACCCCGGCATGCAGACGGCCGCCGAGCGCGCGCTGGTCGACGAGCTGAACACGAAGGGCGCGAAGTTCAACGTCTCGCAGGGCGCCTTCGTCGCCATGCAACCCGATGGCGGCGTCAAGGCGCTCGTCGGCGGACGCAACTACTCGGAGAGCCAGTTCAACCGCGCCACCACCGCCAAGCGCCAGCCGGGCTCCGCCTTCAAGCCCTTCGTCTACCTGACGGCCGTGGAGCAGGGGCTGACCCCCGACACCATCCGCGAGGACGCGCCGACCAAGGTGAAGGGCTGGTCGCCCGAGAACTACTCGAAGGACTACCGCGGCCCGGTGAGCCTGCGCACGGCGCTGGCGCTCTCGCTCAATACGGTGGCGGTGCGGCTGGGCCTGGAGGTCGGACCCAAGGCCGTCGTCCAGACCGCCCAGCGCCTCGGCATCCAGTCGAAGCTCGAGCCAAACGCGTCCATCGCGCTCGGCACCTCGGAGGTGACGCCGCTGGAGCTCGTCTCCGCCTACGCCACCTTCGCCAATGGCGGGCAGCTGGCCCAGCCCTACGTCATCACGCAGGTGAAGACGATCTCGGGCCAGAAGATCTACCAGCGCACGGGCAGTGGCCTCGGCCGGGCGGTGGAGCTGCCGGCGGTTGGCGCGATGAACGCGATGATGCGCGAGACGCTGCTCACAGGCACGGCGCGCAAGGCCGAGCTGCCGGGCTGGGAGGCCGCAGGCAAGACCGGCACGAGCCAGGAGTTCCGCGACGCCTGGTTCATCGGCTACACCGGCTCGCTGGTCGCCGGCGTCTGGCTCGGCAATGACGACGGCACGCCGACGAAGAAGGTCTCCGGCGGCAACCTGCCTGTCGAGACCTGGAGCCGCTTCATGAAGACGGCCCTGGCCGGCCAGAGCCCCGTGCCGCTGCCCGGCGGCGACTGGAAGATGCTGTCGCCAGCCCCGCCCGGCGACCCCTACTTCACGCCTGCGCCCCCGGCCGAGCCGGGTACGCCGATGGCCGAGCGTGCCCCGGCAGCTCCGCCGCGCGTCGCAACGGGCGCCGGGCCCATGGTCATCGTGCCCCGCCCGCCCGCCGAGGTCGGCCAGACCGCCGCGACCGGCCGCGCTCCGGCGCAGGTGCAGCCCGCGAGCGAGGCGCTGGATCCCGAATTCGCCCCAGTGCCGCCGCGGCCTCCCGCCCCTGTCGCCCGCTCGGCCGCGAACGACGACGCACCCCGCCCGCCCGGCGACGTCGGCGGCGTCCCGGCCCGCCAGCGGCAGCAGCAGCCGCAGCCGCAGCAGGGGCTGCTCGGACGGCTGTTCGGGGGCTGAGCGAAGAGGACCGCGCGTCTCGAGACGCGCGGCCACTCGCGCCTGATCTGGAAGCACCCGCCAACTCTCCTCCGCATGCGGGGGAGGGTTTCCGCGCTCCGCTCTACCTGTACCGGTGCAGGCCCGCGCCGTGACGCTTGAGCCAGGTTTCGGCGGCGTCGGTGCCGGGGCACAGCCTGTGGACGATGGCCCAGAAGCGGCTGGAATGGTTCATCTCGGCGAGATGGGCCACCTCGTGTGCGGCGAGGTAGTCGAGGATCTCGGGCGGGGCGAGGATCAGCCGCCAGGAGAAGCTGAGCGCTCCCTTCGACGAGCATGAGCCCCAGCGGCTGCGGGTGTCGCGCAGGGTGATGCGCGTCGCCTTGCGGCCGAGTGCCGCCGCATGGCGCTGCACGGCGCCGTCGAGGTCGCGCTTGGCTTCGCGCTTCAGCCAGTCGGCGAGCCGGCGTCTGGCATGTTCCGGATTTCCCGCCACCACGAGGAGCGGGCCGTCCTCGCCCTCCTCGGTCCACACCGTTCCGCGCGCATGCGGGCGATGCACGACGAGGTGGGGCGTGCCGCGCACGGGAACGGTCGCGCCCGGGGCGATCTCGATCGTGTCGGGCAGGCGCGCCAGCCTCTGCGCGATCCAGCCGCCATGGCGCCCGGCGAAGTCGACCGCCGTGCGCAGGTCTGCCCGCATGGGCAGGGTGAGGACGACACCGCCCGTGGCGACACTGACGCGCAGCGTGAAGCGCCGCGCGTTCGGCATGCGCCGCACCGCGACCCGGTAGACGGCGCCGGCATGGCGCACGTCGATGTGAGGCGGATCCTCCAGGCGTGGCCGGCGCGGCGAAGCAGGCGCACGGCGTCGGCCGAAACTCAGTCCGAACGGCATGGAAAGAACGTGCCGGATTCGGCGGCGCAAGTCACGCGGGGGGCGAAGGGAACCACGGGGAACCCCTCTCCCGAACGGGAGAGGGGTGGCGCGCGCTGGATGGAGAGCCAGCGTCTGGAGAGTCCTCCCTCCTACAGCTCCACGGCCTTGCCGGTCCTGGCGCTCCTGTCCGCCGCCAAAACGATGCGGAGGCTCTCGATAGCGTCGCGGACGTGGGCGGACGTGTCGCGGTCCTCTCGGATGGCGGCGAGGAAGAGGCGCTGCTCGCGTTCGCACAGCTCCTGGTGGCCGGGTTCGTCGGTCATGGGCAGGATGTCGTCGGCCCGGGCGAAGGATCCGTCGGACTTCAGCTCCGCGTGATGGACGCGAAGTGCGCCTGTCTTGGTGTGACCGTCGATGTCGGAGGAGGCGGTGGCCGCCTCGCCCTCGCCGGTGCCGCCGCCCTGTTCGGCGGCGACGATGGAAACGCTTCCCTTCGGGCCGATCATGTCCTTCACGAAGAAGGCCGTCTCGCTGATCATCGGCCCCCAGCCGGCCTCGTACCAGCCGACCGAGCCGTCGTCGAAGGTCACGTGCAGGTGGCCGTAATTGTACATGTCCGGCTTCACCTCCTCGGTGAGCCGTACGCCGATGGCGTGCACGCGCACGGGGCGGGCGCCCGTGACCTGGCACATCACGTCGACATAGTGGACGCCGCAGTCGACGATGGGAGAGATCGAGGCCATCAGCTGCTTGTGCGTGGCCCAGTTCGACCCTGCCGACTGCTGGTTGAGGTTCATGCGCATGACCAGCGGCTTGCCCAGCGTGCGCCCGACCTCAACGAACTTCACCCAGGACGGGTGGACGCGGAGGATGTAGCCGATGACGAGCTTCTTCCCGGCCTTTTCCGCCGCGGCGGCGACGCGCTCGGCGCCTTCCACGGTCTCGGACAGCGGCTTTTCCAGGAAGACGTGACAGCCGGCCTCGAGAGCGGCGAGCGCATACTCCTCGTGCGTGTCCGGCCAGGTGTTGATGGAGACGGCATCAGGCTTCAGGGCGGCCAGCGCCTCGCGATAGTCGGAAAAGAGCGGCACGCCCGGAAATTCCGGCGTCACGTCGTCGCGCCGGTCGATGCCGCGCGTGCACAGCCCGGCGATCTCGAACCCGTCGATGGCCTGGTAGGCCCGGGCGTGGCTGAGCCCCATGTTGCCCAGCCCCACCACCAGAACCTTCACTGCCTCAGCCATGGCGTCCTCCGTTTTCTTCTTGTTCGTCGATCCAGGTGGCGTGGACCGTCAGGTCGTCGCCGAGATGCACCAGCGATGCCCGGTAGCCTGCCTCGATCCGGCCGAGTTCGCCGCCGAGGCCGATCCATGCCGCAGGATTGGCCGACGCCATGGCGAGTGCCTCCGGCAGCGCAACGCCGAGCCGCTCCACGGCGAAGCGCACCGCCTCGTCCATGGTCAGCGTCGAGCCCGCCAGCGTGCCGTCGGCAAGAACGAGCTTGCCGTCGCGGCGCATCGCCTCGCGGCCCTGCAGGGCGAAGGCGTCGGGACCGCCGGCGGCGGGGGGCATGGCATCCGTCACCAGCACGAGCCGGTCGTGGGGCTTGGCCGCCAGTGCCACCTTCAGCGCGGTGTCGTCGACGTGGAAACCGTCGGCGATAAGCCCGGCATAGGCGCCGGGCGAGGACAGCGCCGCGCCGACCATGCCGGGGCTGCGGTGGCCGAGCTGGCTCATGGCGTTGAAGAGGTGCGTGAAGCCGCTGGCCCCAGCCTCGAGCGCGGCGAGCGCCTGCGCATCCGTCGCCTCGGAATGTCCGAGGCTGACGACGATCCCCGCTCGGACGAGCCGCCGGATCATCTCCGGAGGCACGTCGCAGGGCGACACGGTGAGAAGAACGACGCCGCAGTCGAGACCCGACAGCCAGGTCAGGTCGTCTTCCCCCAGCGGCCTGACGCGCTGGGGCGGGTGGGCGCCCTTGCGGCGGATGTCGATGAACGGCCCTTCGACATGGATGCCGAGCACGCCGGGCGCGCCTTCGCGCAGGGCCTGCGCGATGGCTTCCGCAGCGGCCCGCATCACCTCCGGCGCGTCGGTGATGACGGTGGGCAGCATGCCCGTGGTGCCGTAGCGCCGATGGGCGGCGGCGATGGCGCGCACGCCGCGCGGCGTCGGATCCTCGTTCAGCAGCACCCCGCCGCCGCCATTCACCTGCACGTCGACGAAGCCCGGGACGAGAATTCCGCCGCCGAGGTCGCGGACGGGAACGCCTGCCGGGATCTCCGACGCGGGGACGACCGCCTCGATCCGGCCGCCGGCGACGACGACGGCCCGGCCCTCCGCGAAGCCGGCGGTGGTCAGGACGCGCGCGCCCCCGAGAACGAAGCGCATCACACCGTCTCCGTCACCTTGCGCAGCATGCGCGGCCGGTCGGGGTCGCGGCCGCGCAGGCGGGCCGTCTCCTCGGCGCAGCGGTAGAAGCTCTGCACCATCGAGACCGGCTCGAGGAAAGGATGGCCGGGATCGGCATAGGGCAACCGCCCGGCCTCGCCCGGGCCGGGCTCGACGGCCAGCACCGTGGCACCGGCGGCGCGGAGCCTGGCGATGGCCTCGACCATGCCCGGCCGGGCGCGGTCGCCGGGGGAGAAGACGAGAACCGGGAAATCCTCGCCCACCAGTTCCAGCGGGCCGTGCATCACCTCGGCTGCCGAATAGGCCTCGGCATGGATGGCGCAGGTCTCCTTCAGCTTCAGCGCCGCCTCCAGAGCGATGGGGTAGGAGGGACCGCGCCCGAGGACGTAGAGCGACCCGGCCTCGGCGATCACCTCCGGCGCCCCTTCCCAGCGCACCTGGCTGGCGGCGGCCAGCGCTTCCGGCAGGCGGTCCGTCGCAGCCGCCCAGGCGGCTTCCCCCGCCCAGGCGGAGACGATGCGCGCGGCGGCCGCGAGACTGGCGACGAAGGACTTCGTCGCCGCCACGCTGGTCTCCGGGCCGGCATGGAGGGGCAGGCACAGGTCCGCCTCGTTGGCGACGGGGGATGTCGCGTCGTTGACGAGCGCCACGGTGAAGGCCCCCGCCTTGCGGGCCGCCGCCTGCAGGGCGACCACGTCCGGGCTGCGGCCCGACTGCGAGACCGTCACGAAGAGCGCGTCGTCGAGCTTCAGCGGCGCATCGTAGACCGAGACCACCGAGGCTCCGATGGAGCAGCAGGGAAGGCCCAGCGCAATCTCGACGAGGTACTTCAGGTAGAAGGCGGCGTTGTCCGAGCTGCCCCTGGCGCAGGTCGCGACGAGGCGCGGCGGGCGAGCCGCGAGCCGCTTGCCCAGCGCATCGAAGGCGGCGCGGTTCTCACGGAACTGGCGCTCGACCGCCTCGGCGGCCTGAGCCGTCTCGCGGGCCATGGCAGTGGTGGATTCGGCACTCATCTCTGGTCCCCTGCGGCGCGGCTCACGACGGGCGCTCCGACGGCGCGATGGTGAGCTCCGCGACGAAATCGTAGGTATCACCCCGGTAATGCGAGCGCGTGAACTCCACCACCCGCCCGTCCGGCAGGTAGGAGACGCGATGGATGAAGAGGGCCGGGCTGCCCGCTGGCTGGCCCAGCAGAGCCGCCTCCGCCGCCGGCAGCTCGCGCGCCTGCAGGCGCTGCAGGGCGCGCACCGGCCGCGCTCCGTGGCGCTCGAGCGCCTCGTAGAGCGAGGCTCCGACCTCGGCGGGATCGGGCAGGAACCGGCGCGGCACGACGGCGAGCTCGACGGCGAGGGGGATCGCGTTAGCCCGGCGCAGGCGGTGGAAGCGGCACACCTGCTCGCCCGGCGACAGCGCCAGCACCATCGCCTCCTCCGGCGAGGGCAACCCCGCCGAACGGTCGAGCCAGTCCGAATCCGTCGAGAGGCCGCGGGTGGCCATGTCCTGCGTGAAGCTGGTGAGCCGCGACAGCGGCTGCTCGATGCGCGGACGCTGCGGGGCGACATAGGTTCCCGAGCCGCGCCGCTGCACCAGAACGCCCTCGTCGACGAGGCCCGCAATGGCCTTGCGGACCGTGACCCGCGAGACGCCGAGCCGGTCGGCAAGGTCGCGCTCGGCCGGCAGGGCATCGGCCTCCGGCAGCACGCCGGCATCGACTGCGTCGCGCACGGCCTTGCGCAGCTTGAGGTAGAGCGGCGTGGGGCCCTGCGAGTCGAAGTGCAGCTGGCTGAAGAAGTCCCCGCCGGCGCTCATGCGGTGCTCCGCCCGGCGTGACGTCGCGCCATCAGGATGGCGCCGTCGAGCGGATCGCGGACGGGCTCGACGAGGATTGCGGCGATGTCGGCCGGCAGCCGCCCGCGCAGCGCCAGCGCAACGCTGCCGATCAGGGCAACCCGGGGGGCGCCCGCCCGCACCAGCCCGCGCGCCAGCGCGGCGATGGCGTCGGCCGCTTCCCCGGCGACCGCAAGGCCAGGCGGGTCACCCGCGGCCGCAGCCTCGAGGACCATGGGCGCGAGGGCGCCGAAGTCGCGCGACAGCGCCGTGCGCGCCCAGTCGGCGATGCGCGGCACGTCGCGGTCGAAGCGGGCGAGAAGGGCTTCCAGGAGAGGCGATGTCTCGACCAGACCGTCATAGGCCAGGACGGCGCGGCGCAGCGCATCCCGGCCGATGACGGCGCCCGAGCCGCCATCGCCGATGACGGAACCCCAGCCTCCGAGCGAGACGCGCGCCTCACCGACCAGCGCCAGCCCGGCCGAGCCGGTCCCGGCGATGACGATGCCGCCGTCGCCGCCATCATGTGCGCCGAGACAGGCGGCGTAGGCGTCGTTGTCCACCGTCACGGTCCCGAAGGGCAGGCCGGCACCCTCGACGCGCGCAGCGGCGTCCGGCGACATGACCCCCGCGAGGCCGAGCCCTGCATGCGCGCTGGCGAGCGCCGACGCGGGAAGGCCGGCCCGGTCGGCCGCGGCTTCAGCGGTGGAGCGGATGCGGGCGATGGCCCCGGCGAAGTCCTGGTAGATGTTGGCGAGGCCGCCCTCCGCCTCGCCGAGCAGGCGTCCCCCGGCATCGCGCAAGCGGGCGCGGCAGCGCGTCCCGCCCCCGTCGATGCCGAGATAAAGCTCCTGAGCCATCGCTCCCGTCCTTTGCGAGCGAGCATACCAAAACCATACCGAAAGGGAAGGCGGGTCGACAGCATTCCCGCGGAAAATCGGTCAATCTGTCCTGAACTGCTTCAACGGGTCTGCTTAACTCGTGTCACCGCCAGCAGAATCGACGCTTTCGCCTCCTTTGTCACGTTAACGCTTCGCTTACCTCTGGACAATTGGTAGCCATGCGGTATTGTCGCTGCGAGACGCCCTCCAGGATCACCATGGCTGCCACAGAGACCGCCAGCGACCGTTTTTCCGGCATCGACCGCTGGGACGATGCGGCTGCGCTCGACGCCCTCGTGGGCGGGCAGGAGCGGGCCGTCGCGGCGGTCCGCGCCGCCATCCCGGCGCTCTCGGCCGCAGCGCAGGCCATCGCGCCGCGCCTGAAGGCGGGGGGCCGGCTTGTCTATGCCGGAGCGGGAAGCTCCGCCAGCATCGCCGCGCAGGACGGATCGGAACTGCCCGGGACGTTCGGCTTTTCCCGCGAGCGCATCGTCTTTCTCATCGCGGGCGGCCCCGCCGCGCTGCTCGACATCGACGGGGCGGCCGAGGACGACATCGCTGCCGGCGAGGCGGACGTCGCGTCGCTCGGAGACGTCTCGGGCGACGTGGTGATCGCCGTCTCGGCCAGCGGCTCGACTCCCTACACGCTCGCCGTGGCCCGGCGCGCGAAAGCCGGCGGGTCGCTCGTCGTCGGCATCGCCAACAATGGGCAGGCGCCCCTCCTCGCCACGGCCGATTGGGCCGTGCTGCTGGAGACGGGGCCCGAGGTCGTCGCCGGCTCGACGCGGATGGGCGCGGGCACTGCGCAGAAATGCGCGCTGGGGGCGCTCTCGACGCTGGTCGCCATCCGCCTCGGGCATGTGCATGACGGCATGATGGTGAGCGTCAGGGCGGACAACGCCAAGCTGGTTGTCCGGGCCCGGCGCATCGTGTCACGCATCGCTGGCGTGGCCGAGAACGAGGCGGAGGCGGCGCTGGCCGCGGCCGCCGGCGACGTCAAGATCGCGGCGCTGGCCTGCGCGGGCGCAGGCTCGGCGGCCAGGGCGCGAAGCCTCCTCGCGGAGGCCGACGGACATCTGCGGACGGCTCTGGAACGGCTGGGAAAGCCGTGACGGACGCGGATGCAGGACAGGGTGTCTTTCAGGGAGAGGACGAGACGATGACGAAGACAGGACCGACGGGCAAGGCGAAGCTGCTTCTCCTCGCCGCGACCATGCTGGCCGGGTTCACCGGCGCCGCGATGGCAGGCAACCTCAAGATCGAGAGCTGGCGCAACGACGACGCCGAGATCTGGAAGACGAAGATCATCCCGGCCTTCAACAAGAAGTACCCGGACATCAAGATCGACTTCGTCGCCACGCCGCCGAAGGAGTACAACGCCGCGCTGAACGCCCGTCTGCAGGGCGGCACCGCCGGCGACCTCATCACCTGCCGGCCCTTCGACGCGTCGCTCGATCTCTACAACAAGGGCAACATCGTCGCGTTGACCGGGGTGATCCAGGGTCTCTCCGGCTTCTCCGAGGTGGCCAAGGCCGCCTGGACCACCGACGACGGCAAGACCACGTTTTGCGTGCCGATGGGCTCGGTGATCCACGGCTTCATGTACAACAAGGACATCTTCTCCAAGCTCGGCCTCAAGGAGCCGAAGACGGAGGAGGAGTTCTTCGCGGTGCTCGACGCGATCAAGAAGGACGGCAACTACACGCCCCTCGACATGGGCACCAACGACCAGTGGGAAGCCGCCACGATGGGCTTCCAGAACATCGGGCCGAACTACTGGAAAGGCGAGGAAGGCCGCAAGGCGCTGATCGCCGGCACCCAGAAGTTCACCGACCCGCAATATGTCGCCGTGTTCGAGACGCTGGCCAAGTGGGCGCCCTACATGGGGTCGGGCTACAAGGCGCAGACCTATCCCGACAGCCAGAACCTGTTCTCGCTCGGCAAGGCGGCGATCTATCCCGCAGGCTCGTGGGACATCGCCACTTTCCGCTCCCAGGCCAGCTTCGACCTCGGCGTGTTCAAGCCGCCGCTGCCGAAGGGCGCGACGGACTGCTACATCTCCGACCACACGGATATCGGGCTCGGCATCAACAAGGCCTCGAAGAACCAGGAGGACGCCAAGAAATTCCTCGAATGGATCACCACGGAGGAGTTCGCCACCATCTTCGCCAACGAGGTCCCGGGCTTCTTCCCGCTCTCGGGCGCGAAGGTGCAGCTCAAGGACGACGTGGCGCAGTCCTTCGTCTCGTGGCGCGGCGAGTGCAAGTCGACGATCCGGAACTCCTACCAGATCCTGTCTCGCGGTACGCCGAACCTCGAGAACGACCTCTGGAACGTCTCGGCGCAGGTCATCAACGGCACGCTGACGCCGCAGGCCGCCGCCAAGCAGGCCCAGGACGGCCTGGACAAGTGGTACAAGCCGGCCAAGTGAGGCGGGGAGCGCGGGTCCTCGGACCCGCCTCCTGAAAAGCGCGTCTGGAGACGCGCGGTCCAGCCCGGACCGCGGGTCTTCAGACCCGCGTGTTCCTAGCGGGGGCGGGGGATGGCCGGGGGCAAGGACATCACGTCGGGAAGCGAGGTGGTCGGCGCGTCGCGCGCCGCCTATCTGCGCCTGCTCGCCGTGTTCCTGGGGCCGGCGCTCGTCATCTACACGCTGTTCTCGATCTACCCGCTGATCGCCACCATCCTCTATTCCTTCTACCACCCCGGCGAGGGTGGCGGCCTCAGCTTCGTCGGGCTCGGAAACTTCGTCACGCTGCTCACCGATCCCGGCTGGTCGGGGCCGTTCTGGAACGCGCTCCGGAACAACTTTGTCTTCTTCCTGGTCCACATGCTGGTCCAGAACCCGATCGGCATCGCGCTCGCGGCTCTGCTCAGCCTGCCCAGGCTCACCGGGCGCTCAGCTTACCGCACGCTGATCTTCATGCCCACGATGCTGTCGGTCGTGATCATCGGCTTCATATGGCAGCTGATCCTGTCACCGCTCTGGGGCATTTCGGAGGGCTTCCTCGCCGCAGTCGGGCTGAAGTCGTGGTTCGGGCCATGGCTGGGGCAGGAATCCACCGCGCTCATCACCCTGTCGCTGATCTCTGTGTGGCAGTTCGTCGGCATCCCGATGATCCTCACCTACGCCGCGCTGCTCGCAATCCCGCAGGATCTCGTCGATGCCGCCACGGCCGACGGCCTGAACCAGTTCCAGGTGTTCCTCTGGGTGAAGCTGCCGCTCGTGGCGCCCACGATCGGGCTGATCTCGATCCTGACTTTCGTCAACAACTTCAACGCTTTCGACCTCATCTACGCGGTCAAGGGCGCGCTCGCCGGGCCGAACTTCTCGACCGACATCATGGGCACGCTGTTTTACCGCACCTTCTTCGGAAACCAGCTGCAGGTGGGCGACCCTGCCATGGGCGCCACGGTCGCGACCATGATGTTCCTCGTCATCCTGATCGGCGTGATGGTCTACCTCTTCGTCATCCAGCGGCGCATCCAGCGCCACAGCTTCTGAGGGCGGAGATGCGTGGACGGCTCCTCTATCCCGTTCGACCATCGACCGAAGGGCGCTGGAAACCCTCCCCCGTTCACGGGGGAGGGACAGGGAGGGTGGATGCGCGCCGGCATCCAAAAAGGCCCCCCCTCTGTCCGCTTTGCGGACATCTCCCCCGCAGGCGGGGGAGAGTTGAAGCCCTGCCCGGCAAACCGAACCCGGAACTCCGCCCATGACGCCGCGCCGCGCAGCCAGCGCCACGGCGGTGCATGCCGTGCTCATCGCCTACACGGTCCTGGCCCTGTTCCCGATCGTGCTGGTGCTGATGAACTCGTTCAAGGCGCGCAAGGCCATCTTCGGGCAGCCGCTCTCATTCCCGACGCTGCAGACCTTCTCGACCATCGGCTACGACAAGGTCTTCGCCGACGAGTCCGTCGTCTGGTACTTCGTCAACAGCATCACGGTCACCGTCGGCACGCTGTTCTTCACGCTGCTGTTCGGGGCCATGGCGGCCTGGGCACTCACGGAATACCGCTTTCGTGGATCCACCGCGCTGAAGCTGTTCCTGTCGATCGGCATCATGGTGCCGATCCGGCTCGGCTCGGTCGCCATCCTGAAGTTCATGGTCGACCTCGGGCTCGTCAACACGCGAACGGCCCTGATCCTCGTCTATACCGCGCAGAATCTTCCGCTGGCCGTGTTCATCCTGTCGGAGTTCATCGCCCAGATCCCGCGCGACCTGCGCGAGGCGGCACGCTGCGACGGGCTCAGCGAGTATCACATCTTCGGCTACATCGTGCTGCCGCTGATCCGCCCGGCCATGGCGACCGTGGCCGTGTTCACGATGATCCCGGTGTGGAACGATTTGTGGTTCCCGCTGCTGCTGGCGCCCAGCGACGGCAAGCAAACCATCACCCTCGGCATCCAGCAGTTCATCGGGCAGTACGTCACGGACTGGAACGCCGTGCTGGCAGCGCTGTCGGTGGCCATCATCCCCGTCCTCGTCCTCTACATCGTCTTCTCCCGCCAGTTGATCCGCGGTCTCACCGCGGGCGCGGTCAAGTAGGGCTCCCCGCCGCCATGGCCGAACTCCGCATCGAAAACCTCAGCAAATCCTACGGCCAGGCCGAGATCCTGCGCGACATCGACCTGCAGGTGCCCGACGGCTCCTTCGTCGTGCTGGTCGGCCCGTCGGGTTGCGGAAAGTCGACGCTACTGAGGATGATCGCGGGACTGGAATCGATCACCGCCGGCAGGCTCGCCATCGGCGGCAAGGTGGTGAACGACCTGCCGCCGGCCGAGCGCGGCATCGCCATGGTGTTCCAGAGTTATGCCCTCTACCCCCACATGGACGTGGCCGCGAACATGGGCTTCGGCCTGCGCTTCGCCGGCACGCCGCGGGCCGAGATCGAGCGGCGCGTCGGCGAGGCGGCGCGCATCCTGCAGCTCGAACCGCTGCTGAAGCGCAAGCCGCGCGATCTCTCCGGGGGGCAGCGCCAGCGTGTCGCCATCGGCCGGGCGATCGTGCGCGAGCCGCAGGTCTTCCTGTTCGACGAGCCGCTGTCCAACCTCGACGCGGCGCTGCGCGTCAACACCCGCATCGAGATCGCCAGGCTGCATGCGATGCTGAAGGCGACCATCGTCTACGTGACGCACGATCAGGTGGAAGCGATGACGCTCGCCGACACGATCGTGGTGATGAACAAGGGCCGCATCGAGCAGGCCGGGAAGCCGCTGGACCTTTATTATCGGCCCTCCAACCTCTTCGTCGCCGGCTTCATCGGTTCGCCTGCGATGAATTTCGTCAAGGGAAGGGTCGGCGGGGCGGATCCGGGCAGCACGATGGTCGAGCTCGAGGACGGCAGCCGCATCGTCGTCCCCGCCCGTCCGGGCGCCCGGGAGGGCGATCCCGTGACCGTCGGCGTCAGGCCGGAGCACCTGTCGCTCGGGGGCGCCGCCGACATCCGGCTGTCTGGGACGCTCGATCTGGTCGAGCGCCTGGGCGAGACGGGCTATGCCTATCTGCGGCTCGGAAACGGGACGCCGGTCACGGCGGAAGTGCGCGGCGCGGTCGACCTCGCGACCGGGAGCCCAGCCACCGTGACGGCGGCACCGGAAAACGTGCATCTCTTCGACAGCGGCGGGCTTGCGCTCCTTCCGGCGTGACGGGCCTCGTGGACGACGGGACCCGGCCGGGCTATGGCCGGGGCGTGCCCCACCTTTCCCGACAGGTCCTGTGGTTTGTCGTGGCCGGCTCGGCCGCGACCGTCGCGCATTACGGAGCCCTGATCCTCCTCGTCGAAGGCGGTTTCGCGGGCCCGGCGGCCGGCGCGCTGGCCGGCTATTGCTGCGGCGGGGCCGTGTCCTACGTCCTCAACCGGCGGCTGGCGTTCCGCAGCGGCCGTCGGCACCGGGAGGCGCTGTGGCGTTTCGCAGTGGTGGCCGGGGTTGGCTTCGGCCTGACGGGGCTGGCCATGGCCGGCTTCACCTCGCGCCTGGGCTGGCCCTACCTGCCGGCGCAGATCGTGACGACGGGCCTGGTGATGATGTGGAGCTTCACGGCACACAGGCTGTGGACGTTCGGCGCGGGAACGGGGCGTCCGGTGTGAGCACCCCTGCCATTGGTGCAGGCCGGCACGGGACGTCGCTCAGTATTTGATCAGTCCGCGTGCATACAACTCTGGGTTGCTAGATTTCGATTCACGCTCTTCGGGGCAGTTGCGCGTATCCGCTCCACAGTACTACTCTCGCTTTTCAGTACCGTGATCGTATTCGCTCAATGGTTGGAATCATGAGAACGATTTCAGCAGCCCTCGTCTGCGCTTTGGGACTATGTGACGTCCCCGGACGGGCCCGCGCCGAGACGATCGGCGTTGCCAGCGAAGTCGTTCGAACCGTGCTCGAATCCACCGGCGACGAGTTTGCCCCGCTGGCCGAGGGCGAAACGCTGGTCCGCGACCAGCATATCCGCTCGGGACATGACGGATCCGCCTTGCTGACGCTCCGCGATGCCAGTGTCATCGCGGTCGGCCCGTCGTCGGAGGTGGTGCTGGATGCATTCGTGGCTCCGGGCGGCATCCCCGGGATCTCGGTAGCCCGCGGGGTATTCCGCTTCATCAGCGGTCCAGCCGGATCCGGCACACACTATTTCGTGAAGACGCCGCACGCGTCCATCGCCGTCCGGGGCACCCGCTTCGACGTGCGCGTCCTCGGCGGCCTGACCACAATCGTCCTCGACGAAGGCGCGGTCGATGTCTGCGTTCGCGGAATGTGCAGGGAGATGGGTCCGGGCACGTCGGTGGACGTGACGACCGCCGGGATCTACCCCACCGTGACCGGCAAGATGCTGCGCTGGACGTTCCTGACCGGGGCGAGCCCGGGTCTCCGGAAGCTTGCCGGCAATGCCGCCGTCTCGGCCGACAGGGGCATCGCCCCCGTCAGGGCGCAAGCCGCACACGAAATGCCCGGACCGCTTCCGATCGGCCGCACGGGCGGCGGCGAGGGCGGGCGGCACGGCTCGTTCGCCACGGCCTCGGCCTCGGCCTCGAGTTCTGCCGCGGCCGGGCCGGCTTCGGCCACGGCCGACTCCGCGCCCGCGCCGTCAGCTCCTGCCACCGCCAGCGCGGCGCCTTCTCCGTCGTCGCCGGCCGGATCTGGAGCGCCGTCCGGTTCAGGATCCGGCGTCAGCCAGGTCACCACCAGCCAGACCACGCTGACCGTCCAGATGTCTGGGCAGTCTGGGCAGCGCAACGCAGCGACAGATCCAGAGTCCGTCGCCAGCAATGAGCCGTCTGCCAACGCGGGAAAAGACAAGGGAACGCGAAACGGGCTCACATCCGGCCACCCGTCCCGCGTCGGAAAGGCGACCAGCGACTCCCCTTCGAAAAATCGCTTTTCCGCCGGAGGCAAGGCCGCGGCCGGATCCAAAGGGCGCAACGCCCGATGACCTCCCGGTCGGTGGAATGGCGGTTCGGCGCGTGACTCAGGCCGCCTTTGCGAGCCGCGTCGCGATGTCGGCGCGCAGCGTGCGGAAGTCCTTGGCGAACTGGCGAATGCCCTCCGACAGCTTCTCGGTCGCCATCGCGTCCTCGTTCATGGCCCAGCGGAACGACGCCTCGTCCGTCGGCACGCGGTCGGTGCCCTCGCGAGCGGCGGCGGCCGGATCGAGCCGGCGGGCGAGCGTGCCCTGGTCGGCGGCAAGCGTCTCCAGAAGAGCGGGCGCGATGGTCAGGCGGTCGCAGCCCGCAAGCGCCTCGATCTCGCCGGCGTTGCGGAACGACGCGCCCATGACGACGGTCTGGTAGCCGTGGCGCTTGTAGTAGGCATAGATCCGGCGCACCGAAAGGACACCGGGATCGTCTTCGGCTCCGAACGTGCGACCTTCCGCCTTCGCGTGCCAGTCGAGGATGCGGCCGACAAAGGGCGAGATCAGGAAAGCCTTGGCCTCGGCGGCGGCGGCGGCCTGGGCGAGCGAGAAGAGCAGGGTGAGGTTGCAGTCGATACCGTCGGCCTGCAGCTCGGCTGCGGCGCGGATGCCTTCCCACGTGGAGGCGATCTTGACCAGGATGCGTTCGCGCCCGATGCCGCGCTCCTCGTAGGCCCGGATGATGCCGCGCGCCTTGTCGACGGTGGCCCGCGTGTCGAAGGAGAGGTCGGCGTCGACCTCCGTCGAGACGCGGCCCGGCACGATTTGCGACAGCTCGGCGCCGAAGTTGACGGCGAGACGGTCGCAGACCGCGCCAACGACGGCATCGCCGCTGCCCTTGCTGCGGCCCCATGCGACGGCTTCGTCCACCAGATGCGCATAGGCGGGCATCTGCGCCGCCTTCAGGATCAGCGTCGGATTGGTGGTGCAGTCGGTCGGGCGGAAGGCCCGGATGGACTCGATGTCACCGGTGTCGGCGACGACGACGGTCATGGACTTGAGCTGTTCGAGCTTGGAGGGCATCGATGTCTCCCGGTCCCGTCGCGCGGGACGCTCGCCCTTGCGGGCTTGTTGGCGTGGTCCGTTGGTCCCTATCATGCCGCGCGCCGGGCCGGAACCCGCTCGCCGCCGGGCGCGATCCCGCACCGGCCCTTCGAATGAGAGGAACGACATGGCTACGGCCGCTTCCATGGGAACGCGTCAGTTCACGTCGCGCTCCGGCGCCACGATCACGTTTACGGAACTGGGGTTCGGAACCGCGCCTCTCGGCAACCTCTACCGGGCGGTTCCCGACGAAGAGGCCGAGGCGACGCTCGAGGCTGCCTGGGACGTGGGTTGCCGCTACTTCGACACGGCTCCGCTCTACGGGCTGGGCCTGGCGGAATCCCGGCTCAACCCTTTTCTGCGCCGCAAGCGCGGCAACCCCTTCGTGCTGTCGACGAAGGTCGGGCGCCTGCTGAACGTGTGCCCGCCGGCGCAGCGGACCGGCCAGGGGAAGTTCTTCGAGACCCCGTCGCGCAAGGAGGTCTACGACTACTCCTATGACGGCGTGATGCGGTCGCTCGAGATCTCCTTCGAGCGGCTCGGCGTGGACGCGATCGACATCGTGCTGTGCCATGACGTCGACATCTTCACCCATGGCAGCAAGGAGGCCTCGGACGCGCGCATCCGCGAGTTCATGGAGGGCGGCTACCGCGCCCTCGTCGAACTGCGCTCCTCAGGCGTGATCAAGGCCATCGGCGGCGGGATCAACGAATGGCAGGTCGCCGAGGCGCTGGCCCGGCAGGGCGACTTCGACCTGTTCCTGCTGGCAGGGCGTTATACGCTGCTCGAACAGGAGGCCCTCGACAGCTTCCTGCCGCTCTGCACGGAACGCGGCATCGGCATCCTGCTCGGCGGGCCCTACAACTCCGGCATTCTCGCCACCGGTCCCCGCCCCGGCTCCTTCTACAATTACGATCCCGCCCCGCCGGAGATCCTGGAGCGTACCGCGCGGCTGCAGAAGGTCTGCCAGTCGCACGGCGTGGCGCTGGCCGAGGCGGCGCTCGCCTTCCCGCTCGGTCACCCCGCCGTCGTCAGCGTAATCCCGGGCGGCGCGAGGCCCGACGAGGTCAGGCGCAACGCGGCCAACATGCGGGTGCGCATCCCGGCCTCGCTGTGGAGCGACCTGAAGGCGCAGGGCCTGATGCGCCAGGACGCGCCCGTTCCCGGCTGACGGGTTCCGCACTGCCGGTGCCGGCCCCCGTCATCGGCGGGCCGCAATCCGGCAGGAGGGTCCCGGCATGACCAGCCGAATCGACGCCCACCAGCATTTCTGGAACCCTCGCCGGGGCGACTATGGCTGGCTAACGCCGGAGCTCGCCGGCCTGTACCGGCCCTTCGGTGCCCAGGATCTCGCGCCCCTGCTCGAGGCGGCGGGGGTGCAGGGCACCGTGGCCATCCAGTGCGCGCCCAGCGTGGCGGAGACCGAGTACCTGCTCGGCATCGCCGATGCCACGCCCTGGGTGCTGGGCGTCGTCGGCTGGGTCGACTTCGCCGATCCCGGCCATCTCGACGCGCTCGACCGTCTCGCCCGGCACCCCCGGCTGAAGGGCTTCCGGGCCATGGTGCAGGACATGCCGGATCCCGAATGGATCCTGCGGCCGGAGCTGGACTGGGCCTTCCGGGCGCTCGTCGCCCACGACCTCGCCTTGGAGGCGCTGGTACGCCCGGCCCACCTGCCCGCCCTGTTTCGGCTCATCGAGCGCCACCCCGGGCTTCGCGTCGTCATCGACCACGCCGGGAAGCCACCGCTGCGCGACGGCGACACGGATGACTGGGCACGCGACATCGCCCGTATCGCCCGCCACTCCGGCGCGCTGTGCAAGCTCTCCGGCCTCGTCACCCTGCTGGGCGCAGGCTGGACGGCGGAGGCACTGCAGCCCAGCGTCGACCATCTGCTCGACACGTTCGGGCCCGGCCGGCTGATGTGGGGCTCGGACTGGCCCTATGTGACGCTGGCGTCCTCCTACCAGCGTTGGGTCAACACGGCCGCCGACCTCGTGACGGCGTGCAGCGCGGGAGAACAGCTCGCCATCTTCGGCGGCACCGCGGCCGCGTTCTACCGGTTGCCGGTGTAGGGTTGCTGCCGCCGATCGGGGGCGGCCTCACCGGGCCGGCAAGCTGTCACGCGGGACGATTTGACCCGCCGCTCAGTTGCAGCTTTTCTGGGGCGTCCATCTGCCGTTCGCGAAGGTGATCGTCGTCTCGCTGATCGTCCCGTCTCGACCGTCCACGCACGGAACGACGACGATGTCATCGCCGCGCCAGGAATAAGGTACGAAGTTATCTTTTTCCATGTTCTTTGGGAAAGTGTACTCCACTTCCACCTTCCCGCCATTGAAGCGGTAAATCGTCGTGGGATCGTCCTGGCCGTTAGGCTCCACGACGAAACGCCTCCCGGTTGCAGATGAAACCGCAGCGCCAACGAGATTGATCCTGAAACCATCTTGCATTCGGATCAGAATGCCTTGGCCTCCGATCTGGTATATTTTTCTGATGATCACGAACCCACTATGAATTCCTTCGAGCAAGTAGCTGTAACAAAGCTCGTCACAGCGAGACAAGTCAGTGTCCTTCAATGTCACGCCATGTCCATTGCCGAGCCGGAAGCTGAGGCGATCGCCGCTGCGCTTCGCGTTCGAACCGAGCACGGCGAGGCATTTCCTCTCGTCGTCCTCGCATGACGTGTCGGGATAGGCGCCGGCGCTCAGGGTTGTGGCGGCGAGCAATGCGAGGCTCAGACAGGAATGGCGAAGCATGAAAGGGCCGGTCATTGAAAGCCGGCATCGTACCGCCACGTCTCGCCGCCGCAAGGGCGGGCCTCGCGCGACGGAAGCGGCGTCATGCGCTGGCCGCGACGGCTGTTGCCGCACGGGAGGGATCAGCGCCCTTCAGCCCCCCGCCAGCGTGTCCCTCTAGCCTTCCCCGCCGTTTCGTGTATACGTCCGCGCGTCGCTCGGACTCTATTCCGGCGATCTCATGGACCATGCTGGACGACATCCCGGCGCGGCCCTTCCAAAAACCCCAACAAAGGATCATCCGATGTCGATCACGGCTGAGCGCAAGCAGGCGCTCGTGAAGGAATATGCCCTGAAGTCCGGCGACACGGGGTCGCCCGAGGTCCAGGTCGCGATCCTCACCGAGCGCATCGTCAACCTGACCGAGCACTTCAAGACCCACGCCAAGGACAACCACTCCCGCCGCGGCCTGCTCAAGCTGGTCTCGCAGCGCCGGTCGCTGCTCGACTACGTGAAGGGCAAGGACGAGGCGCGCTACCGCTCGCTGATCGAGCGTCTCGGCATCCGCCGCTGACGCTCCGGGGCAAGAAGCCCCGCACGCATGCGCGGCCGCGACGCACGCGGCCGCTCCGATCCGGCCAGGAGGCGCGCGGCCGCCGCCTCGCCGCAGCATCCTGAAGGCCGCGCGCGGGCTCCCGCCCGACCCACCGCCGCAGCACGCCGGACATCCGGGCGCCCTGCGGCCGAAGGCGCAGCATCCCTCCCGGCCGGAAGGCCCGGATCCTGCGCCGGACACACCGAGGACGGCAGGCATGGTGCCCGTCGCCTCCACCGGCCCGGCCTGGCGCTCATGGCAGGATCGCCGGATGCTTTCCCTCCCGCGTACCGGGGAAGCCTCTCGCCGTCTTGCTCATGGCGTCGGCCGGCCGACAAAAGAAAGACAGACGCCGATGTTCGACATTCAACGCGTGGAGCTCACCTGGGCCGGCCGCAAGCTGACGCTGGAGACGGGCCGCATCGCCCGCCAGGCCGACGGCGCCGTGCTCGCCACCTATGGCGAGACGACCGTGCTCGCCACCGTGGTGTCCGCCAAGACGCCCAAGGCGGGGATCGACTTCTTCCCCCTCACCGTCAACTATCAGGAAAAGGCCTTCGCGGCCGGCCGCATCCCCGGCGGATATTTCAAGCGCGAGGGCCGGCCGACCGAGAAGGAGACGCTGGTCTCCCGCCTCATCGACCGCCCGATCCGCCCGCTCTTCGTCGACGGCTACAAGAACGAGACGCAGGTCATCGTGACCGTGCTGTCGCATGACCTCGAGAACGATCCCGACATCGTCGCCATGGTGGCCGCCTCGGCCGCCCTGACGCTCTCCGGCGTGCCCTTCATGGGCCCGGTCGGCGCGGCCCGCGTCGGCTACATCAACGGCCAGCTCCGCCTCAACCCCACCATCGCCGAGATGGCCGACAGCCAGCTCGATCTCGTCGTCGCCGGCACGGCCGACGCGGTGCTGATGGTCGAGTCCGAGGCCAAGGAGCTGGCCGAGGACGTGATGCTGCAGGCCGTCATGCACGGCCACAAGGGCTTCCAGCCCGTTCTCGATGCCATCATCAAGCTGGCCGAGCGGGCCGCCAAGGAGCCCCGCGACTTCCAGACCCCCGATCATTCCGAGATCGAGGCGAAGATCATGGGCCTCGTCGAGGCCGAGTTGCGCGACGCCTTCACCACGCCCGACAAGATGGCGAGGCAGGAAAAGATTGCCGCCGCCAAGGCCAAGGTCATGGATGCGCTCTGCGGCGAGGGCGCCGCGAACCCCCTCGACAAGATCCTCGTCGGCGGCGTCTTCAAGGACGCCGAGGCCAAGATCGTGCGCTGGAACATTCTCGACACCGGCAAGCGCATCGACGGGCGTGACGTCCGCACGGTTCGTCCGATCGTCGCGGAAGCCGGCATCCTGCCGCGCGCGCACGGCTCGTCCCTCTTCACCCGCGGCGAGACGCAGGCCCTCGTGGTCGCGACGCTCGGCACCGGCGATGACGAGCAGTTCATCGACTCGCTGGAGGGCACCTACAAGGAGACGTTCCTCCTGCACTACAACTTCCCGCCCTACAGCGTCGGCGAGACCGGCCGCATGGGCTCGCCCGGGCGCCGCGAGATCGGCCACGGCAAGCTCGCCTGGCGCGCGCTGCACCCGATGCTGCCGCCCCACCACGAGTTCCCCTACACGATCCGCCTCGTCTCGGAGATCACGGAGTCGAACGGCTCGTCGTCAATGGCGACGGTCTGCGGCTCTTCGCTGGCCCTCATGGACGCCGGCGTGCCGCTGCGCTCCCCGGTGGCGGGCATCGCCATGGGCCTGATCCTGGAAGGTGAGCGCTACGCGGTGCTCTCCGACATCCTGGGCGACGAGGACCATCTCGGCGACATGGACTTCAAGGTCGCCGGCACCGAGAACGGCATCACCTCGCTGCAGATGGACATCAAGATCGCGGGGATCACCGAGGAGATCATGCAGGTCGCGCTCGACCAGGCCAAGGGCGGCCGCCTGCACATCCTCGGCGAGATGGCGAAGGGCCTGTCCGGCGCCCGCCAGGAGCTCGGCCAGTACGCGCCGCGCATCGAGACGATCAAGATCCCGACCGACAAGATCCGCGAGGTCATCGGTTCGGGCGGCAAGGTCATCCGTGAGATCGTCGAGAAGACCGGTGCCAAGATCGACATCTCCGACGACGGCACCGTCAAGGTGGCCTCCTCGGATCTCAACTCGATCACGGCGGCGCTGAACTGGATCAAGTCCATCGCCTCCGAGCCCGAGATCGGCGTGATCTATGACGGCACCGTGGTGAAGACGACCGACTTCGGCGCCTTCGTGAACTTCTTCGGCGCCAAGGACGGCCTCGTCCACATCAGCCAGCTCGCCTCCCAGCGCGTCGCCAAGGTCACCGACGTCGTCAAGGAAGGCGACAAGGTGAAGGTGAAGCTGCTCGGCTTCGACGAGCGCGGCAAGGTCCGCCTCTCCATGCGGGTCGTCGACCAGACCACCGGCGAGGACCTGGAGAAGAAGCAGAAGGCCGAGCCCGAGGCCGCCGCCGGGGAGTGATCCCCGCCCGTTCCTCCTGAGCCTCGCAAACAGCAACGACCCCTCTCGCCCAGGCGGGAGGGGTTTTTTGTTGCGCCCACCCGTCCTTGAAACGCGTCGGCAGGGGTGAGGGATGCACCGGGCAGAGTGTCGGCAGGGCAGACCGGGAGGATCGCCGGACGGTTGACGCTGGCTTGGGAGTAGCCTTCAGCGCGACTGTCCGGCCGGACGGTCCCTCACCCCTGCCCCTAGCCCACCCGGGAGAGGGGTTCCCCGCGCCTTTTCAGTGAGGTCCGCCGGCGCCGGTGAGCTCGCCCGTCATGAAGCGCTCGCGCGTCCCCTCTCCCGATTCGGGAGAGGGGCAGGGGTGAGGGATGCACCGGGCAGAGTGTCGGCAGGGCAGACCGGGAGGATCGCCGGGCGGTTGACGCTGGTTTGGGAGTAGCCTTCAGCGCGGGCTTCCGGCCGGACGGTCCCTCACCCCTGCCCCTCTCCCACCCGGGAGAGGG